>Ga0187867_10000001_pt1:0-410000 | contig 567502 bp, 530 predicted proteins | sample June2016WEW_13_1_FD_132976 | JGI IMG/M metagenome (GOLD analysis project Ga0187867, IMG submission 132976) | Peatland microbial communities from SPRUCE experiment site at the Marcell Experimental Forest, Minnesota, USA - June2016WEW_13_10 | ecosystem: Environmental > Terrestrial >...
GCACCCGAGACCATCCAGGTGCTGCCCAGAGATCCTGGCTACGCTAGGCTCCGCCAGCATCTCTGGCTTGACTTGACCCCCAGACTAACTTAAAACTTGGTACAAATACTGGGGGCAGGTCAGGGGGATAGGGGGAGAAACTGAGCGCTTCTATCCCGGCCATCTTTTAGTTCTTAAAGCTGCTTTGTTCTGAGGCCGTGCACAGGACGTGCACAGGAAAAAACTCCCTGTTATTAATGGCGCCCCCGACTGGACTCGAACCAGCGACACAAGGATTAGGAATCCTTTGCTCTGTCCATTACTGAGCTACGGGGGCGCAGGGCCGCGAGGTTGCCTCTGGAAATAAGGTGCGTTTGCAGTCGGCGCCTGGGACGCGCCCCACCTGAGGCGGGCGGCGCTTGCAACCCGCCCTCATCAAGGCCAAAGTCCCATTGGTGACAATAATATGCCAGGTTCGCCCGGGGCGCAAGGGGGAGCGGGAAGGCTGCTTCTGTTTACCGTTTTCTGTTTTTTGTCTCTAGGTAAAGGACCTTTGACTTTGGTTTTGCCTTTCACCGAAAACTGAAAACCCTTTCCAACTACCACCCACCTCAACCCTCCCTCCCTCCCTCCCGCTCGGCAAAGGGAGAAAAGACTATAGTCCCCAGGTAAATTAATCACTGGGGGACACCCCCATAAGATCAAAAAATAACCGGAAAGTGCCGCCAATCCCTGCCGCAACCCTCGACCCGGCGATTGTTGAAAGATGCAGGGGGGCATGGTATGATGCACCGATTCCGGGGAGCGGGTGAGACAAGGGATGGGTATGGCCAGGCGCTGGGTCAAAATCTGCTGGGTTCTCCCCATCTTGCTTTGGGCCGGGCTGGCGGGCGCCGCAGAAATGGATCTGTTCAAGGCCGAGCGCTTCCAGGGGGGGCCCTGGCGTATCAAGGCCGAGACCCTCACCTATGATGCCGCCAATCACGTCTATGTCGCCCGGGGGCGGGTGGAGATCAGCCAGGCCGACCGGCGTATCACCGCGGACCAGGCCGAGGTGGACGATGTCACCAAAGTGGCGACCCTCACCGGCAACGTGGTCATGGTTATGGAGGAAGACGTCTTCACCGGGACAAAGGGCCGCTTCAACCTGGCCACCCGCAACGGCGAGTTGGAGGACGCCCGCCTCTTCCTGCAGAGGAACCATTTCCGGGTGACTGGCAAAGTCATCCGCCGCACCGGGGACAACACCTATACTGCCGAAGAGGCCACGGTTACCACTTGCGACGCCGACCGTCCGGTATGGAGCTTTTCGGCCAGAAAGTTGGCGGTGACGGTGGAAGGTTATGGCATCGGCAGGGACGCCGCATTTAACCTGGGAGGGGTGCCGGTCCTCCGTCTGCCTTTTGCGGTGCTGCCGGTGATGAATGAACGCCAGAGCGGCTTTCTGATGCCGTTCTTCGGGCAGCACAAGGCCGGCGGCACCGTAGTTGAACTCCCCTTTTATTGGGCCATCAGCAACAACTCTGACGCCACTCTGTATCAGACTCTGCTCTCCAATCGGGGCTACATGCAGGGGGCCGAGTTCCGCCACCAGGGGCACGACGACTCGGCCGTTAATGTCCGTTTTTTCTACCTGGATGACGGCAAACCCAATGAGCCCACCGACCACCGCTATTGGGTAGCGGGAATGGTGAACCAGCCGCTGCCCGACGACTGGAAGCTGCGCACCACGGTGGACCGGGCTAGCGACTTCAATTATCTCAGTGACTTTAACTTCGGCTATATGGGCCTGAACCGCTATTCCCGGGACCTGCTGGACACTTTCGGCCGGAATCTGGAGGAGCAGGAGGTTAGCACCCGGGTCTCCACCTTCCAACTGAGCCGCAATTTCTCCTGGGCCAACTTCACCGCCTACGGCAGCTATTACGACCGGCTTAACCCGTCCGATCCCATGGTCTGGCACCGGCTCCCCGGGATCTCCCTGACCTCCCTGCCCTTGCCGGTGGCTAAATTGCCCTTGGTGCCCGATTTGCCTTTATATTTCGGGATGAATGGCAGCTATGACTATTTCTTGCAGCACCAGGGCCTGAACGGCGACCGCCTCGATCTCCATCCGCAGTTCACGCTCCAGGGGCAGCCGTTGCCGGCAGTGGCCTTCAATTCCGAGGCAGGGTTCCGGGAGACTGTTTTCCGCGTCGACCAAAGCGTCCCGGATAGCCCCGGGGACGGGTTCCTGAACCGGCAGATATTCGATTCCCGGGTGGGCCTATCCAGCGCCTGGGACCGGGATTACGGCCGGGATGATGGGGCCAGCACTTACTTCCGGCACATTATCCGGCCGGAATTGACCTACTGGAATATCGGCAACTATAACCCCCAGCGCTACCCCGACTTTGACCTCAACGACGTGGGCTGGACGACCCGCGCCAACCGCAACCTGCCGATACGGGAGGGGGACGACCCCTTAGGCAGGGTCAACGCCTTGACCTACGGCATCTCCAACAGCATCCTCTGGCGGAGCCTCAACAAGGAGGGACAGGCCAACGTCAAGGACCTTGTCTGGTTCCGCCTGAGCCAGAGCAGCTTTTTTAACAAGGATTCCCTGGGCCTGGACGGCACCCCCCAGCCCCATCATCCCTTTTCCGACTTTCTGGCGGAATCAGAGGTTTATCCCAGCCGGCAGGTCACCCTGGGTCTAGACATGGCAGCCTCACCCTACAACGAGGGATTCGAGCAAGCCAATGCCAAACTGACCCTCCTGGACGCCAACCGGCAGAACTTCTTGAATGTGAATTATGTTTTCCTCAAAGACTTCGCCAAACAGGTAAATGTCCAAACCTATTTAAACCTGATGCAATCCGTAAAGACCTGGCTCACCTACGGGCATACCTTTCAGACCAATAAACAATTGGAAAACAATTACGGGATCATTTTTCAGCGCCAGTGTTGGGGGGTGGCCCTCTCCTTTACCGACCGCCCGGACGACAAGCGGGTGTCGGCTGTCGTTTTCATCCCCGGTCTGGGAGAAAAGATGAATCACTCCCCCGTGCACTTCTCGGGAACCAAATCCAAAGAGGAGGCCCCCGATTTCTTTTAATGAGAACTCTGCGGTGTCGGGGTCGATTGATAGCTTTTTTTAGTCAAACTGATAGATTAATTATGCTTAACCGGCATCTGCCTGGAAAAGTTATGAAGAACAGGTGTCGCAATCGTCTCACCTGTGCGGACTGAATGGGGTATTTTGGGTATGGGGAGTTTTTCGACTCATTCCAAATCAAATCGGCGCCGCCAACGGGCGCCTGAAAATTGCCAGGGAGGTCGATTTAATGAAATTGGCCATTATCGGGGCAGGCTATGTCGGTCTGGTGACCGGAGCCTGCTTCGCCGAAATGGGTAACGACGTCATTTTGGTGGACGCGCAGGTCTCCAAGGTGGAGGCCCTGGAGCAGGGGTGCATCCCCATATACGAGCCGGGGCTGGAGGACTATGTCAAGCGCAATGTCCGGGACCACCGCCTGAGCTTCACCACCGACCTGGCCACTGCGGTGCAGCAGAGTCTGGTCTGCTTCATCGCCGTGGGCACTCCCCAGGACCGGGACGGCTCGGCCGACCTGTCCATGGTTTTGCAAGTGGCCCGGGAGATCGGCCGCCACATGAACGGCTACAAGGTGATCGTGGAGAAATCCACGGTACCGGTGGGCACCGCAGTCCAGGTGCGCCAGGTTATTCGGGAGGAGCTGGCCGCCCGGGGCGAGGTCCTGGAATTTGACGTGGTTTCCAATCCGGAATTCCTCAAGGAAGGCACCGCCCTGGACGACTTCATGAAGCCGGACCGGGTGGTGGTGGGCTGTGACGACGTCCGGGTGGGGGAGTTGATGAAGGAGCTTTATGGACCCTTCGTGCGCACCAATGCCCCCATTATCATCATGGACGTGGTTTCCGCCGAACTCACCAAGTACGCCGCCAATGCCTTTTTGGCCACCAAGATCTCCTTCATCAACGAAATGGCCAACATCTGCAGCCGCACCGGGGCCGATATCAAAATGCTCCGCCAGGGCATCGGCTCCGACCGCCGCATCGGCCCCCTCTTCCTGTTCCCGGGCCTGGGCTACGGCGGTTCCTGTTTCCCCAAGGATATGCAGGCCCTGATCCACACTGCCAGGTCCCGGAACTACACCCCGCGTATCCTGGAAGCCGTGGAGGCCATCAACCAGGAGCAGCGGCGGATCTTTTTTGAACGCATCGCTGATTATTACCAAGGGGATATGAAGGGGCGGGTATTTGCCCTGTGGGGCCTCTCCTTCAAACCTCAGACCGACGACATTCGTGAGGCCCCGGCCCTGGCCCTCATTGCCAGCCTCACGGAGGCCGGGGCGCGCCTTCAGGCCCACGACCCCGAGGCCATCGCCGCCACCCGCCAATATCTAGGGGACCAGCAGGCCGTTAGTTTTGCTGACTCCAGCTATGAGGCCCTGGAGGGGGCTGATGCTCTCATCATATGTACCGAATGGGCCAGGTTCCGGGAGCCGGACTTCGACCGGATCAAATCCATGCTAAAGGCCCCGGTGATTTTCGATGGCCGCAACCTTTATCAGGCCGAAAAGATGGCCAAGCTGGGGTTCAAATACTTTTACATCGGCCAGCCGGGAAACGGCCAATAAGCCAATGGACCGGCGGACTAACCGCAGCAGCGTCCGGCCAGGATTGGGCAATTCGGTTTCTCGTTCCCGTGCTTTTGCTGGGGAACGCGTCTTGAGCCTACGCCCTGCCTGGGCTCTCGGTTACGCAGTAAGGAGCGGAGGCGGCAGTGTTCCGGAGTAAGTCAGGCAGCGGTAGCGCAGATGAAGGATTCGGGGAGGAGCTGCGGCATCTGGACCTCTCCGGCTTCTCCGCCTTGCGGGTCCTGGTGGCCGGGGATTTCATGCTGGACGAGTATCTCTGGGGGCGGGTGGCGCGCATCTCCCCGGAGGCGCCTGTGGCGGTGGTGGACGTGGAGCGGGAAACCCGCACCCTGGGTGGCGCCGGCAACGTGGTCAACAACCTGGTGGCCCTGGGGGCCCAGGTGGAAGTCCTGGGATTGGTGGGCGATGACTATCCCGGCAGCCTGTTGCGCCGGGAGCTGAGCCGGCTGGGAGTGGACGACGCCGGCCTCTTCGCCGACCCGCAGCGGCGTACCACCCGCAAGACCCGGGTCATGGGCAACACCCAGCAGGTGGTGCGCATCGACCGGGAATCCCGCAGCCCGACCGGCCCGGATTTCATGGCGGCGGCCGCCAGCTTTCTCCAGGACCGCCTGCCCCGGCTCTCCGCCATCGTCCTGTCCGATTACGCCAAGGGGGCCCTCACCGCCCCATTGCTGCAGGAAGTCATCAGGGGGGGGCGCAGTCAGGGGACGCCGGTGGTGGTGGACCCCAAGGGGCCGGATTTCTCCAGGTACGCCGGGGCTACGGTCATCACCCCTAACCGCAAGGAAGCGGAACTGGCCGCCGGCCACTCTCTGTCTCGCTGGGAGGAACTGGTCCGGGCCGGGGCCGGACTCCGGGAGGACCTGGGTCTGGACCATCTGCTGATTACCTTGGGGGCCGGGGGCATGCTTCTCTTCCCCCGGGAAGGCCCAGAGCTGCACATTCCCACCCGGGCTCAGGAGGTCTTCGACGTTTCCGGGGCCGGGGACACGGTGGCCGCGGTCGTAGCCCTGGGGCTGGCCTGCTGGGGCAACCCGGTGCTGGCCGCCAGGGTGGCCAACGTTGCCGCCGGCGTCGTGGTGGGCAAGGTGGGCACCGCCCCCATCTTCCGGGCGGAACTGGAGCGCGAGCTGGGACGCCGGGTCGCCGGTCTGGAGGATAAGATCCTGGGCTTGGCCGAACTGGGCCTCAAGGTATCCCATTTCCAGGCCCAGGGCCGGAAGGTGGTCTTCACCAACGGCTGCTTCGACCTGCTCCACGCCGGCCACATCAAGTTCCTGGAGGATTCCCGGCGCCTGGGAGACCTGCTGGTGTTGGCCCTGGACAGCGACGCCTCGGTGCGCCTGGTGAAAGGGGAGGGGCGCCCGGTCATCGGCGAAGCTCAACGCTTGCGCATCCTGGCGGCCCTCTCCGCGGTGGACTACGTCACCCTGTTTGAAAGCTCCCGGCTGCCGGAAATCCTGTCCAGCCTCAAACCGGACATCCTTACCAAGGGGAGCAATTACCCGGAGGCCCAGGTGGCCGGGAGGGAGGTTGTTCAGGCCTACGGCGGGGAGATCCGGCTCCTCCCGGTCACCGAACCCGAATCGGTCTCGAACCTCATCCAGCGCATCAAAAACGGCCAGGCAGGCAAGTAGCGATAACTATCTCATCGGCCTGAAGACCCGGATTCTCTGGGTTCACTCCAACGGAAGCTCAGGTCGCCTTTGTAGGCCTTGAAGATGGCGGGGCCCAGGTGTTGGGCCAGCTTCTCGGTGGTGGTCTCCACTACCAGCTTATTGTCCGCCTCCGGAATCATTTGGACAATGCGGTCAGCGGAGCTGCGCTTCCCCACCTTGGCGGCTTCCTTTTCCAGCAGCTTGACGATCTCCTCCTGGTGCTGGACCCAAAATTCACCGCCCAGGGTGAGGTAGCCTTCCACGTAATGGTCCTTGATCTTGCGGCAGGTGGGACAGACCACGTGCCGCACCTTGCCGGCGACCGCCAGTTTGTCGTAAAGATTCTCATCAAAGAACCAGCGCTTGCTCTGGTAGACGGCGTGGCAGTCCTGGCACACCGCCGCCTCCTGGCCCGCCGCCAGCTCGTAGGGATCGTTGACCCGGCCGGCATGGCCAAACTTTTTGCCTTTTTCTCCACTCCATTTGTGTTCTTTGTATCTTTCCATCGTTTAGCTCGCCTCTCTGGGTGGCGCCCCTGGTTCCGGGGCGAGGATGAACCATCTGCAACCGGACGCCATCCTGGTGATTTTCCCGAGGGGACGCACCCTCGGTCGATTCTCCTTTTCAGGCAACCGTGATTTTCCGGTAAAATCGCCGATTCGTGATTCAGTTGCAAATCACGAATTAAAGTTAATGCCCAATTTTTCATTTTCTACTTCCGGGGTTGAATTATTCAGGCAGTGGGAGGAATCGGCAGGTTTGGCTCCGGGGAAGGGGAGGCCGGGGAATGGCCGGGGCAGGAGCGCAGGGCCCCCGGGCCTTCCCCCGGAATACTCCCTTTCTTGCTAAAAATCGACGTACTCGCCGCGACTCAGGCCTCGCAGGTGGCAGGTGCCGTTGAGTGACACGATCTGCCAGGCGCCGCCCGTCCAATGGAAGCGGTTGATGGCGGTGGTGTCCTGGCCGATGCGCCAGAAGTGCGAGTTATCCAGGCCGATCAAGGCGGCGATGAGGACCTTGTTCACCGCCCGATGGGCTGCCAGTAGGACGGTCTGGTCAGGGTGGCGGGCCAACACCGCGGCCACCGCGGCCAGCCCCCGTTGCTTTACCTCTTCCAGGGTTTCACCCTGGGGGAAGCGCACAGTGTGGGGGGCGGTCTCCCAGCGCTGGTAGAGGTCGGCGTATTTCACCTTGACCTCCGTCAGGGGTAGGCCCTCCCAATCTCCGTAGCAGAGATCGCTTAATCCCGGCAAATCTTCCACGGGCAGGTCGTGGTGCCGGGCTATGGCCTCGGCGGTGTCCCGGGCCCGGGACAGAGGGGAGCAGTAGGCGGCCTGGATGGCTTCTCCCTTGAGCCATTCCCCGGCCAGCCGGGCTTCTTCCCGGCCGGTGTCGTTCAGGGGGATGTCCCGGGAGCCGCGAAAGATCTTATCCTTGTTCCAGGGGGTCTGGCCGTGGCGCACCAGGATGATCCGGGTCATGTTCCCTCCGTTTGGAAAAAAAATGAAAAATATGAGAAATCATGAAAAACGGGGCCAAATTTGGGAAATTGGCCCCGCAATGATTCGGCCTGAAAGGTGAGCGCCCTATCAGACAACGTCCCAATTGAGATCAAAGGTGTTGTCGTAAAGGGTGTACAAAAACCCCATCATCCTGCCCACCCCCGGCATGACCCCTTCCTGGACCCTCCAGAAATTGAGATAGACGGCCGGGATCATGCGGGTCTCCCCGGTTTTGGGGTCAGGGTCGATGTTCTGCCAAACCTCTTTCTTCTCCATGACGCGCCACTCAGTGCCATATTTCTTGCTGCGCACCACCTGCCCCACCTTGGGGAGCTTCTGCTGCCGCGTGATTTCTGCATACTCTGTCATAAGTCACCTCCAGGGGAATAATGGTTAGGGGGCTTGCCTAAAAAATAAGATCGGGCTGCCAAATATCAAGGGTAAATTTCCTTCTTTTCGCCCTGGTTGAGATATTTCCTAACTCAGGGGAGGGACTTTTCAACCCGGGCCTTCAATCCCAATAAGGCGCCTTCACCCCGGGAGATTTCGGTTAATCTTTGCTCCATTTCTCCGGCCCGTTGCGCCGCCGCCTGGGCGCTGCTCTGTTTCTGGGCCCTGGCCCGCTCCAGCGCCTGCCGAATGCTTTGGGTGGTGTCATCGATCCGGGAGAGCCAGTCTTTCCGGAAATCCCGGGTCAATTCCTGGAGCCGCTGCTGGAAATCATAACGCAGGCGGCCGCAATGTTTATCCACCAATTCAGTTAAGTTTTCCAGAAGTTTTTTGAGCAGCAGGCCCTTGGTAAGGGCCCGGGGAAGCAAGGAAGCCACGGTCATTTGCAGAATTTCCAGCCCCACCGGTTCATCTTTAAATTTGAACCCGAAGCGGCTCTTTTCAGTGAGGGTTTCCTCCGCCGCAAAACCTTGCAGGGAAAAGTCAAAGATCCGCGCCGTCAATTGGGTCAGGCGCTCCAGGATGGCGTTAATCCGGGCGGCGAACTCCTGCTGGGTATCGGCCAGCGACAGCGCCAGTTTCTCGACCTGGCGGCCCCGCCAATCGAGGAAGACATCCCGCAACGCCGCAAACAGGTATCCCTCCATCTCCTTCCGCAGGTCGAGGGCCAGGCGGCTTTTCCGGTGGAACTCGGCCTCCACCTCCCGGCCCAGCCGGGCGCCGGTTTCCCGCTTAAAGGCTTCCAGGTCACGGTGCAACTCCTCTACCAGCCCTTTGATCCGCCCATCCAGCAGCAAGAGGGACATCTCCCGCTCCTTCTCCAGTCCCTGCAATTCCTGGTTGAAGCGGGCGATTTTCTCCTCCAGCTCGTTAAGAGGGATGGCGCTGGCCTGGCGTTCCACCTTGAGCGCCAGGGTGGAGTCATTCAGGGCCTTGAGGGCCCCGTTAATACAGGAAATCAGCAATACCCGGCCCTTTTCCTGATAAAGAAACCGGCGCAGGTAATCTTCAAATTGGGGGAGGAGACTGGCAGTCAAGGTGGCGGAGCCGCCATTGGCTTTGCCTTCCAGGCCCAGCTTGGCGGAGAGCGGAAAGATCATCACCTTTTGGGTGGCCAGGTTGCCGCGCAGGACCTCCGCGGTAAAGTCCAGGGCCTCCTGCCGCTCCGCCTCCGCCACATAGTCGATCTTATTGAGAACGAAGAAGAGCTTGTGGCCGAATTCACGGATATCCTTTAAAAATTCCTCTTCGGCGGCGGACAGGGGCGGGTCCACGGTAATCACGAAGACGGCGGCGTCCACCTGGGGGAGATAATTATAAGCGACTTCGGTGTTGTGACTATAGATCGAGCCCACCCCCGGGGTGTCGATGATGCGCACCCCGTCCCGGAGATAATCTGAGGGGTAGGCGATCTCCACCTCCCGCACTTTTTTCTGGTTCTTGGGATTGCCCTTCTCAGTTATATAAGCCGCCAATTCTTCCCGGGTAATAACGGTACGTTGGCCGTTTTGAAAATGGACGCGGATCTCCAGGCGTTCGCCGTAACCCAGGATGGTCACCACAGAAGTGAGGGGGATGATGGACGTGGGCAGCACGGCCTCACCCATCAAGGCGTTGATCAGGGTGCTTTTCCCCCGCTTAAAGGCGCCCAGGATGACCAGATTGAAGCGGTTTTGCCGCAGCTTGTCCAAAAGCTGCGTGAGAAGCGGCCCCCTCACTTCAGGCAGCGCGGCCAGCCGGCTCAGCTCCCCTTCCAGGTCTTCTTTCAGTTCCCGGTAAACTCCCATAACTTCTCCCGGTTATGAGGAGCAAAAAAAACTTCTGCCCCTGAATGAGCAGAAGTCATCAGCCCACGGCCCACCGTGAACAATTGAGGCGGACTTCATCGCCTTCAAGCTTAAATTATTTCTCCAAAAGAGCCTCGATGTCAACCCTAAAAGAGGCTATTTGTGAATATTAGCACATTTTCCTTGACGAGGCCGGAGACCGGGCCATCGTGGTAATTGTCTTTACGCCTCTTATCTGGAAGGCGTCTTGCCAAAGCTCAAGGCAATGATCCCGGACCTGGACCCGGGTCAGCTATAAAAAGGCTGCCCGGTTTGGGACGACCCAAAACACTGATGTCTCGTTGTAGTACTAATTGTCTGTTCCGAATATGCTGTTATACAAATCTTTCCCATAGCTGGTTTCCAATGGCGCGCCTTTGATTATTTTGAAAGTTCGTCCTCCGTCGGCTTGCCTTTCAGCCCGTAGGAAAATAGCGTTTTCCATATGTTTGCCATAGAAACCGTATGCAAGTTCGTAAAGGTGCGTAACAAAGAAAACCTTGATGCTCTTCTCTAATAATGCGCAAATTATCTGTCTGGCAATTTCCGAGCCTTCCCTTTCGTTGGTCGCGGCAAACGATTCATTAAACAATAACAGGGAATTTACTCTTACCTGATCTACGATACCGTTCACTCTGCTGAGTTCTTCATCCAGTTTACCGCTACTCATAGTAACGTCCTCTTCCCGTTTGTAGTGCGTGAAAAGGCCGTCGCAGATATTGGCGCAGAAAGACTCCGCAGGCGCAAACATACCGCATTGCATCATCAGTTGGGCCAACCCCAGGCTCCTCAAAAAAGTCGATTTGCCACCCTGGTTGGCGCCTGTGATGATCACGAGTTCTTTATCATCAGCCTCCACCTCGTTGCCCACAACTCTTTGTTTCAGGCGCAAAGCCAGACTGACATCATATAATCCCTTAAACCGTTCTCTGCGTTCGCCGGGACTTACAGGCAGAGGAAAGCATATTGGCTCCCCCTTTTTGGCAAGATGGTCATGCAAATTCAAACACCCAACGAAAAAAGCCATTTCGGTTCTCAGCAAGTTAAAAAAATTAATGATGTGATCAACGGACTGGCCGAGGGCATTGGCCACCAGGTTGATCCCCCTGCCTTTTAATTCGCCCAGCGCCCTGGAGCCCATTTCATCGCGATTGGCGATACGCAAGGTGAACGCGGGCGTTTTTTTAGCAAAGATCCATTCCAGCCAACTCGCAAAGATCTGCTCCAGCCAGCTCTGCTTTTGTTCTGGGGATTTCCGAAGCACGTAGTTAGCGCCTTGATTGCCTCTGCCCAATTCCGCGCTGATCAAAACCCCGTTACGGAATTTCAATTCCCTTAGATGATCATGGACGCTGGCTAAATATTCATCATCCAGTTCTTTGTTGAGCATGGCGAAAAACCTTGTAAATCCCGCCGACTCGAATTTATCGGCCTGCGTTTCGGCGATATTCTTAAGTTTTTTAAGAAAGCCCACCAAGATTTGCATCATTCCTACCGCAGTATGGAGTATCGAACTGGGATATTTGCTACCGAAAAACCAATAATAATGTTTTTTCTTGCTTTCAATTGACTCTACCGCGATCTCGTAGATATTTCTGACAATCGAGGAATTTTTCAGGCAATCCTCAAGGATATGTTGGCGATACAGTATGGTATCCAGATCATTTAAACTAGATAAAACACTTTTCCTGGCCACTTCATACAAAAATTTGTCGCCAAACGCCATGGTATTGAACAGCGTGTCTAATTCCAGGTCTTGGGTCAAAACTGGTTCATTTAACGGCAATTCCCGCTGCAGGTCAAAATCTTGGTCTTTATACATGAGAAAAGTCTTCACGATTTTAGGCGCTCCTTCAAATAATCGTAGGTAAGTTGGTATTTCTCAGCAATGGATAACGCATAGGCAAGTCCATCAGCAGGCTTTCTGAAAATCTTATAGGTTCTCAATGCCGGATTTTCGGGAACTACCGTGCTGACCATGCTTACGGTTTTCTCACTTAAGCATGCCAATTCTTCTATAAATGTTACAAAAACGCACAGCAGGTCTAGTTCTATTATCATTTCCATTACTTTTTTGCCTAAAAAAATCGCGTCTTTCAACGTTGTGGAAGTGAGACTTTCATTCATTAGGATGATACTTTTTGGTGTAGCTTGGTTCAGAATATCGTAAATTCTGACTAAGTCGTCCTGCAGTTTGCCCCTGAGATTATTGATGTTTTCTTCCTTTTCAAAATGCGTAAAGATCCTGTCAAACAGAAATAGTCGCGCTTCCCTGCCCGGGACGGGACAGCCCAGGCTGGCCATATAATGCAACTGTCCGAAGCTGCGGGCGAAGGTTGTTTTACCGCCCTGGTTGGGGCCAGATACTACAAATATGCGCTCCTGGTCTTTCAAATAAAAATCATTGCAGACAACAGATGAGTTCTCGTTGGTGAGTTTATTGGCCAGGGCTAAATCAAATCCTTCAAAATCAAAAACTTCCTTGGATTCATTGGAAATTTGCGGATAACAGAATTTCAATCCCGCTCGTTTAAATCTTGCAATATACTCTAAGTAGGCGATGTAAAATTGTATTTCACGATCGAAAACACCTATTGTTTCATCTAGATAATTGGCGTTTTGCGCACAGTAATTATCAAGGGTTGAGAATATGTCGGGATACAATTTGGCTACGAAATCCAGGACTCCCGCTTCAACATGGTTCATGGAGAGGCCGTCCGGAAATTCGGCCCTGTAATCCTTCACCGCTCCCTGTTTGAATTTCTCGAAGGTTTCCTCCACTTCGGCGCTGTAATCGGTTTCGGATGCATATTTGCGAACCCTGATGCTGTCACCCTTTATGAGCAGACAGTATTTTACCGAGGACAAATCATCTGTGAGCTTTTTCGTTTCCGCCAGAAGCGATGTAAAAAGATTGGATTCGGCATAGCTCGCCAAATATCCGCCAAAAGCCAAAAAGCCGCGGGATTTTAAATCAACAAGGGATAGATCATGCACCAGGCAATTAACGGCATCACCATAAATTGAAACCGCGTCCAAAACCATTCTTTCCTTTTGATATTTGTAATAAAGCTTATCTGCTTGAACAAGATAGGCGCGCATTGTACGCATTTTTTCCGAAAATGAATTTATATTTCCAAATAGAGCCTCATTTTCAAGTTCTTGCATTATTTCATGGCGATACTTAATCGCATCAATATCGTCCAGGGAAGTGTAAAAGAAAGGTTTTAAATCATATTCCTGCTTGCCGGCCACGATGGCGTCTATAATCTGGTCAAGATTTAAATCAAGAAAAAAGAGGGGCGCTGCAACCGTTTCTGCTTTAGCGCGGTCTTCAGTTTTTTCAAATAATATGCTGTGGAAAGCCATGCGACAGAGGTCTCCTATGAGGTCAACTCCTATCGGGTAAAAGGCTGCCGCCACGAGGAAGGCTTGCACTTCGGAGGGGCAATCCCGCAATCGCTATCAGGGGCATGAGTTGGGAAATAGCGGTGTGCAGGAGAGTTGCCAGGTTACCGGCGACCAACCCTGGGAAAATTTCCATTAAGGCTATGGAAATGCCGAGGCGGATGGAGATGAGGCTGGCGAGGAGCGCCAATTCCACCCAGGCCGCCGCACTGTACCACACTTGCTCCACTGGTACTCCACAGGGAGATCGTGGGGCTGGTGGAAAAATAAAAAGAGCCCCTGATCCCTTGCTTTCGATCAGGAGCCATCAGCGCTGTCAGGCGCGGTTTGGGAATAATTTTTCCCCGGCGGACCCCATCGCTTACGGCTAGATTAAAGCCAACGATCAATGAATGCAAGGAATTTTTCTCAAAAATCGGGTTGACTTTCATTCGGGAAGGACTTAGAAATTTTAACAGGCGATGGGGTCCGCCGGGGCGAGGATACTCTGCCCGAACTGTGCTGACACTGATGGCTCCTGATTTCACCTGTGGTGAGATCGGGGGCTTTTTTTATGGGCTGCGCCGCACCGGTTTTAGAAGACCATAATGGCCGAGGCTGGCACGCCGCACTGTCCATCACTCGGACGGGTATTTTTTTCCGGAGGCCGGAACCCGAGATAAATTAGGGAGAAGCCATGATCCCAGCAGGGAGTAACCTTTATGACGGCTAAGATTATTTTTAATGTAATTCAAGTCATCGTGGTCATGGCTTTTGCACCCCTTATCAAAGGCATTCTCGCCCGTTTAAAGGAAAATATGCAGTCAAACAGGGGCCAAACATTATTCAGCCTTACCGGGATATCTGGAAGCTGTTCCACAAGGACGAAGTCGTCTCGGAACACAGTTCCTGGATATTTCGGGCCACGCCCTTCATTGTCTTCGTTACCCCTATTTTTGTGACCCTTCTCATTCCAGTGTTGACAGGCTATCCACTGTTCTTCGCCTTCATGGGGGATATGCTGGCCGGAGGGTTTATCCTGGCCCTGGGCGGGTTCTTCGCCACCCTGGCTGCGATAGATACCGGAAATCCTTATGGGCCGATGGGGGCCAGCCGCACCCGGATGGTGGGCTTCCTGGCTGAACCGGTGTTCATGATCGTGTTCTTTACCGTTTCCTTTACCGCCGGTTCCACTATCCCGTATATCGTTCAGAAGCACTGGATCACCCCGCTGGCCAACTTCTTTCAACCCTCCCATATCTTGATGCTGTTGGCCTTCCTTATGCTCATTATTGCGGAGACCGGACGAATTCCAGTGGATAATCCCTCGGGGCACTTTGAATTGGCCATGATAGATGAATCGAAGGGCCTGGAATATTCCGGCAGTAGCGCGGCCTTGATGAAATGGGGCGGGGCCATGAAATTTTTTGTGCTGTGCTGCATCTTCCTGAATGTCCTGGTCGCCCCCTGGGGTTTGGCCCAAGGGGTGAGCTACTGGGAAGTCTTGTTAGCGGTTCCCTTGATCCTGATGAAGATTATCATCCTGGTTTTTGTCCTGGCCGCCGTCGAGTCGTCATTGGCCAAGTTAAGGCTCTTTCGGATCACGGAATTTCTCGGGGCTGCCTTTGTCACCTAGGTAGCCGCCATGATTATCGATCTGTTTCTGATGTAGGAGAGAAAATATGGGTGGCCAGGATTTGCTGCTATCATTCCTCCCCAAATTAAACGTCCTGGGGGGCGGGCTTTATCTTCCGCGCCTCGGGGATGCCGGTTTTGGCAGGCATTGCCTTCATTGCGGCCTTCTACCACCTTCTGAACCATGCGCTTTACAAGGCGCTGCTGTTCCTGGGAGCCGGTGCGGTGGATTACGGTGCGGGAGAGCGCCATATGGATCGCCTGGGAGGGCTGATCCGGGTTATGCCCTGGACGAGTTTTTTCTTCCTGGCGGGGGCGCTGTCGATTGCCGCCCTGCCGCCCTTCAACGGCTTTGTAAGTGAATAGTTGACCTTGCAAACCATGCTGCAAAGCGTCGCCCTCAAATCCGTGGCCGTAAAGATGGTCTTTGCCCTCTGTGCCGCGGCCCTGGCCCTGACCGCGGCTCTGGCGGTGACCTGTTTTGTCAAGGCCTTTGCCATGTGTTTCTTGGGGGTGGCCAGATCTGCCAAGGCTTCCCAAGCTGTAGAGGCGCCTCGTTCCATGCAAACGCCGCTGGCGATATTGGCGGTTTGCTGCCTCTTGTTCGGCATTCTGCCAACGTATGTGATTCCGGTGCTGGATAAGACCATTGCTACATTTAGCAGGGTGCAAATGGCGGCTGAACTGGTGCCGCCCTTCTTTACGGCCCCCAAAGGGAATGCCCAGTTTGGGGAGGCCTTCATGGCCGAATTCCACGACCTGGGGGCCCAGGTGGGCCGCTCCCTGCTCCCGGGCCAGGGATTGGTGATTCTGCATCGAGGCACGGAGCGTAACCCCGTGGTCTTTGCCATGTCCACTTCCTATACCTTTGTGGTCCTGATTCTGCTGCTGGCCGGCAGCTTCCTGGTTATTCGCCTTTTGACCAGGGCCAGGACCGTGATCAGGGGGCCCGCCTGGGAGGGAGGGGTGCGCCGCTTATTTCCTGAAATGACTTACACTGCCACCGGGTTTTCCAATCCCGTGAGGGTGATCTTCCAGGCAATCTTTCGGCCCTCTACTTTCAGCGAGAGGAAAGAAGCGGTAGCGGGCCATTTCCTCATCGCCCTGAAGAGCCGGCGCCAGGATGTTCATATCCTGGAACGGGCGATTTTTAACCCGGCGGCCAGACTGGCGCAAAGGCTGGCTGCCTTGCTGGCGAGAATCCACAGCGGCAGCGTCAACCTCTATGCCGCCTACATTTTAATCAGCCTGTTGGTTGTCCTGTTGATTCAGCGGCTGACTTAAGCTACGAGGTCTCGAATGATAATCCGGATGCGGATGGACTCCTTGACAAACCCCCGCCAACTTCATATAAAAAATGGTGCTTAGCCGCTGGGGGATCGTCTAACGGCAGGACTGCAGACTCTGGATCTGCCTATCCAGGTTCGAATCCTGGTCCCCCAGCCAGTAGCAGACATCAATCCCCGGTAGCTCAGCTGGTAGAGCGGGTGGCTGTTAACCACTTGGTCGGCGGTTCGAGTCCGTCCCGGGGAGCCAGAAAATACCAGGGGTTGGCTCTTTTGGAGCCAACCCCTTTTCTTTTGTGATCCATATCGGCGCTTATGTCCGGTTATGTTTCCGGAAATCGAGCCCAGCGCCGGCAGAGGCCGTTTCCAGTAAATCTTGTCCAAAGATTTTCTTGACAAGGGGAAACTCGTTCGTCTATTAATCAAATTAAGAAGCGGCGTCATATTATGGACCACCAGGCACCCTCTGACCACGGCTGCCAGTTATCCGAAAGTTTTTCTCCACCAGGATTTGTTGATCGGTCCGGAATTAATCGGAGGTGCAGGCACTATGGACGTAATCCATAGTGCGCTTTGAGGCCGTCGAGGGAAATAGGGGAGCAGCTTTTTAAAATCTACTATTAACCGGTCCTGATTAAAGGAGGCTTTCATGAGGATTTTGGCTGAAAGGTCGTGGATTTTTGTGGTCCTGGGCATCCTTATCTCCTCTATGTGTTTAGTTCTTCCAGCGCCGGCAGCCGAGCCCGTTAACATCGTCATCATCGCTGAATCGGCCACGCTCGTTGGCAAAGCCATAGTGAATGGGGCGCAGCTTGCGGCCGATGAGATCAATGCCAAAGGCGGCATCAATGGGCAGCCAATAAAACTGACCGTCTACGATGACCAGGTTAAGTCTGCGGAGGCAGTTCAAGATTTCCAAAGGGCGGTTTATAACGATCATGCCGTGGCCGTGGTAGGCAGTTGGATGAGCGAGGTAGCCTTATCCCTGGAGCCCTGGGCCGCCCGCTTGCATACCATCTATATAACCACCGGCGCCGCCTCCCCCAAGATCACCCAACTGGTGCACGACGACTACAATGCCAACAAGTATGTTTTTCAATTGAAATACAACGCCACCGAGATGGCGCAAATGGTGTGCAGCTTTGCCCATGATGACCTGGTCGGGACGTTGGGGTATAAGACAGCCTTTGTGGCCAGTGAAAATGCTGCCTGGACCGAGCCTCTCGACGATGAGTATCTAAAATGTTTGCCGTCCTCGGGCTTAAAGGTTGTTGGCCATATGCGCTTTTCCCCCGACACCAACGATTTTACCCCCATTTTTGCCACCATCGAGAAAGAGCATCCCGATGTCCTCATCACCGGCTGGGCCCATGTGGGTCTGAAGCCGACGGTGCAGTGGCATGAACAACAGATCCCCGTGCTGATTGCCGGGGTGGACGCCCAGGCCAGCACCACGGATTTCTGGGAAAAAACCAACGGCGCCACCGAGGGAATCATCACCCAGGCCGAAGGTTCGCCCAGCCCCATCACCCCCAAAACGATCCCCTTCGTGAAAGCCTATGAGGATATGTTTCACATCAGCCCCGCATACGCCGGCTACACGACTTATGATGCCATCTATGTCTTGAAAGAAGCCATGGAGAAGGCCAAATCCACCCAAACCGATCCCTTGATCAAGGCCCTGGAGGAGACCCATTATACCGGCGTCATCGGGAATATTGAGTTTTATGACCAAAGCAGCCCCTTCGCTCATGGGATCAAATTCGGCAAAGGCTTCGGGATGGGCGTGCTGCTGCAATGGCAAAAGGGCCAACTGGTAACGGTCTGGCCTAAAGAGGCGGCCACGGGGTCCTTAATCGTCCCAAGTTTTGTGCAGAAAGCAAGTTCAACTAAATAAGACCAGCTGGTCTCGATCAGGCCACAGGCTTACGGTTTGACGGCCCCCTGACTTAGGAACCGTAAGCCTGTGCCGGTCCGCCTAGGCTCATTACCATCCCTGGCCCGGCCCCACGGCCCGAAAGGTTATGGATCTATTGAACTATCCGGTCAGTTTCCGCCATCTTCCCCTCTGCCTCTATAGACACTTCTACTGTTATTACCCTCAACTTTTCTACAGAAAAAGAAGAAATACACATGCAAGTTTTCTTGCAGATATTAATTAACGGTTTTATTATCAGCTCTATTTATGCGCTGGGCGCCGTCGGCTTTTCCCTCATATTTGGCACCGCAGGCATCTTGAACCTCGCCCATGGCGCCTTTTTGGTGCTGTCGGCGATGGTCGCCTGGTTTTTCATCAGTCATTTTAAATTGCCTTTAGTGGCCGGAATAGCCCTTGGCATTCTCGCCTCCGTAATCGTTTCCTATCTTCTCTTCTTCCTGGTGGTACATCCGCTGGACAGATCCAAGAAGATTCCCAGAGAAGAAAAAGAGGTCTTCATCCTGACCGCGACCCTTCTGTGGTCCATGATAATTCAAGGCCTGCTGGACTATACCTTCGGTTCGACCCCCATTGTCATTGCGCCCTTCACTCCCGGGGCGCTGCACGTCTTTAACATAAGCATCACTTATAACGAGGTTATCGTGGCTGTAGTTTCTTTAACTGTCATAGGCTTGCTCTACCTTCTCATTAATCGAACCAAGACGGGAAAATTGCTTTTGGCAGCCTCCATGAGTCATACGGGACTGGCCCTCATGGGCGTCGAGCTGAAGAAGGTCTACATTCTCCTGTGGGGAATTTATGGTCTGCTTACCGGAGTTTCGGGGGTTTTGCTGGCTTCTTTCTTGGGCGCCTCGGCCTCAGCGGTTCCGGATTTGACGGGTTTAGCCTTTTGCATAGTGGTCTTGGGTGGTTTGGGCAGTATTACCGGTTCTTTTTTTGCCTCGTATATCATAGGTTATTTGGGGACCATTACGGCCTACCTCATATCGCCCGCTTACACTACTCTGCCGGCTTTTTTCGTGCTCATACTGATACTTTTTATTAAACCACGCGGTCTTTTCGGGAGGTTTTAGGACAAGTTCATATGCAATTGCAGCTCTCCAAGACCAATATCCTCAAGTTTGGCCTGATCCCCATCATCGGGTTCGCCGTTCTACCCCAGTTCTTATCCCTGTATCTTCTGGGTACTTTAACCATCGCCCTGTACTTCTCGGTTTTCGCCATGTCCTGGGACCTGCTGTTCGGCTACTCCGGTGAGGTCAATTTCGGTCCCACCTTTCTCATCGGCGTGGGCGCCTACACCGCGGCGCTGTTCAATGTCAATACCGGCTTGCCGGTGGTGGTTTGCATCATTTTGGGAACCAGTGTGGCGGTCATCGCCGGGCTGTTGCTGGTGGCCCCGGCGTTGCGGCTGCGGGGGCCTTATTTCGGTTTAATCACCCTGGTCTCGGTGCTCACGCTGGAACAGGTTATCACGATCTTTGCCCAATATACCGGAGGGGAGATCGGCATCTCCCTTCCCGGCATGCTTTCCGCCAGCAATCTCGTTAACTACTATTTGGCCTTAGGGTTTATGGTCATCAGTGCCGTTATTTTCCTCACCATCGCCGGTTCGCCCATCGGTCTCATCCTGCAGGCAGGCGCTCAGGATCCCATAGAGGCGGAAAGTCTGGGGTTCAATCTGACCAAGTACAAAGTCCTGGCCTTCGGCGTCAGTGCCTTTTTTTCAGGTTTAGCCGGGGCGATGCTGGTTTTTTATCTGGGCACCGCCTCCGTAAGTGTGGTGGTGTCCATCTCCGTGGTCCTGCAGATTATCATTGCGGTTATTATCGGCGGCAGACGCACCATTATCGGGCCTATCCTGGGTTCTTTATTTATCATTTTAACCGGCCAATGGCTCCAATACCTGGGTCAACTCGATTATGCGGCGGTTTCTCTCCTGGCTTTGATCATTCTTCTCATTTTCCCCGACGGCATCGCCGGAATGCTCTTAAAGAGGGGATAAGGAACTCGCTCCTTTTTCCGTAAGGGAAACTATGCCACTACTTGAAGCCCTGGGTTTGCAGAAAAGATTTGGCGGCATTCACGCGGTCAATAACGTCGATTTTAATGTGGAAAAGGGGGAGATCATCGGCTTGATCGGGCCTAATGGCTCAGGAAAGTCTACCTTGCTGGGCCTGCTGATAGGCGTCCATAAACCCAATAGCGGCACCATCCGCTTCGCCGGGGAAGAGATTCAGAACTGGCCCATCAACAAGAGAATAAAAAACGGCATTGCCATAGTCTTCCAACATTCCAGGCCGTTAAACCGGCAAACCGTTTTGGACAACATTAAACTATCCATCCTACCCGATAGGCTGTTTAATTTCTATTACCCGGGTGACTTGGAAGCAAAAGCCAGGAAGATTGCGGAGTTGGTCGGTTTACAAGATGTGGCCGACTCTTACCCCTCCTCGTTGCCATTTGGGCATATCCGGAGAATGGAGCTTGCCAAGGCCCTGGCCCTCAATCCCAGGTTATTGCTCTTGGATGAACCCTTTGCCGGTTTGACGCCTTCCGAGATCACCGAACTGACCACCTTGATCCTCTCTCTCCGGAAGCAGAATCAAGCCATTGTGCTGGTGGATCACAACGTTAAAGCAGTCTATAATTTTGTTGATAAGATTATCGCTTTGTATGTGGGCAACAAAATCGCCGAAGGCAAGCCCGATGACGTGATCTCGGATAAGGAGGTCCGCCGGGTCTTTATCGGCAAGAGTATGGATGCCAGCGAGCCTGGCCCCTCCACTGAAAAAAGCGGTTCCTTGAGGAAAGAGCCGATTTTGGACATTGACATCGGCTCGGTCCGTTATGGGCAGGCCGAGATTCTCCGGAAAGTGCATCTCAGCATCAACGAAGGTGAGTTCGTTTCTCTAGTCGGGCTCAACGGCGCCGGCAAATCGAGCCTGCTGAAGGCTATCCTGGGTATTGTCGGCTATGAGGGCGAGGTGAAATGGCAGGGCCGGTCCACCAAAAATTTGACCACCGCCCAGATTGTCAGGCTGGGGATTGCCTTTGCGCCGGAGACCAGAGAATTGTTCCGCTACCTGACGGTCAAGGAAAATCTGGAGTTGGGCGGCGGCCGCTTGAAGCCCGCGGCGCTGCAAGAGCGGTTGGCTTATGTATTTGAGCTTTTTCCGATATTGCAAGAACGCCTGGCGCAAACGGCCTACACCCTCTCGGGTGGCGAGCAGCAGATGTTAACCATCGCCAGAGCTATGATGCAAAAACCCTCCCTGCTGATCTTAGATGAGCCGACCCTGGGGCTGGCGCCCGTGGTGCTCGACACGATTTCCGAGACGCTGGCCGCGCTCCATGAGAAAATGGGCGTGACGATCTTGCTGGGTGAGCAAAATCTCCATTTTGCCCTGAAACATTCAGAGAGAATCTATCTGCTGGAGCACGGCAGCATCACCTGGGGAGGCGGCGTCGACGCTTTTATCAAAGAAGTGGGCGAAAAGTCTCTGGTTTAAAGCTGCCCCAAACATGGAGTTCCTATGAAATTGGTGGTCGCCTATCGTGCCTCGGCACTCGGTGAAAAGGTTCTCGCCCATGCCAGCGAGCGAGCCCGGCAGTCCGGGGCGCGAGTCTATCTGGTAACTTCCCTGGTGGGGGGGCCCGAAACCCCGGAGGAGGCCATCGAGCAAGCCAGGACTGACCTGGATCAGGCCGCCGCCCGGCTCGCAGAAAACGGGATTGCCGCGGAGACTCACCTGTTGATCCGCGGCCTTAGCTCCGGGGAAGATGTGGTCCGGTTTGCCCAGGAGATCGGCGCCGACGAGATCGTGGTCGGTGTCTGGAAAAAATCGAAAGTGGGCAAGATCCTGTTCGGCTCCACCGCTCAGGATGTGATCTTGAAGGCCGGTTGCCCGGTGTCCACCATCGGCTGATTAGTTCAAGGTTCAAGGTTCAAAGTTCAAAGTTGACCATAGGGGTTTTTTGCCTTTAGCCTTGAACCTTGAGACTGCTGCGAAAAAGAACTTTGTCAGTATTTATGAGATTCTTCGGTCGCTTCGCTCCCTCAGAATGACAAAAATTGGGACTTTTGACCAAAGGCGTCTTTAGCCTTGAGCCTTGAACCTTGAACTTTGAACCTTGAACTTTGAGCTAAAAGGAGCGGCCAGCCGCTACTTGGAGGTCCGCTCCTTCTGCCTGGCAAAGAAGTCTTCCAGGGCCTGCAGGTGCTCTGGCGAATGGTGGCAGAGGGCCTGGAAGGAGGCGGAGATTTCCAGGGTTTCTTCCAGGCTTTTCCCCTGGGTCAGGCTGAACAGGCGCTTGGCCAGGCGCAGAATCCGGCCAGGCTGTTTGGCGATCTCTGCGGCGATCTCCAGGGAGCGCGGGATTAGCCTATCCGGGGGCACCACTTCGCTCACCAGGCCGATGCGCAGGGCTTCGGCGGCGTCGATCACCCGGCAGGTGAAGGCCAACTCCATGGCCTTGGAGTAGCCGATGACGCGAGGCAGCAGAAAGGCGCCGCCGTCGCCGGGGATGAGGCCCACCGAAACGAAGGTCTCACCGAAGCGGGCCCGGTCGCTGGCGATGCGGAGGTCGCACATGCAGGTCAAATCGCAGCCGGCGCCGATGGCCGGTCCGTTCACCGCGGCGATGGTCGGCACATCCAGGCGCTGAAAAGCCAGGGGGATCCTCTGGATACCCTGGCGGTAATTGTTGCGGATCTGGTCCGGGTCCCCGGCGAAGGTCCCCACCCGGTTATACATGTCCTTGACATTGCCGCCGGCGGAAAAAGCCGTGCCCGCCCCCGTGAGGATCATCACTCTAATGGATTGGTCCTCCTGCACTCGCAGGCAGGCGTCCACGATCTCCTCGATGATCTCCTTTTCCGTGACGGTGTTGCGCACATCGGGACGGTTTAAGGTGACAACTGCAATATTTTCCTTTTGTTCGAAGATGATCTCCCGATATTCCATGCTGTTTATCCCCCGTAGTCGAAGTAGCCGCGAGGCCTGGCCGCGGCGCCGCTTCCCTGGCTGGTGTGGTACTTCATAATTGCCAGAGCATTTCAAACTACGCTTTTTTAACCCCCCCTTTGCAGAAGGGGGGTAGGGGGGATTTAAAATAACCTCTTGAAATCCCCCTAAATCCCCCTTTTCCAAAGGGGGACTTTGATACCCTGGGAACTCAGGTTTTCTTGATTCAATGCCATGCTATTTAGGGAACACAATACTGGTTAGCCCCGGGAGGCAGCCGGCTTCGGGCTTAGCGATTGGGCTGATGCCCGCAGGCAATGCCGGCAATGATGAGTTTCTGGATATTGGAGGTTCCTTCCACCACCTGCAGCGACTTGCAGTCCCGATAGAAACGCTCGATGGGGTATTCGGTGGAAAAGCCGTAGGAACCGAAAATTTTCATGGCTTCATTGGCAGCGTGCACTGCGGCTTCCGAGGCATAGAGCTTGGCCATGGAAGTCTGCATCTGATTGGACTGGTCGTGATCCTTGAGGAAGGCCGCCCGGTACACCAACAATTGGGCGGCTTGGTGTTCGGCCACCATATCGGCGATTTGGGCCTGGACCATTTGGAACTTGGCAATCGGCTGGCCGAACTGGGTCCTTTCATTGGCGTACTTAATCGCCAGATCGACGCAGGCGCCGGACACCCCCAGTCCCCCGGCGGCGCAACCCAGCCGGGTATTGTTGAGCATCCACATGCAGATCGGAAAGCCATCGCCGGGCTTCCCCAACACCGCGTCCTTGGCGACTTTGGCCCCCTCGAAAGAGATTTCCCCGGTGGGCGCACAGTATAGCCCCAGCTTGGTTTCAATCGCCCTCGTGGTGATTCCCGGGGTCTTCTTCAGGTCCACGATGAAACACGTCAGCCCCTTATATTTCTTCTCCCGGTCCGTGACGGCGTAGACCAGCCCCGTATCGCCCACGGAGGCATTGCTGATCCACATCTTCTGCCCGTTTATTTCCCAGTGGTCCCCCCGGTCTTTGGCGGTAGTCCCCATGGCCACCACATCTGAGCCGGTATTGGGTTCGGTGATGGCGAAAAATCCCAGGTTTTCCCCGGAGATCCATCCAGGGAGCAGGGTTCGCTTCTGCTCTTCCGAGCCGAACTGGTTGACGGTCACGGCCGGGCCGAGATTTTGCATGTTGAAGGGCAACCGCCAGGAGGGGGACACCTTGGCAATTTGCTCGGCCATGAGGACCGATTCCAGAAATCCCATGCCGTTGCCGCCGTAGGCTTCCGGCAGGGCACACCCGAAAAAGCCCAGTTCCCCCATCTGCCGCACTAGTTCCGGACGAAACCGATGGTCCTTCTCATCGGCTGCCAGCGTGGGCCGGATTTCATTTTCCGCGAAGCGGCGGGCCTGTTCCTGGACCAGGCGTTGCTCCTCGGTCAGGTTAAAATCCATTCTCCAGTTCCTCCATATTTGAGGGTTTATTATTTCAGGGTAATGGCTTTTTCAGGACAGATTTCCTGGCAGCAAAAGCAGGCGATGCAGGCTTCGGGGTCCACCTTGGGCAGGTTGTCGCACATGGACAAAGCCGACATCGGGCATTGCTCGATGCAGGTGCCGCAGCCGGTGCACCAATCCGGATTAGCCTGGGGGACCAGCAGCGTACGCTCGTGGATGACCGCCTGGATGGTCTCGTTGTGAATCATGGCCTCACCGCCCAACGGCGGCAATTTGAAACCGGGGAGCGTCTTCAACTCCCCAATGATCTCCGTGTGACTCAGGTCGTAGTCCCCCAAGCCCGCTTCCCTGGCCTTGCGCAGGAAGGGCAACAGCCCCGGTTCACAGCCCATCATCCTGGCCATGACGCCATCCAGGGCCACCGCATTGTCAGAGGCCAGGATCAGACCGATGTCCCTTAAGTCGGGGGAAGCCGGACCATTGCCCTCCATACCCACTACCGCGTCCACCAGAAAAAAGTCGGGGACCCGCAGCCGGAACACCTCGACGATCACTTCATGGAAGCGTTCGGGGTTGCCCGCGGCCTTGTGAAGCTTGGCCTTTTGGGCGCCGGGCAAAAGACCGTAACTGTTTTTGATGGCCCCCGTCATGACCGTCAGACCATGGGTTTTGAATTTCGGCAGACTGATGATGATGTCGGCCTCGCGGACAATGCGGGACAGGCTCAGCGTGGGCATGAAATCGGGGTTGAAGTCAACCTGCAGGGAATCGTTGCCGATGTTCTGGTAATAACCCTTAGCCGCTTCCATCAGGCCGGTCTTTTGAAAGCACTCCTCGTTGGCCCCATAATTAAATAGACCGGGATTGTCGCCGACTATGATGGCGGCGGGCCCCATGGTTTCGACCTTATCCACCACGGCCCTGAGCACCGCAGGATGGGTGACGATGCCTTCCGCGGCTTCCGAGATCCGCAGCACATTGGGCTTGATTAACACAGTTTTGCCACGGATTTCCAGGGGGAAAAGCTCAAAAGCGCGGTCGACTGCCTGGCGCACATTCTCATAGGTGGCAGGATGGATCATGACTTTTGACATATTCTTCCCTCCATGGCGCCTATCTAGGTGTACCTGCTAATCATATCATGCCTGCCTTGGGGCTGTTCTCTTATCCCGTAAAACCGCAAAAAAAAACAGCCGCAGGCGGCTGTTCTCCCATTGGATCAAACATAACAAACAGAGAACTCAAAACTCCAAACTCGAAACCGAATGACCAGATCACAAGCTGGGAGCCTGTGCCACCGCCGCCCTTGCGACTACCCTTCGGCCATTGTCAGGTTATAGGCGAGATTGTCGAGCTTGACGGTGAAGTCGACGTTTTCCACCGCCGTGCCTTCCGGGAGCTGCAACTGGATGGGGGCGAAATTGAGGATGGCCTTGACGCCCGCGGCGATGAGCCGCAGGGCCGCCAATTGCGCCTTGGCCGCGGGGGTGGCCAGCACCCCGATCTCCACCCCTTTTTCCCGCACCACCTTTTCCAGGTCGTCCATGTGATGGATGATCTGGCCGCTGGGCACCCGGCGGCCCACCTTGGCCGGGTCTACGTCAAAGACCGCCACGAATTCGTAGCCCTGGCGGATGAAGTTTTGATGGGCCAACAGAGCGGAGCCCAGGTTGCCGATGCCCAACAGGGCCATCTTCCAGGTCTTATTCAGGCCCAGGATGCGCTTAATTTCGAAGAGCAGTTCCCTGACAAAATAACCCACGCCGCGGATGCCAAACTCTCCGAAGTAAGCCAGGTCTTTGCGGATCTGGGCCGGATTGATGCCGCATTTTTGGGCCAGCTTGTCCGAGGCGATAATCTTCACCCCTTCCTGGGACAAGGCTTCAAGATACCTGGAATAGATGGAAAGACGGGTGATGGTCGCCGTGGGAATCTTGGAAAATTTCATAGCCGCGGGCATTATCCTTGGTGGTTCGGTCCTACCGCACTTGTGTATAAAGGCACAATAATGGAGGTAAATAAAGGGGGGCCGCAGCCCCCCTTACATCAAAAAAGATTAGATATGCATTCCCAAGGCCGCGGCGATGGGTTTGGCCATGGGGTAGGCGAACAGAATGATCAGGGCCACCACCAGGGCATAAATACAAAGGGATTCGATCATGGCCAGACCGATCAGCATGGTCACGGTGATTTTCCCGGAAGCCTCGGGGTTGCGGGCAATGCCTTCCACCGAGCTCCTCACTGCCAGGCCCTGGCCGATGCCGGTACCGAAGGCGGCGATGCCGATGCCGAAGCCCGCGGCGAGCACCGCATAGCTGAAAAAGGAGCCCAAACCGGGGGCCGAGGCGCCGCCGGCTTCAGCCGCCATGGCCAGAGAGGTCCACAGCAAGGTGACCAGCATGCTCAAGCCAACTACCAGGGATTTTCTCATGAGTCTAAAACCTCCTCAAAGATGTTTGGATATATGAAGATTGGCCTTCTTCCAGATTTTAAGGGCACTGCCTTAATGGGCGTGCTCCATGGCCCCGGCGAAGTACATCATGGACAGCAAAGTGAAGACAAAGGCCTGCACCACGCTGGTGAAGACCGCCAGGAACATCATGGGCAAAGGGGCCAGGAAGGCGCCGGCCAGCAACAGCAGGATGGTCAGCACTATGTCTTCTCCCATGATATTGCCGAAGAGACGCAAAGTCAGGGACAGCACCCGGGCAACATGGCCGACGAGTTCGATGATGAAGAACAACGGCGCCAGGGCCGGAATAGGCCCCAAAAAGTGCTTGATATATTTAGCCCCGTGATATTTGACCCCCAGATAGTGGGTATAGACGAAGGTGCACAGGGCCAGGGCCAGGGGGGTGTTGACATTCGCCGTGGGCGAATAGAACCCCGGGATCAGGCCCAGGAGATTGCAGAAGAGGATGAACAGGAAGATGGCGGCGATGAACGGGAAGAAGGCCCGGCCCTCTTCACCGGTGACGTCCACCATGAACTCTTCCAGGCCGCTCACCACCAGCTCAAAGACGTTTTGGGCGCCCCTGGGCACCAGGGTTATGCGGCGGCCGGCCAGCCAGCCCAATCCCACCAGGATCAGCGCCACCAACACGGCATAAGAGACATGCGGAGGGATAGGTAAGCCGAACTTCTCGAAGAATAGATCAAGAAAGAGAATCGGATGTTCCATGGGACCTGTTTGCCTCCTTCTTAAGCTTAAATACCTCGATGATGGCGGCCATGATCAGGGTCAAGACCACAGTGGACAGCCCCAGCACCAGACCGAAAATGTTCACCCAGCCACGACTGACCAGCAGAAAGATAACCAGCAGCAAAGCGAAGAAGCGCAACAACTGCCGGGTTGCAAAAAAGGCCCGGGCCTGCCCTTGGGCCTCCTCGGGGCTGCCAGCCGCCGCCCTCTCCAGCATGCCTTTCAGCGCCTGGTGCAGCAGGTGGAAGTTGATGACCGCCACCAGGCCACCCGCCAGGATCCCCAGGGCGAACTCTTGCCCCTGCCAGATGAAGCCGGCCACTACCAGCACGGCCAAGACCAGCCAGTTGGCTATCTTCAGCCGCCGCGGGTTCAGGATCTCCATGGGAACTTACTTGTATTTTTGCCCCAGGAGGTAGACTTGCCGGAAGCCGGCGATAATCCCCACAATGAGCCCAAGGATGAATAAAAAACTGCTGTTGAACACCGTGTACAGCCAGTACCCCAGGAGACCGCCGATAAGGGTGGAGATGACCAGGACCAGGCCGATGGTGCTGGCCCGGTAACTCCCTTGAAACAGCTCTTTTAAATACTTTTTGGTATCTTCCTTCAAAGGCGCCCTTACGGAAAACCCCGGAACCGAGGCGGGAGAAAATGATTCTTTTCACATGTGCCTACCTATCATACCACCGAAAGTTAGTCAAATGATTTTTGGGGCCCGGCGGGAAGAAAAGTCAATAGCAAAAAGAATAAAAATATTTGATAGTTATCCTGATGGGTGAATCGTGCCGGGGCTTTCGGGACCGGGACCGAAGCAGATACTTGTGCATTTTTTCCTTAAGTCTTGGCGCCCTCGATTTCCGGGTCACCCTGGTATACCGGCAGTTCAATGACGAAGGTGGTGCCCGCCGGGCCGGTGCGCTCCACGTAAATCCGCCCCAGGTGCTTCTGAATGATGCCGTAGCTGATGGACAGCCCCAAGCCCACTCCCTGGCCCACCTCCTTGGAGGTGAAGAAGGGATCGAAGAGCCGGCTGAGATAGTTGGCCGGGATGCCGGGACCGTTGTCCTCAAAGCCTAGACGCACCGTCCCCTCTTCCCGGGTCAGCGCCGTGGTGACCAGCAGCCGTCCTTCTCCCTTCATGGACTCGCCGCTGTTCATCAGGAGATTGATGAAGACCTGTTCCAGCTTGTTTTTGTCTCCCAGGACCAGAGGCAGTTGCGGATCGAATTTCTGCACCAGATCGATGTTTTGGAACAAAAGATGATCCGCCACCAGGGAAAAGACTTCCTCCAGGACGGTGTTGAGGTTCAGCGGGGTCATCTTGGAGGGCATGTGCCGGGAGAACTCCAATAGCCCCTGGATGATCTCCTTGCAGCGGGTGGCCTCCCGGACGATCTTCTCCACCTGTTCCCGCTCCGGCTTCCCCGGTTCCAGATCCTCCAGCAGGAGATAGGCATAAACCAGGATGCCTCCCAAGGGATTATTGATTTCGTGGGCCACCCCCGCGGCCAGTTGGCCCAGGGCCGCCAGCTTCTCAGTGCGGCTCAGGTGTTCCTCCAGTTGCTTTTTGTGGGTGATGTCCCGGATATGGGTCTGGATGGCGGGCAAGCCTTCATAAGTGGTGGGAAAAGAAACCCCCTCCAGGTCGAAATTGCGGCCGTCGCCCTTTAAGGCCTTCATCTCAAAGATTCGGGGCCGAGGCGTCCCCCGCTCCATCTGCCCCAGCCAGCGGGACACCGCCTGGCGGGAGCTGAGATCCACAAACTCCAGCAGGGAGCGCCCCAGCATCTGGGAGGGTTCCTGGTAGTCGAACATCTCCAGGCAGGCCATATTGACATAGACCAGCTTCATATCCCGGTGCAGGGCGATCCCGTCCAGGGAAGTCTCCACCAGGCGCCGGAATTTTTCCTCCGAATCCTTCAACTCCCGGGACAATTGCTCCCGTTCGGTCATGTCCAGGATGGCCTGTACCGCCCCCTGGATGCGGCCTTCCTCGTCGTAGATGGGCGAGGCGGTGTGGTACAGGTGACGCTCCCGGCCCCGGAAATTGGGAAAATACTCATAAGCCTCATAGGCCCCCGGCAGGTTGGGGGACGGTTTCAGGTTCTTGTCCCCGAAGAACTTCTGCAGGGCCTTGATGTTTTGCTCCACCACCAGAGAGGCCATGCTGGGGCGCTCATGGGTGTAAAAGGGCAGCCAGTAGCGGTAGCTGCCCACCATCTCCTGGCGGGAAAACCCGGTCAGCTCTTCGCAGGCCCGGTTCCAGTAAATGATGCGGTGGCTCCGATCGATGACGAAGGTGGGCACCGGCATGCCCTCCAGGATGCCTTCGGTGGTCTTCTTCTCCCGCAGGATTTCCCATTCCGCCCGCTTCCGTTCGGTGATATCTTTAAAAATCCCCTCATAGCCGGTGATCCGCCCATCCTGGTCCCGGCGCACGATGCCGCTAAGCAGGGTGTAAACCAGCCTGCCTCCCTGGGTGCTCAGCGTCAACTCCATATCCTGGATATAGCCCTTTACCTCCACCTGGAGCTGGAAGCGTTCCCAATCCCGGGGGTCGTGAAAGATCTCCCGGACGTGGGAGAGGTCCAGGGCCGCGCCCTTGGAGGGGAATTTCAGGAGTTCCACCCCGGCGGGATTGAGGTCCAACAGGCGGCCTTCCCGGTCGGTGACGAAGATCATGTCCTTGGAGCCTTCAAAAATGCGCCGGTAACGGTGTTCGGAGCGCCGCAGCTCATGATAGAGGCGGGCGTTTTCGATGGCCAGGCCGATCTGGTTGCCCAGGGCGCTGAGGAAGTAGCGTTTGCTCCGGAAACTTCGGAAGGGCTTGGCGGACTCCGCCGCCAGGTTGAGGAAGCCGGTGACCTCCTCACGATACTTCAGGGGGAGGCTCGCCAGGGACCGGAAACGGGGATCCTGACGGATGAGTTCGGTGAAGGAGGAGGTGTGCAGCCGCGGGTCCTGGCGCACGTCCTCGATGATCAGGGGCCGACTGGCCCGGGAGATATTGGGGCCCACCACCGCCTCCAGGCCGCTACGGGCGATGTTCACGAGGTATTCGCCCGGGAAGCCCTGGGAGGCGGCATAGCTGAGGCGCTGCCGCTTGCGGCTCCACAGGAGCAGGAGCCCGGCTTCGATCTGAAAGAAATCGAGAACCGCGGCCAGGACCTTGTCCATGATTTCCTGCAGGTCCAGGCTATGGGCGCTGATGGTGGCGATCGTGTTGATGAGATTGAATTCCCGCCGGTGCTCAATCTCCCAGGACTTCTGCCGGTCCTGGTCCGCCGGCTCCACGGCCGTTTGCTCTGGCATGGCCTGACTCCTGAACGGTTTTCCAGGGAGGTGGTGGTGGGGGCCGCCGCCCGCGCCGCCAAACCTTGCGCCTACAATATACCAGAATTAAGGCGGGCAAAAAACGGGGGGAGGATCAGGCGGGGAAAAACTGCGTGGCCAGGCCGGGCCACAAACGGGCGGTGCGGCAGCGGCTGGCGGTGACGATGGCCCTGAGCTGCGAAAGCGCGGTATTAAGATTATCGTTGATTACCAGGTAATCGTACCAGGAGACTTCCTTAACCTCGGTCTTGCCCCGTTCCAACCGCCGGGCCAGTTCCGCCTGGTCCATCTGGCCCCGCAACCTAAGCCGGCGCTCCAACTCTTCCCAGCTGGGAGGCAGGATGAAGATGAAGGTTCCCTGGGGAAAGGCCCGCTTCAGGGCCTTGGCCCCCCGGGGCTCGATGTCGAAGACCACGTCCGCTCCCGAGTCCAGGGTCTCCTGCACCCACTGGCGGGAGGTGCCGTAGCCGTAGCCGTACTGTTCCACCCATTCCGCCAGGTCGCCCCGGTCCCGCAGGCGGGCGAACTCCTCCGGGGTGACGAAGAAATAGTCTTTTCCTGGCACCTCTCCGGGGCGCGGGGGGCGGGTGGTGAAGGAAATGGAGAAGCGCAACGGGGGATCGCCGGCCAGCAGCTCCTTCAACAGGGTGGTTTTCCCTGTTCCGGAGGGGGCGGTGACGATGAAGACTTCTCCTGGCACTCAGTCGGCCTTTTCCAGGTCCGGGTGCGCCGCGGAGCTGTTATTGCCGTTCAGGCGCAGGGACAGGGTGTCAGCATGGACCGCCGAAAGAATGACGTGATTGCTGTCGGTGATGATAATGGAGCGGGTCTTGCGGCCCTGGGTGGCGTCGATGAGGCGTTCGGCCCGGGTGGCCTTCTCCCGCAGGCGTTTCATGGGTGCCGATCCCGGCATTACCACCGCCACTACCCGGTGGGAGACCACGGTGTTGCCAAAACCGATGTTGATCAACCTGCCTTCCATAACTTCTCCCCCGCGCTGAACTCATTCGATATTCTGCACCTGCTCCCGGAGGCGCTCCAGGTAACCTTTGATCTCGAGCACCGCTTGCGTAATCAGGAGATCGCCGCCTTTGGAGCCGATGGTGTTGGCCTCCCGCAGCATCTCCTGCACTAAGAATTCCTGTTTCCGGCCCACCGGCTCCCGGGCCGCCAGGGTTTCCTCAAATTGGGCCAGATGGCTCGAAAGTCTGGCCAACTCCTCGGAGAGGTCCCGGCGGTCAGCCAGGAGCACCACCTCCTGGGCCAGCCGGGACTCGTCCACCCCGGTTTCGCCCCCCAGCTCCGCCAGGCGGGCCGAAAGCTTCTCTCGCCAAAGCTGGGGCACCAGTGGGGCCTGCCCCCGGATGCGTTCCAACTCTGAGCCGATGCCTCCCAGGCTCTTAGCCAGGTCAGCGGCCAGGGCCTGCCCTTCGGTGAGGCGCATCTGGTCCAGGGCCTCCATTGCCTCGCTCACCGCCCTGGAGACCGTCTTCCAGGTCTCCTCCAGGGCCAGTTCCTGGGTCTCCTTGATGAGGAACAGGTCCGAGAAGTGCAGGAGATCCTGCAGATGCAAAGGCTCGTTCAGTTGGCCCGCCGCCCGGACCTCCTCCAGCATAGCCGCGGTCTGCCGGGCCAGGGCCTGGTCCACCTTCAGGGCCAGCGCCTTTTCCCCGGTGCTCTCCCAGGTGAGCTGCATCTCCACCCGGCCCCGGGTAATGCGGCCCTTGATGAGCTTCCGGAGCCGGTCCTCCAGGCTCCAGAGGCGTTTGGGGAGATTCAAGGAGAGCTCCAGGAAGCGGTGGTTGAGGCTCCTAAATTCCACCACCCACTTCTGGCTGGGACCCTCGGCCTCCCCCCGGCCATATGCGGTCATGCTCCTGATCATCAGCCACCCATCGATTTAAGTTGCCACAGATATTTTTTCCGCACCAGGAGTAATAATTCCGGCAGCTGGCCCCGGGCGTAATCGGGATAGGTCCAGGCCAGGGGTTGAAAGGTCCCCTGAGCGTAAATCAGGGTGAGGTCGCCGTAGATGCCGCTACCGAGATAGAGCCGATGGGAGAAGTTTTTTCCGGTGGCCAGGACCAGCCGTTCCCTGCTCAGGTACCCCGGGTCCAGGTTGACCAGCCGGCGGCCAGCCAGGCTGAGCCTCTCTTCGATACCTTTGGTAAAGATCTTCCACTGCGCCAGTTGGGCCGGATCGGCCAGATGGAGGAAGGCGACCAGGAGCCGCCCCAGGCCGACGCCCATCTCCTGGGTATAATAGCCGGTGGCAGTGAAGGGCCACCAGGGGCCCACCAAGTCCGGCGGCCCCCAATAGTGGCTCAGACGCTCCACCACGGCCGGCCCCAAATCTTGCCGGGCCAGAATTAGGCTGACCACCGGTTTCACCGGCGGCGGCGGACCCGGCCGGCTCATTCCCCCTCCTGGAAACGGTGTTAATTTTAAGCCAGCGATTAGCGGAAGGCAAGGGAAAATTATGGGAAATTACGCATTCTTTCTGCCCTGTTAAGGGGTAGAAGAAAGAGGATTTAGAACTAACCGCGGGGAAGCTAAACCTTCTTTTTGCAGGGGCTCTATTGCTTAAACTGGGGCCAGGGCGGATAATTTAAGAAAGGTCCGGCGGAACCCTTAGTTAGTTGGATCAGGCTTAGCTTATGGCGCTTCAGGTTTGCGAAACCTTTTCTAGTCTCATGGGTGAGTCGACCCGGGCCGGTCTGCCGGCCTTCTTCATCCGTCTCAGCGGCTGTAATCTGCGTTGCCGCTACTGCGACACCACCTATGCCTATGAAGGGGGCCGGGAGCTGGAGGTGGCGGACCTCCTGCAGGCTGCCGCGGCAAGCCCTACCCGGCTGGTGCTGGTGACCGGCGGCGAGCCCTTGCTGCAGGAGGAGACCCTGCATCTGTTGGTGGCCCTGGCGGATTCAGGCTGGGAGGTCTGTCTGGAGACCAACGGTTCCCGGCCCATCGCCCCGGTGGATATCCGGGCGCATCGCATCCTGGACCTGAAATGTCCGGGCAGCGGCATGGCCGGGGAGAATTACTGGCCCAATCTCGAAGTCCTGACCCCCCGGGACGAAGTCAAATTTGTCGTGAGCGATCGCCGCGATTTTCTTTGGGCGCTGGAGGTGATTTCTGACCACGCCTTGTGCGGCCGGCTCCCCCTGCTGATTTCCCCGGTGTCCGGCCTGGTTCCGGCTCCGGAGGCCGCGGCCTGGATTCTGGAGAGCCGGCTGCCCCTGCGGCTCAATCTGCAACTGCACAAATACCTCTGGGGGCCGGAGGCCCGGGGCCGATGACAGGTGGCTGACACCGCCGCCATCAAAGCCTGGCGTGAGCCTGGCAAGATCCAAGGCGTTCCCAAACAGGGGCTTGGGGACGAGCGCAAAAAAAATCAAATTTATCCAGTCCTGGCTGGCTCTTAAAAGAGGACAGTATGGCACCCGGTAAGAATTTTTCAGGGCAGAGCGCTTCCGTAGGGGCAGCGAAAACCGGGAAGCGGAAACCGACAACCGCTCCCCTGGCCGTGGTTCTGATGAGCGGTGGGCTGGACAGTTGCGTGGCCGCGGCGGTGGCCCGGCAGAACTTCGAGTTGGCCCTGTTCCACGCCAACTACGGCCAGCGCAGTGTGGCCCGGGAGCTGGCGGCCTTCCGGGAGCTGGCGGCCTTCTTCCGGGCGTCCCGGATAATGGAGGCCGACCTTCTTTACCTGGGAGTGATAGGCGGCTCCAGCCTCACGGATGCGGGCCGGCCAATTCCTCTGGGCGAGGAGCAAATAGAGGGGATTCCCTCTACCTATGTCCCTTTCCGCAACACCAATCTGCTGGCGGCAGCGGTGGCCTGGGCCGAGGTTTTGGGGGCCGAGGCGGTCTTCATCGGCGCCAACATATTGGATAATCCCGGCTACCCCGACTGCCGGCCGGAATATTATGAGGCCTTCAACCGCCTAATCGAATTGGGCACTCGCCCGGAAACCCACATCCACATTCATACTCCCCTGATCCGGCTGGATAAGGCCGGCATCATCCGCCTGGGTGTTTCGCTGGGGGCGCCTCTGGCGCTTACCTGGTCCTGTTACCAGGCCGGGGAGGCCGCCTGCGGCCAATGCTCCTCCTGCCGGCTGCGCCTCCAGGGATTTGCCGCCGCGGGCCTGGCCGACCCTGTCCCCTATAAAAGCTAGTTTTCGGTTTTCGGTTTCCGGTTTTCGGAAAAACCCCGTGAGCTATGCGGTCTTCTTCCCCGCCTGCCTGAAACCCGGAGTCTACTCCGCCCGGAAACAGGATCAGGACTGAAATTCGGTTACCCGGTAAATTAAAAACCACAAAAGAAAAGCGCCTGACCTCCTTGCATCGCGGATAAATGAAATTAGCTTTAAGTTAGCCGAACCTCACGGCAGCGGTGAGAGGTTCGGGCCGGCGGCAGAGGCCGCACCAAATCTAAGGGGAGGCATAACTATGTCTGAAAGCACCAAGGTCGCCAGGGTAACCCATATCATCGCGGAATCTCCCAAAAGTTTTGCTGACGCGGTGCAAGTTGGCTTCGACCGGGCCGCCTCGACTTTGCGGGGCATTACCGGCCTTAGGGTCGCGGAGCAGCGGGTTTCCGTCAAAGACAACAAGATCAATACCTATCGGGTGAAGTTGGAGGTGATCTTCATCCTGGAATAGGTTTTTCAGAGCCAGCGTAAAGGCTTACTTTCACCCATGAAGGAGGAGAACTTATGAACCAGGTCGCCAGAGTTACCCAGGCCATTGCTGAGTCTCCGGTCAGTTTCGAAGATGCTCTCCAGGTTGGCTTTAAACGGGCCGCCGAGAGCTTGAGGGGCATAACCGGTTTAAAGATTCTGGAAAAGCGGATTTCGGTCAAAGATAATAAAATCGCCACCTATCGCATAAGATTTGAGGTCATCTTTATCCTCGATTGATGCTGCGGCTGGATGGTTCTTACGGGGAGGGAGGCGGCCAGATTCTCCGCACCTCCCTCTCCTTGTTGGCCATGCTGGGGACGCCGTTTCGCCTCGAGCAAATCCGGGCCGGCCGTCCCCGGCCCGGGTTGAGGCCCCAGCACTCACCGCGGTGCGGGCCCTGGCCCGAATCACCCGGGCCGAGTGGCCGGCGCGGAGCTGCACAGCCGGGAGTTGACCTTCAAGCCCCGCCCGCCCCAACCGGGTCATTATCTAGTCGACGTGGCCGAGAAGTCCGGCAGCGCCGGTTCCGTCACCCTCATTGCCCAGGCCCAGGGACCTTCCACCCTGATCACCTCAGAGATCACCTTCCGTCTGCTCACCAACCTCTGGGTCATCGAGCAATTTCTAGGACCCACCTTTCAGATTAAGGGCAACCTGGGAGAACGAGGGGAGATTTTTTGTCAGGGGGAAGGATGAAGCATTCGGGATGGTTTGACCTGGTTGACTGCTGCACGCTGGGTTGAAGGCCACAGTTCCTTCAATCCCAGCCCCACCAGCAAGGCGGCGCTGGGGGTGAGGTGCAGCAGCAGCCGGTCCATGGAGGCCTTAAGGTAGCTGGGGAACTCCGCCGCCGAAGTGGGGGCCACGGCGTAGGCCAGGAGGATGGCCAGGAGGTTTCCCCCCAGGAAGAGGAGCAGGAAGAGGGCAGGGGAGGTCCAGAGGCGCCGGCCCAGGGCGATGGCCGCCAGGAGCGCCGCCGGCCAGAGGAAGCCGAAGAAGTAAGGCTGGATCAGGACCGTCGCCAGGTAAACGGAGGCCTGGGCCAACTGCTGTGGATAAAAATTCCGGATATGGTCGGCGCCGACTTGAAGATATTGCTGGCTGATAAAGAGGCGCCAGGGCAGATAGCCCAGGGCCAGCCCTGCCAGGGGAAGGCTCAGGCTGAAAAGGCGGCGCCAGGTCCCGGGGGGGCGGAGCCAAACCAGGGTCAGGAAGGCGGCCAGGATCACTATGGCTGCCAGGGGCGGGCCTTCGTACTTGCACCAGGCCATACCGGCCAGGAAAAAAGCGGCCAGCGAGAGGCTTCCCCGGGGCGCCTGGCCCGCCAGCCACAGGTAAATGAGGCCGGTGGCCCCCAGGGTGAAATAGGCCAGGGGCAGGTCGGCGTAAGCGATGTAAAGATGAACCACGAACACCGTACCGTTCAGGGCCAGGAAGGCGGTGAGCCCCAGGGCTAGGCGCCGGTTCAGACTCAGGCGCCGGGCCAGGGAATAGAGCAGCCCCAGCAATAGCGCCCCCCAGAGTGGGAAAAGCCCCTGCGCCAGATGGTCGTTGACCTGGCCCAGACAGTAATAGAGATAGCTCAACAGTAAAGGGACCAGGTTGGGATAGTAATTGTGGGCGTCGATACAGGTGAGGTCCAGGCCGCGGCTGAGATAAAAGACCTTGGCCTTGCAGCCCCAGGTGGCGATGGAGTCCCAGGCCCACATGGGGTAAAGGCCGGCCCTGAGGAAGGCATACAGGAACAGCATCGCCAGCAGTCCGGCGAAGAGCCAGTCCCAGCCCTTTAGGGCGGGACGCCGGGGCCAGGCCAGCGCCCTCAGGTCCCCGGCTAGGTTCCGGCGGCCCCGGGGGGTGAGAAACAGGGCCGCGGCCAGCCCCAGGGGCGGTCCCAGGATCAACCCCAAACCGTAGGGCAGGCCTCGCCAGGTGAGGACCAGCATCCACAGGGTCAGGAGGACCACGCCGACCCCAAAACCCAGGACCAGCCGCTCCAGGGCCCGGAACTCCCGGGGCTGGGGAAGCAAGGCCGCCAGCAGCCCGGACCCCAAGCAGCAGAGGGCCGCCAGGCCGCCCAGCAGCCGCAGCATATTCAAGGCCCCCTCAATCATAGAAGCCCCAGTGAAAGCGCTGGTAGTCCACCCGATAGGCCTGGCCGGGTCCTGAGATCTGAAGCGGCAGCAGCGCCTGAGAGCGAAGGGCCGCCTGGACCCCCGGTCCGGGGGGCTTGGGTTGGTCCCGCATGATTATTAAATAAGCAGCCTGCTCCTCATCCAAGGCGTGAAAAAGAAAGGCCGCGGGCGATTTTGGGGATACCCGGATGTGGCGCCGGGGAGCCAGGTAGTAACCGATCTCGATATCATTGCCGGCCTCATAATTATCCACGAAGACGTAGGCGGCGTCGGGGGGGATGACGGCCGACACGGATGCGCACCACAGGTACCAGGGGTCTTCCTGGTGGACGGCGGCGCCCACCTCCCCTGTGGGGATCCTCCAGGCGATATCCAGGGCCTCAGGGGCGAAATGCCAGGCCAGCCAGATGAGTTGGGCGCCCCAAAGCACGCAAAGCGCCCTGGTCAGGCAGAATTTCCAATTTATTGACATGGTTGGAGTAAGCGGCTAATCCCAGAAGCGAAAGCGGATAATGTGATAGACCGCGGTGATGCCGTCCCTCCAGGTGATCTTCTTGCCATGGGCGTAATCGCGGCCGTGGTACTGAATGGGAACTTCATAGATGCGCCACCGCCCCTTGGCGATCTTGGCGGTAAGTTCCGGCTCCACCCCGAAACGGTTGCTCTTAATATGAAGGCCCTTGAGGACCTCTGCCTTGAAGACCTTGTAGCCCACCTCCATGTCGGAGAGATTTAGATTGGTGAACATGTTGGAGAGCGTGGTGACCATGCGGTTGCCCACGTAATGCCAGAAAAACAGCACCCGGTGGGGCCGGCCGCCCACCATGCGGGTGCCGTAAACCACGTCCGCCAGGTCGCGCTGGATGGGCTCCAACAAGGCCGGATAATCATCCGGGCGGTATTCCAGGTCGGCGTCCTGGATGATGACCACGTCTCCGCGCACCTGTTCAAAACCGGTGCGCAGGGCCGCGCCCTTTCCCTGGTTGAGCTGGTGGTGGAAAACCTTGACGTTTTCGTACTCCGCCGCCAGGCGGGCGAGTATCTCCCGGGAGCCGTCCACCGAGGCGTCGTCCACCGCGATGATCTCTTTGCCGTAGGGGGCCAACTGCACCAGCCGGAAGATCTCCTCCAGGGTCTCTTTTTCGTTGTAAACCGGAATGACGATGCTCAGAATCATGCGGCGCATCCTTTGAAAATAATCAATATGATCTTTTTTGTTTTTTTGTCAGGGTCATCGCCGGAGGAGAATTTTTTTTTAGCCGCCGATGCTGACCATGGCCCGGTCGCGGAAAAGGTCGTCGGCTATTCCGGTTCTGGCCTTGGATTTTTTCATCGCCATGGCTTCCTGGAACAGGCGGCCCAAGGCCTGATCGTCGGCCCCCCGGCGCAAGGGGCCCTTGACATCGACTTCCGGGGCCGCGAACAGGCAAGGCCGGAGATGGCCGGCGGCGGTGAGGCGCAGGCGGTTGCAGTCTGGGCAGTGGTGTTCGCTCACGGAGCTGATGAAGCCCAACTCCCCCTGGAATCCTGCGATGCGGAAGGTCCTGGCCGGGCCGGCGGTGGCGGGCCGGTCCACCGGCGCCATGGGGCCCAGCTCTCGCAGACGGCGGCGCACCTCGGCCATGGGCAAGAAATGGCTCTGCCAGCGCTCTTTGCTCACAGTAGGCATGAATTCGATGAACCTTACCTGAAAGGGATGGTCCCGGGTCAGCAGGGCGAATTCCACTAATTCATCGTCATTGGCGCCCTTGAGCACCACGCAGTTGATCTTCAAGGGGCTGAATCCCAGGGCCGCCGCGGCCTGGATGCCTGCCAGCACCTGGGGCAGGTGGTCCCCCCCGGTGAGGCGCCGATAGCGCTCAGGCCGCAGGGTGTCCAGGCTCAGGTTGAGGTGGCGCAGCCCGGCGGCATATAACTCCGGGGCCAGCTCCGTGAGCAGCACCCCGTTGGTGGTCAGGCAGACCTCTTCGAGCCCCGGGACCTGACCCAGATTCCGGATGAACTCCACCGCTCCCCGGCGCACCAGGGGTTCGCCCCCGGTGACCCGAACCTTGCGGATTCCCACTGCGGCAGCCACTCCGGCCAGGCGCAGTAATTCCTCGTAGCGCAGGATTTCCGGGGCCGGCAGTTTCTGCCATCCCCCCCAGGGGGTGCAGTAAAAGCAGCGGAGATTGCAGCGGTCGGTGATGGAAACCCGCAGGTAATTGATATCGCAAAGCAAAATTATTCCGCCTTGGGACTGGGAATTTTGGGTCTCACTCCACCTGAAACGGCACCTCTTTCTGGTCCGAGGCGTAGCCGGTGCTGACCTTGGTCTTCAGGATGTAGGTCCCGGGCCGGGCATTGTCCGGCACGGTGAAGTCCACCTCCTGATTCCAGGTGCCGTTGAGGCGGCTGGAGACGATCTCCTTGGTTTCTCCCAGGGACTTGCCCTGGAAACTGATCTCCCGGGAGATGGTCACCGGGATGGCGACCTGCTCCGGGGTGAGGATGGTATAAGTGGTGGCCAGCAACACGGTCCCGCCGCGGCCGATCCTGGCCGGCCGCACTTCCACCTGGTCCAGGCGCAACACGCAGCCGCCGCTGGGACATGAGTTCCCCTGGGAGAGCAGTTGCTCGCGGTCCAGGCGGTTGCTTTCCCGGGAAGGACCGAAAGTCCCGAAATGATAATCGCTCAGGAAAGACTGGGCCCGGGTTTCCGAAAGGCCCAGGGTGATCGCCAGAAAAACCATCAAGCCCAGCCAGGCAGGGGAGGGACGGCGAATTCTTTGCATAGGGCGCTCCTGATCTTTGGTGAGGTCTGACGGCCGCTTAACTCAAGAAGCCTCCATATATTTTAAGGCATTAGGGGACAAAAGCGAAGGGAGTTTTTGCGGTTTGGAAAAATCCTGGGGGGCGCAACCGCGTCGCGCCGGGATGGCGCAGGTTGGAGCCGCCGCTACGGCTCAGGCAGATACCGCCGGGCCCCTTTATAAGAAGCGCGCCAAACCTCGGCGTCCAGGCGGCTGACGAAAACCCCCTGGGGGGAGGCGTGCAGGAAGCGGCCTTCGCCCAGGTAGAGGCCGTCGTGGCAAACCTCCTGGGCGGTGAAGGACGGCACGATGTTGGCCAGGTAAAAGTCACGGCCCTGCTGGCAGTAGCGGTCGAAGAAGACCACGTCACCGAAGCGCAATTCTCCGGGCCCCACCGGCCGCCCGTAATTATACTGCTGGGCCACGGTGCGAGGCAGGTTCACTCCGGCCCTCTGGAGCAGGGCCTGGACCAACCCGGAGCAGTCCACCCCCGCGGGGGTGGTGCCCCCGGCATGGTAGGGAGCGCCGTAGAACTCGCCCAGGGCCCGCTCCAGGGCGACATCCTGAGGACTGCGGCGCACCTGAGGCAACGGGGCCTGGGGCACAGGCGCTGCCTGCGGCCTGGGGGCCCCGGCGCAACCCGCCAGTAAGACCGCCAACCCCAAAAAGATGGCAACCGCTCCCCAAATCTTCCCGGCCATCCGGAATCTCCCAACTAAAAAATCTTTAGCACGGGTTGAAGATGGTCCTATGTGGCCCTGGAGATGCTTAATTTGGCTGGATTATAACACACTTGGCGAGAAGCAAGGGAAATTTTCCACCCGCCCTCCGGCCCGGTCCGAAGATGGCGCCTGGGGTCTATCAGGAAAAATCACTTCGCTTCGGTCTCTATCCGGGGGAAGAGGGGTGGGCCGGGTTTTAGTCGGCCGCCGGGGAGGAGGCGGCCCCACTGCAATACCTCGGGGAGGGGCGGGTCCCACAGGGCCAGGCCCAGACCCAGTTGTTCGCTCATCTTGAGGGCGCTCCCGGGCATCACCGGCCGCAGTAAGGCGGCGATCCAGCGCAGGGATTCCAGCAGGTGGTAGAGCACCGTATCCAGGCGCACCGCATCTTCGGGCTGCTTGGCCAGTTCCCAGGGGGCGTTGGCGACGATGTAACGGTTCAAGTGGCTGATGAACTCCCAGACGCCCGCCAGGGCCCGGCTGAATTCCAGGGCGGGAAACTGTTTGAGAAAGTTGTCGGCGGTCTCTCGGGCCAGGAGGATCAATTCCTGGTCCGGGCTGCCGGGCGCTCCCGGGGCCGGAACCACCCCCTGCCGGTATTTGAAGGCCATCCCCAGGCTGCGGGCCAGGAGGTTGCCCAGGTCGTTGGCCAGGTCGGCGTTGATGCGGCTGACCAGGGCCTCCTGGCTGAAGTGGGAGTCCAGGCCGAAGACCATCTCCCGAAGAAAGAAATAACGCACCTGGTCCACGCCGTATTGGGCCGCCAGGGCCCCCGGCTCCACCACGTTGCCCAGGCTCTTGGACATTTTGCCGGCGTCCAGCTGCCAGTAGCCGTGGACGTTGAGATGCTGGAAGGGCGGCAGGTCAAGCGCGGCCAGTATGGTGGGCCAGTAGATGGCGTGGGGCTTGAGAATGTCTTTGGCGATGAGGTGCTGGGCCGGCCAGAAATTTGGGTATTTCTGAAAAGGGTCGGCTTCTCCCTGGTTGTAGCCCAAGCCAGTGAGGTAATTGAGGAGGGCGTCGAACCAGACGTAGGTGACGTAACGCTCATCGAAGGGGAGGGTGATGCCCCATTCCAGGCGGCTCTTGGGCCGGGAGATGCACAAATCCTCCAGCGGCTCCCGCAAGAAGGCCAGCACTTCGTTGCGGTAGCGCTCCGGCCGGATCCAGCCGGGGTGGTCGTGGAGATAACCCAGAAGCCAGTCCTGGTATTTGCTCATCCGGAAGAAGTAATTCTCTTCCTTGAGGAAGGTGGGTTTGACCCGGTGGTCCGGGCAGAGGCCGTCCACCAGGTCCCGCTCCAGATAGAAGGCTTCACAATCGTAGCAATAAAGGCCGCCGTACTCCCCAAAGTAGATGTCGCCGCGCGCGTGGACCCGGTTAAGGACTTCCTGGACCACCCGCACGTGGTCGGGGTCGGTGGTGCGGATGAAACGATCGTAGCTGATGTCCAATTCATCCCAGGTCTGGCGGAACCGGGCGCTGATGCGATCCACAAACTCCTTGACCGGCAGGCCGGCCCGGCGGGCCGCCTCCACCACCTTGTCGCCGTGCTCGTCGGTGCCGGTCTGGAAGCGGGTCTCCACCCCCAGGAGGCGATGAAACCGGGCCAGGGCGTCGGCCACTACCGTGGTATAGGCATGGCCCAGGTGGGGCTCGGCGTTGACGTAATAGATGGGAGTGGTGAGGTAGTAAGCCATGATAGTGGGAAGTGAGCAGTAAGCAGTAAGCAGTAAGCAGTGGGCGGTGAGCGGATTGCAGGGGATTTTACTGCTCACCGCTCCCTGCTTGCTGAAATTATTTTCCTTCCAATTGTTTGAGGCGCTCCAGGGCCTGTCGCATCAGGGTCCGGTCCTTGGCGGGGTCGCCGCTTTTCAGAAATTGCCGGTAGGCAGCCATGGCCTCGTATTTATCATCCAGCTTTTCCAGGGCCTGGGCCCGGAGGAATTGGGTCCGGGCGAAACCGGCGTCGAGTCCCTGGACCGTGTCCACGTCTTGCAGGGCCTTCTCAGCCTGGCCCAGTCGCAGATGGGCCAGACCCCGGTTATAGAGGATCTCCGGAGTCTTGGGGTGGAGCTGCAAGGCCCGGTCGTAGTCCGCCAGGGCCTCTTTGGCCTTGCCCAGGTCCAGGTAGGTGTTGCCGCGGTTGTAAAGGATCTGCCAGTCCCCGGGGGCGAATTTCAAGGCCTGGGTATAGTCTGCCAGGGCCTTGTCATAGACGCGGCTGCGGCTATAGGCCAGCGCCCGGTTATATAAGGCTTCGGAAGAAGTTGGGTCCAATTCCAGGACTTTATCAAAATCGGCCACCGCTTCCACCGGTTGGTCCAGCCTCAGGTGGGCCACGCCCCGGTTGAGGTAGGCCTCCGCCAGGTTCGGGTCGAGCTTCAGGGCCTCGGTGAATTTATCGATGGCGGCGGCGGGATCATTCCGGTTCAGGGCCGCCACCCCCTCCGCAAAGGCGCCGGGGACGGCCTCCGGCTGGTTGGCGGCCAGGACGGTTCCCAGCAGCAGGCCTGCTAAAGAAAGAGCGATGGCAATCCCACATATAATTTTCTTCATGGTCTTCCTGTAGGGTGCGTCCTACGCACCAGTAAAAAGTTTGGGTAGCTCTGAAAGACGATTTATGGTGCGTAGGACGCACCCTACAAAATCTTCTTTTAAATCATATGCCCGCCAAATATTAATGACCAGGCGGGACGGCGGCGCCAACGGATTAGGTTTCAGATGGGCTTATGCCCACCCCTCAAGGCCGCCGCCACAAATTCCGAGTGGCTGCAAGACGGGTCGATACCCGGGCAGGCACCCTTGGCGTATTCGAGTTCGTCGGCTTCCACCAGCAGTGCCGGAAGGAAGGGCCACTGGCGGCAGATGAAGGGCTTCACCGGGTGCACCCGGCAGTGGTTGCCCTCAAGCAGGAAGATGCAAACCCCGTCGGCCACCGTCAGGCGAGGTCCGGTAGGTGAGGCCTCTACGAACTGGCGACGGAATTCCGCTACCGGTACGGACAGGTGCGCCGCCATGGCCTCCACTTCCTGGGGGAGCACATGGATGCCTCCCCGGCCGGCGCAGCAATCGCCGCATTGGCGGCAGTGGAACACGGGAGATTTAGCGGCATGGTCCATTAGGTGTACTTCCCATCTACTTGCAAATGAACACGGTTGCCCGGTGCCCCAACCCGGCTGCCGCGGCCGCGCCCTGCCTCCCCTGGCCCCGCCTCCCCCCGCCTTTAGGGATTTTTCAAGGGCGGTTGGCCGGTGGATTCCACGACGCTGCGCCACAGGGGAGAATTGAGGTCCATCTCCTGGCGGTCGCCCGCCGCGGCCTGGATGGGAATGTGGACGTAGTGGCCGTGCCAGCGGCTCACCAGCATACCGGTCTTGCCGGCCATGCCGGCGTGCACTGCGTTTTGGCCCAGAAAGCCGCAGTAGATGCGGTCATTGTAGTTGGCCGGCATGCTGCGGATCAAGTAGCTCGGGTCAATGTATTTGAGGTTAACTTCCATTTTTTTCTTATGGAAGTATTCCTTGATCCTCTCCTGGAGGAAAAGCCCGATATCTCCCGGTTTGATGTTCCCCGAAGGGTCCCGGGGCAGGTTTTCCCGCCGGAAAAATTTCTGGCCGGCGCCTTCCCCCACCAGGATCAGGGCATGTTGCCGCTCCAGGAGCCGCTGTTCCAGTTCTGCCAACAGGCCGCAGTTCCCGTCGATGTCAAAATCCGCTTCGGGAACCAGGACGAAGTTGACCTCCCGCAGGGCCAGGGTGGCGTTGGCCGCGATAAACCCCGAGTAGCGGCCCATGAGCTTCACCAGGCCGATGCCGTTGGGGGAGCCCACCGCCTCGGTATGGGCTGCCAGGATGGAGCGGGTGGCCTCTTCCACCGCGGTGTCGAACCCGAAGGAACGGCTCACCAGGGGGATGTCGTTGTCAATGGTTTTGGGAATGGCGATGATGCTGATGCGTAGTTCCCGCCGGGTAACCTCCTGGTAGATGTCGTAGGCGGCCCGCAGGGTGCCGTCGCCGCCGATGAGAAAGAGGATGCGAAGGTCGATGCGCTCCAGGGCGTCGACGACCTCGCCGGTGTCCTGGGGGCCCCGGGAACTGCCCAGGATGGTGCCCCCGAAGGTGTGGATGTCGGCCACCACCTCCGGGTTGAGTTCCAGCAGCTCATGGCCGTAATGGGGGATAAATCCCCGGAGGCCGTACCGTACCCCGTAGATATGGCGCACCCCGTAAAGGAAATGGAGCTCCAGGACGATGGCCCGGATGACGTCGTTGGTGCCGGGGCACAGGCCACCGCAGGTGGCGATGGCGCAGTGTACCTTGGAGGGGTCGAAATAGATCTTTTCCCGGGGGCCGGCCATCTCAAAGGCCTGGGGCTCTTCTCCCGGACCCAGGCTCCTCAAGTAATCCAGGGTGTCGTAGATCAGGACCTGGTCGTCATCCCGGATAAAGGTCTTCGGCACGCAGACCCCATCCCGGGTGCACATGGGGGCGCGGGATATGGGTGAATTTACCCTGGACTCCCCGATTACGGGAATTTGGACAGCGATGGGATCATTGGTCATTGGGATTACCAGGTTTCGCTCATGGCTTCCGTTTCGTCTTTTAGTTCCCGGGTCATCAGTTTTTTGATGGCTTCCTTGGGGGCCAGGTCCTCATAGAGAATCTTGTAGATGGCAGTCACCAGGGGCATTTCCACTCCCAGCCTCTCCGCCAGCAGGTGCGCCGCCCGGGAGACCTTGACTCCTTCCGCCACCATGGTCATGGCTCCCAGGATTTGCTCCAAGGGCTGCCCCTGCCCCAGCTTGAAACCCACCTGGAAATTGCGGCTCTTACTCCCGGTACAGGTAAGGATCAGGTCTCCCACCCCGGCCAATCCGGCAAAGGTCAGGGGATTGGCACCCAGGCGCACTCCCAGGCGGGTCATCTCCGCCAGTCCCCGGGTGATCAGGGCCGCTCGGGGGTTGTCTGCCAAGCCCATGCCCCCCAGGATGCCGGCGCCGATGGCGAAGATATTCTTCAGGGCGCCCGCCAGTTCCACCCCGGTAACGTCCCGGCCGGTATAAATCCGGAAGTAAGGTGTGGAGCAGAGCTTCTGTAAGGACTGGGCCACCTCATGCCGCCGGGAGGCGAGGGTTACCGCGGTGGGCTGCCGCTGGGCCACCTCCCAGGCGAAGCTGGGGCCGGAGAGCACCGCGTAATGGATCTCTGGACCCATCTCCTCCCGGGTCACTCCTTCCATGGTGAGCAGGGAATCCATCTCCATGCCCTTGGTGGCGCTCAGGAGCATACCGCCGGAGGGGAACCGGGGTTTCAAGGCTCGCAGCACCTCCCGGAAGGCATGGGAGGGAACCGCCATCAGCACCAGGGTGGCGCCTTGCAAGACTGCCGGCAGGTCCCGGCTAAAGGCAATGTTCGGGGAGAGCCGGATCCCGGGCAGAAAGGCATCGTTGCGCCGGTTCCGCTGCAGGTCTTCAAAGACCTCTTCTTCCCGAACCCAAAGGTGAACGCCCAGACCTTTGTCCGCCAGAAGGTTGGCCAGGGTGGTGCCCCAACTGCCGGCCCCCACCACCGCCACGGTCCTGGCCTCAGGAGAGTCCAAGGTCGGGCTCGGGTTCGGGTTCGGCTTCACCGACATCAGTCTGTTCCGCCACCTTGGCCAGGGAAACCACCCGCTCTTCCACTTCGGCGTCCATCAGTTTCACGCCCTGGGTAACCCGGCCGATGAGAGAAATGGACCGGGCCGCCAGACGCAGGATCTTGCCCCCGTCGGTCACCAGCATGATTTCGTCGTCTTCGTTCACCTGGAGGATAGCCATCACCAGGCCAGTGCGCTTGGTGACGTTGAGCCCCCTCACCCCCTGGCCGTGCCGGTGGTGTTCGGGATATTTGGCGGGATCGGTGCGCTTGCCGAAGCCCCGCTCCGTCACAGTCAGGATAGTTCCCTGGGGGCGCAGCACCTCCATCCCCACCACTTCATCGTCCGGGCCCAACCTTATGCCCTTCACCCCCCGGGCAGACCGGCCCATATCCCGAACCTCCACCGCGGGGAAGCGGATGATCTTGCCCTGGCGGCTTCCCAGAAGGATGCTTTGCCCCGGTTCGCTCAGGGCGGCGCCCACCATTTCGTCCCCGGCATCCAGGGAAAGGGCGATGATGCCGCCGCCGCGGGGTCGCTGGAAGTTCACCAGGTCCGTCTTCTTTATCACTCCCCGCCGGGTGGCCATCACCAAAGAGAGCCCGGGCAGGAACTCCTTGACCGGCAGGATGGTAGCCACTTTTTCGTCCGGCCCCAACTGCACCAGATTGACGATGGCCTTGCCCAGGGACGAAGGCGAGCCCACCGGAATCTCATACACCCGGAGCCAGAAGACCCGGCCTTTATTGGTAAACACCAGGAAGTAGCTGTGGGTGGAGGCGATGTAGAGTTGGGAGACGAAATCATTTTCCCGGGTGGCCATGCCGGTGCGCCCCTTGCCGCCCCGGCGCTGGCTGCGGTAGATGGTCAGGGGGGTGCGCTTGATGTAGTTCCGGTGGCTGAAGGTCACCACCATCTCTTCGTCGGCGATCAGGTCTTCCGCGGTGAACTCCTGGGCGTCGGGGACGATCTCGGTGCGCCGGCCGTCGCCATAGCGTTCTTTGATCTCCGTCAGCTCCTGGGCGATGAGGGTCTTCACCTGGGCCTCCTCGGCCAAGATCAGGCGGTAGCGGGCGATGGCGGCCTCCACCTCCCGGGCCTCATCTATGATCTTCTGGCGCTCCAGGCCGGTGAGGCGCTGCAAGCGCATGTCCAGGATGGCCTGGGCCTGGATCTCGGAGAGGGCGTAGCGCCTGCGCATCTCCTCATGGCTGGCAATCCGGGGGGCTTCGGTGACGAACATCCCCGCCATGAGATGTTCCTTGGCCTCGGCCGGGGTGGCCGCGGCTCGGATCAGGGCGATGACCTGATCCAGGAAATCGAGAGCGGTGAGCAGGCCGTCCAGGATGTGTTTCCGGGCCTCGGCTTGCTTCAGCTCATAGCGGGTGCGCCGCAGGATCACTTCCCGGCGGTGTTCCAGGAAATGGTGCAGCAGGTCCTTGAGGCCCAGGAGTTCCGGGCGGTTGTGGACGATGGCCACCAGGTTGATGCCGAAGGTGACTTGCATCTGGGTGTTGAGATAGAGTTGGTTCAGGATGACCTCGGCCTGCTCGTCCTTCTTGAGCTGGATGGTCACCCGCAGCCCCTCCCGGTCCGATTCGTCCCTGAGCTCGGAGATGCCCTCGATCTTTTTTTCCTTTACCAGCTCGGCGATGCGCTCGACCAGGCGGGCCTTGTTCACCTGGTAGGGCAGCTCCCGGATCACCAGGGTCTCCCGGCCGGCCTTCTGCTCCACCGCCACCTTGGCCCGGATGCGGATGAGGCCGCGCCCCGTGCGGTAGGCTTCACTGATGCCTTCGGCCCCATAAATGAAGCCCCCGGTGGGGAAGTCCGGCCCCGGCACGATGGCCATGAGCTCCGTGAGGGTGATGTCCGGGTTATTAAGGAGGGCCAGCAGGGCGTCGCAGACTTCCTCGAGGCTGTGGGGCGGGATGTTGGTGGCCATGCCCACCGCGATGCCCGAGGAGCCGTTAACGAGCAGATTCGGGATACGGCTGGGCATCACCAGGGGCTCTTTCAGGGAGCCGTCGTAGTTGCCGATGAAATCCACCGTATCTTTGTCCAGGTCCTGGAGGAGTTCGTGGGCCAGACGGGTGAGGCGCACCTCGGTGTAACGCATGGCCGCCGGAGAGTCGCCGTCGATGGAGCCGAAGTTGCCCTGGCCGTCCACCAGGGGGTAGCGCAGGGAGAAGTCCTGGGCCATGCGGACGATGGCGTCATAGACCGCGGTGTCGCCGTGGGGGTGGTACTTGCCGATGACGTCGCCGACGATGCGGGCGCTCTTGCGGTAGGGCCGGTTCCAGTCGTTGCCGCCCTCGGACATGGCGAAGAGGATGCGGCGGTGCACCGGCTTGAGACCGTCCCGGACGTCCGGCAGGGCCCGGCCGATGATGACGCTCAAGGCGTATTCGAGATACGATTTGCGTATCTCATCCTCGATATTGATGGGTACGGCGCGGGTTTCCATAGCGAATAGTGGTGGTTGTTTAGTATCCAAAGTAATCAGGAAATGTTTTTTAAGGTGAAGTTATCGGTTCATAGCCTTGCCGGAGATGGACTTCATATGGCGATTTCCAGCACTCGCCCATCCGATTTTGGCTCTTCAATGTTAACCGCCAGGCGACCTTCCTCAGCCTCGCAAAGATTCTTAAGTAATTCTTCGAAGGTTTCCCCTTGGGTCGCACAACCGGGAAGGGCCGGTACTTCAGCCCAATACCCGCCTTCTTCCGCTTCATGAACAATAACCTTGATCTTCATAGCCTCTTCCGAGATGTTCAAAGGCCGCCAGGAACCGGCGCCCCAGCTCGCTGCTGATCCCCTAACGGTGGAACCGGCCCCAGCCCCATCCGGCCATTTTCCCCCGATAATATTGTCCCCAGCCCTTAACAGACGTATAATACCATAAAAATTCCCTGACCGGAAAAGATTTCCGGTTGGGAACCGCGAGGTGGGTTATGGAATTGAAGCTGGTCAAGCTGATTATCCCCGAAGAGGCCAACATTATCCTGGGCCAGAGCCACTTCCTCAAGACCGTGGAGGACCTCTATGAGATCCTGGTGGGCACCGTGCCGGGAGCCAAGTTTGGGCTGGCCTTTTGCGAATCTTCCGGAGAATGCCTCATCCGGGCCGAGGGCAACGAACCCACCCTGACCGCGGCGGCCACCAGGAACGCCGGCCTTCTGGCCGCGGGCCACACCTTCAACATCCTCCTCAAGGGCGCCTTTCCCATCAACGTTCTCAACGCCATCAAGATGTGCCCGGAGGTCTGCCGCATCTTTTGCGCCACCGCCAACCCGCTGGAAGTCATCGTGGCGGAAACCGCCCAGGGCCGGGGCATTCTGGGGGTGGTAGACGGCCTCTCCCCCAAGGGCTTGGAGGACGACGACGGCCGTGCCTGGCGCTATAAGATCTTGAGGGAATTCGGGTATAAGAAGTAACCGTTTTTAATCAGGGGCGGCCCGGGCTCCCGGCCTGGAAGCCTGGGGCTCTGATGACAGGTGAATACCGGAATTGATAGTGAAAGCAGCCATTTTAGCGGCAGGAAGGGGGATTAGGCTTAGGCCACTCACCGACTCAGTGCCCAAGACCCTGGTCCCCGTCCTGAACCGGCCCCTGTTGGGACTGTTGCTGGCGCGGCTGGAAGATGCCGGCTTCCTGCAGGTGGCGGTGAATGTTCATTATCTGGCGGAGCAGGTGCTGCAGTTTTTGGCCCGACCTTGGGGGTTTCACCTCAGCGTCAGCCAGGAGCCGGAGCTGTTGGGAACCGGCGGCGGCCTGCAAAGGTTAGCGGAAATTTTGGGGGGCGGGCCGTTTCTGGCGGTCAACGGCGATATTCTCACCGACCTGGACCTGAAAACCGTTTACCGCAGCCACGCCCAGGAGGCGGTGGCCACCCTGGTTTTGCATGACTGCCCCCCTTATAATAATGTTTGGGTGGCCGAGGGATCGGTAGCGAGCGTGGGGGAGCCGCCGGCCGGCGGCTCCGCCGGGCCTCCTTTGGCCTACACCGGGGTCCAGGTGGTAGGCCCGGGGATGCTGCGTTATCTTCCCGCCGGAGGACCGGGCAACCTGCTGGACGCCTGGCGGGCGGCGTTGGCCGCGGGTGAGCGGCTGGCGGCGCTGGTGCTGACCGGCCACTTTTGGCAGGACCTGGGCACCCCGGCTGCCTATCTCACGGCCCACCAGCGGCTCCTCCAGGGGGCAGCCCCCCGGTTGGACCGTTATTTCGGGCCCCTGGGCGATCCCTTCCTCGGGCCCGGCGGGGTTATCGGGGCGGGCGCCGAGTTTGGCGGGGGCGTCTGTTTGGGAACTGGGGTTAGAATAGGGGCTGGCGCCGCCCTCAAGAACACGGTGGTGTGGGATGGGGCCGCCATCGAACCGGGAGTGGCGCTGGAGGATTGCCTAGTGGGCTCCGGCGTGCGGGTGCAGCGCAACGCCCGGGGGGAAGTGCTGGTTTGAAACCTTATCGATTTCCCCTTTCTTGAGGGAAAACTTGACAGTTAAGGAGATGTTTCCCGATGATCACCCACATTGTCCTGTTTAAACTGGTGCGTTCTGATGAGAAATCCATTGAAGCCGCCAGGGCGGCCCTGGCAGGGCTGAGAGGGCAGATTCCCCAATTGCGCCATCTGGAGGTAGGGGGCAATATCGTCCCTACGGAGCGCTCGTATGATTTGGGCCTGGTGGCCAGGTTCGACTCTCTGGCAGATTTGCAGAGCTACCAGGACCATCCGCTCCATGTAGAAGTGGTCAAATTTTTGCAAGGCAACCGCCAGTCCACGGTCTCCGTGGACTATGAAACATCCTGATCCCGGGAGCAAGGGAGCCCATGGCGGATATTCTTTGGACCCCCAGGCTGCAAGCCGCGGCGGCTGGCTTGGGCGCCTCCCTGCAGGGGGCCCAGGCCCTGGCCGGGGACGGCTCCGACCGCCGCTTTTTCAGGCTGCTGGGCTCCCCCACGGTGATCCTCTTGCACCATTCCCAGCCAACGGCCCTGCAGGTAAATGAAAACGATTCCTACTTCCACCTGGGCCGTCACCTCAGGAGGCAAGGGGCGCCGGTGCCGGAGATTTATGAATACTGCCGGGAAGAGGGCTGGCTGCTGCTGGAGGACCTGGGAGACATTCATCTGGCGGCGGCCGTCGCCCGGGAAAGCGGGGGAGAGCAGTTGGGGTACCGGTACCGGCAGGCCCTGGATATCCTGGTGAACTTGCAGGTGGACGGCAAGGAGGGCTTCGATCCGGCCTGGTGCTTCGATACCGCGGTGATGCACCGGCCTTTCTTGTGGGAACGGGAATGCGGCTATTTCGTCCGCGCTTATTTGCAGGGCTACGCGGGCCTGAAGCTGGAAATGGACGATCTGGCTCCGGACTTTGAACACCTCCTCACCCGGGCCCTGACGCCGGCCCCCAACTTCTTCCTGCACCGGGACTTCCAGTCCCGCAACCTGATGATCAAGAACGGCCGTATCCGGGTCATCGATTTCCAGGGCGGGCGTCTCGGACCCCTGGGCTATGACCTGGCGGCTCTCCTCATTGACCCTTATGTGAACCTGAAACCGCCCTGGCAGGAAGAACTGCTGGCTGCTTACCTGGACCTGCTTGAGAAGCGGCTCCCGGACCTGGACCGCCAGGCCTTCCGGGAGCAGTATTGGCACCTGGCCCTGTGCCGGAACCTGCAGATCCTGGGAGCCTTCGGATACCTCACCCGGGAGCGGGGGAAGTCCGGTTTCTCCCGCTACATTCCCCCGGCCCTGGCCGGATTGCGCCGGCGATTGGGGGAACGCCCCGGCGAATTTCCCCTGTTGGAGCAGGCGATCGTCCCCCTGAGCTGAAGTTCATCAAGAATCACAGCCTTAACGAGTTTAATCAAATTGACGAACGATGCCCCAACCCGGTCAAGCATTGACCCTATGACCCTGCTGCAGGAAGGGGCCGCGGCCCTGGGGCTGGATTTGCCCCCGGCCGCCCTGGCCCACTTCCGCTTTTACCTGACCGAGCTCAAGCTGTGGAACGCCCGGGTCAACCTCACCGGGTTAAAGACCGACCGGGACATGGTGGTCAAGCATTTCCTCGATTCCCTGGCGGTCCTGCCCTTCCTGGGGGGCCGCCCCTCCCTGGCGGACCTGGGCAGCGGCCCGGGATTTCCGGGACTGGCCCTGAAGCTGGTCCGGCCCGAGCTCCAGCTAACCCTGGTGGAGGCCCGGCAAAAGAAGGCGGCCTTCCTGGAATACCTAATTTCCTGTTTCAAGCTGCCGGGCGTCCAGGTGGCCTGCACCCATCTGACCCCGGCGCAAGCCCGGGAGTGGGGCCCCCGCTTCCAGGCGGTGGTCTCCCGGGCCACCTTTCCCCTGGGGCGTTTCCTGGAACTGGCCGCCCCCCTGCTGCTGCCCGGAGGCCTGGCGCTGGCCCTCAAGGGGCCGCTCCTGGCCGGGGGCGAACTGGAAGCCGCGGCCGCCGCGGGCCGGCTCCTGGGCCTGGAACCCCTGGAACTTAAGCCTTACCGGCTGCCGCTGAGCGGCGAGCCCCGCCTGGCGGTTAGCTCCCGGCGACCCTGATATGGCCGTAGGGTGGACTGCTGCTGGCTGCCGGCTGGAAGCTTTTTCCCAGAGGTCCCATTTTGTGTATAATAAATTAAGATCACGGGCGCGAACTAAGACGCCAAAGCACCAGAGACCTCCTGGACCATATGTCGTTCATTTCCTGGCAATATCTCATTTTTCTGCCCGTCGTCTTCCTCCTTTATTGGAGGCTCTCCGGCAAAAAGCGGCTATTGCTGCTGCTGGCGGTCAGTTATCTCTTTTACGCCGGCTGGGACGTGCGCTTCCTGGCGCTGGTGATGGCCACCACGGTCATCGATTTCCTTTGCGGCCTGAGTATCGACGGGGAAAGGACGAAAGCCCGTTGGGTGCTGCTGCTGGCCCTGGCGCCCGCCGCCTGGACCGCGGTGTGCCACCTGGCGCTGCCGGATAGCCACATCTCCCTCCGGGTCATGGGCCTAGCCGGGGCCCTGGGGCTCCTGTTCCTTGCGGCCCACGAGCTGCTGTGGGTCTGGGGCGGGGACCGGCGGCGCCGCTATTTCCTCATCCTCAGCGTCTGCTTCTGTCTCGCCATTCTCGGATTTTTCAAATATTTCGGCTTCTTCGTCCAATCGGCTCGGACGCTCCTGGAAACCGCGGGTCTGAGGACCGATCCGGTACTCCTCAAGATCATTCTGCCGGTGGGTATCTCCTTTTACACCTTCCAATCCCTGGGCTACGTCTTCGACATTTACCGAGGGCTGACCTCGGCCTGCCGCAGCCTGGTCACCTTCGCGGCCTTTGACGCCTTTTTCCCGCAAATGATCTCCGGGCCCATCGAGCGGGGCCATCAGCTCATCCCCCAACTGGAGGCCGACCAGGCCTTTCAGCCCGCCTTCCTGCAAGACGGCCTCAGCATGATTCTGGTGGGCTTTTTCAAAAAGATCTTCGTGGCCGACAACTGCGCCGTCCTGGCCAATTACGTCTTCGACCCCGCCACCCATCTGGACGGCTATTGGGCGGTCCTGGGGGTGGTCGCCTTCGCCTTTCAGATCTACGGGGATTTCTCCGGGTACACCGACATCGCCCGGGGTTCCGCCAAGCTCCTGGGCATCGACCTGGTGGAGAACTTCCGCTTTCCCTATCTGGCCGAAAATCCCTCGGACTTCTGGTCCAGGTGGCATATTTCGCTGTCCAACTGGTTCCGGGATTATCTCTACATCCCCCTGGGGGGCAACCGGGGCGGCCGCTGGCAGACACTGCGCAACCTGGGGGTGACCATGCTCCTGGTGGGGCTCTGGCACGGGGCCTCGTGGATCTTCGTGCTCTGGGGCGCCTACCAGGGGGTCCTGCTCATCCTCTACCACTTCCCGCCCCTTAAGCTGCTGGCGGGCAAATCCACGGCAAAGGACCGGTTCTCCTGGCGCTCGCTGCTGGCGGTGCCCCTCATGTGGCTTTTTATCCTGGCGGGTTGGGCGATCTTCCGCAGCGCCAACCTGGCCCAACTGGGGGTCTGGTTCGGCGCCCTGGGCCACTGGCAGGCATCCCTGGCCATCCCCTGGCAGTCTTCCAGCGTCTGGCTGCTGATTCATATCGGGCCCCTGATCCTGCTCCAGCTCTTGACCCTTAAATTTCGCGACGAAACCCGGGTCCGGAACCTGCCCTGGCCGGTGAAGGGGGCCGTCTATCTGCTGCTCCTGCTCCTGGTGGTCTCCTCCAGCGAACAGGACAAAGAATTCATCTACTTTCAATTTTGATGAAAAGGCTCGTTACTCCGGCTTTCCTGATGGTGTTGGCGCTGCTGGCTCTCTCCGAGATCAGCGCCCGCATCTTTTTTGCCAAGGATATCGATGGCCGGTTCGCATACGGCTACGATCCCCAGGCGGGATTCGACGAGCATCGGGACGGCACGGTGCAGCTCTTCCGGGCCGGCGGCCGCCGCTTCCATCGCCAATCCTTCCAGAGGGTTCGCCCCCCGGGCAGCTACCGCATCTTTGTGGTGGGGGACTCCGTCCCCCGGGGGCCAAGTTTCAAAGAGGCCTACCCCTGGGTGCTGGGCGAGGACCTGCGGCGGCAGGGCATCCAGGCGGAATCCTACAATATGGCCCTAGCGGGCTATGGGGCCCGCCGCTGCCAGGTGGTCCTCAAGAAGACCCTGGAGTTCGAGCCCAGCCTCATCATCTTGCACGTCGACGACCTCAACAAGTGGGAAGACGAACGGGAGTGGCGCCGCAGCCAGGAGTTCAAGGGTTGGCACCCCAGCCACTGGCTGATGAAGGTCTTCATCTTCCGGCGCCTGTATGAGGCCAATTTAGAGAAGGTCTTCTGGTCCCTGGTGCCGGAGGAGGTCCGCCTGAAATGCGCGGTGAGCGATGCTGACGCCGAGGTGGCCGCCTCCCGGGACCCCAAGGAGATCGCCGCCCGCATCAACCTGGCCCGCGAGAAATTGGTGGAGAACGTGGCCATGGTGCGCCGCCTCCAGATTCCCCTGCTGTTGATCTCCCAGTGCCGGGTAGAAAGGGACGAAGGCCGGCCCCCGCGCCTGACCGACGACGGTCTGGACGCCATGTGCGACGCCCTGACCGGTCCCGGGGTTTACCATCTGGCCATGAGCGAGGTATTCCAAGGAGAGGCCGGCCCCTCCTATTTCGCCGACAGCAGCCACTTGCGGAGCCAGGGGCATCGGTTGCTGGCCCGGGCGATCTGCCGGAAAATCCTGACGGAACGGGCCGAATTCGGGCTGCCCGCGGTTAAAGTAGCTGCGGCCGCAGAGCTCCCCGCCGGGCCGGTGGCGGCCTCCCGGGGCAAGACCGCCGCTCCTCGCTAACGGAGTCCGGGCCAGGAGAGGCGCCCGCCTCAACCCACCCGAAACTGTCCCGCCTGCCCCCAAGATCGGAGAAGTTGGGTGAGGAGCCGGTTTACCGGGGTGGGGACCCCCAGGGCCTGCCCCCGGGAGGCCACCTGGCCGTTGAGGGCGTCGATTTCCGTAGGCCGGCCGGCCAGGACGTCCTGGAGCATGGAGGAGCGATTGGCCGCGGTGGCCTGGCATACCTGGCGCAGGCGTTCCTCCGGGTCCAGGTCCAGGGGGAGCCCCGCGGCCCGCGCCACCCGCTGGGCCTCCCGAGCCGCGGCCAACGCCAGCTCCCAGGCCTCGGGCAGGTGCAGCAGCGCTCCGTTGGGCACCCGCAACAGGGCGGTCAGGGGATTGAGGCCGACGTTGACCAACAGCTTTTCCCACAAAGCCAGCTCGATGTCCGGCTGCTCCCGGCAGTCCAGGCCGGCCCGGCGCAGCGCCGCCGCCACCCGGGCCAGTTCCTCCGGGGAAACCTGAGAGCCGCTGGGGACTCCAATGATCAGCGGCCCCTCCCCGGCCAGAATAATCTCCCCCGCCGCCGTCCTGGTCACGCCCAGCATGGCCACCCCCACCAGCAGCCTTTGCGGTCCCACCGCCGCAGCCAGCGTCTCCAGGTTGCCCAGACCGTTTTGCAAGCTGAGGACCAGGCCGTGTTCCGCCAGCAGGGGCCTGAGACTCAGGGCCGCCACTTGGGTCTGGTGAGCTTTGACGGCCACGATGACCAGAGCCGCCGGGCCTGCTTCCCCTGGTAGGCCGATGGGCACCGGGATTTGCCGCTCTCCGCGTGCCGGGGTGCGCACCCTTAGGCCCTGCCGCTTGAGGCGCGCCGCCCGCTCCGGGAGATAATCGACCAGGGTGACCTCCTCCCCAGCCTCAAATAGCAAAGCCCCCAGCAAACCACCCAGGGCTCCGGGTCCGATGATGGCGATTTTCATGGTTTCCATTCCGGTAGCCACGGGCACTGGGGAGCTTTTAGGGCCTGCGGCCTCCCACCTGAAAAAGATTTTAGGTCCCTGCCCAGATATCTCTTCCAGATTGTTGATCTTTTGCACGATTTATAGTAAAATTCGTTACGCTGCAAGCAGAGGAAGGGATTGATGATGGCGACCCCCATGAAGATGGCGAGGCAATTCGATCAGGAATTGGAGCAGATCAAACAGGATCTGCTGCGAATGGGGAGCCTGGCCGAAACCGCAGTGGACAAGAGCATCATCTCGGTGACTACCCGTAATTCCGAGCTGGCCCGGGACGTGGTCATCGAGGACATTACCCTGAACCGCATGGAATTGGCCGTTGAAGAACAGGCCTTCAGGCTGCTGGCCCTGCGCCAGCCCCTGGCCACGGACCTGAGACTGACCACCGCGGCCATGCGCATCGCCACTGAGCTGGAGCGCATTGGCGATCAGGCGGTGAACATCGCCGAAAGAGCCATGGAACTCAACAGCAGCGAGCCCCTGCAGGTCCCCATCGATCTCAAGGTCATGGCCGACATGGCCCTGGGTATGGTGACCAGCAGCATCGACGCCTTCGTGCACCAGGACCCCAAGCTGGCCATCAAGGTGTGTCAGCGGGATGTGGAAGTGGACCTGTTGGACGATGAGTATGTCCAAAAGATTCTGGCGTGCATGGTCCAGGAGTCGCGCTGGGTGACGCGGCTGCACCATTTTCTCATTATCGTCCGGAATTTGGAGCGCATCGCCGACCTGGCCACCAACATCGCCGAAGACATCGTCTTCATCGTGGAAGGCAGGGTTATCAAGCATCAGTGCGAAGAGTGGATGCTGGTTTCGACCCCCACCTGACCTGGGCCTGGGCCAACTTTTGCTCCAGTAGCTGCACTTCCTGGGCCAGGCGTTTATTGGTCTTGCGTTCCCGCTCCAGGGTTTGCAAGGCGTGCACCACGGTGGCGTGGCTCCTTTGAAAGAGGAGCCCCAACTCCGCCATCGTCTTCTCCGAATAGAGGCGGGCGAAATAATACCCTAGCTGCCGGGCCCGCACCAGCCGCTTCTGGCGGGAACGCCCCAAGAGTTCCACCAGGCTCACCCCATAATAGTCGCAGACAATCTTTTGGATCTCCGGGATGCTCAGGCGGCTGGACACCGCCTGCAAGTCCTGGAGGACCTCCCGGGCCATGGACGGGTTGAAGCTCTGGTTGAGCAAGGCCGACCGGGCCAGCAGGCAGTCCAGGGCGCTCTCCAGGCGGCGGACGTCGCCGCTGACATATTCCGCCAGGTATTCCAGGATCTTCACCGAGACTTGCACCCCCCGGCTCTCGGCCTTTTTGGCCAGGATATTCACCCGGGTGGGGAAGTCCGGAGGGCCGATGGGGGTAATGACCCCGCCGGTGAGCCGGGAGCGGAGTTCCTGGGAGAGTTGGCTGATCTCCCCAGGAAGATAACAACTGGTGAAGACCAGCCTTTTGCGGTGGCTCAGGAGAGTGTCCAGGGTGTAGCACACTTCCGCCTGAATCTTCTCTTTGCCGCTTAAAAACTGGACCTCTTCCAGGAGCAAAATGTCGCATTCGCGGCGGAAGCGCTCCTTGAAATCGGCCATCTGCCCGCTTTTCAAGGCCCTCACCATTTGGTTGGCGAAATTCTCCGCGGTGAGATACATTACCCTGCCCGCACCGGCCGTCTGGCTGATGAAGTTGCCCATGGCCTGGGATAGATGGCTCTTGCCCAGACCGGGGTTGGAGGTGATGAACAAGAGATGGTTATAAAAGGTGTCATCCCTGGCCAGGGCCCGGGAAGCTTGATAGGCCAGGCGGTTGGAGGCCCCGACCACAAATTTATCAAAGGTGAAGGCTTGGTTAAGACGGCTCCAGGTGGTAGGCGGCGCTAACTGGGGCAAAACCGGATGGGCCGGCCGCGGCAACGTCTGCGGCCGGGCAGGGGCGTTGAGCAATTTCAAGGACACCCCCGCCGGCGTCTGCCCCAGGTTTGCCAGGGCCTGCCGGATTAGCGGCAGATAATGGCCCTGAACCCATCTCAAGGAAAAGGGATTGGGGCAGGCCAGCAGCAGTTCGCCTCCGGGACCGCTTTCCACCTGGAGGGGCTCGATCCATAAATGGAAGGTGGAGGAGGGTATCTCGCCCTTGATTACCTCTTTGACCGCTTCCCAGGTGTTTGTCATGGTCCCCCGCCGCCGGTGTAAATGCTGAACCGATGCTAACTTTTGGAGCCATCCCAGTCAAAGGGGATGGGACCGAAATGCACCTTAGCCCGACCACGTTGCCGGCAACCGAGGGGAAGGGTAAAGAGGCAATGGTGGTGCGGGCCTGTCCCACGCCACAAAATATCCTGCGAAATCAATATGATTTGGAGCAGGAACCATCGGCCTCAGGGGTTTGTCAGGCTCCCCCGCGGCCCTTTGCGTTTTGAGTCCATCTCGCGTTTGCTACCGTTTCCGACGATTTTCATAAGATGAAAAGAGAATCAGGTGCAAAATTCGGTATCCCTGCTACACGCATATGAAAAATCCCTTCAAAAAATATTAATTAACAATATCCATAAGTTATCCAAGCAGCGGCCAGGGGCGGGGGTCATGGAGGAACCGGCTGGGCGGGATGCCTCTCACATCCGGGGTTCGCTGCCAGCCACCAAAGGGCTGGGGGCCTATGGTCCGCTTTATCTCCGCTTTCCTTGACAAATTCGCCCGCTCGGTTATATCATTGCCTAAATATTTCGAAAATCTTCCGAGGCCGGCCATGATCAATTATCCCGCTTACCGCAAGTTCATCACCCTGCGCAACGGCAAACGGATGATGTTTCGTTTCCTCAACCAGGAGGATCGCCAGGGCTTGCTCCAGTTGTTTCAGGGTGCTCCCGAAGAGGATGTCCGGTATCTCAAGCAGAATGTCAAAGATCCCAAGGTGGTCAACTACTGGATAGATAACATCAATTACCAAAAGGTCTTACCCCTGCTGGCGGTGGACCTGGAAACCAATCGGATTGCGGCGGACGCCACCCTGCACCGGGGTAAACACTCCTCCAAGCACATCGGGGAGATCCGGATTTTTGTGTCCCGCAGCTACCGCAACCTGGGACTGGGCTCCCTGATGCTGGAGGAGCTGATCGAACTGGCCTTTAGGGAAAATCTCCAGTGGCTGAGGGCGGAGATCATCGCCGACTTCAAAAAGGTGATCAAGGGCTTCAGAACCCATGGATTTGAACATAAGGCGGTGCTGGACGACTATTTTATCCGCATGGATGGGGTGACCCACGACGTGGTGTTGCTGATGCGCCCGGTCATGAAAATTGAGGAAGCGGAATTTTAACGGCGGCACCATGGGTTCGCGGTAAGACCGGGGCGGGTATTAAACCCGCCCCTTTTCGTCCAGGGCCTCCCTGGAGCGGTTGGGTCTTCGATTAGGGAGAGAAAGCCATGGGGCGGGTAATAACCGGTCTGGAAAGCTTCCTTAAAGACCCGCCTGCCTGGACGGCCCGGAGCCGGTTGGGGCTGCTCAGCCACCCGGCGGCGGTAGCCGCCGATCTGACCGCCGCCCGGGAACTCCTGGCAGCCCGCTTTCCCGGACAACTTAAGGTGCTGTTCAGTCCGCAGCACGGCCTGTGGGGGGAGAAGCAAGACAATATGATCTCCTCCGCCGACTTTGTGGACCCCCTCCTGAAGCTGCCGGTGATAAGTCTTTATGGTCCCCGGATAGCCCCCCCCGCCGAGGCCCTGGCGGAGGTGGATGCCGTCCTGGTGGACCTGCAGGACGTGGGCGCCCGGGTGTACACCTTTGCCGCCACCCTGGCCAAGGTGATGGAGGCTGCGGCTCATCTGGGCAAAAAGGTGGCGGTCCTGGACCGCCCCAACCCCATCGGCGGCGCCGCGGTGGAGGGTAATATCCTGCGGCCGGAATGGGCCTCTCTGGTGGGGCCTTATCCTCTGCCCATGCGCCATGGCCTTACCCTGGGGGAGCTGGCCCGCTACTACCAGGTCACCCAAAAGATCGACTGCGACCTGGAGGTGATCCCCCTGGCCGGTTGGCGGCGGCGAGACTATTTCGACGCCAGCGGCCTGCCCTGGGTATTGCCTTCCCCTAATCTGCCGACCCTGGAAGGAGCCCTGGTCTATCCGGGGCAGGTCCTCCTGGAAGGCACCAATCTCTCGGAGGGGCGGGGCACCACCAAACCCTTCGAACTCTGCGGGGCGCCGTTCCTGGAGCCGGCGCGGCTGCAGGCCCTGTTGCCGAAACTGCCGGGAGTGATCCTGCGAGAGGCCTGCTTTGAGCCCACCTTTCAAAAGTGGAGCGGCGAGATGTGCTGCGGCTTCCAACTGCACGTCATCGACCGGGGGAGTTTCAAGCCCTATTTCACCACCCTGGCCCTGTTGGCGGCGATCCGGGAGATTTACCCGGAGCAATTCGCCTGGCGCCAGCCGCCCTATGAATACGAGACCTCAAGGCTGCCCATCGACCTGCTCACCGGTGACGCCGCCATCCGCCTGGGGCTGGAGCGGGGCTTGAGCGCCGCGGAACTGGAAGATTCCTGGCAGGGAGATCTGGCCGGATTCCTAAAGACGCGGCGGGAGTTCCTGTTGTATCCGGAATGAAAAGAATTTGGTGGGGGGGCCTCCGTGCCCGCCATTCCTACCTCTCAGGCAAAGATAGTGCGCACTGCGCACTCTACGCTTAATGCACCAGGGAATAGGGCGGCCTGTGGCCGCCGGCCGGGAAAAAACCGGCTTCTTAAAATTTTTAGGTTTTTCGGCCCATCAATGCCCGATTTAACCAACTGGCCCTTGACTCCAACCAAGTAAGGCCATATCTACCAGGGTAAAGATGATACGGACTAGTTCGATAACGTGAGATAGTCCTTGAACGATTAGGTTAGGGGGTTGGGCTATGGCTTCCCCCGTTTCAGTTGGCGCCAAGCTGGCGATGGCCGTAGCGGATTTTCCGCAACTCCTGGCAGCCTTGGACCGCCTGGGCTACCAAATGGTGGGGCCTAATCTGCGGGATGGCCAGTTGCTTTACGGTGACCTGGTCGGGGTGGCTGACCTGCCCGTGGGTTGGACCGACGCGCAGGAACCCGGGGTTTTCAGCCTGCAACCCCGGGACGATCAGGCCCTCTTCGGCTACGGGGTCGGCCAGCAGTCCTGGAAGCAGTTCCTGTTTCCGTCCCACCACCTGCTCTGGCGCGCCGAACGCCACGGCGAAGGTTTTCAGATTATCCCGCCGGCTGAGAACGTCCCCCGCTACGCCTTCATCGGAGTCCGCGCCTGCGACCTTAAAGCCATGGCGGTCCAGAACCGGGTCTTTCTTGAAGGCCCTTACGTTGACCCGGTTTATCGGGCCCGCCTGGAGCAGACCTTCATCCTGGCGGTCAACTGCGGCGGCCGGAGTTGCGGCACCGGTTTCTGCGTCTCCATGGGCAGCGGCCCCCGGGCCACTTCCGGCTTCGATCTGGCGCTCACCGAGGTTTTAGAGGAAGGTGAACATTACTTCCTGGTGGAAGTGGGAACCGGGCGGGGCGCCGGCGTTCTCCGGTCAGTTTCCCAGCGGCCGGCCGCAGCCGCGGAAATCGGGGCTGCCGACCGCGTAATGGCGGCTATGACAGCAAGTCTGGGCCGCCAGCTGGAGACCCAGGGCCTCAAGGAACTCCTCTATCGCAATTACGAACACCCCCGCTGGGACGAAGTCACGGCCCGCTGCCTCAACTGCGGCAACTGCACCTGGGTCTGTCCCACCTGCTTCTGCCACACCGTCGAAGATGTCACCGACTTGACCGGCACCGTGGCTGCAAGATGGCGCCGTCAGGACGTCTGTTTCACCGTGGATTATTCCTACATTCATGGCGGCAGCATCCGCTCCTCGCCCCGGTCGCGTTACCGCCAGTGGCTGACCCACAAACTGGCTACCTGGCATGACCAGTTCGGCTGCTCCGGCTGCGTCGGCTGCGGCCGTTGTCTAACCTGGTGCCCGGTGGGCATCGACCTCACCGAGGAAGTCCGGGCCATTCGGGATAATGAAGTCCCTCGCAAGGAGACCGAGCATGGAGACCATTGAGCCCATTCTGACGGCCCACCCCTTTTTCCGGGGGCTGGACCCGATCCACCTCAAGGACTTGGCCGCCTGCGCCTCCAAGGTCAACTACGCGGCGGGGGAGTTCCTCTACCGGGCCGAACAGGAGGCCACCTCCTTTTTCCTGATTCTCCAGGGCCGGGTCTCCTTGGAAATCTTCAGCGCCCGGCGGGGACCCTTGACTCTCAATACCCTGGAGGGGGGTGACGTTTTGGGCTGGCTCTGGTTCGAGGAGAAGCCCTATTACTGGTTCCTGGATGCCAGGGCCATGGACCTGACCCGAGCCCTCAGTCTTAAGGTGGATTGCATTCGCAACAAGTGCGAATCGAACCACGATTTGGGCTTCGAAATCATGAAGCGCTACGCCCATTCTTTGGCGATAGGCTTCCGGGCAATTAGTCTGCAGCTCGCTGATATGTTTCAGGCATAACTTAAGGGCGGGCGTCTTGCGGGGAAGTGGTTTGGGGTGTGAGAGACTGGCCAAGGCCCCGGCGGCGAAAGGGTAAACAGATGACCCCAAAACCTGGGGAAATGAGCTTAGATAACCCTGCCCCCATGCTCCCGGAGATCTTCCAGGTCAAACGGGTGCAACGGGAAACTGCGGATACCTTCACCCTGGAGATGACCCGATCCGGAGGCAGCGCCGATTTTGCCTTTGTGCCAGGGCAGTTCAACATGCTTTATGCCTTCAGGGTGGGGGAGGTGCCCATCTCCATCAGCGGCGACCCGGCCCACCCCGGCATCCTGGTGCATACCCTCAGGAACGTCGGTAACGTCACCCGGGCTATTTGTAAATCCCGCCCCGGCGCCCAATTGGGTGTGAGGGGCCCCTTTGGAGCGTCCTGGCCGGTGGCCGCGGCCGCAGGCAACGACGTAATTATCGTGGCCGGGGGCTTAGGATTGGCACCATTGCGGCCCGCCCTATATCATATCCTCTCGCATCGCCGGGACTACGGCAATATCGAGCTGATTTACGGAGCCCGCACTTCTGCGGACCTGCTCTACCGCCGGGAGTTGGAGCGCTGGCGGGGTCGCTTCGACGTCAGGGTGCATGTCTCAGTGGACACCGCCGCCGCTGACTGGAAGGGGAGCGTCGGAGTGGTGACCACCGTCATCCCCCGGGCCCGCTTCGACTCGGAAAACACCACCGCCCTGGTATGCGGACCCCAGTTGATGATGCGCTACACCCTCATGGAACTTCTGGGCCGGGGCCTGGCTCCCGCGCAAATCTTCGTCTCCATGGAACGCCACATGAAATGCGGCCTGGGCCTGTGCGGGCACTGCCAGTGGGGGCCCTTCTTCGTCTGCAAGGACGGGCCGGTTTTTCGCTACGATAAGGTCCTGGACTGGTTCGAGCGGCGGGAGGTCTGACTCATGGCCTTGAAAAAAAAGCCCCGGCTTTCGGTCTGGAAATTCGCCTCCTGCGACGGCTGCCAGCTCTCCCTGCTGGACTGCGAAGATGAGCTGCTGGCCGTCACCGGAGAGCTGGATTTGGCCTATTTTCCGGAGGCCTCCCGGGCCATGGCCAAAGGCCCCTACGACCTGACCCTGGTGGAAGGCTCCATCACCACCCACCACGACGCCGCCCTTATCCAAAAAGTGCGCCGAGCCTCCAAATACTTAGTGGCAATCGGCACCTGCGCCTGCTCCGGCGGCATCCAGGCCCTGCGCAACTTCAAGGATGTCAATGATTTTGTCAGGGCGGTCTACGCCCATCCGGAATACATCCAGGCTCTCGAGCAGTCCACGCCGCTTTCGGCCCATGTCAAGGTGGATTATCAACTCAACGGCTGTCCCCTTAACAAACGCCAGCTCCTGGAGCTGATCAGCGCTTATCTGACGGGCCGCACCCCATTGGTCCAGCCCCACAGCGTCTGTCTGCAATGCAAGGCTCGGGGCAATATCTGCGTCATGGTCACGGGCACTCCCTGCTTGGGGCCGGTAACCCACGGGGGCTGCGGGGCCCTCTGTCCCACCTACTACCGGGGCTGCTACGGCTGCTATGGCCCTAAGGAGACGCCCAACACCGCCTCCCTGGCCGCCTGGTTCAGTCAGCGTTTTGGGATCTCCGAAGCAGGATTGGTGCAGGCCTTTCGTAATTTCTACGCCAACGCCCCGGAGTTCCGCCGGGAGAGCGAAGCCCATGAAAAGTAGAACCATCAAGGTCGATATGCTGGCCCGGGTGGAGGGTGAAGGTGGCCTCTACCTCCGGATCAAAGGCGGCGCCGTGGCCGAAGTCAAGCTGAAGATCTTCGAGGCGCCCCGGTTATTCGAGGCTTTCTTGAGAGGCCGGCAGTTCCACGAAGCCCCGGATATCACCGCCCGCATCTGCGGCATCTGCCCGGTGGCCTACCAGATGAGCGCGGTGCACGCCATGGAGGACGCTCTGGGAGTGAAGGTCACCGGCCCCTTGAGGGACCTGCGCCGCCTCCTTTATTGCGGTGAGTGGATCGAGTCCCACGCCCTCCACATCTTCCTGCTCCACGCTCCGGATTTCCTGGGCTACCAGGACGCCATCAGCCTGGCCCAGGACCACCCGGAGGTGGTCAAAATGGGCCTCCGGCTCAAAAAGATCGGCAACGAGGTGGTCACCCTGGTGGGGGGCCGGGAGATCCATCCCATCAACGTCCGGGTGGGGGGCTTCTACCGCGTGCCCACCAAACCGGAACTGGCCCCGCTGGCGGAGGAACTCAAGTGGGCCCGGGACGCGGCCCTGAAGACGGTGTGCTGGGTGGCGGCTCTCCCCATGCCGGAGTTTGAGCAGGATTACGAATTCGTCTCCCTGCGCCCTGCCCAGGAATACCCCTTCAACGAAGGACGGCTGGCCTCCAACCAGGGCCTCGATATTGCGGTTCAGGACTACGAGGCCCACTTTGCCGAGGAGCAGGTCCCTTATTCCAATGCCCTGCACTCGCGGCGCCAGGGCCGCGGTCCCTATTTTGTCGGCCCCCTGGCCCGCTACCATCTGAATTACGACCGCCTCTCGCCCCTGGCCCAGGAAGCCGCGCAGGAGGCCGGATTGAGCCGGGAGTGCCGCAACCCCTTCCAGAGCATCATCGTGCGGGCGGTGGAAACCCTGTACGCGGTGGATGAGGCTCTCAGGATCATCGCGGCCTACGAACGGCCCGAGCAACCGGCAATTAAAGCGGAGCCCCGCTCCGGGGTCGGCTGCGCCGCCACCGAGGCGCCCCGGGGCCTGCTTTACCACCGCTATCGCCTGGACGAGTCCGGGGCCATCCTGGAGGCCAAGATCGTGCCGCCCACCTCCCAAAACCTGAAGATCATCGAACAGGACCTCTGGCGGTTCGTGGAAAAGCGCCTCGATTTACCTGATGACCAACTCACCTGGCAGTGCGAACAGTTGGTGCGCAACTACGACCCTTGCATCTCCTGCGCCACCCACTTTTTGAAAATCCGGCTGGAGCGGCAGTAGAGGACCGCGGTGGCTTCTCCCCAGAATTTTCGACTGCAGATCATCGGCGTCGGCCAGGAATGGCGGGGCGACGACGCGGCCGGACTACTGGTGGCGCGACTTTTGAAACCGACCCAGACCCGTGGGGGCGGAATTGGCGGTCCAGCCCCGGGAGGGCGCCCACCCGGGAGCGTCCCCACGGCGAATGCTGCTTCTTCGACGCCAAATCGGCCCCAGGTGACAGTTTTGGAAACCTCCGGTGCGATAAGCGATTTGCTGGCTGCCTGGGATGGGGCCGACGCCGTTATTCTGGCCGACGCCGTCCGGGGCGGCGGGCCGCCCGGCAAGATTTACCGGTTCCCGGTGCATGAGGCCGCCTTGCCGGTAGATCTGTTTCCGGCCGCCTCCACCCACGCCTGGGGGATCGGCCAGGCCGTGGCCCTGGGGCAGGCGCTCCGGCAATTGCCGCCTTATCTGGTGGTCTATGGCATCGAGGGCCGGGACTTTGGCCCCGGACAGACAATTTCTGCGGCGGTGGCCGAGGCCATTCCGGCGGCGGCCCGGCTGATATTGCAGGAAATCCAAGAGGTTCTGGGGGAGGGGAGCAAAGCCTGCCCTTTGCTCGGGCGGCCAGGGACGGCCGCCCCACCCAATTTCTAATGCACCAGGGCCAGGGCGCTTCTGAGGGCGGCCTTGGGGGGCACGATTTCGGGTTCTCCAGCCAGGCCCCGCCTGGCCTTTTGCAGCCAGTCGTAGATGGTTTGCCGGGCCGCAGGAATCTCTACCCGGTTGGGCGGCGAAAGACTCGCCAGGATTGCTTTGATGACCTGCAAGGCTGCGTCGTTTTGCCGCCGGTCCACCATATCAAATGCCTTCTGAATTTCGCTTTTCATATCGGTCATGGCGATCTCCTCGATTTTTCTTTTGTTCGCCGCAGGCTAAAGACAAACGGCGGAATATAAGGAATTGGTGGGCAGTGCCCACCCTACATTTTTTCTTGGTAGCCGTTTCAATAATTTTCCAGCCCTGGACACGGGACCCCGATGATCGGCGGCCACAGGCCGCCCTCTAAAATCCTATCTCTCTGCTTATAGGGCGGGCTGTGCCATCGCCTTAAGCGAAAATATTTGATCTCTGGGCGTGTAGGGTGGGCATTGCCCACCAATTCCTTCACTTGGGAAACAGGCTGCGGATGGCCGCGGCCAGGGTTTCCACTCCCAGGAGTTCCAGCCCGGGGTAGTCCCCCAGGCGCTCTTTTTGGCGCAGGGCCAGGAGGGCGCGGCGGAACCCCAGCTTATGCCCTTCCTTGAGGCGCACTTCCGGGGCGCTCACCGCCCGGATCTCCCCGGTGAGGCCCACTTCTCCGAAGATCAGGGTGTCCGCGGGCAGCGCCCGCTCCAGAAAGGAGGAGGCCACGGCCAGGGAGATCCCCAGGTCCGCGGCCGGTTCGGTGAGGCGGACCCCGCCGGCCACGTTGACAAAGAGATCCTGGCCGTTCAGGCCCAGTCCCACCCGCTTTTCCAGGATGGCCACCAGCAGCGACACCCTCCCCGGGTCCACTCCCATGCTTTGGCGGCGGGGCAGGGCCAGGGAGGAGGGGGACACCAGTGCCTGGACCTCCACCAGGATGGGGCGGGAGCCCTCAAGGCTGGGGACCACCGCGGCGCCGGGGACCTCCAGGGACCGCTCCGCCATGAAAAGGCCCGAGGGGTTGTCCACCTCCAGGAGGCCGGCCTCCTGCATCTCGAAGACCCCCAGTTCCTGGGTGGGCCCGAAGCGGTTCTTCACGGTGCGCAGCAGCCGGAAGGAGTGGCTGCGGTCCCCTTCCAGGTAGAGGACCGTGTCCACCAGGTGTTCCAGGGTCATGGGGCCGGCGATGGCGCCTTCCTTGGTGACATGGCCGATGAGAAAGGTGGCGACCCCGGTGAGTTTGGCCTGTTGCACCAGCCGAAAAGCTGTCTCTCTCACCTGGTTCAGGGAGCCGGGGGCCGCGGGAATAGTGGCTGTGTACATGGTCTGGATGGAATCGAGGGCCAGGAAGGCGGGCCGGACCTCTTCCACTATCTTGAGGATGTTTTCCAGGCAGGTCTCGGTGGCCACCAGCAGCTCGCCGGAGGTGAGGCCCAGGCGATTGGCCCGGAGTTTGAGTTGGGCTTCGGACTCTTCCCCGGAAATGTAAAGGCCGACCAGTCCTCCCCGGCTGAGCCGGTCCAGAACCTGGAGGATGAGGGTCGATTTGCCGATCCCCGGGTCGCCGCCCAGCAGCACCACGGAACCCTGGATCACCGCGCCTCCCAGGGTGCGGTCGAACTCCTGGATGCCGGAGATCCGGCGCACCTCCGGGGCCGCAACCAGGCTAAGCAGGGGCAGGGGCTGGCCGCGCCGGGGAGGCAGTTGCGCCAGGCCGGGGGCCACGGGGGCTATTTCCTCTTCGGCCATGGAGCTCCAGGCGCCGCACTCGGGGCAGCGCCCCAGCCATTTGGCCGCCTGGTAGCCGCACTGCTGGCAGACAAACACCGGTCTTCCGGCCCGGGACATGGAGGCGAGAATCCTTGGAGAGCTAGATTGGTGATGCCCGACAAAAGATCTTGTTGATATTACTTGATCTCAAGCGCAAAAGACAATGGGAAACCTTAAACCCGCTCTGGCGGGGCTGCGGGGCGGTCCGACATTCTCAGGCTTTGGCCTCCCGGGGCCGCACCTGCAGGTTCAGGCGTTCCAGGCCCCGGATGACGGTGATGGTCACCGGCTCGCCGATCGGCCACTCGGCCAGGAAACGGTGCAGGTCGTCCACGCTGAGCAAAGGTTGGCCGTTGATGGAGACGACGAGGTCGCCTTCCCGAAAACCGGCTTGGGCCGCGGGTCCCTGGGGGTCCACCGAGATGGCCTCCACTGCCGATTCGGCGCTCAGGCGGTGAAAGCGCACCAGCCGGCGTTCCAGGGGCCGCTGCCGGGCCACCAATCCCAGGTAGCCCCGGCGCACCCGGCCGTGGGTAAGCAGTTGGGACACCACCCACTTGGCGGTATTGGCCGGGATGGCGAACCCGATGCCCTGGGCCATCATGATGATGGCGGTGTTGACCCCCACCACCCGGCCCCGGGAATCGACCAACGGCCCCCCGGAGTTGCCCGGGTTGAGGGGGGCGGAGTGTTGGATGATATTCTCGATGAGGCGGCCGGCGCGGCTCCGCAAGGCCCGGCCCAGGGCACTCACCACCCCGGTGGAGACAGTGGACTGGAAGCCGAAAGGGTTGCCGATGGCGATGACCACTTGGCCCACCCGCAGGGCCGCAAAGTCCCCCAGGCTGGCAAAAGACAGGCCCGCGGCGTTCACCCGAATCACCGCCAGATCGGTGGCGGGGTCGGTGCCGACGATCTCGCCGGCCAGGGTGCGGCCGTCTTCCAGGGTGGCCTGGAGGAGCCGGGCCTGGGCCACTACGTGGTCGTTGGTGAGGATATAGCCATCCGGGGCGATAAGGACCCCCGAGCCGGCCCCGGCCTGCTCCGCAGCCTGCCTGGGCGACGGGCTGCCGGTGGTGATGCCCACCACCGCCGGACCCACCTCCTCCACCACCTTGACGATGGCCCGGGAGTAGGCGTCCAGGAGTTCCAGGTCCGAGCCCTCGCCGGGGCCTGCCTGAGTGCCGGGGGGGACGCTGGCGGCAAGGTCCTCGCCCGAGATGAGGTTCAAAGTGCGCCGCACCTGCTCTTCCATGAAATACTCCAAAGATCTAGCCATCGAGCCAGGGCCCGGTGAGTCTCAATGTTGGTGGCGCTGCCCAGCCCAACCTGACAGCTGACCGCCACAGGGGATCTTATATAAATATAACCTAAATTGGAGCGGCGGCCGGGATTAATGAATTTATTATCCTTAAATATATGGTAAAAAAGGCAAGATGGGGTAGGCCCGCGAAGCCCTGGCCAGCGCCCGGATTTTTGCACAAAACCGGGTCAATCTCTCATCCAAAGGGGATTTGGGTTCGGGATGTCCGAGATGACCGTCAATGCCCTGCGCCAAGAGCTGGTGGCGGGAGCCGGCAGGCTGGCAGGACGGCGTTCTTTGCGAGTGTTGCGGGAGCTGGCGGCGGCCCGGAAGGCCAAGGTTTATTTGGTGGGGGGCTCAACGCGGGAGTTGGCCCTGGGGCGGACCGCTGCGGACCTGGACCTGGCGGTCTCGAGGCAAACCCTGGACCTGGCCCGGGAACTGGCCGGCGCCCTGGAAGGCACCTTTGTGCTCCTGGACGAAGGGGAGCGCACCGCCCGGGTCGTCTGGCAGGGAGAGATCCTGGACCTGGCCGAGTTCAGGGCCCCTGGACTGGAAGGGGATCTGAGGGGCCGGGATTTCACCATCAATGCGGTGGCACTGGACCTGGACGCCATCCTGGGTTTGGCTCCTCTCGCGGTCCTCGATCCCCTGGGAGGTCTGGAGGATTTGTCCCGGGGGTTGATCCGGATGGTGGCGGCGCAGAATCTGGCTGCAGATCCGTTGCGGCTGCTGCGGGCTTACCGGTTTGCCGCCACTCACGGTCTGGAGGCGACGCCGGATACCGAGGCCGCCATTGCCGGGCTGGCCCGGGAATTCTCCCGGGTAGCCGGCGAGCGGGTCCACCAGGAGTTGTTTCTCCTACTGGGAGCACCCCGGGCCGCCCCCGTTCTGGCCCGGATGGATCGAGTTGGCCTCCTCACCCGGATCCTGCCGGAGCTGGAAGAGATGAAAGGGGTGGAGCAGGATGGTTATCACCACCTCGACGTGTTCCAGCACTCCCTGGCTGCGGTGTTGCATCTGGAGGAGGTGCTGGCGGAGCCGCGGCGGTACTTTGGGGAAATGGCTGCGGCAGTGGCCGCGGCGGGGGCGCCGCCCTGGCCGGCCCTGGTCAAACTGGCGGCCCTGTTCCACGACATTGGTAAACCGAGGGTTCGGGAGCGGCGCCGGGATCCGGACCGCTATACCTTTTATTTTCATGAGAAGCTGGGTATAGAGATCTTTGCCGGGGTAGTCCAGAGATTGCGTCTGAGCGCCGCTGAAGCCAAGGTGGTGAACACCCTTATCCGGCTGCATATGCGTCCTTTTTTGCTGCTGTCCGCCTTTCGGCAGCGGGAGCTGAGTTTCCGAGCCCTGGGACGGATGGTGCGGGCAGCGCGCCCCGAGTTGCCAGGCCTCTTCACCCTGGCCATGGCCGACAGCCTGGCAGGTCAGGGGCCCACGAAACCTGCGGATTCCGAGGCGGTATTGGCCGAACTGGCGGATGAGGCCCTGCGTTTCCTCAAGGAGAAGCTGGAGCCCCAGGAAACCCTGCCCCGGCTGCTCAGCGGCGGCGACCTGATCCGGGAATTTCACCTGGAACCCGGCCCTCGCTTTCGAGACCTGTTGACCGCGGTGCAGGAGGCCCAGTGGGAAGGGATGGTGCGCACCCGGGAAGAGGCCCTCGGCCTGGTGCGCCGCTTGCTGGGGTAAGGATGGCCGCCTCCGGAAAAATTGGGGGGGCGGGCCAGGTTGCCGCGACAAAGATAAGTGTATACAATATACAAACTTTCTGGTAATCATTGCATTTACAAATTGATAATGCTACTAAGTTTCCAAAGGAGACCTGTCCATGGAAAGGTCCAACCCGGAGGAAAGAGGGGACCTTCAGAGCGGCGCCTTGATCCGCCTGCGCGGGGTTTATCCTTCCCTGAAAGCGGCCGTGCAGAAAGTGGCGAGCCTGATCCTGAAACAGCCGGAGATGGCCATCTATGCCTCGGTCAATGAAGTGGCGGCGGCCGCCGGGGTCAGCGAGGCCACCGTCATGCGCTTTTGCCGCACCTTGGGTTTTAAGGGTTTTCAAGATTTCAAGATCGCCATGGCCCGGGAACTGGTGGCGCCGCCTACGCGGCTGCCGGAAGATGCGGGTCCCGCCACCCTGGTGCGGTCGATCTTCAAGGCCAACGCCGCCGCCCTGGAGGAAACCCTGGAAGTTTTGGAGATACAGCAGTTGCTCCAGGCCGGGCAGGTCATAGAAAATTGCCGGAGGCTGATCATTGGCGGCTTGCGAGGCTCGGCGCTGGCGGCGCAATATGCCGCCATTCGCTTCGCCCCCCTGGGGCTAGACCTATGCTGTTTTACCGAGACCTACCAGATGTCCATGGGCACGGCCCTCTTGGGGAGGGAAGATGTCCTGCTGGCCATCTCCCACTCGGGCAGCACCCGGGGAATCCTGACCCCGGCCCGGGTGGCTAAAGACAACGGGGCCCGGGTCCTGGCCATCGCCAGCAACCCTTTGTCTCCCTTGGCCCGGATGGCGGACCTGGTGCTGGTGAACGCGGTCCGGGTTTTGCCAGCAGCCCCGGACTGCCTGGCAGCCCTTCCCAGCCAGATCTCCATCATCGACTGCCTGGCCACCTTGCTGCAACAGGGCCGGCTCGAGGAGGCCCGTGCCAATCTGGCCAAGATCGAGGGAGCCCTCTCGGGGGCGGCTTAATCTTTCCGGACAGGACCGGCCATGATGCGCCAAGCTCAGCTAAAGCAGGATATTGTCCGGGTCTGCCAGATGTTGCACCGGAAAAATTACCTGGCGGCCACCGACGGCAATGTCAGTGTGCGTCTGGGGGACCAGGTCCTCCTCACCCCCAGCGGGGTGAATAAGGGAATGATGGCGGAGGACCAGGTGATCACCGTGGACCTGGAAGGCCGATTGCTGGCCGGGACGGGACGGCCCACTTCGGAACTTCGCATGCACCTGCTGGTCTATGAGTTGCGGCCGGAGGCGGGGGCCGTGGTGCACGCCCATCTACCCTATGCCACTGCCTGTACCCTGGCTGGCATCTCCCTGCTGGAACCCATCTTGCCGGAGGTGGTGATTACCCTAAAGGGGATTCCCACCGCGGCCTATGCCACCCCGGGCACCGAAGAAGTCCCAAAGGCCATCCGGGAATTTATCCCGGAATTCGACGCCATCCTCTTATCCAGGCACGGCGCCATGACCGTGGGGCGCGATGTGATGGACGCTTATAACAAAATGGAAAAGCTGGAGCACACCGCCCGGGTGGTCCTGGCGGCGCGGCTGCAGGGGGTGGTGTCGCCTCTGTCAGATTCGGAGGTGGAGAAGCTGCGGCGTCTGAGAGAAAAGTATGAGGCGGGCGGTTGATTTTTGAGAGGCGTTTAGGGCGCTATTATTACGGCGCCGTCCCTCCTGGCAGGTTCCCCGGAGACCCCGGATGAAACTCACAGTATCCCTGGCCCAGATTGAGGTGGCAAATTCGCAGCCGGAGATGAACCTCAGCAAAGGCGAGCGTTTGGTTGCCGAGGCGGCCCGCCGGGGAAGCGATGTGGTCTGTTTCCCGGAGATGTGGACCACGGGCTTTAACTGGGCCAACAACGAACGCCTGGCGGCCGATCACGAAAAGATCATAGATCGCATCGCCGGCATGGCCAAGGATCACGGTATCTGGATCAACGGCTCCATGGCCGCCCTCGACGAAGATGGGAAAATCTCCAATACCTCCATCCTATTCAGCCCCAAGGGAGAGAGAACCGCAACCTACCGCAAAACGCACCTCTTCAGCCTGATTGGCGAAGAGAAGCATATGGCGGCCGGGAAAACCCTGGGCCTGGCCGAGACCCCCTGGGGTCCGACCGGTCTGGCGGTTTGCTACGACCTTCGCTTCCCGGAGCTTTTCCGGACTTATGCCCTCAAGGGCGTCAGGATAGTCTTCTCTCCCATGGCCTTTCCTTACCCGAGGCTGGAGCATTGGAAAATTTTGGTGCGGGCTCGAGCCATCGAGAACCAGATGTTTGTAGTTGGAACCAACCAGGTGGGCAGGGAAGACTTCGGTCCCGGTAATCTGGTGACCTACTGCGGCGATTCGGTAATCATCGACCCCTGGGGGAGGACCGTGGTGGAGGCCAGCGAAACGGATGAAGCGCTCCTCACCGCCGCCATCGATCTCGACCTGGTTGAGGAGATCAGAGGCAAGATGAAGGTGTTGGCTGATCGTCGGCCCGACCTTTACGAGCTTGGCTAAGCAATTCCGGCAGCCCCTCATATCCCATTGACCAGCGTGGCCTCAATAGTCGCTGCTGACGGCTGACTGCTCGCGGCTCGCCGCCTCGATCCGCCGCACCGTGGGAAGCACCCAGGGGAGCAGGGCGAAGGCGGGCCAGGCGGCCAGGAAGCTCAGGAAGAAGAAGGTGGCGTAGCCCAAAGAGGCCGCCAGCCAGCCCCCCAGGTAGCCGCAGAGGCGGCCGCTGAGGCCGAAGAGCATGGACAGGAAGGCGTAGTGGGAGGCGCTGAAGCGTTTATCGCAGAGGCACATCAGGAAGGCCATGAAGGCCGCGGAGCCCATCTGGCCCGCCAGGTTATCCCCCAGGGTGGCCAGATAGATGGTGTAATGCCAGGACCCCGGTAGCGCCGCCAGCCAGTATCCTAAAATCGAAAGCGCCTGAAAAATACCCAGGACCCAGAGGGCGCGGCTGATGCCCCAGCGGGTCGTGAGCACCCCCCCCAGAAAACCGCCCAGGATGGCGGGCACTTTGCCCAGGGTGATGGAAGCCACCCCGAACTGGGTGCCGCTGAACCCCAGGTCCCGCCAGAAGGCGCTCACCATGGCCCCCAACATGGCGTCGCCGGCCTTATAGGCCAGGATAAAGACGATGATCACCCCCATATTGGCATGGCGCATCAGCCCCCTGAAAGACTCCTTGATCTGGCTGGGGGGCCTCGATCCCAAGGCGGCCCGGGGCCGCTCCAGCCGGGGCAGATGGAAGGGGCGGCAGGCCAGGACGGTGACCGCCAGGGCCACCATGATCAGGCCCACCCCCACGAAGGCGGGGCTCCAGCCCACCAGGTCGCTGAGAATCAGGACCCCGCCCCCGGCGGCGATGAGGCCCACCCGGTAGGCGCCGATGCGGATGCCGTTGGCCAGCCCCAGCTCCCGGGTGTCCAGAAGGTCGATGGTGTAGGCGTCCACCGCCAGGTCCTGGGTAGCCGAGGCCAGGCAGAGGAGCCCCACCAGGACCCAGAAGGCTGGGCCCACCGGCGCCGCGGCCAGCCAGGCCAGCCCCAGCAGGCTGAGGATCACCCCCACTTGGGCCGGCACCAGCCAAGCGGCCCGGGAGCCGAAGCGGTCCGCCAGGGGGCTCCACAGGACCTTGAGGCTCCAGGCCAGACCCACGAGGCTCAGGATGCCGATCTGCTCCAGGGGCACCCCCCGGCTGCGGAGGTAGTAGGACAGGGTCGTGTAGACGAAGCCGAAGGGCACTCCTTCGGCGAAATAGAGCACGAAGACCACCAGCATCTTCAGGCGGCCGGAGAGTTGGGGGTGGGATTCCTGAGGCATCTCGGAATTAACTTAGAAGCTGGCAGGAAGAAAGTCGAGCCTTTTTTCAGGCCTGGTTAACAGGATAGAAGGACAGGGCGCCCATATTACAGGCAGGAAACCTGTGCCGTTGCCGCCCGGCGGGGATTGGGGGCGGGGGCAGGCGGGCCGGAGGCGCCAGCGCTCGCTGCCCAGGCCACCCCCACCTTCCTCCCCCAACACTTACTCGGCGCTCAACTTCCCGGCGATGGTCGCGGCCACCTCCAACAGTTCCGGGAGGGCCTCATAGGGGGGGATGCCCTTCAGGTCGGCTTCGATGATCTTGTCGTCAAAGGGAATGAAGCCCAGGAAAGGCAGGTCCGGCAGGTTTTTACGCAAGAAGGCTTCGTCCGCCTCCCCGCGGATCTTGTTGCCTACCACCGCCACCCGCTGCAGTCCCAGGTCTCCGGCCAACTGCCGCACGTGCAAGGCCGTCTCGACGCTGCGGCGGCCCGGCTCCACCACCACGATGAGCCAGTCCACCCCCTTGGCGGTGGCCCGGCCCAGGTGCTCGATCCCCGCCTCCATGTCCATGACCACCACTTCATCCCGGAGAAGCACCATGTGGGTAACCAGGGTGCGCAGCAGCACGCTCTCCGGGCAGATGCAGCCGCTGCCGCCCTTCTTCACCCCGCCCATGACGATGAGCTTGACCCCGTCCAGTTGCCGGGCATACTTCTCGGGGATGTCATCCACCTTGGGGTTTAGCTTGAAGAAGCCCCCCATCTTACCGGGCTGGGATTCGGTGCGCTCCGCTACCATCTCTTTCATCTGGCTCAGGGGCACGATGTTCTCCGGATCAGGGACCCCCAGGGCCAGGGCCAGATTGGCGTCCGGATCGGCGTCCACCGCCAGCACCTTTTTGCCCTGGTCCTGAAAATATTTGATGAGCAGGGCCGCCAGGGTGGTCTTGCCCACCCCGCCTTTGCCGCTGATGGCAATTTTCATGTATAATCTCTCCTGGCTAGTTATTCCCTTGGATCACAGTTATTTTACCACAGAGCCCCGGATAAGCGTTTTTCTATTCCGGTTTTTCTTTTTGGGTTTTTCGATTTTTGTATTTGGGCCCCTGGGCCAGTTTCTGAGAAGAACCAAAAACGGAAAATTAGAAACCGATCTGCCTCTCGGGGTGTCTGCGTTAAAGATTTTTTGCGGAGAATCTCATGCAAAGCGAAATCGAACCCTTGACGCCGGAACAGGAAGCTCCCATACGCGCCCGCCTGGCTGCCAACCCTTTCATCCGCTTCGTGGGCATCCAGGTGCCGCAATTGGGTCGGGGCTACGCCCGCTTCCTCTTACCCTTCAAGCCGGAGCTGGCAAATGCCATTGGCCTGTTGCAGGGCGGCATGATCGCCGCTCTGGCGGACGAGGCGGTGGCTTACGCCCTTTACAGCCTGGTGGCGCCAGGCGAAACCATCAACACCGTGGAGATGAAGATCAATTTCCTGGCCGCGGTGAAGGAGGGCGAGGTGGAGGCGGTGGCCCGCATCACCAAGCGGGGGCGCACCATCTCCCTGGGGGAAGTGGAGGTGCGCCAGGGGGAGCGCCTGGTGGCCAAGGCCATGTGCACCTACATCCACCTGGCCAGGAAATAGGGGGCCAGGGCCGATTTCCTTTGCCCCCGGCTCCTTGCCCCACCCGCCTCAGTCGAGGCCATACGGCTCCGGCAATTCCTTCAGCAAATTTTTTTAGAGGAGTTTTCTAAGCCCCCTTCCGGCTCCAAGCCAGCAGACTTGCCAGCAGCCGGGAGCTGGATGCCATGGTGAGGTGGATGACGAGGTCCGTTTCCCGGCTCAGGAGCCGCCGGGTCTGGAAGTCGCCGCTGACCCGCAGCTCCAGGCGCTGGGGGCCGCGGCGCCGTGCCGTGAGCCGGGATGCTTCGCAAAAGATGAAGAGGTTTTGATCGGGAAGGTGGCAGGCGGCCAGGATTGGGGTCTCCAGCAGTTCGGCCACGGCCGGCGCCGCTTCCAGGCGCAGCTCGTGCCGTGGGGCGAACCCCTCGATCAAATCGGCCAGGGACACGGGCGGGGGCAGCAGGGCCTCCAGCCAGATACCCGCCTCCCCCCGGAGTTCCGGGGCCTCCAGAACCTCCAGACCCTCCACCCGCAGCACGCAGGCCCCACCATGTTCATCCCAAATTAGCCGGGCGGGCTCCCGGTTCTGCAGCCTAAGCTTTGCCGCCGGAAAATCCGCCAGCACCCGGGGACAGTCAAATTGCACCCTTCCTCCTCATTATCCAGCGGCTCCCACCCACCGGGGAGGCTGCTTCCGGCCCTCGCACCTTTCTGAGGCCAGATGCGGGATCTATCTTACCTATCATCATACCACGCCAGGGCTCCCTGAGAATCTTGGGAGGTTAAAAAAATTTGGCTTGGGTGGCCGCGGCGTGCTTGCCAAGGATTTATCAGGGATTGCCACCTGGCAAACCCTGGGAATTATTTCCGCTCAAAGTAACTCTGGTTCATAACTGCCCGGACTGCTTTGGCTTATCCTTGATTTATCTTCGGGCAAATCTTATATTAAATAATTGCAAATTTTGGTTTAATTAAAATTGGAGTCACGTCACATGCCATATTCCCCCGTAGTTTTGGACCATTTCAAGAATCCCCGCAATGTCGGAGAAATCCTGGATGCCGACGGCATCGGCGAAGTCGGCAACCCGGTGTGCGGCGACATCATGAACGTCTATATCAAGGTGGTGGACAACCGCATCGAGGACGTTAAATTCAAGACCTTCGGCTGCGGCGCGGCCATCGCGGTTTCCAGCATGATCACCTCCATGGCCAAGGGCAAGACCCTGGAAGAGGCCATGAAGATCACCAACGCCGACGTGGCCGAGGCCCTGGGCGGCCTGCCGCCCAACAAGCTGCACTGCTCCAACCTGGGGGCCGACGCCCTGCACTCCGCCATCAAGAACTACCGGGACCGCTTGGCCGGCAAGCCGGCTACCGGCGAAGCCGACCGGGAGCCTCACCACAAGGGCACCGGCCAGTGCTACTGCCCCTACTGCGAGATGAAGGTGGACGATGAGGCCCATTTCTGCATGTCCTGCGGGCAGGAGCTGCCCCATGAACACGATCATTAACCGGCCGCGGGGAGAGGAGGTTTTCTAAAATCATGTCCTTGACCTACCTGGACTATCTGTCCGCGGCGCCCCTCCATCCCCAGGTCAAAGAGGCGATGCTCCGGCACCTGGAGACCGTGTTCGGCAACCCTGCCACGGACAATCAGGTGGGGCAGCCGGCCGCCGCGGCGCTGGAAAAGGCCCGGGGACAGGTAGCGGCGCTGATCAACGCCGACCCCAAGGAAGTGGTCTTCACCTCCGGCGGCACCGAGGCCAACAACCATGCCATCAAGGGTGTGGCCATCGGCCTCCGGGAGAAGGGCCGCCACCTGATCACCTCCAATATCGAGCATAAATCCGTGCTCAATTCCTTGCGCACCCTGCGCCTCCTGGACTATCGGGTGACCTCCCTGGACGTGGACCGATACGGGCTGGTGGACCCGGCGGCGCTGGAAAAGGCCATCACCCCCGAGACCATCCTCATCAGCGTCATGTTGGGCAACAACGAGATCGGCACTGTCGAGCCCATCACCGAGATCGCCGGGATCGCCAAAAAGCACAAGGTGGCTTTGCACACCGACGCAGTGGCCGCGGTGGGCGCCATCCCGGTGGATGTCCAGGAACTGGGGGTCAACCTGCTAAGTCTGGCGGCCAACCCGTTTTACGGTCCCCCCGGGGTCGGGGCCCTCTTTATCCGCAAAGGCACCCCCATCTGGCCCTTGCTGGACGGCGGCCTTCAGGAGAACAAGCGCCGGGCCGGCGCTGAAAACCTGGTGGGCATCGTTGGCCTGGGCGCCGCCGCCGAACTGGCGGCCAGGGAAATGCCGGAGCGCCTGCCCCGGCTTAAAGCCTTGAAAGAGCGCCTGCGCCAGGGCCTAGCAGCCAGCATCCCGGAGGTCAAGATCAACGGTCATCCCGACCGCTGCCTACCCCACCTTTTGTCCGTTTCGGTGCCCTACGTCGAAGGTGAGAGCCTGATGATGCTGCTGGAAGAAGAGGGCATCATTGTCAATACCCGCTCCGCCTGCGCCTCGGGGTCGCTCCGGGCCTCCCACGTCCTTATCGGCACCGGCCTCGACTTCGCCCTGGCCCAGGGCACCCTGGTCTTCACCTTGGGCCGGGAGACCACCCCAGCCGACATCGAGCGGGTGCTGGAGGTTATGCCGGGCATCGTTCAGACCCTGCGAGATATGTCGCCCCTCTACAAGAAAGAGCACACCGCCTAAAAAAATTAAGGGGGAAAGCCACGGGCTGCCGGCCCCTTTCCCCCTGCCCCAACCCGCCTGGTTGATGATTACTTGAGCTCCAGCACCACCTTTAAGGATTCCTGGGCCGCGCTGACAATCTTGAATGCCTCCTGAATCCGTGCCAACGGCAGCTTCTGGGTTATGGTGTCTTTGACATTGATCTTCTTATCGGCAATGAACTGCAACGCTTCCGCCAGATCGACCGGAGCGGCGCCGTAAGATGAGGTCACGGTATATTCATTTCTCCAAAAGTCCGGTATGGGAAGGGCAATATCCCGGTCCGGGATGGCAAAAAGGAGCATAATCCCCTTCTTATCGAGACACTGGAAGGCTTGCTCCACCGCCCGGGGGGCTCCGGTACAGACGATCACCCTCTCCGCCTTAATGTTTAGATCCTGATCGGCGCGCCTCACCTCATGGGCCCCAAACTCTTTGGCCTTGCTCAGACGATACTCATTAACATCGGTGGCCACCACCCTGGCGCCGGTTAATCTGGCCAATTGAATATTCAGGATGCCGGAGATACCGCAGCCAAGAATCAGGACGGTGTGGCCTTCCCGGAGATCGAGCAGCTTCAGCCCTCGTATCCCGCAGGCCAACGGTTCGATCATGGTTCCTTCGGCATAGGAAACCTGATCCGGCAAGACGTACACCCCGTAATCGACGTTAATCTTGGGCGCCCGGACAAATTCGCTGTAGCCGCCGGGATCATAATTGCCCCGGTGTAGGGTATCGCACGCCGTATGGTTGCCCGCCCGACAGTATTTGCACTGGTTGCACGGCACGTGGTGGCTAACAAAGACCCTCTGGCCTTTCCGGTAGCGGCGGGATTTTGACTCGACGATCTCCCCGGCGATCTCATGGCCCAAAATCCGGGGACCCTTTTTAATCCGGTACCATTCCATGACATCGGTGCCGCAAATGCCGCTGGCGCGCACCTTTACCAAAATCTCCCCCGGCCCGATCTTGGGGATGGGGAGCTCCTCCAGACGGATATCGTTATTGTTGTAGTATCTGGCAACCAGCATATGCGGTTCTGCTTGGCAGCTATTCTACGCCTTGACGGTGGCTCTCTTTTCTTTGCTCTGCTTTAAGATTTCGTGGGCTTGCTTGACGGAAGCCTTGTCATGAACAACGGCCCTTAAGGCCTTGGCCATCGCCACCGGATGAGGGCTCTGCCAGACGTTTCTGCCCAGGTTGATCCCCACCGCTCCCTTCTTGATGCCATCATGAACGAATTCCAGGACCTCCAGTTCCGTCTCACACTTAGGCCCACCGGCCATAATGACCGGAACCGGACAGCCGTAAACCACCTTATCAAAATCTCTTTCACACCAATAAGTCTTAACCACCCTGGCGCCCAATTCCGCGGCCACGCGACAGCTTAGCGCCAGGTAACGCGCCTCCCTTTTCTCCAATTCCCGGCCCACGGCGGTAACCGCCATCACCGGGATGCCAAAATCCTCGCAGAGGTTGACCATGTCGGTGAGATTCTTCAGGGACTCTTTTTCATAATGACTGCCGATAAAGACGGAGAGACCCACGGCCGCCACGTTCAAACGAATAATCTCCTCGATGGAGGTGGTGAGCTCCTCGTTGGCCAAATCCTCTCCCACCATGCTGGTGCATCCGGACACCCTTAGGACAATCGGTTTGCTGTTTAAAGGATCGATGGCCGTACGCAAGGCCCCCCGGGTGCAAAAGATGGCGTCCACATAAGGAAGCAGCGGTTTTACCGTCTCCCCCGGCCTCTCCAGACCCCTGGTCGGCCCTTGAAAATAGCCATGATCGATCGGCATAAAAAAACATTTGCCATTGGGCATAAGCTGGCCCAAGCGATTTTGCATTCCCCAATCCATCGGTAGTTCTCCTTTCCCTGGGGCTTCCCTTAAATTAAGCAGAGGTCCAACAGCTTGCAGGCTAAAGTGATTATCTTTACCGGACCGCCGCCTTTACTTGCGGCCCTTCGGCGGCTGCTGGCGGAGCCGCTCGATGGCTGCCTCCTCCAGTACCAGAAATTCCTCCCGGGGAAAGTCCATTCTGATGGCGCCGCTGCTCCTGGAGATGGAAATCATCAGGGGCGGTCCGGCATACATGGTCTCCCAGGTGACGTGCACCGTGTCGGTGGCCACCTCCAGGTGGATGCCCCGCCAGGCGCCGAAGATGGCGTCGAACTCCAGGTCGAAAAGCTCGTTCCAGGCCCGGCCCAGGTAATCGACCACCTCGGCTTCGGTCAGGCGCTGGTCCCAGTAATACAGCGAATAATCTTTCATGGGGTTGGAGGGGGTGCGAAAAGATAGGGGGCGCCGGCAAGCGGCGCCCCCGGTGTGAGGTCTATCTTATCCTACTTTTTCTTTTCGTGGAAGAATTTGCATTCCTTGGGAGCCGTCCAGGCTCCAGGCCGCGCTTCCTTAAAAATGCCAAGCAGGAAAGGATATTCGATGGCCCGGCAGTGACCATGGAGCATCTTGGAAATCTGCGGGTCATAGGTATATTTGAAATCCCGGCAATCTTCGCAAAGAATCTTCGGCATATTGAGCATTCCTCCTGTGTTCCAAAGTTACCCGGCGGCTACCAGGATTTCCCATACTTCCGCTGGGCGCTGATGCGTTTCCAGCAACTGCCGTCCAGATCTTCCGGCTTGAGCTGGGTGCAGGCGACCAGCTTGCCGCGAGCCGATTGCGTCAGGTTCTTGGGCTTGCCCAGGAAGGTGACATTGGCGAAAGGCGGCGACGAGGTCTTGCCTTCCCCGGAAAGGGGCTTCAGGTCTGGGGTTTCCGCGTAACCCGGTAGGATGAAATCGGTGCCCCGACCCTTTTCCGGCTCCACCACCCGCTGGCCGTTTTCCCACTCGGCGTAGTAGAGGACGTCACAGCCGGCGCACTTGAAATTCCCGGAATATTCCCAATAACTATAGGGATCGAAGAAGTTACGCGCCTTGCACTTCGGGCAATCATAAAACAACGAGATTTTGAATTCAGTCATATCGAGTTATTCCTCCCTTGTCGAAAGAGGTTGGCTCCGGGAAGGCTGCCAAGAAATAAGCCTCCCTTACGGCTAGATGATTTCCTTGGCTTCACATTCCCGGATTTGCTCCAGGCTGAGGCCGCAAACCCGCTGGTAGATCTCCTCGTTATCGGAGCCCACCGGCCGGTGCACGTGCTTCAACCGGGGTGGCGACTCGCTCATCTTGTACATGGTTTTCTGAGTGAAGACGTCGCCGTAATACGGGTCGTCGTACCAGCCCAGGGAGCCCCGTTCCAGGAAGTGGTCGCAGTTGGCAGCTTCCCGGATGGTGAGCAGCGGCTGGGAGATGATGCCGGCCTTGCTGAAGGCCTCGTGGGCTTTCTCCTTGGTCTTGTCTTTCAGGAACTCTTCGATGGCCGGGTAGATCTCTTCCTGGGCCCGGGCCTCGACGCGAGCATCGTGGGTGGCGTATTTCTTGGCCAGGTCGGCCTTACCTATGAGGTTCATCAACTTGGCAAAGTCTTCGTCGGTGTATGCCTGGACGCAAATATAGCCCTCTTCCTTCTCCGCCGGGTGATTCGATCCGGGGTAGGAGGAGTGGCCGCATTTGCAGATGCCGTTGACGCAGATCTCGGTATCCCAGTTGCCCCAGCGCATGCGCACGATGCCGTGGCGGCCCCACAGGGGCAGGCCGTATTCGGTGTAGCGGGTGGAGCCTTGCACCTGGGAGCATTCGAAGTAGTTGCCCAGGTTGGAGACCGTGTCCCGCCAGTAAAGGCCGGCCAGCGTCGCAGTGGAGACCAGCATGCCGATGGAGTAGTCCATGATCCAGGTGGTGTGCTTGCTGGGGAAGCCCGCCGCGGCGCCGGCCCGCTGGCCGGTAAAGGAAAAGACGCCGCCTTTGGCCTGGCCCAGGATGTCATAGGAGGCCCAGTTCCGGCCGGGGCCGAAGCCGCCAAAGCCGCCGCACCAGGCCAAAACGATCCGCGGGTTCACCTCTTTGCAGGCGCCGTAGCCGATCTTCCAGCGGTCGAAGGTCCCGGGCCGGTAGTTCCAGACCATGAAATCCGACTTCTGCACCAGATTGTAGAAGATCTCCTTGGCCTCCGGTTTGCGGTAGTCCAGGGTGACGAAATATTCGTTATGGTTGGCGCCCTGGAAGGCCGGGGAGGTGCCGCGGCCCGGGTTCCACCGGGAAACCGGGTAGAACCAGGATTCGTTGTAAGGCGAGCAGTGGCGCATGGGCTCGCCCAGACGGGGCACCTCGATCTTGATGACCTCGGCCCCCAACTCGCCCAGGTAGGCGGCAGCCGCCGGCCCCAGGATATACTGGGTGCAGGACAGACCCCGATAACCTTTCAGGCACTCCGGTTTCTCAAAAATCGTCTCCTTATTGAAGATGGTCTTGCAATATTCTTCAAATGGCAGTTTATCCAGGTGTTCGGACATATTTCCAACCCCCTCTATTAGATGAGCCCTTTGTCGTGCAGCCCATTCAGCTTGGCGGTGTCGAAATTCAGTAGCTTGCGGTAGACGTCGTTATTGTCGTAGCCCACCGGCCGGCCCAGGTCTTTCACCCGTCCCGGGGTCCGGTGTCCATAGAACACCGAGCCGCAGAACAGCACCTTGCCGTAGTGGGACGTCTCAATGGCCCGCACCATGCCCCGGTATTTGTAGTGGGGCTCTTCCGCCACTTCGTCCAGGAAGGAGACGCCGCCCGCGGCCACTTCTTCCTCCAGCAGTTTGGCCCGGCATTCTTCCCGGGTCCAGTCCTTCATCCAGTCGGTGAGGATAGTGCAGGTTTTGACCTGCTGATCGTGGCCGACCCGGTCGATGACCACCCGCAGGGTGGGCTCATCCAGGATCATGTCTTCCAACTCGGGGCGATCCTTGCCCACGGTCTTCCAGATGCGGTACCAGAGGCGGTCATGACCGCCGCCCACCATCATGTAGCCGTCTTTGCACGGGTTCACCGAGTAGATGTTGATGGCCAGGTCCCAGTTGCCATAGCGGGGCTTGGAGGATCCGTCCATGCCATACCAGCCCCAGGCATAGTCATGGATCCGGGCGTGGGCTTCAGACGAGGTCACCTCCAGGAACTGGCCCTTGCCTGAGGCCTTGTCCCGGTAGATCAGGGCGGCGATGGTGCCGTGGGCGGTGAGGTTGCCGCAGAGGATATCGTCAGCCCGCTCGCCGGCCCGGAGGGGGGTGCCGCCGAAACTCTTGGGCAGCCCGGTGGCATGGCACCAGCCGGAGGCGCAGGGGGAAGACGGATAAAGCTCACCCGGCTTGTCCTTCAGGGACCCCCACTGGCCTTTCTGGCCGTTCCAAACATAGATCAGGCGGGGGTTGATCTTGGAGAGCTGGCGGTAGCCGATGCCCCAGGCGTCAAACTGCCCGGGGGCATAGTTCTCGATGAGGACGTCGACGTGGACTACCAGCTTTTTCAGGATTTCCCGGCCTTCCGGTTTGGTCAGGTCGAGGGTGATGGACTGTTTGTTGCGGCATTCGTGCAGGAAGGTGCCGCCGCACAGGTCGCCGTTGACGTTGTCCTTGAACATGTAGCGTTTGCGCCCAAAGGCCGTCAGTTTGCGGAGAGGCGAGCCGCCGGGCGGTTCCACCATGATGACGTTGGCTCCCAGTTCGCCCAGGTAGCCGCCGGCCTGCATGGCATTCACCTGGAGGCCGCCGTGGCCGCACTCCAGCACCCGGATTTGCCCAAGGGCCTCGGGTTTGGCCATCTCATGCTTGGGATGGAGCCAGCCCTCAAAAAGGGTGGAAATTTCCCGGGACGCTTCGGTGCAGATCTTGGGATCATACACTTCTTCGAAGGTGGGGATCGGGGTTAGAGGCCAAAGCAACGGTGCTTCTTGAACCTCTTTCTTCAGATCAGCCATTCAATTTCCTCCTTACTCAACAGGTGAGTCAAGATTACCGCTTTAGGAATAATTGAATCATCTCACTTAGTCATGTGTGTCTCCTACGGTGACAGCACCCCCTTCCGTCTGTTTTTAAGGCTCGCAAAGGAGCCAGGGCGCGGGAATTCCCGCATAATAGTCCATCGGTATCCTAAGCTAAATTTGTGCCAAATGTTGCGATTATTGCGATATTTAACTACTTTGAGGTTATCTTACTTATATTCCTAATGATTTTTTATGCAAACAAATGTCTGCCAGGGCGTGCTACTGGAGAAAGCCAGTCTCCATCTGCCTGGGCCTGGGGGAATCGGTATCAAACGGGGGGTGATTCACCCCAGCCGGAGCGGATGCCGACTCAGAGAGTTCAAGGTACAACGTTCAAAGTCAAAAAACCAGCGAATAAATAACCGTGAACCTTGAACTCTGAACTTATTTAGGAGGCGGAATTTGCTATAATCACCTGGAAAGGCCGTTAAAGGCCGGGAACCCGCCCCCACGGCGGGAGCGGCAGGCAAGACGAGAGAGACATGGCAGACGCACCACGTGAGCAGACCCGGAAAAATTGGTTTGAAGAGAATCCCAAGAAGACCCTGGTCCTGATTTTCTTGATCTTCCTGGTGGCCGCCACCTGGGCCGCCGAAAAGGTCCTGGCCTGCCGCAACCATAGCCAAAATCGGGTGCTGTTCACCGAGCGGCGCTACATCAACCTCCGGGAGTTCCAACCCTCCATCGACGTGGTGTACACGCCGACGGACAAGGAAGTGCGGGAGTCCGACAGCCTGGTGCAGAAGGCCTACCGGGTCCGCACCGACGCCAACGGCCTCATCCTGCCTGATAACCGCTACCCCCACCCCGACCTCACCCTGGTCTTTCTGGGGGGCTCCACCGTGGCCTGCCTCTACGTCGAGGAAGAGAACCGCTACCCCTATCTGGTGGGCAACCTCCTGGAGAAGGCGACCGGCGAAAAGGTCACCTCGTACAACTCCGGGGTGGGCGGCAACAATTCGCTGCACTCCCTGGATATCCTGCTGAATAAGCTCATCCCCCTGCACCCCGACGTGGTGGTGATGATGCACGATATCAACGACCTGGTGACCCTGATTTACGACTGGACTTATTGGAGCAACAACCCCACCCGCGGCCCCATCATCGATTATAAGCTGTATAAGAATTTGACCGGGATGCAGGCCATCGCCACTCTGGCCCGGGACACCTACATCCCCAACCTGCACCTGGCCTTCCGCAGCCTGTGCAAAAAGGTGGCACCCCTGTTCGGAAGGAAGCCAAGGGACCCGGAGGATGAATTCGCCAAGGAACGGGGCAGGAAGATCGTCTTCGATCCGGCCCGGATACTGGATGAGTTCCGGATGAACCTGCAGACCTTCATCAATATTTGCCGGGCGCGCCGAATCACGCCGGTGTTGATGACCCAGTTCAACCGCTACAAGTCCAACCCGGATGAGCAGATCCGTCAGGCCATGAAAGGCTTCGAGTCCGGTTCCCAGATCTCCGCCCAGGAGTTCAAGGAGATCTACGATAAGTTTAATGAGGCCACCGTCGAGGTGGGCCGCCGCAACGGGGTCCTGGTCATCGATCTGGCCCGCTTGATTCCCCAGGAAGCAAAATACATGTATGATGTGGTTCACGTAAATACCGCCGGTTCGCGGCTGGCGGCGCAGATCATCAGTGAGCAGTTGCTGCCACTGGCGAAGTCAAAGAAATGACCAGGCTGCTGGGATACGCCAAAATAGTTTTTGGGGGTCCAGGTCCCCGGACCCCTGATTGAGGAGAGGAAGAGGCCCTGGATAAGATCAACGTCCTCTTCATCATCAAGCCGGAGCGGGCCGCGGGCGCCGAGATGGTTCTGATGGCGGCCGCGGCCCGGCTGAACCCGGAGCGCTTCCGGGTCTTTGCCGGGCTGCTCACTCCCGACCGGGAAAACCTCCTGCCGCCCCAGCTCACCCCTATCAATTTTAATCTCCCCGGGCTCAACGGCTGGGTCTGGCTCCGTTTTTTCCTGACCCTCTGCCGGGTGCTGCGCCGCTACCGCATCCAACTGCTCCACACCAACAGCTACGTGCCGGGCAATTACGCCCGCCTGGCTGCGGTCCTGATGGGGGTGCCCCTGATCGTCGACCACTGGCACGGCTTCACCCGCTTCAGCCGCAAGCGCCGGCTGATCTGCCGCCTGCTGGGGCGGCGCACCACCCTGAGCCTGGCAGTTTCCCAGGGAGTGCGGGATTACGTGATCGAGCAGTGCGCCCTGGACCCGGCGAAGGTAAGGGTGGTGGCCAACGCCATCGACCTGGCGCGGATTCAGGAACACCGGCCCCGGGCCGAAGTGCGCCGGGAATTGGGGATTACTGAGGAAACCCGGGTGGTGGGCCTGGTGGGGCGGCTGGACCATTGGGGCAAGGGGCACCGGGAATTGTTCATCGCCCTGGCGGGATTAAAAGACCGCTATCCCTTGACGGCCCTGATCATCGGCGGCGGCCGGCGGGAGGCGGAAATGCGGCAATTGGCTTCTGAACTGGGCCTGGGGCCGCAGGTTCTCTTCCTCGGCCAGCGCCGGGATATCCCGGACCTGCTGGCCGCTATGGATATCCTGGTGCTGCCCAGCCACAGCGAGGGAGTGTCGCTGGCCCTACTGGAGGCCATGGCCGCGGGGCTGCCGGTGATCGCCACCGCGGTGGGCGGTCTCCCGGAAGTGGTGACCGACGCAGCCAACGGCCTGCTCATCCCCCCCCGGGATCCCGAGGCCCTGGCCCGGGCCCTGGAGCGCCTGCTGGCGGACCCGAAATTCGCCCGGCGGCTGGGGGAGCAAGCCCGCGTCGAGGTGGCGGCCCATTATTCCCTGGAGCGCCTGGGCCGGGAGATTAATGAGATTTACGGAGAGTTAAGCGCCCGCCGCAGGCTTTAGCCTGGGATATCGGTTTGCCTGACCATGAAGATTAATAAGCTAAGAAATGGTGCGGCTTGCAGCAAAGTGTCTGGCAATAAAATTGCGTGGATGAAGATTACAATACCTCGCGGGTAAAATCTAGAGCATTATAATTCCCGCGATATCAACATATTATACCGATGCAGCTAAATCCCCCTCTCCCCTGAGAGGGGACGACACCGGCTGAGGGGTGGCTTTGCATGGTTTTTCGTAGGGGCGGGTTTTAACTCCGCCCCTACACTTTCGTAGGGGGCGCACACATGGGTGCCCCTACAAGACCATTCCTTGGCGAGATGATGATCGGCCGGGCGCGCTTGCAAGTCCCTGAGAAGGTGGTTAGATTAAAAAACGGTAAATAATCGAAGGGAGATGTCCGGTCAATGTTGCCTTTCAAAAGAATTTTGTGTCCCACCGATTTCAGTGAGCCGGCTTTCACCGCACTGAAACAAGCCGAGGAACTGGCCCGCCATTTTGAGGCGCAATTAATCGTGGCCCATGTCATTCCGGAGTTGCCGGTTCCCCATCAGTTCCCCGACCCGGAAGCGGACTTCAAATTTGATGTGCCCTTATTCGAGCAAGAACTGGCGATCAAGGCGGAGCAAATGCTCAAAGACCTGGTGGCGCATCATAAAGTGAGGACTCGGACAGTGGTGGCCACCGGAGAAGCAGCTCCGGAAATCCTGCGGCTGGCCCATGAGGAGCACGCGGACCTCATCGTCATTGCCTCCCACGGGCTGGCCGGCTGGCGGCGGCTGGTCTTCGGGTCGGTGACCGAAAAAGTTTTGCGCCAGGCCACCTGTCCGGTCTTGACCATCATGGCGCCACCCGAGGCGGAAGGCCCCCATTAGCTAATAGTCGCCGTTAACAGCGCCTCGACTTTGGAGTCCAGATCCCGGGCGACCTTCATAGCTTCCGCACTTCCATACGGAGCCAGGAAGCTGGCCATCTTGTCGTAAGACAGGTGTACACCATCCGCTCGCGCATCGATTAGAATGGTCACCGGCGCGTAGGAGCCAGCGTCTGGCGCAGGCTCGATCATCTGCTTCATGATAAGCGGGTTGCCGATTAAGAGACGCAGACTCCGCGGCGCTTCCTTGCCGCGTTCCTTACGCATGATCTCGCCGAAGTCAAAGCGGATAAACTCCATGAACCCTGACACCCCAACGGCCTGGTGAATGACCTTCTCCAACTCCGCGTAGTTTTTTGCTGAGGCGACATCCCTCCGAAATCCGTGCATATCAGGATGGCCAACAGCCGCTTCAAGCTTTGTTACGACTTCCTCGAATGATTTAGAAGAAGTCACGCTGAATCGCTGCACATTAACTTGCCTCATGGTCATCTTCTTGCCTCAATCTCAACTCCGGGCAATGACAGGAGCCCTTGGCCTAGGCCAGCCAACGGCGCCGGCTGGGCTGAGCTTCAGGGTTTTAAGACTATCCTGTACCTCGGTTTGCCATGCCGTAATTTCTCCAGGGCATCATTAATTTCACTGAACCGATAGGTCTCAACGGTGGGCTGGATGTGGTGCCGGGCCGCAAAGTTGAGCATGGTGGCGATGGCCGCCGGACTGCCCGTCGGACTGGCGGAGATGGATTTCTGGCCTGCCAGCAAAGGAAAAAGAGGCACTGCAATCGGCTGAGTCACCACCCCCACCAGGTGCAGGTGGCCTTGGGGACGCAAGGCTTCGACATAGGCCTGCCAATCCAGAGGCGCATTCACTGTTGACAGGATAAAATCGAAAGAGTTTGCCGCCTTTTTCAAAGCCTCGGGGTCACGGGAGTTGATGAAGTGGTCGGCGCCGAACCCCTTGGCTTCAGCCTCCTTGTCCGGGGTGCTGGAGAACGCCGTCACCTCGCAGCCCCAGGCATGGGCAAATTTCAGGGCCATATGGCCAAGCCCCCCTATGCCGACAACTCCCACCCGGGCGGTGGGCAACACGTCCCACAGCAGCAAGGGATTGAACACGGTTACGCCGCCGCACATAAGGGGACCGGCGGTTTCGGGGGCGAGCCCCTCGGGCAGAGGCAAGACCCAGGCCGCGTCGGCCCGGACCCGGTCAGCAAAGCCCCCAGGGCGGCCGACTATGGTCCCCACCGTGTTGGCGCACAGATGCTGGTTTCCGGACTTACACCATTCGCAGGTCAGGTCTGAGCCGGCAAACCATCCCAGACCGACCCGTTGCCCCACCGTTAACCCCCGGGCGTGGGGGCCCAGGGCCGCGACGGTGCCGATAACTTCATGTCCGGGAACCAAAGGAAATTGGCTCATTCCCCATTCGTTGTCCAACATACTGAGATCGCTGTGACATAACCCGCAATACTCGACTTTGATCTCAACCTGGGTGTCTCCCAGGGGGCCGGGGTCAAATGCGAACGGCTTCAGCGTTCCCTTAGGTTCAGTGGCGGCATATCCGTTTATCATTAGAAAGCTCCCTTTTCTGAGGTCTTCACCGTCCGGAGAACCGGCGGCGAATCTCTTCCATTCTTCGCCGGTTCACCCCAAAATCGCTGTAGCCCACCCGCGCGGCCGAACGGATGTCGATTCGCCTGGCGTTGTCGTCGAATAGGAACTCCACGTCGTCCACGAACTGCCACAGCGCGCTCCTGAACTCCGCCCGCCAGTAATTGGCAGCGCGCACAGCCACCCGCGCCCGCTTCATCCCGGCAATGGCTCCCTCGAGCCGCTCCCGCGCCTGCCCCGGTTCGCCACTGTAGGTGAGCCCCACGATGTAATGTTGCTTATCGCTCGCCGCCGCCTGGCTCGACACGCAGTTGGGCTTGTTCGGGCACGGCGCCAGCCGCCCATCCACGCTCCCGACGCCAATGCCGCTATTGCCGCCAGTTGGAGACATGGGCTCCTCCTTCTTGAAGTTGGGTAACTAACCTATTGAGACCAGGGGCTCTGAAGCCTGGGTTTTTCAGGTCTCTGGGCCCGGCTACCGGAATGGCGGGCTCTGGAGCGCGGGGCCGGGGAGCAAAAGGCGTTAGAGAATGCCTATAAGGTAGGTGCTTGTTATCTAGGTGTCAAGAGAACCTGCTCAGGGTGGGGGGGCATGGAACCCCGATGCACTTGAGGACGCTATGCTAATGAACTGGCGGCAAGACGGGTTGGAGGCGGGTCAACGGCAAAAGGACATAGAAACCACCCTGCGGGGCAGTGTCAAATCAAATCCGGGTCAGGAAAAGCTAACTATTAGAGTTACTTGGTGATCTCCTTGCCCTTTTGGACACCTTTCTTGGCGCCTTTCTTGGGCTTTTTGGCCTCTTTCTTACCCTTATCCTTCTTTCCTTTGTCTCCCACGGCTTTTCCCTCCAGTTTCCCCGGCTTTTGCCGGTTTTTTCGGGTTCAAACCTTCGTCAGTTTCTCTTGTTCAAGGTTTGCCAGGATGTTACTAATTTGCCAACTTGTCGGGTTTTGTCAAGGAATAATTGTTTACCCGGAAAAATTCCACGGCCGCCGGCCCGGCTTCCGAGGCCGGGGACGGAGACTCCAGGCTGCACTTATTCCTAACCACTTCAATCATTTCCCCCAGATTTGGCTTTGCTTAAGAAAAACCGCGGCTCCCACCATTCTTTAATCAGCTTTAGCACTTGAGAGACCTCGATGGCCGACAGGCAGCGGTTGTCGGGGCACTTCTTCAACAGGCACGCCTCCAGGGTGCAAATCTCTTGTCGTTTGTGCAGAGAGACGCCCCATTCCACCTGATGGGGCCCCACCCGGGCGGGATGGTCGGCGCCGATGAGGGCAATGCTGGGCACCCCCAAGGCCAGGCCCAGGTGCAGAGGACCGCTGTCGTTGGCCACCAGGAGGCGGCAGCGGCGGAGCAGGGCGGCCACCGTCAACAAGGGAAAGCGCCCTCCGGTTACCAGGCTGGGGCCCTGGATGCGGGCCGCGATGGCCTCCGCCTGGTTCACGTCCTTGGCGCCGCTGATAATCAGCAAAGGCGCCCGGTAGCTTTCAAAGAGCCAATTCCCCAATTCCGCGAAGGAGTCCGCCGGCCACCATTTGTAAGGATCAGAGCCGGAGGGGTGCAGGGCCAACAGCAGGGGAGGGACCTCCCCGAAATGCCCGGATAAGATGGCCTGGGCCTCGGCCTCCTCCTCCGGCGCCAGGAAGAGGTCCATGCGTCGGTTATGGGTATCAGCGCCCAAGAGGCGCACGTAATCGAGGCGCCGCTCGATGGCGTGGGTGAAGGGGTCCGCCGGCTGAGGCACCCGGGCGGCATAGGCAAAGGACAGGGGGCTGGCCGCGGAACCTACGATAACGGGGCTCCCGGTCAGATGCGCCACCAGGGTGGCCTCGGGGTCGTTGCCGTGCAGGATGATGACCAGGTCATAGCGCCGGCCCCGCAGTTCCCTGATCAACCGCAGAAGCTGACGCCGCCGGCCGGGGTAGGCATAGAGCCGGGCCACGTGGGGGTTATGGGCCAGCAGCGTCCCGAAGACCCGGTGCCCCAGGACCTCCAGCTCCCAGGCCGGAAAACGCTCTTTCAGGGCCCGGATGGCCGGGGTGGAGAACAGGGTGTCCCCCAGGGCGGTGGAACTGATGAGCAGCACCCGGCGGACCCCGGCAAAAAATTCCGGCTGCAGGTCCGCAAGAGGCCGGGGCGGCCGCCGGGCCAGCCGGCGCCGCAGATATTGGCGGCTCAGGGTCAATAAAATCTTATGCCACATGGTTCAAGGTTCAAAGTTCAAAGTTCAAGGTTCAAGGGGCCCGGGTCGATGAGTATTTTGATTTTCTCTTCTTTTTTGGGGTTTGGGGCTTGGTTAACCCCCGGCGTCCGATCCCCGGTGCCTGACTTCGGCGTAAACCTGCTCCAGGCGGTGGGCGGCCTGCTCCCAGGAAAAGTTCTCCGATACCCATTCCCGGCCCTGGCGCCCCAAGCGTTGTCCCAGCTCCCGGTCCCGAAGCACCTCGAGAATCTTTGCCGCCAGTTCTCCGGGGTCGTCCTGCCGCTTAAGCAGCATGCCGTTGACCCCGTCCTGCACCACCTCGGGAATGCCGCCCCTGGCGGTGGCGATGATGGGCAGCCCCGCGGCCGCCGCCTCCAGGAAGACCAGACCCAGGCCCTCCTCTACCTGGGAGGGGCCTACGAAGACGTCCCCCAGGAGATAGGCCCGGGGCATCTCAGGATGCGGCAGGAAGCCGGTGAGCACCACGCGGCCGGCCGCCTGGGCTATTTGCCGGTGCAACTCCTTCAGAAAAGGGGTCTGCCGCATGGTGCGCGCTTGTCCGTATTCCGTGCCCCCCGCCAGGACCAGGACTGCCTGGGGGAGGCTCTGCCAGACGCGTTCCATGGCCGCCAGCAGCACCCCCACCCCTTTGCTTTCCCGGAGTTTGCCGGCGAACAGGACGGTGGGCTCCCCACTGAGCCCGTAAGGTTGCCGCGCCCGGCGCACCGCCTCTTCGTCCTGCCAGCGGCAGGTGAAGGCCGCCACTTCCACCCCGTTATAGACCACCCGCCGGATGGGAGCCCCGGCGCCCAACCCGGCGCTTTCCCGCTCCAGCACGAAACGGCTGCAGGCGATGAAGCCCTCCAGGGGGATCGCTTCTCCGGGCCGGGGTTTCTCCCGTTTTCCCAGGGAGTCGCTGAGGTTGTGCATGTGCAGGATCACCGGAATCCCGGGGGCGAGCCGCCTTTTTAACTGCCAGGCCAACAGAGGGCGGTTGTGCACATGGACCAAATCGGGTTGCAGAAGGGCCAGCAGCCGGGCTACCTGCCGGTCATACAGGGGAAAATGGCGGCGGTCGCGGCAGTAGAGCCATTTGCGCCATCCCTGTAAAGGGATGCGGAAATATTCGACTCCCTGGCGCACCTCCCGCGCCGGCAACTCGGGGTCCGAGACCCCGATGACCAGAGGACGCCAGCCCTTAAGGCGGGCCGCCACCTTCTCGATGAACAGCTCGGCGGCGCCGCCCCGGATGGGCGGGATGGGGTAGAGCTCCGGTCCGATGAGAGCCACTAAAGGCATGGTTGGTTCTAGTTTGGAGTTTCGAAAGGCAAGGCGCCTTCAGGAGCCTTATTCTCAATTCAGTATAGCAGATTTACTTAAACTTCTCAGGGGCCTGGCGGTAATTCCCCCGCAGAGGGTGATGAGCCGAAAAGCTACGGGAAAGGACCCCGGTGGCCATGATGTCATAAATTTCTTGACACCGGGCCAGGACTTTGTAATATGCTTCACATAGTCCTGCCTCAGGAATTATCAAGAAGCCTAATTTAGAATCAATTTATCTCAAGGAGGAAGTAGTAAATGAGTAAAATCCCTGCGGATTATTTGCCACCTAAGGAACTCTGGGCCCAGTATACCACACCTGAGGAGTACAAGAAGTACCACTCGGGACAGTGGAACATTGCGGAAGAATTTCTGGATCGGCATGTGAAGGAAGGCCGGGGCGATCAGGCCGCCATCCTTTTCGGCGACCAGAAGATCAGTTTCAAAGAATTGGTGGCCATGGCCAACAAGTTCGCCAACGTCCTCACCAAGATAGGGGTCGGGTCCCAGGACCGGGTAGGCATCCGTCTCACCAATACCCCGGAGGCCATCGCCATCAATTTCGGGATCGAGAAGTGCGGCGCCATTCCGGTGCCGGTGTCGCCCCTGTGGGCCAAGGAAGAGGTCACCTTCGTTCTGAACAACGCCGAATTCAAGGCCTTTGCGGTGAGCTTTCCCCTGCTGGGCGCGGTGGAAGCCGGGGCACACGAATTCGAGTTTCCCACCAAGATCGTGGTGGTGGGCGGGAAGCCCGAAGAGGCGGAGGCCAAGGGCTACGTCTCCTTCGCCAAGGAGATGGCGAGCGCCTCCGACCAGTTCAGCAACGTCAAGCTGGGCCCTGAAGACATCGGGGTCATCCTGTTCACCTCTGGCACCACCGGCCAGCCTAAGGGCTGCGTCCATTTCGTCAAAGAGGTGCTGGTCGAGGCCGCCCTGGTCAACAAGTACGTCTATAAGATGGGCCCCGGGGACGTCCTGGGTGGCTCGGCCCCGGTCTCCTTCGCCGCGGGTTATGGCACCTTCTGCCTCATTCCCTTTGCCGGGGGCGCCTCCATTTCGCTGCTGCCCAAGTTCACCCCGGACGAGATGATGTCCACCATCCAGAAGCACAAGATCACGGTGATCACCGGGTTGCCCACCGCCTACCGGAGACTGTTGGAGATGCCCAATTTCAAAGACTACGACCTCTCCAGCGTCCGCATGTACACCACTGGCGGCGACGCCCTGACCGGCAAAACCCTGGCCATGTGGCAGGCCAAGACCGGCAAGCCCATCTGGGAAGGGCTGGGCGGCACTGAGATGATGCATCTGGTGACCTCCAACACCATGAGCGAGGTGCCGATGCCTGACTCCATCGGCAGGGCCCTGCCTGGTTTCGAGATCAAGGTGGTGCGGGAAGACGGCACCACCGCTGGCCCCGGCGAAGTGGGCAGCATGATGATCAAGGGCCCCACCGGCACCCTGTATTGGAAGCCCTATATCCAGGAAAACAAGTTGCTGAAATCGATGAAGAAGGGCATCAAGGAAGGCTTCAACATGATGGGCGACGCCGTTATGATTGATAAAGACGGCTTCATCTTCTTCCAGGCCCGGGAAGACGACATGATCAAGTCCTCCGGCTTCCGCCTGGCGCCCACCGAGATCGAAGACGCCATCATCCGGCACCCGGCGGTGCGGGATGACGCGGTGGTGGGTATTCCCGACGAGATCATGGGCCAAAAGGTGGTGGCCATGGTGGAATTGGAACCCGGTTACACCCCCTCCCAGGAGATGGCCAGTGAAATCATCAAGTCCGCCCTGGACCTGCTGGCCATGTATAAGCTGCCCCGGGAAGTGGTCTTTCTTGATTCCATCCCCCGGACTCCCACCGGCAAGATCATCAAAAAGGACCTGCGGAAGAACTATCCGGAGATGCCCAATAAGTTCACCCCCAAGGTGAAGTAATCCTTTCCTCCCTCCGGGGGCGGCTTTTTTAGTAAGTCCGCCCCCGGAGCCCTATCCTTGACCATCTCTGCCCGGCCCCGGCCGGGATTTTTCTTTTTGATTTTGCCTCCCCTTGTGATTTAATATACGCGGCTTGTGAAAAGGAGGACAAAGCATTGCCCAATATAGTGGTGGTGGGCACCCAATGGGGGGACGAGGGCAAGGGGAAGATCGTCGATCTCTTGACCTCGCGGGCCCAGGTAGTGGTGCGTTATCAAGGCGGCAACAACGCCGGCCATACCCTGGTGGTGGACGGCGAAAAGTTCATTTTCCATCTGGTTCCCTCGGGCATCCTGCATCCCGGCACCCAGTGCCTCATCGGCAATGGCGTGGTTCTGGACCCCGAGGTCTTGCTGATGGAGATGGACCGGCTTAAGGAGCGGGGCTTTGTCATAGGGCCGGAGAACCTGCGCATCAGCGAAAGGACCCAGGTGATCATGCCCTACCACCAGCGGATCGACGTGGCCCGGGAAGAGCAGAAGGGCGCTGGCAAGATTGGCACCACCGGCCGGGGCATCGGGCCCTGCTATGAAGACAAGGTGGCCCGTCGTGGCATCCGCATGGCGGAGCTCATCGACCCCGACGTCTTGGAGGCCAAGCTGGCGGATATCCTGCCAGAGAAGAATTTTTACCTGGAAAAGTTCCTGGGGGCCCAGCCTGTAAACGGGGAAGAGATCCTGGAGGCCTACCTGGCCATGGGAGCGCGGCTCAAGCCTTTGGTGGCCAACGTCTCGGTCCTCCTGGCCCAGGCGGTAGCTGCAGGCAAGAATATTCTTTTCGAAGGGGCCCAGGGCACCCACCTCGATATCGATCACGGCACCTACCCCTTTGTGACCTCCTCCAACCCGGTGGCCGGGGGCGCCTGCACCGGCGCCGGCGTGGGGCCCAATCAACTCCATCAGGTCCTGGGTATCGTCAAGGCCTATACCACCCGGGTGGGGGCCGGCCCCTTTCCCACCGAGTGCCTGGATAGCATCGGCGACCATTTGGTGGAATGCGGGGTGGAGTTCGGCTCCACCACCGGACGCCGGCGGCGCTGCGGCTGGCTGGACGCGGTGGTGCTCAGGGATGCCGCCCGCCTCAACGGACTCACGGGCCTGGCCGTCACCAAGCTGGACGTCCTCACCGGCGTAGACCCGGTGAAGATTTGTGTGGCCTACGACCTGGATGGGGAGCGCCAGGAAACCATCCCTCCCACCATCCAGGGCCTGGGACGCTGCCGCCCGGTGTATGAGGAATTGCCGGGGTGGCGGCAAGATATTCGGGGGGTGCGGCGCTTCCAGGATCTGCCCGCGGCTACCCGGGATTATCTCCGGAGGCTGGAGAAACTGGTGGGTGTGCCCATCCAGATCGTCTCGGTGGGCCCGGACCGGGAAGAGACCATCGTAATCAATAACCCTCTTGGATAAAACCGCGCCGCCGCCCCCGGCGGGAATATGTAGCGCCGCCGCTCCCGGCGGGCCCTGCCTGCAGAATAGAACCGCCGGGGGCGGCGGTTCTACACAAACCGAGGCTCATATTCCCAAATAACGCCTAAACGGGCTCCGTAATGCCCGGCAATCGATCCATAAAGCCCCGGCGAATTTTTTATAAGCAGACTTTACCTGGAAATGGTTTATGCTTACTATAATCGGGACTGCAATTCCCCCAGGTTATGAAGATGGGCAACGACAGGGCGCAGACCCCCCCGGCAGGCTCGTTTATAAGATAATCGTTGACAGGAAAATCACAAATTATCCGGTTTTAATTTGCCGCCGGCGGGATAAGGTTAACCGAGGCACCCAGGAAACCCTTCCCTAACTGTAAGGAAAATGGAGATGATCGAAATCCGCTTTCACGGCCGCGGCGGCCAGGGCGCGGTGACTTCGGTGGAGCTGCTGGCCCTGGCGGCCATTGGCGAAGGTAAGTTCGCCCAGGGCTTCCCCAGCTTCGGCCCGGAGCGCCGGGGCGCTCCGGTAATGGCCTTCTGCCGGGTGGATGACCGGCGCATCCGTCTGCGCTGCAAGATCCTGCAGCCGGATGTGGTGGTGGTGCTGGACCCCTCGCTGCTGAGGATTCAAAACCCCCCGGCGGACCTGAGGGAAAACGGCGTCATCGTCTTGAACACCCACAAGAACGCCGCCGAAATTCGCCGGGAGTACGGCTATCAGCATACCCTGGCCCTGGTGGACGCCAACAAGATCGCCCGGGAGGTCCTGGGGGTGCCTATTGTCAACACCGCCATGATCGGGGCGTTAGTGCGGGCCACCGGGTTGGTGAAGTTGGAGTCCCTGGAGGAGCCTCTGAAGGAACGTTTCGGCCCCCTGGCGGTAAAGAATTTCAATGCCCTGAAGGTGGCCTTGGAGGCCACTACCATAGAGGAGCGCCAGCCGTGAGCAAAGCATGGGACCAGGTGACCTGGCAGGAAATGGAGATCGGTTCGGTCCTCACCGAGCCGGGGTCGGCCCGGGCTTACCGCACCGGGGAATGGCGGTCCATGTATCCGGTATGGGACAAGAAGCGCTGCATCCAGTGCGGGGTCTGCTGGACCGTGTGTCCCGAAGCCGGCATCTCCGAGGACGCGGATGGCTATTTCGAGATGAACGACTATTGCAAAGGCTGCGGCATCTGCGCCAAAGAGTGCGTCACCGGTTGCATCAGCATGGCGCCGGAGGAGGGATAATGGGCCACCGAGTCGGCATGGAAGTCTCCATCGCGGTGAGCCATGCGGTGCGACTGGCCCGGGCCGAGGCTATCGCCGCCTATCCCATCACCCCCCAGACCCACATTGTGGAGCATCTCTCCTCTTTGGTGGCCAATGGCGAACTGGATGCGGATTTCGTCACCGTGGAGTCGGAGCACTCGGCCATGAGCGCCAGCGTCGGCGCCGCCGCCACCGGGGCCCGCACCTACACCGCCACCAGCTCCCAGGGTCTGGCCCTGATGCACGAGATCCTCTTCATCGCTTCCGGCATGCGGCTGCCCATCGTCATGACCGTGGCCAACCGGGCTTTATCGGCGCCCCTGAGCATCTGGAACGACCACAGCGACATCATGGCGGAGAAGGACATCGGCTGGATCCAGTTCTTCGTGGAGAACGGCCAGGATGCCTTCGACCACAGCGTCATGGCCTTCAAGATCGCCGAAGACCATCGGGTGCTGCTGCCCACCATTATTAATATGGATGGCTTCATCCTGACCCACGTGGTGGAACCCTTGGAGATGCTGGACCAGGAGACGGTGGACCGGTTTCTGCCGCCGCTTACGCCTTATCTCAAGCTGGACCCCAAGAAGCCCGTGACCATGGGGGCCTTCGCCTTGCCGGAGCTCTTCACCGAGGCTAAGATGGCCCATCAGATGGCCCTGACCAATTCTTATGACACTATCCTGGAGGTCTGGCGGGAGTGGGGCGAGCTGACCGGGCGCCATTATCAACCGGTGGAGCGTTACCGCACCGAGGGCGCCAGGGTGCTGCTGCTTCTCATGGGGTCCCTAGCGGAAGTGGCGGAAGTGGCGGTGGATGAGATGCGAGAGGCGGGCCAGGCCGTGGGCCTGTTGAAGCCCAGGCTGTGGCGGCCTTTCCCCTTCGCGGATTTGCGGGCCGCCATGGCCGGAGCCGACCTGGTCATCGTCTGCGACCGGGCCATGTCCCTGGGTGGGGCGGCAGGGCCGGTGCTGGCGGAAGTGCGCAGCGCCCTCTATCCTCTGGCCCAAAGGCCCCAGGTGTTGGGCTATATCGTGGGACTGGGAGGCCGGGACGTGCAGCCCCAGGTCTTCAAGGACCTGGTAAGCCACGCCCTCAAGGAAATTGAGCAAGGACCCAGGGAAGAATTCTACCTGGTGGGAGTGAGAGGCTGATGGAAAAATTCGGTCACGCCCAGAGCCAAAAGTTCGATACTTACGCTTCCCGGTTGTTGCCCCGGGAAGAATTCTTCACTTCGGGGCACCGGTCCTGCCAGGGATGCGGCGAAGCCCTGGCGGTGCGTTGGGTGTGCAAGGCCATCGGCAAGGATGCCATCATCGCCCACGCCACCGGCTGCATGGAGATCGTCTCCTCGGGCCTGCCCCAAACGGCCTGGATGCACCCCTGGATTCACGTGGCCTTTGAGAACACCTCGGCTGTGGCCTCCGGCATCGAATCCGCCTTGAAGGTCCTCGCGCGCAAAGGCAAACTCTCCGGCCCCATGCCCAAGGTGGTGGCCATGGGCGGTGACGGCGGCACCAGCGATATCGGTCTCCAGGCCCTCTCCGGGGCCCTGGAGCGAGGCACCAACTTCACTTACTTCTGCTGGGATAACGAAGCCTACATGAACACCGGCATCCAGAGGTCCAGCGCCACGCCCTTCGGGGCCATGACCACCACCTCGCCTCCGGGCAAGATGAGCATCGGCCAGCGCAACTGGAAGAAGGACATGGTGGCCATCGCCGTGGCCCACGGCATCCCCTACGTGGCCACCGCCTCGCCCAGCTACCTCTTCGACCTTTACTTCAAGGTGAGGAAGGCCCTGGAAACCCCGGGCCCGGCCTACATCAGCGTCCTGTCGGTGTGCCCCACCGGCTGGCGCTCCGCCACCGATCTCAGCGTCCGCCTGGGCCGCCTGGCGGTGGAAACCGGTGTCTTTCCCCTTTATGAGGTGGTGGATGGCAAGTTTCGCCTCACCGTGGAGCCACCCAAATTACGGCCCGTCCAGGACTATCTCAAGCCTCAGGGCCGCTTTCGCCATCTGCGGGACCCGGAGATCCACTTCATTCAGCAGCAAATTCAAGCCAATTACGAGCTACTCCTCCAGAAATGCCAGTCGCCGTTTCCGGAATTCGCCCCGGTGCACATCCCTGAGGTTGATCAAAGATGACAAATCCAGAAAAACTCGAAGCGATACTGTCTCATTATCAAGGAGGGTCCGCGGACCTGATTCCGGTGCTCCAGGACATTCAAGGGGCCTATAATTATCTGCCCATGGAGATGTTGAAGTCGGTGGCCCAGAGGCTTAGGGTGCCTTTGACCCAGATCTACAGCGTGGCCACCTTCTACAATATGTTTTCCCTGGTTCCCAAGGGGCGCCACCAGCTCAGGGTCTGCCTGGGAACGGCCTGTCACCTCAAGGGCGGCTCCAGTCTGGTGCGGGGGCTGGAAAGGGATCTCAAGATCAGCGTGGGCCAGACCACCGAGGACCAGCTCTTCACTCTGGAAACCGTTAATTGCCTCGGGGCTTGCGCCCTGGCCCCTCTGGTGGCCGTCGGCGCTGAATATCACCCCCATGCCTCCACCCGCGAGCTCTCCCGGGTGGTCAAGCAGTTGCGGAAAGCCGCCGAAGAAGAACCGGAAGAAAAAGTGAAGGCGGAGGAACCGGTGGCCGCCAAGACCGAAGGGCTCCCCCGGATCCAATCAGCCCAGGATTTGCATGCCTTCCGGGACCAGATTCTGTCCCAACGCGATCCCAACCAGCCCGTGGTCATCGTCTGCCACGGCACCGGCTGCCTGGCCAACAACAGCCCCGCAGTGGCTGAGGCCCTGCGCGGGGCCATCAAGGCCGCCAAGATCACGGCTAAGGTGGTGCCGCAGATCAAGACCACCGGTTGCCACGGCTTCTGTTCCCGGGCTCCGGTAGTGGTGGTCCAGCCCGCAGGCTTTTTTTACCAAAACGTCGCTCCGGACGATGCGGCCGAAATCGTGGCGACCACGCTCATGGAAGGGAAACCGGTGGACCGTCTCCTGGCGGTGGATTACCAGACCGGCGAACACGTGCCCCTCGAGAAGGACATCCCCTTTTACAAGCACCAGACGCGCATCGTGCTGAGCAACATCGGCAAGATCGACCCCACCGACGTCCACGACACCATCGCTGTCAACGGCTACCAGGCTGCGGTCAAGGCCATCACCACCCAGACCCCGGATGAGATCATTGATGCCGTGGAGGCCTCCGGGCTTCGAGGCCGCGGCGGCGGGGGCTTCCCCACCGGACGGAAATGGCGTATTTGCCGGGGTGTCCCCGGAGATCAGAAATTCATTATCTGCAACGGTGATGAAGGCGATCCCGGAGCCTTCATGGACCGGAGCATCATGGAGGGCGATCCCCACCGGGTGTTGGAGGGGATGATCATCGGCGCCTACGCCATCGGCGCCAGCGAGGCTCGCATCTATGTGCGCTCCGAGTATCCCCTGGCCGTCAAGCATCTGGGCATCGCCATAGAGCAGGCCCGGGCCATGGGCCTCCTGGGGAAAAACATCCTGGGCAAGGGTTTCGATTTTGACATTAAGATCAGCAAGGGGGGCGGCGCCTTTGTCTGCGGCGAAGAGACTGCTCTCATCCGTTCGGTGGAGGGCGATATCGGTGAGCCGGTGCCCCGGCCCCCCTATCCGGCCCAACACGGTCTCTGGGACAAGCCTACGGTGATCAACAACGTGGAAACCTGGGCCACCATCCCGGAAATCATCAACCGGGGGGCGGATTGGCTGGCCGCCATCGGCACCGAAAAGAGCAAGGGCACCAAGGTCTTCTCCCTGGTGGGCGCGGTGAACCATACCGGGCTGGTGGAAGTGGCCATGGGCACCACCCTGCGCCAGGTTATCTACGACATGGGGGGCGGCATCGCCGGGAACCGCGACTTTAAAGCGGTCCAGATCGGCGGCCCCTCGGGGGGCTGCATCCCGGCTCAGTATCTCGACCTGCCGGTGGACTACGACAGCCTGCAGTCCGTGGGCTCCATGATGGGTTCCGGCGGCATGATCGTCATGGATACCGCCACTTGCATGGTGGACGTGGCCCGCTATTTCATGTCCTTCTGTCATGAAGAGTCCTGCGGCAAGTGCACCCCCTGCCGGGAAGGAACCAAGCAAATATTGGAGATCCTTACCGAAATCACCCAAGGCCGTGGCACCCCGGAGCATCTGTCCCTGATGGAGGAACTGTGCGTCATCATGGACTCCGCCTCTCTCTGCGGTCTGGGCCAAAGCGCCGCCAAACCGATCCTCTCCACCCTGAAATATTTCCGGGAGGAATACGAGGCTCACGTCCGGGATAAGAAATGCCACGCCCTGGTGTGCCGGGCCTTGCTGAAATACACCATCGATCCGGAGACCTGCACCGGTTGCCTGGCCTGTGTGCGGGAGTGCCCGGCGGAGGCGATCCGGGGCGAAGCGGGCGAACCCCAGGAACTGGACCAGGAACTCTGTGTCAAATGCGGCCGCTGTTATGAAATCTGCAAATTCGCAGCGGTTAAGGTAGAGTCATGACCAGCGATTATGTGAATCTGACCATCGACGGCCAAACGGTGCAAGCGCAGCCCGGCCTGACCCTGTTGCTGGCGGCCCGGGAGCAGGGGATCGATATTCCCACCCTCTGTCACCATGACGATCTCAAGCCCGAAGGCCATTGCCGCCTGTGCGTGGTGGAAATCGGCGAACCGGGCCGTACCCGCCTGGTGAACTCCTGCACCTATCCGGCGGAGCCGGGACTCACCGTGCAAACCGCCTCGGAGAACGTGCTTAAGGCCCGGCGTATGGTGCTGGAGTTGCTATTGGCCCAAGCGCCGGCGGCCGAGATTATCCAGAAGATGGCCGCCGAGCACGGCGTCTACGAGACCCGCTTCAAAAAGGCGGATCCCCAGGCCCGCTGCATCCTCTGTGGCCAGTGCGTCCGCACCTGCCGGGAAGTGGTGGGGGTGAGCGCCATTTCCATGGTCTTCCGCACCCCGAAGAAAGTAGTTGCCACGCCCTTTAAGGAAGAATCCGCGGCCTGCATCGGCTGCGGCTCCTGCGTCTTCGTCTGCCCCACCAACGTCATCCCTTATACCGAGAAGGACGGCATCCGCACCGTCTGGGGCCGCCATTTCGAACTGCAACCCTGTAAGGTGTGCGGCAACTACATCGCCCCCAAGGCGCAACTGGAACACTGGGCCAAGATCACCGGCGATCCGCTGGAAAGCTTTTTTGTCTGCCGGGATTGTAGATAGAAATGATTTGGGGGAAGGCCGGGGAATTCTTTCCCCCCCAACCCCCTCATAAATAGGAAAAAATTTAGGGGCACGGCTTGCCGTGCCCCTTTTTTTAACACCCGCCCCAGGTTTTTGGTCAGGGCCTTTCCTGGGTGGGGAGGCCAGCTTAACTCCTAAGCGCTTCGCCCACTCCGGGGTTAACCCTGCTCCCCCAATCTCCTGTTGGCCATCCCGGCTGCCATTTTAATGGCGGCCTTGAGGCTGTCGGGGGCCGCCTGGCCGGTGCCTGCCAGGCCGTAGGCGGTGCCGTGGTCCACCGAGGTGCGGATGATGGGGAGACCCAGGGTGACGTTCACCCCGTCCAGGAAATGGAGAAGCTTCAAGGGAATGAGGCCCTGGTCGTGGTACATGCAAACCACCGCGGCGAACTCCCCCTGGCGGTGGCGCCAGAACAGGGTGTCGGCCGGGAAAGGGCCGGTGACCGGCAAGCCCGCGGCCTGGGCCTTCTTAATCGCGGGGGAGATGATCTCCTCTTCTTCGCGGCCGAACAGGCCGCCCTCGCCGGCGTGGGGGTTGAGGGCCGCCACCGCCAGGGGCGCGGCCGTGAGGCCGAAATCCCGGGCCAGGGCCTTGCAGGTGAGGGCGAAGAGGCGGTAGAGGCCATCGATGTTCAGGCGCCGGGGCACCTCGGCCAGGGCGCAGTGGATGGTGGCCAGAACGACCCGGAATTCTCCACCGGCCAGCATCATGGCCACCCCGGCGGCGCCGGTCTTGTCCGCCAGCAGCTCGGTGTGCCCAGGATAGGGGTATCCAGACAGATTCATGGAGAGCTTGCTGATGGGCGCGGTGACCAGCCCGGCTACCCGCTGGTCCAGGGCCAGCTCGATGGCCCGCAAGATATACGAGACCATGGCTCGGCCGCTGTCCGGAGTGGGATGGCCGAACTTCAGATCCCTGGGCGGCAGTTGGGACAGCACCATGAGGTCCAGGGTTCCAGCCTTATAGCGGCCTGCCTCTGGCCGCTCCGCCAGGTGAATGGCCAGGGCCGGGGAAAGCGAAAGGACGGCCCGCTCCAGGGCTGGATAGTCCCCCAGCACCAGGGGCCGGCAGAGCTGGTAGATGCTGGCGTCGGCCAGGGCCTTGACGATGATCTCCGGCCCTACTCCCACCGGATCTCCCATGCTCAGGGCCAATATGGGGCGCTGTTTTTCAGAAATGGCTTGGGCTCCAGTCATCGGCCAGGACCACAGGGCTGGGAACGGCGCAGGTGCTCCTGAAAATTGGCTTCATAGCGGGCCGCCAGAGATGGGTCCCGAATCACCAGCAGATTTTCGGCGTTGTACTCTTCGGCGCTGCGGGTGAAGTTGAAGGACCCGGTAATCACCGTCTCCCCGTCAATGATTATAATTTTATTGTGGGCGATTTGGTAGGCCGCGTCAATCCAGGTGGGCACCCCGGCCGCCAGCAGGGAGTGCAAAACGGAAAATTTGTCCCTCGCCTCCCCCGCGTCCATGATGACCGCCACCTTAACTCCCCGGTTCTGGGCCGCGATGACCGCCTTGAGTATGGGCTGCGAGGTAAAGATATAGGCCTCAATGTGGAGAGAGCTGCGGGCCTGGCCCACCGCGGCGACGACGGCCTCGGTGCAGCCACCCTGAGGGGAAAAATAGACCGCCCAGCGCGGCTGGGCCGCAGCCTCAACCGCAGGGGCCGCCAGGGCCGGGGCCGCCAGGCACCACCACAGCGCCAGCGCTAGTCCGAGCGCTCTATTTATCTTCCTCAATCTCATAAGTTATCCCCGCCTTCAGGTTGTCCGCCCACGAGTTAGGCGGATTGGAAGGGCAGTCAGGGCTGAGGAATCCCCCCCCGCACTTTTTCCATGCACTTTCCGGGGGATATGTGCCAAAATAGGTTCCAATGAAACTATGACGTGGGATAGGGGCTTTGTCAATGGCAGAGACGGGAAGCGGACGACTTAAGGGAGTGAAACTTGGGTTTATCGGCGCCGGGGCCATGGGCGGCGCCATTATCCAGGGACTCTTGGTGAATGGCCTGGTAGCCGGGAAGAACCTGGTCTATTACGACCCGGACCGGACCCGGCAGACGCAGATGGACCAGTTGGGGGTGCAGGCCGCAACGGCCCCGGCCGCGGTGATGGAGGCCCAGGTGGTGCTCCTGGCGGTCAAGCCCCAGGTAATGGGCCAGGTGCTGGCAGGGATCCGGGAAGCCGCCCGTCCCGACCATCTCATCATCTCCATCGCCGCCGGGGTGACCCTGAAGACGCTGGAAACCGCCCTGCCCCAGTCCCGGGTGATCCGGGCCATGCCCAATACCCCCACCCTGGCGGGGGTCGGCATGGCGGCCCTGGCCCCGGGGGGCCGGGCCACGCCCTTAGACCTGGCCCTGGCCCTGGAGATCTTCGAGGCCGTGGGCCGGGCCGTGGTGGTGGAAGAGAAGCTGATGGACGCGGTCACCGGCCTGAGCGGCAGCGGCCCGGCTTACGTGGCCGTGTTCCTGGAGGCCCTGACGGACGGCGGCGTCAAAATGGGCCTGCCGCGGCCCCTGGCTCTGCTCCTGGCCAGCCAGACCGTCATCGGCGCCGCCCGCCTCTGCCTGGAAAAGGAGATCACCCCCGGGACGCTGAAAGACCTGGTGACCTCTCCGGGAGGCACCACCATCGCCGGGCTCCACGTCCTGGAAGAGGGCCGCTTTCGGGGCCTGGTGATGAGCGCCGTGGAAGCCGCGGCCCGCCGATCCCGGGAGTTGGGGAAGGAGTGAAGTAGATTTATCTAGTGACGAAAATCAGGGGTTCATTATGGGCTCTGGCTACAGATGCAGATCGTTACCCATTTTGGCTTTGACGGGATGCTCAGGGATTTTATTCAGCGCCTCGCCTATCTCCTGCACCGCCAGCCGCAGCTCGTAATTTTTTTGCAGGTTCATCCAGATATCCGGCCCCGTACCGAACCAGCGGCCCAGGCGCAAGGCCGTATCTCCCGAGATTCCACGCCTCCCCCGGATGATCTCGGTGAGCCGGTTTGTCGGCACCCCCAATGCTTTCGCCAGTTCGTTGGCGCTCATGCCCAGCGCTTTTAGCTCGTCAGCCAGGTGTTCCCCTGGATGGATAAGAAGCCGCGCCATAAGTCACCTCCTAATGGTAATCCACGATTTCCACGTTAAACGGCCCCGGAGAGCCTTCCGGCCATTCAAAGCATATTCGCCATTGGTCGTTGATCCGGATGCTATATTGGCCTTGGCGATCCCCTTTCAGCCTTTCAAGCCGGTTCCCGGGCGTGTTCAGCGCCAGCAGGCGGTCGGCAGCGTGGAGGCGGTCGAGCCGCAACATAGCTTGCTGCTCGAACCCCTGGAAAGCCTTAACCCGGTCGCCCTCGAAAAAGGCCCGGGTCCGCTTGTCGCGGAAACTTAAAATCATACCAAGTTACCGTCAAAAGGAGATTTTTGTAGGGCCGGACCCCTGTGTTCGCCCCTGCGGAGGATATTTCTAGCTCTTTGACTGCAACCTGGCACCGGTCATTACCCTGGCTGATGTATGCTATACGTTTAACATAAAACGTCAAGGCTTTTTCGCCGGGATGATGATTTCTAGGGCCGGGGGGGTGGGTGTTTGGGAGAGGGGGCAGGGGCCACTTACAAAAAGCCCCTGGCTCCCTCCCCCAAGAAATGCTCATTTCCAAGTCTTTATCAACCGCAGATGGATATCCGCGGCGGGGGCGCTGTGGGTGAGCTGGCCCATGGAGATGAGGTTGACTCCGGTGGCGGCCACCCGGGGCAGGCGTTCGGCGTTGATGGAGCCTGAGGCCTCCAACAGGGCGCGGCCGGCGGCGATGGCCACGGCTTTTTTCATGGCAGCCTCATCCATATTATCGAGCATGATGACCTCGGCGCCGGCGGCCAGGGCTTCTTCCAGGCCCGCCAGGTCGCTGACTTCCACCTCAATCTTCAGGAGGTGGTGGGAGTGCTGGCGGGCCTGGTGCACCGCCTGGGTGAGGGAGGCTGCCGCGGCCAGGTGGTTGTTCTTGATGAGGACGCCGTCGTAGAGCCCGGCCCGGTGGTTGCGGGCGCCGCCCAGGCGCACCGCGTATTTCTCCAGGGCCCGCCAGCCCGGGGTAGTCTTGCGGGTGTCCACCAGGGTGGCGGCGGAGCCTGCAATCAGGCTCGCCATGCGCCGGGTGAAGGTGGCGATGCCCGAGAGGCGCTGGAGGAAGTTGAGGGCGGTGCGCTCGCCCGTGAGGATTGCGGCCACCGGGCCGCTCAGGCGTGCCAGCACCGTGCCTGCAGCAATTTCCCGCCCTTCTGCCACCTGCGGCTCAAAGGCGAGACTGGTATCCAACTTGCGAAAAACCCGGCCGGCCACCGGCAGTCCTGCCACCACCAGGTCCTGCCGGGCCCGCAGGTGGGCCTCACCCTGGAGGTCCGGGGGGATCAAGGCCTGGGTAGTGACGTCGCCCGCTCCCAGATCCTCTTCCAGGGCCAGGTCGATGAGGCGGTCAACGAAGGGCCAGGCAGGGAAATTGGCCATCAGTCCGAATCCTCGTAGGGGCGACCCGCCGGGTCGCCCTGCATCAATGCGAACCGCGGAAAGATATTTGCTTGGAAAGCGCTTGACTAACCATGCATAATTCCTCCATTTTCATCAACTTTTGCCGTTGCGCCGGGGTCAGATCACCCTTAAGTTCAATCGTATATTCAAAAACCGTCTGCTTAGGATCGTCTCTATGAAGGGAGACACTTACCTTCGCCTCGGAGAGCGGGATTTGGTGTTTATCTGCGTACTTGCGGATGGTTACATTGAGGCAACAGGCGAAAGCCGCCTCCAGGAGATCGATGGGACGAAAGCCGGCGCCGCTCCCTCCTTTATCAGGGGCCGTATCGCAGGCAGCCTCATTTTTGCCGTCGCCAAAGACCGTGACATACGGTATCTTGCTACTGACACTGACAATCATTTTATCTTTCTCCTATCCAGCTCTCTTATTTGTATTAGGCAGCAAAGAGGAATGCCGCCACCATCAAAAAATCAGAAAAAAGAAGATTGAAAATAATCATTTTTCTATTTAATTGTTTATAGAATAACTTATTCTATTTTATCCCTTTTTTCCAAGTTATGTCTTGCACAGAGAATTTGGATATTTTCGGAAACAAGCGAAGACCCGCCTTTGGAATATGGTATTATATGGTCGAAATGAAGATTATCATGGCTTCCACATCTAACGCATCCTCCTTTATCTCGCTTCCAAACTTCTAATTTAACTGATGTAGGAATAATACGATTATGGTTTAGATCTATTGGTTCGGCATCAGTTTTGAAAAAGGATTCATCCAACAATTCGAGCTTGAATTTAAATACATTCCGGCTATTGCTCGGTTCCCGCCAAGCATCAATAAGTTTAAATAACCCATTAAAAACCCAAATCCCAGGTTTTATTTTTTCATAAACTTTTACTAACTCAGGTTCGCTTTCTCGACGCTTATACCTCAAAGCTGATTCATAAAAAAGTCCGTTTTGAGTTAGGCCACCTCCAGGATTTTGCGATGGTTGATCAATCAGCTTGGGTTCTGGTCCATCTTTGAACGAAGGAGTATCATGTCCCTCATAGATAAGTATCTTGCCATTTTCTTCGATTCGATCAGCATATGGCGCGCCAGGCCTCAGGCTCATCAAAATTACGCTTAACCCACCCCTCAGCCGATAATTCATTCCCCTTTGCAGATTCACACCTTCTTCTCGACACATATCCAAATAAGAAATTACATCTGCTTGCTTAAACATTATCTCGAACCTGGATATTATGTAGGGTGCAAGCTGCACAACAATATCTTACAGGCTGTGCCCGCTCTAAAGCCACCGCATCGTTAAGGCGCTCCCTACCCCATCAATTCCTTAATCCGCTCCCGGTGGTTTTTGAGTTTGGTGAGTTTTTCGGTCCAGGCGGTGAGCTTTTCTTTTTCTTTCTGGACCACCTGGGCCGGGGCCTTGCCGAGGAAATCCTCATTGCTCAGTTTGCGTTGGGCCGCCGTCAGGTCTTTTCCCAGTTTCTCGATTTCCCGGCTGAGGCGGCGTTCTTCCTCGGTAAAGTCGATGATCCCGGCCAGGGGCAGGTAGATGTCCACATCACCCACAACCGCTCTGGCTGCAGAGGGAGGCGGTCCGGAAGCGTCGTTAAAGTGAAGGTCTGCAACCTTTGCCAATAGGGAGATCGATTGCCGGTGTTTGTGCAAACCCTGGATGGCTTGAGCGTCCGGGCTATGGATGTAGGCCTGCACCTGCACCGCAGGAGGAACATTCATTTCCGCTCTTAAGTTGCGAATAGCAATAATGCAACCCATTACCCCGGCCAGTTCGGCTTCGGCGTGAGGGTTGATTAGGGCTGCATCCGCCTCGGGGTAAGGCGCCGCCATGATGGAGTCCTGGGTCCCGGGCAGTTTCTGCCAGATCTCCTCGGTGATAAAGGGCATGAAGGGATGGAGCAGCCTTAGTACGGCGCTCAGGAGGCCCAGCAGGACCCCCTGGCAGTGGCGGCGGGCTGCCAGGTTTTCTTTATCATAGAGCTGGGGCTTGATAAGCTCCAGGTACCAGTCGCAGAACTCGTGCCAGATGAACTGGTAAAGGCTGTTGGCCGCCTGGTCGAACTCGTAAGCGTCCAGGCGGGTCCGGGTCTCCTGGGAGACCCGCTGCAGGCGGCTTAAGATCCAGGCCTCCTCCGCCCGCAAAGGGGTTGGGCCGGTCTCATCCGGGGGACCGGCAGGGTCGTAGTCCTCCAGGTTCATCAAGGTGAAGCGGGAGGCGTTCCACACCTTGTTGGCGAAGTTGCGGTAGCCGGCGATGCGCTCCTCGGAGAGGCGCACGTCCCGGCCCATGGCCGCGAAAGCCGCCAGGGAAAAGCGGAAGGCGTCGGTGCCGTAGGATTCCATCAGGTCCAGGGGGTCGATAACGTTGCCCTTGGATTTGCTCATCTTCTGGCCTTCCGGGTCCCGCACCAGGGCGTGGATATATACCTCCCGGAAGGGAACCTCCCCCATGAAATGAATCCCCATCATCATCATCCGGGCTACCCAAAAAAAGAGAATATCGAAGGCGGTAACCAGAACGCTGGTGGGGTAGAAGATTTTCAGCTCCGGGGTGGCATCCGGCCAGCCCAGGGTGGAGAAGGGCCACAGGGCCGAGGAGAACCAGGTGTCCAGGACGTCGGTCTCCTGGGCCAGTTCGGCGCCGCCGCATTGGGGGCACTGAGTGGGATCCTCCCGGCTGACTATGATTTGTCCGCAATTCTTACAGGTCCAGGCGGGAATGCGATGGCCCCACCAGATCTGCCGGGAGATGCACCAGTCCCGGATATTGGTCATCCAGTCGAAGTAGCTCTTGTCCCAGTTGGCCGGGATAAGAAGGGTGCGGCCGTCCTGGACCGCTTCCATGGCCGGCTCGGCCAGGGACTTCACCCTCACGAACCACTGCCGGGAGACCAAAGGCTCGACGATGACCTTGCAGCGGTAGCAATGACCCACCGGAACGACGTAGGGCTCCACCTTCACCAGGAGGCCCAGGCGCTTCAGGTCCTTGACGATCTGCTCCCGGCAGACGAAGCGGTCCATACCCACGTATTTGGGGCCGGCTTCTTTGGTCATCTTGCCGCCCGGGTCGATGACCTGGATGGCCGGGAGTTGATGGCGCCGGGCCACCTCAAAGTCGTTGAAGTCATGGGCTGGGGTGATCTTCAGGGCGCCGGTGCCGAACTCCTGGGAGACGTAAGAGTCGGTAATTACCGGGATCTCCCGCCCCAGCAGCGGCAGGCGCAGGGTGGCTCCATGGAAGGCCAGATAGCGCTTATCTTCGGGATGGACCGCCACCGCGGTGTCGCCCAGCAGGGTCTCGGGCCGGGTGGTGGCCACAGTGAGGTGGTCGCGGCCCTGGGCCAGGGGATAGCGGATATGGTAAAGGTGGCCGTCGTGGGGATCGTGCTCCACCTCCAGGTCCGCCAGGGCGGTGAGACAGCGGGGGCACCAGTTGATCATGTAGTCGCCCCGGTAGATGAGGCCTTCTTCATAGAGGCGCACGAAGACCTCGCGCACTGCCCGGGACAGACCCTGATCCAGGGTGAAGCGCTCCCGGCTCCAGTCGCAGGAGCAGCCCAGGCGTTGCAACTGCTTGATGATCTGCCCGCCGGATTCCGCCTTCCAGCGCCAGACCCGCTCAATAAAGGCCTCCCGGCCCAGGGCGTGGCGGTCGCTGCCCTCCGCGGCGAGCATCCGCTCCACCACGTTCTGGGTAGCGATGCCGGCGTGGTCGGTGCCCGGCATCCACAGGACGTCAAAACCCAGCATGCGCTTGTAGCGCACCAATATGTCCTGCAGGGTATTGTTCAGGGCGTGGCCCATGTGCAGGAGGCCGGTGACGTTGGGGGGCGGGATGACGATGCAGTAAGGAGGTTTGCTGCCGTCGGCCAAGGCCCGGAACAGCCCCTGCTCTTGCCAATACTGGTACCACTTTTCCTCGATCCGGGAGGGGTCGTAAACCTTGTCGAGAATTTCCGCCATGGTGGTCCTTGTGGGAGTGTCAGGGAAGGGTGGTAAGGGGCCCGGTAGCCCGGACGTCTCGCGGTGGCAACCCGGTACCCTCTCCCCCGATATCTAACTATTTAATATCATTGCAAACTAACATGAGAACCCTTGCATGTCAAGGGAATACGGAGGCCCGCCCCCTCGGCGGGCTGGGATTTATCTTGAAAGGCGCCATAAAATTTGATATGACCAAGTGGTCATGTTGAGGCACGAAGAAGCAGTCTTGGCTACCTTCCGGCAACTGCCGCCGGACAAGCAGGAACGCGTCCTCACCGCCGCCCTGGCGGAGTTCGCGGACCAGGGATATCAGGCCGCCTCTCTGAACCGTCTGGTGGCCCGGGCGGGTATTGCCAAGGGGTCCCTCTATCAATATTTTCCCAATAAAGAAGGGATCTTCCGCCACCTGTTCCAGTTTGCCCTGGATCGGGTCCGGCGCACCCTGCTCACGGTCAAGGAAGATACCCTGGAGGAAGGCTTCTTCAGCCGCCTGGAGAAATCCTTGCTGGCCGGGGTGGCGTTCCTGCGGGAGCATCCCCGCATCTTTAAGTTCTACTTAAAAATCCAGTTCGACCAGAACGTCCCCTACCGGGAGGAGTTCCTGAGCACGGTGCGCCGCCACGCGGTGGACTACTTTTCCTCCCTGGTGCGCCGGGCCAAGGCCCGGGGGGAGCTGCGGCCCGGAGTGCCGGAGGCTGCGGTCCTCTTCCTCCTGGACGCCCTGTTCGATCGCTTCCTCCAGGCCGTGGCCGTGCCGGCCCTGGACGTCACCCTGGGTCTGAACCAGGCGCCGGAGGCGGTCATCCGCAAACGCGTCAAGGAACTGGTGCAACTTCTGAGCGAAGGCCTGGCGGCTTAGTATCGTGATTTTGGAATCTGGAATATGTTTAATATATTCTGGCTCTAAAAACTCCCCCTCCCTGAGAGGGGAGGGGGTTGGGGGGAGGGTGGTAACATATTGCGATAACAGTAAAAATTATCACCCCCACCCTGACCCTCCCCCCTCAAGGGGGAGGGGATAAATGCGATTTTTTCTCTCAAGGTTTTGCTGAAACAACACCATAGGGGCGCGGCTGCTGTGCCGTCCAAGTAAAAGCATATAATGACTTGTAAATGACCAGCCGGTCATAAAGGAGTCCGGGGATGGCCCTTCCCAAGTTTCAGGACCCCCATCTGAGGTCTATCTATGACAAGGTGGCAGTCAAGGTCCGGCTGGACCGGGAAGACGGCCTGGCCCTGTTCCAGAGCGCCGATCTGCTGGGGGTGGGGGCCCTGGCCCAGATGGTGCGGCAGCGGCTTCACGGCCGCCGGGCCTACTACATCTATAACCAGCACGTCAACTACTCCAACATTTGCATCAACGGTTGCAAGTTCTGCGCCTTTAGCCGCAAGGCCGGAGAGCCGGGGGCCTACGAGATGTCCCTGGAGGAGATCTTCGCCAAGGTCGAGGCCCGGCGCCACGAACCCATCACCGAGATTCACATCGTCGGCGGTTGCCACCCGGACCTGCCCTTTTCTTTTTACCTGGAGATGCTCCGGGGCATCAAAAGGCTGCGCCCGGCAGTGCACCTCCAGGCCTTCACCGCGGTGGAGGTGGCCCATCTCGCAGGCCGCGCCGGGCTGAGCGTCGCCGACACCCTGCTGGCCCTGAAGGAGGCGGGTATGGGATCCCTCCCCGGCGGCGGCGCCGAGGTCTTCAGCCCCCGCATCCGGCAAAATCTCTGTCCCGAAAAGCTCTCCCCGGAAGGGTGGCTGGAGGTGGCCCAAACCGCCCATCGCCTGGGGCTCAACACCAACGCCACCATGCTCTACGGCCATCTGGAGACCCTGGAAGAGCGGGTGGACCATCTGATCAGACTTCGCCAGGCGCAGGATGAAACCCAGGGGTTCCTGTCCTTCATCCCCCTGGCCTTCCATCCCCAAAACACCGGCCTCAGCGAGCTGAGCGGCCCCAGCGCCATCGATGACCTCAAGACCCTGGCGGTCTCTCGCCTGCTGCTGGACAACTTTCCCCATCTCAAGGCCTTCTGGGTGATGCTGGGGCCCAAGCTGGCGCAGATTTCCCTCTGTTTCGGGGTGGACGACGTGGACGGCACCGTCATGGAGGAGCGCATCACTCACATGGCCGGGGCCCAGACCCCCCAGGGCCTGACCCGGGCCCAGCTTCGGGCCCTGATCCGGGAAGCCGGCTGTGAGCCGGTGGAACGGGACACCCTCTACCAGATAGTGGCCAGTGATCAGTAGCCAGTTATCAGTTTCAAGTGGATAATATCTCTTGTGATTTAAGGGAGTGACAGTTTGGGAGGTCAGTTAATGAAGCGTGACCTGGACCTGATAAGAGAGATTTCTGGGGGCTATCCCTAACCTAACAGAGAAGACAGATCAATAAATCGGGTAATAAACCCCTATTTAAATGTCATAGGAATCATGAATCAAACAATAGGTTCAAAAACTTTTCCCTGGCCCATGACCCCTGATCCATCTAATAAGGTGAGAGAATGATTTCTGGCAAACGCCTCGACCGGCGGGCCGCCAACCGCCTCTGGGAGCTGGACCTCCTCACCCTGGGGAGCGCCGCCGACCTCGTGCGCCGGCGCCTACACCCCGAGTCCCGGGTCAGTTACGTCATCGACCGCAACATCAACTACACCAACATCTGCGTCTCCGGTTGCCGCTTCTGCGCCTTCTTTCGCCCCCCCGGGGCCCCGGACGGCTACGTCCTGGGCTGGGATGACCTGGGCGCCAAACTTAAGGAACTCAAAGACCATGGCGGCAGCGGGGTCCTCCTCCAGGGAGGCCTCAACCCGGAACTGGGGCCGTCATATTACCAGAGGCTAATCGGCTGCATCCGGGACTCCGGCCTGGCGGTTCATGGCTTTTCACCCCCGGAGCTGGTCTTTTGGGCCGACCAATGGGCCCTGACCCTGGAAGAGGTCATCCGCTTCCTGATGGCCGCGGGCCTAAGCTCCATTCCCGGGGGTGGCGCCGAGATCCTGGTGGACCGGGTGCGCCGCCTGGCTTCCCCCCATAAGTGCGACAGCGCCCAGTGGCTGGAGGTCATGGCCACCGCCCATAGATTGAGGTTGAAGACGAGCGCCACCATGATGTTCGGGCATCTGGAGACTCGGGCCGAGCGCATCGAACACCTCCTTAAGATCCGGAAGTTGCAGGATGAAACCGGCGGCTTCACCGCCTTCATCCCCTGGACCTTTCAGCCCGGGTCCACCAGTCTGGGGGGCGAACCCCTGGGCGCAGTCGAATACTTGCGCACCCTGGCCATCTCCCGGCTGGTCTTGGACAACGTGCCCCACCTGCAGGTTTCCTGGGTGACCCAAGGACCCAAGGTGGCCCAGCTCGCCTTGAAATTCGGGGCCGACGACTTCGGCTCCACCATGTTGGAAGAAAACGTGGTAGCCGCCACCGGGGTGGGCTTCCGGCTCCCCCGGGAGGAAATCGAATCCCTCATCCGCCAGGCCGGCTACCGGCCGCGGCTGAGGGACCATCGGTATAATTGGCAGTGAGGGAACCGGAGGAGGGTAGGGGGTCATGGCGAGATGCCAGCTCCTGTCCCCCTTGCCCATCAGGAAATCCATGATGCCAGAGATCGCGGTCATCGCCCGGGTAGGGGCCCATCAGGCCCTGGCGGCTGCGGGGCTTAAGCCGCAGCAGACCCGGGTCTTCTCCACCCCTTACGGCGACAGCCGCCCGGTGCATTTCTTCCGGCACGAAGGCCTGGAGTTTGCGGTCCTCTCCCGCCACGGCGAAGCGGGCTATGAAATCTCCGCCCCCTTTATCAACGCCCGGGCCAACCTTTATGCCCTGAAGGACTTGGGAGTGGCCAAGGTTCTGGCCTGGGTGGCCCCGGGTTCCCTGCGGCAGGAAATGGCCCCGGGGGAGCTGGTGGTCCCCGGGGACGTGCTGGATGAAGGACGGGGCGGCCCCCATACCTTTTTTACCGGGGTGGGCTGGGGGTTTATTCGGCATAACCCCTTGTTTTGTCCCGAACTTAGAGAAGCCTTGCTGAGCGGCTTGGCCGGGGCGCCCTTCACGGTCCACGGCCAAGGGGTTTATGTGGCCACCACCGGGCCCCGCCTGGAGACGGCCGCGGAGATCCGTAAATTCCGCCTCCTGGGGGGCGATCTGGTGGGCCAGACCCTGGGGCCGGAGGTTTTCCTGGCCCGGGAACTGGAGTTCTGTTACGTGGCCCTCACTTACGTGGTGAACTATGCCGAGGGCCTCCTGGACCGGCCTTACCAGCCCGGGACGCTGTTCGAGGGGCTGGCCACCCCGGAGGAGGTGGCCCGGGTGGCCGCGGTGGAGGCGGCCTTTCCGAAGCTGCTCCTGGGTCTCTTGCCAGCCCTGGCGGCCACGCCGCGGCAATGCCCCTGCCCCCGACTGCTGGAGCGCTATCGCCTCCGGGGCGATCTCGGCCCGGACTGGCGCACCTGGGTGCGCTGAGGCCGATAAATACCGGCAGGGCGGTTCCGGGGCCTGCCGGACCTGGACTCGAGGTTAAGGATGACGATTACTGCTGCCGCCTGCCGCTACCGGGACCCATTATGATCGCCCACGTCGCTTCCTGGGTGCTGCCGGTGAACCGCCCCCCCATCCGTGATGGGGCGGTGCTGGTTGCGGACGGGGTGATCCGGGCGGTGGGCCCAGCCCGGGAGGTCTTGTCCTCCTTTGGGTCTTCCCGGCCTTCTTCGCCAGGGTCGGGATGCCGGGGATTGATCTGCGACCACGGCCCTGGGGCCATCTTGCCGGGGCTGGTCAATTGCCATACCCACCTCGAATTTTCCGCCCTGGCCGGACGGATTCCGCCGCAGGAGCGTTGGCGGGATTGGCTGGAGGCCGCCCTAACGGCCCGGGAGGCCCTGGCCCCCGTGGAAGTTGCCCAAGGCATTCTCCGGGGCCTGGAGGCCCTGCGCCGCCATGGCACTGCCCTGGTGGGCGAGGTCAGCAACACCGGCGCCTCACTTGAGCACCTGGAAAACAGCGGCCTGGCCTACCAGCTGTTTTACGAATGTTTGGGCTTCAACCTCCTGGAGCCTGTGGATCTGGGGGAATCGTTTCCCTTCCTGGCCGAACCCAGGGTGGCTGCCAGTCCTTGGGTTTCCGCCGCCGCCCATGCGCCCTATTCCGTTTCTGCGGCCCTGTTTCGAGCCATCAGCCGTTGGAACGACACCGGAGGCCGCCCGCAAATGGTGCACCTGGGAGAATCCCGGGAAGAGCTGGCCTTGCTGGCGGAGGGCAACGGCTTTTTGCGGGACTTGCTCAAGCGGCGGGGACGGTGGCTCGATGCCTTTCAGCCGCCGGGTGAGAGCCCGGCTGCCTATTTGCAGCACCTGGGGTTCCTTTCGCCTCGCACCCTGGCGGTGCACGGCGTCTGGCTGGATGAGGCGGATTGGCGCCTGCTGGTTGAAAGCCGCACCTGGCTGGTCCTTTGCCCCCGGGCCAACCGCTACACCGGGTCGGGGCTGGCGCCGGTGGACCGGCTGCTTGAGGCCCGGGTCAACCTGGCCCTGGGCACCGACTCCCTGGCGGGCAATTGGGACCTGAATCTCTTCGGGGAGATTGACTGGCTCCAGCGGACCTTTCCCACCTGCCCCGGAGACTTGTGGCTGCGCCTGGCCACCCTCAACGGCGCCCGGGCCCTGGGCAGAGACCGGGACCTGGGAAGTCTGGAGCCGGGGAAAAAGGCGGCTTTGGGGTTTATCCCCCTGAATAAGCCGGGAGCAGATTTTTGGCAGGAACTCTTTGCGGCCGGGGCTGCAGGGAAATTTCGCTGGCTGGGATAATCTGACCACTGTCCTTACTTACTTTAGCGGATCGCTTTCTTTTGGAGGCCGACATGCTTTCCCAGGCCCGTCTCGGTCGGATCGAGTACCTCAACGTGCTGCCCATCTATTTTGCCCTGGAGAACCTCTCCGGGGAGAACGGTTTTCAGCTGGTGCGGGGCACCCCGGCGGAACTGAACGCCGCCATGCGCCGGGGAGAGGTGGACCTGGGCTCCATTTCCGCCATGGAATACGGCCGCCATCCGGGGTCTTATCTGTTGCTTCCGGACCTCTCCATCAGCTCCCGGGGACCGGTGGGCAGCGTGCTCCTCTTCAGCCGGGTGCCCTTTAGGGAGCTTAATGGCCAGAGCATCCGGGTGAGCGCCGCCTCGGCCAGCGGCGCCGCCCTCCTTAAGGTGCTGCTGGCCGAGCTCTTCGGGGTGACCGCCCATTTTCACCGCGGTCCCCTGGCCGGCGACTCCCCGGGGGCGGCTGCCGCAGACCTGGCCATCGGCGATGAAGCCCTGCGCCTTAAACGGGACGGGGCCGGGCCCTTTGAGCTGGATCTGGGCGCCGCCTGGCAGGAACTCACCGGCCTGCCCTTCGTCTTTGGGGTCTGGGCGGTGCGCCGTGATTTTGCCCAGGCCCGGCGCCAGGAAACCCTGGCCCTGCACCGGCAGTTGCTGGATTCCAAATCCTGGGGGCTCGGGTCGCTGCCGGCCTTGAGCCGCCTGGCCGCGGCCTCCTTCGGCATGACGCCGGAGGCGGTGCTGGCTTATTTCCAGCAATTGGATTATGCTTTAGGACCCGAGCACCAACGGGGTTTGCGCACTTTCTTTCATTACTTATACGAGCAGGGGGAACTGCCGGAAGAGCCGCGGTTGGAATATTTTGAAGGGTAGCTGTCAGCGGTCAGCTAAAAATCTGACTGCTGACTGTTCACTGTTGAAAGCTATCCCCAAGGGATAAATACATGGGTTATCGCGATTTGCAGCAGTTTATCAAACGCCTGGAGCAGGCCGGGGAATTGGTGCGCCTCCGTGAGCCGGTGAGCCCCAGGTTGGAAATCACCGAGATCACCGACCGGGTCAGCAAGCGGGGCGGGCCGGCCCTGCTCTTTGAGGAGGTGCCGGGCTATACGATGCCGGTGCTGATGAACGCCTTCGGCTCCATGAAGCGCATGTGTCTGGCGCTGGAAGTGGACTCCCTGGACGGCATCGCCGGGGAGTTGCTGGACTTCATGGAGGTGGAGGCCAATACCCTGATGAAAAAGCTGAAGCTCCTCCCCAAGCTGGCCCGCCTGGGGAGGATGTTCCCCAAAGAGGTCTCCCGGGGCCCCTGCCAGGAAGTGGCGCTCACCGGCGACGATATCGACCTGGGGCAGCTCCCGGTCCTCACCTGTTGGCCCGGGGACGGCGGTCCTTTCATCACCTTGCCCGCGGTCTTCACCAGGCATCCCGAGACCGGGCGGCGCAACGTGGGCATGTACCGCCTCCAGGTCTATGACGCCACGACCACCGGCATGCACTGGCACGCTCATAAGGGAGGGGCCCAGCACTACCGGGTGGCGGAGGCCCGGGGAGAGGCGCTGCCCGTGGCGGTGGCCATCGGCGCCGACCCCGCGGTCACCTATGCAGCCACCGCCCCCCTGCCCGAGGATATCGATGAAATCATCTTTGCCGGCTTCCTGCGGGGCGAACCGGTGGAAATGGTGAACTGCCTCACCCAGCCCTTGCAAGTGCCGGCGGAGTCGCAGATCGTCCTGGAAGGCTACGTGGCCCCCGGGGAGCGGCGCCGGGAAGGGCCTTTCGGCGACCACACCGGCTACTATTCCCTGGCGGACGATTATCCGGTGTTCCACCTCACCGCCCTCACCCGGCGGCGCCGGCCTATCTACCCCGCCACCATCGTGGGCCGGCCCCCCATGGAAGACTGCTTCATGGCCAAGGCGACCGAACGCATCTTCTTGCCCCTGATCCAAAAGGCCCTGCCGGAACTGGTGGACCTGAACCTGCCGGTGGAGGGGGTGTTCCACAACCTGGCCTTCGTCTCCATCGACAAACGCTACCCGGGCCACGCTCGCAAGGTGATGTATGCCCTCTGGGGCCTGGGCCAGATGATGTTCACCAAGATTATCGTGGTCTTTGACCGGGAAGTGGACGTCCAGGACCAGGCCCAGGTCCTCTGGCGCCTGGGTAACAACGTCGATCCCAAGCGGGACGTGGTCTTCTCCGAAGGCCCGGTGGACGCCCTGGACCATGCCGCCCCTCTGCCCCATTACGGCTCCAAAATGGGTATCGACGCCACCCGCAAGTGGCCCGAGGAGGGTTTTACCCGCCCCTGGCCGGAGGTGATCGAGATGGACCCGGAAATCCAAAGGAAGGTGGACGAGCTGTGGCCCAGACTGGGACTGAAATGAACCGCTATGTGGTGGCCCTCACCGGGGCCTCGGGGATGATTTACGCCAAGGAACTCCTGGCCTATTTTGCCGGCCGGCCGGACCTGGAGGTGCACGCGGTGATCTCCGCTGTCGGAGAGCAGGTGCTGGCCCTGGAGTTGGGGCTGACCCCCGGGGAGCTGGCTCCCGGCGCTCACTGGCACCGGGTGGACGACCTCACCGCCCCCCTGGCCAGCGGTTCCTTCAAGGCCCGGGCCATGGTGGTGGTCCCCTGCTCCATGGGGACCCTGGGGGCCATCGCCCAGGGAGCGGGCCGCAACCTGATCCACCGGGCCGGCGACGTCTTCCTGAAGGAGCGGCGCTCCCTGATCCTGGTGGTGCGGGAGACGCCGCTGAGCCTTATTCACCTGAAGAACTTGACCCGCGTGGCCGCGGCCGGGGCCATCGTCATGCCTGCCTGCCCCGGCTTTTATCATCGGCCCGCCACCCTGGAGGATATGTCCCGGCAGTTCGCCGGCCGCGTCCTGGACCTCCTGGGACTGGCGCACCAATTGGGGCCGCGCTGGGGGGAGAACTGAGGCCGGCAGAAAACAGAAAACAGAAAACGGTTTAACCATCCCTGCCCACCATGCGCCAATTCCTGCAAAACCTTTATGAATTATTGGAGATGATTAAGATCGGCCACAGCGTGCTGGCCCTGCCTTTTGCCTTCATGGGGGCCATGCTGGCGGCCCGGGGCCTGCCCGACGGCAGGACCGACTTCTATATCCTGATGGCCATGGTAGGCGCCCGGGCTGCCGCCATGGCCTTCAACCGCCTGGTGGACGCCCCTTTGGACGCCCTCAATCCCCGCACCCGGGATCGGGCCCTGCCCGCAGCCCGGGTGAGCCGCCGGGCCGCCTGGATGCTGACGATCTTGAGCGCCCTGGTTTTCATAGGGGCCGCGGCCCAGCTCAACCGGCTCTGTCTGCTGCTCTCGCCGCTCGCCTTGCTGGTGATCCTGGGATACTCCCTCACCAAGCGTTTTACCTCCCTCACCCACCTGGTGCTGGGTGCGAGCCTGGGGCTGGCCCCGCTGGGCGGCTGGCTGGCGGTGCGGGGCGACCTGAGTCCCTCGGTGCTGACGCTGGCCGCGGCAGTAATCTTTTGGGTGGCGGGTTTCGATATTCTCTACTCCCTCCAGGACGAAGAATTCGACCGCCGCCAGGGGCTCTCCTCCCTGCCGGCCAGGTTGGGGCCCACCGGCGCCAGGCGTCTGTCGGCCCTGTTTCACCTGGCCGCGGCCGCCTGCTTCGGCCTTACCGGCCTGCTGGCCGCTCTGGGAGCGGTCTATGCCGGGGCGGTGCTCCTCACCTCCCTGATATTGCTCTACCAGCATGTCCTGCTCTCCAGCCGGAAGCATTTGCGCCTGCCCCCGGCCTTCTTCACCCTGAACGGTCTGGTAGGTCTGGGCCTGGCCCTGGCCACCTGGCTGTCGCTGGCAGTTTAGGGTGGGCTCCCCTCTCTAACTATTTACCGAAATATCCCTTCTCTGGTCTCCGGATAAGGGGGCGAGCACTGTTAAACGGCAGCACCGCCGATTTCACCGCGGCCCCTTTGGGGCCGTTTTTTGCTTTGGGGCAGCCCCTCTGAGAGAAGGGAATGCGAGCCCGGGCGCCAGGCAAACCCGGGTTGTCATCCCTAGGGCATAGGTGATATGGTGAGGCGGGCCTTGCCCGGGAGGGCGAATACTTTATAATGCAAATCCGGGAACCTGGTTAACGTCGATGTTTCTCCAGCAATTACTCAACGGCCTCACCAGCGGCAGCGTTTACGCCCTCATCGCCCTGGGCTACACCATGATCTATGGCATTTTGGGCCTGATCAACTTTGCCCAGGGAGAGATTTACATGTTCGGGGCCTTTGTGACGGTGCTGCTGCTGGCCGGCGGGCGGGTCCCCTTTCTTTTGGCCTGCGGCGCCGGGATGGCGGCGGCCGCCCTGCTGGGGGTGGTCCTGGAGCGTGTAGCCTTCCGGCCCTTGCGGGGCTCCCATCCCGTGGTACCCCTGATCAGCGCCATTGGCGCCTCCATCTTCCTGCAGAGCCTGGCCCTCCTGTTATTCGGCCCCAACAACCGGCCCTTTCCGGTGCAATTCGCCTTCAGTAGCCTGAAGATCGCCGGGGCGACGGTATCGACCCTGCAGGTGGCCATCCTGGTTGCAGCCCTGGGCTTTATGGGGCTGTTGCTGGTCTTCGTGCGTTATACCAGGTACGGCAAGGCCATTGTCGCCTGCGCCCTGGATCGAGACACCGCCCGCCTCATGGGCATCAACGTCGACCGCATGGTGGCCCTGACCTTTCTGATCGGCTCGGCCCTGAGCGGCGCCGCTGGCATTATGATGGCCATCTATTACAACGCCACCTACCCGCGCATGGGTCTGCTGCCCGGCCTCAAGGCCTTCAGCGCCGCGGTCCTGGGAGGGGTGGGCAATATTCCCGGGGCCATCCTGGGAGGGCTGCTCCTGGGGGTGGCCGAGAGCCTGGGGGCCTCCTATATCTCCTCTGGTTACAAGGACGCCATCGCCTTCGCCATCATGATTCTGGTGCTGCTTCTCCGGCCCCAGGGGATCCTGAGGGGGCGGGGAGACTGAGATGACCGCCTATCTCCTGCATCTGGCCATCCTGGCTGGGATTTACATCATCCTCACGGTGGGCCTCAACCTGATTATCGGCTACGCCGGGCAAATTTCCCTGGGGCACGCCGCCTTCTTCGGCGTCGGCGCTTACGCCTCCGCCCTCATGGCCCTTAAGGTCCATTTTTCCTTCCCCCTGGCGGCCCTGGCCGCCATGCTGGTGGCGGCAGGGAGCGGCCTGGCCCTGGGCCTGCCCACCTTGAGATTGAAGGAGGATTACCTGGCCATCGTCACCCTGGGATTCGGGGTGATTCTGGACATGGTGTTCCTCAATCTGGACATCACCGGCGGGCCGGAGGGTCTGGCGGGCATTCCTTCACCCAGCTTTTTCGGCCTGAGCTTCCGGCCTGCGGGCCGCTATCTGGTGCTGGTGGCAGTGGCTGTGGCCCTGGTCCTGATCCTGACCTGGCGCCTGGTGGAGTCCTATCACGGCCGGGCCTTGCGGGCCATCCGGGATGATGAGACCACCGCCCAGGTCATGGGAATCAACACCTCGGCTTACAAGGTGGCCGTCTTCACACTGGCCGCGGCCCTGGCCGGCCTGGCCGGTTCCCTGTACGCCCATTACATCACCTTCATCAACCCGGAGTCCTTCGGTTTGCACACCTCTATCCTGATCCTGGCCATGGTGGTGCTGGGGGGCATGGGCTCCATGACGGGAGCGGTGATGGGTGCGGTGATCCTGACGGCCCTGCCGGAGGTGTTGCGTCAGTTCCAGTCCTACCAGGACCTGATCTACGGGGCGCTGCTGGTGGGTCTGCTGATCTTGAGGCCCGAAGGGTTGCTGGGCAAAGGCAAGTTGAGTTTAAAGTTCATAACTAAGAAAGAATAGTTAAGGAACGGTTTTCGATTTTCGGTTTTCTGTTTTCGGTAAAAGCAAAAAATCTCAAGTCATTGGGCAAAGAGGGTTTGGAAGCTATGAAGGTCACAATCCGGCAACTGATAGCCGTATATCTAAGATCGGCTATTCGAATAATACTAACATGTCATTAAACAACCGAAAACAGAAAACAGAAAACAGAAAACTGTGCTCACGTTGAAAAGTGTCCAGGCCGGATATGGCCGCCTGCCGGTGCTCAAGGGCGTCTCCGTGCACGTGCGGCCAGGCGAAGTGGTGACCCTGATCGGCGGCAACGGCGCCGGCAAGAGCACCATCCTGCGCACCATCTGCGGGTTGCTCCGGGCGCATAAGGGGTCCCTGGAATTTGCCGGCCAGGACCTGACCCTGCTAACTCCCGAGCGCATTGTGGCCCTGGGTCTGGTCCTGGTCCCCGAGGGGCGCAGGGTCTTCCGGACCCTGAGCGTCACTGCCAACCTGGAGTTGGGGGCCTACACGCGGCGGGATAGAATCGAGGTGCGCCGGGACCTGGAGGATCTGCGGCGGCGCTTCCCCATGCTGAAGGAGCGGGCCCAGCAGGCGGCCGGCACCTTGAGCGGCGGCGAGCAGCAAATTCTGGCCATGGGCCGGGCCCTCATGGCCAGGCCCCGCCTCCTGATGCTGGATGAGCCGTCCATGGGCCTGGCCCCCCGCATGGTGACCCAGATTTATGAAATTCTGGCGGAATTGAAGAAAACCGGGACTACCATTCTGTTGGTGGAGCAAAATGCCCGGGCCGCCCTGAAGGTGGCCGACCGGGGTTATGTCCTGGAGACCGGCCGCATCATCCTGGATGGGACCGCCGCCGAACTGCGGGAAGACCCGGAGGTGCAGCGGGCTTACCTGGGCAAGGGTTATCGCGAGGTTTGGGAGTGAGAAGCCAAGCTCTCAATGACCAACCGCGGGCAGATGGTCAGCCTAAAAGATTCGCAGTCCTGGGTGGCAGCTGGCACCCTTCTCCGGAGCTCAGGTTTTAGCTGGTAAATTGATGAGTTTATTAGTAATCAATAGTTTGACGAAGAAGTTCGGGGGGGTCCAGGCCCTGAACCGGGTCTCCTTCTCGGTGGCCGCCGGCGAGATCCTGGGTCTCATTGGGCCCAACGGCGCCGGCAAGACCACCTGCTTCAATCTCATCAATGGCCTCATCCCCCCCACCGCCGGCAGTCTGATGCTGGCCGGCCGGGAACTGGTGGGCCTGCCGCCCTATCGCCGGGCGGCCCGGGGTCTGGCCCGCACCTTTCAGAATATCCAGCTTTTCGGGGGCATGACGGTGCTGGATAATATCCTGGTCGGCTACCACCTGGCCCAGAAGGCAGGAATTCTGGAGGCCCTCCTGCCCTTGCCCAGGGTGCGGCGGGCCAGGGATCAGGCCCGGGCGCGTTGCCGGGAGCTGCTCCGCCTGGTGGGCCTCACGCTTCAGGAGGACTGGCCGGCGGAGTCCCTGGCCTACGGCGAACAGCGGCGCCTGGAGATCGCCCGGGCCATGGCCCTCAAGCCGCGTTTGCTGCTCCTGGACGAACCTGCCGCCGGCCTCAACCCCCGGGAGACCGAAGATCTCATGGCCCTGCTGGAGGAGCTGCGGCGCCTGGGGACTACCCTGCTGCTCATCGAGCACGACATGAGCCTGGTGATGGGCCTCTGTGATCGCATCGTGGTTCTGGACCACGGCGAGGTCATCGCCAGCGGCCTGCCCCGGGAGATCCGCCGGGACCCCAGAGTCATCGAGGCCTATTTGGGTAAGGAAGGAGAATGAGCGCAACGAGGTCGCAGTAGGGGCGGCCATGGCAGAGGCTTTAAGCCTTGATCGGGTCGCCCGCTTCAGGTGGTTACTTTGACCCAAACAGGCTGGGCGCAGCCGCAAGGGCGACAGGTGAGCCAACCAGCGCCACCAAAGTAAAAACGGGGTTTCATCATGGCAGACTTCGACCCAGATGCGGAACGGATGGACCGCGGCGAACTGGCGCAATTGCAACTGGAGCGTTTACAGGCCACCCTCACCCGGGTCTATAAGAACGTCAAGTTCTACAAGAAGAAGTTCGATGAGATGGGCTTTCTCCCGGAGGATTGCCAGTCCCTGGAAGACCTGGCCCGGCTTCCCTTCACCACGCGGCACGACCTGGCCCGGGCCTACCCCTACGAGATGTTCGCGGTGCCCTTGCGGGAGGTGGTGCGCATCCACTCTTCCACCGGCAGCCCCGGCAACCCCATAGTCATGGGCTATACCGCCCGGGACCTGCACCACTGGGCCAGGCTGGCGGCCCGGGTCCTCACCGCGGCCGGGGTGGACCGCGACGACGTGGTCCAGGTGGCTCTGAGTTACGGCTTCCTGACCAGCGCCTTCGGGCTTCACTATGGGGTGGAGCATCTGGGGGCCTCGGTGATCCCTGCCGGCCCCGGCGGCGCCGCCCGCCAAATCCAGGTGATGCGGGACTACCGCACCACGGTGCTGGCCACTACCCCTTCCTATGCCCTGGTGCTGGCTGACCAGATGGAGGCTCAGGGGGTGGACCCCAAAGACCTGCACCTGAAGTTGGCCCTGCTGGGCGGGGAGCCCTGGACCGAAGGGGAGCGCTCCGAGATCGAAAACCGCCTCTATCTCACCGCCTTAGACCACTACGCCCTCTCCGAGGCCATGGGGCCGGGGGTGGCCGGGGAGTGCGCCGGCCGTCCGTTGCCGGGCATGCACCTCAACGAAGACCATTTCCTCCCCGAGATCGTTGACCCCGAGAGTGGCGCCATCCTTCCGGCCGGGGAGCTGGGGGAACTGGTGCTTACCACCATCACCCGGGAGGCCACTCCTTTGATTCGCTTCCGCACCGGGGATTTGGTGCGCCTGGCGAACGATCCCTGTCCCTGTGGCCGCACTTTAGCCCGCATGAGCCGCATTGCCGGGCGCTGTGACGAAGTGGTGATCGTCAAGGGCATCAATATCTTCCCGACCCGGGTGGGTCAGATCCTCCGCAGTCTCCAGGAGGAAGAGCCCTGCTACCAACTGGTGGTGGGCCGGGAGGGCCATCTCGATTACCTGGAGGTCAGAATCGAGGTGCGGGAGGACCTGTTCTTCGACAAGATGACGGTGCAACGGGAATTTTTGCAGCAACTCACCCACAAACTGGCCCAGGCCATCGGGGTCCAGCCCCGGGTCAAACTGGTGGAGCCGGAATCCCTGGCCCGGGACCAGGAGACCTCGCCCCTGGTGATCGATTTGAGGAAATGAGCGGTTGACAGGCCGCGGCAAAATGCCGAGGCCGGGCCGATCAAAGGTGGATAAACCATGGAGCTGCATAAGGTTATCCTACTTGCTTGCTTAACCCTGGGTCTGGAGGCGGGCTGCCGCCCGGTGCCGGCGCCCCCGGCCAGCCTGAGCCGGGATTGGGGAGTGCGGCGGACCTTCGATTATCAGGGGATCAAGATCAACTACTATGATGCCGGGCAGGGGCCGCCCGTCCTTCTATTGCATGGCTTCGGTGGCTGCGCTTACACCTGGCGGTATCTGATCCCGCCGCTGGCCGCGGCGCATCGGGTCTTGACCCTAGAGCTCAAAGGCTTCGGCCTCTCGGACAAACCCCTGGACGGCCATTACGCGGTGGCAGACCAGGCGAAGATGGTGGCCGCATTCATCCGCCGGCAAGACTTGCACGACCTGGTGATCATGGGCCACTCCCTGGGCGGCGGGGTGGCCTTGATGACCTATCTCGGGTTGCAGGAGGACGATCCTGGACGGATTGACAAGCTGGTGCTCATCGACAGCGCCGGCTACCGGCAGAAGCTGCCCTGGTTCATCCGCCTGGCCAAGATTCCCGGGGCCGATGCCCTGGGCGCCCTGCTGCCGCCCCGGTTTGCCGCGGACCTGGTCCTAAAAAAATGTTATTATCATAAAGACCGGATCACCGAGGAACAGATCGACACCTATGCCTATTACGGCAGCCTGCCGGGGGCCCGGGAGGCCATCAGCCAGACGGCGAAACAGATCCTGCCGAAGGATATCGATCGCCTCACCGAACAGTATAAGGGCATCTCGGTGCCGGTCCTGGTTATCTGGGGGGTGGAAGACGAGGTGGTGCCGCTCAGGGTCGGCCTTTTGTTCAAGCGGGATATCCCCGGAGCCGAACTGGTCCCCTTGTCAGGCTGCGGCCACATCCCCCCGGAGGAGGAACCGCAGGCCACCCGGCAGGCGATTATGGATTTTTTGAAGAAATAATCTCAAAGAAAACCATTGATTGAGAATACTGGCTAATACAGAACAAAATAAAAAATGAAAAAGTGAGACCGGCGGGACGCCTGTACCACCAAAAACTTAATAAGTGAGCAAACCTTATGCGACCCTCATGGGATGAATACTTCATGCTCATCGCCAAGTTGGTGAGCACCCGCAGCACCTGCAACAGCCGGCCCACCGGGGCGGTGCTGGTCAAGGACAAGCAGCTTCTGGCCACCGGCTACAACGGTTCCATGCCCGGCGCCCCTCATTGCAGCGACGAGGTCATGCCCGACGGCTCCCCTTATTGCTATCGGCGGGCCATGAACGTCCCCGACGCGGATAAATATAACTATTGCCGGGCCTCCCACGCCGAGGCCAACGCCATTGCCCAGGCGGCCCGCTACGGGGTGGCCATCAAAGGAGCCAGCCTCTATGTCACCCTGCAGCCCTGTTTCGTGTGCGTCAAGCTCCTGGCGACGGCCCAGATAGAGCGGGTCTATTACGAACTGGGCTACGAGTCCCAGGACGCGGCCCGGGACGCCTTCTGGGAGGCGGCGGTCCGTGAGGCGGGCTTCCAGGATTTTCGGCAACTCAGCGTCTCGCCGCAGGCCTTGGCTTACATCTTCCCCAGCCTGGAGGAGGGCACCTCCCGGCGGCGTTTGCAGGCCACCCCGGTGATGGAGCCGCACCGGGTGGGCGCCCTGGACCAGGATTAGCATTCGGGTGGCACAGGCTTCCAGCCTGTGAATTGAGGAGAGCAGCGATGGCCAAGAAAAGCCCGGCGAAGCAGAGCGGCTCCCGGAAGGCCAAGGCGGCGACTATGCCGGCTGCGGCAGCGCCGGTGTCGCGGGCCCAAGCCTGGCCGCGGCGCCTGGGCCGGGAGATGACCGCCCTGTTGCTGCTGGGATTGGCGGGCTTCTTCATGCTGGCTCTGGTGAGCCATTCTCTGCAAGACCCCCAGGGATTGCTGGCGGCCTGGAACCGGGCAGCGGTGCAAAACGCCGGGGGCAAGGCCGGGGCCGTGGCCGCGGCCTACGCCTGGTGGAGTCTGGGCCTGGCGGCCTTCTGGATTCCCCTGTCGCTGTTGGGCCTGGCCTGGCAGTCGCACCGCCGGGGACTGGAAGATCTGGGTTGGCGCCAGACGGCCGCCTGTCTGGGGATGATCCTGTCTACGGCGGGGCTCTTCTATCTGGTCCGCCCCTATTATTCCGGGAACGAGGGACTGGAGCCCGGCGGCTTCCTCGGCGAGTTGCTGGGCAGGGGGCTGTTGGCGGTCTTGAACCGCCCGGGCGCAGTCCTGGCCCTGGCCTTGACCCTCCTGCTCAGCTTCATGGCGCTGACCAGGCTCTCCTACGTGGGGTTGATTTCTCATTTGGGTGGGATCATTGACGATCTCTGGCATCGCGGCGGGCGCCGGCGGCAGTGGCCGGGGGAGGCGGGGCCCCGACCCATCCGTGCCCCCGCCAAACTCCAGGCCCCGGCTATCAGCCGCCACGGCGGCGAGGCCGAGGAGACCTTGACGCCGCCGCTGCTGACCACGGTGGCCCCCACTCCCGCCGCCGCAGCCAGGCCCAGGCCGGCGCCGGTCCCGGGCAAATTTACCCTGCCGCCCCTGGATCTCCTCGACCCCCCGAAACCCTGGAATAATCAAGTGCAGGAAGAGGCCATGGTGGAGCAGGCCCGCAAACTGGAACTCACCCTGCGCCATTTCGGGGTGGAGGGCCGGGTCACTCACATCACCACCGGTCCGGTGGTGAGCCGCTTCGAATACGAGCCGGCCCTGGGGGTCAAGATTAGCAAGATCACTGGCCTGGCCGACGACCTGGCCCTGGCCCTGAAGGCCCTGTCCATCCGCATCGTGGCCCCGGTGCCGGGCAAGGGGGTCCTGGGCATCGAGATCCCCAACCCCAAGCGCCAGGTGGTGGCCCTGCGGGAGATCCTTTCCGACGCCGCCTACCAGAAGTCAGCCTCCCGGCTCACCCTGGCCCTGGGCAAGGACATCATGGGGGCACCGGTGGTCACCGACCTCGCCAGGATGCCCCACCTCCTCATCGCCGGGGCCACGGGCTCGGGCAAGAGCGTCGGCCTTAACGCCATGATCCTCAGCATCCTCTTCAAGGCCACCCCTGATGAGGTGCGGTTCCTGCTTATCGACCCCAAACGCATCGAACTGTCCCTATACGAAGGCATCCCCCACCTCCTGCACCCGGTGGTCTTCAATCCCAAAGAAGCCACCGTCGCCCTCCATTGGGCGGTGGGAGAGATGGAAAGGCGTTACGCCCTGCTCTCCGACCTGGGCGCCCGCAATATCGACGGCTATAACCAGAAGGCCGGGGTCAAAAAGGCCGATCCCCGGGTGGAGGAAGGGATTTTGCCCCGGTCGCTGCCCTACCTGGTGATCGTCATCGACGAGTTGGCCGACCTGATGCTGGTCTCCTCCCGGGACACGGAGGAGTATCTGATCCGCCTGGCTCAAAAGGCCCGGGCGGCGGGCATCCACCTCATGGTGGCCACCCAGCGGCCCTCGGTGGACGTGATCACCGGCCTCATCAAGGCCAACTTCCCCACCCGGATCTCCTATCAGGTTTCGGCCCGGGCCGACTCCCGGGTCATCCTGGACCTCCAGGGGGCGGAGCGGCTGCTGGGCATGGGGGACCTGCTGTTCCTGCCGCCGGGGACCTCCCGCCTGAAGCGCATCCACGGGCCCTTCGTCAGCGAGGAGGAGGTCACCCGGGTGGCGGAATTTCTGAAGCTCCAGGCGGAGCCGCACTATGAGGCGGGCATCACCGAACTGAAGGAGTTGGATGAGGAAGTGGCGGAAAACGGCGAAAGAGACGAAAAATACACCGACGCCAAGGAACTGGTGGCTGAGACCCGCAACGCCTCCATCTCCATGCTGCAGCGCCGCCTGCGGGTGGGTTACAATCGGGCGGCCCGCATGATCGAAACCATGGAAAAAGAGGGGCTCATCGGCCCCTCCGACGGCGTCAAGGCCAGAGAGGTCTATATTCCCAGGCGGTAAGATATTGCCTGACCGGGGAGCCAGCGGCCCGGGGTGGGGGCGACAGTGGCGCAGGCTTTAAGTCTTGATCGGGCCGCCCCTCCAGAACCGTTTCATCAGGATGTTTAATGTTGGTAAGGCGGGCCGCGGGCCCGCCTTATTTTATTTTCACAATATTTTTGACATGATTTTCAGATTTTCTATGTCAACCGTATTCAGCGCAATGGTTGACAATTAAGAGCATATGGGTGATTTTAATATGGGATTACCGTGATGAACTATTCCGATTGGCAAGAGATCTTCAGGGGGGAGTGGCAGGGTTTGTGGGCCCGGCTGGGGGAGACGGCCCAGACCCGGGAGCGCCATTTCGGCCGGCGGGTCAGTTTCTGCGTCATCCTGAACGCCAAAAGCGGAGCCTGCTCCGAAGACTGCGCCTTTTGTTCCCAGTCGGGCCGGGTCAAGGGCGAGACGCCCCATTACCCCTTGCTGGCCAGGGAAAAGCTGGTAGCCGCGGCCAAAGCCGCCGCGGCCGCAGGGGCCTTGCGCTTTTCCATCGTCACTGCCGGGCGGGGGCTAATCACTCCCCGGGAGCAGGAGGCCGTCGTCGAGGCGGTGGCCGCCATCCGCCAGGCGGCGCCCATCCAGGTGTGCGCTTCCCTGGGCATTGTGGGGCGAGACTTTCTCCGGGACCTGAAGGCAGCCGGCCTTTACCGCTACCACCACAACCTGGAGACCGCGGCATCCCATTTTCCTCGAATCTGCAGCACGCACACCTACGGGGAGCGACTAGCCACCATTGAGGCCGCCAAGGCCGCGGGGTTGAGCGTCTGCGCCGGGGGCATCCTGGGGCTGGGCGAAAGCGTAGCCCAGCGCTGGGAACTGGCCCAGGCCCTGGAGGATCTGGCAGTGGACGCCATTCCCCTGAACTTCTTGCACCCCTTGCCGGGCACGGCCCTGGCGGACCGGCCGCGGCTGTCCCCGCTCACCGCCCTGCAGGCGGTGGCCGCCTTTCGCCTGGCATTTCCGGAGCGCTCCCTCATCATCTGCGGCGGCCGCCAGGTAACCCTGGGTTCTTTGAGCCCCCTAATTTTCGCGGCCGGGGCCGACAGCCTGATGACTGGAGACTACCTCACCACCCGGGGCCGCCTGCCGGAGGAGGACCGGCAGGTGCTGGCCGATTTGGGGCTGGAGTTGGCTGGAAAATAGGGAATTGGGGGGGGGAGAGAGCCGAGTACTAGATTTCTTAAATATAGTAACGTTTTCCGTCCCCCCCTCACCCCAGTTTTCTCCCTTCGCCGGGGGGAGAGGGAGTAAAAATGCAGTTTCCCCAGGGTTACTGAGAGCGTCAATGGCATTGCATCTTTATCCCCTCTCCCCCAATGGGGGAGAAGGTCAGAGTGAGGGGGAATTAATCCGGCTCCCGCCGTTGATAAATAAGTTACCGGATTTATGAAATCGCCTGCTGGGGTTTACTCTTTTACCCCCAAGAAAACGATCATGGAATTACCGATATTACCTGAATTCCGGGGCGTCTTGGTCACCGGCACCGACACCGACGTGGGCAAGACGGTGATCGCCGCCGGCCTGACCGCGGCCCTGCGGCGCCGCCAGGTTAAGGCCGTCTATTTTAAGCCTATCCAGAGCGGCTGCCCGGAAGAGGGGGGCCGGCTGCTGCCCACCGATGCCGCCTTGGCCCGGGAACTGGCCGGTTTAAACGAGCCCCTGGAGCTCCTCACCCCAATAACTCTGCGGCTACCCCTGGCCCCGGGGGTGGCCGCGGCCCGGGAGGGCAAGCCGGTGGACCTGGGCCGCATCGCCGCGGCCATCCGGGAACTGGCCGGCCGTTATGACTTCCTGGTGGTGGAAGGCGCCGGCGGACTTTACGTGCCCCTGACGGCTGCCAATTTCCTGGTGCTGGACCTGGGACGCTGGCTCAAGCTGCCGCTGCTGGTGGTGGCCCGGGCCGGCCTGGGCGCCATCAACCACACCGCCCTGACGGTGGCGGCGGCCCGGCAGCATGGCCTGGAAGTGGCCGGGATTATCCTGAACCGCTATCCGGAATCTCCGGGCCTGGCGGACCAGACCAACCCCGCAGTGATCGAGGCCCTGACCGCCAGCCCCATTCTGGCCCGGGTGCCGGAGGTGGGGAACCTGAAGCTGGGGGCGGGCCGGGAGGCATTGTTGGCGGCCCTGGCTGAAGTCTGCGGCAAGCTCGCCTTAGGTGAGCGCTGAGAGTTGCCATCGGTATGCTGTCCATTGAAAATGACTGATTATTAACCCCCCCTTTGGAAAAGGGGAGGTAGGGGGGATTTAATCTAACTTCTTGAAATCCCCCTAAATCCCCCTTTTTTAAGGGGAAACTTGACTCGATCCATATCCCACGTTCCGAGCTGGATATGTTTTCCGGCTAATTAGGTGACACTTAACTATCGGCAAGCTATGCTGGATCAATTATCCCAAGAATTGGCATCCCTGGAAACCCAGGCCTTAAGGCGGCGTCTGCAGGCGTTGGAGGAGGTGCTGCCCGGCGGCAAGGTGCGTCTGGCCGGGAAGGTTTTGCTGAACCTGTCCTCCAACGATTATCTGGGTCTGTCTTTGGACCCCCGGCTCATTGCCGCGGCCCAGGCAGCCGCAGCACGCTGGGGGACGGGAGCCGGGGCCTCCCGGCTGGTGGCGGGCCACCTGGCCTTGCACCAGGAGGTGGAGACGCGGCTGGCGGACTTCAAAGGGACCCAGGCCGCGGTGATCTTCAGCACCGGTTACATGGCCAACCTGGGAGTGATCGCAGCCCTGACGGGCCCCGGGGACGCGGTCTTCTGCGACCGCCTCAACCACGCCAGCATCTATGATGGCGTCAAACTCTCCGGGGCTACCCTGCACCGCTTCCCCCACCGGGATCTGAACCGGCTGGAAGAGCTGCTGCAGCAAGGCCAAGGAGCCAGGCGGCGCCTGATCATTACCGACTCCGTCTTTTCCGTGGACGGCGACCTGGCCCCCTTGGCGGAGCTGGTGGCCTTGAAGGATCGCTTCGGAGCCGCCCTGATGATTGACGAAGCCCACGCCACCGGAGTCCTGGGAGGGAAGGGCGCCGGCCTGGCGGAAGCCCTGGGCCTGAGCGTCCGTATTGAGGTCCATCTCGGCACCTTTTCCAAGGCCCTCGGGTCCCTGGGCGGCTACGTGGCTGGGGAACAGCGGCTCATCGAGTACCTGCACAACCGGGCCCGCTCCTTCATCTATTCCACCGCCCTGGCGCCGCCGGTGCTGGGCGCCATAGAGGCGGCGCTTGAGGTAGTGGCCCGGGAGCCCCGTCCCCGGGCTTATCTTCAGGAGGAAGCGGAGATATTTCGCCGGGGGCTGGCGCAGGCCGGCCTCGATACCCTCGGGAGCCAGACCCAAATCGTCCCGGTGCTGGTGGGGGATAATGGCCGAACCCTGGAATTTGCTGCCCGCCTGCGGCGGCAGGGGCTGCTGGCGGTGGCCCTGCGGCCCCCCACGGTGCCCCTGGGCCGGGCCAGGGTTCGGTTTTCCCTGTCCGCCGCGCATAGCCGGGAAGATTTGCGAAAGGCCCTCAACACCATCATCAATACGGCCAGGGCCATGGGGTTGGGAGCATGAGGACCCTGGTGCTGCTCCACGGTTGGGGGGCCTCCGGGCGCCTTTGGCGCGGGATCGAGGCGGCAGCCCGCGACTATGGGCTCGCCGTCCTGGCCCCGGAGATTCCCAGGTGGGAGGCGGGTTGGCTGGCCCAATATCTCAGCGAGCTGCCTCTCCAGGAATGCGTCCTGGTGGGCTGGTCCCTGGGAGGCATGCTGCTGCTGGAGGCCCTGGCCCAGCTCCGGGGCCCGGCGCCCGGCGCCGCGGTTTTGGTGGCCGTGCCTCCGGTCTTCTGCCGGCGGCCGGACCACCTCTGGGGCCAGCCGGCGGCAATGCTGCGGGCCATGCGCCGGGCCTTGCAAAGCGATTCCATGAAGGTCCTGAACGACTTCGCCCTGGCCTGCCTGGCCCCGGGAGAGGCAGCCTTCCGGGAGGAGGCCGCGGCCGGGTTCGATTACCAGGCAGCCCCGGCTTTCCTGGCGCAGGGGTTAGATTATCTCAGGGATAAGGACCTGCGAGGCCTGCTGCCGCTTGCCCAAAAAACCTTAAGCCATTCTGGCCGGGTGGTCATCATCCAGGGGGAGCAAGACCGAATCGTTCCCCCGGCCCAGGGGCGGGATCTTCAGGAGCGTTTGCCGGGGTCGGAACTCCATCTGCTGGCGGCCGCGGGGCATATCCCCTTTCTCACCCAGACCACGGCGGTCAACGACGTCTTGAGAGGTTTGCTCAGTGTGGCCGGTCCCTGAACTGGACAAGACCTTCTCCTGCTTCGAAAGAGTTAGGACTGCACAGGCGGGACGCCTGCGCCACGAAAAAGGCAACCGGGAATGACCTGGATGGACGGCAAGCAAGGCATTCGGCGGAACTTTGCCCGGCGCGCCGGGTCTTATGACCGGCATGCCGGAGTGCAGCGCTATATGGCCCGGGGATTGCTATCCCTTCTGGAGGGCCTGCTGCCCCGGTCCGGACGGATCATGGAGATTGGCTGCGGCACTGGCCTTTTTACCCAACTCCTCAAGCAAGTGAGCAACGGGGCCTCCCTGGTGGCCCTGGACCTGGATGCGGCCCTGGTCGCGAGAGCCCGCCGCCGTTTGGGGGCGGCCCCCGGGGTAGCATGGCTGGTGGCGGACGGCGAAACCCTGAGCCGGGGCCGCTTCGATGCCATCGTGGCCAATGCCGCCTTCCAGTGGCTCACTTGCCCGGCAGAGGCCCTCACGGCTTACTTCCGCCTCCTCTCCCCCGGGGGGACGCTGGCCTTTTCCACCTTCGGGCCCGGAACCTTCCGGGAGTTGGCGGATTCCCTAAGGCGGGCCGCAGCCGAGGTGCAGCCTAACAGCCAGCCGCCCATCACCGCCCAAAGTTTTCTGGATGAGGCAGGTTGGTCCCGGATATTGGCCGCAGCCGGTTTCCCGCAGATCAAGCTGGTCCGGGAATGGGTTACCTATAGGTACCCCTCGGTGCCGGAATTTCTCAAGGCCCTCCAGGCCATGGGGGTTACCAATCCCCAGCCCCGGCCGTTCTCCCCCCGCTTGTTCAGGGCCCTGTTGCAGGCCTACCAGGACGATTATGGACAAAACGGCTCCATCCCGGTGAGCTATGAAATCATCTGGGCACTGGCCGGCAAATGAGGCAGTTAGGGGAATTGGGGCCGGCCTTGAAAGTTGCTGATTAATCCCGGGTCGCCTCAGGCCAGATGAAAAAGGCAGGCCCAAACAGCCTACCTTTCCCACCTAACCGAAAAACGAAAAAGTCCCTACAGCGGCTGGATCCAGGTGGCCTGGGGGCCCTGGTCCCCCTCTTCCTGGCCGAAATTCACCTCCATTCCGGGATTCAGCCCGGCAAAATCCCCCTTTTTCAGGGCATTGGCATGAAAATAGACCTCCAGGCCGTCGTCGGATTCGATGAAGCCGTAGTCCCGCTCCGGGAAGAGGCGGATGATCCGGCCGCGCCGGGCGGATTCTGCATGGGTTTTGACTTTCTGCTGGATGACATGGGAGTGTTCTTCCAGTCGTCGGTCCAGGACGTCGAAGGCTTCCACCAGCAAGGGCAGGACGGATTCTCCCTGGCGTTTCACGGTGATGGCCTCCCCGGGCACACTGACCACCAGTTGTACTTCAAAGGCGCCCAGATGGTGGTGGGCGGTGCCGGTAATTTCCGTCCGGGCATGCAGAATAGGCCCGGAATAGTGATGCTGCAGGCGGGCCAGTTCAGCTTCGATCTTCTCCCGCCACTCCGGCAAGATTTCCAGGTGCCGGCCTTCGATGTGCATATCCAGCGGCTGCATGATCCACCTCCTGAAAAAGTGCCCTCCGACCCTTTTCTGTTAAGTTTTGCGGGGGGCCTTGTCAATGCCAGAAGGAAGCCGGGGAATCATCTTGTGACAGTGGCTCAAGAGGGGTAGGGGCAGCTTTGGTGGTTCATAGGAGCTCCGAGGTGGGGCAGGCCTCCGTGCCCGCCATTTCAATTAATCTTCCGCCAACCCATGGATATTTCTCAATCTCAGGCTATACCTTAGACGGATTACTCAAAACTCGAAAGCCGAAACTCGAAACTATGCAACCCCGGAGAAATATGGCATGATATTCCACAATGTGGGCGAACTGCAACTTTGGAGAGCCGCAGGCAGGGGGTCCGGGTATAATTAGCGAGCGGTGCCTCAAAATTAGGCGAAATTAACCGCGGCCAGGGAAAGTGCAGGACCTATGCAGGTGGCCGCCCCGGAGACCCAGGCGGTGGGACCATCCTGGGAAGAGAGCCTTTTCTGGACCCGAAAAGAAGAAAACCTTGCCCACCTCGGTAAAATTTCGGGAGTACCAGCGGTTTCAGGAGCAAGCCCGCAACCTGGTGCAGCTGCCGGAGGCGGGAGCCGCTCCGCTCGCTTACCTGTTGCCCGAGGCCCGCTGGCAGGGACTGCTGCGGCGCTCCTCCGACCAGGCAGCCTGGCTCATGAGCCTGTCTCAGGCCACGGGGGTCTTTTTCTTTCCCTCCCGGGAATGGCCGCCCCGCCTCCTACGGTTTCTCAAGCTGTTGAAGGTCAAGCGGCTCCTGGAGGCAGGCGCCGGCCGGGGCTACCTCACCGCGGCCCTGGCTCCTCTCTGTCAGGGGGTGGGCCTCATTTTCCGGGCCGTGGACCGGGGCGATGGCGAATTTCAATCGGGGCTGCCGGTGCATCCCCGGGTGGAGCGGGGTGATGCCTTCGAGGCCATCCGGGATTTCCGCCCCGAAGCGGTGCTCTACGCCTGGCCGCCGCCAGGGCAGTCCCTGGTCCCGATTTGCCAGATGGATTTTCTGCATTATCTTATCATGGTGGGAGAGGAGGGGGGCGGCGCCACCGGGGACCCGGAGGACTGGCGGCGCCTGGCGCACCGGACCTCGTCTTCCTTGAGCCGCCTGGGCCGCGGCCGCACCGGTCCTGAACGGCATCGGGTCACCGTTTTCTATGGCCGCGGCCGCTCTGGAAACGGCGGATCGAAAACCCCTGGTAATCTGTCATATTAATGAAAAGGGGGCTTAAATGAAGAAAATCTTGCTGGACTGCTTCTTCAAGCCGGAATCGGTGGCGGTGATCGGCGCCAGCGAAAAAGAGGGCAGTGTCGGCTCCATCCTGGTACAGAACCTGGTGCGGGGCGGATTTCCCGGGAGCATCTTTCCCGTTAACAGGAATTACGCTCAGATTCACGGTCTTACCACCCATGCCGCCATCACCGCCCTGCCGGCCCCGGCGGACCTGGCCATTATTGCCATACCCATCAAAGATGTGCCGGAAATCATCAAGAAGTGCGGCCAGGCGGGAATACGGGCAGCCATTATCGTGTCCACCGGCGGCCGGGAAACCGGACCGCAAGGGAAGGTGATTGAAGGCGCCATCCAGGAAGCGGCTGTCAAGGCGGGGGTGCGGTATTTGGGGCCCAACTCCATGGGGCTGCTCTGTCCGGCTGCCCACCTCAACGCCAGCCTCGCCCTCCATATGCCTGCGGCGGGAAGCCTGGCGTTCATCTCCCAAAGCGGCGCCCTGTGCCTGTCCGTCCTGGGCTGGTCTGCTCAGAAGAACATCGGCTTCAGCCACTTCATCAGCGTAGGCTCCATGACGGACCTGGACTTTGGCGACCTCATCGATTTTTTGGGCAACGAAGAAAAGGCCCGGGCCATCATTATGTACATGGAGGGCCTGACCCAGCACCGCAAATTCATGAGCGCGGCCCGCTCCGTATCCCGGGTCAAGCCGATTATCCTGGTTAAGGCGGGGCGCAGCCAGGCTGGGGCCCGGGCCGCGTGCTCCCACACCGGGGCCCTGGTGGGGGAAGACGCCGCCTACACTGCGGCCTTTCGCCGGGCCGGCATCATCCGGGTGGATACCGTGGGCCAGTTGTTCGACTGCGCCGAGGCCCTGGGCAAACTGAAGCTGCCTGCCGGCAGCGGGCTGGCGATCATCACCAATGCCGGGGGGCCGGGGGTTATGGCCGCGGACGCCCTGGACCGCTGGCGGATGGAGCCCGCGGCCCTGGGACCGGAAACCCTGGCAAAACTGGACGAAATCCTGCCCGCCTACTGGAGCCGGGGCAACCCGGTGGACATCCTGGGCGACGCCTCGCCGGAGCGCTATGTGCAGGTGGTGCGCCTGGCCTTGAAGGCCCCGGGGATTGCGGGCCTGGTGATTATCCTCGCACCCCAGTCCCTCACTGACCCGAGCGGGGTGGCCCGGGCCCTGGCCCCGGAGTTGAAAGGCCAGGCGCGACCAGTGTTTGCCGTGTGGATGGGTGGCGAAGAGGTGGCCGAAGGGGTGAAAATCCTCAATGCTGCCGGCATTCCCACCTGTGAGACCCCGGAACAGGCAGTCAATACCTTTATGGAAATGTATTTTTACTCCCGGCACCTCGGCTTACTGCAAGAGACACCCCCTCAGATGGCCCAGGACCTGAATATCAACACCAGGAAGGCCAGGACCTTTATTGACCAGTGTCTGGCCCGCCAGGCGACCATCCTCACGGAGCTGGAGTCCAAGGCCATTCTCTCGGCTTACGGCATTCCCATGAACCGCACGGTGGCTGCTGCTTCCGGCCCGGAGGCGGTTAGCGCCGCCCAGTGTCTGGGGTTCCCCGTGACCATGAAGATCAATTCTCCGGATATCACCCACAAGGCCGAGGTGGGGGGGGTCCGCCTGCACATCCATAGCGATTCCGAAGTCCTGGCCGCCTTCCGCGAAATTACTGAAGAGGCTCGGGCCCGTAGACCCGAGGCCAATATCCTCGGGGTCACCGTTCAAGAGCAGGAAATGCCCCCCGACTGCGAACTGCTCATCGGCAGCAAGCACGACCCCGATTTCGGCCCCCTGATCCTGTTCGGAGCCGGCGGCGGCCTGACTGAGGTGCTCCAGGACGTGATGGTGGACCTGCCGCCCCTCAACCTGTTGCTGGCCAGGAGGATGATCGAAAGGACCCGGGTCGCCAACATGCTCCAGGGTTACCGGAACCTGCCCCCGGCTAACCTTGACCGGCTCAGTGAAATCCTGGTGCGGGTTTCTCAATTGGTAACGGATTTCCCCGAGATCAGTGAGCTGGACATCAACCCCCTGTCGGTGACCGGGGGCCGCTTTATGGGCGTGGACGCCCGGATATTGCTGGCCCCCAGTGCCGTGCCGGCCCCCCGCCACCTCATCATAGCCCCGTACCCCAACCAGTATGAAAGCCACTGGATGATGCGGGACGGCACCCCGTTGCTGCTGCGCCCCATAAAGCCCGAAGACGAATCGCTGGTCTCCGATTTCTACGGCAAGTGTTCGGAGGAAACCATCTATTTTCGCTATTTCCGCCATATCAAGAAGTGGACCCACGAGATGCTCATCCGCTTCACCCAGAATGATTACGACCGGGAGCTGGGGCTGATGGCCATAGGTCAGCCGCCTGGTCCGGAAATAATGCTGGGGGTGTCCCGCCTGGTGATGGAAGCCAACCGGGAGACCGCAGAGTTTGCCGTCATGGTGGCGGACCAATGGCAGGGTAAAGGCCTGGGCGCCAAACTGGTGGAGGAGGTCATCGGCATCGCCAAGGAAAACCAGGTGAAAATTTTGTGGGGCGAAGTCTTATCCAGCAATAAGACGATGCTGGATTTGGTGAAGCGCCTGGGTTTCACCTTGATCCGGCAGGCGGAAGCCCAGACCTTCCGGGCGGAGCTGCAATTCTAACTGGCAGCCGGAAACGATCTGAGGAAGAGGAGCGCATGTCCGAACGCTTCCCCGAGATAGTGGAAGAGGAATGCATCGCCTGCGGCACCTGTGAAGAGATGTGCCCGGAAGTCTTCAGACTCAACGAGAATCTGGGTTTTGTCCAGGTGCTCAACCCGGACGGCGGCTCGGAAGATAAGATCGAGGCAGCTATTGAAGCCTGTCCGGTGCAGTGCATCCATTGGAGCGGCCAGGGATGAGCGCTGCCACGAGGTGAGTGCTGGCCTTTTCGGGCAATTATGGTAAATATTTGAAACAGTCGCCGCATTAGCAAGGATAATGGCAAAGTGAGAGGGTAAATGAACGAGACGCGTCATCTTTTCGGTACCGACGGGGTTCGGGGGGTAGCCAATATCTATCCCATGACCGCGGAGGTGGCCCTGCAGTTGGGAAGGGTTCTGGCTTACGTCATTAAATACGGCCCCGGCCGGAAACGTATCGTGGTGGGCAAGGACACCCGCATTTCTGGCTACCTCCTCGAGTATGCCATCACCGCAGGCATCTGTTCCATGGGGGTGGATGTATTGCTTTTGGGGCCGCTGCCCACCCCGGGAATCGCCTTCAGCACCTCCTCGATGCGAGCCGATGCCGGGGTGGTCATTTCCGCCTCCCACAATCCCTATCAGGACAACGGCATCAAGTTCTTTTCCGGAGATGGTTTCAAGCTGCCCGACGAGATAGAAGCCCACATAGAGAGGATGATGAGCGATCCGGGAGTAGAGGGGGCCCGGCCCACAGCCACCGAGATAGGCCAGGCCTTCCGCATCGACGATGCCCGCGGCCGCTATATCTCCTTTCTGAAGAGCACCTTCCCAAAGAAACTGGATCTGGACGGCCTCAGGATCGTGGTCGATTGCGCCCATGGGGCCACCTATAAGGTGGCGCCGGAGGTCTTCACGGAGTTGGGGGCGGAGATCATCCCCATCGGAGTGCGGCCCAACGGCAAGAATATCAATCGCATGTGCGGGGCCACCTATCCAGAGACCATGGTATCCCTGGTAAAGCGTCACCGGGCCGACCTGGGGATAGCCTTCGACGGTGACGGCGACCGCTGCATAGTGGCGGACCACACCGGCAGGGTGGCGGATGGGGACCATATTCTGGGCATCTGCGCCCTGGCTCTGATGCGCCGGGGAAGGCTGCCTCGCAAAACGGTGGTGGGCACGGTGATGACCAACCTGGGTCTGGAGGTGGCTCTGAAGAAGGCCGGCATCAAACTGGTGCGGGCCGCGGTTGGAGACCGCTACGTCTTGGAGGAAATGAAGAAGGGAGGCTATATCCTGGGGGGGGAACAGTCCGGGCATCTGGTCTTCCTGGATTACGCCACCACCGGGGATGGCATTCTCACGGCGCTGCGGCTGCTGGCGGTGATGCTGCTGGAAGACAAGCCGTTGGCCGAACTGGCCGGCTTCATGGAGGATTATCCCCAGGTTCTCGTCAACCTGGAGGTCCGGGAAAAGCAGGATTTGCAAAGGCTGCGGCCGGCCCGGCAGGCGCTCCGGGAGGCGGAACGGTCCCTGGGGTCCCAGGGACGCCTGCTGGTGCGCTACTCCGGCACCGAGCCGAAGCTGCGCATCATGACCGAGGGCGAGGATCGGCGACTGGTGGAACGGGTGGCCCAGGACCTGGCTAAGACGCTAAGCGCCTTGCTGAGCTGAGGAGAAAAAGCTCATGCTGCTGGTGATGGATGTGGGCAATACCAACACGGTCATCGGGGTCTATCAGGATGACCTCCTTCTCCACGATTGGCGCATCCGCACCGAAAAAGAAGCCACCATCGATGAGCTGGGCATCCTGATGCGTAACCTCTTCCAGGCCCAGGGCCTGTCCCTGGACCCCGGCACCGACCTGATCATCTCCTCGGTGGTGCCTCCCATGAGCAATACCCTGGAGGGCTTTTCCCAACGCTACCTGAAGGTCCGGCCTCTGTGGGTGGGCCCCGGTATCAAGACGGGCATGCCCATTTGCTACGATAACCCCCGGGAAGTGGGCGCGGACCGCATCGTTAATGCGGTGGCCGCCTTTGAACAGGTGCACGGCGCCGTGGTGGTCGTGGATTTTGGCACCGCCACCACCTTCGACGTGGTTTCCCAGCGAGGTGAATATCAGGGCGGGGCCATCGCCCCGGGGGTGATGATCTCCTGTGAAGCCTTATTTCTCAAGGCCTCCAAGCTGCCTCGGGTGGAGATCTTCGCCAGACCTAAGAGCATCATTGCCAAGGACACCATCAGCAGTATGAACGCCGGCATTATTTATGGCTACGCCGGGCTGGTGGATGGTATCGTGGCCCGCATCAAGAAGGCCATGGAGGACCACCCGCCCCGGGTCATCGCCACCGGCGGCCTGGCCTGCCTCATTGCCTCGGAAACCCAAAGCATCGACATGGTGGACGATTATCTCACTCTGAAGGGCCTAAAGATTATTTACGAAAGAAACCGCCCCCGCCGGGAAGAGCGCAGCAAGGGGATTGGCCAGGCCTAGCCGTCCGTGTGGGGCGGGGTCTTATTGGGGAAAGCCATGAGGGACTCTGAAGAGCTGGACCCGGGCCGCCGCTACCTGGCGGCGAGCCGCTATCGCCGGGAGGACCTGGGAGAGGCGCGGCTGACATATCCTCGGGCCCCCCTATACAAGAATTACCCGGAGGCCCCAAAGCGCCTGCACCTCGACCCCGAGGCGGGGCGCACGGGCGCGGACCTGTGGCAATGCCTGGGCCAGCGCCGCTCCCAGCGAAGTTATCAGGAACGGCCTCTGACCCGGGACGAACTGGCCGCCCTGCTCTGGGCCAGCCAGGGGGCAACCTACGCCAGCCGTGGCTATCTCCTCCGGGCGGCGCCCTCAGCCGGGGCCCTCTACCCGGTGGAAACCTACCTGGCGGTACACCGGGTGGAGGGAGTGGAGCCGGGGATCTGGCACTTCCAGGTGCCGGACTTTTCTCTGGAGCTGCTTAAGGCAGGGGACTTTCGCCATTCTTTGGTGGGGGCCGGACTCTCTCAAGACTTCCTGGGCGACGCCGGCGTAGTCTTCATCTGGACCGGGGTACTCAACCGGGCCATGTGGAAATACCGGGAGCGGGCCATCCGCTACCTGTTTCTGGACGCCGGCCACATCTGCCAGAACCTGATGCTGGCCGCCACCGCCCTTAAACTGGGAGTCTGTCCGGTGGGGGCCTTCTTCGACGGGGAAGTGGAGCGCCTGGTCCAGGTGGACGGGGTCGAGGAAGCGGCCCTATATCTGGCCGCGGTGGGACCTTTATGATTAGCTAGGGGTGAGCTCACGGGGGCCATCTGACCCCCCTGTAAAATAAAATCTCTGGAGGAGAATACCGTGGTGAGATGGCTAAGCATGATAATTTTGGCCGCCTGCCTGGCTCTGGGAGGGATGACGACGGGCTGGGCCAGCAACCTTCAGGAACAGGCCAAGGAAGACACGAATAAGGCCGCCAAGGCTTACCTGCAGGAGGGGCTGCTGGAGGCCGGCGAGGGACATGACGTCCAGGCGGCTGTCGCCTTCCGCCAGGCCCTTGCCATCAGGCCCGATTGGGCCGAGGCTCATAGCCTTTTGGGCAGCTCCCTGTCCCGTGCCGGCGACCTGCGGGAGGCGGAGGCGGAGCTGCGCAAGGCGGTACAACTGAAGCCCGATTATGCCGAGGGCTGGAATTATCTGGGGGAATTTCTCCAGGCGCGCGGCAAGGACCAGGAAGCCCAAGAGGCCTTTGCCAAGGCCAAGCAGTATGCCCGTCCCCCGCATTAGGGCCGGGCGCGCCGCCTAAAAATCCGCCCCGTTCCTTGAGGAGGGGGCCGCTCAATTCAAGAAGACCACCAGGCGGTTTTTGCCGTCGGCGGTGCGGTAGTATATGAGGCTCTCCGCCAGGCGCTCCAATGAATTGAGATGGGGAGCGTCCACGGGGGAAGCCATCCCGCCGGGGTTGCCCGGGGAGGTCTCCGGGGAAGTTTTCGGGACTGCGTCGTCTTCGAACATCAGGCGCAACCTGGGGCCCTTCTCCTCCAATTCCACGGCGATGGAACCAGGTTCGTCGGGCTGATAGGCGTGATCCACCAGGTGCTGGAAGATCCTTTTGGCCGCCAATTCCAGGGACCGGAGTCTGGCTGCCGGCAGGCCGCGGTCCTTGCTCCACCGGTTGATGAAGTCCTCCAGCAGTCTCAAGTTCTCCGCTCGATTAGTCAGGGTCAGACGGGAGGCGACCATGGCCGTGTAAGTCCTAACAAAAGGGTTTCCGGTTTTCGGCTAACAGCCAGCCAAGCGAGTGCCGCCCGCTTAAGATGCTCAACCGCATACATTTCCCGTGGTTCCATGCTTGATGCCATCACCTGGATGATACTACCGGAGGCGTCCCTTCCCGCCGCGGCGCTGAAGCCGCTGGCTGAACGCTCCGATTTTCCCCTATTTTATTAGATTTTGCAAAAAGAATAGGGTTAAATCGAATATCTGACAATCGGGGTTTCCCTGAATGTGATTTAGTAGAAAACCTGATTTTCAGGCAGCGGGCCGCCGGGCCGGCCGGCGCCGGCTCCCGCCAATCGCCGCTTTGCGCAGGGGCTCCCTGGGGTATCGAGCAACTCCATTTAAGAATCCGGGACGTCAACCCTGCGACGGGGTCTCGCATCCGTTTCTCCTTTCCCAGGGTGGCTGGAATTAGCGGCGGCAAAGGCCTTGCCAGGGATTGATCCAAGGACCGTGCCAAGGTGGGCCAGAAAAATAAATCCTGAAATTATCCATGGTTAGACCACAGAAAGCCCGAGTCGGAACCGCGGCCGGGGACGGCTGGCGCCAGATTCTCTTGGAAAACAGATAATTATTCTTGTTTCAGACAATTGTGGCACACCCCAATCCAGGGTCAGAGTTTCCGGTGCCCCTTGAGCGCCTGGCCCACCCCGGCCCGCTCCGCGGCAGGCTGCTGGAAGCGGTCCCGTTCGCTGAAGATGCAGCCACAGTACTGCTGCTTGTAAAGCCCAAGCTTTCCGGACCTAATCCGGCCTTCCTCCCAGCCCCGGCGAAAATCTTCGTAGTAAAAGGGCACCCCCACCTCCTGGACCAGCAATTGCCCCAATTCCCTGATCAATTCATGGTTTTGAAATTTGCTGTAGAGGAGGGTGGAGGTGAAGGCGTCGAATTTGCCGCTCCGGGCTACCCGGGCCGTGGCGCTGAGGCGTTGGTAGTAACAGAAGCGGCAGCGCTCCGCCTCCCGGAAGGCCAGGTTACGCAAGAATTCCTCCAGGGGATAGCTCCGGTCCCAGATCACCGGCAAGCCTACTTTGGCGGCATAGGTCTCCAGGGTGGCTGTCCGGCGCTGATGCTCCTGGTAGGGGTGGATATTGGGGTTGGAAAAGAAGCCACGCACCTGGTGGCCCTTTGCCGCTAAGGCTGTCAACGGGTAGATGGTGCAAGGGGCGCAGCAGATGTGCAGCAAAATCTTCATGGACGTCAGGTGATATGCCCCATGACCCGTTTTACCGTTTGCCCCAGCTCGCCGATATTGGCCACTACAGTCACCCCGGCCCGGCTGAGGGCCGCCATCTTGTCCGCGGCCTTGCCGCTGCCCCCCGAGATAATGGCCCCGGCATGCCCCATGCGTTTGCCCGGCGGCGCGGTCTGTCCGGCGATGAAGCTCACCACCGGCTTGGAGACGTGGCCCGAGATGAAGGCCGCGGCCTCCTCTTCGGCCACGCCGCCGATCTCCCCGATGAGCACCACTCCCCCGGTCTGGGGATCAGCTTCGAACAATTTTAGCATATCTATGAAATCGGTGCCAATAATCGGATCGCCGCCGATGCCCACGCAGGTGCTCTGGCCGATGCCCAAAAGGGTCATCTGATGCACCGCTTCATAGGTGAGGGTGCCGCTGCGGGACACCAGGCCCATACCCCCGGGTTTATGGATCTGGCCCGGCATGATGCCCACCTTGGCCTGGCCCGGAGAGATGATGCCCGGGCAGTTGGGGCCGATGAGGCGGCAGCCGCTGTCCTTGAGGACGGCCATGACCTTCACCATGTCCAGGGTGGGGATGCCCTCGGTGATGCACACCGCCAGCTTGACCCCGGCGGCCGCGGCCTCCAGGATGGCGTCGGCGGCAAAGGCCGGGGGCACGAAGATCAGGGAGGTGTTGGCCCCCGCCTCTTTGACCGCCTGGGCCACGGTGTTGAACACCGGGACGCCGTCCACCTGCTGGCCGCCCTTGCCCGGGGTCACTCCTGCCACGATTTTGGTGCCGTATTCGGCGCAGGCCCGGGCGTGGAAGGAACCCTCCTTGCCGGTAATCCCCTGCACCACCACGCGGGTGTCGTTATTTACCAGAACGCTCATATCTCACCTTTCAGTCTTTTCCGGTTCACAAAGCAGCTCCAGGAACCAGCTTTTCTCCCTCCCCTTAAGGGGAGAGTCGAGGCGGGGGTGAAACTCAGCCCACCAGGGCCGCCACCTTTTGGGCCGCATCCAGCATGTCAGTGGCCACAGTGAACTTGAGGCCGGAATTCTTCAGGATCTCCCGGCCCTGCTCGACGTTGGTCCCCTCCAGGCGGACGATGATGGGCACCTGCACCTTGACCTCTTGCACCGCCTCCACCACCCCGCTGGCCAGGACGTCGCAACGCAGGATGCCCCCGAAGATATTGATGAGCACCCCCTTGACCTGGGGGTCCCCCAGGATGATGCGGAAGCCGTTGCTGACCATCTCTGCGGAGGCGCCGCCGCCCACGTCCAGGAAGTTGGCGGGTTCGGCGCCGGCGGCCTTGATCAGGTCCATGGTGGCCATGGCCAGGCCGGCGCCGTTCACCATGGCGCCGACATTGCCGTTCAAGCGGATGTAATTGAGCTGGTGCTTGCGGGCCTCAAATTCCAGGGGGTCCATCTCGCTCGGGTCTTCCAGGCCGGCCAGGTCGCGGTGGCGGAACAGGGCGTTGTCGTCCAGGTTGAGCTTGGCGTCCAGTGCCAGCAGGGCTCCGGATTTGGTGACCACCAGCGGGTTGATCTCCGCCAGGGAGCAGTCCAGAGCGATGAACAGCCGGTAAAGGCTGTCGATAAAGCTCACTGCGGGGCGCAGCAGTTGGGGGTCAAGGCCCACCCCGAAGGCCAGGTTGCGGGCCTGGTAGGGCAAGCAGCCGGTGATGGGATTCACCGCCTCTTTGATGATCAGCTCCGGGGTGCGGGCCGCCACCTCTTCAATCTCCATGCCGCCGGCGGCGCTCATCATGATCACCGGGCGGCCCAGGGTGCGGTCCGGAACGATCCCCAGGTACAGTTCCCGGGCGATCTCCTGGGCCTGCTCCACCAGTACCTGCTTGACCAGCTTGCCCTCGGGGCCGGTCTGGGGGGTAATCAGGGTCATACCCAGGATCTGGCCGGACATAAGCTCCACCTCCTGGGCAGTAGCCGCGGTCTTGATGCCGCCGCCCTTGCCGCGGCCGCCGGCGTGGATCTGGGCCTTGACCACAAAAGGGCCGCCCGGCAGGTTTTCGGCCACCTGGCGGGCCTGGGCGGCGGTCCCGGCCACCGCTCCTTCGGGTACCGGCACCTGGAATTTCCTGAGCAATTCTTTGGCCTGATATTCGTGAATCTTCATAATATGTGTCCCTTCCCAAAACCGAGATTAAGAAAGATTAAACCAGACCCTCATAAGATGTAAAGAAAAAAAACAATAAATGGGGCGCCGGGCGGCAGGGGAGAAGGCGTGCAAAAGATATTAGACAAATATTGTAACAAATTTGATTACAGATATGAAAAGTTAATTATACATTGCCAAACAATGATCTTATATTTAATAACAAAACCTTTCTTATAAATAATAAGGCAAGTTGGCTGCTCATAATTTATCCATCAGATAAATAAAGAAAAGAGGATCAAATAAAACTGGCAGATAGTGTTAATTTAATAATGTGAAAATTATCAATTCGAGTTTCCCGCCATGAATTAGTGGAAGCGGAGAAGATAAATGATTCCACAGGCCGGAGGCCTAGGCTACCGGGTCCGGGTAGCATTGGCGTCCCGCCTGGGTACTGAATTCAGGGGTGCGAACCTGAGTCATGAAGATAACGGCATGGGCTTCCTCAGGGCTGGTGGCCGGGTGCGCTCCAGGAATCCGGGTGATCTCCGGAGGGAGCCGCTAGGGTGTAATCGAGGCGGTACAGGACCACGATCAGGATGAGGGTGCCCAGCAGCATCCAGATAGGCCCGAAGAGCCACAAAACCAGGAGAACCCCGATATAGTAACCCCGCATGCCGGCAGTGTAATGGAGGCTGGCATGACTGAGGATACCCGCAACATAACACGGGGTGATCTTGTGGGCCAGCGAAGGTGGGACATTTATCATGAAATTGACCTGGTTGAAGGAGCGGATGGCCATGGTAAAGTTAAAGAAGATGAAGAAGAAATCGACCACGATCGTCATCAGTTTGAACAGCCACAGGACCCGGTGCTCCCGAACCAGTTCCTGGAGGCTGGGGGTGATTTCCGCCATCTTCTCCGGGCTGGCGGCGACGCTCATGACCCCCAGGCAGATGAGGATGGCGGTGGAGGCCAGAAAACTCGAGGCCATCACCAGGTTGCGCAGTGTCTGGACCGCCAGAATGTCCCGCTTGTCCGCCATGACGGACTCCACCCAATGGCCCTGCAGGTGGTTGATGACCCCGATGGAGGTGGTCAAGGGGCGGCGCCGCACCCGGTTGATCAGCCGCACGTAATAGCTGAGCAGGATGAGGAAGGAGGCGCAGGTGAGCAACAACTCCAGGTTGACATGCACCAGGGACGACTCCATTTGAGGGCTCCTCCAGAGGACGGCAGGGCTCACCAGTCATGACCAGGGGCGTTCTTAAAACTCCGGAAAATTGAGCCGACCCGATCCTGGTTCAGGCGGCCGCCTTGCACCTGAAAACGCCCCTCGATTATCACCTACCATGTTTCCCCAGTGGATGCAATTCCCCTGGAAGCCCTTTAACCTCCTGCGGTTATTTACCGGAAAATTTCAGGCGCCGCCATCTGTCCAGGGGCCTTAGGACTTGAGAAAAGCCGTGGTAACTTTTATGATAGAAAGGCCCGGTTAATTTGCCTGGGCGGAGGTTAGGGGATGGTATTGTAGGGGCGCACCCCCGTGTGCGCCCTCAAACGGGGCGGACACCTGGGTCCGCCCCTACCAAGATGATCAGCGGGCCGCGGCTGCCCGTCCCGGAAACGGACAGGAGAGGGGAACATGAAAAAGATCGTGTTGTTGCGCCATGGCGAAAGTATCTGGAACCAGGAAAACCGGTTCACCGGCTGGATCGATGTGGGCCTCTCAGAACGGGGGTTGCAGGAGGCGGTCCAGGCGGGCCGCACCCTGGCCCAGGAGGGGTACACCTTTGAGGTGGCCTTCACCTCCATGTTGAAACGGGCCATCAAGACCCTGTGGCTCACCCTGGAGGAGATGGACCTGATGTGGATTCCGGTTGAGCATAGCTGGCGCCTCAACGAGCGCCACTATGGCGCCTTGCAGGGCTTGAACAAGGCGGAGACCGCGGCCCGGCACGGGATGGAGCAGGTGAAGATCTGGCGGCGCAGCTATGATGTGCCGCCGCCGCCCCTGAGCCTGGACGATCCCCATTATCCCGGTCGCGACCCCCGCTATGCGGGCCTGCGGCCGGAGGAGATTCCCCTCACCGAATGCCTGAAGGACGTGGTGGCTCGCTTTTTGCCCTACTGGCAGGAAACCGTGGCGCCGGCGGTGGCCGCGGGGCGGCAGGTGCTGATTGCCGCCCATGGCAACAGCCTGCGGGCCCTGGTGAAATATCTCGACGGGGTCTCGGAAGCAGAGATCGTCGGTCTCAACATTCCCACCGGTATTCCCCTGGTTTATGAACTCAACGACGACCTGACCCCGATTCGCCACTATTACCTGGGTGACCCGGAGGCAGTGGCCCGGGCCATTCAATCGGTGGCCGCCCAGTTGCAAAAGAAGCCCTGAAGGCGGGATCTATCGGAGTGTTTCATAATTAGCTGGACATAATATCAGGACTAGAACGCTGGATTTTGCATGGTTAAGTCCCCCTTTGAAAAGGCGATTATATACTAAGCAAACGCAGGCCGCATGGGGATCGCTTTTCCAATGGGGGAGGCCATGACCTGCCCCCGAGATAAATCACGTTGGGGGTACATATGGCGATGGCTTGCGACTGCATTCATCATCGTAGCCATTATAAGTACCATAAATTTTGTAAATAAACTTCCGATCTTTACTAATCATAACTTCATAACAAAATTCAGCCCTGTGCCTTGGGGTGTTGGGGAAAACATCATAATAATCAATCCACCCATATATATAAAACCGTTGTTTTTTAGTCCGAGCATCTTCAAACGCTGTGAATGGCATACGGACACGAGCATCAAGTGTCGTTTTGCGCCCTATAGTACCATAAACTGGTGGGTCTGTATCGGGGTAATCAAAACCACTTGGGATATCTTCAGGGAAACAGCGATGATTAAAATTGCAAATCATTTTCCTAACAGGAGTCTCACCAGTATTTTCGAGTACTATTATTATTTCACCAAAGCCCTCAGCAGGTTTAACAGTATGAATCAATTCTTTAATAGAAACATAGGCTCTTTGGGTAGTTTGGAGAGAATCAACACTTCTTTTCAAATGCCAGCCCTGCCAGATTGCGACACCAAAAAGGAGTATGGTGGCAATGAAAAGGCCACCAGTAAACTTAACGAGCCACCTATTTTGAGACGACTGCTCATTTCGTTGTTCTCTCTCTTGCTTGGCCTCTGTCTCACTATTGGGGGGATTAATTGTTTTGACAACGAGAGGCGATTGTTCGGTTCCTCGCTTATCGGATTCGGCTTTTTGTTGGTTATCGGAGGGATGTATTTGTGGTGGATTACCTTTTATCCTTGGACTTGGAATTGGCCGATTTGATTGTGCATTTGCCACAATCACACATAAGCAAGTGAGAATGATTATCCAGATTGATCTTCTCAAAATTAGCATGAAAGTTATTTCTCAGCTTTTTTTGATTTAGATATTTTCTTTTGAACCTCTGGCGGAGTGGTTAGCATCCGGCGCAAGACATCGTTTTCGTTTGGTGGCTTCTGCTCCTGGGACTTGACGGGCTTTTTAGGCAAAGAGGTATCCTCCAAAGGTTATGGTTATGCAACAGGCGCATAAAATAGAGACAGACAATTTTTCGTCAAATGTATCCGAGGCTTCTTGCAATTCTCTCGAGACCATTGATGACATCATTAACGATGTCCGTAAAAATTTTAAGAATATTACTCGCAGAGCCAGGGTGCTGAATTGCAGCTTCGTGGAAAGCTATATCGAAGGTGATACCTACATTATATTTGACCGTTGTATCACCTTTAGGGGTATAAAATATGATCTCATTTTTACTGCTGTCAAATCTTGGCCTATCAATTTGTTTTGCGGTCCCATAAGAAAAGGTGTGAATCATTTCAACATTAGCAATCGTGGCGATTGGGGCAATCAGCCGATGCTTATTTTTAACGCATATCCAGTTCAGTGCCCAAATATAACCGTTTGGTCCTTTGTATGGCTCGATCTCTCGCAAGAGCGTGATAATATCCTTGGGATATCTCGCACCTTTGGTGCTGATAAAATTCTCCAGCCCGCGGATATTGTCGGGGATAGGGAAATAGGCTCTCTTATCAGCCGAAAGAGCATTAGAAGCATCAGAAAATGCATACCAAGCGTGGTCGAGAGCGGACCTCAAATTATCAATAGCATCGGCGGCGATTGTAGCAAAATTATCAGGAATAGATTCAGTAAGTTTTATCGTAATTTTTTGAGATTCATGAATTCCGTTGAGATTATCCTCACGGATAATAGTGCAGGGTTTTTGCAAAAAGGAACGTATCCTTTCATTAAAGTCGGTAATGTGATAATTACCCCGCGAAAGACGGAGTTTTGCACTATGGAATAGGTCGTTCATGGAATTATTTCCTTTTTTTCAGCCAAGGCTTATCGTCTGCGTATATTTGCTCATTGTTAGTTAGTCCGCCGATAGGTTAGGCGTTTGCCGGTAATGCCCTTGAGGGCTTCTGTTGTGCGGTCTGAATCATCGTACCCAAGTTTAGCGCGGTGATTATAACGAAAATCAAACTCGGTAACGTACCTTTGAAGATGCTGAACGCTGACATGCTGATAAGTCCCGATCAGGCCACGCTTAAGGATACTGAAAAAGCCCTCAACTGTGTTGGTATGGGCTTCGCCGCGGACATATTCATCGTTGCTATGAGCCACCACATCATGCTGCTCAAATTCAGGACCGAGAATCCTGTATTGCCCCGCATCATCGGTCATAAGGTGAGCATCGGGGTCAACATGGTATTTGAGATAGGGCTTCAAGGTCTTGGCGCTCACGCCGGGGACATGGAAGGAGCGGACCTCACCCCCGCGCTCCACCAGGGAAAGGACAGCGTTTTTGTGCCCGTATCCCTTGCGTTTCTTTGCTCCGGGCTTTGTGCCTATAAAGGTTTCATCGGCCTCAACCGGACCTTGCCCGCCAAGCATCTTGGCACTGAAGTAATTGGGTTCCATAGCTTTCCTGATTCTGTGTGTCATAAACCAAGCGGTTTTATAGGACACCCCCAAGATTCGATGCAACTGGTGGCTGGACATGCCCTTTTTGCTTGAGCAAAGCAGATGTGTAGCAAGAACCCATTTATGGAGCGGAACCTTGCTATCCTCAAAAACCGTTCCCACTGTCACGGTAAACTGTTCACGGCAATCGCCGCAGAAAAGCAAACCGGGGCGTGCGCCCTTGCGCTTACCATTGCTCTTGGTTTTCGATTCGATAGGGAAGATACGGCCTGAAGCTCCGCAATGTGGGCAAATCGGGCCATTAGGCCAGCGAATAGATTCTAAATGTTTGCGGGCCGCATCATCATCGTGGAATCTGGCTTCGTCAAATTCTGACATGGCTTGGTTTCCCTTGAAAGGTTGATTTATATGTACTGTACATCAGGGTTATGCGTTTGTCAAGTATATAATCGCCTTTGAAAAAGGGGGACTTAGGGGGATTTCAAGATTAATTATTCAAAGGGGAAATTTATGTTGGAATTGAAAGGCTTTCGGCTTGACCAAGACATCCAAACTGTAAGTGCTTGGAAGCAAGACATGTCCAATTTATTGGGCTTAGGCCAATTCGTTAAGATGTTCCCTGACGAAAAATTATTCAAGACAAACCAAGTAGATTTTTTGGGGGAGACATGGGATTGCATGCTCGGGGTTACCAATAATAAAATTTATAAGATAGCTTTATCAGGTAAGGCAAGTAATATCAATGAAAAAGCGTACAATTACTTTTTAGATTTATACGGAAAACCATCGGAAAGCAAAAAGAATTTATGTATTTGGGAAACATCAACAGCTAATTTGACTTTATCTAAGCATTGGCTATTTAGAGTTGTAAATATTATTGCGACATCAGGAACACCATTTCATTCCTGAGCTAACATGAATTATCCTTTATGCCAAAGCGGAAACATATGGTAGAGCAAGGGAGAAACGATGATAATTCCATTTATTTTATCGGTAATTGCCTGGCCCATCGTTACACTTTTGGGCAATTTGTTGATAAGCAAATTTCTAATGCCTATCTTTAATCTTACGCATAACCCTACGGATAAAGTTGGTTACAGGGTAGCTGATATTTTTCAAGCACTATCACTCATTGGGTCACAGATTATAGCGGTACTTTCTGCCAAAGGCATTTACAGTTTGTTCCAGAGTCAAGCCACGGCCTGGTTAGCTATCCCATTTGGCCTATTGTGCTTTTTATTTGGCCCCATGGCGGGGCCAATAGACGACCGTTTACAAGCAAAATATGAGGGGAAATGCCCCGGGGATTTGGAGAGGCATGTAGGTTGGTCTTGGGCAGTTGGGCTTGGGATAGGTTGGGTAGTTGGTTCAATACTCCTGCTTCTATAACTATCCGCCGTGGAGAACTAACTAAGGCGTATCCCTATGATTATCATGCTGGAAAACATTGCAGTACAAATTGCTGCGGTTTTCATTCTCTGGTTTTTTCTCCGGTGGGTTTGCAATAATTATCCAAAATGGAGAAATGCGGCAGCTTTCATAGTGGCATTAGGGTCTTCTTATTCTGCTGGGTTTGTATTTGATATGCTCACTCAAGTAGTGATAGGGAGATTACCTTTTGAAAATGTTGTAACGCCAGTATTTACGTGGACAGGTATTGCAATTGTTTGCCTTATTCTGGGCTTTAATGTCGCATTATCAATGCGTGTACTTTACATTCCTTATCTCATTAATGCAGGAATCGCTTTGTTGGCAGCAGGTATTAATTGGTATAATATCTTTGTAGCACTACCTCTTTTGGTTGTTGCAATTATTATATCCCGATATAAACCTCAGTCTATAAAAAGGATTATTATGATTACAGGAATAGAAGATTTATTTTTAAAACAACCCATTGACGAGGCTAACGATTTGCAGGAATTTACCGATGAAGAATACAATAGGATGGGATTAGCCGGAGCACCAAGGATGCTAATAGATGAGAAAATATATTCTGGGCCAGATGTTTTATTCGCTGGATTTGATTGGAATACTACTGTAGGGGCAACTGAGGGAAAAATATATAAAATAGCACTTCAAACAATGAGCGACGACAAAGGTAGAATTAATTCTATATTTAAACACACACTAAACTATTTAATCACCCAAATGGGAAAATATAGTGAACACCATTTCTTATCGAAAAAATATGTTTGGCATACTGCTGATGGGAATGTTTGGTTTGATAAAGTGAGCAAAATCGGTTGGCACGGTGTAAATCTTATTCTTACTTCCAGCTTCATCAGGGGACAAATAAAAACGGCATAAGAGGAAATTTCGAGGCCAATAAAATGATTTATATAGTATTGCTCGGAATTATAGTTGTGCTCTTTATATTTTCAAGGAAACAAATTCGCAATATCGTGGCGCAAAATTGGTTGGGCAAAGGTTGGATACTGACACAAGAGGGCGATTATCAAGGGGCCATTAAAGCATTCAATAAGGTAAATAAGCTCTATAAAGTTAAAGACCTCAACCCACATACTTTATCATCTAAGGATTTAATTGCCTATATCCAATTTGTAGGCTCATCACATATCGGCCTTTCAATTGATTATGCAGGTGTTGGCAATTTAGATTTAGCAAAAGATAAATTAGCGGTAGCGAAAACATTAGAAATGCTCTATGGAGCAAGTAGTCCAACAGAATTGTTGCAAAAGGTGGGGCTTAACCAGCTTATTGGAATAGTTAATAAAATAGAAAAGCATACTTACTCATGGGATAAGACATAAAACTTATTCGGAGAAAAGAGGATTTTATGGAGAGTGAGGCGAAGTTAATTTTATTATTTGAAAAATATTCGCCAATTATAAACCCATTATATAAAGATGCAGCATCCATAACATATAATATTAAATGGAGATAAAGATGAATATAGCCATAGAAATTGTTCTATCAATTATAGTTATATTTATCGGTATTAATGTTGGAAATATTTATAAACGGAATAAATTAATACGGAAAACAATGCAAGATGACATTAAACTGAATAAACTTATAAAGTCAATGTACAGCGACGGTGTATTTAATGCAGCGCCAGAAGAAATCTCGATAACCGGGAGATTTTATACCGACAACTATCTAATAAATATAATGAATGAGATTAAGTCGAGTAAAGGAGCACTCGACAAAGCAAGAAATATGCTAATTATTGGATTAATTATTATATTAGCAGTGAGTTATTATATAGGATATATCTATATTATAATTAACTTAACGCTATTTATAATTATTGCGTTGATAACACCTTTAGGCGAATCGGCAATAAAAAATGCGTACTTAGACGTAAGGTCTATCTCTTGGAATTTATATCATTTCTATCGTGAACAACCAAAAGAATGTGAAGCTTTTATTAAAGAAGCCTATTCATTGGAAAAAGTATTCAAAGCAATCAAAGAAATAAGTTAGCTGCATAAGGGATTGCTGCAGTGGGGCGGGTCTGCCTCATCATTCGTGGGCTATTTATTCCCCAATAATCTTCACCAGCACTCTTTTTCTCCGCCCTCCATCGAACTCGCCGTAAAATATTTGCTATTAAATCCCCCCTACCCTCCTTTCCCAACGGGGGGTTAAAAACCAGTCATTTTCTTTCAATGGATAATCAATTGCGGAACAGACAACTGGCTACCAGTTCACCCGCAGCTTATATTTTTCGATCTTGAGGCTCAGGGTCTTGCGGTTGATTCCCAGGATGCGGGCGGCGTCCTGGCGGCGCCCCTTGGTGCGCTGCAGGACGAACTGAATGTAGCGCTTTTCCATGTCCTCCAGGGTATGGTCTTCCTCGGTAAAGACCTGGAACTCCGCCTGGCGCTGGGATATGAAGCTGGGAAGATGCTCCGGCTCGATGATGTCGCCATCTTCCAGGATGATGATGCGTTCGAGGGTGTGCTCCAGTTCCCGGACGTTGCCCGGCCAGGCATAGCTGCACAGCATCTTCATGGCGGCAGGCGAAATCCCGGTGACCTCGCGGTTGCCTTTTTGGGCGTACTTGCGCAGAAAATGCTCCGCCAGCAGGGGGATATCTTCGGAGCGTTCCCGCAGGGGCGGCAGGTGGATGGGAATGACACTGAGGCGGTAGAAGAGGTCTTCCCGGAAGACGCCGCCTTTGATGGCTTCCTCCAGGTCCCGGTTGGACGAGGCGATGATGCGGATGTCCAGCTTGATGCGCTTCTGGCTGCCCACCTGCATGAACTCCCGCTCCTGGATCACCCGCAGCAGCTTGGCCTGGATATTGAGGCTGAGATTGGTGATCTCGTCGAAGAAGAAGGTGCCATGGTTGGCCAGGTCGAATAAGCCGTGCTTGCTCTGATGGGCCCCGGTAAAGGAGCCTTTGACATGGCCGAAGAGTTCAGACTCCAGGAGGGTCTCTACCAGGGCAGAGCAGTCCACCGGGACGAACTCGTGGTCCCGCCGGGAGCTGAGGAGGTGGATGGCCCGGGCCGCCAGTTCCTTGCCGGTGCCGCTCTCCCCGGTAAGAATCACGGTGCTGTCGCTGGGCGCCGCCCGGTGGATCTTGGCGAAGACCTTTTTCAGGGCCGGGGAATCCCCGACGATGAACTCCATGCCCTCCCGGCCGTTTCCCGGCTCGGCAGGCGCCGCCGTCGCGGTGCGCTGCTCCTGGTGATCGAGCGCCCTCTGCACTACCGCCTCCAGGTCGTCGAGGCGAAAGGGCTTCACCAGGTAATCGAGGGCTCCGTGCTTGATGGCTTCCACCGCCCCCTGAATAGTGGGGAAGCCGGTCATCATGATAACCTCAGACTCCGGATGGTCCCGGCGGATGCGCTTCAGGACCTCCATGCCGTCCAGGTCCGGCATCTTGATGTCCAGGAGGACAACGGCGTAAGGGCTACGGGCCAAAATCTCCAGGGCCGCGGCCCCGCCCGCCGCGGCGGCCGCCTTGAGGCCCATCGCGGCCAATGCCTGGGCGACACCGGTGCGAATGGCCTCTTCATCGTCCACCACCAGCACCTGCCGGCGGGTGGCGTCACTCTCCCGCATCCTCACCCTTCCTGCCGGCAGTGGGCAGCAAAACCCGGAAAACCGTGCCCCGGCCCACTTCGCTCTCAACTTCCACCGTGCCCAGGTGGGCTTCCACCAGGCATTGGACCAGGGACAATCCCAAGCCGGTGCCGATCACCTGCCGGGTCTTGGGATTTTTGACCCGATAAAATTTGTCGAAGATTCGGGAGAGATCTTCGGGCTCGATGCCGACCCCGGTATCGGCAACCGCCACTTCCAGGTAGTCACCGCGGGAGATTGCGGATATGGTAACCTGGCCGCCGTCCGGGGAGTAATTGACCGCATTGTTCACCAGGTTGGTAAAGATCTCCTCCATGCTGCGCCGGTCCGCCAGGATCGGTTCCATCTCAGCCGGCAGTTCCAGTTGCAGCTTCACCTGCTGCCCTTCCGCCCTGGCCCGCAGGAGTTCCACCACCTCGTGCAATACCTCTCCCAACTGCAAGGGCACCTGCTCCAACTGTCCCCGGCCGGCCTCCATCCGGGCCAGGTCCAGCAGGTCGTTGATGAGGTCCAGCAGCCCCTGAATTTTGGCCTGGGCCCGGTTAAGCAATTCCGCCTGCTTGGGGCTCGTTTCCCCGGCCAGGCCGTCCAGGATCACCGCATGTTGTTGTTTGATGGCCGCCAGGGGGGCCCGCAACTCGTGGGAGACCATGCGCACGAAGTCGTTCTTCATCTCGTCCAGTTCTTTGAAGCTGGTGACGTCGTGAAAAACCGTGACCGTCCCCAACACCTGCTGGTCCGGCCCCCAAAAGGGCGCCGACAGGGCTCGCAGTTGCACCCGGCCCAGGTTCAGCTCCTGGGAGACGGCCTTTCTGGGATGGTCGGATGGCTCCGCCAGCAGGTCTCGGATGGCTTCCCGGAAGGGTCCATCGGCGATATAGGCCTCAAGTGGTCCAGGCTGGGGCGGTGGGGTCGACAGACTCAGGAGCTGCAGGAGCCAGGTATTGTGCAAGACCACCTCGGCTTCCTTGTTGGTTACCAGCACTCCGTCGGCCATGCAGTTGACTACGGCGTGCATGCGGCTCTGCTCCAAGGCCAGGTTGTCTAGGTTGCGGGCCTGCTCCTCTTGCAGGAGGCGGGTCTGCTCCTGCAATTTGTGCTTCTCCAGGGCACGCCGCACCACCAGGGCGAGGTGATCGATGCTGAAGGGTTTGGTGACAAAGTCGTAGGCCCCCTTCTTCATGCATTCCACCGCATCGGCCACCGTACCCAGACCGGTCATGATGACCACCGGAATCTCGGGGTAGCGGACGCCGGCCTCCTCCAGGACCTCCAGGGCTCCCATCACCGGCATCTTCAGGTCGCAGAGGACCACTTGCACCGACTCAGTGGCTAATTGCTCCAAGGCCTCCCGCCCGTTAACGGCGGTGATCACCCGGAAGCCCTCGTCGGTTAAGACCCGCTTGCAGCCGTGGCGCAGCACCTCTTCGTCATCCACCACTAAGATGGTATCCTGCTGCACCATGCCTTACCCCTTATAAAATGTTCGCTTGTCAAACCGCGGTCGGCCCTGCGCACGAGCCCATGGTCTTGCTTTTACGTCTCACCCTTCCAACTCCAGGCCAGGTCCTGGGTCTTTAAGTTCCAAAGGAAGGGTCACGGTGAAAGTGGTGCCGCAACCCGGGAGACTTTCTGCCTGGATAGTGCCGCCATGGCGCTGAATGACCCCGTAGACAATAGACAGTCCCAACCCCGTGCCTTTACCCGGCGGTTTGGTGGTGAAAAAAGGCTCGAAGATCTTGTCCCGGATTTCCGGCGGGATGCCGCAGCCGGTGTCGGTAAAGCGCACCTCCACTCCCTCTCCCCCCGGGGTACGCTGGCTGCTGACGGTGATGGCCCCGGAGCCGTTCATGGCATCCGCGGCGTTGAGGAGCAAGTTGGCAAAGACCTGCTGGATCTGGCCGGGGTCGCCGATGACCTGGGGCAGGCTTGGGTCCAATTCCTGGTGGATCTGGATATTGTGGAAAAAGGCCTGGTGGCTGACCAGGTCGACGCTGTTGCGGACGACCTCGTTGGGGTCGAAAAGCCGCTTTTGCCCCAGGGAATGACGGCTGAAGTCCAGCAGGCGATTGACGATCTGCTGGCAGCGCATGGTCTGGTTGATGACGATCTCGATATTCTCCCGCAGGGTAGGCTGCTGATCCAGTTCCCGGGCCAGCAATTCCGCATAGATGAGGATTCCGGCCAGGGGGTTGTTGATTTCATGGGCCACCCCCGCTGCCATCCTTCCCAGGGAAGCGATCTTTTCCGCCTGCACCAACTGGTGGTGGGTAGCCTCCAGTTCCTGATGCACCTTCAAGATTTCCCGCAGGTCGGAAAAGATGCCGACGCTGCCCACTTCCCGGCCCCGTTCCCGGATGATGGTAGCGGAGAAGTTTACCGGCACTTCCTCGCTGTTCTTATTGATCAAAGTGAGCTGGGTAGTGTTCAGTTTGTCCGGCGGGCCGTATTCGTTGCTGCGCATCCGCGCCATCATCTCCGCGGCCAGATGGGGTGGGTAAAAGCGGCGGAAGTTTTCAGGATGGCCAATGATTTCTTCGGCCGTATAGCCCAGGATACGTTCAGCCCCTTCGTTAAAGATGACGGGCACCCCCTTGGTGTCTACCACCACGATGCCGTCTACGGAACTGCGGATAAGGTTATGAAGAAAGGTGTTAGTCTTTTGCAGTTCCCGTTCGATCTGAATCCGCTCGGTGAGATCCCGCAGGTAAAGGCAGGTGAGGATCTTGGCGCCCAGCCGGGAGACGGTCATGCAGGTCTCAAAGATCTGGGGCTCCTCCTCTTCCTGGCGCGGCTGGTTCAGAAGGCTGCAGAAACGGTACTCCCGCTCCTGGCCCAGGTCCACAAGGTGAGCCAACTCCAGGGCCATGTGCAGATGCTGGGACGTTAGAACCTCGCCCAGGTGTTTGCCCAGCAACTCTTCCTTAGGCTGTTGGAGGATTTCCGCCATCCGGGAATTAACATAGACCAGGCGCTGATTCTCATCCGCCATCAACAGGCCTTCCAGGCTGCGTTCGGTGAGGAGATCGAGTTTGGCTTCGGCTTCCACAATATGAGAGATATCCCGGATGGCCTCGAAGCCGCCGATGATCTTGCCCGACGGGTCGGTGATCATGGAGGCCGAGACCGTCACCGGAATCTCCTGGCCGTGGCGATTCCGGACTAGCCGCCGCAAACCGGACATAGGTTGCTTTTGTTCCATGACCTGCTTGAGGATGCAGTCGCAGGAGTCACACTGCCTGGTGTTCAACAACTGGCCGCAAGTCATGCGGCCCACCGCTTCCTGGCGGGAGTAGCCGGTGAGCCGCTCCAGGCTTTCATTCACATGGGTCACCACCAGGTCCTGGTTCACCATAAAAAAAGGCATGGGGAAGTTCTCCAGGATGCTGGCCAGGGTGGCAATTTGCAATTGCACCGCCGGATGCGCCAATAGCTCCTCATGCCTCCGGAGTACCGCCAGGCACCCTGCGGATTCCTTCTTTGGGCCTTTGATGGGGGTGGCGGTAACCGTGAGGGGGGCGGAGCTGGCCCAGCCCGCCCCTGACAGGATGGGGACGCCTTGCAGGCTCTCGCCATGCCTGAGACAGCGGGCCTGGCGCACCTTACCATCGGCGCTCACTGGCGGGACGGCGAGCCGGGAGCAGATGGAGCAGGTGTCTCCCAACCGCAGGGTAAGGCCGAAGATCTCTGTCGCCGCCCGGTTTAAAAAGACCACCTGGCAGTGGCGGTCGGCGATCAAGACCGGATCGGGAAAATCGACCAACAGCGGGGCGCAGGCCGCTCCCAGGTGTAGAGCGTCCCGGACCAACCGGATGGGCCGGTCACCGTCCGCCTTTGGGGCCTTGCCCTGTTTCATACTCATGCCCTGGACCTCGCGGCAGCCGGTGCTGGGCCTTCCACCGGCGCCGCAAAGGTTTGGCCCAGGACCAGTTGCGCCGCGGGGAGTTCGTGTTGCCGGATAATGAGGGAGATGGTGGAAATGGTGCAGCTGAGGGCCAACAGGGAGATGTGGGCCTTCTCCAGAGCCACCGTCAGGGTGCGGGCGATACCGAAGCGGTCCCCGAAGTGGGGGCCGTGCAGGAAGATGCCGGCCACCGGGGTGAGACGCATGGGACGGAGTCCCGGCAGGCGCTCCCTCAGGATGCGGCGGATCTCCGGGCCGCGCTCCCTTCCGGGCTTGGGGTCATGGGTGCTGAAGGACAGGAGGAACTCCTTGCCCTCCAATCCGGGGAGGGCGATCAAAAAGGGAATTTGCAAACCCAGGCTTCCCAGGTCCAGAAGGGCGTCGGCAAAGCCCGCCAGGATGTCGGTAGAGGAGATGCTTAGGCCCCAAAGGTCCAGATCCGGCTGGGGCATGATCCAATAGACCTTGGTGACCTTTTCCTGATAGCTGGCCACCGCGGCGCGCATCAGTTCCTCCGGGGGGGTCTGGGCCGAAAAGAATTCCTGGGGGGACGAGAAGGCGGGGAAGTGGAAATTATCGAACAACCGGTTGACCGCGGCCTTGACTCTCCTTACGGGCAACACCACGGAGATCGCCGCCGGTGAGCTGCCCAGGCCGTGCACCATGACCCTGGCCTGGGCCAGGCTGAGGATGAAATTGCCGATGACCTCCGGGCGTTTGTCGTGGGGGTAGAGGGAGAGAATGGCGGTGCCGGGCTGCAAATGCACGGCCGTCTCCGGACCGGCTTGGGTCCTTAACAACGTAAAAGCCGCTTCTCCCGACTGGCTCGCGGTGCACAAGACGGCGCGATCGCTGGCCATGTGGGTTAAGAAGCTGAGATTGATGCTGTTAAGGGCCAATGGGGTGCTGACCCGCTCGGCCAGGCGACCCTCATCTTGAGGAAAGGAAGCAACCAGGCAGGCTCCCCCCTCCAGGACTTTAAGACCCCCAACTTTGCTTCTATCTGGTTTCCGCTCCAAGGTTAGTCAGGCGCATTTGGCGTCATGCTATCAAGAAACCCTCAGATCAATCTTTCCACCGCTGCCACCAGGGTAGCCGCGTCCACCGGCTTGGGGATGAAATCCTCGGCTTCCATGGCCATGCCTTCGGCATGGCTGTAAGTGGTGTCGGGCACCGCGTCGCCCACCGCGGTGAGCATGACGATGGGGATGTCCTGGGTCCACTTGTTCGACTTCAATTCCTTGCAAAGCTGGTAGCCGTTCTTGCGGGGCATCATGACGTCCAGGATCAATACGTCGGGACGCCGTTTCTTGATGGCCGCTTCGGCTTCCAGTCCATCGTAAGCCTTGCCCACCTCAAACCCCTTGCTCTCCAACATCATCGCTACGGTTTCCACCAGGTCAGGATCATCGTCCACGATCAGCACATACTTTTCAGCCATGAGGCCTCCCCTTTCTAAGTGATCGTCACCCCATTATGGACTTAAAGTTTATAAATTACAAGGCGGATTAGACCGCTGGGCGCACCCCGGGGATAAATTGCCCCTGCCGCGGCTAACTGCCGCCGCCCACCTGGGGCCGGGGGTAGAGGCCGATGCGTTCCACGATTTCCGGCACCTTCTCTTCCCATTCTATGGCCATCAGGTGGAAGCCCCGAATCCCCGGCACGCCCTTCAATTCCTCGATCTGCTCCACCGCCATGTTGATACCCTCTGCCGCCTGTTTCTCCTTGGGGACCCCCGCCAGGCGCTTGACCACCTCATCGGGAACATCCATTCCCGGCACTCGTTTTTGCATGTATTTGGCCATGCCCACGTTCTTCATGGGAGTGATCCCAGCCAGCACCGCCACCTTTTCGGTGAGGCCCCGGTCCTCGGCGATCTTCATGAATTCTTTGAACTTGTCCAGGTTGTAGATACACTGGGTCTGGACGAACTGGACCCCGGCGGCCGCCTTCTTGCCCATGCGAATCACCCGCATAAAGACATTGGGGCCGGCGAAGGGGTTGACCGCGGCGCCGATGAACATCTGGGGCCGCACTTCGAATTGGTGGCCTCCCAGGAGCTTCCCCTCGTCCCGCATCATTCTCACCGCCATGGCCAGTTGGGTGGAGTCCAGGTCAAAGACGTTGGCGCAACTGGCGTGGTCGCCGAAATGCTGGTGGTCGCCGGTGAGGCAGAGGAGATTATGAATCCCGAAGGAGGCGGCCCCCAGGACGTCGCTTTGCAGGGCGATGCGATTGCGGTCCCGGGTAGTCATCTGCAAAATGGGCTCCAGACCCATGAGCTTGATGCGGATGCAGCAGGCCAGAGAGGACATGCGGCACACTGAGGTCTGATTGTCGGTGACGTTGATGGCGTCCACATAGTCCTTGATCAACTTGGCCTTGTGCTCGATCACCTCACCGTCGGCGCTGCGGGGAGGACCCACTTCGGAGGTGACGGCCAATTGGCCGGAGGCGATGATTTGCTGGAGTTTGCTGGGGGTAGTGGCGCTCATATGCGCAGGTCCTCTCTGATGATCTTGCGGGGGCCGCCGTCCCGGGAGGTGGTCCAGTCTTTGGGTTCCACGGGTCTTTCAAAGCGGTCCAGCTGCCCCAGGGTCTTCAAGCGCTCATATATCAGCTCCCAGCCGCAAGGGATGTCTGGGTTGACCTCGCACTTGCCCTTGTCGGAACCGCCGCAGGGGCCATTGAGCATGCGCTTGGAACAGCGGGTGATGGGACAGATGCCGCCGGTCTCGGCCAGAATGCAGCGGCCGCAAGCCTGGCAGCGTTCGGAGTAAAGCCCCCGCTCCTCGTTGACCCCCAGAAAACAGGTATCCACCCCGGGGAAGACCAGCTTGTGGTTATACATTTCCGCCAGGTATTGGGCCCCGACCCCGCAGGCCAGGGAGACTGCGGCGTCGTATCCTTCCATGCGGTCGTTGAGCTGCGCCAGGTACTCCTTCTCACACTGGCGGGTAAGGCTGGTCTCATCCACCTGCACCTCTTTGCCTGCCTGGGTGAAATATAATCTGAGGGCCGAGGCCAGAATCTTCACTTCCTTCAGACCGCCGGCTTCGCATACGGTTACGCAGCCGTCGCAGCCGGCAATGAGCAATTTATGGAAATCCTTGACGTTATCGATAATTTCTTCTAACGGCTTGGGTTTTGCCTTAATCATGTGGTTACCTCCCCGGCCTCTCTGACCACCTTGCCCTCGCCCCCGGCGCGGCGAATGGGGCTTGGACCCAGTTCCAGGATTTTGTTGGTCATCTCTGTCACAATCTCGGCGAACCTTCCTCCCATGCCGGAGGAAAGATTGTACATCGCCACCCGCCCGCCGCCCAGGCCCACCGTCTCCAGGATCTCTTTGGCCCGCTGCACCCGGGTCTTGGCGTGCAAATTGCCCACCGTATAATGGCAGTCCCCTTCCATGCAGCCCACCACGATGACTCCGTCGGCCCCATATTCAAAGGCCTGGAGCAGGTGGAGGATATCCACCTTGCCGGTGCAGGGGACCTCGATGATCCGGAGGCTGGGCGGATATTGCAGTCGCATCGAACCTGCCAGGTCCGCAGCGGAATAGGCTCAGTAATGGCAACAGAACCCGACGATCTTCGGCTCAAAATTCTCCATCAGGCCCTCCTGAAGGTGAGTGTTCTTTCCGGAACCGGGACGCTAATACAAGGCCTTGATCTTGGCGCTCAACTGATCGTCCTCAAAATGGGACAATTGGATCACCTTGGCCGGACACTCCGAGGCGCAGGTGCCGCAACCCTGGCACATGGCCGCGTTGATCTCCGAGACGTTTTCCCGGTTGATCTGGGGCGCGCCGTAGGGACAGGTGCGCACGCACACCAGGCAAGCGGCGCAGCGCTCCGGAGAAACCACGGCGGTGACGCCGCTGATGGTCTGGCGGGTATCCGCCAGAAAGGCCCCGGCCCGGGAGGCAGCGGCCTGGGCCTGGGCGATGGACTCGCTGATGAGCTTGGGCGAGTGCGCCAGACCGCACAGGAAGATGCCCTCCGAGGCAAAGTCCACCGGCCGCAGCTTGGCGTGTGCCTCGATAAAGAAGCCCGCGGCGTTCCTGGGGATTTTCAGGAGCGAGGCCAGCTCCTCGGTATCATTGGGCCGCACCCCGGCGCTCAGAATCACCGCGTCCACCGTCATCGTCACCGGGCGCCCCAGGACGTGATCCAAAAAGGTGATGCTCAACGCCCCGTCATTGTTTTTCACTTCAGGCAGGCGTTCCGGGTCGAAATGGGCAAAGAGCACCCCCTGGTCCCGGGCCTCCAGGTAGAAATCCTCCAACAGGCCATAAGTGCGCATATCCCGGTAGAGGATGACCACCCTCATCTCCGGGTTGCCTTTCTTTAACTGCAGGGCATGCTTCACCGCCCCCTGGCAGCAGATGCGGCTGCAGTTGGGGCTCTCTTCATTCCGGGAGCCGACGCACTGGATCATGGCTATCCGCCTCCAGGCGGCTGCCTCTTCGGGTTTTTCCTGGAGGAGACGGCCCAGTTCCAACTGGGTCATGATCCCGGGGTGTTGGCCATAGAGAAATTCCTGGGGGACGTACTCATGGGCTCCGGTGGCCACCACGGTGACGCCGTGGTCGATCTGGCGTTGGTACATGCCTGGCCCCACCAGCACCTCGGTGGTGAAGTTGCCTTTGTAGCCCTTGAAGCCCACCACCAGGGCATGGGTGAGCACCTGGATGTTGCCGTGGGATTTCACCTTTTCAATGAGCCCGTCGAGATAGGCCGCCACCTCCATGCCTTCAATGGTGTGGTGGACGTTCACGGCATTGCCGCCCAAATGTTCCTCCTTCTCTACGACAATGGTCTCGAAGCCCTGGTCTCCCAGGTTGAGAGCCGCATTCAGCCCAGCCACCCCGCCGCCGATGACCAGGGCGCGCTGATTGATGGTCAGGGGCACCTCCTGCAGGGGCTTCAGCAGGGAGGCCCGGGCCACCGCCATGCGCACCAGGTCCTTGGCCTTTTCCGTGGCCTTCCCGGGCTCCCGCATGTGCACCCAGGAGTCCTGGTTGCGGATATTGGCCATCTCGAAGAGGTATTTATTGAGCCCGGCGTCGATCAGGGTCTCCCGGAACAAGGGCTCGTGGGTGATGGGGGTGCAAGCCGCCACCACCACCCGGTTGAGTTTCTGTTCCTCGATGACCTTGGCCATGGTCACCTGGGTATCCTGGGAGCAGGTAAAGAGATTCTCCGCAACTAACGCCACGTTGGGCAGCGTCTGAGCATAAGCCGCCACCTCCGGCACGTTGACGATGCCGCCGATGTTGATGCCGCAATTGCAGACGAAGACCCCGATGCGGGGAGTATCTTCCGGGCTCACCTTGAACTCCGGCGGCGCTGCCCGGGTCTTGGTCAGGGTCCAGCGCACCTCGCCCAGGGTGGCGCTCACTGCGCCCGCGGCAGCCGAGGCCTGCATGACGGACTCGGGGATATCCTTGGGCCCCTGGAGGGCGCCACAGACGTAAACGCCGGGCCGGGACGAAGCTACCGGCGCCGCCGGCCCGGTGTCGCTGAAGGAGTGTTTATTCAGGTTAATCTCTACGGTCTGAGCCAGGCGCCGGGTGGTGTCGCTCACCTCCATGCCCACCGACAGGACTACCAGGTCGAACTCTTCAGATTGCTGCTGTCCGGATTCATCCCGGTAATTGATCTTGAGATTGTCCCCGGGGGCCGGGTCGATGCTATGGATCCGGGAGCGGATGAAGCGTACCCCGCTCTCCTCCCTGGCCCGGTTGTAATAGAGCTCGAAGTCCTTGCCGAAGGTGCGCATGTCCATGAAGAAGATGGCGGTGTCCAGGGGGTATTCCTTGCAGTGCTCCTTGGCGATGACCGCCTCCTTGATGGCGTACATGCAGCACACCGCCGAGCAATAGGAGTGGGTCTTGATGTCCCGGGAGCCGACGCACTGGAGCCAGGCGATCTTTTTGGGCTCCTGGTGGTCCGAAGGCCGCACCAGATGGCCGCCGTAGGGCCCGGTGGCCGAAAGGATCCGCTCGAACTCCAGCGAGGTGATCACGTTGGGAAAATTGGCATAGTGATATGAGGGATATTTGCCGGGATCGAAGGTCTGGAAGCCGGCGGCCAGCACCACTGCTCCCACCTGGGTCGTCAGGATTTTCTCCGTGTCGTCCAATTTGATGGCGCCGCTGGGGCAAACCTTCTCGCAGGCCTTGCAGGTGCCTTTCTTGAAATAGATGCAATTATCGACATCGATGGCATACTTCAAGGGCACGGTCTGGGGGTACTTGACGTAGATCGCCTTGCGCTTGGCTAATCCCTGATTGTATTCGTCCGCCACCTTCTTGGGGCATTTTTCGGCGCACACCCCGCAGCCGATGCATTTGGACATGTCCACGTAGCGGGGATTCTGTTTCAGACTGACGGTAAAATTGCCGGCCTCGCCGGAAATACTCTCCAACTCCGTTAGCGTCAGCAGCTCAATATTTAAGTGGCGCCCGCATTCCACCAGCTTGGGGGAGATGATGCACATGGAGCAGTCATTGGTGGGAAAGGTCTTGTCCAACTGGGCCATGACCCCGCCGATACCGGCGCTTTTTTCCACCAGATAGACGTAAAAACCGGAATTGGCCAGGTCCAGAGAGGCCTGGATGCCGGCGACGCCGGCGCCCACCACCAGCACCGAGCCGACCTTGCCGTTTCGTGTGGACTCTGTCACTTTTTGCTCTTGGTTGTCGGACATAATCTGGTCCTTAAAGACGTGCGGAAGCTCTCCTTAAACCCCGAACTCCAACCCGGCCGCGGCCAAGATGGCCGGCAGCTTATCCTCCCAGCCCAGGGTGGAGAGGTTCACCCCCCGGCATCCCGCGGCCTTCAGGGCGGCGATGGTCTCCGCGGCAATCTGCACGCATTCGCGCACCCGGTCCGGCGCTTTTTGAATCCGCTCAATGAACTCCTCCGGAATCTTGGCCTCCAGGTGGCGGTTGATATAGCGGGCCATGCCCACCGACTTGAGGAGTAAGACGGTGGGAATGAGGGGGGCCGGGCGGCCTTGGAGAAGGTCGATAAACCTTGTTAGGGCCTCGACTTCGTAAACCGGCGGGGTGACAAAAAAGGAGGCCCCGGCGGCCGCCTTCTTATCCAGTGCCGCGATTTCATCCAACCGCGCCGCATCGCTTGTGGGAATTTTCACGGTGGCGCCTACAAAAAACCGGGGGGCGCCTTGCAACTCCACCCCGGCCAGGTCCCGGCCCGTCTGCAGGGTCTGGATGGCGCCCAACAGTTCCAGCAGGTCCAGGTCGTGGACCGCCCGGGCCTGGTGGTGGTCGCCGTGGGTAATCTCATCCCCGAGGACGGCCATGACGTTGGCCACCCCCAGGGCCTGGGCCGCCAACAAGTCCCCCTGCAGGGCCAGGCAGTTGCGATCCCGGCAGCAACACTGCAACACCGTTTCCAATCCTTTGCCCTGCAACACCAGGGCGCCGCCCAGAGAACTCATCCTCATGACCGCGTTGCCCATCTCTGGGATCACAAAGGCGTCCACCTGGCGCTTGACCCTGGTGGCATTGGCCACCATGGCGGTGACGTCGGTGCCCTTGGGCGGCTCCATCTCCGCCAGGACCACAAATTCCCCGGAAGCCAGTTTTTTTTGTAATCGCATGGAACTCCCCTCTAAATTAATGGGATGCGCGTACCATGGCATTGCAAATGGCTAAGATGAGTTCATCCATGCCAAACGAGTTGACGTGGTAATAAAATATGCCCTTTTGCCTCACCTGGATTTCCTGTTTCGGATTGTTTTCAGCCGTGGTGATAATGATGGGCAGCTTCCGGTCCAGGCCTTTGATGATGGAGATGGCCTCATAACCCATGGGCTCGGGAAGGCGCACGTCCATCACCAGAACCTTGACCTTTTCATTCTGGATGGTCATGAGGACGTCTTTAATGTTGTCCACCTTCTTAAAGGCGTGGCCCTGCTCCAGCAGCCAGGAATTGAGCCCCTGGGCCAGTTCACCGCCCTGCTCGGCAATCAACAGCGTGCCGGACTTTTCCATCAGCACCACACCCGACGTATAATTATTAAAGGATTATCCTGCGATGGGGCTGCCATGCGTTCCCCTGAATAATCCTGCAAGGCCTGTGCCGGAAGTCTGAAGGCGCTGAAGTTGAGGCCGCTTCTGGTTCGGAGCGCCAAGGGCCGAAAAACGGATGAAGGCGCCGCGGCAGATTTTCCATAATAACCACTGTCAATAAGTATAACATATTTAAATTGATGTTATTTACAGTTAATGGGTAAGAAGGCCACACGCGGGTAAATATTCCTGGTGATTAGCGAGGCGCCGCTCCAGTCATAGGCAATGGCGAAATCGAAATATAACCCTTAACCGGTTTAACTGGACTTTTGCAAGACCTTCTGATGGGTTATAATAAATTGAGGTTCCAGGCTCAGCCCGCCCTTAGGAAATGATAGAAAAAAAGATTTTATAGGGTGGCCTCCGGCCGCTGATTCAAAATTACCAGGAATAAGGAATATCTGTATGGCTGAGACGATGATCCCGCCTTTTGAGGCGCTGGAGCGCCTGCAAGACCGCCTCCGGCGAACCCCCCGGGCGGCGCTGCTCTTTTCCGGGGGCCTCGATTCCAGCTTGCTGCTGGCCGTGGCCGCCCGCACCCTGGGACCCGGATTGTGCGCCATCACCTTCGTGGGGCCTCATATTGTCCCCGGGGAAGCGGCCGCGGCGTATCAATTGGCCCGGCGGCTTAAGGTGCGGCACCTGTGGCGATCCTTCGACCCCCTGGCCCTGCCCGATTTCCGGGAGAATAGCCCCAGGCGGTGCTATGCCTGCAAACGCGCCATTATTGCCCAGGCCTGGGAACTCTGCCGGGAGCAGGGGGCGCAGGAGGTCCTCTGGGACGGCACCAATCTGGATGACCTGGGAGATTTTCGCCCCGGCCTCCAGGCCGCCCGGGAATTGGGAGTGGTGAGCCCCTTGCTGGCGGCGGGGCTAAACAAGGCGGCCATCCGGGCCCTGAGCCGGAGTTTGGGCCTCCCCTGGCAAAAGCCGCCCCAGAGCTGTCTGGCTACCCGCTTCCCTTACGGCGCCACCTTGACCAGGGAAGCCCTAAAGAGGGTAGGGCGGGGGGAGGCCTGGCTGCGGAGCCGGGGCTTTTCCCGGCTGCGCCTGCGGTCGCCGGCGGAGGGCCGGGCCCGCCTGGAGCTGGCCGCCGACGAGTGGGCCGCCTTTCTGGCCCCGGAGGTGCGGGGCCGGTTCCATGCGGTCTTGCAGCGCCTGGGCTTCGGCCACTGGTCCCTGGATTTGCCCGGATAAACCGGCGCACCCGGTGCCATAATTGCCATACCGGCCGCAGCTGCCGGTGGGGCTCCGTAGGGGCGGACCCGTGTTTCGCCCTCTTGAGCAGGATGTAGGGTGGGCACTGCCCACCATTTCCTTTGGTGGCACAGGCTTCCAGCCTGTGCTTGGGTCGGTGGACCAGGAGCGGGGGGTTGTAGGGCGGGGTTTCCCCTCCCAGGGCTGTAGGGGTGGACCCAGGTGTCCGCCCTCTGGCCGGTGAACCAGACCTTCTAGGGTGCGCACTGCGCACCATAATTTTCGTGTAGGGGCGACCCGCCGGGTCGACCGGCAAGATGAGGGGTGGGCACTGCCCACCATTTCCTTTGGTGGCACAGGTTTCCAACCTGTGCTCGGGTCGGATCAGCTCGCCATGCCAAGGAAAATCAGAGCACTGGGGCTCCTTTCCGGGGGTCTGGACAGCATGCTGGCCGGGGCGGTGCTTCGGGCCCAGGGCCTCGAGGTCGCCTTCATCTGCTTCGTCACCCCTTTTTATGGCGCCGAGCGGGCCCGGGAGTCTGCCGCCCACCTGGATTTGCCCCTCATGGTGGCGGATCTGACCGAAAAATTCGAGCCCCTGCTCTATGAGCCGCCCCATGGCTTCGGCCGGAGGCACAACCCCTGCATCGACTGCCACGCCTTAATGATCCGGGAAGCCGGATCGGTGATGGCCGCGGCGGGATTCGACCTGGTCTTCACCGGGGAGGTCCTGGGGCAGCGGCCCATGAGCCAGAATCGCGGCTCCCTGAACGTGGTGGCCCGGGAATCGGGCCTGGGGGAGTGGCTGCTCCGGCCCTTGAGCGCCAGGTTGCTCAAGACCACCCGGCCGGAACTCCTGGGCTGGGTGGACCGGGAGCGCTTACTTAACCTGAGCGGCCGGGGGCGCAAGCGCCAGATAGCCCTGGCGGCGGCCTACGGCATCAGCCGCTATCCAGCCCCTGCCGGTGGCTGCCTGCTCACCGACCCCGGTTATGCCCTGCGCCTCAAGGAACTCCTGAGACAGGCCGGCCGGGCGGGCCGCCGGGACCTGGAGCTGCTCAGGTGGGGCCGCCATTTCCGCCTGTCCGGGGGAGCCAAGGCGGTGGTGGGGCGCACCCAGCGGGAGAATGAAGCCCTGGCCGGACTGGCAGGGCCGGGGGACCTCAGGCTAACGGTGGAGGATCATCCCGGCCCCCTGGTCCTGGTGATCGGCCCGGCCCTGGATGGGGAATTGCAGGAGGCTGCCGGCCTGGCCGCGGCTTACAGCGACGCTCCCTTGGCCGCGGCGGTGCGGGTCAGCGTGGCCGGCCCCGGCCTGGCCTCGGTCCTCCACCTCGCTACTCCGCCCAAGGACCGTTTTCAGGATTTGCTAATCTGACGGGATATCAGCAGGGTGGCCCAGCGGGCCGCGCCTGCCCCTTACAGGATCGGCGGCGCTAGGGATTAGTAGTAGGGTGCGTCTTACGCACCATCTTCCCATGTGGGGGGCACAGTGGCACAGGCTTCCAGCCTGTGACGGGGGCCCTCCCCGGTGGGGGACAGCGGGTCCGCCCCGGCCGTAGGGTGCGTCTTACGCACCATCTTCCAGCGGGGAGAGGTTTTACGCGGGCAGGGCTTCCACATTCTATGGATAGTGAGCAGTGAGCAGTAAATGATTAAAAAAGGAGCCTAAGGATTTTTTTCAAATAAATCTCCCCAACTCGATTTTTTTAGCCGTATAATTAAAAATAGACGGGACCGTGAATTTTCGGCCCGTTATCACCCCGATCTCATTGACCTTATCGGACTCAGGATCATGACCAGACCCTCAGGCGGCCAGACCCCCGGTAGATTGGAGACCGGCATCATCCTCGCTGAGCAAGACCCAGGTTGCGACCGGGAGCTGCAAAAACTGAGCGGGGTCAAACTCAACCGCTGCCTGCATTGCCGCTCCTGCGCCAACGGCTGCCCCTTCACGGCGGCCATGGACTACCCACCGCACGCCATCCTGCGGCTGCTGCAATTGGGTCTGCTCCAGGAGGCCCTGGAGTCCCATACCATCTGGATCTGCGCCGGCTGCCACACCTGCTCGGTGCAGTGTCCCATGGAGATCAGCCTGGCCGCCGTCATGAACTCCTTGCGGCAACTGGCTCTTAAAGAGGGAGTCAAGGTGGCCGAACCCGACATCCTCGATTTTCACCGGGCCGTCAACGCCTCCATCCGGCGTTTCGGGCGCACCCACGAATTGGGGGTGATGATGCGCTATAAGGCCCGGATGCGCCGCTGGTTCACCGACCTGGACCTGGGCCTCAAGATGCTGGCCCGGGGGAAGATGGAACTGAGAGCCCACCGGGTCAAGGCGTTGCAAGAGATCAGGCGGCTTTTCCATTCCCGGCGGCCAGGATGAGTGACATGGCGCAGTTGCTGGATGTTTCCTATTTTCCCGGTTGCTCCCTGGAGAGCAGCGCCCGGGAATCGAATCTCGCCCTGCTGGAGTCCGCCAAACTCCTGGGGCTGAACCTCATCGAGCTGGAAGACTGGAACTGCTGCGGCGCCTCCTCGGTCAAAGTCCTCGATAAAGATACCGCCTTTTCCCTGGCGAGCCGCAACCTGTCCCTGGCGCCTCCGGACCGGCCCCTGACGGCCACGTGCCCCGTTTGTCTCAGCCGCCTGCGGGAAGCCCTGCTGCGCCTCAAAGAAGACCCGGAGGCTCGCAAGCTTGAGGAGCGCCACTGGCGGCGGCAGATGCCCCTGGACCTGGAGATTCTCAGTTTTCTGGAGCTCCTGGACCGCCTGGGTTTGGAGCGCCTGCAAGCGAAGCTGGCGCGTCCCCTCAAGGGCCTGAAGGCAGTGCCTTATTACGGCTGCACCACCTTCGGCCCGCCGGAGCTCAACCGGGGCCGGTACTTCCTGGGGGAGCTGGAGGGTCTCCTGGCGGCGCTGGGGGCCGAACCGCTGACCAAGGCCTTGACCCACCGCTGCTGCGGCGGCTATCTCACCGTAGCCCGGGCGGACGCGGTGACGCCCCTGGTGAACGAGATCATGGAGAGCGCCGTGGCCGCGGGCGCCGAGTGCCTGGTCACCAGTTGCCCCATGTGCCAGCTCAACCTGGAGTCCAGGTGCACCCTCCCGGATAAGCTTCCCGTCCTGCACTTCTCCGAGGTCCTGGCGTTGGCCCTGGGCGCTCAGGATTATGACGGCTGGTTTGCGCGCCACCTGATCGACCCCCGGCCCCTGCTCAAGGCCAATGGGCTCATTTCCTAATTTCCCCGGATTTCACTTGGGATCAAGGCAGACCGCAGGGCCTGCCTTTTTTTGGCTTTTACCCTGGAAATGCAAATCCCCCTAAATCCCCCTTTTTCCAAGGGGGACTTTGAACCCCCCTTTGACAAAGGGGGGCAGGGGGGATTTCTCATCGGGGCGGGTGAGGCAGCAGTTTTTCAAGCATGGTTAATCTGCTGGACCGGCCATCCTTGCCGCTAAAGAAGATTGCCAGAGTTGCCCGTTAAGACCGCGGTGCATTTATGCTGCTGGCGCCAAACGCAAGCAATTGTCCGTTCCCGTTGGCATTAGTCTCTCCAAGCAGATGGTGGAGAAAATCGAAACCCCACAGGGACGAAGGATCTGTCCCCAACGCCTGGCCATTGCTGAGCCCGTTTTCGCCAACATTCGGGATAACAAGCGACTGGACCGATTCACTTTAAGGACGAAGATCAAGGTGAATATCCAATGGCTGCTGTATTGCCTCATTCACAATATAGAGAAGATCCTAAACTATGGGCTGGCATATGCATAAATCGGGGTGAGGGCGAGAGCCTGAGAAGCCGCCGGTCATAGGAAAAGACAAGAATTACCAAGACCCCAAGGCGCCTTAGCCCAGCATTCCTAAAAAGCAGATCACCATGAGCTCATAGAGGTTTTTTCGACAGCTTCGCTAGATCTCCGCACTACACCCCTCGGATTTTGGCGTGCTGATATGCTCATCGTAGATGGTTCCCCTTGCTATTGACATATTTCATAATTATCTTGACAACACCACCCGGTTTGCTCTAAGAAATATGCTATTCGTAGATGGGAACCGCTGGACCGCAAGGATTGGCGGCGGGGTAAAGGCAAGGCAGGGCGCCAGGATAAAACAGAGCCACTGCCACCAGCAACCATTCAAGCACGCTAAGTGCAGCAGCTATCTGCCCAGCATCTTTTCACAAGGAGGATAAAATGAAAGGTAATCTCATTTTCAAGCTAGGGGCACTCTCCACCATCTTGAGCTTTCTGTTGGTGGCCCCCGTCCTGGGTCAGACGGATGAGGAACTGGGGAAACAGCTCAAGGAATATAAAGCGCAGACTTACGAGCAATTGAAATTTGCCCCCGATAAACAAAAGTCGCTTTTAGCGGTAGAAGACAAGTATTCGACAATGCGCGGAGAAATCGTCGATAACTCGAAGAAGGCTTGGGATGAGTTGCAGGCCGCGGTAGCCGCGCCCAAGCCTGACGAGGCGAAGGTCAAGGAGCTGGTAAGCGCCTACCTGGCCTCTCAGGCTAAGTTGTATTCTTCTTTCAGGAGTGAGATGGACGAGGAATTGGCCCAAATGAGTCCTATCCAGCAAGGCCAGTATCTGGTTGCCATGGAGCGCTGGCGCCAGAAATGTATGCCAAAAGTATGTGTGCCAACTAGTAAATAGTTAGGAACTCTATCCAAGGACCAGAAGGACTCAATTAATTAACCTTCGGAGACGCCTGTCTGCCGAGATCGAGGCAGTGAGAGGAAGCCATGGCTCGAAATCTCAAAGGTATTGAAGCTAAGAGTGAGGTCCTCCGTGAAATTCTGGAGGAAATCCGACAGGAAAAGAAGAAACGGGTAGCATTCCCGTTCTGGGGCAACTGGCGCAACTGGCGCAACTGGCACAACTGGCACAACTGGATGAACTGGTGGACCTGAGATTAGGACCTATTGCAAAACCTGTCTTGGGCTGTAAATGCGTTCTCAGCCACTAAAAGGTTAAGATGCGGATATTGGAAGCGCCCCTTTGCTAAAGGGGGGTTTAAGGGGATTGTCTAGCGATTATCTAATCCCCCTATAACTCCCTTTAGCAAAGGGGATAATTATTTATATGATTAAACTTCCCTGGATGATTCAAGTTGACGTCGAAATTCGGTTTTGAAATAATTTCTAATCATTCAGTATTTTGATCACGCAAATCAGCTGGCATTAGACTTTCCAAAACTGTAGAATACGTCCAGTGCCTCACATTCCTTTTCATCCCCATGGTGGAAACTCTCTCTCTCATACAACCATACGGTCCCGAATGTGAAAAACAGCTACCGGTGGTGCCCCAGATCCAGGTAACCCGGAACTGCAACCTGGCGTGTGAGTATTGCTTCCAGGAGCATTCCGGCGGTATTATCGGCCTCTCCACCGTTGAGACGATTCTGCGCCGCGTCATCGCCCATAATCTAAGCGTTGATCCTCTCACCAAGGTAATGCAGATCTACTGGCACGGCGGCGAGCCCCTGCTGGCAGGCCTCGATTTTTTCCGCGCCATCATCCGCCTGGAGGCTCAGTATCCCGAGCTTTCTTTTGAAAACCGGATTCAGACCAACGGGACCCTCATGAGCGATGATATGGCGCGATTGCTCGCCGAATATCAATTTCAGGTGGGCTTCAGCCTCGATGGGCCCAAGGATATTCACGATCGTTACCGGTGTTTTCACGGGTCGCGTTCCGGATCTTTTGATGCTGCCCGGCGCGGCATTGAATGTTACCGCGGTTGGGCCGCGGCAGACCGCGTGGCAGTGATTGCCGTGGTTACCCGGGCGGGCATCGACCGCGCCTTCGACCTGTTTGAATTCTTCAAGGAATTGAGAGCAGAGGTGCAACTAGATATTTATGATATGCGCTGGCTGGACCTGATCTCGGGGGCAGGCAAGGTTTCAGGGTTGTCAGACCTCGCCCCTCTGCCGGAAGAAGTGGGACGCTTTCTAATAGAATTGTTTGATCTCTGGTTTTGGGATCAGGAGAGGCAGGTGGATTTCAAAGAGTTGCGGCAAGAAGTCAAGATGGTCCTGCAGCCGGAAATCGATCTGGGCGACCCATTCCATAAGAAACGGTGCGATTTCCGGCGCCTTATTTTCGCCCCCGATGGCAGGGTGTTCAGCTGTGACCAGTGGGTGAATGATGAGAAAACTGCGCTGGGAGATATTCACCAGGATTCCCTGGCGACCATTTTGGCGAACAAGGCCGTCTTGTGGGAAAAGATCAAGCTGCGGATCCGGCGGTCCGGGAAACAAATGGCCTGTGGAGGCTGTGAATGGGGCCGGCAGTGTGGCGGCGGGTGTTTAACCTGCATGAAATATAACGCTCTGCTGTTGCGCGCCCGGTTAGAGGGACTGCCTGACAGCCGCTGGGCCGATGCCGTCCTCCCCCCTATCTGGGATGACGTCTGCGGGGAGACTTACTTCTGTAAAGGGCTGAGAGCTTTCCGGAACCACCTGCGGGAAGCCGTCCGGCGGGAGCTCCCCAATGCCGGTTGATGCCAACGACGCCTTCACCCTAATCCTGGAGCCGGTAAAGCGCTGCAATCTAAAGTGCCTATATTGCTATTCGGACGGTTCCGGGGCTGCGGTCATGAGCCGGCAGACGTTGCGGACGACCTTGGAAAAAACTGCCCGCTATGCCGAATGGTATGGTTTCAGGGAAATTAATATCCTCTGGCACGGGGGAGAACCCCTCCTGGCGGGCCTGGGGTTCTTCAAGGCCGCGCTGCAAATTCTGGAAGGGCTTTCCTCGGACCTGAAATTCCATCATTACCTCCAGACCAACGGCCTGCTCCTCGATCATGACTTTTGTGCCTTATTCCAGGACCACGCCTTCCAGATTGGTATTAGCCTTGACGGCCCCCAAGTCCTGCACGACTCGATGCGAATCGGCGCAGAGGGGCAGGGCAGTCACAAGGCGATTTTGGGGAAAGTTCGCCTTCTTAAAGAACAGGGAGTTTCAGCGGGGTTTAATGCTGTCGTTACCCGGCGGAGCCTGGGCCAGGAGAAGGCAATCTATCAATTCTTTCAGGGCCTAGGGAGCGGTTTCCGCGTTAACCCGGTGATTCCCAAGCTCAATCCGGAGACCTCTGAGCCATATTTGCTTCAGCCAGGGGAATATGGCTCGTTTCTTTGCCGCTTATTCGACGAATGGGCCAGTACGGAACGCCAGCGCGTCACGGTTTCGCCGCTGGACCTGTACCTGGAGGCAATTGTGGGCGGTGCGCCTTACGAATGCCAGCAGCAAAAAACCTGTGCCGGGTCGCATTTGGGAGTGAAGCCTTCTGGGGATGCGGTGCTGTGCAGCCGTTTTGAGACCCACCTCTTAGGTAATATCCACGACAGTGAAATTCAGGAATTGCTAGCTTCACCTTTTTGTGAAGATCTTCGGCGGCGAGCAGAGGCGCTTTCAGGATGCCACAACTGCAGGCACTGGTCAATCTGCCACGGCGGCTGCCCCCTCAACGCCCTGGTGTTTTGTCATGACCATATGGCCAAGGATCCTTTCTGCCAAGATTATCAGCTGATATTTACAAAAATCCATCGAGCCCTGGCCAACCTTAAAAGAAAGTCCCACACCTACCCAGAGCCATGAGATCCTGGATTACTGGCACCATCTCAAGCTATCGCTGGCCTTTGGCGTTGCTAATTATCCTGCAGCTCGCCTGCGGGTTGCTCGTCGCGCTGCAGCCGCGTTACTATCAACAGCTGGTAAGCCTTGCCATAAATGGCCAATATGCCAATCTTTGGGCCTCTGGGCTGCCCTTGCTCAAGCAACTGGCCCTTATCTTTCTTGCCATCGCCTTGCTCCAAGGGATTAGCGGGTATACTGGCACCGCCTTTTCTTTCAACCTGCTGAAGCAGCTTCAGACCGATTTTTTCGATAAGGCCAGCCACCTGCCCTTGCCCTATTTCCAGACGCAATCTGCCGGCGAATTTTTCACCAAGTTCACCAACGATATTGGGCAAGCCCAGCGGTTTTTCGCCGATATTCTTCCAGGTGTCGGGCGTGAACTCATCACCGCGGTGGCGGTGATGGTCATCCTCTTCTATTCCTGCCCAGCCTCGCTGACCATCGCGGCCCTTGGCATCGTGGTCCTCACCGCTATGATAGTGACCGTCCTCAACCGAATTATGGGTGTTTACGCGAGGGCTCAGCGGGACGCTTGGAGCGAAATACAGCGGGTCTTCGACGAAACCATTCAAGGGATCGACACAGTCAAGGTACTGGCTGCCGAGAGGCAGCAGGCAGCACAATTCCAGAGGTACACCACCGGACTAAAGAAGCTTTCTGTACGAGCCGGGGTGGTGCTCTCGGTGTTTTCCCCTGGGATTGAGCTTCTTACCCAACTGGGCGGCTTAGGGTTGGTGGTCATGGCCTATTACCTGATCGCCAATGGGAAGATGCGACTCGAGCCTTTTTTGCTTTTTTTCTTTTATGCCACCCTATTGGAGATGTCGGTCACCCAACTTACCAGGTTGCTGGCCACCGTGCAGACCGAATTCACCGGGATTCGACATCTGGCTGGATTTCTAGCTGAAGCCCCTGAGGCGGAAGATAGCCACCCCACGGTAAATCTGCCAAGCCAATCCGTCGCCATCGAGTTATCCAATCTGACATTCGGTTATCCTGGAGGGCGGCGGCTCTACAACCGGGTGCACCTCCTTATTCCTGCCAATTCCGTCACCATCATTGGTGGCGAAAGTGGAAGCGGCAAATCGACTCTCATCAATTTGCTTCTACGCCTTTATGCACCCCAGGAAGGACTCATCTCCATCGGCGGCATCGACATCCGGCGGATTTCACGCACTGAGCTTCGGAGGAAAGTTGGGGTTGTCACCCAGAATCACTTTATTTTCCAGGAGACGCTGAGAGCCAACCTTCTCATGGCTCAGCCAGACGCGAGTGACCGGCAGGTTTTGCAGGCCCTTGAAGGCGCCCAGCTAAAGGACTTTTTGGCGCGTTTGCCTAAGGGCCTTGAAACAGTAATGGACCCGCGCGGCCTAGGTGCCAGCACCGGTGAGAAGCAGCGAATCTGCATTGCCAGGGTGCTGTTGAGAGAGGCGCCGATCATGATCCTGGATGAACCCTGGTCAAACCTCGACGACAGGGCCCGCAAACTTCTTGCCGAGGTCATCAACGCCTGCAAAAGTACCGCAACCATTTTAATTCTAACCCATGAGCGCCATCCGGCACTCGCCGTTGATCGGCTGTACCATCTAGATGGGACCCAAGGGGTCTTACTCCAAGAGGACCCTGCTGCAACCTAAATAAGCTTCTTAGTGATAATTTACCCTCTACCAGATAGCTGACCTGCCCCCCCAAAACTGATCCACAAGTTGTGTCAGGGTATTGGATCGAAGGTGGGCAGGGGGGATTTTTCATCGGCGCGGGTGAGGAAGCAGTTGTTCATGGACGGTTAATCTGCTGGACAGGCTATCCCCGGCCGCCCCTAAAGAAGGCGGGCAAGGTTGAAGTGAAGAGAAAGGGGCCTCCGAGGATTAAATTTCTGGTGAGAGGTTCATATTTTCTACTAGTTAGGGCCGATTCGGATTCCCATCCCAAAGTCCATCTTCATTGAACAATAGCGATTTTGGGTATCCCATTGCGTTCCATAAAGCGTCGAAGGCGGGCCGTACCGCTCGGTGGTGATCGATTTCAGTACCATATTCTTCCAACACGCATTCAGGGAGTGCCAGAACCGGTTCGGGTAGGGGAGGTTCGTCGCCCCAGTCCGAAAAGAGATAATGAGCACCAAACACACCTTCAAAGGTGAACATAATTATTAGAGGTGGCGGCACACCAACGTCCCGGAGACCAATAATATACGATGAAAACCGCACAAAAATCTGTCTTTCTAAGGGCAACGCCGAAATAATACAATACCCATCACGTTCGCGCAGAATGCCTGCCTTAGTTGCCTCAACAGAGCCGTTGCGAAATATCTGGGTGTAACCGTCGTTTTTATCTCCGCCTCTTTCATTAACGAAACCATAATAGTTAAATTTTGGTATCATTCCTGAGGTACCAAGCGGCCTGAAGGCATCGTTTTTTGCATAGGCTTGTTCTATGTCAAGATGCACCATGCCTGAGAAGGCCGATAGTGGCACAATATGAAGGAAGAGTCGCCCGCCCCCCTGAAGAGGACGTTGATATCGCCCTTCGGTAACCAATCGTACCCTTTCATCCCTGAAAAGACGTGCTTGCTCCAAAGCTGATGCAGACTGATTAAACAAGGCGCGTAACTCCTGTATGCTAGGCTCATGTACACCGGCAGAATGGCGAATGTAAAAGCGATTTGTCCCTTGTGCTGTGACGCGGTGGGGCGGATTCCAGCTTCGGGGAACACGTACAAGCAAGACTTTTTTCCCCGTAGCTAAAGGAATTGGCCTAATTCTAATTCCGGAGATAGGCGGTTCCAAGCCATTTCTCGTAATCAGTTCAATTCGCAGCATTTCAGCGTCCGCATCTAAGTCTAGCCCAAGCAGCTCCTTGGCAATCCCTTTGGTTTCTTTAACTCCTATCACCAGATGCCCGCCATGTGAATTTGCAAGTGCAGAGATATCCTTAAGTAGTTCTCGTTTTTCCGAGTCGGACTTTCCATACCCAGTAAGTTTGAAGTCAAGACGTAAACCCTCAGATACCTGAGCCTCTACAAGTTCCTGTAGGTCTTGTTCCGTGATAGAATCGAAATCCGATCGTTCAATTGTCATGACCAACCTCAACGATAGAATAAGTTTTCAACATCCTCATCCCAGGTCTGCGGCCAGGCGCGGCGTTAGGTGGTCGAAGTCGCCGTTGGACATGATCAGCACCAGGTCGCCGGGCTTGAGCAGGTCCAGCAGCCCCTTGAGGAGTTGGTCGGTGTCCGGAAAATAGAAGGCGGTCTGGCTCCGGCGCCTTAGGTCGGATACCAGTTGCCGGGAGGAAAACTGCTCCTCCGGCTCCACCTTCCACAGGTCCGGCGGTTCCCGCACCAGGACCAGGTCCGCGTCTTTAAAGGCCGCGGCGTAGGGCTCCTGAAAGACGCGGCGCCGGGAGGTGTTGGTGCGGGGCTCGAAGACCGCCAGCAGGCGGCGTCCCGGATACCCCTGGCGCACCGCCGCCAGCGTCACCGCCACCGCGGTGGGATGGTGGGCGAAATCCTGCACGATCAGCACTCCCTGAAATTCCCCCACCACTTCCTGGCGCTTGTGCACCCCCTGAAAGCCAGCCAGGGCAGGCCGCAAGTCGCCGGGCTCGCCTCCCACCGCCGCCAGGGCCGCCAGGGCGGCCAGTCCGTTTAAGGCGTTGTGGGTCCCCAGCATGGGCAGGAAAAATTCACCCCAGGCCTTCCCTTCCCGGAGGACGGTGAAATTCATGCCGCCGTCCCGGGGCGCCAGGTCCGCCAGCCGCCAGTGGCAGTGGGGACCCTGGCCGTAAAAGGCGACGGGCGCGGCCGCGCCCCCGCAGACCTGCCGCACCAGGGGCGCATCCCCCCAGGCCAGGACCCGGCCGTCTGCGGGCATCTGCGCAAGAAAGGACTCGAAGGCCCGGATGACCTGATCCAGGTCGGCGTAGATATCGGCGTGGTCGAACTCAATGGAGGTGAGCACCGCCACCTGGGGCCGGAAATGCACGAATTTGGGGCGCTTGTCGAAAAAGGCGGTGTCGTATTCATCGCCTTCCAGGACCACGTAAGGGCCCCGGCCCACCCGGTAGTTGGCCTCAAAATTCCGGGTCAGGCCACCCACCATGAAGCCGGGGTCCAGCCCCAGGGCGTAGAGCAGCCAGGCGATCAGGGCGGTGGTGGTGGTCTTGCCGTGGGTGCCGGCCACCACCAGGCTCCGGCGCTCGCCTACCAGGAAGCGGTTCAGGGCCTCGGGCAAAGAGAGACGGGGGATGTCGCTCTCAAGCAGGGCCTGGGCCTCGGGGTTGTCCCGGCGGATGACGTTGCCCACCACCGCCAGGTCGGGCCGGGGCGCCAGGTTCTCTGGCGCGTAGCCGTTTTGCACCACAATCCCCAGCCCGGCCAGATAGGTGCTCATGGGTGGGTAGGCGTGTTCGTCGGAGCCGCTGACCCGGTGGCCCTGCTCCTTGAGGATGCCGGCCAGGGCTGCCATGCCGGTGCCGCAGATGCCCAGGAGGTGGATGTGCATTGGAGTTTCGAGTTGTAGGGGCGACCCGCTGGGTCGCCCAGTTTCGAGTTTTTAGTGGCACAGGCCTCCGGCCTGTGGAAAATGGTTATTTACTCTCGTTCCCAGGCTTCGGTTTGGGAACCGGAACTGAAATGAAATGGTGGGCAGTGCCCACCCTACAATTTTTCTTCCGGGATCCTTTTCCCCTTTTGTCCTTTTTCCCTTTTACCCCCTGCTTCACCCCACCCGGATTTAGCGGGCCCGGCCAAACCCCAGGGCCAGGGAGGCCGCTTCGTGGAAGCGGGGCCGGAAGGCCTGGATGAGGGCCTTGGCGTCCCGGCCCAGATGCACCCGGTTGGTGAGTAAGACTACCATCTGCCCCAGCTCCAGGTCCAGCCAAAAAGAGACGCCGGTGAAGCCCAGGTGGCCAACCGCGGCGGGCGAGAAAAAGCGTCCCGCGGCGCGCCGGCTGGGGTCCGAGTCGGGGGTGTCGAACCCCAAGGCCCGGGCTCCCCGGGCCATCGGGGTCAGGAAGCGGCGCACCCAGGCGGGGGAGAAGGGCAAGCTGCCGGTCTCTCCCAGATAAGCCCGGTAGAGCGCGGCCACCAGCCGAAAAACCTCGATTCCCCGGCCGAAGAGGCCGGCGTGCCCGGCGACGCCCCCCGCGGCCCAGGCGTTCTCGTCATGCACCTCGCCGGAGGTGTGGCGGCCGGCAATGAGGCCGGTTTCGGTGGCGGCGTAAGAGCGGTTTTCGGTTTCCGGTTTTCGGTTTTCGGTTGTAATATCTGTCTGCTCCGGGATAGGCAAGGGGTTAAAGCCCAAGATTTCCAGCCTCAAAGGACGGTAAATTCTTTCTTCGCAGAAACGGTCCAGTGTCACACCGGAGACAGTTTCCACCACAGCCTGCAGGAGCATGAACCCCAGGTCGCTGTAAAGGGTGGCGGTGTCCGGGGGCTGGACCAGCGGTACGCCCGCGGCCAGGCGAGGCAGGAGGCCGCGGCGGGCCTGCGGGGCTTTCTTCAGAATTTCCTGATAAAAAGGCTCCCAGGCCGGCAGTCCGGCCCGGTGGGCCAGGAGGCTCCCGAGGCTCAAGGAGCGCTTGTCCGGCGGCAGCCAGGCCCCGGGCAGAAACTCCCCCAGGGTGGAGGCAATCGTGAGCCTGCCTTCGTCCATCAGCAGCAGCAGCGCCAGGGCAGTGGCCAGGGGTTTGGTGAGGGAAGCCAGATCGAAGACGGTGGCCGGGCTGGCAGCCTGGGCCCCAGGGTCCCGGGAGACCCGGCCCACCGCGGCCTGCCAGCGGAGCTCGCCACCCACCCCAATAAGGGCCACCGCGGCGGTGTAAACGCCTCTGCTTAAGCCATCTTCCAGAAGCCGGGTCAGCGGGGTGAAAGGCTCAGACATGGTAGTGAGCAGTAAGCGGTGAGCAGTAGGCAGTGGGCGGTGAGCCGTGACCGCTCAGTGATAAAATCGCTTCAGATGCGAAACCTAACTGGCGAACTACCTCCCAGACTCTCATTCTGACGGAACGCAGCGACCGAAGAATCATAATCTGACAAAAAAGGGTTTTAGAAAGGCTTCCAATTAATTTCCCTTGCATGTGACCCTGACTAATTTTCTCTAACTAAACTGTTCACTGCTTACTGACTACTGCTCACCGCTCACTGCTTACTTCTCCTCCAGCGCCAGGGTGATGAGACGGTCCAGGAGAGCCGGAAAGTCCAGGCCCGCGGCCCTGGCGGCCTGGGGAAAGAGGCTGGTGGCGGTCATACCCGGGATGGTGTTGGTCTCCAGGACGAAAATTTCCCCCTCCCGGACGATCATGTCGGTGCGGGAATAGCCCCGGCAGCCCAAGGCGGCGTGCGCCGCCAGGGCGCACTGCTGCACCTGGGTGGCGAGCCCCGGTTCCAGCCTGGCCGGGCAGATTTCCCGGCTGGCCCCGGGCTGATACTTGGCCTCGTAGTCGAAAAAGCGGTAATCGCTTGAGGGGATGATCTCCACCAGGGGCAGAGGCACAGGGTCCCGGTTGCCGAGGACGCCGCCGGTGACCTCGACGCCCTGGACGAACTCCTCCACCAGCACCCGGGAATCGTAGGAAAATGCCGCGGTCAGGCCTGCTTCCAGTTCCGACAGGCTGCGGGCCAGGGTGATGCCGATGCTGGAGCCTTCGTTGGCCGGCTTGATGACCACCGGCAACCCCAGCTTCCCTTCGATTTCCCGGGGGCTGGGGGCCTGCTCCCGGGGAAAGACCAGGGCCGCGGGGACCTTCAGTCCGGCCCGTTGATAGAGGGCCTTGCTCAACTCCTTGTTCATGGCCAGGGCCGAGCTCAGGACTCCGGAGCCCTGGTAGGGGATCTCCAGGAGATCCAGCAGCCCCTGCATGGAGCCGTCTTCTCCGCCCCGGCCGTGCATGATGATCAGGGCCGCCTGCAGCTCCGGGGCGTCCGCCACCAGCCGCCCCAGGTCGGTGAGAGGATCGTAGCGCCGGATATCATATTTACGCTTATCCAGGGCCTCGAAGACCTGGGCGCCGCTCTTTAAGGAGACTTCCCGCTCTGAAGATTTACCCCCGGCGATCAGGGCCAGCCGCATTTTTGCCATGCTTCCCTCCGGCGCCTAATGGCTGTCAACTACTCCAAAGACGATACCACTCCCACCCGGTGTCACCCCCTCGCAGGGGGAGGAAATTTTGCGGTTTTTGCAGGGTGTGGAGATGCAAAAGGATCTTTGTCGTCATGTATAATATCGAGAAGATCTGCAGGGTTGTACGGCAGAGACGCAAACAATTTCTCTTCCACGGCCTGGCTTTTGACCTCCATGGCATTGATGCGAACCAGGGCCTCCGGGGTGCGCCCGTAACGTTCCTTCAGGTCGGCGAAGCGGTCTGCCAGGCTCACTACTTGGTTGTGGAGCACTCGCTTGTCGGCATAGTTGACCACTTCGGCCTCCCGCAGCGGCCGCGGGTCCTCAACCAGATCCTCCGCCAGACGCACGTGCTCCCGCACCACCTGTGCCAGTTCCGGGTAACCCAGGGCGGACAGAACCTCGGCGCCCCATTGGGCATGGTTCTGGACGGTTCCCAGGCAAGGGGTCTTCCCCAGGTCGTGGAGCAAGGCCCCGGTGCTGATCAGAGGCAGGTGCAGCTCCAGACCCGCGGCTGTTAGGGCCTGCCCCAAAAAATCGGCTACCTGCATTACCCGGTAACTATGCTCCCGGACGTTGGGCAGCATACCGTGGGCCGCCATCAGGGCCAGGCAGTCGTCGTAGGTGGGGAGGGATATGGTAGCGCTAGGCGAATTCCGAGAGACCAGGTCAGTTTTCACTTAGATACCTTGTGGCGCCAGGAAAGAAAGGCGGCGTCCACCCTAGAGTTTTTTCACCAGGACCACGGCATAGGCAGCGATCCCTTCCCCCCGCCCGGTGAAGCCCATCTTTTCGGTGGTGGTGGCCTTGAGGTTGAGGTCCTCCGGGTCCAGGCCCAGGATGGGCGCCAGCCTGGCGATCATCTCCTGGAAATGCGGCCCCAGGCGGGGGGCCTCACACACCACCACGGCGTCCAGGTTCACCGGCTGGTAGCCTCGCTGCCTGACGATTTCCATGATCTTCTGAAGCAGCAGCAGGCTGGAGATATCCTTAAAGGCCGGGTCATGGTCCGGGAAGTGGCAGCCCAGGTCACCGGCCCCCACGGCGCCCAGGAAGGCGTCGCCGATGGCGTGGCTCAGGACGTCGGCGTCGGAGTGTCCCGCGAGGCCCAGATGATAGGGAATCGCCACTCCTCCCAGGATCAGGGGGCGTCCCGCCGCAAAGCGGTGGGCGTCATAACCCAGACCGATTTTCACGCCGCCGCCTCCTGTGCATCTGGTGCAGAATTGCCTCCGCCAGGGCCAGATCTTCGGGGGTGGTGATCTTCAGGTTTAGGGGCGAGCCGGCCACCACCACCACCGGCTGCAGGAGCGCCTCCACCAGGGAGGACTCGTCGGTGCCGTAAAAATTGCGGCTGTAGGCCTCGGTAAAGGCCCGCCACAGCAGGGCCGCCTGGAATGCCTGGGGTGTTTGTATCTGCCAGATATCCTTGCGCTCCAGCGTATGGTGAATATCCCCCGCGGCATTGACGGTCTTCAAGGTATCATGGGCCGGCAATCCCAGGACTGCGCCGCCGTGGCTCCGGGCCGCCTGGATCACCTTCAGGACCTGATCCGGAGTGACGAATGGCCGCACCCCGTCGTGCACCAGGACGATTTCCAAATCCTCTTCATTTTGCAAGGCCTTGAGGGCATTGTAAACGCTGTCCTGGCGTTCCTTGCCCCCCGGCACCAGGCGCAGGACCTTCTTAAAGCCATAAGGGGAGATCACCTTTTCCTGGCAATAGTCCAGTTCATCGGGGTGCACCACCAGGGTGACCTCCCGGATTTCCCGGATCTGCTCGAAGACCCCCAGGGTATGGGCCAGGATAGGTTTGCCTCCCAGCAGCAGATAGGGTTTGGGGACCTTGTGGCCCATGCGTTCCCCGACCCCGGCGGCGGCCACGATGGCGGCAATCATAAGAGGCCCTCCCCCCGGCTCTGGCAGGATACGGAGCCGGCCCGCCCGGGCAAGCGGCAACTGGCCACCCGGGCCACCGGAATCTGGCTCCGGTCTCTAAGGAGTTCCTGGGCCCAATCCCCCAGGAGGCAGAAGGCCACCCCTTGCTGGCGGCAACTCCGCAAGAGGCCGGCGAATTCCTCGAGGAAGGGCCCGCCTTCCAGCTCGGCGTGGATGGTGAGCACCTGGGGGTTCTCCGGGTTAAGGCGGGACAGCACCAGCTCAGAAAAATCCCGGGGACGGCAGCCGTCCAGTCCCAGAAGCTCATCCAGGGTGGGCAAAGTTGTGGGGATCTCCAGGACCGGGGTGACGGTCTCTGCGAACCTGGGAAAATAAGGTGTAAAGCCCCGGGTGTCGCTGGCATAAAGGAAATCTTGGGCGTACAAAGCCGCCCGGCTGGCCGGGCTGCATTGCCAGCCCGGGGCCGCGAAGGATTTAGCCGGCCGCCGCACCAGGGAAACCAGGGTTTGCTGGGCCGCGGCAATCTCCTGGGAGATTTCGGCGAGGGTGAGCCGGAAAAGCTGGTCGTGCCAGCGCACATGGTCATAGCCGTGCAGCCCCAGCTCATGGCCGGCCGCAATAATCAGGCCGGGGATCTCCGGGGCCGCGGCATGGATCAGGGGCGCGGGCAGCAGGGTACCGTAGCACATGGTCTTGAGGCCATAAATCGCCGGAGCCCGGGTGCGCAGCATCTTCTGGAAAAATCCCCGTTGCCGGAAAACCCGAAAGATAGCACGGCCGGAGTTGTCCGGCCCCAAGGCCAGAAAGAAGCTGGCCCTGACCCCCTCCTCCTCCAGGACCTTAAGCAGGGCGGGCACCCCGGTTCGATAGCCTTCCAGGGTGTCGACATCCACCTTGAGGTACAGGCGCGGTGGAGAAGCGGTCTTGGGTTTGCGCTTTCCGGTTTGGGGCGATGATGTGGTGGCCATATCTCAATCGTTGCTGTTGCCAGCACCTGCCAAAGCCGGGGCCTTGGTTAACCTAGTGGTCTTTCCCGCAATTGATTATCTATTTAAAATGACTGATTTTTAACCCCCCCCTTGGAAAAGGGGGGTAGGGGGGATTTAGCATAACCTCTTGAAATCCCCCTAAGTCCCCCTTTTTCAAAGTGGGACTTTAATACCCTTGGAACTTAGGTTTTCTTGATTCAATGCCATGCTGTTTGCGAAGCCCAACACTAGTCGATTTTTGCTGCTAACTGCGTATCCCCCCGGGCCTCCTCCAGGAAGGCGTCCAGAGTGATCTTCAAGGAGACGTCGAGGTCGGTCTGCGGTTCCCAGCCCAGAAGCTGGCGCGCCTTGGCGATGGAGGGCTTGCGGCTGGTGATGTCCTGGTAGCCCTGGCCATAATAGTCCTCGTGGCGAGTTTCGACGATCTCCGAATAGACCCCGTCATCCTTATGGTCCGGGTGCTGCCGGAAGAGGTCGCGCAAGAGGTGGGCCAACTCTTTAACCGAAGCCTCATTATGAGGATTGCCCAGGTTGAAGATCTGTCCGTCGGCAACCCCGCCGGGGTTCTCGATGATGGTCATCAAGGCGTCGATGCCGTCTTCCACGTAAGTGAAGCAGCGCTTTTGATGGCCGCCGTCCACCAGCAGGATGGGTTCCCGCTGCAGCAGGTTGAGGATGAATTGAGTCACCACCCGGGAACTCCCCTCCTTGGCGGCATAAAGGTCATCCAGCTTGGGGCCGATCCAGTTGAAGGGGCGAATCATGGAAAACTGCAATTGTCCCGCCTGGCCGTAAGCCCAGATGACCCGGTCCAGGAGCTGCTTGGAGCAACTGTAAATCCAGCGCTGCTTGTGGATGGGCCCCAACACCAGACTGCTTTCGTCCTCTGAGAACTCCGGGTCCGGGCACATCCCGTAAACTTCCGAGGTGGAGGGGAAGATGATGCGGCTGTGGTACTTGACACATTGGCGTACGATCCGCAGGTTTTCTTCGAAATCGAGTTCGAAGACCCGCAGGGGGTTTTTCACGTAGGTCATCGGGGTGGCAATGGCCACCAGGGGCAGGACCACCTCGCATTTCTTGATGTGGTATTCGATCCATTCCTTGTTGATGGCGATGTCGCCTTCCAGGAAGTGGAAGCGGGGGTGGTTCAGGGCCTGGTCCAACTTGTTGGAGTAGAGGTCCATACCGTAGACCTCCCAGTCCCGCTCTGTGAGGATGCGCTTGGTCAGGGCATTGCCGATGAAGCCGTTGACTCCCAGGATCAGTATCTTCATTATTTATCCGCTAGGTTTTGATCAATCGTTGTCGAGAGGTGTAGGGTGGGCACTGCCCACCTTCCTCAAAATGGCTTTATTTCTGCCATCATCAGCCCAAAACATCCCCCACCAGATAATCCCAGGTGGCGAGGACGGGCCCCAGGAACTCAGGCTCCCCCTCCCATTGGGCCCGGGTGATAAGGAAGTTTCCCTGGCCGGCGGTCACCAGCAGCCCCTCTCCCGGCACCTGGGCCGCCACCAGCCCCGGCCTTCTGGGACTGGCGCCTGCGGCCTGGGGGTCCGCCGGCTCCGCCAGCGCTTTGCCGGCCCAGATGTAAAGTTTCCGGCTTTTTTCCCCCTTCCGGTGGTGGGTGAAAGCCCCGGGATAGGGGTGGGTGACGGCCCGCACCAGATTATATACCGCCACCGCCTCTTTGTCCCAGGAAATGAGACCGTCTTCGGGCCCGCGGCCGCCGAAATAGGAGGCCTGGCTCTGGTCCTGGGGGGACCTCGGGGCGGCCCCGGCCCGCAACCGCGGGTAGGCCTCCCGCATCAAGGCGCCGGCGGCCGCGGTCATCCTGGCAAACAGCGTCATGGCGGTGTCCTCCGGGTCGATGCCCAGGGGAATCTGGGCGACGATGTCGCCCCGGTCCGGTCTTTCCTCCATGTAATGCAAGGTGACGCCGGTTTCACTCTCCCCGTTGACCAGGACCCAATTCAGCGGACAGCGGCCCCGGTAGCGAGGCAGCAGGCTGCCGTGCAGGTTCAGAGCGCCTCGGCCGGGCGCCTCCAGCAGCGGCCTTTTTAACATAAGGCGGTAGTAGCAGGAAAAGAGAAAATCGGGCTTCAGGGCCCGCATGGCCGCCACAAATTCGGGGTCGTTGGGGTCCCGGGGCTGGTAGAGCGGCAGGTAATTTGCAAAGGCCAGGTCCCGCACCGAGGCGAACCAGCGATCCTCGTTGGGGTCGTCCGCATGGGTGACCACCGCCACGATCTCGTCGCCGAGTTGGCGGCAGAGGTCGATGAGCACCTGCAGGCAGGCGTAGCCGATGTTATGATATCCCATGAAGATGAGGCGCATTTATTCCTGTACCTTAACCCAATATGATTTCCCCAGATGTCTGATTAGTCCTATGTCTCGGAGAATCTGCAATTGTTGCCGAATCTTAGCCTTGATATTTTTGTTTTCTGGATAGATATCAGAAAATCCTTGTTCATGTTCATATATTTGATTGGTACTAAATTTCTTATCAGGTAAATATTCGAAAACTAACTTGGTCCATCCTATCAAATCTTTTAATGCTGGATTAGGATGTCGTAATGTCTTAGGTTTATCTTGAAAGGATTTTAATAGAATTCGCCTATTTTGATTTTTATTATATTCTGCCCTGTGCTTTTTCTCAGAATTACATAAATCAGAATAGATGTTTAAAAATTCATCATCTGGAACGACTCGTTTAGGGTGAAACTTCAATCTATTATAGGTAACATAGCTATCCAATATTATATCTTGGTTTGTGTCAGCTTCGATTACGAAATTAGCCTCAATATTATTCTTAAGACCTCCTCCGGTTAAGTTGGATGAACCTACAATAGCGATAACTTTTGTATCATCACTGTTTTTCAGAAGATATATTTTGGGATGATAGATTGAAGATGGTTCTAATGAGGCATAACAATATAATGTTAAATTATGATTAATTTTGGATTGATTATATAAAAATTGTAAAGCTTCTGGTTCGCTTGTCTGCATATCAAGGCCAACTAAAAATTCAAAACTTGCTCCTTGATTTAAAGCATACTCAATAGAATCATAGATTAAGTTAATCCCAGCTTGTGATAAAAAAGCGACAGCAATCCTAATGTCTTTTGATTGGACGATTCCTTGACGCAAGACGTTGTTTAGATTTTTTAGATTATTATCTACAAGTTCAATCTTCACTAATAAAGTTTTCCTCTGAACTGTTACATAGTCAATTATTTCTGTAACTCCTCCGGACCCAGGGTCTCCCGGATGACGTAGCGCGGCCGGCAGCGGACCTCCCGGTAGATGCGGCCCACGTATTCCCCGATGAGGGCCAGCCCCAGGGTGTTGAGGCCCACGAAGACGAACAGAATGGCGAACAGGGTGAAGATCCCTCCCACCTCCGGGCCGACGAAGATGCGGCGGATGAAGAGGAAAAGCCCGAAGAGCAGCCCCAAGGCGGCGATGGTCACCCCCATGAATCCCACCGCATGGATGGGCAGGTTGGAAAACCCGGTCACCAGGTCGAAGTTGAGGCGGATGAGCTTCATGAGGTTGTATTTGGACTTGCCCCGCTCTCGCTGGGAGTGGCTCACGGGTATCTCCGCCACCCGCCGGGAAAAGATATTGGCCAGAGCGGGAATAAAGCTGGAGGATTCCTGGCACTGGTTGATGGAGTCCACCACTTCCCGGCGGTAGGCCCGCAGCATGCAGCCGTAGTCCCGGAGCCGGATCCCGGTGACCCTGGACATGACCAGGTTCATCAGATGGGAGGGCAGTCTCCGGAACAGCGAGTCGCGGCGGGACTCCCGCCAGCCCCCCACGGTGTCATAGCCCTCTTCCAGCTTGGCCACCAGGCGGGGGATCTCCTCGGGGGGATTTTGCAAGTCGGCGTCCAGGGTGATCATCACCTGCCCCCGGGAGGCCTGGAAGCCGGCGAAGATGGCCGGGTGCTGGCCGAAATTACGGTGAAACCGCAAGGCCCGAAGGTTTTGCGGATAGCGCCGGTTAAGTTCCGTGAGGATTTCCCAGGAGCGGTCAGTGGAGCCGTCATCCACCAGGATAATCTCGAAGGGGCGCCCCATGGCAGACAGAGTGCTCATCAGGCGTTCCCCCAATTCCCGCAGGTTCTCTTCCTCGTTGTAAACGGGGATAATGACCGAGACGTAAGGCTCCGGGGAGACGATCTCCAGGGATTCGGCCTGGTGGGTCATAAAAAGGATGCCTTTAACTATTAATTAGACTGCTATCCTGATTCCCGCCCGGGAACCTGCTGGGAAACAAAGACCCTGCCTTGAAAAGTTGTGAAGAATGGGTGGCACAGGCGTCCCTCGAAAAATAACCTGTGCGGATTGAGTGGCAGGCGGGGTGCCTGCCAAAACTGGTAAAAAAAGCCCACCGCCGTTGAGTGGGCGGTGGTCCCAAAGAAACCCGCGGAGCAGGCCATAAGCCGAGTTCTGTCCCGGGTCGCCCCGGTGATGATCATTCCTCTAGGACCCTGGTTACCCGGGGTCTCCAGCGACCTACCCGGGAGCTTCAGGCGGGCCACCTTCAAGCGCTCCCCTATTTGGTCTTGCTCCGGGTGGGGTTTTCCAAGCCGGCGGTGTCGCCACCACCGCTGGTGAGCTCTTACCTCACCTTTTCACCCTTACCGTGGGCGAACCACGGCGGTCTGGTCTCTGAGGCACTTTCCCTGGGGTTGCCCCCGCTGGGGATTACCCAGCACCCTGCCCTGTGGAGCTCGGACTTTCCTCCGGCGGCTGATGAGCTCGCCGGCGATCATCTGGCCTGCTCCGCGGCCCTTTGGGATTCCAACTCTTCCGGGCGGGCCCGGCCCGCCCCCAATCATTTTACTGCGGCTCCGGCCTTTGGTCAATGGCTTGATTGGCCAGACGGTCGGCCTGCTGGTTCATTTCTCGCGGCACATGGGAGACCTCAAAGCTCTCGAACCTTTGCAATTCCTGTTGGGCTTCCCGCCAGAGAACCAGGAGGTGAGGTTGCCTCACCCGGTAGGAACCGTTGATCTGCCGAACCAGCAACTCGGAGTCGGAGAAGACTCTGATTCTGTTGATTCCCAGGCTCCGGGCCAGCTTCAGTGCCAGGAGCAAGCCCCGATATTCCGCCACGTTATTGGTGGTCTGCCCCAGGAATTCTTGATGTTGTTTGCGGACTGCACCGTCCGGGGCCACCAGCACCACCCCGGCCCCGGCCAGTCCAGGGTTGCCCCGGGAGGCGCCGTCGCAATAAACGGACCAGACGCCCTCCTCCATGGAGCCGTAGTGGTCGGCCGCCTCCTGGAACAGGGCCCGGAGCTCGTCCTCAGTAAGGTGGAACGATTGGCGCACCCGGTTTTGGTCCAGACCCAGGGCCAGGGCCCGAAAGATGGCGGCCCGGCTGGCTGTTCTCGCCATTTTCCACCTCAGGACTAGGCTTACCCGGCCGTATCCCCACCGCTTTCCGCTTCTTCCAGCCAGTAGAGGATGCGCTGGCAATGGGGGCACTGGAGGATCTCTTCCCCCTTCTGCAGGTCGATGAACTGCTGGGGAAGAATGTTCATGTGGCACCCGAAGCAGACGCCGTCCTGCACCGGGGCGATGGCGGTGCCGTTGCGGCGCTGGCGGATGAACTCATACCGTTTTAGGAGCGGCGCCGGTATCCCCTTGCGCAGGCCTTTCCGCTGCTCCTCCAGGACCGCGAGGCGCTTCTCCAGGACCTTCACCGCGGCGGCCACCTCCGTGGCCCGCTGCCCCAGGAGGGCCTGGCGCTCCTGGAGCAGGGTTTCCGCCTCCGCCAGAAGCCGTTTCCGCTCCTCCAGAAGCTCCATGAGTTGCAGCATGCGGGTTTCGCATTGGTCCCGCTGATCCTCCTTGAAGGCGATTTCCTTGAGCATCGCCTTGTATTCGATGTTGCTCTTGATCTCCATCAGGCGGCCGCGGCTCTTTTTGATACCGTCTTCCATCGCCGCGATCTCTGCCTCCGTGTCACGCCGCTGCTTCTGCAGGTCCTCCATTTCCTGGAGGCCGGCGGCCTGCTGGACCCTCAGGTCCTCCAGGGCCGCTTCCTCGGTTTTGAGTTCGCCCGGGAGCTGCGAGAGCTCTCCGGTGACCTCCTGAATCACCTTATCCAACTCCTGGACTTCGATGAGCCTGCTTAACTCCGGTAACAAGTTCGACCTCCGCAATAACGGTTTTCGGTTAAAAACAATGGAATATCAGTTGATTAAAGACCAAGGGGCCCTCACCAAAAAACAAAGGGAGCAGTGTCCGATTGCGCCGCCTCCACCCGCAGTGACAGCCCCGCGGCCTTAAAAAGGCCCCTGAGTTCTTCAGCCCAGGGGCCCATAAAAACCGCTTCACTGGCATAATGACCCACCTCCAGGACGGCAAAATCGGCCGGGCCGCCGGCCGGGACCTGGTGGTGCCGCACCTCCCCGGTTATATAGACCTGAGCCCCTTTTTCCCTGGCTGTTTGAATAAAATCACCGCCGCTGCCCCCCATGACCGCCAGGCGCTGCACCTCTTGGGGCGGGCGTCCCCAGACCTTGAGGGTGGCCACCTGAAAGATCTCCTTGATCATGGAGACCACCTCCGGGAAAGGCCGGGATGCCGGCCAGCGGCCCAGGCGGCCGAACCCCCGGGGCCTGCCGGGATTTTGCAACGGGTACAGGTCGTAGGCCACTTCTTCATAAGGGTGCGCCTGCCGCAGCCTGGCCAGGGCGGCTGGCAGGAGAGACTCGGGCGCCAGGACCTCTAGGCGGGCTTCCTCCACCCGGGAAAGTTTTCCCGCCTCCCCCAGGAAGGGATGTGCCCCCTTAAGGGGCTGGTAACTGCCCTGGCCCTTGGCGGCAAAGGAACAATGGGAGTAGCGGCCGATGATCCCCAGCCCCGCCTCCGCCAGGGCCAGGCGCACCGGGTCCTCATAATCGAGAGGCACAAACACCGTCAGCTTGTACAGGGCCTCCCGGCCGGTCGCCACCAGAACCTCCACCTCCGTGAGGGACATCCTCCGGGCCAGATACTCGTTAAGGCCCTCGGGGGCCACATCCAGGTTGGTGTGGCAGGAAACCGAAGCCAGGCCGGCCCGGATCAAGGCGCTGAGCAACTGGCCGCCGGGCTGGTCTTCCCGCACCTCCGCCAGGGGCTGGTAAAGCAAGGGGTGATGGGTCAGGAGGAGTTGGGCCCCCAGGCCCTCGGCTTCCTGGACCACCCCGGGTGAGGCCTCCAGGGCCACCAGCACCGTGGCTACCTGGCTATCCGGGTGCCCCACCTGGAATCCGCTGCGGTCCCCGGGTGTCATCCAGGCCGCGGGATAACGGCTGGCCAACACCTCGATGATCTCTTGCAGGCTAGCGCTCATGGGCATAAAAAAGGGGTGCGCAGAATGCACCCCTAGGGCCAGGCCCCTCAGGAATTGCCGCTCCTTGTCGGTCTCGGATTATACTCGTGTCCCCCTCATCAATGGTGGGCCCACCCGGATTTGAACCAGGGACCGTCCGGTTATGAGCCGGTTGCTCTGACCGCTGAGCTATGGGCCCGCTAAGCATTGGCTCAGTAACTTGGCAGGGGCGGCTCACCCCGCCCCTGTTCATATTATAACCATACAATCCCCGATTGTTCAATAGGCCCGGAAACCTGGAAAAGTCAATTCTCGATAAAGCTTTTCAGCCGGGTGCTCCGGGAGGGGTGCCTCAGTTTCCGCAGGGCCTTGGCCTCGATCTGACGGATGCGCTCCCGGGTGACCGCGAAATCCCGCCCCACTTCCTCTAGGGTGTGGTCGTTCTTTTCGCCGATGCCGAAACGTTTGCGCAATACCTTTTCCTCCCGGGGGGTAAGGGTGCCCAGCATCCTCTGGGTCTGGTCCGCCAGATTGAGGTTGGCCACCGCCTCCATGGGGGTGGAAATCTTTTTGTCTTCGATGAAATCGCCCAGGTGGCTGTCCTCCTCGTCGCCAATGGGGGTTTCCAGGGACAGGGGCTCCTTGGCGATTTTTAGCACCTTGCGCACCTTCTCCAGGGGGAACTCCATCTTTTCGGCGAGCTCTTCCGGGGTGGGCTCCCGGCCAATCTCCTGGACCAGATAGCGTGAGGTGCGGATCAATTTATTGATGGTTTCGATCATGTGCACCGGGATGCGGATGGTGCGGGCCTGGTCGGCGATGGCCCGGGTGATCGCCTGGCGGATCCACCAGGTGGCGTAGGTGCTGAACTTGTAACCCCTTTCGTACTCGAATTTTTCCACCGCCTTCATCAGGCCGATGTTGCCCTCCTGGATCAGGTCCAGGAACTGCAAGCCCCGGTTGGTGTATTTCTTGGCAATGGACACCACCAAACGCAGGTTGGCCTCCACCAGTTCCCGCTTGGCCTTCTCGACCTGGTATTCCGCCTTTTCCGCTTTAACCAGGGTCGTTAGCAGCCGACCGGCGGCCATCCCGGTCTCAGCCTCTATCCGCCGCAGGCGCCTGCGGGCCTGGTTCCAGACCTCTTCCAACTCTCCCAGGCGCTCCGGCGCCGTGGTGGCGGGCAGAGGGCAGTCTCCATTTTCTTTGCGGCTGCGCTTCAATTGGCGGAGCCTGGTGACCGTCAGCCCTTCCGCCGCCAGGCATTTCTCCTGGCGCTGCTGGTTTTCCCGGACCAGGCGGCCATAGAGGCGCAACCGGTTGAGGAGCAGTGCCAGGTGGTGCCGCTCCAGCCGCAAATCCTTCAGGGTGTCCGCCATCTTGCGGCGCTCTTTGGCAACCTTTAGCTCCCCCTGGAGACGGCTCTCCCCGGTGCGGGGCAATCCGGCGGCTTCCTTCTGCAATTGGCGAATTTTTCCATCCTGGGAACGCAGCCTTTGCACCAATTTCAGGACCCGGGATTTTTGGGTGGGCAATTCCATGGGGTCCACCTCGTCAAAATCATCCAGGCCGTTCTGGGGCGCCAGCCTTTCCTGTTCCAGCCGCTGGGTCAGATCCATGATCATCTTCAGGGTGATGGGCACTTCCAGCAGGGAGTAAATCACCTCTTTCTCCCCTTCTTCGATGCGCTTGGCAATCTCTACTTCCCCTTCCCTGGTGAGCAGGGAAACGGAGCCCATCTCTTTCAGGTATAAACGTACCGGATCATCAAGTTTGGCGCCGCCATCGGTCTCCAGGCCAGGGTCCCCCTCGCCCCCCTCACTCATTTCCAGGGGGCGGGCCATGGACAGACTGCCGACCTCCGCAGACGGCAAATCCAATTCTTCGAAGATCAGGATGTCCCTCATCTGCTCATTCAAGAGAGACTCGGGAGACAATGAGTCATTCAGGTTATCCACGCTGATCAAGGTATCGTCATCCCCCATGGGCACGGTTTCCTTAAACCCATCCATTCCGATTCCCTTGTTCATCCCTTTTCTCCTTTTGCTAAACAGCCGCTAGTTCTTTCAGTTGACCGTCGATTTCACCCAATTTAACTTGCAGTGCCGCCAGCCCTCCTTTGTCATTGGCATTCCTCATTTCTTCCCGCAGTTTGGCTCGGGCCTTCCTCAAGCGTCTGACCTCCAGATCCCGGCGCCAATGATCGGCCAGGAGATCGGGACTCAGTCCACTCCCCTCCTCCTCTGTGAAGGTTAAGGCGCAGATTAGCTGCCGCAGGTTCTCCCTCTCCACCCGCTGCACTAACAAGCCGTGGTCCAAATTTCCGTGTTCCCGGTAACACTCGATGATGAGGAGCATGACTTCTTTCAGTTCCTCATCCTCGAACTCCGGGGCCCACTGTTCCAGATCTTCCAGGGCCACCATCGGGGGATGGCCCAGGACCCAGCGCAGCAGGCCCTTTTCCAGGCTGATGGCCACCGCCGCCGTGGGCGAGAGCCTGCTGGCGGTAATGGTTGCGAAGGAGGCGAGGCTCTGCCGCAGAACGCTCTCATCTACTCCCAGGCGCTGGGCCGCGGTCTTGAGCCACAGGTCCTGCTCCACCGGATCGGCGATGGCCTGAAAGTAGGGCCGCAGCTCTTCCAGGATGCGGACCCGCCCCTCCACTTCCAGACCGTGGCTGCCGATGAGCCCCTCCAGCACAAAGCTGAACCAGGGCTGGGCCCCCCCCCAGGCGGCCTTAAAGATTTCCACCCCGCGGCTCTTGGCGTAGTCGTCCGGGTCCTGCCCCGGCGGCAGCGCCAGGGCCCGCACCAGCAGGCTCTCCTGGGCGAACAATGGGAAGGCCCGCTGCATGGCCTTGATCCCGGCGGCGTCGCCGTCATAGACCAACACCACCTTGGGCGCCAGATTTTTCAGGAGGCGCACCTGCTCCCGCGTCATGGCGGTGCCCAGGGTGGCCAGGACGTTGGCGATACCGCGGGCCTGCAGGGCGATGAGGTCCAGGTAGCCCTCCACCACCAGGGCCACCCCGGTTTGGCGCAGGGCCTCGGCGGCCTGGGGCAGGCCGTAGAGGGTGCGGCCCTTGTGATAAAGCTGGGTCTCCGGGGAATTGAGGTACTTGGGCTCTCCCTGGCCGATGATGCGGCCACCGAAGGCCAGCACCCGGGATTGGCGGTCGAAAATGGGAAAGATGATGCGGTTGCGGAAGCGGTCGTAGAAGCCGCCACCGCTGCGGGGCGCCAGCAGGCCCCCTTCCTGCGCTGCCTCCAGGGAAAGGCCCCGATTCTGCAGGTGCCGGCGCAGGCTGTCCCATTCATCCGGGGCATATCCCAGATGAAAGGCCTGAATGACCTCCGGGGTGAGCCCCCGTTTGGCCAGATAGTCCCGTCCGGGCCGGCCGGTGGCGCTTTTCAGGGTGGCTTCATAAAAACCCGCTGCCACCTGGTTGATCTCATAGGCCAGGGTGCGTTTCCGGGTTTCCCTGGAACCCTCCGGCCCCAATTCCTTGAAGGTCAGAGGGATGCCATAACGCCGGGCCAGCTCCGAAACCGCCTCCGGGAAGCTGAGGCGCTGATGCTGCATCAGGAAGGAGAAGACGTTGCCCCCGGCCCCGCAGCCGAAGCAATGAAAAATGCCCTTCTCCGGGGCCACCGTGAAAGAAGGGCTGGTGTCGGCGTGGAAGGGGCACAGCCCCAGAAGATTCTTGCCCTTCTGGGTCAATTGGACGTACTGGCCCACCACCTCTTCGATGCGGGCCGCGTCCTTGATCTCCAGGAGCTTGTCTTCCGGGATAAACGCCATTTGAGTCTCGAGTTGTAGGGGCGACCCGCTGGGTCGCCCAGTTTCGAGTTTTTAGTTTCGAGTTTTTAGTTTTCAGTTTTTGGTGAAAAGCCTTCGAAATCCCCCTAAATCCCCCTTTTCAAAGAGGGACTTTGATCCACCCCCCTTTATCAAAGGGGGGTTAGGGGGGATTTTATCCTCAGCTGATCGCTATCTTTATTCACCTCTCGCAGGGCGGCCCGTGGCCGCTGTCATTTTTGGTGGCATAGGCGTCCCGCCTGTGCCCTTGTAGGGTGGGCACCGCCCACCATTTTCCTTAATCCCCGTTCCCATCCGGCTTGGCACTGCCCACCATTTCCCTATTCTCCGGCTCCCCTCTCCGGGGAGATCTATAAGCCCTAACGTTACTATGTGAATAGTCTTTTTAATATTCGACAACTTAACTACTTTATATAAATCTTTGAACCAATCTTGCGCCCTATAAATTTATTGGCCAGCATTTTGCAGCCTTTCTTGGTATGCCCGGTAAGCAGATCTATGATGATCTGGAACCAACCTAAAAGACGGGCCAGTCCATAAAGAAAACCCCGTGCCTCACCTAATTCAGACATAACGGCTACTCCCGCAACTCCACCACCGTCACCCCGGGGTTGTCATCGGCATGGAGTTCCTTCACCGCCCCGTGGCCTTTAAGGTGCTGCCAGACCGCCTTTTTCAGGCGGCCGGTGCCCAGCCCGTGGATGATATCCACCCGTTCCGAGCCGTGCAGCAAGGCCTGGTCGATGAGGCGGTCCACCAGGGGCAGGGCCTCGTCCACCCGGAGGCCGATGACATTCAGGCTCTGCACCAGCTCCCGGGGCGGCAGGCAGACGAGCGGTGAGGTGGCGCCCCGCCCCCCTTTACCCCGGCCCTCGGCTACGGCCGGGGTGACCTCCTCCGGGGCCACCCGGAGCTTCACCTGGCGCACCTGCACCGAAAGGCGCCCATCCCGGCCGTCCCTGGCCAGAACTTCCCCGGTCAGCCCCAGGGCCGGCAAAAAGACCTTCTGGCCGGGGCCGTATTCCCGGGAGGGCGGCGGCGTCGAGGCCGGAGCGGGGCTCAGCTCCTTGAGCAGATCGGCCTGGCGCCGGGAGAACTCCTGGCGCAGCCGCCCCCAGGACTCGCCGCCGCCCTGCAGGCGCTTGACGATCTCCTTAAATTGCCGCTCCGCCTCCTGGATGGCCGCCCGGGCCGCCTGCTTCACTTCATTTTCGAGACGCTTACGCTCCAATTCCAAATGGCGGCGTTCCTCCTCCAGCTCCCGGCCCTGGGACTCCGTCTCCCGGGCGCGGGCAGCCAGCTCCGCCTCCCGGCGGGCCAGTTCCTGCTGGGCCGCCTCCACTTCTGAAAGCAGACGGTAAGCCCGCAGCTCGTCCTGGTCGAGATAACGCTCCGCCTGGGCCAGGATCTCCGGACTCAAACCCAGCTCCCGGGCAATCTTCAAGGCATTGGAGGCGCCCACCACCCCGTAGGCCAAACGGTAGGTGGGGCGCCGGGTCTCTTCATTAAAGACCACCGCCACGTTCTCAAATCCCGGGGTGCGCTGGGCAAAGCCCTTGAGCAAGGGGAGGTGGGTGGTTACGGCCCCATAAGCGCCCCGCTGGCAAAAGGCCTGGAGCAGGGCCAGGGCCAGGGCTCCGCCTTCGGTGGGGTCGGTGGCCGTGCCCAACTCATCCATGAGGATCAAGGCCCGCTCTGGCAGGGTATCGAGCATACTTAGGGCCTTTTGCAAATGGGCCGAAAAGGTGCTCAGGTCCTGTTGCAGGTCCTGGGGATCACCGATGTCGGCAAAGACCTCCCCAAAGGGGCAGAATTCGCTGCCTTCGGCTACCGGGATGGGGATGCCGCTCTGGGCCATCAGGGCGAGGAGACCCAGGGTCTTCAGGGCCACGGTCTTGCCGCCGGCGTTGGCTCCGGAAATAATGAGCCAGCGTCTCTCCGGGGTCAGCGCCAGATCGATGGGCACCACCTGGGGGGCCCCGGGGGTCTGCCGCTGGCGCTGCACCAGCAGGGGGTGGCGGGCGAGCCTGAAATCGACGCCGCCGCGGCTCCGCCAGATGGGCTCCCGGCAGCCAAAGTCCCGGGCAAAGAGCACTCGGGCCTGAATGGCGTCCGCTGCCGCCAGGGTTGCCAGGGTCTCCCGCACCTCCGCCAAAACGTCCCGCAGCAGATCCGTCAAGCGGCGCAGGACTGCCTCTTCTTCCCGCTTTTCCTGGTTTTGCAGCAGGTTGAGGGCGTTGTTGTGCTCCACGATGGCCAGAGGCTCCAGGAACAGGGTAGCCTTGGTCTGGGACTGATCGTGGATGATCCCGGGGATGGCCCCCCGGTGGTCGGCCTTCACGGGGATGACATAGCGCCCGTGACGCTGGGAGATGATCGGGTTTTGCAGGGCCTCCTGGTATTCCGGACGGAAAAAAGTCTGCTTGAGGAAGCTGTTGACCTGATGGCGGGTGTCTGTCAGTTCCCGGCGCACCTTCGCCAGGGCGGGGCTGGCCTGGTCCAGGATAAAATTATTGGGGCTGATGCACTGCTGGATCGCGGCCTTAAGGCGGGAGAAATCTTTAAGCCCGGCCGCCAGCCTGGAGAGGTGCGGAGTAAGGTCCGGGGCTCCGCCGAGATAATGCCGCAAGTGCCCGGAGAGGCGCAATACCAGCAAAATTTCGTTGAAGGCCTCGGGGGGAAGGAGGCTGCCACGCACCGTGGCCTTGGTGAGCCAGGAGGCCAGGTCGGAGAAATCGGTTAGGGGAGCGGCTCCCTCCCGGCTCTCCAGTTCCTGCCATTCCCGAATCCGGTGAAATTTTGCCTGAAGCTCGCCCAGGTCGGCCACGGGGACGAGGCCCTGGAGAAAACCCCGGCCCAGGGAAGAGACCGCGTACTGCTGCACAACCCGAATGAGCCCCGGAAACTCCAGGGCGCTCAAGGATTGCTCTGCCATAGCGCTCCAGGTCTAAAGGATGGGAAGGGTTAAACACTAAGGCGCCGTCGCGCCATCTCCTGGATCATCTTGCCGTCGGCCCGACCGGCCAGGCGGGCCATAACGGCCTTCATCACCCGGCCCAAGTCCTTGGGCCCCGATGCCCCCAATTCATCAATGATCCAGGATACTTCAGCTTCGCACTCTTCGGTACTAAGTTGTTTGGGCAAAAAAGAGAGGAGGACGCTAAGCTCCTCCTCTTCTTTTTTGGTCAGGTCGGGCCGCCCGGCTTTGGCGTATTCGGCCATGGCTTCCCGACGTTGTTTTGCCTGGGTGGCGACCACCGCGAGCAGTTCGTCTTCGGAAAGGGTACGCTTCAACTCCACCTCCCGATAGCGAATGGCGCTTTTGAGCAGCCGCAAGGTGGACACCGCCACCGGCTGCCGTCCTTTGAGCGCCTCTTTGAACGCCTGCTCCAGCCGCAGATAAAGGGAGGTCATGAACCCTCAATCTTCCGCAGCTTCTTCAAAGCCCGCTTCTTGGCCGCTAGGACCTTCTTCTTTCGTTTGATGCTGGGTTTTTCGTAATGTTCCCGTTTACGAATCTCAGAGAGAATCCCGGCCTTTTCGCATTGCTTCTTAAACCGCTTTAAGGCAACCTCGAAAGGTTCGTTGGGTTTTACCCTGACGCCGGGCATTCATTATCGCCCCCTCCCGTTCTCATATAGCACCTATCGCTCCTAACCTCCCCCTTAACATTCGTGTTTCCAGTAGTGACGAGGGCGATAAGTGATTGTTCTGAACAGGACATGATTTATCATTTGTGCCGAAACTGTCAAGGGTTTTTTCTTCGGAAAATGTAAGATTGCACCCGCGAGCTACATAATCTATAAGTAAAGAGGTAAGGGTGGCACCAGGGCGCCCCACGCCCTCGCCCAAAAAACCGGAGGAGCCGGCGGCAAAGCTCCGGAAAGGCCGTTTATGCACGCCAAAGCCATGAAACCCCTGGTCCTGGCCGGTATCCTGCTGCTGGTGCTGGCCGGCTGCGTCACCGTCAAGGTGAACCTTTTCGAAGAGCCCAAGCCCCTGAAGGAGAATACCATCTCCGGCTCCGGCGGTGACAAGATCCTGCTCCTGGATATTTCCGGGATGCTCCTGGAGGGCCCCCAGCACGTCCTGGCCCTCTCCAAGAGTGTCACTTCCCCCAGCCGGGTGAAGGAAGAGCTGGATAAGGCCGCCAAGGACGACCACATCAAGGCCGTGGTCCTGAGGATCAACTCCCCGGGAGGCACGGTGAGCGCCGCGGACGTAATTCTCCATGAATTGCAGAACTTCAAGGCGAAGCGGCGGGTGCCGGTGGTGGTCTGCCTGGAGGGCCTGGCCGCCTCCGGCGGCTATTACGTGGCTCAGGCCGGGGACACTATTTGGGCCTATCCCACCTGTATCACCGGGTCCATCGGGGTCATCGCCATGAAATTCAACCTGCGGGGGCTGATGGACAAGGTGGGGGTGGATACCGATATAGTGAAGACCGGGGCCTGGAAAGATTTCTGGTCGCCTTTCCGGCCAGCCACCCCCCAAGAAAAGGAGATGATGCAGCAAATCATCGAGGAATTTTACCGCAGATTCTTGATGGTGGTGGCCCAGGGCCGGAACCTGAGCCTTAAGCAGGTCCAAAAGGTGGCCGACGGCCGCATCTTCACCGCCCCCCAGGCCCAGGACCTGGGACTGATAGATAAGATCGGCTATCTGGATGACGCCGTGAAAGAAGCCCAGGAGAAGGCCGGGCTGAGCCGCGCCAGGGTGGTGCGCTACCAGCGTCCGGACAGCTACCGCCCCAACATCTATTCCCTGCTCCCCGAGTTGGAGGCCGCCGGTCCTCAGTTTCTCTATCTCTGGCTGGCCAGCGAGCCCTGAGGCGGCGAAGGGTGGCCTTTAATTGGGCGTGACCTCCGAGATAAATGAAACTGGACAGAATGTTGTAAATTGTCCAGTTAGGTAGGAACGATACGCATCAAACCATGGTCGAGCAAGTCCACCATCCTGCATTTCCACAGCCGGTCAGTCCAGACACTTTGATCTGGCGCTACTTGACCTCGTACAAGTTCGAATGGTTGGTTAAAGAGGGTCGGCTTTTTATGCCCAATGCCGCCCACTTAGGAGATGATCCGCTCGAAGGTATGCAACCCGCAGGCGATGCTGGCTGGTGGCAGTCTCTTGTAGATCGTGCTGGCTCTGAGGACGAAAGGCGCACGATCAAACATAACCATGAACTAATCTCTCGCTTTGCTGCTGCGTTTCGCACCCGCTACTATGTTAGTTGTTGGCACATCAACGAGGCGGTCAGTCCTGCAATGTGGAAACTCTACGCCCCTACTACCGAATCTGTGGTTGTGTGCACGACGGTCGCCAAACTGCGCGCGGCACTTCCATCGTACGTTTACATCGGAATGGTCAGGTACATCGACTACTCCGTTGACCGTCTACCAACCCTGAACATGCTGGAGTACATCACCCATAAGAACAAATGTTTCAAGCACGAGCAAGAACTTCGCGCGGTTGCCATGCATCCGGTGGTTGATGGTCTGGACCAGCAGCACTTTCGGACACATCATTTCCAGACCGAGCATGACCCACCTTTCACCGTGTTCGCTCCGCCCGTCAATCTAGTCAACCTTCTGGTGGAGGTTTCCCCCCATCCCGATGCACCTCGGTTCTATGTTGAACAAGTGGAGTCGCTTTGCAATGCCTTTGCGCTCCCGTCTCCACGCGGCGCGGTTTCGTAGCTACCCCCTATCGTTTCCCATGAATAACTGGACAAAACGTGCTATTTTGTCCAGTATTAATTTGAAAAATTTGGATAAAAGGAGGGGCTTACTCAAAGAATGGCGCAGGAAGTGTTTTATACAGCGGCTTCGTATTTTTCATCAATTTCAATAGCATTTTGTCTTTGAATTTTTAAATTATGCTCAATGAAAAAGGTAAATATAATTGCATCTTCCTCATTTAATTTTGATTGGTCAGGGTTTTGGAAATAGATTTTTAATTCATTTAATGGATAATCTAAATCATTTATTGAGTTATAGTTTTTTAAAATGCCTCTATCTTCTAATGATTTTCTAAAATCAGCAATAACTTTTATTACCATATCAACATGTCCTTCCCCAAATTTATTTGGTCTGTTCGCACGAATCGATTCATAAATTTTTTGAATATTGTAACTCGTTCCTTGGAAAATGTTTTTTAATTTTTGCTCTTTGAACATTTCTCGATGCTCCCTTTCCCCTTGTTTTAGTTTCTTAATTATTTCTAAAACATCTTGCTCTACGATCGTTCTCTGTTTTGCTATAATTTCTGGTATATTAACATTTTGAAAACTTGGAGGGCGACCATCAGGGTAAGTAGTCATTAATTGGAAAACATTTTTATTAAAAGGTGCCATAGAATTAGATTCTTTTTTGTCACTATTTTTATTACCTTTATCTCTTTCCGTTGGATGACCTATAGCAGCATCTCTAATGCCACGAATTTTCCAAAGAGAAGGATGTCTGTCATAGTCATAATTTAAGGAATCATAGAGATGCTTAACAGCATCTTGTTGAACCACTAAAGCCTGCAAGACCCCATAAATTAATAAGTAGTTACTTCCAGCAGCATCGGGCAAGTCAATTCCAAGAAATGCTTCAATTGCTTTCCCATTATCGTCGATTGTATCAAGGGAACTAGTAAGTTTATTCCAGGAAGCAGGCTTTGATAATAAAGCCAACATTCTGGCATCAGTAATATATTTCCGAATTTCATCTAAGGGGTACAATTTCGGCCTCTCTCCCCGAGTTTAACACCGAAAAGGTTTCTCTCTTTTTGCGCCAAATCGTCTTGTGGGAGATAGAATAGCATAAATTTCAAATAAATAGGTATTTTTTGGCTTTTGCAGGAAAAAATCAACTCGGGACAAATGGATTTATATTGTCTAGTGGCAAAAACCGCGGTATAGAAAAGGCGCGGGTTTGCGACGTTCAAAAAACCAAGACTCTAGACAAAATGATAACTAGCCGGAAAAAAGTCTTTTAAAATCCCGCAGATTGTGTTTGATAAATGTCCCTCAGTCTTGCCTTTAGCATTAACTTTGTCAGAATTTAGTCTGCTCCCCAAAACGGGACCATTACAATTATTAATGGGAGCATTTTAGGATTCCTTACTTATCCCCTCTCCCCCGATGGGGGACGACACCGGGTGAGGGGGAATTTAATCTCTTTTCCGCCCAAACAAATTAATAATTTCAGGTCTGGGCCGCCAAAGCCGATAAGAACCGGTAGAGGCGTGGTCTTGTCCAGGGTTACGCCCTCTTCCGGATTTGTTAACATGAAAGGTGAGGCAGGAAACCTGTGGTGGGAATCGGCGATTCATGAGTGAGCACCCCAAAGGCCGGGCCAGCCACCCGCCCGGGCCGGAGCAGGATGGACCGGCCCCGGACGATTTAGGAGACCGCCGCAACGGTCAGGCCCGCTTGCGCCGTCTGGCCCGGGAAGTCCTCTACCGGATCCCGGAAGTCCGCCCGGAAAAGGTGGCGCGATTGAAAGAGGCCATCGAACAGGGGGCCTATGAGATCGATGCCGGCAAGCTGGCCGACGTCATTATCGCCGAGTTGATCTGGAAGCGGTGATAGGATGGGCACTGCCCGCCATTAAGGCGGCGTTTACTGCGGCGCGCCCCACCAATGTTTGCAAGGCCAAGCAGGAGCTTGGCAGGAAAAAGGGCGTTCCCAAGCAGGAGCTTGGGAACGAGGGGGGAAAAATAGTATCGCGTCCCGGATGCAGCTATCCGAAGGCATTTTAGGGACTCAGTAGTAGCACAGGCTTCCAGGCTGTGATTGGTTGCGGGTCGCGACACTAGTTTTTGCCGGCCAAAGCTCGCCCAGCCTCAATGAGCAGGGCCGCCGCCTCCTCCACCTCGGCCCGGGTGGTGGGCCGGCCCACGCTGAAACGCACTGCGCCCCGGGCTCTCTCCGGACTCACCCCCATGGCCGCCAGGACCGGGGAGACGGTTTCCCGGCCGGCGTGGCAGGCGGACCCCAGTGAGGCGGCCACCTCAGGGACCCCGGCCAGCAGCTCGCCCCCGGAAATCCCGGGAAAGGAGACGTTCAGGGTGCTGGGCAGGCGCTCGGTCTCCGGGCCGTTCAGGGCCAGCCCCGGAAAGCCGGCCTGAAGCCGCACCCACAGCAGGTCCCGCAGGTCTTTCAGGTGGGCGGCGCCGGTGGCCGCTCCTCCTTCCCGGGCCAGGCGGCAGGCCTCGCCCAGGGCCGCGATATAGGGGATATTTTCCGTACCGGCCCGGCGGCCGCCTTCCTGAGAGGCCCCGTGGAGCAGGGGGGTGAGGGCGGACTCCCGGCCCCGGCGCACGAACAGCGCTCCCACCCCCTTGGGTCCATAAAACTTATGCCCCGCCACGGTGAGAAAATCGACCGGCAGCTCGTTCAAGTCCACCTTAATCTTGCCCACGCTTTGGGCGGCGTCGGTATGCAGCGGCGCCCCCGCCTGCCGGGCTACTGCGGCCAACTCGGCCAGGGGCTGGAGCGCCCCGGTCTCATTGTTGGCGTGCATAATGCTGATCAGGATGGTGTCGCTGCTTAAGGCCCGGCGCAGGTCATCCGGGTCCACCCGGCCCTGCCCGTCCACCGGCAGCACCGTCAGCGAAAAGCCCCGGGACTCCAGAAACCGGCAGGGGGCCAGCACCGAGGGGTGTTCGCCGGCGGCGGTGATGATCCGCCCGCCTCCCCGGCCCAGGGCCACACCCTTGAGGACCGTGTTGTTGGCTTCGGTGGCCCCGCCGGTGAAGACGATTTCCTCCGGGGCGCAGTTCAAGAGCGCCGCCACTTCCCGGCGGGCCTGGCGCATGGCGTCGCCGGCCCTGAGCCCCAGCGGATAATCGCTGCTCGGGTTGCCGAACTCCGGCCCCAGGAAGGGCTGCATGGCCCGGGCCACCTCCGGGGCCACCGGGGTGGTGGCGTTGTAGTCTAGATAAATCATGGCCTTCCCTCCTGTGGGCTCGCGGCCCTCTCGGATTGACACCGCCTTGCAACATTTGCTATTTTAACATGAAAAGGGCCTGGCCGGTGGGCAATCCTGGAACCGCCGGCGGCCGTTATCTCTCATGAGCCATACCCTTTCCCCCAATTTCTACCGCCTGGGCCGCTGGTTTTGCCGGCAGACCCTGGGGCGCTATTTCTTCCTCGAGGTCCGGGGGCTGGAAAACCTGCCGGTCCCGGGGCCGGTCATCATCTGCCCCAAGCACCAGCGCTGGGAGGACATCCCCCTCATCGGCATGGCCCTGCCGCCGCCGTTGCACTATATCGCCAAGGCGGAGCTTTTTCAGTATCCGCTGCTCCGGGAATGGTTGGGAGCCTGGGGCGGGGTGCCCCTGGACCGCAACCGCCCCCGGGCCACCCTGTCCTCCTTCAAGCGCCTGGCGCCCCTGCTGCGGGAACGGGCCTACGTCGTCCTCTTCCCCGAAGGCACCTATTTCCGGGGCAGGGTGGGGCCGGGCAAGCACCGCTTCATCCAGTTGCTCCTCAAGCTGCAAAACCGTGATGGCTTGGGGCTGCTGCCCTTCGTGCCCGTGGGAGTCGTTTACCTGCCCCTGGCTTGGGGCTGCCGGGTTCAGGTCTCGCTGGGCCCGCCCATGCGGGCCGCCCAACCGGGGCAGGCCTCATTCCTCACCTCCGCCCTCATGGAACAGATCGCCCGCCTTTCCGGGTTCTAACCCCTCCGACCCTGTTTGCGCCGGGACTTTTTTCTTTGTCGCGGAGCCTGGATTTTTCTTTACCCCATGCTTAACTTCCAAAATATTCTTAATGAGAACTAAATTTGGGAAGGTCTTGGATCATGAGAGCGGGTTGGCAATTTCTCTCCCGGCGCTGGTGGTGGGTGCATTTTCTGGGTTTTGCCCTGGTCTATGCTGCCGGGCGCCTGACGGCCGTCTTTCTTAAGGGGTGACGAGATGATGCGCTACTTCTCTTACGTCCTGTGGCCAAGGCTGGGGTGGTTCGTCCTCCACGCCACTGCTGTCGTCCTCTTATTCCTTCTGGGCTATTCGATGAAATTTTAGGCCACGCCATGAAAACTCCTCGTCATCTCCTCTGGGTAGCCCTGGTGGCCCTGGGATTAGGCGCTACCATGCTGCATCTGCGGATTCACCCCCCTCATTCGCTCACCTATCTCTGGCCCAACCTCTTCTCTTTAACCCACCTGGTGGTGGTGAGCCTGCTCTTTCTGGATCGGCGGACCGCCCTGCTGGCGGTCATTCTCAACAGCTTCCTGGCCTATCTGGGGATCATCATGATGACGGATTACTCCATCAGCGCCACCCTGGCCGGGCAGGTTAAGGTCATGCCGGGAGTAAGTCTTTTCGGCTGGCTGCTGCAGACGACCTTCGCAGATAGCGCTATCCTGGTGGGCGACCTCCTGGTGGGCATATCCCTCTACCAGGTGATCCTGAGGGAGCAATAATTATCGGATTGGGAGATCACCACTTGAAGCCGCGGGTGCCGTCGTCCGAGCCACGGCTTGATACGGGCTCTCAGCGCCTATGTTTGAAAATAAAAGGCAGGGTTTTCACCTCGTCTTGCTGCATCGAGGCTATTCCCTGCCTTTAGGGGCGCCAGCCTTGACCCGAGGTCAGTCCCGGGTCGCAGCGGGTTTCACTTTTACTTCTTTTTCGGAGCCGCAGGGCAATCGATGGTTGCCTTGCAGACCGTCTTCCCCGGGGTCTTGAGCCCAGGGCAGTCGATCTGCACCTGGCACTGCCCTTTGGCCCCCGGGGCCGGGCACAATTGCTGGCCCTGAATGGGCTTCTGCTCTCCCGTTCCCGTTTTGGGCGGTTCGGTTGCCGCCTGGCTCACAGTCACCATAGCCAGGAACAGCAACCCGGCGGCGCCTGCCATTAAGACTCCCAGCCGGGAAGTTATTAATCTCCGTATCTTTTCCATCATTTCTCTCCCTTGCAGGATTCCGCACCGCTGCCCTTATTATCCCTCATCGTCTTCAAGGTTGCAACACCTGAAAATTAGAGAAGGCCACAGAATTTTGCCCCTGCGGTCCTGAAGCCACTTTAAATCCGACCAGGGTGCCGCCTTGCGGTGGTTGGCCAGTGAAGCTGATAACCTGTTTGCCATTTATGAAAAGCGTGCCCTGATTGCCTTTGGTGACCAACTTGACCTGATTCTCGGCCCCTATCCCCTTCTTGATAGAGGGGTCTTCGCGCCAGGCCACGGGCAGCAGGTAGTGGCCGCTGACCAGCCGTTGGACCGCAAAAAAGCCGTTGTTGTTAATCAAGATGCTATACCAGCTGTTGTAGTCCGAGGCCCAAAAGATCAGGCCGCTGCCATAGGTGGGGTCATCAGACTTGACAAAGGCCATGGTGTAGTCGACCTCTATGTCGTCAGGCAAGAAATTGGCCTGGTTTATGTAGGTTTGGGTCATGTTCTTGTCAGGGGTGATAATGAGCTTCCCATCCTTGGCATCTATGTTAGCGCTGGGAGCCGCCCAGGAGGGATCCAGGCTGGTGAACTTGTCCGCGAAAAGCACCGTAGCTGCCAGGCCGGCGGTCACCGCCAGCAAGACCATCGCCATCGCCATCAGCAAAGCCGTCCATTTCCTTTTCATATCAGCAATCCTCCTTAGACTTGGAAAAATTTATAATCAAAAATTAAGGAGAGGGCTGCTTGCTGTCAAGAAAGAGAGGCATTTAATTTTGATTAATCTCCATATCATTCCCGTCATTTCTCTCTCCTTACCGGCTCCCAACTCATCTGGCCTGATGGTCAGCCGCAGGCAGCCTCCCCCCTCCTATCTAGAATTTTCCTCCGGCCTGCAAGGCGCACTTAAGGGCCAGGGCCTTTTCGGCCACGGCCATGGGGGTGGGCCCCAGGATGTGGACCTGGGCTTCCCGGCCCCAGCCGCCCTGATCGCAGATGAGGTCCGGGGGCGCCTCTCCGGGTTGCAACTCCGAAGCCACCTGCTCCTCCAGGGTCCCGCCGGTCCGGGCCTCATCTCCTTCCGGTTCCCGGCTGGGGCCGCCGCAGGAAGTCATCCGAAGGTGCAGGGAGGGGGCCAGTTCGGCCATCCCCTCCAGGTAACGGATGTTCATGGCGCTGCGCCACTCCGGGTGGCTGGCCGCGACGGTGAGGATGAGAGCGGCCAGCTTAGGTGAGGCGCCGAAGGCCGGCGGGGCGGGGATGAGCAGCCCCGCGGCGCTTTTTACCAGGCGGCCCGGGAAGGCCGCCACATCCTGAGGCCCCTCGGCATAGGGGGTAGCGAACGCCAGGTTGCTCATGGACTCGGGGATCAGGGGGCTGAGGTCTTCGGCTTGCAGGCGGGCGGCGGCGGCCTGCAGGTCTTTAAGGACTTGGAAACGGCTCAGGTCCCGGGCCCAGGGGGCATAAGGGTTCACCGGACCTGCCCCCCGGCCCAGGGGCAGGCCGTGCTTCAGCGCCTGGAAGGTGAGGGTGCGGGCCTCGGTCACCGCCTCCGGAAGGGAGAGGCCCCGGGCCAGGCCGGCTGCCGCGGCGCTGGCCAGCACGCAGCCGCTGCCGTGGTGATTTGGGGCGGCCAGCCGCAGGCCGGCCAAATGATAGCTATGTTGGCCGTCGGTGAGCACGTCCACCGGCGTTCCTTCCAGGTGGCCGCCCTTGGCCAGGACCCAGCGGGGGCCCAGGGCTTGCAGCCGCCGGGCCGCCTCTTCCAGGTCCTGGGGGGTCTTGATCTTAAGTCCGGTGAGGCGGGCGGCCTCCGGGGCATTGGGAGTCAATAGGAAGGTCAGGGGGAAGAGCTCTTCCCGCATGGCGCTGACGCCGGACTCGTCCAGGAGCGGGAAGCCGCCGCCCGCGGCCAGTACCGGGTCCAGCACCACGGGAGCCGGGCCCAGCCTTTTTAAGGAAGCGGCCACGGCGGCCACGATGGCCGCGTTGGCCAGCATCCCCAGCTTCACCGCGGCCACCGGGAAGTCGCTGCTGACCGCCTCCAGTTGGGCCGCAACCACCTCCGGGGCCACCGCATGCACCGCCTGGACCCCCTGGCTGTTCTGGACGGTCAGGGCGGTGGCCACCGTCAGGCCGTAAACGCCTGACAGGGTGGCCACCTTCAGGTCTTGCTGCAGGCCGGCGCCTCCTCCCGGATCGAAGCCGGCGATAATCAGAACGGTCTTCATGTTAGTCTCCATGATCCGAACTGTTTTCGGTTTTCTGTGTATGCAAAGGCAATCTTAAAGGCAAAGCCCACTAGCAGAGACAAGAAAGAAACAGGAAACAGATAACCGGAACCTGCCGGCAGCTAGCGGGCGGCCTCCAGGCAGCACCCGAGGGCGCCCATGTATTGGGGGAAGGGCGGCACCAGCACCCGAAAAGATTCTTGTTCCTGGATGAAACTGATTACCGCCCGGTTGCGGGCCACTCCGCCGACGCACACCAGGGTAGGACAGCGGTAGCGGCGCACCATCGCCAAGGCCCGCCGGGCCACCGAGGCATTGACACCCGCGGCGATGCGGGCCGGCTCCACCCCCTCCAGCAGGTGTCCCACCAGTTCGCTTTCCCCGAAGATGGCGCAGGTCTGGGAAATCTCCACCGGGTCCAGCCGAGCCGCGGCGAATTGCGCCAAGGGCATCTTCAGGAAGCGGGCCATGTTTTCCAGGTAGCGGCCGGTGCCCGCGGCGCAGCGGTCGTTGGAGAGGAAATCGAACACCCGGCCGTCCCGGACGTAAAGCACCTTGGTGTCCTGGCCCCCCACCTCCAGGAGGACAAAATGGTCCAGACCCGTTTGCTGCCGGGCTCCCAGAAAATGGGCCCGAATCTCGGTGATGGCCGGGAATATTTGTTGCAGGAGATTCTTGCCGTAGCCGGTGACCACCAGAGACGCCGGCTCCGGGAGGCCGAGCCGCGGCCAATCGATGGAGAGGCCGCGCCTCCCCCGGAGGAGATAATTCCGGTAAAAGACGATGGCGTCCAGGCGGCGGCGCCGCCAACCACCCTTTGAGTCCAGATAGACGAGCTTCACAAACCGGCTGCCGAAGTCCAGACCGCAGGCGGACCGGCCAGGATTAGGGGAGGAGGGCCGGGAAGCGAGGCTCCCTGGCCTGCTGGCCACCTTTCCCGGCAATTCGTCACGGCCGCAAGACATCGACAAAGGCCTCCAGGCGCATTCGGGTGCGGGAATCGAGGGACGCGGGGCGGTCCCCCTCAATGGTGAGGATGGGCAGGTTGAGGCTCTCCCGGATAGTTTGGTCGAACATCTGGCGGAAGCAGAAGCTCTGAGTGTAGTGCACCAGGCCATCCAGGCGCCGGGTCTGCACCGCGGCCGCGAGGTCCGCCAGGCGTCCGGCGATCTCATAGGGATACGTATAATGAAAGTATTGCTCAGCCAGCTCCGGACCGGCCTGGGGCATGCTGAACTGCCGGGGAAATTCGTGGAATACCACCCCGGCCCCCAATTCCTCCACATATTCCCACAGGTCGGTAAAGATGGGAGGGATGCCGGCAAAGCCCAAACGCACTGGATAATCCCGGGGCCGGCGTTGTTCCGCCTCTTTAAGCAAAGCGTTGACCCTGAGTTCGAAGGCCGCGGGGTCCGAGGCAAAGTCGGTGCTGGCGATCAGGGTCTGAAAATTCTCCTTGCCGCTCACCCGGCCGGATTCCCAGGTGAGGCGGTCCAGGCGCTGCAAGGCGCGCCGCAAAGGCGCCAGCCTCTTCTGAACCTGAGCCACCCGAACCTCGCTGGCGCCCAGGCGGGTCCTCAGGTTATCGATCTCCCGGGCCAGTTGCACCCGGTTCCGGGGATAGGGAAATTTGAAGTGGATCACCTGGCGGCCCTCAGCCTCCAGGATCTCCCCCAGGGCCTGGGTATAGGAGCAATCACCCTGGCAGGCGACGATGACGGCGGCGATCTCCGGGTGGCGCTGCAAGGCCGCGTAGATTCCCTTGATCCAGGTACAGATGGTGCGTGGGAAGCCGGAGGCTTCAGCCTCCGCCGCCAGGGCCCGGGCCCCGGGGTCGGCGATGAACAGGTTATTCAGGTCCACCGGCGTCAGGCCGGCGGCCAGCACCACCTCCACCGGAATGGTAGTGGTGAAGCCCACCCTGGCCCCTGGAGGCAGCGGTTTAATGGAGGTCATATCTAGTTGCCGCAGCAAAGGCCGGCCTGCTCCATATTCCCCCAGGCGGGTGAGCCGGTCCGCATTTGCTAGTGTTATCTCCCACAATTACCTTAACAAAAGATTTGAGATACTCCCCCCTCCCTGAGAGGGGAGGGGGTTGGGGGGAGGGTGGCAACATTTTGGTAAATGAAAAATAAATTACCACCCCCACCCGGTGTCGCCCCCTCAAGGGGGATGGGAAAATGCAAAACATTTATGCAACGTTTCCAGGGCACACAATACTTAGGTAATAAAATCATATCCGCCAATCTCCCGGTTTTTGCCAAACGCTGCCGGCTGGCCGCGATCACCCCCGGCTGCCGAAGATGGCGGTGCCCACCCGCACCAGGGTGGCCCCTTCTGCCACCGCCGCCTCGAAATCCCCGGACATGCCCATGGACAGCTCCGGCAAGGGTTGTCTTAGGTCCGCTTCCAGGCGGTCCCGGAGCTCCCGCAAGGCCTGGAAATAGGGGCGCACCGCCTCGGGGTCGGCCAGCCAGGGAGGCAGGGTCATCAAGCCCAGAACCTGCAAATGCGGCAACCCCCCCAGCTCCCGGAGCAACCCCGGGACCGTTTCCGGAGCGGCCCCGGATTTGGAGGCTTCACCCGCCAGATTAACCTGGATGAGGATTTTTTGTGTACCTCCCATGGAGGCTGCTGCCGAATCTAAGGCCTGAGCCAGCTTCAGGCGGTCCACCCCGTGGATCACATCGAAGAGGCCCACCGCGGCTTTGGCCTTGTTGCTCTGTAAGTGTCCGATAAAATGCCAGCTGAGGGCCGGACCCAGGGCGGCGATCTTGGGCCGGGCCTCCTGAAGGTAATTTTCGCCAAACAGGAGCTGGCCCGCGGCCACCGCTGCCTGGATATGCTCCAGGGGCACCGTCTTGCTCACTGCCACCAGGCGCACCAGGGCCGGGTCCCGGCCGGCCCCCCGGGCCGCAGCCGCGATGCGGCCTCTCACCTCCTCCAGGTTCTGGGCGATGCGGCTCACGGCTGGCTCATCTTTCTGGCGCTCTGGTTGCCAAGGTCTTTCTCCTCAATCTCCCCTTCTTCCAGGCCGAATACCCGGAGGGTATTTTCCCAGGTGGCCCGGGCCGCCTCCTCCAGAGTGAGGTTTCGAACCTGAGCCAACTGCCGGGCCGTGGCGATCAGGTAAGCGGGTTCATTACGCTGGCCCCGCCAGGGTTGTGGAGGCAGATAGGGGCAGTCGGTCTCCACCAGGAGCCGGTCCAGGGGCGCCATCCTGGCCACCTCCCGCAGGGGGCCGGCCTTGGGGTAGGTAAGGGTGCCGGAAAAAGAGAGGCTAAACCCCAGGTCCAGGAAGGACGCGGCCTCCTCCCAACTCCCCCCGAAGCAGTGCATGACCCCGCCCCGGAGGCGGCCCCGGTATTCCCGAAGAATCTTCAGAGTTACCTCCGTGGCCTCCCGGGTGTGGATGATCACCGGTTTTTTCAGGGCCTGAGCCAGATCCAGTTGGCGGCGGAACCAGCGTTCCTGAGCCTCTGCCGGCGAGCGGCGGCGGTAGAAATCGAGACCGATTTCGCCGATGGCCACTACCCGGGGCCGGACCGCCAGGGAAGCGAGGGTTTCCAAATCCTTTTCGGTCATGGCTCCCGCCCCATGGGGGTGGACCCCCAGGGCTGCCACCACTCCGGGAAATTTCCCGGCGGTGCTGAGCACCAAGGGGGCGTCCCCCATGCTGGTGGCCACGTTGATCAGTAGAGCCACCCCGGCTTCCCGGGCCCGGCGCACCACCTCGGTCTGGTCAGGCTGCAACTCTTCCAGGTCCAGGTGGGCGTGAGAGTCGGCCAACCGCAGGGGTATCTGTTTTGAGCTTATGGACGAATCCTCCCTATCATGGTAAAATATCGAATATTGCCCAAATCTGCAAGGAGCGGCGGTGTCCACCTGGTTTTCGTCTCTTTTGGGGTTTGCCATCTGCTGGGTTTGCCTGTTGGCCCCTGCGAACCTGGCGGCGACCGACCTCACCCATACCCTGGCCCAATGGCAGACCTTGGGGCGGGGCCTCAGTTTCACCCGGGTGGACGTTATCCGGGAGGGCGAGGAAGGAGAGGTGGTGACCACCCTGGCCGTGGTGAAAATCGACCCGGCTACTAACGCCTTCCGGGTTTTTCACCATGGACCCCAGAGTATTACTGCCTGGCAGCAGGAACTGCAGGCCCCCATCGTCTTCAACGCCAGCTACTATGGACCAGGATACCAACCGGTGGGTCTGATCATCTCCGATGGCAAGGCCATCGGGCCAGCGAATAACACCCGGATGCGCGGCATGTTCGTGGCGGAACCCAAAGGAATTTCCCCGGATCTTCCCCGGGCCACTATCCTGGACCTCCAGGCCACCCCGGTCAATCTCAGGACTCTGCCCTGGACCCAGGGAGTCGAATCCTTTCCCCTGCTCCTGGACTCCAAGGGGAACATCCGGGTGCGGGACAGCGATAAAAATGCCAACCGCACGGTGATCGCCACCGACCGGGTGGGTAATATCCTGGTCTTCAACACCTCCAACCGCTATTTCACTTTGCGGGAGATGGCCCAATTCCTCAAGGGCAGCAATTTCGAGATCGACTCCGCTATGAACCTGGATGGCGGCAGCGAAGCCCAACTGTTGATCAAGACCAAGAACTTTGAATATTTTTCTCCGCCCGCCTGGGAAAATCCCATCGGCAACCTTCTGGAGCGACAGGGGTCCTTTTTGCCCACCGTGGTGGGGGTGTTCCCTCGTAAGGACTGATCCCCATGGCCGCTTACCTTATCCTCGGGGCGGGAAAATTCGGCTGTTTGGCACTTAAAAGGTTGGCCCGCCAGGATGCCGCGGCCACCTTTTTAGTGGTGGACCACCGGCCGGAGGCCCTGGCCGGGGCCCTGGCCCTGGGGATACCGCGAGTGGCAGGGACGGCTGCGGAGGCCGCCACCTTTTTGGCCGGCAATCTCGCAGAGGATTCCCCCTGGGACTGGCTCATCCCCATGGTGCCGGTACACCTGGCCTGGGCCTGGCTGCTGGCCGGCCCCCTGCGGGGCTGGGAGCCGGCGCCGCCGCCGGATAGCCTGGGAGACCTGGCGCCGGTGGCCTGGCGAGGCCCGGGAGGCCAGTGGTATCTGAGCCGGGCCGCCCATCGCTGCCCGGATGATTGCGACGAGCCGGAGTCGGTCTGTCCGGTGAGCCGGGAACCCCGGAAGGCGGCCCTGTTCGACGAACTGGCGGCCGTGAGTTTGCCCGGGTTTGCCATCAAGGTGGTGGCCAGCCGGCAACTGGCTCCCGGAGTGGGGGGCTACCCGCCCGGGGCCTTGCTGGCCCTGGCCAGGGACCTGGCCGGCCAGGGCGGCCGGACCTTGATTGCCACCGCCTGCCGCTGCCACGGGGTGGTGCACGGGCTGAAAGGCCCCACACCTGTGGGACAAAACAGAAAACAGGAAACAGAAAACGGTCAACTATGAGCGGCTTTGATCAATCCGGGGTCCTGGGCGCCTCGCTACGCATGCGGGAGATCTTTCACCTGCTGGAGCTGGTGTCGGCCTCGGATGCCAACGTCTTGGTGCTGGGTGAGACCGGCACCGGCAAGGAACTGGTGGCCCGGGCCATTCATCGCAACAGCCCCAGGGCCGCCGCGCCCTTCGTGGTGGTCAACTGCGCCGCTCTGCCCGAAACCCTGATAGAGTCCGATCTCTTCGGCCATGAGCGGGGGGCCTTCACCGGGGCTGTCAGCCGCCAGGAGGGCCGTTTCCTCATGGCCCACCGGGGCAGCCTGTTTCTTGATGAGATCGGGGAGCTCAGCCTCACCACCCAGGCTAAAATTCTACGGGTTCTCCAGACCAGGGAGTTTGAACCCCTGGGGAGCACCCGCACCCAGAAGGTGGATGTCAGGATCATCGCGGCCACCAACCGCAACCTGGAAACCAGGGTGCGGGATGGGCGTTTCCGGGACGATCTCTTTTATCGTCTCAACGTCTTTCCCATTGTCCTGCCTCCCTTGAGGGACCGGCTGGATGATCTGCCGCTTTTGGCTGATCATTTTCTGAGGATCTTTGTAGCGAAAAACCGTAAGAAAATCAACTCAATATCCCCGGAGGTGCTCCAGGCTTTCCAGGATTATCCCTGGCCGGGAAATATCCGGGAGTTGGAGAACGTCATCGAACGGGGGGTGATCGTCTGCCTGGGGGGCACCCTGACCCCCCCGGACCTGCCGGACCACCTGCAGCATGGCGGCAGGACCTCGCCCGAGTACCTGGTGGAACCGGCGTTGCCGGAACTGGAGCGGCAGTTGATCAGCCGTACCCTGGAAAAGGTGGATGGCCAGCGGCAGGTGGCCGCGGAGATCCTGGGAATTTCCCTGGAGGAGTTGGAACTGAGGCTCCGCTCTTATGGAGTGGGCAACTAGGGCAGGTCTTGCAGCCTGGGTCTGGATATCCTTAAGGACTTATATTAATTAATAAAAAGCATATTAGGAATTTATCATGTTCTTCCCACCCCTGATCTTTCTGATGATGCTGGCCTTCTTCGTGGTGGCCCTGATCCTGCTGCCCTTCCTGCTGCTGGGGATGATCGGCGAGGCCTTTTTGCGGCTGGGGCTCCCCCCCGGCCTGATCTTCTTGCTGCTCATCTCCACCCTGGTGGGCAGCCTGGTGAACATTCCCATCTATCGTTTCGAGAGCCGGGAGGTGATGGGAGATCAGATGATCTCCTATTTCGGCATGCAGTTCCGGCCGCCCCACCTGGGGTCCGGCCACGAAACGGTGCTGGCCGTCAACGTGGGCGGGGCCTTGATCCCGCTAGGCCTGTGTCTTTATCTGCTCTTGAGGATACCCTTCGGCTGGTATCTGCCGGTTCTGGTGCTCCTGGTGACCCTGGTGGTGAACCGCCTGGCCCGGCCGGTCAGGGGATTGGGAATCGCGGTGCCCGGACTTGTCCCGCCGCTGGTGGCGGCCCTGGGAGCCTACCTCTTTTGCCCCCCCTGGCTCCGGGCGCCCTGCGCCTACATTGCCAGTACCCTGGGGATTCTTGTGGGCGCCGACCTCCTGAAATTGGGGGAGATCCCCAAGCTGGGGGCGCCGGTGGCCTCCATCGGCGGCGCCGGCACGTTCGACGCCATCTTCTTCGGGGGGATCGTCGCGGTATTGCTAAGTTAGGGAATCAGTCTGGCCCAACTCGGGGAAATGGGTTATAGTTTTGCTTAGGGAATTTCTGTTTTTGGGGAGGTTAATATATGAGGCGACTTTCCAGCCCTGTGCCATCGCGGTTGCCTGGAGCCTTCTCCGGGCTATGGGCCTGGGGGCGGCATCCCTGGGCGCCGGTTCTGTTGGTCCTGTCCATCCCTTTGCTCCTCGGGTGGACCTGGAAGGATGCAGCCAGCGGCATGACCATCAACCCCTCCTACGTGAACAAAATCCAGGATGGCAAGACCACCAAACAGGAAGTTCTCGTCTATTTTGGGGATCCCAAGGAGATCGAGCGCACCTCCGATGGTCTGGTTTACAAATACTACACCTATAAGAACGCCGACTCCTTGCCTTATGACCCTTATAAACGCGAGCCCAATGAGCAGTCCACCTCCGATTATTTGCTTGAGGACAACCAGATTAAAAAGAAGCCGGAGGTCAAGAACGGGGGCAAAATCCTGAAGAGCAGCCTGGAAATCCGCTTCAAACCCGACAGCAACACCGTGATGAGCCACGAATATAAGGAATTTTAGCGGGGTGCCGGATGACGGTCTTCGCCGACCTGGCCCAGGCTCTATCCTGGGTTTTTGATTTACAGAAATTCGGCGTCAAGTTTGGCCTGTCCTCCACCCTGGACCTGCTGGCCCGGTTGGGCCTTCCCTACCTGGAGGGCCGTTATCTTCACATCGCCGGCACCAACGGCAAGGGCTCGGTGGCGGCCATCCTCAGCGCCGTCCTCACCCGGGCCGGATACCCCGTGGGTCTCTTCACTTCCCCGCATCTGGTGAGCTTTAGGGAGCGCCTGCGCCTGCGAGACCGGGAAATCACCGCAGACCGCTTGCTGTCGCTGATCAACCAGGTGCGGGCCGTGGTGGACCCAAGCGAGCCTCCCACCTTCTTCGAATTCGCCACCGTCATGGCCTTCCTCTATTTTCTGGAGGAAAAGGCGGACCCCATCATCCTGGAAACTGGCATGGGGGGACGGCTGGACGCCACCAACGTCGTAGTCCCGCTCCTGACGGTGATCACCAACATCTCCCGGGACCATCAGGACTACCTGGGGCGGGGGCTGTTGGCCATCGCCACCGAGAAGGCGGGCATCATCAAAGAAAAAACGCCCTTAGTTACCTATGCCCGGCAACCCTCGGTCCTGGAATTTTTCCGCCGCCGCTGCCGGGAACTGGAAGCGCCGCTGTATGTGGGGGGAGTGGACTTCCGGGCGCGGGGGGCTTCCGGGGGGCGCTTTGGCTACCAGGGGCTGAACCGGGGCTTGGCGGGTCTCACCTTGAGCCTGCGGGGACGCCACCAGTACCGTAATGCCGCGGTGTCCCTGGCGGTCTTGGAGCTTTTGGAGCAGCGCGGCTGGGTCATCGGCGAGGCCGCCATCCGGGAAGGGCTGGCGAATACCCGCTGGCCGGGGCGCCTGGAACAGGTGGCCCAGGACCGCCGTATCCTTCTGGACGGGGCCCACAACCCCGCCGCCGCCCTCACCCTGGCCCAGGCCTTGAAACCGGGGCGTTCCGGGGGCAACGGCCGGCTGTTCCTGGTGATGGGCATTATGGCCGATAAGGATGTGGACGCCATCCTGGCCCGCCTGCTGCCACTGGCCCATTTAGTGATCTTCACCCAACCCCGGTCCTTACGGGCCGCAGCCACCTCAGACCTGGCCCGGAGGGCCCAGGCCTATGCTCTGGAGGTGCTCCAGGTTCCCCGGGTGAGTGAGGCCATCCGCCGGGCTCAGACCCTGGCCGGCCCCCGGGACCGCATCGTCGTCACTGGCTCCCTCTTCACCGTGGGAGAGGCGAAGGAGTATTTTCAAGGTTGCGAGTCTTGAATAATAATTAAGAATACGAGAAAGTGTAGGGTGGGCACTGCCCATCGATTCCTTAGAATCTTTTTAAAAGAACCGCATTGCAGCTAATTCTTATTTTCTAACCTCGAAACTTAGGGCGGACACATGGGGCCGCCCCTACAACTCAAAACTCAAGGGTCTTTATGCAAATCTTCGTTTCCGGGTCCCTGGCCTACGACCGCATCATGGATTTCCCCGGCCGTTTCGCGGATCACATCCTGCCGGAGAAGATCCATATCCTGAACGTCTGTTTCATGGTGAATGGCCTCAGAGAGCATTTCGGCGGCACCGCCGGCAATATCGCCTATAATCTGGCCTTGCTGGGGGAAAAGCCGGTCATCCTGGCGACTGCGGGCAAGGATTTCGCGGCCTACCGGGAATGGCTGGCCGGCCTCGACCTGCCCTTAACGGGGATCAAGGAGATCCCCGGGGTCCTCACCGCCGGGGCTTACATCACCACTGACCTCTCCGACAACCAGATTACCGGGTTCAATCCCGGGGCCATGCAACACCTCTCAGATTATCGTTTCGAGGGGGTGGACGCGGCCGCCGCTTACGCCATCGTGGCCCCGGGCGGGTTGGAAGACATGCTGGTTTATACCCGGGCCTATAAGACCCTGGGGCTACCCTATATCTTCGACCCCGGCCAGAGCATCCCCGCCTGGGAGGGCGGTCAGCTCCGGGAGATGGTTGCCGGGGCCTTGGCCCTCATCGTCAATGATTACGAGTTGGAGATGTTTCGGCAAAAGACCGGCCTTATGGATCAGGAACTTTTGGAGTTAGCGCCCACGCTGATCGTCACCCGGGGCGAGGAAGGCTCCTATCTCTTAACCGCCGCTGGCCAGTGCTTGGTGCCCGCGGTGCGCCCCAGCCAGGTAAAGGACCCCACCGGCGCCGGGGACGCCTACCGGGCCGGGCTTCTCAAGGGGCTGGTCCTGGGGCTCTCCTGGCAGGAGTCAACCCGCCTGGGGGCGGTCCTGGCCAGCTTTTGCGTGGAGCAACAAGGCACCCAGGAACACCGGCTGGAAATCTCCCAGTTCTGGGAGCGTTACCGGGAGAACTTCGGGCCGCCGCCGCTGGCGGCGTAGGGGTGGGGAGAGTTCAAAGTTCAAAATTCTAAACCTAACCGCTTTACATCGGTGATTCGGCCACCGCTTTTGACATAGGTAACCAGGACTATTAGGTTTCTGTTTAGGTTCCTATGGTATTAACTCTCTTCCATATACCCCTCTGTGCCCCCCTGGTTAAAAGTCAAAAGTTTAAAATCCGCCAAACTTTGAACTTTGAACCTTTAACCTTGAACTTATCTTCAGCTCAATTCCTCTAAGGCCTTTGCCGCGAACCCCAGGCTGGCGTCCAGTTCCAGGGCTTGTTTCAGGACGTAGGCCGCCTCCTGGCGGTGGCCCAGGCGCTGCAAATTGATGCCCAGGTTGGCATAGTCGATGGCGGAGCCGGGGTCGAGTTCGATTACCTTCTCGAAGCAGGCCACCGCTTGCTGATATTCCTCCAGCTTGAAGAAGCAGAATCCCAGGAAATGGTGGGCCTCCTTCAGATTGGGGTCCAGCTCCAGGGCCTGCCGGAAGGCGGCGGCGGCAGTCAAGTAGTCGCCCAGGTCCTTATGGCAGTTGCCCAGGTGCACGTGGATGCTGGGAACTTCGTGAGCCGGGGGATTGAGCGCCAGGGTCTTTTGGAAATGGCGCAGGGCGTCGTCTGTGCTGCCCAGGTTGGCCAGGGCCAGGCCCAGAAAGAAGTTGACTTCGAAGCGCTCCGGAAAGGTCTGGTTTAGCTGCTGCAAGGCCACCAGGCCATCCATGGGTTCGGCATAGAGGGCCGCGGTCTTGGCCAGGTGGAAGACGACGTTGGTGTTGCGGGTGCGCTCCAGGAAGTGGGTGCCCGGGATCAGGACGTAAACCGCGGGGATGCCGATCCGGGGATGGGTGACGTCCACCGCCAGGACCTCCAGGTGCAGGCGGGCCAGGGCCTTTAGGCAGTTGTTGATCTCCACCTTGAGGTTTTCGTGGGCCAGGTTGGGCAGGCTGTCCAGGGGGACGAGCGGGCCTGGGGCCATGAGATAGGCGGCCTCCTCCAGGGACTCGTATTTGGGGAGGGTAGGGCGGTAAGAGGTGCGCCGGTGAAAATCCCCCGCCAGTTGGGCCACCTCGGTTAAGGCCCGGATCAGGGACTTGGCGGGGTCGGTGGTGGTGCCGGCGGCGAAGACGATTTCGCTCGATTCGGGGAAAGTGGCGGGATCGTAGGCCAGGGCCGCCACCGTGGGGATGCCGGTATCCATCGAGAAATCCCTGAGGTAAACTTTGATGCCGTTCCTGGAGAATTTGTCCAGCAACTCCCGGGCCGCGGGGTCGGTCACCGACTCCGGGTCGATGGCCGGAGTGGGCCGGCGCTCCTGGGTGAGGACCGTGCCCACGTGGCGCTCCACCACCTCGCACAGGGCCTGGAGCACCGCCTCCTCGTAACCGTTGCCGGCCGCCGGGCCGTTGTACTCCTCGATGAGATAGAACCAATACAGGGGCAGATAGACCGGGGCCCCGGTGCTGAGGTTGGTGGCCGGGACGAAATGGAGGGGCCAGTCCTGGTAGAGGGCCGCGGCGGCGGGAACGTCCGGGGAAGCGTCGAACAGGGAGCGGGCCAGGTAGGAGAAGGGCAGGGCCTGGCCCTTCAGGTCCCGGGCCCGGCCATAGCGTTTCGGGCCACTCTCGATAAAGGTGAAGAAGCTGAAGCGCTCCACCAGTTCCATGAGGGCGCTGGCCTCGGACTGCACCGGGGTGGCGCCTTTGCCCATCTGTTTCTGGGTGGGCACCACCCGCCGGGCGTCGGCTCCCAGGAGGCTGATGTGGACCGGGATGTCCAGGCGCCCGGAGTCGATGCGCATGGTCTCCGCCAGGATCTCCAGATCGAGGCCGGCCAAGCGCTCCCGCACCCGGCGGACGGTGTCCTCCGGGGTCAGGAGCTTGTCCTGGTCGTAGGTGTAGCCTTTAAAGGCGTCGGTGAGCGGCAGGATCGGCAACATGGGTCATAATCTCCTGGCTCAGATTATGACCCTGGAAGGGATTTTTAGCAAACAGCGAGGCTCACCGGGCCGCCAGGCCGCGAAGGTCCTGGTCCGATGGGTAAATTTCTATGGCATGGTAATCTTGAAACCCTGGGGCCCGATGTTCAACTCCACCCCCTGCTGCACCGCATACAGATTGATAATAACGCCGGCCTGGTTCTGCAGGGTCAGACCGGCCCTGCCTCCGGACAGGGCGATGCCCGCCCCTGCGGCCGCATAGCTGCCGGCAAACTGGGAAACATTGCTCAAGTTGTAGACATTACCCACCGCGCTGATGGAGGCAATGCCGACGGCGCCCACGCTGAGGCCGTCAATCTTGAAGAGATAACGTTCGCCGTTGAACCTCAAAACGCCACTCCCCGAACTGAAGCCGATACCCACGGCCACGCTGGTCATATCAATGGATACCGTACCGACCGGGTAGTATTGCTGCTTGGCGTTTCCAGGTGTGACCGCCAGCCCAAGCAGCACCACCATCGCCAGACTGAGAAGAATCCTGTTTGTGCGCATCCTCTCCCCTCCTTCCTTGGGAAAAATTAGATGATCTCGTAATTCTAAACTAAGGGCCTGCCGCATAAAGTCAAGCTCGCTATTCCCTATGATTGAATGGAAAATAACAGAAAACCTCAAATCTCCGGGGTGGGCACGTCCGTCCCGGGATTTTGAGGGATGAACCGGGCCCTACCATTAATAAACCCTGGGGCGGGCACAACCGGCGTTAATAACTTGGGGGCAAGTCCTCCTTTCACCGCAAAGACGCGGAGGCCGCAGAGAAAAAAAGGGCAACCGCCGGAAATTAAGCTAAACATTCAGAGGAGTTGGCCGGGAGAGCCTTCCCCCCTTTAATTTAGGGTGACTTTTCGGGAGAAATTACGTAAAACACCTTGGATAGTTTGACGAAACCTTGAACTCTCCGCATGAGGCCCCGGATGCAGGCAGCCCCTCACCCGCCGCGGCGGCAGGGTGAACCGAGAATGCAAGTCCCCATGTATCGCGGCATCTGGTCTCCCATCCTCCTGATTTTCGTCCTGCTAAGCGGCGCCTGCGCCAAAGTGGGGCCCGATTACGTCCGGCCCGACACCAAGGTCTCGCAAGACTGGCTGGAGGCGGGCCATCCGCAGCTAAGCAACGAGCCGGCGGAGTACCGCTCCTGGTGGCAGGCATTCAAGGACCCCGTCCTGGACCGGTTCATCGAGACCGCCTATCGGGAAAACCTGAACCTGCGGATTGCCGGGGTGCGGGTCCTGGAGGCCCGGGCCCAACTGGGCGTGGCCGCCGGCAACCTCTATCCCCAAACCCAACAGGCCACCGCGGCCGCGGAGAAGGAACGCTATAGCAGCACGAGCATCTATGGATTAGGAAACGCGCCCACTAAATATTGGCAATCCCAGATGGGTCTGACAGCCAACTGGGAGATCGATTTTTGGGGCAAATTCCGCCGGGCCATCGAATCCGCCCAGTCCGGCTTGTTGGCCAGCGTTGCCAATTATGACAACGCCCTGGTGAGCCTCACTGCGGACGTGGCCAGCAACTATATCGCCATCCGCACCTTGGAAAAGCGCCTCGACATCGCCCGGGAAAACGTCGAGACCCAAAAGGAGAGCCTGAAAATCGCCGAAGCCCGGTTTGAGAACGGTGCGACCTCGCAGCGCGACGTGGAACAGGCCAAGACCGTCTTGGCCAGCACCCAGGCGACCATTCCAGTACTGCAAACTCAACTGCGTCAGGCCCAGGATGCCCTCAGCCTGCTTCTGGGGATGCCCCCGGAGCGGCTGACGGCTCTGAGCCAAAAACAGGCGGTGATTCCGGCGCCGCCGCCGCAGGTGGCGATGGGCATCCCCCTGGACCTGTTACGGCGGCGGCCGGATGTGCGGGCCGCCGAATACCAGGCCGCGGCGCAATGCGCCCAGATCGGCGTAGCCAAGGCCGAACTTTACCCGGCCTTTTCGCTCACCGGCAACTTCGGGTTCCTGTCCACCGATATCAATAAATTCACGCTGGGGGAGATGTTCCAATGGCAGAGCCGCGCCGCCAGCGCCGGCCCCACCTTGCAGTGGAACATCTTTAACTACGGACAAATCACCAACAACGTGCGCTTCCAGGACGCCAGGTTTCAGGAGTTGCTCATCACCTATCAGAATACCGTGCTCAACGCCCAGAAAGAGGTGGAGGATAACCTGATAGCCTTCCTGAGGACCCAGGAGCAAGCGAGGTTTCTGGAGCAGGGCGCCACCGCTGCCGCTAATTCCCTGAACCTGGCGGTTGTTCAATATCGAGAGGGGATCACGGATTTCACTACCGTCCTTACCGCGCAACAGAATTTGCTGAGCGCCCAGGATAATCTGGCCACCGCCCGGGGCGATATTTCCGGCGACCTCGTTGGAGTTTACCGGGCCCTGGGTGGCGGTTGGGAAATCCGGGAAGGGCGGGATTTTGTGCCTCCTGAGACCGCGGAAGCCATGGAGAAAAGGACCAATTGGGGAAAATTGCTGACCCCGGCGGGCCAGACGCCCCCGACGCCGGAGCAGCAAAAAAGGTTGATTCGGGCCCCCGATTGGTAAACCAACCGGGCACGGGAGGGAGCACCATTTGGAGATCAAGGCATGACTGCCGGTAAGCTCACGTCTTTTCTGCGGAAACCCCTGGCCGGAGTAGGTCTCTGCCTCCTCTTGACCCTCACCGCCTGCGAGTCCAACGTCTACAAGCCGCCGCCGCCGCCCAAGGTCACGGTGGCCCGGCCGGAGCGCCGCCCGGTTACTAGTTACCTCGAATTCACCGGCAATACCCAGGCGATCAATACGGTGACCCTCAGGGCCCGGGTGCAGGGCTTTTTGGACAAGGTCTTTTTCCAGGATGGCGACCGGGTAAAAAAAGGACAGTTATTATTCCTCATCCAGCGCAACACCTACGAGGACCAACTGAACCAGGCCGCGGCGCAAATTCTGCAGTATGAAGCCAATTACCACTACGCCGTGATCCAGGTGGCCCGCTACATCAAGTTGGTCCAACAGAAGGCCGGCGCCCAATCGGACCTGGACAACTGGCGGTTCCAGCGGGACTCTAGCCAGGCCCAGGTCCTGGGGGCGAAGGCCAACCGGGACCTGGCCACGCTCAATCTGGGCTACACCAAGGTCGTTGCTCCTTTCAACGGCCGCGTCGACCGCCGCCTGGTGGACCCGGGCAACCTGGTGGGGGCCGGCGAATTCACCTCCCTGGTCCAGATCAATCAGATCGATCCCATTTACGTCTATTTCACCATCAATGAGGAGGACCTGCTGCGGGTCATGGGCAAGACGGGAAACCTGCCCGGAAAAGCCGAAAAAGACAAGATCCCCTTATATCTCGGTCTCGCCAACGAAACCGGGAATCCGCACCAGGGTTTCCTCGATTTTGCCGCCATTAGCGTCACCTCCACCACCGGCACCTTACAGCTACGCGGCATTTTTCCCAATGGGGATTATAAGATTCTGCCGGGTTTGTTTGCCCGCATTAAGGCCCCGGTGGTGGGTCCGGCAACGGAATCCTGGCTGGTGCCGGAGGTGGCCCTCGGCTTTGACCAGTTGGGCACTTACGTCCTGGTGGTGGGCGCCAAGGATGTGGTGGAACGCCGTTCGGTTAAGGAGGGCACCCGGGTGGGGGACCAAAGGGTGATCGACACTGGTTTGAACGGCGATGAAGAGGTGATCATCAACGGGCAGATTCATGCCATTCCCGGCAGGCCGGTGACCCCGGTCCCGGAAGGCGCGCCGCAGGCTCAGGCCACCGGCGGCGCCGCGCCCGAGGGCAAGCCGGGGGCGAGCCCCAAATGATCTCCAAGTTTTTCATCGAGCGGCCCATCTTCGCCAACGTCATCGCCCTCGTCACCATTATCATAGGGATGGTCTGCTTCTACCGCCTGCCGGTAGCCCAATTTCCTCCCATCGTGCCGCCCACCATCCAGGTTTCGGCCCGCTACCCGGGGGCCAGCGCCGAAGTGGTGGCGGCAACCGTGGGGACCCCCATCGAACAGGCAGTCAATGGCGTGGAGCACTCCATTTACATGTCTTCCGTCAGCGGCAGCGATGGGAGTTATACCTTAACCGTCACCTTTGATGTGGGGACGGACCTCAATTCCTCGGTGGCCCTGGTGGAGAATCTGGTGGCCGGCGCCAACGCCCAGCTGCCTCCCGCCGTCCAGAGCCAGGGAGTCCAGGTCAAAAAGGTCTCCACCGATATCTTGTTGGTGGTCAGCCTCTTCTCGCCAACCAACAAATTTAATGAAGCCTTCCTCTCCAATTACGCGGTCATCAATCTGGAAAACCCTCTGGCCCGTCTGCCCGGCGTCGGCAACGTCTATGTGCGCGGGGCCGGCCCCTACGCCATGCGGGTCTGGCTGGATCCCAACAAACTGGTCTCCTATGGTTTGACCACCTCGGACGTCATGGCTGCCATCAACGGCCAGAATATCCAGGTGGTGGCCGGCCAAATGGGCGGGCCGCCTGCGCCTGCCAATCAACCCTTTCAGTTCACCGTCAACGCCCTGGGCCGGTTAGCCGACGTGAAGGAATTCGAGGATATCATCATCAAGAGCGAGCGGAGCCAATCCGCCCAGATCGTCCGTATCCGGGACGTGGCCCGGGTGGAGTTGAGCCAGCAGAGCTACGCCAATTTCACCCGCGAGACCGGCCATTGGTCAGCCGAGATTATCATTTTCACCCTGCCCGGGGCCAACGCCCTGGATGTCGCTAAAGAAGTGCGCGCCGCCATGGCGGAGATGAGCAAACAATTTCCACCGGGGCTCACCTGGTCAAGCCACTATGACACCACCAAGTTCGTGGAACAGACTATTCATGATGTTTACGTGACCTTATTGGAAGCCGGCCTCCTGGTGCTCATCGTCATCGTGCTTTTTTTGCAGGAATGGCGGGCCACCCTGGTGCCCGCCACCACTGTACCGGTCACGGTCATCGGCGCCTTTGCGGCCATGTCCTTCCTGGGCTTCGGCATCAATTTGCTGACCCTGTTCGCCCTGATCCTGTGCATCGGCATTGTGGTGGACGATGCCATCGTCATTGTGGAAAACTCCGCCTACCATATCGAACAGGGCCTGCCTCCCAAGGAGGCGACCATCAAGGCCATGGAGGAGATGACTGGCCCCGTCATGGGCATCACCGTGGTGCTCACCGCGGTCTTCCTGCCGGCCGCTTTTCTGCCAGGCATCACCGGCCAGATTTTCCGGCAATTCGCCCTGGTGATTGCCGCTACCGCCATTATCAGCGCCATCAACGCCCTCACCCTGAAGCCGGCCCAGTGCGCCCTGTGGCTGCGCCCCAAGTCGGATAAACCACCCAACCTCTTCTTTCGCGGCTTCAACCGGGTTTATCAGGTCATGGAGGATGGATATATAGCCCTGGTCTCCTGGATGGTGCATCGCCCTTTCCTGATGCTTTTAGTGTTTCTGCTGATTATTGGGGTCACCGGCTATGGGTTCCTTCGTCATGCCACCGGCTTCCTGCCCACTGAGGACCAGGGATTTGCCGCCATTGTCAGCATATCGCCCGAAGGAGCCTCACAGCCGCGCACCCAGGCGGCCTACCGGAAGGTCGATGAGATTCTCAAGAATACCAAGGGATTGCTGGCCTGGGTGACCATCGGCAACTTTTCCTTTCTGGACTCCTCCAATGTCTCCAACATCAACAGCTCCTTCATCGTCTATGATAGCTGGGCTAAGCGCGGCGCCGCCCTGAGCCAGGATAACATCCTGGCGGCCCTGCGCCCCAAACTGGGCGCCATTCAGGATGCCGCCACTTTTGTGGCGGTGCCGCCGCCCATCCGGGGCCTGGGCCAATCCAATGGCTTCCAGATGATGGTCGAGGATCGCCAGGCCCTGGGCTACGCCGAACTGTTCAAGGTCACCCAGGAGATCATTGCTGCGGGCAACGCTGAGCCCCGTTTGCGCAACCTGGCCTCCACCTTCAGCTCTCACAGCCCCCAGCTCTATCTGGACATCGACCGGACCAAGGCCGAATCGCTCCAGGTCCCCTTGAGCAATGTCTTTGACACCCTGCAAGCATACCTGGGTTCGTCTTTCGTCAATCTCTTTAACAAGTACAACCAGGTCTTCCAGGTCTATGTCCAGGCCGATGCGCCATATCGTATGGACCCCGAGGCCTCCCTTAGAAATCTTTATGTCAGGAATAGCCAGGGAGGGATGGTGCCGTTGGGGGCCCTCATGCAGGTCCGTAGGGTCCTGGGAACCGAATTGGTCACCCGCTATAACCTCTATCCCGCGGCCCAGATTTATGGCAGCGCCGCCCCCGGGTACAGCAGCGGGCAGGCCATCCACCTCATGGAGCAAATCGCCCAAAATACCTTACCCCCGGGAATGGGCTACGATTGGACCGCCACCGCCTACCAGGAGAAGCAGGTGGGCTACCAGGCCTATTTCATCTACGCCCTCTCCATCACCCTGGTCTTCCTGGCGCTGGCCGCCCTTTATGAAAGCTGGACGAGACCCGGGGCGGTCGTCCTGGTGGTGCCCCTGGCCCTGGTGGGGGTGCTCCTGGGCCTCATCGTGCGCGGGTTAGATAATAACCTGTACACCCAGATAGGGTTGGTGCTGATGATCGCCCTGGCCAGTAAAAACGCCATTCTGATCGTGGAGTACGCCAAGGAGCTGCACGACCGCGGCGAGTCCGTCACCGAGGCCGCAGTGGAAGCGACTCGGCGCCGGTTCCGCCCCATTGTCATGACCTCTTTTGCCTTCATTTTGGGGGTGATGCCCTTGTTGACCGCCGGCGGGGCTGGGGCCGCCAGCCAGCAGGCCATCGGCACCGTGGTCTTTGGGGGCATGCTCTCCTCGACGCTGCTGGCCATCCCCTTTGTGCCGGTCTTTTTCGTGCTTATGGCGAAGCTCAGCGACAGATTCTCCAAGCCGCCCTACGAAACCCCTATTAGGGGCCAGAAGCCAGGGTTTAAGCAGTAGTTGTCCGGCAACAATATTGCATGAAGAAGGTTATATTATCTCGCAGTCAAGCTCTAGACCATGGCAATTTCAGCGATATCCCAGGGTTATAGCGGTGCACCTAAATCCCCTCTCCCCCTAAAGGGGGAGAGAGAAATAGCTTGTAAATTCTGTGATTTGACTAAGATTGTAGGCATGCCTAAGTTCAACAATTCACCTCTGCCTGCCTCCCAGCAAAAACCCTGCCGGACACTACTGGGGCTAAACCCGGTTGGCAATGGCGAAAGCGAAGCGCCGGTGGTTTTAGCCGGGAATTCGCCGGGTTTGGCAAGGGCCGGGTCTTGACAGGAGAGATTTTTATGATAAATATTTATAACGGTTAGCAGGTCAGACTGAAAGCAGGGCCGCAGATGCTGGTCTCTGAACGGATGGGGATAACGAGTCCCGCTGGTTTTTTTGCCTGACTGCGCCCCTGCTTTTTGGGCAGGCATATCTTCAGCAGTACCGGTAGGAGGTTTGAAGTGAAGGAAACTGGCAAAGTAAAATGGTTTAACGATTCCAAAGGTTATGGCTTCATCTCCCGGGAGGGCGGCCCCGATGTCTTCGTGCATCACAGCGCCATCCTGGGTGAAGGCTTCCGCACCCTGACCGAAGACCAGGAGGTGGAGTTCGAGGTGGTCCAGGGTCCCAAGGGCGCCCAGGCTCAAAACGTAAGCAAACTCTAGGCGGTTTCCCGCCTGTATTGGCCGGGACTCCGGCGTTCTTCAGAGCACTGGAGTCCCGCTTTCTTTATACCCCAGCTCTTTATTTACCAAAGTTCGATCAAGTCTTCAAAATACGAGTGGCCGGGTCATTCGTCTCCTGGTGGAGTGAGTTGGGGCTGGTTTAGTAAATTCGCATATCAACTTGGAGAGGTAAATACTTGGCACGAAATAGGTACGGCTGGGAAAAACGGGCCAAAGAGATGGCCCGCAAACAGAAAAACGACGAAAAGATGAAACGCCGCCAGGGCAAGGCCGGGGCGCTGGCCACGGAGGAAAATCCGGAGGCGGAAAATCCGGAGGCGGTTGACGATCTTAACCAGAATAGTACGCCCGAGACCGAGCTGGCTAACCTCAGCCTCCGGCAAGAATCATAAGGAGAAGGAAATGAGTGTCAAACTTTACGTGGGCAACCTGCCCCACGCCATGACCGAAGCAGAATTGAACACCCTGTTTACCGAGGCCGGCAACGTGGCCTCGGCCAAGATCATTACCGACCGGCAGACGGGGCAGCCCCGGGGCTTCGGGTTTGTCGAGATGGAGACCAAGGTGGAGGCCCAGAAGGCCATTTCCATGCTCAACGGCCGCACCGTAGAGGGACGGCCCCTGACGGTCAATGAGGCCCGGCCGCAGGCAAAAAGCTCCTTTGGCGGCGGCGGCGGCGGCGGTGGTGGCCGCGGCGGTGGCGGTGGCGGTGGTGGACGCGGCGGCGGCCGCGGCGGCTACGGCGGCGGCGGCGGTTACCGTTAGAAGCGGCAATCAATGGTGGCGCGCTCCGCACACCATCATTCATTAAAGAAAAAACTGGGGGCGGCAGCGGCGCAGGCTTTTAGCCTGTGATGAAGCCGCCCTTTTCATTGGTGCGTTCGCCAGGGCGCCCCCGCCGTTGGCGGCAGGGCAGACGCAGCCCTTTGGCCTGCCCCTTCAGGTGCTGACCCCACTTGCCTCGACCTCTTGGTAGCCGCCGGCAGTGATGGTGGCGAAGTAGAAGGGCGGCCCCACTTCCAAGGTGGCGGCGGCCATTTTCACCAGGAAATCCAGGCTCTCCTTAAGCAGTGCTTCCAGGGGCGCTCCCTGGCTCAGGGCCTTGGTAAGGCGCATCTCCATCCCCAGGTTCCGGGGCATGACCACCAGGTTGGACACCGGCAGGTGGCGGAGAGGCAATTCGTTGTCTTCGCTGCCCAAAAGGTGGAGCGAGTACCCCGGCGTTCCAGCCACCGCTCCCGCCAGGATGAAGTAGAGGCGGCGGAAACCATCCGGTTCGGGCCCGTAGCGAGCCAGAAATTGCCCATAACCCCGGGAGAGGAAACCCTGGGCGAAGTCCACCATGTCCTCCAGGTGATTGAGGCCCCGCTGGCGCCCGATTTCCCGGCGCAGGGCCTGGGACAGGGGCAGGCCCACCCCGGCGCCGCCGCTCAGGATGGCTGCCCGCCTTCCCAGGGGCAACAGCTTCTTGACCCGAAAATATTGCTGATGCCCAGCCGCATCGAAACGGCTGGCCCGGCTGTCGGTGGCCAGGATCATCCCGTGTTCATTGAAGCCCGCCAGTGCCTGGGTCATCAGGTCTCTGTCCCGGATTGTTCCTGCTCCGGCTCGACCAGGGGCGCGGCCTTGGGGTTGTAAAAGATCCTCATCCCCGCCGGCGGCAGGTCGAAGGCCATCTGGCGCTTGAGGCGCAAGGGATCGAGGTCGGGGGTCAGGTCAAGCCAGGCCCGGGCCGGAGACCCCAGGAATTCCGCCAGGTTGGCGAGCCTCACCGGCGCGCTTTCCCGGGTAGAGTTGATTATGGCCAGCACCCGCCCCGGCTGGCGCTCCCGGGATTTGAGGAGCAGCGCCACCGCTTCGCCCCTGGGGTTGGCCCGCACCATCGGACCTTCCTCCAGGAGCACCGGGCAGGATTTTTTCATCAGGTTCACCGCGGTGATGTAACGGCAGAGATCGTAGTTTATCCCCTCCCAATCCTGGGGCCGGGTCTTCACCACGTCCAGTCGCTTTCTGAAGCCGTATTCGTAACCGATGGGCATCATCAGGCCTGCGGAGAAAAAGGCGGCGAAGAGATATCGCTGCCGGGCCACCTCCGGGGCGCCGCCGCTTTCCGCGGCCAGCCGCTCGGTGTCGTGGCTCTCCGGGAAGCTCACCGAAGGGGCCAGCCGCCGGAACATCCGGTATTGCTCCAGGCACCAGTCTTCCTGGAAATCCCACCACTTGGAGCTGTTGTAAAAGAAGTCGAATCCCGCCGTCGCCAGTTGGGAGCATTCTTCCAGGCGGCAGCCCAGGGTTTCGCCGAAGAACCGCGCCCCTGGCTCCAATTTCCGGGCCTGGGCGATGAGGCGGCCCCAGAAGTCTCCGGGAATCTTGTAGGCCGCGTCGGCCCTGAATCCCTGGAAGCCGAGCTTCAGATATTTGGCCAACACCGCCTCCCAGTACCGCGCCAAGCCCTCGGGGTCCGGGAGCGGCCAGTATTCCAGTTCCGCCAGATCGCCCCACACCGTGACCCGGGTGGCGTCAGCGGGATCGATGGCCCCCGGGTGCTTAATCAACCCTTTCTCATCCTTGGCGTACCATTCGGGGTGCTCCAACACCAGGGGAGAGTCGATGGCGGTGTGGTTGATCACCAGGTCCAGCATCACCTTGAGATTGCGGCGGGCTGCTTCTTTAAGGAAATGGCTCAGGGCCGCCTCCGGATCCTCACCCAGGGCGGGATAGAAGAGGGGGTTGAGACTGAAATAGTCCTTGACTGCATACAAGCTGCCGCTCATCCCTGGATTGTGGATGGGATTCAGGAAGATCCAGGTGAAACCCATGCGGCCGATGAGGTCCAGGTGCTTCTCCCACCGGGGAATCGGCCCCACCAGCAGGGGAAAGAGATTATAAATCAGGGTAGGCTCGGGCATGGGGAATCCTCCTGTCATGAAACCTTTCTGGGAGGGGAGTTCAACGTCACCCCGCCCCCCTGCAAACTAGCGCTCCCGGTACTTGTTTAACCGCGCCGCCAAGCGGGCCGGCTCCGGATCCCGAACCATCTCCTCCAGGCTCCCGGGGAGGCGGCAGCGCCAGTTGGGATGCTCCAGATCAGTGCCCGGGAAGTTTTGTTGCTCCGGCCAGCCGAAAACCTCTTCCAGGCGCACTTCCAAAAGGGCGGCGGAGCTCTGGGCCAGGTACTCCAGGACCCCTTCCCGAACCTCAACCGGAGCCGGAGCAGCGGCTGGCGGCTCCACCTGGGGATCGAGGTTTTCCGCCTCTTCGGCCAGCAGCCCCCGGCTTTTCAGAGCCGCCAGCAGCTCCAGGCGGTCGCCCTGCCGGGCCGCCGCCTCCGCCTTGGCCAGGCCAACATCGGGATAGAGGTTGCCCTGCCTCTTGAAGGCCAGGTCGCGTCCCTGCCAGAACCCCGTTAAGGTAGGCAGGTCGTGGGTGGTGACCGCGGCTAGCGCCTGGGGCGGATAGGCCTCCGGGGCCAGGAAACGGCCCGCCGCATCCCGCTCAAAGTAAAAGACCCGGTAAGAAAAGATTCCCAGGCGCCCTAGCTCCCGGCGCACCCGGGCCGTCATGGTGCCCAAATCCTCGCCGATGATCAGGGTGCGGCGGCGCACGCTCTCCAGGGCCAGGATCGCCAGCAATTCCCGGGCCGGATAATGGACGTAAGCCCCCTGGCCGGCCCCCACCCCGGAGGGAATCCAGAGCAGCCGAAAGAGCCCCATGACGTGATCCAGGCGCAACATGCCGCCGGCCGGGGCGTTGGCGCGCAGGGCGTCGATGAACAGTTGGTAGCCCGATTCCCGCAGGGCCTGGGGAATTATCGGGGGGATGCCCCAATTCTGGCCCTTGGGGTTGAAGGCGTCCGGCGGGGCGCCGATGGCTGCTCCCTGGGCAAACAACCCTGGGTGAGCCCAGGTGTCGAAGCCCCCGGCCGCGGCCCCCAGGGCCAGGTCCTGGTATAGGGTGAAGGGGAGCCCCTGCCTGCGGGCCGCACCAGATATCACCTCCTGCAACTGATTGGCCGCCAGCCATTGGGCATATTGGTGCAGGCGGATTTGCCGCGGCCGTTCCCGGGCCCAGACGGCCACCGCCGGGTTGCCGGGGTGGCGATAATCTTCGGGCCAGTGGCGCCAGTCCTCTTGCTGAAAATGGTCCGCCAGGGCGGCAAACTCTCCGAACCTTTGCAGGGTCGCGCCCCCCTGTCGCAGGAATAAGGCAAACTCCTCGCCCCGGCGGGAGCCGGGGACTTCAGGCACGCCATGCCGGTCCTCAAAGGCCCGGAACAGGAGTTCCAGGACCCGAAACTTCAGGCGCCAGATCTGGGAATAAGGGACCAGCGGCCCTCGTCGCAGGCGGGCCAGACTGTCCTTAAATTCCCGGTTGGCCAGCAGCTCCCGGGCCTCCGGGCAGAACTCCATTTCCGGGGCCTGCTCCAGATCGAGGTAGAGAAAATTGTGAAAAAGGCGGCTGGTGGGGGCATAAGGGCTGGGGTCGGCTGCCGGCAGCGGCGCTGGGGCGTGCAGGGGGTTGACCCCCACGAAGGCGGCCCCCAGCGTGGCGGCCCAATCCAGCAGCGTGGTCAGGTCGCGAAAATCGCCGATGCCCCAGTTGCCGGCGCTCCTCAGGGCGTACAGGGGCGCGTTGAACCCCCAGAGACGCCGGCCGCCCGCCAGGCAGTCGGGAAAATAGGCATGGTCCGGGGCCACCAGCAGGAGGCTCCGTCCCGACTCCTCCCGGCCAGCGGCCTTAACCCGCAGTTGCAGCTCATAGTATCCGAGGGGCAGCTCCCGGGGGAGGCGCAGCTCCAGACGGTGGCGCACCCCGCCGGGCACAGTCCGGGTGGCGCCGGCGGCCGGGGAGGCGAATTCTTCCTCCCACGCCAATACCTGGCCGGAGGTGCCTTCGCCCTGCACCGTGGCCTCGATCCGAAGAGGGGAAGGGAGGTTGGCTGAGGGCGCCCAAAGATAAAAATTCAGCTTTCCGGGGGAGGATGGCGCCAGGACCAGCACCGGCTCCAGGAAGCGGCCCCAGGGCCCCAGGCGGCGCCGTCCCACCTCTTGACGGCGTATCGAAGGTTCCTCCCAGGGAACGCCCATGGCGCTGAGCAGGGCCTGGGTAGTCGCTGGCGGAGTGGGGTGGCGGCCGCCGAAGTTGTCGCAATACTCCGGGGCGATGCCGCACAGGCGGCCCAGGAACGCAATCTCCGCCGCTGCCGCTTTATCAGTCATAAGGTCGGAATCAAACCGGTAGCCACGGCGTCACGCCCGTGCCAGTGCCGGCCGCAGCCTGCGCCATTATCGCCATGGCCTCGCCTTATTCATTTTGGGGCTCGGTGGCCATTACTTCCACCGCGGGGTCTTCTCCATCATCTTCCTCGCCTGCTGGAGGCAGGGCAAGAATCTCCAGGGCTTCCGGTTCCGGTATTTTCCCCACCGTATGGAGCCTTCGCTCTATGGCCCGGCTCCGCGCCCCGGTCTTTTCAATTGTCTGGCTGGCGAGGTTGATATGGCGCTTGACCTTGTCCAGAATCTCGCCGAATTTCCCGAATTCGGTCTTGATCGCTCCCAAGACTCTCCATACCTCTGATGCCCGTTGCTCTATGGCGAGGGTCTGGAAGCCCATGCGCAGGCTGCTCAAAATCGCCCCCAAGGTCGTGGGACCGGCCACTACCACCCGATACCGGCGCTGCAGCTCGTCGACCAGACCCTGCTGCCTAAGCACCTCCGCATATAACCCTTCAGTAGCCAGGAACATGATGCCAAAGTCGGTGGTGCTAGGTGGGCTTAGGTATTTATGGCTTATGTCCTTTGCCGCGGACCGGACGGCCCGCGCCAGGGCGTCCGCTGCCGCCTGAACCGCAGCCGGGTCGGCTCTCTCCGCGGCTTCCTGAAGGCGCAGGTAGTCCTCTTGTGGAAACTTCGAGTCAATGGGAAGCCAGACGCAGGCCTTGGGATCATCCCGCGGGCCTGGCAGCCGCACCGCATACTCCACACTCTCCGACGAATCGGCCTTCACCCGGACGTTCTTCCCGAATTGCTCCGGTGTGAGGATTTGCTCAAGGATGGCGCCGAGCTGAACCTCGGCCCACGTGCCTCGCGCCTTCACGTTGACCAAAACCCGTTTGAGGTCCCCCACGCCGGTCGCCAGATTCTGCATCTCCCCGAGCCCCTGGTGTACTGCCTCCAACCTGTCACTCACGAGTTTAAATGACTCTCCAAGCCGCTTTTCCAGGGTATCGTGCAGTTTCTCGTCCACCGTCTTGCGCATCTCGTCAAGCTTCTTCTCGTTCCCCTCTTGCAGCTCTTTGACCCGGGAATCAAAGGTCCCGCGGATGCGATCCAGGGCGCGCTGGTTGGACTCGGCGAGTTCGGTCAACTGCTTCGTCATTCCTTGCAGTTGCCCCTGCTGGACCTTGCCCATGCTCTCCAGAGTTTTGGACAGCACCTCGTTAGTCGATTTCAGGCCGCCGGATACTTCTTCACGCAACTCCTTGCCTGCGCTCCGGGCTTCTTCCCGGCCCGCCCGCAGCTCGTCGCGGACATCCCTTGCGGCGGCCTGGGAAGCCTTCGACCCCCGGACCAGGACTATGACGATCAGGACCAGGTTCACGACGGCGGCAGACAGGATCAGCCACGGGAGAGCTTCATGCATGTGAACTTCAAGCCACATAATCTGAATTTGATCCTGTAGGGGGGGGTTAAAACCCGCCCCTACTATTGGGCCTGCCCAAGTTTAAACCTCTTTCTAAACTATCAAATTTTTGCGTGCACCAATACCTGCCGGGTTCCTTCACTTTTTTCTCCGCGTCCTCTGCGTCTCAGCGGTGAATCTACCACCGGCGGGTCGATGACTGGGCCGCAGCGAAACCGTATTTCACCTTTCCAGCAAGATCCCGGCGTAGCCCACGAAACTGTCCCCGGGCATGATCTCGTAGCTGGTATAGTAATATTGGAGGACGGCCTTTTGGGCCCCTAGTTTTCGGGCGGCGGCCACCGCGGCGGCGGCCCCCCCGGCGCTGCAGGCGCTCTGGTCTTCCTGCGCCGCCCGCAGCAGGCCGGTCCCATCTAGCTTCAGAACCTCACTGAGGAAGCGCTGATCGTTGACCTCTCTGACCCATTTCACCGCCTGGGGACCGATCCCCTGGGGAGCCCAACCGTAGTTGGGGCCGTAGTGGGTCAGGTCGGTGGACCCGAAAGCCAAGAGGGAGAGGTTCAGCTCCTGGGCCACGGCCACCACCGCCTCCCCCAGTTCCAGGGCCTGGGGGGAAGAGGGGGACCGCAGGGCCAGGACCTTAGCGTTGGGAAAAAAGTATTTCACCATGGGGAGCAGCACCTCAATGGTGTTGTCTCCGGGGTATTCTCCGGCCAGAGTGAGGCGCTGCTTTAAAGGTTGGTAGAATTCGGTGGCCAGGGGGATGGTCCCCAGGGGGGTCTCCCAGGCCTCGTCGCTCACCAGCAGGGGAGGGGAGTCGCCGCCCAGGTGGCCTCCGAACACCACCACCACCTGGGGCTGGCTCGATAGCGCGCTGAGGTTGAATACCCGGGCCGCGGCTTTGCCGGAGAAATACCAGCCGGCGTGGGGCACAATGCCGCCAAAGACCTGAGCGCCTGCAGGGAGCGGCGCCACCCCTGCCACAAATTGCTCGATTTCCGCCCGGCAGCCGCTGGCACTGCTGGGATACCAGCCCGCCGGCAGCATCCGTTCCCGGATTCCCATGATCGCCTCCTAAAATGCGGCTATCGGTTATTAACGGGAGCATGAAAGGGGTTCCAGCTTTATCCCCTCTCCCCCGATGGGGGACGACACCGGGTGAGGGGGAATTTAATCTCTTTTCCGCTGCCATTAATATCTGTTTTCCGCTTTCTGTGAAAGGCAAAATCAAAGTCAAAGGCCCTGTAGGGTGGGCACTGCCCACCGTGTAGGGTGCGCACTGCGCACCATTTAGTCGTATGATGCATCTCTCACACACGACATTCCCGCATGGGGCGGGCGTCTCGCCCGCCGAGTGACCTCCCGCCTCCGGCGAGGCCATCAGGGGCCGGCGGCGGCTGCCGGCGACCCATCCGGAAACCCTCAAAAATTCAAGGTCTTGCCGCGCTAGTTAATCCGAGACGCCCCCCTTTGTCAAGGTGCTCGCCAGCCGGTTTCCCGTGCCGGGTGGGCCCTGCCCATCAGTGTAGGGTGGGCACTGCCCACCAAAATAGCGACAGTGGCGCAGGCTGCCCGCCTGTGATCCGGCCCGGGTGACTCGCCTGCGCCTGCGCTTCCAGGAGGAAGGAGGGGGGAGCGGGCCGGAGCCAGGGTCCATTGCTCCCCGCCGCCGGCTCCCGGAATGCCTCAGAAGAACTTGAATGTTTGCCGCTGATATAATAAATTGGTCGCATGATGCCTGGGTGGCGGAATGGGTAGACGCAAGGGACTTAAAATCCCTCGGGGTTCGCCCCGTGCCGGTTCAAATCCGGCCCCAGGCACCATCTTCTCGGTCTGAGGTTATTTGCCGAGGGCCCCATGGGGGCCTGGCTTTGTCCTCTTCCGCATGGCTGCCGCCCCAGGCTTGACGGCCCGGAACAAAACCCCTTTGGTTACCGGGGAGCTGTTGCAGCCGGTTTCCCTTACCAGTTGCGACTCTGCAAAACCCGCCTGTTCCAATAGTGCCAGGAAAACCTTTCCCGGTATGGCTCCGCCCTCTCACCTGGCCCAATTCTCCACGCGGGTTTTGGTTTCCTTGGGCAATTCCCCGGCCAGCACCTGGTCGGCCAACATGAACCGCCCCGCGGGTTTCAGGACCCGGAAGACTTCGCCCAGGGCCTGGACTTTATCCACCACCAGATTAAAGACTCCATTGGAGATCACTAGGTCAAAGCTGTTATCAGGGAAGGGCAACTGTTCCGCGGATGATTCCCGGAAAGCGACGTTAGCGAGGCCCGCCAGGCGGGCATTCTCGCTTGCCCGGGCCAACATCTCGGGGACCACGTCGATCCCGGTCACTGACCCGGAAGGCCCTACCAACCCGGCGGCAATGATGGAATCGACCCCGGCGCCGCAACCGATGTCCAGTATCGCCTCGCCTTCCCGAATAGGACCCAAAATGAAAGGGTTGCCCACCCCACAGTAGGAAGCGGCCACCGCCTCCGGAAGGTCACGGACCATATCCGGAGCATAGTCCAGCGCTTGCAGTCCGGCCCGGCCGGTGGGGTACTGGAAGAGTCCTTCCGGGCTGACGGCGGCCTTGAGGTATTTCTGCCGGATGCTCTCTTCGATCCGTTGCTTGTCTTGGCAGGTTAGCTCGTTTTCCACCTGACCCTCCTGTTAACTGTGGATGTTCCTATTTTATCATGTGAACCATTAACCCGATAATTGCCCCGCCCAGCAGGAGCCACAATGAGTTCCAGCGAAAGCGCATGAGCAGCACGGCGCTGGCTAGGGCCGCCAGCGCGGTGGGAAGATCAATGACCGCGTCCTGCCCCAGACGCCAGGTGACCACCGCCATGAGGGCCAGGGAAGCCACGATGACTCCGTCCAGGAAGGCTCCGGCCACGGCCGACTTGCGCAATCGCAGGATAAGAGGGCCGCTGACTGCCACCAGGACAAAGGACGGAAGAAAGATGCCGGCGGTGGCAATCAGGGCGCCCGGCCATCCGGCCAACAAATAACCGATGAAGGTGGCGGTGGTAAAGACCGGACCGGGAGTCACCTGTCCCACGGCAATGGCGTCCAACAACTGAGTGCTCGTGAGCCAATGCCAATGCGCCACGAGATCGGCCTGCAAAAAAGCCAGGAGCACATAGCCGCTCCCAAAGACTATAGACCCGACTTTGACGAAAAAGAGAAAAAGCGGTAGTAAACCGAACTCCACCCGGCTCGGGGAATATAACCCCGAAGCGAAATAAGCTGCACAGACAAAAGCTCCGGCTGCCAGCAGCATAATCAGCAGCGCCCTCCGGTCTTGCAGGCGGTCCCGGATCATGCCCCGCTGCAATCCCGAGAGTAAGCCGGCCCCGAAAAGCACTCCCAGTATGTTGATCCCCAGAAAATCCAGGGCAACGGCAATAATGGCCAGCGCCCCGAGGAACCTGCTTTTTACCGCAGTGCGCCCCAACTGCCACAGCGCCCGCAAGATTATGGCGATTACTACCGGTTTGACCCCGTAAAGTAGCCAGGTGATTTGGGGAAGATTCCCGAACCGCACGTAGGCCCAGGCAAAAGCTGTGACGATAATCATGGCCGGAACGATAAAGCAGACGCCGGCCAGCAAAAGACCGGCCCAACCTCGGCACAGGTAGCCGATATAGATCGCCATCTCCGTCGAAGTCGGGCCGGGGATCAGGTTGGCGGCCCCCAATAAATCGAGGAATTTCTCCCGGGGGAACCACCGCCGGCGCCGCACCACTTCGTCTTCCATCATGGCGATGTGGGCCGCAGGTCCGCCAAACGCGGTGGTTCCCAGACGGAGGAAAAACAGCGCTAATTCTCTTAAGTCTGTTTTTCCGGCGATTGCGGTTCGACCCCGGTGCGAATTCTCCGCCCCATCCATTGGGCTGTGTCCTTTTATGGCGTGAGCGCCTGGCAGTAACTGCCCGGGCCGCCGCATTGCTGCCTGCCCCTCTTCCTCAAGTGAAGTGCACGAGAAGCGAGGCCCAAAGGAGCCCAATCAGGTAAGACAGCGCCACGTCACTGGGCCAGTGCGCCCCCAGGGCGACCCGAGCCACAAAGCCCAGCAGCAGAAGCGCCCCGCATATGGTCAGCAGGACGGTGCGCAACGCGCCGGAACTCTTCTTGGCGCCCAGAGCTGCCAGAAAGCCGACAGTGGCCGCATACCTCAGGGCAAAGAGTGAAGGGAAGCCAGAGCCCGTAAGTGGTCGAAAGACGCGCACCAGTTCCGGGGAAGGCCGCGGCCGGGCAATGACCGGGCCGAGCCAGGCGCCCAGGACCCACATCCCCACCAAGCTGAGGATGGCGAGCAGTGCGGCGCGCCAGCCGGCCAGGACCCAGGAAAGGGCCAAGACCAGGGCCAGGATCAGCAGGACCCCAGGGAATTCGGCCGTCCGCGAGACTCCGGCGGCCCAATTCAGGTTTGTGGATGCCAGGGATTGCACCCACCTTTCCACCGCCACGTCCCCGGGGAAATAAGGATGGTATTTCGCGGCCAGGGTGACCAGGGCGGCGATAATGAACAACGCGATCCATGCTGCGTAGTTAGTGCGCATGGTCCTTGCCTCCTTGGCAGGTTGCCTTATCATGCGCTGTTCGGGCGCCTATTTTTAAAAATAACGTTCATTACGGCCGATTCAACATGGCGGAAATAATGTTAAGACCTTTATCCTCGGGGAAGGCGCCTCCTCAAGACCGGAGAACGCATAGCGCTGAAGGGGATCGGGCCTGCTGGAATGGTGGCCAAAACGAATATCTGCTTTATCGGCAAGGAAGATGGACTTGCGAACCCAACTGAATGATGACCGTCTGGGGGGGGGCAAAAAAAAAAGCGGCCCAAAGGCCGCCTCATCCTCGTTCTAGCGGTAACGCCCGCCACCCCCGCCCCCTCCGCCAAAGGAGCCTTTCTGCTGCGGCCTGGCTTCGTTGACGGCCAGGGGCCGCCCCTCCACCGCGCGACCGTTGAGCATAGAAATAGCCTTCTGTCCTTCCAATTTGGTTTCCATCTCTACAAAAGCGAAGCCCCGGGGCTGGCCCGTCTGCCTGTCGGTAATGATCTTGGCCGAGGCCACGTGGCCGGCTTCCGAAAAAAGAGTGTTCAGTTGTTCTTCGGTCATTTGGTGGGGCAGATTGCCCACATATAATTTCATAGCCATTGCTTCTCCCTTATGAACCCGGCTGGAGGCTTGCTCCGGCAGGGTCGGTCCTATCCAGCCTTTTTAGGAATCAATTATCACTTCCGGCAGGTCCTCCGCCGGCGGGGTAATGGTTCTGCTCTGGCGACGTTTCATTTTATCGTCGTTCTTCTCCCTGCGGGCCATCTCTTTAGCGCGTTTCTGCCATCCATAGCGATTTTTAGCCAAGCTGAACCTCTTTAAGGTCGAGGTGCCGGAACTCCACGATCCCAAGACCGGCGAAGTGGAAGGCAAAAGCAAAAAAGTCAAAAGGCCAAAGGAAACTAACCCCCCTTGTCTAACCTCCCGCCTTCAACTTTTGCCTTCCCCGTCAGGCGGTTTCCCGCCTAGATTTTTACCACGTTTTGGGCCTGGGGCCCCTTGGGACCCTGGGTTACCTCAAATTCCACGTCCTGTTCTTCCGCCAGGGAGCGGAAGCCTTCGCCCTGGATGGCGGTGTGATGCACAAACACATCCGGACCGGTTTCCCGGGTGATGAAGCCGAAACCCTTGGAGTCGTTAAACCACTTTACCTTACCAGTTTCCTTCATGGTGAAACCTCTTTACTTTGATACTGCCAGATATACCTGCCAAAAAAGCAGGGCGCACAGCAGTCAGCAAAAAAAAATCGGCGGGAAATTAGCACCCCCGTCCGATTCTTGCCCAGGACTGGTGGCCCTGGTTTCAGTCTGACATGCTAAACTTTATGAAATTTACAAGAAAATTCCTCTCTTGTCAAGCTTTTAATGGGAGCTGCCGATAACTAATGCCATGGGGTAGCCTCGGATTCTTAAGGTCCACCGCATTGGGCTATCCTGGTTCTGGTGGCCGGTTGGCCGACCCAATCTTCGAAATTTATGCTATCATCGCGGTGGTCAGACAATTCTGCTAAAAAAGAGGAACTGGGGGGTAAGGTTCGTCGAGAGGGGTCACCGAACCCTTTTTGGCTGCTGGGGCCGGGCCTGCCGCATAATTCCGGTTAAAACAGCCAGGAAACCTGAGCGGATAACCAGCCACCGCAGCCGGTAAGAAAATCTCATAAGCCGCAGTCTATGAAACCTGCAAAGACCATCACAGAGAAGATCAGGCACAGTCTGCACCTGGAACGCTCCCTGCGCCTGGTCTGGCAAAGCGCCCCGGGGTTGACCGTGGCCAATTTCGGGCTCATTTTCATCCAGGGGTTGCTGCCGCTCGCCTCCCTATACCTGATGAAGTTGATAGTCGATGCGGTCACCTCCGGAGTGGCGGCGCCTGTGAAATCCGGGGCGCTCCGGAGCGTGCTGCTCTTGGTGGCGGCCGCGGGGGGGGTGGCCCTGTTCACCGCAATTTGCCGCTCCCTGGCGGAAATTGTCAAGGAAGTCCAAACCCAGGTGATCACCGACCATATTGCTGACGTAGTCCATGGCCAGTCGGTGGAGATGGATCAGGAGTATTACGAAGATCCCAAGTACTATGATACCCTGCACCGGGCCCAACAGGAGGCCGCTTACCGGCCGGCCAGCACCATGGACGGCCTGATGCAGTTGGGCCAGAGCGGCATCGCCCTGCTGGCCCTGGCCGGGTTATTGGTATCTTTCCGCTGGTGGGTGCCCGTCATCCTCTTTGCAGCCACCGTCCCCGGGGTGTGGCTGCGCTTGAAATACTCCGACCAATTGTATGATTGGCAGCGCCGGCACACCCAGGACGAAAGGCGGGCTCACTATTTCCACTGGATGCTGACCAACGGCGGCCATGCCAAGGAAGTCAGGGTCTTTGCCCTGGGGCCGCTCTTCCGCGATCGGTTCCGGGCCTTACGCCAGAGGCTCCGGGTGGATAAACTTAAGATCTCCAGCCGGCGTTCCCTGGCGGATTTGACCAGTCAGGCCAGCGCCACTGTGGCCATCTTCGGGGCGCTCGCCTATATCGCCTTCCAGACGGTGGAGGGGGCCATCACCCTGGGGAGCATGGTCATGTACTACGGAGCCTTCCAACGGGCCCAAAGCTCCCTCCAGCAGGTCTGGAGCAGCCTCACCCGCCTTTATGAAGATAACCTGTTTCTGGCCAATTTTAATGAATTTCTGGATCTCAAACCGAGAGTGGCGGCTCCCCTCCACCCCGCGGTTTTTCCACTGCCCATCAAGGAAGGCATCTTCCTGGACCACCTCCATTTCCATTATTCCACCGGAGAAAGAGCGGTGCTTAAGGATATCAATCTCCGGATCTTGCCGGGCCAGGTGGTGGCCCTGGTGGGTGAAAACGGCTCGGGGAAGACCAGCCTCGCCAAGCTGCTGTGCCGGCTCTATGATCCGGTGGCGGGGAAGATTACCATTGACGGCATCGATTTGCGCCAATTTGATCCCAAGGACTTGAGGAGGCAGGTGAGCATCCTCCTTCAAGATTACGTCCGCTACGGCCTGACGGCCCGGGAAAATATCTGGCTGGGAGATATTAGCCTGGAGCCGCAGGATGATAAGATCTACGCTGCGGCCCGCCGGGCCCAGGCCGATGATTTTCTCCGGAAGATGCCCCGGGGCTACGACACCATCCTGGGCCATGAGTTTGAGGACCAGGGTGAACTCAGTCTGGGTGAATGGCAAAAGGTGGCCCTGGCCCGGGCCTTCCTGCGGGAGGCCCAACTGCTCATTCTCGATGAGCCCACCAGTTGGCTGGATGCCCGGGCCGAATACGAGGTGTTCAAGTACTTGCGGCCGCGGTTCCGGGGGAACATGGTTCTCCTCATCAGTCATCGCTTTTCCACGGTCCGGCTGGCGGATTACATCTATGTGTTGGCAAATGGAATCATCACCGAAAGCGGCACCCATGAAGAGCTGATCCAAAAAGGGGGCAAGTATGCCCAGCTTTTCCAAATCCAGGCGACTTCTTATCGCTGATCGGCAATGAATCCCGCTCGTTCCTGGCTTATGCGGCACAATTTGATAGATATCTGGACCACTATATAAACTTGGATTATGCCGCAGTAAAGAATGGAAATTAACTTGACCATTTGATATAAGGAGCATAAATAAGCATTTCGGGGGACTCCAAAGTGCTTGATAGTGGTAAAAGCCAAAAAGAGATGCTCCGGCCGAATTTTAATCGGGCCATCATGATCGATTTCCAGGGCGCTAAGATCACCTCAGACGTTTGTTTTCTCCTGGTGTGAGAGATTGACGAGCGTTTCAAGATCATTGACCCCATGAAAGATTGTCTGGAAGACTTGAGGTCACCTACTCATACGAAACACTCAATGGTGCAGATGATGCGTCAGAGGGTCTATTAGATTGCCGCGGGCTACGAAGATTGCAACGATGCAGATTATCTCCGCATCGATCCAGCGCTCAGGCTGGCGATTGGCAAAGACCTTAAGGTGGGGGCCGGGCAGTCTATGCTATCCAGGCTTGAGAACGATGTCCTGGGAAATACCGTTGGGTTAGATCCCTTTCTCGTGCGCGACTTCGACTGCCTCGGCGATCTGCCGTTTGCCCGATATGGTAGGATGGTTAGGCTTCGTGGCGAAGGTGAGACTCACAATGGAAATTCCGGCTGATGACGAGAATGCATGCTAACCGGGAAACCGGAAGACAACATAGAAACTCCGTGTTGGCACGAAACAGGATCAAGAAATGGTATCTTGCACTCCAGTTCCTGTTCCGTGCAAGCCGCGAATACGGTTCGCTGAAGAACTGCCTCAAGGTTGTTATAGGCCGCAACACATGCTTCGATGAGCATGGTTTGTTCTTGCGACAGTGCGTCCTACATCTGACGGGGCTTCGGCCGATACGCATGATTACCAGCAGAGGCTTTCCAGGTGAAGGAGCTTGCTCTCAGGCACTCATGATCATGAATGCGATCACTTTCGCCCGTCATTTTGGCCTTACCTACGTGCACGCACCATTCACGCTGATTGAACATGCCGAACGACCAATGGGAGAGTGGGTCGCAGCCTGGGAAGCGCTCTTCAATCTCGGTGCGGGCGAGACAATTTGCGGTACTGAGAGGCACAAGGTTGTCGACTTTTGGCATAGTCATGCCGGCCTACAGCTGTGCTTCGATTGGCGAAGCCACAGGGACGAACTGGCATACCGCTTCAAGGCCCTCCTCCCCGAGTTCAGGCGCAAATACTATCTAGGCAGGTCTCCACGCACAACTGATGAGGTTTCGATCGCCGTGCACATCCGTCGCGGTGATGCATCCGCTCACAATCACCGCCTTTTCACGAGCAATGAAACAATCTTGCGAACCATGACCTCGGTGAGGGCGATCCTCGATACTCACAAAGTCAAGTGCAGAATTTGCGTCTACTCCCAGGGCAATAGGTCTGACTTTGCGGAGTTATCCCTGCCGGGAGTCGAGTTCTTTGTCAATGTCGACCCAGTCTGGACAATGCAAGAACTAGTTGAGGCTGACATCCTCATAATGGCCAAGGGTCGCTTCAGCTATTACCCAGCTCTCATCTCCGACGGGATTAAGATTTTTGAGCCCTTAGCCGTGCGAGATAATGATTTTCCGTGCTGGAGATGGCTATATCTCTCCCCGACGGACAGCTGGATCCCGACCTTGGCCGACGGCACATTCGACAGCGCAGCCTTCGAGCACCAGCTACTCCGCCTCATCCAGGCCAAGGCCGTAAGTGCAACCAAGGCACCGACTTGCGGCCCTGATCTGAAATCTGATCATTTGACATGATTGCTGCTTCTAGTTTAGATAGAGCCTTAATTATCCATTCATCCTGTCTTTTTGCCATTACCCCCCCCTTATTTCTATATAATAAACTGATTATATTTACAAAAACAAATTTTTATTGTAAATAATTCATGCTAATATCACCTAATTTCACATTATAGCTAGGTATGGAGCTGCAACTTTGTTTCACGGCGCCTTGACCAAGAGCTTGCGGGATACCGTCATGAGCCGAGCGGCCAATGATTATGATGCAACGCGCTGGTTAGATGAAGTTTTTCCCAGAGATTCCGTGGTCTTGGCTGACATTCGTTCCGTAGCTTTGATGCCCCGCCCATTTTTAAGCAGAGATTTCCTTGTATTTGCCGATTTAGATAATATCTCCGAGCGTGATAAAGTATTATTGATGCTTAAATCACATCACGTTAATACCATAGTCTTATCTTTACCTTTGGAAGAAAAAATGATAACTTATTTAAATATAAACTTAAGGGGCTGTATAGCCGGACCCCAAGAGTTCAAGTTAGATAGTCGGAATCCTTGGAATAGGGAGGAGCCAGGTATGCGATTAACTGCCTATCGCGTCAATCTTATCGGACCTTTTTCTCCGCCAGTGGTTAAACAGCATTAAACGGTTCAATATTTTGGTAACCTACTTTTTTCCGGACCACCCTCTTGACCCGGCCGGGAAATTAATGTAAATATTTCCAACACGCACTTCCTGACTAAGATTTAAGCAACTAGGTGAGGATAAATCCTTTGCAATCCTTCGAGAAACTAGGGCAAGAGAGCTATGTTCAAAAAAGGCGGGCGCGGGAAATGCCCCGCATCCCCTTGGAAGGGAACCTAGACTTAACCTACCGCTGCAACAATAACTGCCGCCACTGCTGGGTAAGAATATCGCCTCATGCCCCAGAGAAAAAGGATGAGCTCTCCCTTGAGGAAATCGAGCAGCTTGCCGCTGATGCCAGAAAGATGGGCTGCCAGAATTGGAACATCTCCGGCGGTGAACCTATGCTCCGGCCCGATTTCCCCGAGATTTTCGATTACCTCACCCATAAGGCGGTCTTTTATAGACTCAACACCAATGGGACCCTAATCACCCCGGAGATTGCCCGTCTGCTACGGCGCCAGGGCAGCAAAATGGTGGCCTTATACGGGGCTACGGCCGGGGTCCACGACCATATCACCCGTACCCCGGGCTCATTCGAAGCGGCCATGCAAGGTTTTGCCTATCTCAAGGAGGCCGGCGCCGCCTTTACTGTGCAGCTCATCCCCATGCAGGACAATTATCACCAGTTTGAGAACATGGTGGAGCTAGCCCGCACCCTCAGCCCCCGCTACCGCATCGGCGCGTCCTTGCTTTATTTGTCCGCCTGTGGGTCAAAGCACCGTAACGCCGAGATCGCCCGGGAGCGGTTGGATCCCAAAGAGGTAATCACAATCGACCAGCCGGACCCGTCCCTGGAAGATTGGTTGGCCGGCCAAGAAGAGCAGAGCTGCCGCACCAATGACGCGGATGATCGTCTCTATGCCCGCTGCATTGCCATCGCCCGGCGCCGAAGCTTCCATGTCGATCCCTACGGCCGCATGACTTTTTGTTGGGCCATTAAGGACCCGGCGTTACGCTATGACCTACGCACCGGCAGTTTCCGGGATGCCTGGGAGACCTTCATTCCTTCCCTGGCTGACCGGGTGCGGTGCGATGCCGAATACTTGGAAAACTGCGGCAGGTGCGACCTTCGTAATGACTGCTGGTGGTGCAGCGGTTACGGCTATTTGGAGCACGGCCGCCATGGAGCCAAAGTTGAGTACCTCTGCCAAGTGGCCCGGGAAAACCGGGCCTTTATAGAGGACTGGCAACGCCGGCACCGCCGTTATTACGCGATTGCCGGGATCACCGTAATGGTGGAAGCCGACCTTCCCATTACGGACCAGACCTTTGACGGGAAGTTCCGGCAATTTGAGGTGGACAGCCCTGGCCCTGACCTGATCTCCATCCGCCATCATTTCAGTCTGCCGGAACTTACCGGCCGGGACCTGGGCCTGCAGGTCCATCGCCAACTGGCCTGGACCATCTACCGCAAAGGGAACTCCTGGATTTATCTATTGGCTCGGAAACCGGGCGATTCCACCCTGCAACGGGTGGCGGTTTTCAACAATGACTATACCCGGGCCAGGATATATAGTAATAATAAGGAGGGCTTCCTTAAAGGTAACTCCCCGACCTTAAGCCTTTTCCCCACCGATCAGATTCTTTTGGCCCAGGTCTTGGCCGACCGTGACGCATGTTTGTTTCACTCCAGCGGCGTTATCCTAAATGGCCGGGGCTTCCTCTTCTTGGGCCATTCCGGGGCGGGAAAATCCACCTTGGTTAATATCCTTCAGGGGAAGGCTGAGATCCTCTGTGACGACCACAACATCGTCCACCGCTGGCCCGAAGGTTTTCGGGTCCATGGCACTTGGGCCCACGGCGAAGTGCCCCTGGTATCGGCGGCCTCGGCCCCCCTGGCGGCGATTTTTTTCCTCCAAAAGTCCAGACAAAATCGGCTTTCGCTTCTTAAGCCAGGCAAGGAGGCTGCAGGTAACTTACTCAGTTGCCTTATGAAGTCCCTGGCCGGGGCCGACTGGTGGCAAAAGACGCTGGCGCTGGTGGCAGCCATCGTCCGGGAGGTTCCCTGCTACGTTATGGAATTTGATAAAAGCGGTAAGGTAGCCGACCAGCTTGAGGCCCTGGCGCAGGCCGGAGGCGCCGAGGAAAAGGCTCAGGAACGATGAGCGAAGGCAACCGGCATCCATATGTTACCAGAACCAGCACGGCGCAGCATCGGTTATGGGAAAATCGCCCCCCCTTATCAGGTCTTCTCGACCTGGAGCTCACGGAGCGCTGCAACAATGATTGTATCCACTGCTGCCTCAATCTTCCCGGGGATGATATCTGGGCGCGGTCACGGGAACTCAGTACTTCCGGGATAATTGCTATCCTGAAAGAAGCAGCGGCGCTGGGGGCCTTGTCGGTGCGCTTCACCGGCGGCGAACCCCTGCTCCGGGACGACTTTACAGACCTTTATTTAAGCGCCCGGCGGCTGGGGCTCAAGGTGATGCTGTTTACCAACGCCCGTCTGATCACCCCGGACCTGGCCAGCCTTTTCGCCCAGATTCCCCCTTTAGAAACGATCGAGGTCACCGTTTACGGCATGAGGCGGGAGTCTTACGAAGCCGTATCCCGGGTGGCTGGCTCTTATGAGGAGTTTCGCCGCGGGGTCGGCCTGCTCCTAGACAGGAAGGTTCCTTTTGTGGTCAAGGGGGCGGTGCTGCCGCCCAACCGGAAGGAGATGGAGGCATTCGAGGCCTGGGCGGCCACCCTCCCCGCCATGGATGCCCCCCCCCAATACGCCATGTTTTTTGACCTGCGGGGCCGCCGGGATTCTACCGGCAAAAACCGCCTGATCCGAAGCCTCCGGGTTTCCCCTGAGGATGGGGTTATTCTGCTCAGAAGGCGCGGCCGGGCCTATCTTCAGGAGATGGGCCAGTTTTGCGGCAAGTTCATGGGGCCGCCCGGGGACCGGCTATTTTCCTGCAGCGCCGGGCATCCTCCCAGCTTGGACGCCTATGGGATGCTCCAGCCTTGCCTGCTACTGCGGCACCCGGCCCTGGTCTATGACTTGAAGCAAGGCTCCCTGAAGGATGCCATTAATAACTTTTTTCCCCGCTTGCAGGCTGAAACCCGGGCCACCAATCCGGATTACCTGGACCGTTGCGCCCGCTGCTTTTTAAAGGGTCTCTGCGACCAATGCCCGGCCAAATCCTGGTCCGAGCACGGCACCCTGGATACCCCGGTGGAGTATTTTTGCCGGGTGGCCCACGCTCAGGCCTGGGATTTGGGACTGTTAGAGGAAAACGAGCATGCCTGGGAAGTGGAGAACTGGAAAGAGAGGATTGCGAGAATATGACGATAAAAAGCGATGCGGTGTTTGTTGTTTCCGAGGACGTGGTCGCCCGGGAGATCGAGGGCGAAATCATCATTGTTCCTTTAGTGGCCGGCATCGCCGACCTGGAGGACGAGCTCTTCACCCTCAATGCCACGGGCAAGGCCATCTGGGACAAGCTGGATGGTCAGCGCCGCCTCCAAGACATCGTTTCCGAGCTGTCCGTCGAGTACCAGGCCCCGCCTGGGGAAATCGAAGCGGACGTTCTGGGCTTGGTAGAAGAGTTGGTCCGCCGGAGGATGCTGGTTGCAATCTAAGCCGCATGAGCCCGTATGCCGGGGGAACCTCCAATCAATGGGGAAAAGCGGTGAGGTTCCCTGCCCAGACCCTTGTCCCCGCTGGTCTGAGTTGGTTCCCTGCTGTAAATGGCGGGGGGGCGCCGGAAAGACCAGCGAACTTTCCCTCGTTGAATCCCGAAAAAGCCTGGTAGTCTCATCCCTGGAATTGGGCAAGTTTTTGACTGAAAAAGAGAGAATTAGATTTCGTGCCGATGGGGATTGCATGTATCCCACCATCATACCTGGTGATATTTTGCATATCCACCCCAGGGATGTTACTCAGATTGCAGTTGGTGATATCGCGATATTCAGGCGGGCTAATTCTCTACTTGGACACCGGACTATCAGCAAAGGGACCGATAAAGACCAAGGTGGGACTTATATTATCACCAGGCCAGACCGGACCAGACAAGGGGACGATGGCCCAACCTACGATCGAGATGTGTTGGGCGTGGTGGCGTATATTGAGAGAAAGGGCAAATTGGTTAGTCCGCGCTTGCCCCGCTATCTCCTAACAAGGATTTATTGGCTCTCTCTCCGGAAGCTCTGGGATTATCGCCAGGCCACACTAAGAAAGGCTGTGGGGTGGTTTAGTCGCATTCAGTGCAGCAAAGCCTACCAAAGGGTAGCGCAGTTTTTGTTTACGACGGTTAGCCCGTCGGTTAGTTTTTCGCTGCGGATTCCCATCTCCGGGCAGACACTCGACCTCTACCAGAGGCTTTCGCCCTCCGAGGCGGAGGGCTTGAGCAGCCAGGATTCTTTTGCTCTGGATCTTTTTATAAGCGGCCATAATCGCCCCGCGGCGATCATGACTTTTATTTCCCGGCCGCCGGAGTGTCCCTTTGCCGGCTGGTGGATCAGGGATGTCCAGGTGCGAGTTCGTTACCGGGGCGTTGGCCTGGAAAAGCGACTTTTGCAACAAGCGGAGGAAGTCCTTGGGCGGTGGGGAGTAAACGAACTTTGGGTAAATTCACTCGGAGAGTTTTTGGGGACGGGCACAACCTTTGGCGATATGAGATTTAGAGAAGCTTCCCTGCCCCTTGAACACCCAGGCGTCGCCGCGGCTGGTTCAAGTTGCAGCTTTCACCCCCTGCGGCGGAGTTTCGCGGCATGATCACTTCCTATATCATTTCCCAACCTCTCCCTCAGTTTCAACTCTGTGAGAAACTGGCGGCCAGTCTATTATGAAGCTTAGAGTGGAACTAGGACGCTTTTTACAAAGATCAGGAAAATTTATCGAGTCGCTCGCGGTGGTAGCGATGCGTCCTGCTGATCTCCTGGATTTCAACCGCCTGAGATATAGCGACCATGCGGCCATCTCCTCTTGGGGAGAAGAATGCGTGGACCTGGGATTATCTCCCGGAGAACATGACCTGATTGCCCGGCTGCCCATAAAGAACGGCCGGCTGCTCCTGCTGGGACTGGGAGGCGGAAGAGACGCCATTGCCCTGGCAAAGATAGGTTTTGATGTGGTAGGGCTTGATTTTATCGAGGATTTGGTGGCCAAGGCCGAAGAAAATGCCAGCCGGCATGGGGTTTCCGTCCAGGGACTGGTGCAGGAATTCTCCCAATTGGAGGTCCCCTCCGCCTCTTTCGATTTGGCGATCATTTTTTCTGCCATGTACTCTTCCATCCCTACCCGGAAGCGACGGGTGGAGATGCTGCAAAGAATTAGGGCTACTCTCAAGCCGGAAGGATATTTTTTGTGCCAATTTATCTTAGACCCTGACCAAAAACCGAGCCGCCGGGCTGAGCTGGCCAGAAAGGCCTTCGCATTGCTTACCTGGGGAAACCGCGGCCATGAGCCGGGGGACGTCATCAGGGGCAGGGAGTTCATGCACATATTTCTGTCCGAGGGCGAGCTCGAGTCGGAGTTTAGGGCTGCCGGGTTTGAGGTCTTGTATTTCCAAGATTTCGGCCAAGTGCGGGGAGCGGTCCTGCAGCGGCCGGCCTGAAGGAGCCTTGTTTGAGTCAGGAGTACGTCTCCACCATATCGTTGCGCAGCTTTCAGCTCTGGGAAAAGCTGTGGGACCGGCGCCGGCCTCTCTCCTTTGACCTGGAGGTCACGGCCCGCTGCAACCACGACTGCCGCCATTGCTATATCAACCTGCCTGCGGCTGACCAGGAAGCCAGGGCCGCCGAGCTTTCCCTGGGAGAAATCAGCAGCATCGCCGGAGAGGCAGTCTCCATGGGTGCCGTGGTGTGCCTCCTTACCGGCGGAGAGCCGTTGCTCCGGGAGGATTTCCGGGAGATCTACCTGGCCTTAAAGCGCCTGGGCCTCCTCGTGTCGGTGTTTACCAACGCCTCTTTAATCACACCGGAGCACGTCCGGCTTTTTAAAAAGTTTCCCCCTCGGGTCCTGGAGGTCAGTGTCTACGGAGTGACCCAGGCGACTTACGAGGCAGTGACCCGACGGCCCGGTTCCTTTGCGAACTTCCAGCGAGGCCTGGACCTCCTTTTAGAGAACGGGGTGCCGGTGCGCCTCAAGGCCATGGCCCTCCGGGCCAATGTCCACGAGCTGCCCGAGATCGCCCGCTTTTGCCGGGCCCGCACCCGGGACTACTTCCGCTTCGATCCTTTGCTGCACTTGCGCTTCGACGGCGATGTGGCCCGGAATGCGGAAATCCAGGCTCAGCGTCTCTCCGCGGAGGAGATCGCCACCATCGAGCAAGCCGACTTCGAACGCGTTCAGGCCCTGGAAAAGGGCTGTGATACCTTGATAGGGCCGCATTGCTCCCAGGCTGGCTGCAACCATCTCTTCCACTGCGGCGCTGGCCGGGGAAGTTTCGCTGTGAGCTATCACGGTCTCTTCCGGCTCTGTTCCTCCCTTTGGCATCCGGATTGTATTTACGATCTGCGCCGCGGCAGCCTGGAGGCAGCCTGGGAAAAGCTGGTCCCCCAGGTGCGGGAGTTTCGCTCTCAGAACCGGGAATTTCTGGAGAAGTGCCGGGCCTGTCCTTTAATCAACCTCTGCCTCTGGTGCCCAGCGCATGCTCACCTGGAGACCGGCTCCCTCGATGCCTGGGTGGAGTATTTCTGCCAGGTGGCCCAGGCCCGGGCTCAGGCGCTTGGTGATCCAGGCCTCAAAAAAATTGTGGATTTGCCTTGACAACGAAGGGAAAGCGCATTATAAATTTATAAAAGTAAAATTGAGGGAGGTGTGAGATGGAGAGAAAATCCTGGTCCAAACCCCAGATTATCATTCTTGCTAAAGGAACCGCGGATGAGTGCGTTTTGGCTACTTGTAAGTCCACGGCTACCGGTACTGTCGGTACTCACCATAATGGTTGTGGAACCGTAACCGGCTGCACTACGGCTTGTTCTGGCACAAGTTAATCAACCTGGCTGCCCCGATTTATGGTTAATCATGCAGGTTAGGGCGGCCAAAAGTTCTATATCTTAAAGTTGGGTGCCTGGATGGCGGGGGGTGAGTTATGCCGAGTCCTTGCCGGGTTAGCCCATAGTTGACGGTAAGTGACCTGCCCCCCAATAACTGATCCGCAAGCCCGGCCGGAGTATGAGGTCCTGCTCCACAGTCTCTCCCAGGCGCAGGCTGGAGATACCCGGCTGGGTACTGCCTTGTCCAGGGTGGCGGACTGGGAGTCCCTCCAGCGTCTGGCTTCGAAGCACTGCGTCTTCCCCAGCCTCTACCGGCGGCTAGCGGATACCTGCCCGGAGGCGATCCCACCCGAAGTTCTGGCCGGATGGCGCCAGCTTTACCTGGTGCATGCCCGCCGCAACCTCAGGCTCACCGGCGAGTTGCTCCAGGGCCCGGCCCTCTTTGAATCCCAGGGAATCAGCGCTATTCCCTTCAAAGGACCCATCCTGGCCCAGGAGGCCAATGGCGACCCCATCCTCCGTCAGTTTGCGGATTTGGATATTCTGGTGAGCCGCAAGGATATTGGGAAGGTTAAGAATCTCCTGCTCTCCCAGGGATATAGGCCACGCTACCCCCTTTCCCCGAAACAAGAGCGCCTGCATTTAAAATACGCCAACGAATTCACTTTCGAGCACCCGCGGAAGGTCCTGCTGGACGTGCACTGGCGCTTTGCGGCCGAATACCTGGGCGGCGGCCTGGACCCGGAGGAGGCCCTGGCCCGGCGGGTGCCCGTCCAGATCCTGGGCAAGACGGTTAATACCCTCAACCCTGAGGACAACCTGTTGCTGCTCTGCCAGCATGGGAGCTTTCACTCCTGGGCGACCCTGTCATCGGTGAGCGACGTCGCCCACCTGATTCATTCGCAGAATAACTGGGATTGGCCGCGGCTGTTGCAGAGAGCTAAAGATTCGGGCCTGCGCCGCCAGACGCTCCTGGGGCTCTCCCTGGCCCGGGAACTTTTAGGGGCCCCGGTGCCTCCGGAGGTCATGGAGGAAGCTGACCGGGACCCGAGCGTGGTGTCAGTTTGCCGGTGGGTGGCGCAAAATTTGCGGTTAAGAAATGGGGAAGAATGGGGATTCTTAGAACAAACCTCTTTTTATCTGCAGACTCGGGATTCTATCAAAGATCGGTTCCGCTACGTGTGGTGCCACCTGGCCATCCCCACCGTGGAGGATTGGCGGTGGGTCTCCCTTCCCGATTCTTTATATGGGTTATACTTCGTCATCCGCCCCTTACGTCTGGCGTTCCAAGGTTTAATCATGCCGGCCTGGCGCTGTTTAAAAAAATTGACTTTCAGGTTCTGGAGCTAGGGGTTGCTCACAGACAATTAACAGAATTTCTGGCTCAGACAAAAAAATCCCAAGATATTGAATTGGGTTTTTTTTGGCGCCGGGGAGGGCTCAGGGGCGCGCCTTTGTTTACCCTGATTGAGGTCTAATCATGGTCCGCGTTTTGCCCGCCAGCGCAAGAGCCCGACTTGAGAGAGATGGGCCGCCATGTTTGGGTACCTGGGGGCGATCACCTCAGACGGAAATGGGATCAGGTACAGGCCTCTTCCGTTGAGATATTCCAGCGGGACAATTTACATTCCGTGAACCCTGCGCGTGGCGGCTCATTTCCCTAAGCCAGCAGAGGGTGGATGTAATTTGGGGTTAATTTGAGTCTACTGGTAGTCCCACCTAGGGATATTAAGTAATTGTATTAATTGTTTATTTATTTTTTTTCGTGGGGGTGGAGGATTTTGCCCACTTGACAATAATTTACAGTATGTTTATCTTTATCCCGCTATGGGCAGTGAGGCAATGGCAAGCGGATAAGCCAGCGAACTCAATATCTCCTTTTTTAGGTTTCAGCCTGAGTTTTCCGGGGGACCCCAAGTGAATACTCTTTGGCAATGGATCGAACTTGAGGGGACTGAGGGACGGCGCCGCCTCTTTACAGCCATCAAGAGCGAGTATCCGAGGTTCACCCAGGCCAGTCTGACCCATTACATCCGGGGCCTTCGCATCCCCGAGTTTAAGATAGCCGAAATCATCTCCAAGGTCACCGGAATCCCCATATTCCTGTTGTCCTTCCGCCTTAACCACAAGTACCAGGCGCCAACTTGAATATAGGAATGTCATCATCCTTAGGCGTTGAGAATGTAACCGCAAGTTTTAGCTTGCGAAAATCTTTAATAAAATTAGGCCAGGCTAAGGCCTGCGACTATCAAGAACAACTAGATTTTTTTAATAATATTTCTGAAGGCACGACCCTGGAGGGATATATTTGCTATAGTAATGCGACTTTTAAGCCGATCTAGATTATGCTACCGATAGCTATTGAGCTTTTCAGGCTTTGAGGGAGAGAATCTTAATGTCGTGGCTCCGGCTGGCTGTCCTTGCCTTCTTAATAACCATATTCATATTTGCCGGGGTGGCCAGTGGCCAAGGTTCTTATGAGCTCCAGGGACAAGGGTTGCAACCTTTACAAAACGGTCTGCCGGAGCAGGGCCCGCAACTGTTGCAAGATCTGCCGGGCCATAAGCGACCAAGTCTCTGTGGTCCCGGATCAACAAATGATGTGTCTAGTCCCAAAGCCAAGTTTCAGCAAGCGGCTCCCAGGGCCGCGGGTATCCGAAAGACTGCCAAAGGCACCAATGCCAAGGGCTATTCTTCTGGACCTGATTCTTTTGGGCCTGCCACCGGCCATAATGGAATGCGGCCGGCCAGTGGACCTCAGATTAACGCCCCCCCCAAGGGCCTCTTTGGCATGGGGAACAACCAGGGTTCCAGTCCTGGTCAGGCCTCATTTTTGGACGGATATTTTCTAAATTCTTTGCACGGTGGTGGTTTACCAGCGGAAAACCGGCAGGGTGAGGAAACGCCGGAGAACGATTAGCCTTAAATGGCAAGACCTCTTCTGACTTCTAAGAGATTGCGCTTGAGTTAGGAGATTATCTTGCTATTTCATGGCAACCCCAACAAATATGTGAGGCCGACAATCCCATTCCAGGAACTGATCGCAGTGCTCACAGCCATTCCAGGCCGAAAACCCGAAGGGTGGGATAATTTTCCTAGTCACAACCTGATGGAAAATCTATGTGGAAATCAGTCTTAACAGTATTGATGGCGTTGAGCTTGTTGAGCGGTTGCGCCGCCGGTCCTGAAGGCTCAATATCCTCCAGCGGTAAGTACATAATCCAGGGGGGGAAGTGGGTGCCTAACGACCAGGCCTTGACCCAGAGTGCAGCTCCCAACCTCAACCCCAACCCCATCGCCAACGTGAACGCCAACGCCAACCAGAACCTGCAGAACCAATTGCTGGTCCAGGGCTCCCAGGCCGCGCTGGCCAACTATAAAGATTACCAGGTGGGGCCGGAGGATCAGCTGGATATTGTTGTGCTCGGCCAGGACGCCCTTAACCGGACGCTCAGGGTCAACGGCCAGGGCGAGATTGTCATGCCGATGGTGGGTGCGGTCAAGGTGGCGGGGCTGACCACCCAGGAAATCGAAAAGCGATTGAGCGACTTATATAACGCCAGCTACCTGGTTAATCCGCAGATTACGGTGGAGGTCAGGGAATACCGCCACCAGCGGGTAGCCATCACCGGCGCGGTCATGAAACCAGGCTCCTACGAGCTCATCGGCCCCCGCAGCTTGCTGGAGGTCTTAGCAATGGCTGGCGGTATTGCGAACCAGGGTTCACCAGCCGGTGGCGGGCTCCAAGCAGGTGATGTGGTCGATGTGATCCGCCACCAGAACGCCCCTAACCTGTCCAAAACGATCCAAGCTGGAGCCGTTCAGCCTTTTGCCCCGAAAACCGAGACCCTGGTCATTGACCTGCGCCGCCTGATGAGCGGACAGGAACCACGCTTGAACATCATGGTGCGCAACGGCGACGCAGTCTATGTGCCCAATGCCGGCACCGCCTTTGTCTTGGGGGCGGTAAAAAAGCCGGGGTTTGTCGTTGTTAAGGAGAACTTGACCGTGTCCCAGGCCATAGCAATGGCAGGGGATATCGACCCCATGTTAGCGAACTATGATATTACCATCATGCGGTTTGATGATCAGGGCAAGCCCATCAGTATTAAGACTAATCTAACGAGGATCTTGGCCCGAACTGAACCGGATATTCGCATCAAAGAGAATGACGTGGTGGTGGCTAAGGAAAATTCCATCAAAAAGGCCTTGTGGTATTTCAAGAACATACTGCCTGTAAGCGGCGGTTATAGTGTTGGCTCAACTTTCTAACTGCGAAAATGACACGGAGGGTACAATCTCATGTCAAGCCCTGACCAGCACCCCTTAATGGTTCCGCCACCCGGAACCCCGTTGCCCCCCACCTCTCCGCTTCCGCCCTTGGATTACTTTGATGTGGAGGAGCAGGGAGGGGGCCTGCAGGATTACCTTTATATACTGTTGAAACGCAAATGGGTGGTTATCGGCACTTTTCTCGCAGTATTCCTGGCCGTAGCAGTTCGTACTTATCTTACCACCCCCATCTTCCGCGCCAGCGCCACGTTGCAGATCACTGAAGATAGTCTGGCTTCCCAGGTATCCACGACTGGAACTTCCTCGTTTTTCTACGATTACGCAGGGAAGTTCCAGCAGACCCAATATGATATTCTCAAGAGCCAATCTCTGGCCAAGAGGGTGACCCAGGCTCTGAACCTGCCGGGGCAGAAGGGATTGGGGGGACTGGAGGTCACCCCGGTGCCCGATACCTATCTGGTGCAGGTGGCCTTTCAATCCCCCGACAGGTATCTGGCGCAACGGGTGGTCAACGTTGTCGCCGACGAGTATATGTACTTATCCATCGACCGGCGCAATGAGTCCTATGCGCTGGTAAGGAAATGGCTGGATAGACAGCTCACGGAAATGGCGGCCAAGGTGCAGGAGGCCCAGCAGAAGCTCTATAAATACGGGCAAAAGAGCGATATCTACGCCATGGACGATAAAGGCACCAACGTGGTGGTGCAGAAATTCGTCGACCTGAGCAGCCTGCTCACCCGGGCCCAGGCCGAGAAAATGGCCAAGGAGGCTCAATTCAAGCAGATTCAGGAAGAAGGGCCCGATGCCCCCCTGATTGTCAATAACGGTTTGATTGCCTCGCTACGCGCCCAGGTGGTGGACCAAGAGGCCAAGATTTCAGCCATGAAGAAGGTTTATCGCAGCCAATATCCGGAAATGCTGGCCGAACAGGCCAACCTGACTGAATTGCGAGGGCGCCTGCAGGCCGAGGTCAAACGTATTCAGGATAGCATCAAGGCGGATTATGAGGCGTCCACCCGCACGGAAAAACTGCTGAACGACAGCCTTACGGACCAAAAAGGGCAGATGGCCAAGATGCAGGATAATCTTACTGACTTTCAGATCTTGAAAAGGGACGCCCAGACCAGTGAGCAGTTCTACCAGGCCCTGTTGGCCAGAGTCAAGGAGGTCAGTATGGCCGGCACCATGGTGCCGGCCAACGTCGTGGTCATTGACCCGGCGACACTTCCCACAGCGCCTTTCTTGCCCAACACCCGGAAAAACCTGACCACGGGCGCGATCCTGGGTCTGGCCCTGGGCGTGGGCCTGGCCTTTTTGCTGGAAAAACTGAATGATTCCATCCAATCCGTTGATGACCTGGAACGGACCTGCAACTTACCCTCGTTGGGGATGGTACCCTTGCTGGGCAGCAACGGCAGGATGCTCCCTTACCATCTTGAAAAATCTGAGGGGACAGGTGTCCGGCGCTATCTCCCCCGGCTCCGGCGCCATGACCAGGCCTTCACCGGTGCTGAAAACGGAGACTTAATTGTATTCAAAGACCCCAAATCCCCGGTAAGCGAAGCCATCCGTCATGTCTATACCGCTATCATGCTTTCAGCATCCGGCCGGCCTCCGGCTGCCATCATGGTTACCAGCGCCAATCCCGGTGAGGGGAAAACCCTGGTTGCCTCCAATCTGGCCCTGGCCTTCGCCCTCGACGGACAACAAACGCTCCTGATGGATTGCGACCTGCGGAAGCCCAGGGTCCACAAAATCTTTCGGCAAAATCTCCAGCCCGGTCTCAGCAATTACCTCACCGGCAGCGCCACCCTGGAAGAGATCCTGCGCCCCACCTCCGTCCCCAACTTGTCGATCCTAACCTCCGGGGCTCTCCCCCCCAGCCCCTCCATACTTGTGAATTCCCAAGAGTTCAAGGATCTTCTCCTGCAACTCCGCCAGCGGTTTAAGCACATTATTATCGATACGCCTCCCATGCTGGCGTTTTCCGAGGGCCTGATCATTTCCGTCCTGACCGACGGGGTGTTACTGGTAACTAGGTATAATTGCACTCAAAAGAGCAGCGGCCGCCTGGCCCATCTGCGCCTCACCCAGATCCGCGCCCCCCTGTTAGGCGCCGTCCTGAACTGCGTCGACTCTCTTGGACAAACCTATGGAGGCTATAATTATAGCTATTCTTCCAAATACTATGATGGAGATTCACACCATAAATCTTGAGCCGGTCCCATAACTGCAAATTAAACCCTTCATCCAGGGTAATCTTATGATTATGCGAATGATAGATCTCCTGTTTTCCTTGATCGGATTGCTGGGTTTAATTATCATGCTCCCCTTTGTGGAGTTGTTGATTAAGCTGGACTCCAAGGGACCGGTTTTCTATTTAGGCGATCGGGTGGGTCTAAACGGCAAAATTTTTAAGATGTATAAATTTCGCACCATGTATGAAACCCCGGATATTCAGGGACCCAGCGTTTCACCCGAGGGAGACCCCCGGGTCACCACCGTGGGCCAGATACTGCGCCGTTTGAAGTTGAACGAGTTTCCCCAGTTCCTCAATGTGCTCAAGGGAGAGATGACCCTGGTGGGGCCCCGGCCCGAGACACCTGACCTGGCCGCCGCTTACCCGCCGGCAGCCAGAAAAATTTTTTCGGTAAAGCCCGGACTGATCGGTCCCAACCAGATTTTGGGGCGGAATGAAGAAGAGCTTTACCCCCCCGGGGTAGACCCGCAGAAATTCTACATCGAGCAGATCTTGCCGCAGAAACTTCCCCTGGACCTGCAATTTATTGACGACCAATCCTTGCTCAAGAATCTTAAATATCTCTTTCAGGGCGCTCTGGTGACTATAACCGGGGCCGTTGGCCGCCGCCATTTGTTGGATAATCTGAGTCAGATTTTTATGCTCCTGACCGACGCCGCGTTATGTCTGGTTTCCTTTAGGCTGGCCGATTTTTTGAGATATGCAACCACTAACGACCCAGCGGTTGCGGCGGCTTTTCACCGGATCCTGCCCTGGACCGTGCTGGTCCGCCTGCCGATATTTATCTATTTCGGCTTCTATTATGTCTTGATCCGCCATCTGTCTCTCTATGATATCAAGCGAGTCTTCAAAGGGGTGGCGGTGTCCAGCGGTGCCCTGGCAACTATCCCTTTTCTAACCGGTTTGGCTACGGGATACGCCCGGGGAGTTTTCTTAATCGACTGGTTTTGCCTAACCACCTTACTTATAGGGTATCGAGTCCTGGCAAAGAAATTATTCCTGTGGTATAACTTCCAAGCCTCTGCCAACGGCGAGAAAACCAGGGTACTCATCTGGGGGGCGGGAGACTGTGGCGAGCTTTGCCTGCGTTTTCTCCAGAAAGAGCGTCAGCCGTCCTATGAGGTGCTGGGCTTTATTGATGACAATCCCGGAAAACGGGGGAAAAGGCTGGGAGGGGTTAAGGTCCTGGGGGATCGCCACCACCTTAATACCATTTGTCAACTGTATAAGGTGCAGCAAGTGTTTATCGCGATTGCCGCCTCTCCCTTGGATGAATTGAAGAATATTCTGAAAATCTGCCGCGATTCGGGTTTAAGGACGCAACTGTTTTTGGCTAAAACGGGAGTGGAAGGAGAAGAAAACAACCTTCGGCACCCCGGAGACTTAATCCCGGCCAACGGTTATTTTTCCCAGGCGGGAGCGGCGAAGCAGGAGTTTAATGGCCCTCCCTCGGGCGGTCTTGTTTAATAATGGAGGGAGGGGTATCCCTCATTTATCCCCTATCCTCCGCTGGAGGGGAGGGGGAATTTAGTCTCTTTCCGCTCCCATTAATAACTGGGTAGGGCAAATATGCGAGCCATAATCCTGGCAGGCGGCAAGGGCGTGCGCCTTGCCCCGGTAACCGACGTCATCCCCAAGCCCCTGGTTCCCCTGGGCGGCAGGCCCATCATGGAGATCGTCATCCGCCAGCTCCAACGCCATGGCTTCCGTCATATAACCCTGGCCGTGGGCTACATGGCCGACCTGATCCGGGCTTATTTTGGGGACGGCGCCAAATTGGGGGTACACCTCGATTACTCTTATGAAGCGAAGCCCATGGGAACCGTCGGCCCCCTGGCCCTGATTAACGATCTGGACGACACCTTTCTGGTCATGAACGCCGACGTTCTGACCGACTTTAATTATCATGATCTTTTAAATTTTCATAAAGCCCATGGAGGCGTCGCCACCATAGGAGCCTATCAACGCCAGGTGACCATCGATTTGGGGGTGATCAAGGCGGACGGTGACCACCGGGTCCAGTCTTATATTGAAAAACCTACTATCTCTCATTTGGTCAGCATGGGAGTTTACGTCTTCGAACCCCAAATTTTATCGTACATCAGGGGCAGCGGTTATCTCGATTTCCCTGATCTGGTCAACATGCTTCTAAGGGAGGGTCAGCAAGTAAGTTACCTGCCTCACCATGGCTACTGGCTGGATATTGGCCGGCATGATGACTATGCCCAGGCCGCAGAGGAATTCGAGGACCTCAACCGCAAACTTGGATTATTGCCAACTGATACGGGCGGCTGATCCAAATTATTGAACCATTTTAGTGACCAGGTGGTTAAGGGGACCGGCGTCACCGGTTCGGCAGGACAGGAACTGGTCCTTCAATTAAGCCTTCCGGGGCTTGCGGAAAATCCGGCAGTAAACGACATCGCCCGATTGGTCCAGCAAGCAGGAGCCAACCTTGGTTTGCAGGTGCAAATCGAGCACATTCCCAATCCCCGCCTGGAAGCCGAAGAGCATTACTATAATCCGGCCCATTGTGGATTGACGGCGTTGGGATTGGAGCCGCACAACTTAACCGAAGAGGTGCTCTGCGGCATGCTCAGGTTGGTGCAAAAATATCGGGAGAATATCCAACCGCATCTGATTCATCCCAAAATAACCTGGGATTCCGCCGCAAACTGAATTGCCCACAAAAGTTTTCTTTTGGGCTGGGATTAACGTCCCTTGAATGTTACTTTTGAATACCGATTATAATTAGGTAAAATGAAGCTAAATAAAGTAAAGTATTTTACTAATAATGATTGGATAGATAAGGATAAATCTACCAGGATGGATTTATTTAAAGAGCTTATCTACGTTTTTATTCGCCCCTTGCTTTCAAGGTATTCCAGCCGATACTTGACAATGGCAACACTTAGAAAGCATAAACCATATTTTGTTCTTCCTGGGCGCGGGATTCCTTATAGAACCAGGCGCCATTGGGTTTCAAGACTATGCCATATTAAGGACGCAACTATATTAGTCCAAGGGGTCGGATATGGCTGGGAGGTTTTGTCATGGGCCAAGATGAGGCCAAAAAAAATTATAGGAGTGGATTTGTTCAGTTTCTCTGAAACATGGGATGAAATCAGTCAATATTGTCAAGAAAAATATAATATCGAAGTTGAATTCCAGCAAGCTTCGTTAGAGAGCCTATCTTTTTTAGAGAATTGCTCCATTAATATATGCGTTTCAGATGCCGTCTATGAGCACTGCCGCGACCTGAATTCGGTCCTTAAAGAATCCTTTCGCGTCTTAAAGCCCGGAGGAGTTCTTTATGCCGCTTACGGACCCTTATGGTTCTCCGCCGGAGGAGACCATTTTTCGGTTAGGGCGGGGCTTCAAAATTCATTCAATCACCTAATTTTAAACCAAAAAGAATATATGAAGTTTGTTAATTACTGCAGTTGTAAAGATGAAGAATATCAAGGCGGGAGAAGATATATAGAGATCGATCTTTTTTCAAAATTAACAACTCAAGAGTATCTTGAGTTATTAAAAATTAATGGATTTAAGATCGATAAGATGATAATTGAAACTAATTCTCGTGCATTAGCCTTTAAAAAACAATATCCCGAAAAATTTTCAGAAATAGTTGAGATATGTTATGGTAAGTGCGACGCCGATGACTTAATAATACAATCTAATATAGTATTTTGTATAAAATACTAGTACGATGTTGAATCTATCAGCTAAGCTTAATTTATAATTAAATCATGGTTAACAAATGACAGTAAGTTCTAACACAAAAGGGTTTATAAGTTGCTTTATTGCAAATTTATCAATTCAGGTATGCAATATAGCGACCGGAATCCTGGCAGCCCGGCTTCTGCTGCCCATCGGGCGAGGAGAATTGGCCACCGTCATCCTCTGGCCGGTCATCCTGGAATGTTTGGGCGAGTTGGGAGCTTCCTGGGTCTTTGCTCGGGAGGCTGCCGCCAACCCCGATAAAGAATCGGATCTCGCTCGCACCGCGGTAGTCTTAGGACTTACTTTAGGGTGCCTGATGATGATACTGGGGTATTATCTAATTCCCTATTTATTGCCTAGTGACAAACAGAATCTCAGCAGTTTGTCCAGAATTTATTTATTAAGGATTCCCTTCAATTATGTCGCGACTTTTCTGCTTTTCTTAGATCAAGGACGAATGCGCTGGACCCGGTTTAATTTAACCCAATTTGTCATGCCCTTTTCCTATTTTGTTTTTATTATTCTATTTTGGGGGATGCATTATATAAATGTTAATGCCTTTATCATGGCCTTTTTACTGAGTATCCTGGTTGCAGCCACCCTCCGAATCTTTCTGCAAAGAGATCAAATTTGGCGTGGGCGCACCAATATCAGCATGTGCTCGCGAATCATGAGACTCGGCATCCCCTTTTTCATTGCTTCCATCAGCATAATGGTGGCTGGACAGGTTGACAAGGCCATGGCCGTCGACCTTCTGCCCATGGAGATGGTGGGCTTCTATGCCGCGGCCTTAACCTTTGCCTCGGCCCACATTTCTCTGGGAAGCGCCTTAGCAGTGACGTCCTTTATTCTGCTGGCCAACGAAACCAGCCCCGAGCGTCAAGCAGCTTTTCTGTCCAAGATCTTCAGACAATCTACCTGGCTTTATATCATAGCCGGCAGTGGAGTCGCTTTGTTAGCCCCCATATTTATTGTTCTATTATTTGGACCAAAATTTCAAGCTGCGGTTAAGCCTGCCATCATCTTGGCCGCTGCCACCTCCCTAACCGGATTGGGAAATGTCCTGAATGAAGGTCTCCGGGGGATGGGAATCGCCTATCCGGGCGCCTGGGCCAACCTCCTGGGAGGTGGGCTGGTGGCCCTGGGGGCCTGGTATTTAATACCTCACTTTGGCCTGATGGGAATTGCCGGGGGCATGGTTATAGGAGCATTAGGCCGGTTAATAATATTAATGGCGATCATGGTTTTTCTGCTTAAAATCAGTCTAAGTCAGCTTTGGGGATTAAAAATTGATGAGTTAAAGGCGCTTTGGGAACGGATTTATCAACTGATGCTTGCGGTTAAACGCTAATATAATCAAAGGAAATCCCCTGTGGCTGACTTGACCCATAATCGCAGCTATCGTAAGTATTATTACAACAATTACCTCTCTTTGGGAGGGGAGAAAAAAGATCCGGAGTTAAAAGATTACCGGCAATGGGCTAAGGCCACCGAAACGCTCTTGAAGAATTGGCTGCCGCCGGACCGGAATGCCCCCATACTGGATATGGGTTGTGGCAGCGGCAAGTTCCTGTTCATGCTGGAGCAGATGGGCTACACTGATTTAACCGGCGTGGATCTGAGCCCCGAGCAGATTGACCGGGCGCGGCAATGGTGTCCCGGATCCAGGATCATCCAGAGCGACGTGCGGGCCTTTTTGCAGGATAATGCCGAGAGGTTTCAGCTGATTACCGGGTTTGACGTCCTAGAGCATTTCGGCAAGGAGGAACTACTAGGTCTGCTGTCCTTGATTAAGGGGGCGTTAACTGCGGGGGGCCGGGTGATCTTCCAGACCCCCAACGCCCTCAGCCCCTGGGCCGGGACGGTGGCCTACGGCGACTTCACCCATGAGTGGTTCTTTACGCCCGGCGGCCTGGACAACCTCTTAAGTTTACAAGGCTTTACCAGGTTTGAGGCCCGGGCTTGCGAACCCCGGATTCATGGGCTGAAGAGCCTGATGCGAGCCTGTTTATGGCAGTTGCTGAAATTGGGTTATGGCCTGGTAAACCTCATAGAAACCGGCGGCGCCTATGACTGGATCTTTACGAGGGTATTTGTGGGAACTGCCGTAAAGCCCTGATTTTCTTATTGGGTCGCTCCCGCAGTGTGGCGATGGCGGCTTTTTGTTTGGCTTCATAGATGCTGTTGGCTTTAAAATTATAGCTTTTTCAGAGCAAAATATTAACATCATCCTTACGGCAACAAAGCCTTGGCGAATTGTGTCCTGGTAAGGGGAGCGCCGCGGTTGCAGATACGATATCCTCAAAATGCCGGCCTGGTGGCTGAATTCGAGAAGGCCCCCTTGCAAAAGAGGCGCGGCCGGAGCCCGTTCATAAAAATGGACCTCCGCCTGGCCTGGCTGGCGGTAATTGCCATCCTCTTTTCCCTGCCCTTCATCAAAGGAGGGGATACTTCGACCCTGTGGGCGGCCGGTGCGGCGGCAATCGCTTGTTTATTGGCAGTGGCGTCTGTGGACTACAGCTCCACCTCATTCATTTCCATAGTGGCGTTGACGCATCTGATATTCTATCCTCTGGCGGCCTGGGGTAATCTCCTGCTGCCGAAACCGGCGGTGCGTTGGGATCTGTGGGTGGACACCGGCCTGGCCATGTGGGGCTGCACCGTTGGCGTCCTGTCCCTGGCCCTGGGCGCCAGGTTGGGTAATTTCACGAATAATAGAAAGATGTCCTTCGAAGGCCGGATTCCTGACGGGCCGACTCCATTAATATTCAATATCTCTTTGGCTTCCCTGTTTATCCCGGGTGTTATAATCGAGAAGGTTTTAGGGGTTTTCTATCATGGTGCGGTGGACCCGCATTATAATTTGGGAGCCTCGTGGGCTCTGAACCTTATCGGCATCCTGTTAAGTATTGCCTCTTGCGGCATCTTCCTGCAAACTTACAGATATACCCGGACTCATTCCGTCAAGGATCTACAGTGGGCCGCGCTGCTTTGCCTGGCGGCGATAATCCTTTTCATTCCCAGCGGAATACGGGGAGCGGCTATGGGATTTTTACCACTCCTCGTTTTGGCCTTCCTTAAGTGGGAAACTAACTCCGGCAGGAAATTCATAGTATTGGCAGGAGCGTTAATCATCTTATTTCCCGTAGCTGCCGGAATGAACGCTTATCGCGGTGAAACAGGTTTACAGCAGCTTAATTATCAACAAAAAATGGGTGTTGCAATGAAGGCGATAGAGCAGCAAGGGGAAGGGGGATCTCATGGACGTGCTCTCTCAGCTGTCGTGGACCGTTTTTCAGATTATGTGGCCACCGGCAGGATAATCGCCTATACCCCGAGGATTATAGATTACCGGGGAACGGAAGGGATGGAGGATTGGTGGCAAATTTTTGTCCCCGGCTTTTTGAAAATTATTCCCCATCGCATCGACCTTAATGAGGGTGCCGAGATTTGCATGCGCTACGGAGTAACCCAATGGGGGGGGGGCGGAAGTTCTCCCGACATGATAATTGGCGATCTCTTCTCCCGCTGGGGGTGGGCTGGAGTTTTCCTGGGCATGATGATGATAGGGTTTATCTTGCGACAGCTAGATTTGCGGATTTTTAACCGCTGGACCACCTTCACTATTGTATTTTATGTAATGTTTGGCCGCTGGGTTTTTGGCATTGTGAGTGATAGTTTTCTTGGTATTTTTGTAATGTTAGCTCGGGACTTAGCAGCCATGGCCATTCTTTCATATTTTATTGCATGGATCGCCAGGATTTACTTTAGGAGTGGCAAAGTGAATAGAAAAGCGCATTATCTACCCAGGAGAATTGCCTGAAAAAAAGGCTGGCGGTCATCACTACCCATCCTATTCAATATCAAGCCCCGATTTGGCGGTCATTGGCCAGGGAGATCGATATCCAGGTTTATTTCGGATCTGATTTCAGCATCAGGGGCTCCATGGATGAGGGGTTCGGCGTAGATTTCTCTTGGGACGTGCCTTTAACCGGAGGATAATTTTCCATTATGCTGCAAATCGCCATATTCTTCTCTCACCCCACCCAGCACCATGCGCCCCTGTTCCGAGCCCTGGCCGCTACTGGAGAGGTGGACCTGCATGTCTATTATTTCCATCCGGGCCAGGCCCTGGCAAAAGGGGCATTTGACCGTGGCTTCAAGGCTGCTTACCAATGGGATGTTCCCCTCCTCCAGGGATACCCTTATACAATCCTGGAACGCCTCTGGCCGCTGAATACCTCTCAATTCTTGATCAATAAAAAAATAATAGCAGCCATAAACCACAGGCCCTGGGACGCTATCTTTATCGGGGGTTATTCCAGCCCTAATAATTGGTTGATCGCTCCATATGCCAGAACCAAACAGATCCCGGTCTTTTATTTTTCCGACTCCAACCTGTTGAGCCCTTCGAGACCTCTAAAAGAGGCTGTCAAAAGGCTTGTCGTACCGACTTTTTTTCGATTTATCTCCGGATTTTTATACATCGGTGATCATAACTACGCCTATTACCGCCATCGTGGGGTTCCGCCCCGAAAATTATTCTGGTCCCCTATTCCGGTGGATATGAGGAGATTCGTCCTGACCGCCAACCAGCGGCGACACCATCTGGCCGCTTTGCGGCAAAACTATGCCATTCCCGAGGAAAGTCCCGTAGTTCTTTTTGTGGGAAAATTAATTGATTACAAACGGCCCCTTGATCTGGTCCAGGCGATCTTGCGGATGAAGCTCAGGCAAGAAGTCATCGCCTTGTTTGTGGGGGAGGGTCCTCTCCGGGAGGCAGTGCAAGCTGCGGGCGGGGCCAAGGTTCGCGTCACCGGCTTCATCAACCAGTCCGAAATGCCGAGCTATTATGCCCTGGGCGCCATCCTGGTTATTCCCTCGGAGAAGGATGCTCATCCCCTTGCAGTCACCGAGGCTGCCACTTTGGGAGTGCCTGCGGTCATCAGTGATTGCTGCGGATGTTTTGGCCCTAACGATATCTTGCGGCCCGGAGAGAATGGCTATGTCTATCCTTGCGGCAACACGGATAGACTGGCCGAGATCTTGACTAATCTTCTCCAAGACGAGCCTTTGCGCCAACGCCTCGGCACTCGGGCCGCCGAACTTGCTATGACCCAGGATTGTACGGTGGCCGCCAGATCCATAATCAACGCAGTGAAATCTTTGCCTCAGCTTCTGCATTTACGTGCCTGAGCCGGGATTTGCCATTTCCAGATTGTCTATTTCTATAAATGACTACATTGGAGGCCTTATAAGATGGAAGCCGTTCGTCGCCTGATTCGAGGACTCATTGGCTCCAACTCCCGATCTTATCAAGTCGGAGCTAAACTTCTCGATTTTATCTCAGTGACCCAGAAGGAGGGCCTGAGGACCTGGTTTGCCCTAAAGCATCTGGAGGCAGACAATTCGGGGTGCTTTTCACCGGTGCTTGTCAACCTGCGTAGCCTTCAGTGTCCAATTGCCATTAGACCGGGAACAGAAGATGTGCCAACAATCATCAATACTGTCATTCGAGAGATATTTGGCCATTTCCAACCAGCCGCCGATCCAGAATGGATGATAGATGCCGGCGCTTATATCGGTGATACGGCTGCATACTTCCTTACCCGGTTTCCCAAGCTCAAGGTTATTGCCCTCGAGCCTAATCCCCCTACCTACGAAATGGCATCTCAAAATCTCAAGCCATATGGCGAGCGCGCTGTGTTAATGAAGAAAGGCTTATGGGCAGGCGATCAGAATCTTCTTTTCGATGGCGCCTCCATCGGCGCCTCCATTCGAGATCAGGGCTTTGAAATTGAATGTATAAGTTTGCCGACAATACTGGAACGGTTTTCCATTGCCAGGCTAAATATTCTCAAAATTAACATCGAGGGCGCTGAAAAGGAAATCTTCTCCTCGAATCCGGAGGCATGGCTTGACCGGGTCGATTTGCTCATTATTCAGCTTCATGGGCCGGAAATAACGACCCTGATTTCCCAGACGTTACAACGTAGCAATTTCTCTATGAAGCAGTTCCGTTCCGTTTGGTATTGTAGGCCCAAGCATTGACCTTTTTTGGGATTTAGTAAGACTCTAACCTTGATACTTTTCTGCTTTGGTACTCTGGTATTTTATGAGGAATGTAAACGCCCATAATAATAATGGCAAAACCATGAAAATTTTATATGTTGGACCACTCGTGGATGGGTACACTACTATTCAACGCATGGAAGCCCTGAAAGAGTTGGGCCACTCGTTAATTTCGGTTAATTCTGCCCCCACCTGGTTGATGAAACATCTAGGACCGCCCCTGTATTACCGGGTTCTTAACAAGATTATTGGTCCTCCTGATTTTGCCCGCGCCAACCGGCAAATCATCCATCTGGTCCGCCAGGACAAATTTGACATATTATGGGTGGATAAAGGGCTCGAGATTAAACCCGGAACTCTCAGGAAGGCTAAGGAGTTGTGTCCAAAAATGACGATTGTCGGGTATTCTCCGGATGATATGGGCTCCCAGCATAACCAATCAAAAAACTTCCTGGCTTGCCTGCCATACTATGATTGCTATTGCACCACCAAAACTTATAATGTCCAGGAATTAAAAGACTTGGGCTGTCCCAGGGTGCTGTTCACCGGCAATGCTTATGATCCCCATACCCACCGTCCCATGGACTTATCTGCCGAAGAAAAGAAGAGGCTGGGCGGTCCGGTGGGGTTTATCGGCGGCTTTGAGGAGCAGCGGGCGAAATCTATCTCTTTCCTGGGGGAGCAGGGCATCCAGGTGGGGGTGTGGGGCGACGGCTGGGAAGAAAATTGTAAACTGAGTCATTCGAACTTACATATAAAAGGTCCATCCATTTATGGCGATGACTATGCCAGGGCCATCTGCTCCTTTGATATTTGCTTAGGTTTTTTGAGGAAGAGAAATCGGGACCTGCAAACCACGAGAAGCTTCGAGATCCCGGCTTGCGGCGCCTTTATGCTGGCGGAAAGGACCAGCGAACATTTGGAGTTATTTGTAGAGGGGAAAGAGGCGGAATTTTTTGGGGACGATGAAGAGCTTCTGGAAAAGGTTAAATTCTATTCGGCTCATGAGTCAGAAAGAAAGCAGATTGCCCAGGCCGGCCGGGAAAGGTGCCTCAATAGTGGATATAGCTATCACCAAAGGTTAAAGGAAATTCTGTCTTCAATCTCTGCTCACCAAGGTTAACCTTTGGATTCCAGGCAACCGCGACGAATCTTATTCTATCGCATCGGCCAGATAGGCGATACGGTGATCGCCTTGCCGGCCATGTGGGCCATCCGCCGATTTTTCCCCAAGGCCTTCATGGCGTTGCTTTATGATCAGCACACCGGGAGAAATTACCCCCAGGCATTAAGAACCTTACCGGAACGAGGATTATTCGATGAGTTCATTTCCTATGAGGCTAACCAGGACGGCGCTGCTCTTGCGAAAATTATAGGGGTTGTCCAGCAGATACGCCGCAGGCAGTTTGATACGTTAGTTTACCTGGCCCCTCGCTTTCGTAGCAAACGCCAGGTTTGGCGCGACCTGGTCTTTTTTCGCCTGGCTGGAATTACCAGGTTCATCGGGTGCCAGGGGATGACAACCTTTGAAAAACTCGCGGCAGAAAAACCCTTGCCTCACCTGGAACATGAGGCCGACCATCTCTTAAGCCGCCTCGGCCGGTCGGGAATTCCGGTGCCCCCGCCGGGCCAGGGTTGTATGGATTTGCTCTTGACAGAAGAAGAAAAGAAAGAGGCGAGAGCTTGGATTGCTGGCCATATTGGGCATAATGAATCAAGGATTCTGATTGGCATGGGGGTGGGTAGCAAGTTTCCGGAGAAGGTTTGGCCAAGAGAACGGTTTGTGCAACTAGGCCGCTATCTAATAGATCAATTAGCTGGGACGCCGGTCATTTTTGGAGGTCCTGAGGACCGGGAATTAGGGGATAGTTTGATAAACGAGTGGGGGGCCGGGGCCAATGCGGCGGGAGAGTTAAGTGTAAGACAGGCGGCCGCGGCCTTGTCCTTATGCCGTCTCTATGTGGGAAATGACACCGGTCCCATGCATCTGGCGGCCGCGGTGGGCACCCGCTGCGTCGGCATCTTTTCCGCAAGAGATTTCCCGGGCAGCTGGTATCCATATGGGCCCAACCATCTAGTCTTGCGGGCCCAAATTTCCTGTGAAGGCTGCAAGCTCATCGGTTGTCACCATGACCTGGCTTGCCTCAAAATGATAAGCGTTGAGGATGTTGTAAAAGCATGTGTTAAGGCTTTAAACAATGAATTTTCTAATAAATAGGATAATTAAAGGTAAGTTATTAATAAAATGAAAATTCTTTACGTTACTGGTTATTATACCCCGGCTTATGTCTATGGGGGTCCCGTTAAGAGCGTCTCCTCAATGTGTGAGGCTCTATCGAGTCTAGGTGCGGACGTTACTGTCTTCACCACCAACGCCAATGGCAGGAAGCGGTTAGAGGTCCCTTTGGAGCAGGAAATCGAAGTTGAAGGAGTTAAAGTTTATTATTATCCCATTGTTCCATTTCCCGCACGGAGTTATTTTTATTCCCCGAAGCTGGCCCAAGTGTGCAAAAAAAAGATTGCTCAATACGATTTGGTGTTCTTGGAGACCCTTTATAGCCATGCAATGGGAGCGGCGGTGTCAGCTTGCTTGCAGGCAAATGTCCCCTATATAATATCTTTGCGTGGTCAACTTCTTCCCTGGGCTCTCAGGCAGAAGTCCTGGAAAAAAATACCTTATTTAACCCTGGTGGGCCGGCGCTACCTTAATGGTGCAGCCGCCCTCCACTGTACGGATCCGGTTGAGGCCAACGCACTGGCAAACCTTGGAATTCGGTCTCCAACTTTTCTCATCCCCAACGCTTTAGATGCTTCCCGGTTTGTTTCCTTGCCGGAACGCGGCTCTTTGAGAGAATCGTTGGGCATTCCTCGTGAGGCGGCCGTATTGCTCTTTCTTGGGCGGCTGCACCGAATTAAACGTCCTGATATTGCAGTGGAAGCATTGGCGGCGGCACAGACCTTGGGGCGGGAGGTACACCTGATTATTGCCGGCCCCGATGAGGAACAACTAGCACCAAGGCTAATGGCCCAGGGGCGGCGACTAAGTTGCGAGGCGCGTCTTCATATGGTTGGGATGCTTCAGGGAGAAAAAATATTGCAGGCCCTGGCTGACGCTGACCTTTTACTCATGCCTTCGGCAATCCAAGAGAGTTTCGGAATGTCAGCGCTCGAGGCCTTGGCCGCCGGGATGCCGATTCTCACCTCCGAGGGGGTACCCGTCGGGCACTGGGCTGAGAAAGCCGGGGCGGGGTTGGTGGCGCCCTGCCGAAGCGAAAACTTTGCCCGGGCAACTCGTGATCTTTTATCACAACCGGCTCATTTGCAAAAGATGGGAGAGCAAGGCAGGCGGTTAGTAAAAGAACGCTTTGATCTTCAGGTGGTGGCCAGGCAAATGTTGGCGCAATTTCAGTCGGTTATCTCAACAGGAAAACCGTTACCATAATAGCTAAGGACAACAACAATGTATCTTCTTGGAATCAACGCTTTCCATGGCGATTCTTCAGCCTGTCTAGTTAAAGATGGCGAACTTATCGCAGCAGTAGAAGAAGAGAGATTCCGGCGCATTAAACATTGGGCTGGTTTTCCCAGCTTTTCCATCAAGTATTGTTTGGAGGCCGCCGGGGTCGGGATAACTGAAGTCGATTTTCTGGCCGTCAACCGGCGGCCCTGGGCCAACCTACACCGCAAGGCCTGGTTTGCGTTGTCCCGGCGGCCCGGTTGGAAAACTATTTGGGAGCGGGTACAGGCGGCCAAAGAGCCGAGCAACGTGGCGAACTTGGTGGCGGCAGAGTTTCATACCGGCAGCCTCAAGGCTCGCACCTATCTGGTGGAGCATCACCGGGCTCATCTGGCCTCGAGCTTCCTGGTTTCGCCTTTTGAGGAGGCTGCTTTATTATCCGTGGACGGGTTTGGAGATTTCGTCAGCACCATGGGCGGCCTGGGCGAAGGGAACCGGATTACTCCCAATATGCAGATATTTTTCCCTCATTCCCTGGGGTTATTCTATACCGCCATTACCCAATATCTAGGTTTTAAGAAGTATGGAGATGAATATAAAGTCATGGGACTGGCGGCCTTGGGGAAACCGAAGTATTTGAGCATCATGCAGGATATAGTGCGGGACACCCCCGGAGGGTTTGAGCTTAATCTGCAATATTTCAACCATCACCGGCAAGAGCCTGCCTATGTCTGGAGTGGAGGCGAGCCTTCCTTTGAAGATGTTTATTCTCCAGAATTGGAAAAGGCCCTGGGACCGGGCAGGGCTTACACTGACCCCATCGCGGAAAAGCATGCAGACCTGGCCGCATCTTTGCAAGCCCGCTATGAGGAAGTGTTTTTCCGTCTATTGAATCGGCTTTATGAAAAGACTAAAATTACCAACCTCTGTCTGGCAGGAGGCTGCGCTCTAAACAGCGTAGCTAACGGAAAAATCTTTGAAAAAACCCCGTTTAGGGAAATTTATATCCAACCCGCGGCTTACGATGGGGGGGGATCTTTAGGAGCAGCCTATTATGTTTATAATACTATTTTGGGACATGAGCGTCGCTTTGTGATGAAAAACTCATATTGGGGGCCGGCGTTTACCCCGGCTGAAATTGAAGCAACCATAAGCCGCCGTCAAGATCAAATGGAAGCAGTCAATATCAGTCGGCTTGATGCTGAAAATGAATTGGTGCGGCAGACGGCCCAACATATCGCAGACGGAAAAATTGTCGGTTGGTTTCAAGGGCGGGCGGAATGGGGGCCGAGGGCCTTGGGCAACCGCAGCATCGTGGTCGACCCGCGTCGTGCTGAGATGAAAGACATTCTCAATTCCCGGATTAAGCGCCGGGAGCCTTTTCGGCCTTTTGCCCCGACGATCCTGCTGGAGGCGACGGGAGAATATTTTGAGAAGGATTACCCCGACCCATTTATGGTCAAGGTATATCCAATCCGGCCGGAAAAACGGGAGATCATTCCGGCGGTCACCCATGTCGATGGCACCGGCCGTCTTCAGACGGTAAGCGAGGAGGAGAACCCCCTTTACTATCGACTAATCAAGGCATTTGAAAGAATTACCGGTGTCCCGGTTGTGCTTAATACCTCTTTCAATGAAAATGAGCCCATTGTTTGCAACCCGGATGAGGCTCTGAGCTGCTTTTTACGGACCCGCATGGATGTCCTGGTCATGGGACCTTTCGTGCTGGAACGGGAAAGCCGGAAGATTGCTTAGGCTGGAACATTGATGAAGAAAGGTTTGGGCCTGGCAAAACTAATTGATATTCGGTCCTTGCCTGCCGGGGCATGGGAAGAAGTTGAATGTATTATCTGCGGAAAACAGACGGAAACCACCCTGGTGTGGCCGGACCGCGAACGGGGCGACATCGTGCGCTGCCACCGCTGTGACCTTGTTTACCGCAGCCCCAGGCGGCGAGAAGATGATCAAATCAAGCACTTCGAGGAAGATTGGACCGAGGCCCTGCCTGCTTTCCAACTGGAAGACTACCGGTCCGAAAATTTAAGGCGCCTGGTTGACTGGATTCTTACATGGCATCCCTCACCGGGGGCGATTCTGGATATAGGCTCGAGCTATGGGACCTTGTTAGAACAATTTCCCAGGTCCTGGCGCCTTTCCGGAATTGAACCTTCTCATGCCGCCTGCCAAATAGCGCGGGAGCGCCTGCCCAAGGCCTCTATTATTAACGCCTCCCTGGGAGAGGCCACGTTGGCGGATGAGTCTTTTGATGTCATCACCATGGTGGACGCCATTTATTATCTGCACCAGCCTATACGCGACCTGGGGCGTCTCAGGGATTTACTCAAGCCGGGCGGCCTGGTAATGGTGGAGGCCCCGAACTTTGCCAATCGGGGACGGGTATATCGCTGGATAGGGCATCATTTTGATGATACCTGGATGTATTTTTATACCCCGGCAACTCTGGAGAAAATTCTCAATAAAGCGGGAATGCACGTGGGGGCCAGGCTTGATTTGCCCGGTCACCAGATAGGCAGCCCCAACCTCTGGCCCAGATTGCTAACCAGAACGGAATTCGTGGTCTTAAAGGCGCTTAGAAAATTATCGGGGAATAGGGTTGACCTGGGGCCACATTTTGTGCTGGTCGCAAGGCCTAATAAAAGCAACAAAGAATAAATGATGCGGATTCTGGTGGTAACCTTATTATATATGCCAGATGGCGGGCCCAGTGCTCCGCTCTATGGCATGCTTTGCGAAGAGCTGGCCCAAAGGGGCCACCAAGTATCGGTTATTGCCGCAGTGCCTCACTACCTTAGCGGGACAGTGCCTTCTCAGTTTCGAGGAAAATGGATTCAACCTTCTTATGAGCATGGGGTCCGCGTAATTCGGATTAGGGTCCCCTCGGTGCAACGCACCGATTTGAAAAAACGAGCTGTTCAATTTATCGGTTTTCAACTGGGCGCCATGTTGGCGGGTTTAAGGCAGGACTATGATGTGCTGCTGATTAGCAACCCGGCGCTGGAAGTGTGGCTGCCGTTCATTTTGCTTTCGGTGCTGCGATGCAAGCCGGCGGTTTTTTCCGTCCATGATGTTTATCCTGATGTCGGCGTCAGCCTGGGGATATTTCGCAGTAAGTTAATAGTGTCCGTGGTCGGTTATCTGGAACGATTTTGTTTAGATCGATCAAGCAAGGTCCGGATCTTGTCAGAATCCTTTATCAAGCCACTGCGTTCTCTTGGGGTTACTGACGATAAAATGGAGTTGGTGTATGACTGGGTTGACACCGACCTCATTAAACCCTTGCCTAAAGACAACAATTTTGCCAGAGAGCATCAATTAGTTAATCATTTTGTCGTCCTCTATGCGGGAAATATCGGTCTTTCGCAAGGGCTGGAGCAGGTCTTGGCGGTGGCTGAGTTACTGCAGGATCAGGAAGAGATAAAATTTGTCTTGGTGGGGGACGGGGCTGGCCGCGCGCCCCTGATGACGGAAGCCAGCCGGCTAAATCTTGGCAATGTTCGATTCCTGCCTTTTCAACCCCGGAACCGCTTACCCGAAGTTCTCGCTACCGCCGACGTCTCTCTGGTTACTTTAAAAAAGGGAGTTGGAGCCGCTTCCCTGCCTTCTAAAAGCTTCTCAATTTTGGCCAGCGGGCGGCCTATATTGGCCAGCGTGGATGAAGGCAGCGATACCTGGAACTTGGTTAAAAGATCGCAGGCAGGTATCTGTGTGCCGCCGGAAGATCCTGGGGCAATTGCAAGAGCAATTCTTGAGTTAAAGAACGATGAGCGCTTGCGAAATAATTTTGGGAAAAAAGGGCGAGATTATGCCTTGCAATACCATTCGCCGCAAGCCGCGGCAGTAAAGTTTGAGCAGTTGTTGCTGGCGGCCCTGGCAAGTCATTGATCCAATGGCATTTTTAACCCCTGATGAATTATTGCGGTTAATTAACGAAATCATTTAAAGAAGGGAAAGGAGGGGTTTATGGTTAAAGACGCCTTGGTGTGCGGGGCAGGGGGATTCATCGGCAGTCATTTGGTCAAGCGTCTAAAAGAAGAAGGCTTTTGGGTGCGGGGGGTTGACTTGAAGTACCCGGAATTCGCTGCCACTGCGGCAGATGATTTTGTGATCGGGGATTTGCGGGACCCGCAGGTTTGCAGATATGCAGTGGATCGGCCCTTCACGGAGATTTACCAATTGGCCGCGGATATGGGCGGCGCGGGCTTCGTCTTTACGGGCGAGAATGACGCGGACATTATGCACAATTCGGGCCTCATTAATCTCAACATGTTGGAAGCCTGCCATAGACGTAACGTCAAGCGCATCTTTTATTCCTCATCCGCTTGTATTTACCCGGAATATAATCAGAAAGATCCGGACAGGCCCAACTGTGCTGAAGACAGCGCCTACCCCGCACAGCCGGACAGTGAATACGGCTGGGAGAAACTGTTCAGCGAGCGTTTGTACCTGGCCTTCCAGCGGAATTACGGCATGGAGGTGCGAATCGCCAGATATCATAATATCTTTGGGCCCGAAGGCACCTGGCGAGGCGGACGGGAAAAAGCCCCGGCCGCCTTATGCCGCAAGGTTGCCGAAGCGAGGGATGGCGGCGAGATCGAAATCTGGGGGGACGGGAAACAGACCCGGTCCTTCCTTTATATCGATGAATGCCTGGAGGGAACCATCAGGCTAACGCGCTCGGATTTTATCGGTCCGGTCAACATCGGTTCGGAGGAAATGGTTACCATCAATCAATTGGCTGATATGGTAATGGAGATCGCCGGCAAGAAATTGACCAAGAAGCATATAGCCGGGCCACTAGGGGTCCGGGGGAGGAATTCGGATAATCGTCTTATTTATGAGAAGCTAAAATGGAAGCCAATGCAACCTTTAGAAGTTGGAATGAGCATTAGCTATGCCTGGATTGAAGGCCAGGTCAAGAAATGAAGAGTTAGGTTCATTGCCCCAATGGATGAAGATGGGGACACCGCAAGATTGGCTTTTAATCAGGTTGGGTAGCCCGTGCCGAGGGTGACAAAACTTTGATTAACAAAATGAAATGAATACCTCCCCATGAACGCCGAAATTTTTGCCGAATGGTTCCGGCGGCAGGGTTATCAAGTGGCCCGCACCGAGAGCAGCTACTGGGTGAACCTGGGCAAACGGGTATATCAGGCCTTCCCCTACCACTGGCTCATTCAGCCTGAAGAAGCAGAGCTGCAGGAGTTCATCCAATCCCAACAGGCCCTGGCTCTCAGGTATTCCACACTGTTAGGGGCGCCGGTGGGCTGTCTTAGTTATCATGCAACCTATGACAAGCCTTCTTACGACCTGGATAACCTGGGTAAATGGGCAAGAAAGAATGTCCGCCGCGGTTTGAAAAATTGTGAGATTGAAGAGATTTCCTTCTCCAGGCTTGCCAGGGAAGGGTGGCAACTTCAGGTAGATACCCTTGATCGGCAAGGCCGCAGAGTTCCCATGTCAGCCAGCCGCTGGGAGCGTCTCTGTTTATCGATGGTTGACCTGAGTGGTTTCAAAGCGTGGGGAGCGATTGTCCAGGGGCAGTTGGCTGCCTCTGTCGTTACCTTCCGGATGGATGATTGCGGATACATGCTCTATCAGCAATTCCTTCGACGCTATACTCAGGACCATGTGAATAATGCCCTGAGTTTCTCGGTGACTAAATGGCTAATGGAGCAGAAACCTATCCACAGTATTCTTTACGGGCTGCACTCACTGGATGCGCCGGCATCGGTCGACGAATTCAAATTCCGGATGGGCTATGTTGCTAAGCCGGTGCGCCAGCGAGTCGTTTTTCATCCGTGGATCAAACCGTGTATCAACCGCGTGAGCCATGCCCTGGTCCGGACTCTGCTGAAGCTGACTCCTGGCAACCCGACTTTGGCCAAGGCGGAAGGGATGATGCGGTTCTACCTGGAAGGTCTGCGTCCCCTGGAAGATCAGAACTGCCCGGATATCTTGAGCAAATTAGACTGGAAGACCATATCTGGAAGCGCAGGGCCAGGAGAAGGAACTTAATTATGCCTGGGGCCCCGGCGCCCAGAAAGAACCGATGGATTTGACCACGTGCGCCAGTTGCGCCATGCTCATGGAAGGGTAGAGAGGAAGGGTGACCTCCCGGGAGCAGACTTCATTAGTGACGGGGAGCCGATGATCCCCTGGCAGGAGATTCAGATACGCAGAAAAGCGGTGAACAGGGGGGTAATGGATGCTCGTCTGGATGCCCTGACCGGCCAGGGCCGCCATGAAATCGGCCCGCCGGCTTCCATCTCGCAGAAGCACAGGAAAGAGATGGTGCGTAGAGCCTTCAGGCGCCCCCAGGAATGGAATTTCAAGGAACTCCGAGTTTTTTAGATTTTCCCGGTAGGACAGAACTATTTCCCGCCTCCTGGCATTCCCTAACGCCACCCGCCTTAATTGGACGATCCCCAAAGCCGCCCGCATTTCATCCAGCCGGTAGTTATAGCCCCGGGCCACCACGTCGTAGCTGAAGCTGTGGCCTTTGTGGCGGTCCCAGGTGAGGGTGGTCATGCCATGGGAACGCCTGATCCTAATTTTCTCCGCCAGACCGTCATCCTTCGTGACCACCATGCCGCCCTCGCCGGTGGTCATATTCTTGTTGGCGAAGAAGCTGAAGCAGCCGACGTCGCCGATGGTCCCTGCCATTTGAGGGCCTTCTTTGGAATGGTAGACGGCCCCGGGGGCATGGGCGCAGTCCTCGATGATCTTTAAGTTATATTTGGCGGCCAAGGCCCGCACCCCGTCCAGGTCGCAGGGATAGCCCCCGTAGTGGAGCACCATGATCGCTCGGGTTCTCTCCGTCACCTTGGCGGCGGCGTCCACCACCGAGAGGTTAAGATCGTGGGGACCGTTGACGTCGATAAACACCGGCTTGGCCCCGGTGTAGAGGATGGCATTGGCGGTGGCCACGAAGGTGAGGGCGGGGCAGAGGACCTCATCGCCCTCCTTAAGCCCCACCGCCTCGCAGGCCAGGTGCAGGGCGGCGGTGCAATTGGCCACGGCAAAGGCATGTTTGACGCCCAAAAACTCTTTGAATCTCTCCTCAAACTCCGCGGTCTTGGGCCCCATGGAGAGCCAGCCAGATTTCAGGACTTCGGTGACAGCCTCGATCTCTTCGTGACCCAGGGTGACGTCGGCGAGGGGGACCTTCCAGTGAGATTCTGCCTTAGACATTGTAGATTTCCGGTTTGTAACGGGAGAGGTTTTCCTGAATAAATTTAATGGTCCTGGCTAAACCTTCCTCAAGGCTCACCCTTGGTTCCCAGCCGATCAGTTCCCTGGCTTTGCGGTGGTCACAGAGTAATTCCAGCACCTCGCTGGCCTCGGGACGCACCCTTTCATTTTCGGTAATAATTCGTTTGTTGCCACCCAGCAGATCTACGATTTTTTCTGCCAGTTCCCCAATGGAGACTGACTTCCCTGAGCCGATGTTGATCACCTCGCCGATGGCCCTGGGGCTCTCCGCCACCTTGATGAAGCCCTCCACCGTATCGCTCACATAATTCAAGTCCCGCACTGGGGTCAAACTTCCCAGCCGTATTACCTCTCCTGACAAGGCCTGGCTGATGATGGTGGGAATCACGGCCCGGGCCGACTGTCGGGGGCCATATGTGTTGAAGGGCCGGATGGTGGCCACCGGCACCCCGAAAGAGAGGTAGTAACTTTCCGCCAGCTTGTCCGCCCCGATTTTGCTGGCTGAATAAGGGGATTGGCCTTTTAAAGGGTGCTTTTCGTCAATGGGGGTGTATTGGGCTGTGCCGTATGTTTCACTGGTGGAGGTATGGACGAAGCACTCCACATCCTGCTGCCTGGCCGCTTCCAAAAGATTCAATATGCCGCCACAGTTGACCGCCAGGAACTGGGAAGGGGCGGTATATGAGTAGGGGATAGCAATGAGGGCGGCAAGATGAAAGATTACCTCACAACCAGCCACTGCTCGAGCCACGCCAAAGGGGTCGGTGACGTCACCGGCAACCACTTCCAGATGGTCTTTTACCAACGTCGGCAATAATTCTATCAGGCCCCAATCGTTTCGAGAGTTGTAGCGCACCAGGGCCCGAACTCGGGCTCCCAGCTCCACCAGGCGCTCCACCAGGTGGCTGCCGATGAAACCTCCGGCGCCTGTGACCAGGACTTTTTTGTTTTCCCAGTTCATAATTCTCGAAGGTTAAACCCCGATTAGACTTGAGAATGGAAATCTTGCCCGCTTTCAGCAGCCGGCTCAGTCAGCTAAGGTTGAGTCCCGTAGTAATGTTTGAAATTTTAGCCTAATGAATTGGGACTCTCAAGTCAAAAATTATTGTTTCCTGGTCACTGGCAGCGCTGGATTCATAGGCTTTCACGTAGCTCGGGCTTTGCTTAGCCGGCAGGGCAGGGACTGATTTCAATGGGCCGAGGTCAGCGTGCCTAAAAGAATCTGCTCAAAGGAGGTGGCATGGGGAAAAAATCTAAAAATGGGTTTTAAAAATATTTTTTCTGCCGAGTTTGTGCTATCATGCCTTCCGCAAGACAATCCACTTAAGAAATAGGGAAACTTTCCCGTTTAATATCCGGGAAGAGGTATCCTCAAAACCGTTTTTTTGATTTAGGCGGCCAGGGGAAGTCGCCTAATTGCTGGGGGTATTATGAAAAAAGCGCTCTGTTGGGCAGTGGCTATCCTTGGATTCTTCACCTTTTGCTTAGTTCCAAACCCGCAATCTCGAGCCTGGGCGAACAAGTTAGGGACCGAACTGGAACTTACCGCGGTGCCCGCCGCCAGCATCGGCTTCCTCTCCCTGACCGGATATATGCTGTGGAAGTATAGGCTTTCCCAGCCCCCGGATGCCCTGGGAAGGGAGGGATACCGTGGTCCCGGAGAATTTTACTTTGGCAGTTTTATGGGCGTATCTCTTGTAAATACCGCTAATTGGAGCTTTGAACCACTGGGAATTAACCCTTTAAGTGGTAATGGTATTGGCAATGAAAATGTTACAGCCAAAAATGTCAAGACTGATCCGTCATTGGTAGGCGGCGTCAAGGCCGGTTATTTTTTAGACAGCATCCCTTACCTGGGTTTCGAAGGCGAGGGTAGCGTTACCAATAATTTTCGGCCGCGGCAGGTGGTCGCGGTGAAGCCGCCGCTATCTACATCTCCTGCTATTACTCAAGAACAGACCAACCTGATTTGGATCATGGCCTTCAACATTGTGGGCCGCTACGGCTTCTTCCCGGATCCGGATAAGGATATTCCTTTCGGGAGATTGCAACCCTATATCGGTATCGGCCCCGGAGTGGGGGTGCTTTATTTTCAAAACGATTCAGCCAAGAATTTTGGTCTGAATGGCGAGGCAGGTGTACGCTACATGTTCACCAGGAACATCGCCGCCTTTGTAGAGTTTGATTATTTCAAACAATGGGATGTGCAACTGGGGGTCCAACATCTAACCATCGACGGGATAGTCTATGACACTAATGGTGAAAAAAGTAATGGTAAGACCGTCCATTTCGATTTTGACAATCAAAAAATCGTCTGTGGCCTGGAGTATCATTTTTAGTCGAAGAAATTCCCCAACTAGCCGGCAGGTTTTTTGAGTGGGAAGGGCAGTGGTTTTAAGCTTCAGGTTCCGGCGCCGCCGGCGCCCGGAGCAGAGGTGGAGGCCGGGGATAGTTGCCGATAACGGCTAAGGAGATCATTCACCTCATTCTCCGGGGCGGTCCCGGCTTTTGCCAGATCGCCCTCACCAACGCCTGCAACGCCCATTGCCGCTTCTGCAATTTTTCCCAGGTGCCGCCGGCCTCCCGGGTCATGGCCGATGCGTCCCATCTGCAAAGGGGCCTGGCCGCCCTGAAACAGGCGGGAATCCAATACCTTTGCTTCACCGGGGGGGAACCGCTGCTTTACCCCGGCCTGCTGCCAGCGCTGCAGCAGGCCCGGGCCTTGGGGATCCATACCCTTTTGTGCACCAACGCCTCCCTGCTCACCCCCACCCTGATTCAAGATCTGCGGGCTGCCGCCCTGGAAACCCTGATCATTTCCATGGACGCCCCCAGCCCGGCCCTGCATGACCACCACCGGGGACTGCCGGGCCTGACGGACCATATCCGGGACCTGCTGCCGCTCCTGCGGCGACACCGCCTCGATCCGGTAGCCTCCGTAACCCTGAGCCGCATGGTGGACGACCTGGAAGGCATGATCCAGTTCCTGGCGGGACTGGGGTTCCGGCGGGTCACTTTTTCTTATCCCGTCACCCGGCTGCAATCCTCCTATCTGGGGTTCGCCGAACACTATTCCGTGGACTTCACCCCGGAGGAACTCTACCGCTGGTTTGGCCGGATCAAGGATCTGAAGGCCAACTCCCCGTTGGCCATCCTCAACCCGAGGCTCGGTTTGACGGACCTGCAGCGCCAGTTGCAGCAGCGTCCCGGCCGTTTCCCTTGCCTGGCGGGATACAAGTACTTCTTCGTGGACTGGCACTTGCAGGTTTCCCGCTGCCATTACCAGGCTACCCCCCTGGGCCCCCTGGAGGAGATTCACCGCTTGGCTCCCATCCGGGACGGCTGTCAGGCCTGCGCCATCGACTGCTACCGGGACCCCAGCGTCTATCAGTACCTGGCGGTGTCGATGGCCGACGGTCTGGCGGCCCTGCGCCAGGGGAAATGGCTTCAAGGCCTGGGCGCCCTGCTCCACCCCTATAACTTTCTGTCCCTGGCCAGCTTGCTGGAGGCCAGCCATTGGGTCCGGGGGTGAGAGCCGCGGTGGGCCGGGCGGTGGCAGGGGCCGGAGGATTGCTAGTGCCGAGAGTTTGAAATTTGAGGCCAGGGGTTATAAAGTCAGGCGCCGTTTCCGGATTCAGCCTGGACGTTGTACAATAAAAAATTCAGTACTGCTGTTGGAAGCCCTGGAAGAAATCAACAAAGGGAAGGGATAATGAAAAAAATTGGCATGGCGGAAATCAAGTTCACGGAAGCAGAGATCGAAGCTGCGGTGCGGGTCTTGCGCTCCGGGGCCTTGCGGCAGGGGAAAGAGTGCAGCGCCTTTGAAGAAGAGTTCGCGGCCAGGGTGGGGGCCAAATTTGCAGTGACCAGCGCCAATGGCTCCGCGGCCCTGCACCTGGCTTATCTGGCTTTTTTGCAGCCGGGGGACGAAGTCTTGGTGCCTTCCTTCACTTTTGTGGCCACCGCCAGCATGGTGACCATGGCGGGAAGCAAGCCGGTTTTTTGCGACGTGGACCCGCATACCTTCCTTTTGGACCTGGAAGATGCCGCCAGGAAGGTGTCGCCCCGGACCCGGGCTATCTCGCCGGTGCATCTTTTCGGCAATGCCTGTGATATCGACGCGGTTCAGACCTTTGCCAAGAAGCACCACCTGGTCATCGTCTGGGATGCAGCTCAAGCCCACGGTGCGGAATACCGCGGCAAAGACGTCGGCTCCTTTGGGGATTTCGTCGCCTACTCCTTTTATCCCTCGAAGAATATGTTTGTGGGTGAAGGGGGCATGACCTGCACGGACAATGACGAATATGCCACCAAGTTGCGCTATCTGCGCAGCCACGGGGAAACCGGCAAATATCTGCACACCATGCTGGGACTGAATTACCGGATGACCGATGTGGAAGCGGCCTTAGGCCGGGAGCAACTGAAACGTCTGGACGCCATGCTGGCCATCCGCCGCCGCAACGGGGCCCAGCTTAATTCCGGCCTGGCCGACATTCGGGGGATCCAACCCCAACGCCTCACCCCAGAATCACTCCATGCCTGGCATCAGTACTGCGTCCTGGTGGACCCGCAGGCCTTTGGCTGTGATCGGGGCACCCTGGCCCAACACCTTGAGGAAAAGGGCATCGCCAGCGGCGTGCATTATCCCCGGGGATTGCACCAGCAGCCTATTTTTCAAGAGCTGTATGGCACCTCCAGGCTGCCGCACACTGAATACCTGGCCGAGCATATCCTGGCCCTGCCGGTGCATCATGGTTTAAGCGCTGATGATGTTTCCATAATCGTGGAAAACGTCAGGGCCTGCTGCGGGTGAGGATTCGCAGTGGAGAAGATTAATGAAAAAGGGGTTGAAATATCCCAAATCAACCCTGAACACAGGAGCAATCGCCATATCCTTCCCGGCCCCCTGTGGTTTTAGAGTACGCCTTTACGGTCTTCGAAACTTTTTCACCACATCGGCAACGGCTTCTATCACAGCCGCCACCTCATCCGAACTGAGCCCTGGATGGAGGGGAAGACTGACAATCCTCTTATAATTCTCGTAAGCCACAGGGAAATCTTCGGGTTTAAAACCGTACTTGTCACGGTAGTAGGGGTGAAGGTGGATCGGGATGAAATGAACGGATGTACCGATATTTCTTGCCTTCATTTCCTCAATAAAACGGGCACGGTCGATGGACAGGCGTTTGAGATTGAGCCGGATAACATATAGGTGCCATGCAGATTCAACCTCCGGCCGCTCGCTGGGAAGCTCGAGTTCCGGGAAGTCCCGGAAAGCTGCATTGTAGGCCCGGACTACCTCAAGCCTCCGGGCCTGAAAGGCGGGGAGCTTCTTCAGCTGGTGCAGGCCCAGTGAGGCTTGAATGTCCGTCATATTGCACTTGAAACCGGGAAGGGCCACCTCGTAGTACCAGGATCCCTCTGCGCTGTAACGCTTGTAGGCGTCGTGGTCATCCCGTGCAGAGACCAAAGGCGTGCCTCCTTGATAAGGTCGGGGGCGCCGGTCAGCATGTCGCCTTCAGCGGTGGTAAGGTTTTTCGTGGCGTAGAAGCTGAAGGCCGTAGCGGTTCCAATCGAGCCGATTTTGCGAGTTTTATAAAGGGCAGAAGCGGCATGTGCAGCATCCTCGACAACCGAAAGGTTATGCTGCCTGGCAACCTCCATGATGGGATCCATTTCGCAAGGGTGCCCGTAGAGATGCACCGGCATCAGCGCCCGAGTATGAGGGGTGATAGCCCGCTCAACGAGCTCGGGGTTTATGTTGAGCGTATCGGGCTCAACGTCCACAAGCATTGGACGTGCCCCCAGTTGCTCAATGACATGCACAGTAGAACAAAACGTCAAGGCTGTCGTGATAACCTGATCGCCCGGCCTGATGCCCAATGCCGCCAGCCCCACCAGCATGGCATCCGTACCCGAGCTGACTGCAAGAGCTGCAGAGGCCCCGGTGAATTTTGCGAATTCTTCCTCGAAGCGATGCACCTTCGGTCCGGTGGTGATCCAGTTGGAGCGGAGGGTATCCGCAACCTCGTCGATTTCGTCGGAGTTCAGAAGGGAGGCGAAAAGGAGATGAAAGTTTTCTGCCGTGAAGTCATAGTAGGCTATCTCGCAATTAAGTAATCCAGGATTATGCCGCTTCCATAGCTATTGCTGTCTCTAAGAGGTTTTTGGAGCCTCTCACCCCGAGTAAATCTCCCAAATCATCCTCTTCTCGAAGCCAATTCTTCTCACAGGTGGATAGATAGTCAACATCGGGGTGGAAAGTCAATATTTCCCAAAAGAACCCCATGCTGGAACAGATGGGTAGCGTTGTGCCAGAGGAAAATTGGAGGCCCTGGAATGGCGGATCAGTTAAGGAACCGGCTCCCCCTTGATGATCTTTTCGGGGGTCTGGGTGACCATGGCCCGGGCTTGTTCAGGGCCGATCAGCTTGGAAAGGGCACTCACCGCCTTGCTGAGTATCGGCGGCCGCCCCCGGGTATTATGGGCGTCGGAGGCCAGCACGTGGATGTAGCCCTTTTTCACCAATTGCCGGGAACCCTTGGCAACCTGGCGCCCAAAGGTGCCCGTCAGGCTGCACGCGGTCAGTTGGGCCAGACACCCCAGTTCTATCAGCCGCGCCAGTCTTTCGGGCTTCTCCAGAATCATCGGCTGCCTCTCGGGGTGGGTGATGATAGGGGTGATCCCCAGGGATTGCAGGCGGAAACAGATATCCTCCAGGGTGGGGGGTATGGAGAAATGGGGCAACTCCAAAAGGAGATAGCGTTTCCCGTCATTGACCGTCAGCACCCGGTCCTCCGCCAACAGGCTCAAGGCATCGGTGCTCAAGGGGACGTCGCAGCCCGGAAGGATTTCCAGGGGAATGGATTCGGCCGCCAACCTATCCCTGAACCTATCCAGGTGCTCCAGGATGACGCTTTTCTCATTGAGGGCGGCCACCTCCCCGGAACGGTGCTTGAAAAGGTGGGGGGTGGCCACCATTACCCGGATGCCGTCCGCCACCGCCAATCGGGCCATCTCCAGGGCCTGCTCCAGGTCCCTGGGGCCATCATCTATGCCCGGCAGGATATGGGAGTGGATATCGATCATGGTTATGGAGACTTGGGAGTCCTGGTTTGAAGTGCCGATAATGTGGGGTTGCTGGTTCCGGGGCGCCTGCGCCTCTAGTGCTCGAATGTTAAATCCCAATTTGGCCTGAAGAAGGTAGAGCTTACCCGCTTCCACCAGCCGGTTCAACCAGTTAAGGTTGAGTTCCGCGAAGGGTTTTGATAAGTTAGCTTAATGGATTGGGACTCTCAAGTCAAAAATTATTGTTTCCTGGTCACTGGCAGCGCCGGATTCATTGGCTTTCACGTGGCCCGGGCCTTGCTCAGCCGGCAGGCCAAGGTGGTTGGGCTGGATAATTTTAACGATTATTACTCCCCGGCCTTAAAGCGGGAGCGAGACCGGGAACTTCGGAAATACCCCGGTTTTGTCTCGATTAACGGGGATTTGACCGATCTTTCTCTTTTACAGTCGCTGTTCGCCAACCACTCCCCGCAGAAGGTCTGCCATCTGGCCGCCCAAGCCGGGGTGCGCTACTCCCTGGTCAATCCCTTTGCCTACCAAAAGGCCAATCTGGAAGGGTTTCTCAACCTCCTGGAACTGGCCAGGCAAACCCAAGTGGAGCGCTTCGTTTACGCCTCCAGCTCCAGCGTTTACGCCGGCCTGACTGAGATGCCCTTTTCCGAAACCCAGCGGGTCGACAAGCCCATCAGCCTTTATGCCGCCACCAAGAAAGCCAACGAACTGATGGCGCACGCTTATTCCCACCTATTCGCACTGCCCAGCGTGGGCCTGCGGTTCTTTACGGTGTACGGCCCCTGGGGCCGGCCGGACATGGCCATGTGGCTATTTGCCGAAGCGATGCTTGCGGGCAAGCCCATTAAAGTCTTTAATTACGGCCGGATGCGTCGGGACTTCACCTACATCGACGATATCGTCACGGGTGTCCTGGCGGCTTTAATGGCGACGGATCTGGAGACTTATGAGATTATCAACCTGGGCAACCATCGGTGCGAGGAACTGACCAGAGTCATTGAGATCCTGGAGCATGAACTAGGCGTGCAGGCTAGGCAGGACCTTCTGCCCATCCAGCCGGGAGACGTCCCCGCCACCTATGCGGATATTGACAGGGCCAGGGAGAAGCTCGGTTTTCAACCCACGACCTCCATCGAGGTGGGGGTCCACCGGTTCGTGCAGTGGTACCTGGACTATCACAGGCAGGCCGGGGCAAATGAGGCCAATATCACCCTTGGAAGCAAAGGATAGCCCCACGTATGGATTTGCTGGCTAAGATCAGGGATAACCAGGCATTGGTGGGCATCATCGGCCTGGGGTACGTGGGACTGCCACTGGTGCTGCGCTTTTGCCAGGCAGGATTCCGGATCCTTGGGTTCGACACGGATGACCGCAAGGTGGAGGCCCTAAACCGGGGGGAATCCTACATCATGCACATCCCGTCGGCCCGCCTGGGGGAACTGCTGAAATCCCGGAATGGCCGGCAATTCGAGGCGACTTCAGAGATGGCTCGCCTGGGGGAACCTGATGTCCTGATCATCTGCGTGCCTACCCCGCTCACGCCCAAGCGGGAGCCGGACCTGCGTTATATTACCTCCACAACCCGGCAGATTGCCGCAGCCCTGCGACCCGGGCAGCTGATTTCCCTTGAATCCACCACTTATCCCGGTACGACCGCGGAATTGGTCTTGCCTATGCTCAGCGGCGATCTCCAAGTGGGCCGCGATTTCTATCTGGTCTTCTCGCCGGAACGGGAGGACCCGGGGAATGCCGAGTTTGAGGTGCGCACCATTCCCAAGGTGGTGGGCGGCATCACCCCGGCCTGCCGGGACCACGGAGTAGCTCTTTATGGCAAAGTGATCGACCGGGTCATCCCGGTTTCCTCCACCCAGGCGGCGGAGATGAGCAAGTTGCTGGAAAACATTTACCGGGCGGTGAACATCGCCCTGGTGAACGAACTGAAGATGCTTTGCCTGCGTATGGGGGTCGATATTTTTGAAGTAATTGACGCCTCCAAGACCAAGCCCTTCGGTTTCCAAGCCTTTTATCCCGGCCCGGGCCTGGGAGGGCACTGCATTCCCATCGATCCTTTCTACCTGACCTGGAAGGCCCGGGAGTATGACTTTTCCACCCGCTTCATCGAACTGGCCGGGGACATCAACAGCAACATGCCCTATTTTGTGGCGCAGCGGGTGTCCGAGGTCCTGAATAAATACGCCTTGCCTCTGAAAGGGGCCCGCATCCTGGTGTTGGGCATTGCCTACAAGAAAGATGTGGATGACCACCGGGAATCACCGGCCTTCAAGATTATCCAACTTTTGAGCAAGGAGGGGGCTGTTGTTAGCTATAACGATCCCCACATCCCCCACTGCGCCGGGATGCGCCACTATCCGGACTTTGACCTGGAGTCGACGCCCCTTACGGCCGAGACGCTTCAGGAAGCCGACCTGGTCCTGCTGGTGACGGACCACTCCCACTACGACTACGCCTGGATCGCTTCCCAGGCGCACCTCATCGTGGACACCCGCAACGCCTTCAAAAATCAGGCAGGCGCCCATATTTACCAAGCCTGATATCTGCCTGGAAATCAAACCGAATGATTTTGATGGGCCTGGGTTACCGAGCCCATGTGACCTGCCCCCAGCCATGCAGGATAATTATCAGTTTTACCGCTTACCTAAATTAATCCCACAACTTATGCTTTCGAGCCTATGTCTGGTACCTTTCATTATGTAAACATGGGCTTGCGAATCCAGGCTACAAGCAGCAGCCAGCCCTGCTCTCCCGTTTCTTACTGAATCAGAGATTGAGGCCTTGCTAAAAGCCTGTGACGATTTAGGAACCTACAGCCCGCATTTGAGGCCAATTGTGGAGATGGCCCTGTTGACCGGGATGAGGCGGGGGGAACTTCTCGGGTTGAAGTGGGAGCAAATCAGGAACGGGTTTATCTATCTCACGGAGACCAAAAGCGGCAAGGCCCGGCAAATCCCCATTAATGACCGGCTGGCGGAAGTCTTACGGGAAATGCGCCGGGGGAATCAGCTAAAATCCCCTTATTTGTTCTGCGATTCTCAGGGGCGGCGGTTTCTGGAAGTGAAGCGGTCCTTTGCCTCAGCTTGTCGGCGGTCCGGGATAGAGGATTTTCGTTTTCACGACCTCAGGCACACCTTTGCTTCACGGCTGGTGATGAAGGGAGCCAGCTTGAAGGCGGTTCAGGAACTCTTGGGCCATGCGGATATGAAAATGACTAGGCGCTATGCCCACCTGTCCCATGAGCACCTGAGAGACTCGGTAAATCTGCTTAATGATCTACCGAGTGGGAAACAAATGGTAAACATTGCCCCCCAATTGAAAAGGGCCAACAACCTTCCGATTGCCAACCCATTGTAATTCCTACCTGATTTTGGTGGAGCTGCGGGGAGTTGAACCCCGGACCTCTTGAATGCCATTCAAGCGCTCTTCCAACTGAGCTACAGCCCCACGCCCATGGTTTTTTTAACAAAAGCGGGCGGGCCTGTCAAGGGGCTGAAATCTGCAAAATTGCCGCCGGCCGGCAGTGAATTTTGTTATAATTATTTGATGGTGGGAAAGCAGAGCCCATTGCCGGAGCGGCCCCTCAAGGTCGTGCACCTGCTGGCGAGCCTGCCGGTAGGGGGGGCCGAGGACTTGGTGGCAGCCATCGTCCGGGGCCTGCCTGCCGAGCGCTTTGCCCCCGAGGTGGCCTGTCTCGAGGCTTCCGGGGCGGTGGGCGCGGAGCTTGCCGCCGCAGGCTACCCGGTGCACTCCCTGGGCCTGGAGCTCAAACACGCCTCCACCTGGCGGCTGGCCGCGTCGGTGCGGCGCCTTCTGAAGGAAATCAGGCCGGACATCCTGCACACCCACCTGTACCACCCTAATCTTTATGGCCGCCTGGCCGCCCTGGGTCTGGGTTTGCCCGGGGTGGTGGCCGCGGTCCACAACTCTTATGCCCGGGTGAAATTCCATCGGCGCCTCTGGAACCATCTACTGGGTTGGGCCTCGGACCGGGTTCTGGTGGGCAGCGCCCAGGTCTGGGAGGACGTGCGCCGCTATGACGCCGTGCCGGCCTCCCGCCTGCTGCTCCTGCCTTACGGGATCGACCTGGCGGAGTTGGAAACGGACCTCAGCCGGGAGGAAGCCCGCGGCCTGCTTTCGGTTTCCGGGTTCGTCCTGGGCGCGGTGGGGCGCCTGGAGGAACAAAAAGGGCAGCATAACCTCCTGACGGCCATGGCTGGGGTGCGCCGGCAGATTCCCGAGGCGACCCTGATTTTGGTGGGTGATGGCCGCCAACGGCAAGCCCTGGAACGCCAGACCCGGGAACTGGGGCTGGCTGAAAGCGTTCGCTTCCTGGGAACCCGCCGGGACCTGGCCCTCATTTATCGGGCCCTGGACCTTTATGTGCAACCCTCTCTCTGGGAGGGGCTGCCTCTGGCCCTCCTCAAGGCCATGGGAGCAGGTTTGCCGGTTCTGGCCACCCGGGTGAGCGGCGCCATGGAACTCATTGAGGATGGGGTCAATGGCCGGCTGGCGCCCCCCGCGGACCCGGAGGCCCTGGGCCGGGTCCTGGTGGAGCTTTACGGGCGGCCGCAACTCCGGGCCCGTTTGGGAGCCGCGGCTCGCCTCACCATCCGGGAGCACTATTCCCTGGATGCGATGCTGGCCGGGCTGGAGCAGCTTTATCTGGAACTTTGGCAGAAAAACAGATAGCAGTAGCCAGTAGTCAGTAGTCAGTAGTCAGTAAAAGCACCAAGACCAAGCAGATAGCAGCGGTCAGCAAAAACACCAAGACCAAAACATTAATAGCCCAAAAGGCACTGGCTGAGGGCTAAAAGCTGACGGCTGACAGCCCTAAATGAGGATTATTGATGTCCCCCAGGCAGCTTGCGGCAACTTATACCATCCTGCATACCGAGTCCTCCTTGGGGTGGGGGGGCCAGGAGCGCCGCATCCTGGCGGAGGCCGAGGCTATGCAGCGGCGGGGGCACCGCCTGCTCCTGGCCTGCGATCCCCGGGGGGAGCTGTATCGGCGGGCTCGGGGGCGGGGGTTTCCCAGCTTTCCCCTGACCTGCGGCGGGATGCACTCGCTTTTGGCCTGGCGACAGTTGCGGCGTCTGCTCCGGGAGCATGCGATAGACATTTTGAATACCCATAGTTCCCTGGACTCCTGGATCGGCGCCCTGGCCTGGCGCAGTCTGGGAAAGCGTCCCCATCTGGTGCGCACGCGCCATCTCTCCACCCGGGTGCAGAATAATTTCCCCACTCGCTGGCTATACCGGGCCCCCGGGGCCGTGATCAGCACCGGCGAAGCCACCCGCCAGATTTTACGGCAGCGCCTGGGAGTCCCGGCCAGCCGGTTATTTTCCATTCCCACGGGGATCTCCCTGGAGGCATTTAGCCCCCGGGAAAAAGACCCAAAGCTGCTGGCCCGGCTGCAAATTCCGGCAGAGGCCCCGGTCTTGGGGACGGTGGCGGTGTTGCGCTCCTGGAAGGGCCATCTTTATCTACTGGAGGCCCTGGCGAACCTGGTCCGGGCCGGGGAGCCGGCCTATCTGCTGGTGGTAGGGGAGGGGCCCTACCGGGTGGTGATTGCCGAGAAGGTTCGGGAACTGGGGCTGGAGACTTGGGTGCGCCTGGTGGGCTACCAGGAGGAGGTGGCGCCCTGGCTGGCCCTGATGGACGCGGTGATCCTGGCCTCCTATGCCAATGAAGGGGTGCCCCAGTCCCTGCTCCAGGCCATGGCCATGGGCAAGGCGGTGGTGGGAAGCGCGGTGGGGGGGATCCCGGAGGTGGTACTGCAGGACCAAACGGGTTTGCTGGCCCCCCCCCGGGACGCCGCGGCCCTGACCCTGGCTCTGCGGCGGTTGCTGGCGGATGCGTGCCAGCGCCGGGAACTGGGCCGGCGGGGCCGGGAACTGGTGGCGGCCAGGTTCTCCGTGGAACAGATGGCCGCGGCAGTGGAGGCGGTGTACCAGAGGCTGAGCCAGTGACCGGGAGACACGAACCTGGGGTCGGCCGGGAGGGCGCCAGCAGTATTTTTAATAAACTATCCGATGTTATGCCGCCTTTAGGATTCGCAACTTGATGAAAAATCACTGGATCATTTTTGCCGTGGCGGGCCTGGCTATCTTCTGGCTCGCCTCTTTGGCGGCCATGCGCTTCTGGACCAGAAGGCGGATGTTGGCCGACTTCATGGCCCCGCCCGGCGGCTGCGAGCTGCCCCGCTTGAGCGTCCAGCGGCCCGAAGACCGGGCCGCCCTGGAGATTATCCGGAGCCGCCGCAGGCGCTATCTCTGGAGCCGCTGGCCCGAAACGGCCTTCTCCTTTAATGCCATCCAGGAGATGGCACTTAAGATTATCAAGGAGATTGCCGGCGTCTATTATCCCCTGGAGGAGGAGCCGCAGCTCAAGGCCTCCCTGGCGGATCTATTGGCTCTCCATAACCGGGTGGGAAGCCGGCTGGCGGCCTGGCTGGAAACCGCTCCCATTCGCGCCTTTAAGGACGTGGAGCTGCAATTCATTGTCCGTTACTATGGCGTTTATCAGAACGTGAAAAATCATCCGGTGAGCCGGTTCATCAGGGAGCATCGGCTGCACCGGGTGGCCGTGTGGAGTTGGGCGGCCTTCAATTATAACAATCCATTTTATTGGGGCCGGAGGGGGGCCTATGAATTGGCCCGGCGACTACTGCTGGCCCGCATCGCCCAAGTGGTGGGGGAAGAGGCCATGGTCCTCTATGGCCGGCGGGGATAGGGTTTAATAATCGTGGCGCAACCCTTGAAAAATAGACTAGCCGGCGTCCTGGCATCCTGCTGGTACCGGCTGGACGCCCGGCACCGGCGCATCACCTTGCGAAACCTGGAGTTCGCCTACGGGCCGGAGTTGACCCCCGAATCCCGGGAACGCCTGGCCCGGGAGGTCTTCCGCCAGTTTGTCCTGTTTGGCTTAGAGATCTTGGAACTGTTCCTGGCGCCCCTGGCCCGGATTCGCCGCCAGGTGGTCATTGTGGGACAGGAACATGTGGACGCGGCCCTGGCGCAGGGGCGGGGGCTGATTGCGATTGCGGCCCACGCCGGCAATTGGGAATATACCACCCTGGGCTTGGGCCTTCAGTATAAGCCGGTGGTGGTGGTGGGCCGGGAGCTGGACCACCCCTGGGCTGGGCGGCTGGCCAGATATTTGCGGCAGCGGGGCGGTAACCTGATGGTGTCCAAGCAGCGAGGTCTGAAGGAGATCCTGCGCCTTCTGAAACAGAACCGGATAGTGGGGATCGTCATCGACCAGAACACCGCGGCGGCGGAGGGGCTACTGGTGGACTTCTTCGGCCATCCGGCCCGCACCACCCCGATTGCGGCGCTGCTGGCCCGGGCCCGCGGCGTGCCGGTATTGGCCGGCCTCTCCCGGCGGCTCCCCGGCGGGCGTCACCTGCTGGTGTTCTCTCCGGCCATTCCCATGGTGAAGAGCGGGTCGGCGCAGGCGGACCTGATCCGGCACCTGGAGCTCCAGAACCGGGCCGTCGAGGCCTGGATCCGGGCCGAGCCGGCTCAGTGGCTGTGGCTCCATCGGCGCTGGAAAAACCAGTTTCCGGAGATTTATGAAGAGGGTTATCAGCGTTCAGCAGAAACGCTTTTGACAGAAACCGGAAAGTCAGCCTAAACCAGGTACGCTTTCGAGAAAAAGGCGGGTAAGATGCGCCTGGCTTGCTAGGCCGGAATTCCATTCCGGCGAACCGCAAACCGAAACCTGAAAATCATCTTCAGCGGGGGAGAAATGAGTCAAGTCGACCAAACTTTTTTAGCGGCCTTCCGGGAGCGGGTGGAGGCCCAGGGGATCAGCCGCCATTTCGGTCTGGAACTGGAGGAGTTGGGCCCCGGGCAGGCCCGGGTGGGAATGAACTGCCGCCCGCAGATGGCCAACATCCTGGGAATGGTGCACGGCACCGCGATCTTCGCCCTGATCGACGAGGCCTTCCAGGCCGCCGTCAACGCCCATGGCACGGTGGCAGTGGCCCTCTCTATGAATCTTACCTTCCACGCCGCTCCCCGGATGGGGGAGCGCCTGACGGCCCGGACCCGGGAACTCCACGCCGGGCGGCGCACCGCCACCTACTTCATCGAGGTCACCGATCCCCGGGGGAGCCTGGTGGCCTCCTGCCAGGCCCTGGCCTACCGTAAGGAGCAGCCGCTGCCTTTGGACGGCTCCTAGGGTCGGGTCCTAGATTCTTGTCTTTAATAAAAATGTCCTTTATCTTATGGGCGTTGAAATGTAGCCGCAAGCTTCAGCTTGCGAAAACCCTTTAAAAAAAAGCGCAGGCTAAAGCCTGCGGCTACCAGAACGTACACCAGCGGGGAAGGAGGTTCAGGATGGGGCCGCCTAGCCGTTGGCAAACCGCCGCCCGTTTGCGCCAAATTCCTGCCGACTAGGGCCGCCGCCAACCGACAACCGCCTTTTACCCCCCGGCCCGCACCTCGCTTACCCGGGTGCGCAGCCGGTCCACCAGCGCATTGTAAGAGGACTGTTGAATCACCCGGGAGAACTGAAAGCGGTAGTTGCTCATCAGGCCGACGCCGTCGATGACCACGTCGTAAACCATCCAGTCGCCGGAAACGGATAGCAGGTGGTAAGTGATGGGGATCCTGTCATTGGGAAGCACCACCATGGTCCGCACCTCAGCGTAGCCGCCATCTATATTCTGGCCGGTGTAATCGATCCGCACGTTTTTGATGTACCGCATGATCTTGCCAGCATAGTCGGCCTCTAAAAGTTCGGAAAAGAGGCTGACAAACTCATCCCGCTGACCATTGCTGAGATTATTCCAGGTGGCCCCCAAAGTCCTTTTGGCCATCTCCCGGTAGTCGAAGTGCGGGTCCACAAGCTGTTTCGCCATCTGGAGCCGCCGCTGCTCTTGGGCCGGGCCGGCGTAAGCCGGATTATTCAGAAGATCCAGCACCTGGTTAATGACGGCTTTCACCGCCTGCTCAGGTTCGGCAGCCGCCGCCGGGACGGCCACGGCCAGGAGGCTGATGAGGGCGAGTAAGGCAAGGGTCTGGTTAAGCAATTTGGGCACGAGCCACTCCTTTCTAAAACCGTCGGCGTCGCGGAAAACCGGGGGATCGCGCCGGAAGCCGGCGGGTCGCCTCTCCCGGCGGGACGGCTGCACACGGAATAATGTAAGTCTTTAGCTGACAAAATCAAGTGGCCGCGGGGGCTCCGGACCTTGCCGTGGATGCGGCCGCTCTCCCCGCACCGAAGCATCATCTGTGCCATCGCGGAAACCAACCGGACTCAGATCTTGCCGTGGATCAGGGTGCCGAGCAATGCTTCCAGATTGATGGCGCTCTCGGTGTCTTGAATAGTGCCCCCCGTAGGAATCAGCTTTTCCGAACTGCCGGGGGAGAGTTGGATAAACTGGTCGCCGATGATGCCTTTGGTGCGGACGGAAGCGATGGCATCTTCGTGCAGCTTGAGACCCGGCTCCAGCCTCATGGTCACCGCGGCCCGGTCTCCCGGCGTGAGTCGAATCGATTCCACCCTGCCGACGTGCACCCCGGCCAACTCCACCGAGGCCCCCAGTTCGAGACCGGAGACGTTGTCGAAATTGGCGACGACCCGGAAGCCGCCTCCCCAGATCTCCATCTTGCCCAGGTGGATAGCCAGGTATGCCAGGCAAACCAGACCCAACAGGACAAAGCCGCCCACCGCCAATTCCAGATTGCCCTTTCTCATAACTTCCGCCTATCCTCCCAGGAAATCGACTTCACCCTTGATGAAACTCTGCACCACCGGGTCCGGGTTGGCCTGGATCTCCTCCGGCGTGCCGCAGGCCACAATGCGGCCCTGATGGAGCATGGCCACCTGGTCGGCAATGGTGAAGACCTCCGGGATGTCATGGGCCACCACCAGGGCGGTGTAGCCGCTCTCCTGGTGAGTCTGCCCGATCAGGTGAAAGACCGTGTTGGTCATAGGGGGGTCCAACCCGGTAACCGGCTCATCGAAGAGAATGATCTCCGGTTCCTGGATCATGGCCCGGGCCAGGGCCACCCGTTTCTTCATGCCGCCGCTCAACTCATCGGGGAACTTGGTTTCCACCTCGGAGCTCAGGTGCATCTGCTCCAGACGCAGCCTCACCCGCTGGGCGATCTCGGCATCCGCCAGACGGGTCTTCTCCCGCAGGGGAAAGGCGATATTTTCAAAGACATTGAGGGAGTCGAACAAGGCGCCCCCCTGGAAAAGCACCGCAAAGAGCTTCTTAAAATCCCGCAGGTCGCGGCCCCGGAGGGTGGCAATGTCCACATCGTTCACCAGAACCCGGCCCCGGTCGGGTTTCAGTAAGCCGATAAGGTGTTTCAACAACACGCTCTTGCCCACCCCGCTCTTGCCAATGACCACGGTGATCCGGCCGGTGGGGATGGTGAGGTTGATGCCATCCAGCACCATTTGGCTATTAAAGGATTTGTACAGGTCGATAACTTGGATCATATGGCTTTCAGCAGTCGGTTATCAGCTTGCCGGTTCACAGGTCGAAACCCGAACTCAAACCTCCACTTTACATGAAGAAAGAGGTGAGGACATAGTCCCAGGCCAGGACCAGGACCGCGGAGAGGACCACGGTCTGGTTGGTGGCCCGGCTGACGCCCGCGGCCCCGTGTTCGGTGTTGTATCCCTTGTAGCAAGCCACCAGGATGATGGTGAGGCCGAAGACCAGGGATTTGACCACGCCGCCGTTGATGTCCAGGGGCACCACGCTCTGGACCATGCTGGAGAAATAGGCGCCGGAACTCACCCCCAGCAGGACCACGCCCACCAGGTAGGCTCCCAGGATGCCGGTGACGTCGAAAATGGAGGTGAGCAGGGGCACGGCTATCAGACCGGCCAGGAGCTTGGGCATCACCACGTATTGCATCGGGTTAATGGCCATGGTATCCAGAGCGTCCAACTGCTCGGTGATGCGCATGATGCCGATTTCCGCGGTGACCGCCGAGCCGGCCCGGGCGGAGACCATAATACCGGTGAGCACCGGACCCATCTCCCGGATGAGGCTCAGGGCCACCACCGACCCCAGGGCCCCTGTCGAGCCGTATCTTTTCAAGGTATAGTACCCTTGCAACCCCAACACCATGCCAGTGAAGGCGGCGGTGAGCAGGATGATCAGAATCGACCTGACTCCGATGGACTGAATCTCTTGCAAGAGGCGGCGGGGCCGGAAGGGCGGGACGAAGGCCAGGGCCATGGCCTCCAGCAGAAAGAGCTGCATGGCTCCGGCCTCGCGCACCAGTTCCAAGGTCCAATCGCCTAAATACCGAATGAACTGGAGCATGGGATACCGGTTATCTCTTAAATGAACGTTCCGTAGAAGGCAATTTGGCAAAGCTTATCAAGGTTTCAGGAAAACTCAACCCTCTCTCGGAAAATTCCTCCCGCGGGACAAATATATTGACGGCCCCCCCGACTCTGATTACATTAAAGCGGCAACCAGGGTTGCGAGGGCCCGGCCGCGGCGGGCTAAAGCAGGACGGTAGAATACAGGTTAGGGCCGCGATCCACGGGGCGGCAGCGCCAGGGTCAACGGCGATACCTTCAAGCCGCGGTGGTGCCCCCCTTTGCCAAGCGCCGTTCACAGGAGTTACCGGTGAAATACATCGATGAAGTGGAGATCAAGGAAAAGGCCATCTTTATCCGGGTAGATTTCAACGTGCCCCTGGACCAGAACCTCAACATCACCGATGACACCCGTATCCGGGCGGTGTTGCCCACTATCCATTATTGCCTGGAAAGCGACGCCAAGGTGATCCTGGCCTCTCATATGGGGCGCCCCAAAGGGAGCAGGAAGGAAGAATTTTCTTTGGCGCCGGTGGCCCGGCGCCTTGCCTACCGGCTGCATAAGCAGGTGGTCCTGTCCCCGGATTGCGTGGGGCCGGAGGTGGACAGGCAGAAGGCGGCGATGAAGCCCGGGGATGTGCTCCTCCTGGAAAACCTGCGGTTTCATGAGGAAGAGGAGAAGAACGACCCCAACTTCGCCCGGGATTTGATGCAAGGGGTGGATGTCTACGTGGACGACGCCTTTGCCGTGGCGCACCGGGCCCATGCTTCGGTGGAGGCGGTGACCAGATACGCCCCCATCTGCGTGGCCGGCTTCCTGATGCGGGATGAAGTCCACTATTTTCACAGGGCCATGGAGGACCCGGCCCGCCCCCTGGCGGCCCTCATCGGCGGCGCCAAGATCTCCAGCAAACTGACGGCCCTGAAAAATATGCTGAGAAACGTGGACAAACTCATCATCGGCGGGGCCATGGCCAACACCTTCCTCAAGGCCCAAGGTTATGAGGTGGGCCAATCCCTGGTGGAAGATTCCCTCTTGGAGGGCGCCCGCGAAATCATGGCCGCGGCCCTGAAAAAGAAGGTGAAATTCTACCTGCCGGTAGATTGCGTCGTCGCCGACAAATTGGCCAGGTCCGCGGAAACCAAGATCACCCCGGTGCAGGAGGTCCCCCATGATTGGCTCATCGTGGACATCGGCCCGGCCACGGTGACCCTCTTCGGGGAGGCCCTGCAAAACGCCAAGACCATCATCTGGAACGGGCCCATGGGGGCCTTCGAATACGATGCCTTCAGCCGCGGCACCATGGCCATGGTGCAAAAGGTGGCGGATTCCTATGCCCTAACCATCGTGGGCGGCGGCGACACCGACGTGGCCTTACACAAGGCGGGGGAGTACCAGAAATTCTCCTACGTCTCCACCGGGGGCGGCGCCTTCATCGAGCTGCTGGAGGGCAAGAAGCTGCCGGGGATTCAGGCCCTGGAAAAGTGGGCCAAGGGGCACCCTGATGTCTGAGCGCCGGCGTTTCATCGCGGCCAACTGGAAGATGCACAAAACCCTGGAGGAGGCCAGGACCCTGGCCAGGGAAGTTCGCCTGGGGCTGCCCCCGGGGGCGCGGGCGGAGGTGGCCCTGGCCCCGCCCTTCACCGCCCTGGCTGCGGTGGCCTCCGAGTTGGCCGGCTCAGCCATCGGCCTGGCCGGGCAAGATACCTTCTGGGAGCTGCAAGGGCCATTTACCGGGGCGGTTTCCCCGCTGATGCTTCGGGACGTTGGCTGCCGCTACGTCATCGTGGGGCATTCCGAGCGCCGCCAGTATTTCGGCGAGACCGATGAGACGGTCAACAGGAAACTTTTGGCAGCCGTGAATGCCGGGCTTATCCCCATCGTGTGTATCGGCGAGAAAATCGAGGAGCGCCAGGCGGGCCGGACCCTCGAATTAGTGGGAGGCCAACTGTCCAGAGGGTTGAGCGGCCTGAAGCTCACCGGCGAGCAGTTGGTGCTGGCCTATGAGCCTATCTGGGCCATCGGCACCGGCCTCACTGCCACCCCGCAGCAAGCCCAGGAGGTGCACGCCTTTATCCGCAGCCGGTTGCGGGAGTCTCTGGGGGCGGCGGCTGCGGAGATCCGGGTGCTCTACGGCGGCAGCGTCACCCCGGACAACGCCGCCACCCTGCTGGCTGAGGCGGATATCGACGGGGCTCTGGTGGGGGGGGCGTCGCTTAAGGCCGATCCGTTCCTGGGCATCGTGGCCGCGGCCGGATAGGGACATAGGAATCAGCTATCGGCTATCAGCCACAACCGCAAACAGAAAACACAAGGTGTAGGGTGGGCATTGCCCACCGATTCCTTTTAAAAGCGGTTTTGGGTTTTCGGTTTTTGGCTGAATGCTGACGGCTGAAAGCTGAAGGCTGATTTTCCGGGGTTGCATCCCTCCGGTAAGTCGTTTATATTAAAAATGTTATGATGACCCTCGCTATCACCTTCCATATCATCGTCTGCCTGGGCTTGATCGTCATCGTCCTGTTGCAGCACGGCAAGGGCGCCGGGATCGGCGCGGCCTTCGGCGGCTCCAGCCAGACGGTCTTCGGCTCCACCGGCGCCGCCCCCTTTCTGGCCAAACTGACCGCGGTGGCGGCTATTCTGTTCATGGTGACCTCTTTGGGACTCACCTTGATGGGGCGCCAGCAGGCGGCTTCGGTGATGCGCGGGGTGGGCCAGACGGCGCCCGCGGCTCCGGCCCGCCCCTATGCGCCGCCTGCTCCCGCCACCCCGCCCGCGCCGGGGCTGCCGGCCAAATGAACCGTCCTGATTCAGTGCCGAAGTGGTGGAACCTGGTAGACACGCCATCTTGAGGGGGTGGTGGGTAATACCCGTGCGGGTTCAAATCCCGCCTTCGGCACCATTTTATCTTGATAAAGTACCTTTAGTTATCCTTTGCAATACCCTAGCCTCCCCACCCTCAACTCACCCCAAGCTGTGCCATCAGGACCCCATCTCAGATTCGATCCAATCCCCAATAAAGATCATATCTGCAATTTTCCGTCCTCTTTGAGGAAAATTATTCGCAACTCCGGTGAAATTGATTTTTAAAAATTTTGTGCTATGGTGCTCCAAAGGGAAAGATTGGGCTCGGAAATTCGCCGCAATATATGAGGTCCTGCTGTGTCTGAAAGGTCTTTGCGAAGAGCTCTGGTTTTCGGTCTGGCTGGTGGTTTTTTCGCCATAATAAGCAGACTCAACACAGTAGACCTCGATTTATTCCACGAAATGGCCCTTATCCGGGAAGCTTTCAGGCTGGGCTATTTACCGCATGCCGATACCTTTGCCTATGTTCCGACCGTCAACCCGGTCGTCCACCACGAATGGGGCACGGGCCTGATTTTATATCTCGTCACCGTTCAACTCGGTCTCGGCGCCCCTGGATTATTGGTTCTTAAATACCTGCTGGCGGCCTTTGTGGCCCTGGGGTGCTTTTTTTTGGCAACTCGGCGGGGTGCAAGTTATCCCGTTTTTGCCTTTTTGGGGTTGTTGGGAATATTGATGGGCTGGGCCGGGTTCGGAACCATCAGGGCGCAACTCTTCACCCTCTGTTTTCTGGTTATTTTACTTTTCCTAATGGAACAAGACCGGAAAGGTGAGGGCTGGGCGCTATGGGCGTGGCTGCCGGTTTACCTGATCTGGGTCAATATGCACGGCGGCTTCCTGGTTGGCCTGGGCTTGCTGGCTATTTATATCAGCGAACGGTTTTTCCTGAACCTCCTGGCTGAAAAGAACTTTCTAAAATCGTTGAAGATGGTGCAACGCCAGATATGGTTCTTGATAGCAACGTGTTTGTTGACCCTGGCTACGCCCTATGGGATTGCTTATCTCCCTTACATCTGGAACGCGGTCACCCTGGATCGCACGCGCTTTATTCTCGAATGGCGCCCCCTGTGGGCCATAAGCTGGTCTTACGTGGTGGCGTGGTTTTTTTCAGTCGTTTTGGTCCTCTATGGCCTGACTCAAAATAAACTGAGAGAGATGCCGGGGCTCCTGATAATCGCGGCAACCGCCTGGGTCTCCTTATGGCATTTTCGGCATTTATCGATATTTGCGGTCGCCTGGACGTGCTACACTCCAGTCTATATAGAAAAAACTACTCTTGGCGACTTAATCAATAAGGTTTGCAAGCAAAACTCCAGGTTGGTGACTGCTATTTTTGTTATTATCGGGTTATCGGGAACGCTCTATGCGGTGCAGCACCATTTCTGGCAGCTCGACATCCCTACCAAGGCAGAGAAAGGGAAGGTGCTCGTCTATCCTGCGGGAGCCGTCAGATATCTCAGAGAGAACAAATTTGCCGGGAACCTCATGGTTCCTTTTGTGGCCGGGTCTTACGTCTCCTGGAAACTATATCCGGAAGTCAAGGTAAGCATGGATAGCCGGTATGAGGTGGCCTATCCGGTTCCAGCCGTGAGAGAAAACGTAGGGTTTTATAATGCTAAAGAAGGTTGGCAGGAGACTCTAACCAAATATCGGACCGACGCCATCCTAGTCCCCCTCCGGAGCAAGCTCAATGAAATCATGGGCAATAACTATGTTTGGACCAGCAACGGCAACTCATCGAGTTGGACCCGCGTCTATCAGGATCACGGCTATTCCCTGTACCTGCGGTCAGACCTGGCAAAAAGATTCCCGATCCTAGATATGCGGGGGAAACCAATCGCCGCTCACTTCCCTTAAGGCAAAACCCAAGGTTTGGTATGATTGATCAGCCGCCCCAGTCTCTCCCTTTGCCGCCATCGGCTTTAGTAGATGAAGAATCCTCTGGAATTAACCAGTGGATTGGCCCTGCGCTTATCGCCCTCGTATTTCTGATACTGACCTTTTGGACATGGCGGAAGTGGCCGGACCTTCTGAAAGACTTCGGGCGGGAACTTTATCTGCCATGGCAGATCGATTCCGGTAAAGTACTCTATAAAGATCTTGCATATCGCCATGGGCCTCTGGCGCCATACCTGAATGCTCTCTGGTTCCGTATCTTTGGAGTTTCCTTTACTACTTTAGTTTATTGCAACCTGGCAATTATTATTGCGTTATGTAGCATTATATTCTCCCTAATTAAGCGGGCATGCGACAGAACAACAGCCGTAATGGCGTGTATTGTTTTTTTATGCACTGCGGCCTTTCCCCAATTTATTAAAACTGGGAGTTTTAATTTTGTGTGCCCCTATGATCACTCAGTAACCCATGCTATCTTATTTTCGTTTATAGTGATTTATTGTTTATCGTCTTATTTACGCACGCCTCGCCATGTAATGCTGGTTTTTGCCGGTTGCGCCTGCGGCCTTGTTTTTCTTACCAAGGCGGAGATTTTTGGACCACTGGCTGTTACCGCGTTCGTGGGCCTGCTGCTGATTATCCATAGGAATAAGCTTACTGGCTGGAACCCTTATAAGATATTTTTGATATTCATCGCTTCAATGACCATTCCCATTGCCTTATTTCTGGCCTATTTTTCTTCGGAAATGCCATTCAGTCAAGCTGTGAAAGGGATTTTAGGGGATTGGGCTTTTATGTACAACACACATATCACCAATATTTATTTTTTCAAGAATAGCATGGGAACTGACCGGCCTATCCATAATATCGCTCTTATGTTTTTCTCAATGATTATATTATCTATTTTAACATGGCTGGCATTAATATTAGACAGATTTAGACTTAAGAAGCATTACAACAATTTGATATTGGGTATTTTTATATTATGTTGTCTATTACAGATCATACCATATAACAGAATGACATTTATTATATTAGACTTTTTTTTGTTATTTGTAGTGTATCGTCCTATATTATTAATTACTATTATATCTTTAATCATTCTTGTGCACTTAATTTATAAGAAAAAAAAATATATCGCAGTTGAGAAGGTGGCTCCATTTATTTTGTTGAATGTCTTTGGTATGTTGATGCTAGGGAAAATAATATTAAATTGCAGATTTTATAATTATGGGTTTGCGTTGGCAATGACTGCGATGCTCATAGATGTTGCTTTTTTTGTATGGCTGATACCTTTGCTATTACGCAAAGAGTATGCCAGGGGAAATTTATTCCGCAAACTGGCGATATTAGGTTGTTCGCTAATCTCGATCTATGCATTAATAATGTCTAATTATTATTATAGCAACAAAGATTATTGGGTCGGTCAAGGTGCAGACGCTTTTCTAACATTTGGCCCTGGCTATGAACCAAAAGGTTGGGCAGTCAATATGGTGATTGAGCGTATTAAAGAGACTATTTCCCCTAATGACAATTTTACTCCAATCCCGGAGGGATTGATCATCAATTACCTGATGCGCCGCCCTTCCCCTTTCAATCTTGATAATATCACTCCAGGAGAATTGACCTCATTTGGTGAAGCCGCCATCCTCGATTCACTCATAAAAGCTCATCCAAAATTTATACTACTGATCCATAGGGAAAGTAAAGAATTCGGGGTAGGTTTTTTTGGTTCCGATATACGTAACGGAAAGATGATAATGGACTGGATTAAAAGTCATTATACGCCCGTTTGGCAAATTTTAAATGAACCATTCAAAGATGATAGGTTTGGGATGAAAATGTTAAAAAGGATTAAGTGATAAGTCGCTATTGATATTAATTAAATCTTCCCTTATTGTGTGGAGTCCAATATATGGTTAATATGGGATCGGTGATAAATCAGTATCAAAATCGAGCTGAAGCTGTTCGGCATTCTTTCCAACAAAGCCGCATGGCTCATTGGGACGCAATGGCGAGAAAAATGGACCGGTGGACCGGGTGGGGGGAATATTATCATCACCGGCTCCAGGAGATTTATCAGTTCCTGATTGTTCCAGGACAGCGAGTCCTGGAGATTGGCTGCGGAAAGGGAGACCTTTTGGCCGCGGTAAAGCCCAGCATTGGAGTAGGAGTCGATTTTTCCGGGGAGATGCTAACCCGCGCCAGGCAGCGTCATCCCGATTTGCGCTTTATTCACGCCGACGCTCAAGATATTCACTTGGAGGAAGAGTTTGACATCGTCATTCTGTCCGACGTGGTGAACGATCTGTGGGACGTGCAGGCGACCTTCGAAATGATTGCCACTCTGTCGCACTCTTTCGCTCGAGTAATTATTAATTCCTACAGCAGATTATGGGAATTACCCCTGACTTTAGCGTCCAAATGCAGGCTGGCGACGGCCAGGCTCGATCAGAACTGGCTGACTGTTGAAGATCTCGCCGGGTTATTAAACCTGGCCAATTTTGAGGTAATCAGGCGCTGGGAAGAGATTCTCTGGCCTTTGGCGACCCCGGTTCTGGCTTCTCTGGCAAATCGCGGTCTGGTCAAGCTATGGCCCTTTAAAATATTTGCCCTTACCAACTTTATTATTGCCCGCCCCGATCCAGCCCACAAGATGGCGGCTAAAGAGCCCCTGGTTTCAGTTATTGTCGCGGCGCGCAACGAGGCAGGCAATATCCCCCAGATATTTGACCGAACCCCGGAAATGGGGGCGGGAACTGAACTGGTATTGGTGGAGGGCCATTCCCGGGACAACACTTTTAGTGCAATCGAAGAAGCCATAGCCAATCATCCCGAGCGGCGTTGCCAGTTATTTCGGCAAACAGGGGTGGGTAAGGGGGACGCAGTGCGTCTGGGGTTTTCCCAGGCAAACGGCGATATCCTGATGATCCTTGATGCGGACTTGACTGTACCCCCGGAAGATTTACCTCGTTTTTTTGCCACCCTGGTTTCAGGAAAGGCCGAATTCGTTAATGGCGTCCGGCTAGTTTACCCTATGCAAGAAAAAGCCATGCGTTTCATTAATCTTTTAGGCAATAAATTCTTTAGCCTGGCTTTTTCCTACCTACTGGGGCAGCCGATTAAAGATACTTTATGCGGAACTAAGGCGCTTTGGAAGTCGGAATATAGGCAAATCGAAGCCAACCGGGTTTATTTTGGCGACTTTGACCCCTTTGGCGATTTTGATTTGCTATTTGGGGCTGCCAAACTGAATCTCAAGATCCTGGATTTACCCATCCGCTATCGGGAGCGTACTTATGGAGAAACTAACATCAAGCGCTGGAGTCATGGCTGGCTGCTCTTAAAGATGGTGATGTTCGCTGCCAGGCGCATTAAGTTTGTGTGATTAGGAAGGTGAATAGTGCTGAGAGCCAAGGGTCTGAGCCGTTGCTCAATGCTATATTTTCATATTTATCCACCCTGCTTTGACCTGCTAATATGCACACCACAGCTTTCTCTCAGGGACTGCGCCGTTCTCTTGGAAAATTTCAAAAATTTTCCGTAAAGTTAATATTGACCAGGGGGCGTAGGAGCCAAGGCTGCTGCATAATCTGCAATACTTATTTTCCACAAAGGGAAGTCGGTAAACTTCTATCGGAAATTCCCTGAACTGGACCATGGGACCTTACCTCTCCCCGATGCCAGGATTCAGCTTCAAGAACAGAAACTTTGGGGAATTTTTTCCGGGCACAGAGGTCCGAAGAACCGTGAAAGAGGGCAGCTTCGATGCAAGGCAATGATATATCATGATTTATGGTCATTTAAAGACGCGATACAATGGCGTCTTATACGGACAGGAAACCGAATCTTCACATCTTATAGTGATCAATCTAATAATTGTTTGGATAATAATATGAAAGCAAGAAGGAAAGTAATATTGGCTTGCGTTTTAGTAACGCTGGGTTTTGGCTTGCTGTTTAGTTTATACGGTTACGATAGGACGTGGAGGCTATGGAATATCCCCACAATGTCTCCGCATTTTGCTGATCTTCGCGCTATTACCGGCGGCGCAGAATCATACGCACAAGGGTTCGATCCAATGATTGAGAACCCTGGAGACCCTTGGCAAAGAAGACTAAATTATCCCAGAGTTTGGCAAAACTTATATTTAATTGGTGTTAATCAAAGTCATACAACATACATAGGAATTAGCTTAATCTTCTTATTTTTGGCTAGTATCTGCTTATTATTACCACATGCCAGCAATATAATGATCGTGCTTGTTATGGCAGCTGTTTTGTCTCCAGCCACTTTATTGGGTGTCGAGCGGGGTAATATTGATTTATTAATGTTTTTTCTTGTCACTATATCAGTTGTAGCAATTAAAAGGTGGCACCTATTATCTGCCTCAGCTGTCTTGCTTGGGTTCGTCTTGAAACTATATCCTATTTTTGGGGGTGCGATTTTACTTAGAACAACCCGCTCAATGTTTTTGAGATATGTTTTAATTTTCGTTGCCTTTATCGCTATTTATATATTTCTAACTTATTCGGATATTTCATTGATTAGAGCTGCAACACCAAGAGACATAAGCCTGTCTTATGGATTAAATGTATTTTGGATGAAGGCAATGAAGTTCAATCAAACGTTAGGATCGTATGCAAGGGTTTTATCCTACCTAATAGTTTTGTTGGCGTTATGGTTCGCGTTTACTTCCTTGCTCCGCGGTGACTTTCTACCAGAAAGTCACCACGGAGCAGAGTATCTCGATGCATTTAGAGCGGGAACTGCAATTTATTTGGGAACATTCCTGCTGGGCAATAACTTTGATTACAGACTCATGTTCCTCATACTCACCATCCCTCAGCTGGTCCTATGGATAAAATGTTACATTCGCGATATTTCATTGGGTTCTATGGTCATTGTGTCATTCATATTTATATCGCAATGGTATCTACTGATAAACAAAATTACGCATCATCTGCCGCATGGCGGTTATGTAAGTTTTGTATTGGATGAACTATCTAGCTGGGGCGTTTTTGTTGGTCTGCTCTACCTGTTCTTTTGGTCAATGCCTGATTGGGTAAAGAGGTACGCTCAGAAAAAGTATTTTCTAACAAGGGGCTCCACTTGACCGCCACTTCGGTGCGCTGTATAAACGGCTGCCTGTAGGATTCGCGTCCCGGAAGGTGAATCCGGGGTGGCATTTCTACGCCCCTAAGTCAGAATGAAATCATCGAACAAGGCGGTGGACATGTACGGTGAACTCGGATAAGAAGATTTTACGATAGGCCGAGATAGAATAGGCGAATTCTATATATGGTAACTCTGCGCCCCATTCCCAGGGCCGTTATCTTTGATGTGGACGGCACCCTTTACGATCAAAGGAAGCTACGTCTCCGTATGGTGAGGGGGATGTTCGCCTGCGTCCTCCGGCAATCGAGCCGCCTTGCCGAATTGAGGGTCCTTTGGCTCTTCCGGGGAATGCGGGAAAGACATGCTGCAGCGGCTCTCTCCGATCTGCAAAGTCGGCAGTATGTATGGGCCAACCAGGCCGCGGGAGTATCCCCGGAGAAGGTCCGGGAAGTGGTCAAGGATTGGATGTTTATAAGGCCCCTCGCCTATAATATTTTGACTACGGTATCCATGGCTGACGTATAATCTCAGGTTATCTTGGAGCGATCCGCTGTTATTAAATTCTTGGGGGTAATGAATATGGCAAAGTGTGCACTCGTATTAACCTCTATCTTTGACACGAATATTTTAGATAGTTATTGGCAAAATATTTATAAGTATGGTTATATCGACTCAGTCACGGTATTTTTCATCCCAGATAGGAAGACGCCGCAAAATGTTTACGATAAATGCAAGGAATGGAGCAAGAAAGGAATGCCTGTATCATGTCCGACTATTTATGAACAAGAGGCATTTCTTTCAAAAATTGGCTTTAATCCAATTTTAATCCCTTATGATTCTGATAACCGGCGCAATGTTGGATATCTCATGGCTATGGAATCTGGGGTCGACTTTGTAGTATCCATTGATGACGATAATTTTTGTATAGATCACGAAGATTTCTTCGCCGAACATTCAATTGTATGTAAAGGTACCATTAAAGCCGAGATGGTACATTCAAACACGGGGTGGTATAATATTTGCCAGTTGCTCGAATTCGACCAACCAGGGACAACCTATCCGCGAGGGTTCCCTTATTATGCCAGGCATCTGCCTGAGGAAATTCAGCAGCAAATCTCGCCGGCATCGATCCACATCAATGCCGGTCTCTGGTTGCAAGATCCGGATGTTGATGGCATCAGCTGGCTGGTCAAACCTATGCGGTCAAAGTCATTTACTGGCAGGTCAGTCGTTTTGGATAGAAATACCTGGACGCCGGTGAATTCCCAAAATACTGCCCTAAAAGTCGAGGCTATTGCCGCATATTATTTCATACGGATGCGATATCCGTTGCTGGGAGGGCTTATTATTGACCGCTATGGAGACATTTTTTCAGGATATTTTTGCCAAGCCTGTATGCGGCACCTGGGGGGGTCTTTACGGGTAGGTTCCCCGGTCGCCGATCATCGTCGCAACAGCCATAATTATCTGGCGGATGCCATGTGGGAGATGGCTTGCATAGTTGTGCTTGAAGAATTTTTAGTCTGGCTTACCCAAGAGGCAAAGCTATCGGGAAATTCTTATGTGGAGGCTTATACGTCTTTGAGTTACCTGATAGAGGATGTAGTGGAGAAGTTTACGGGCAAATTATGGAATGATGCAACTCGGGCTTATTTCCATCAGGTTGCTTATTGCATGCGGGAATGGGCCGGAACGTGTAAACGCTTAACAAGTTAAATATTGCATAACAGAGAGAGGACAGAAGATGCAAGCATGCCTGGCACTTATTGCAACTGTTCTGTTTAATATGGTAGCCCACATTTTTATGAAATTTAGTGCTCTGCGGGATGCTCTAATTCCTTACTTTTTTTTAGGAATTATATTCTTTGGTTTTTCGGTTTTTTTCTATAGATTCAGTCTTAAGTTTTTTCCCCTTAATAAGGCCTTCCTCATTTTGAACGGTTCTAGTTATGTTTTGATCGGCATCATCTCGCTGTTCCTGTTTAACGAAAAATTCTCTGCTAAGCTCTTAATCAGCTATGGTTTAGTAGTCGGCGGACTGCTTTTATCCCTGTAAAGTGAGATAACCAAAATGAAAAAAGTTGGCATTTCGATGCCGGTAGCCAATGAAGAATTAACCATAAACACCTTTTTGGAAGCTCTCCTCAATGAAATTTCTAAGCTCAATTATTCTTTGTTTGTTTATGTAGTTATGGACAACTTCTCTAAGGACAGAACATTTGATATTGTCAAACGGGTCGCTGACAAAGACCCCAGGGTGAGTCTCGTTTTTTTTAAAGAATCGACCGGCGTGGTAAGCTGCTACTTGAAAGGGTTTAAAGAGGCTTTGGCTGATAATTGTGATTTTATTATTGAGATGGATAGTGGTGGCAGCCACCCGCCGGTGAGAATTAGTGAAATGTTAGAAAGCCTGGATGAACAAGGATTTGACGTTGCATTTATGAGCAGATTCATGTCAGGTTCAGGCATTGAAAATTTTCCTTTTTATCGTAGAGTTATTAGCCAGGGCGGAACAATCTTGGCAAACCTGTGGTTGGGGACCAAGTATAGTGACGCTACCAGCGGCTTTGAAGGCTTCCGCCAAGAGGTTCTTAATTCTATGAATTTAGACGCCTTTATCTCCACCGGTGGAATATATCAGACAGAAATGAAATACTATTGTTATGCCGGGAAATTTAAAATCAAAGAGATCCCTTTTGTTTATATCGGCACAACTACCGCATTTAAAAGTAAATGGATCTGGATCGCCCTCAAGACTTTATACAGAATAAAAAACAATTCCATGAACGTTCTAAGAAGAAATTTATAACGTTCTCAACGGGTCTTGAACAACTGCAAGAATAATTTGCTGCCTTCAGCAGATATATCAACTTCAGAGGATGGCACAGCCCATGAAGATCGCGTTGGTATGCGGTGCAGGTGGCGGCTCGGGGGTGCTGCTGGGGCTGCCTTTCTTGTGCCGGATCATCGGAGTCGCCCTGGTGCCGGCCGGGTTGCTCATCCTCTATTATTGGCGCCGGCCTCTGCGCTGGGTAATCCTGGGCGCGGCGGTGGTCATGGTTCCCTGGATACTCTGGACGCTGCCGGGCCTGGGGGCTTGGCACCACGACCCCGTAACCGGTTACTATACCGATTATTTAGGTTGGTGGGGCAGCACCGGGCCGGCGCTGTTGGGGAAGGTGGCTGCCGGCAATCTGGTCTTTATCATCTGGTCTATCGCCAAGCTCTCCCTGGAAGGGCTGAACCAGTGGCTGACCCACGTGGCGCTCTGGCCTATCGTGGCAACCTTCCTGGGCCTGATTTCCCTGGTAGGCGTCCTTGGCCGGTTGGGCCGGGGGCAGGTCCTTCCCTTCTATCTCCTCTTTTTTTTAATGGTGGTCCTGTTGTGGCCGTGGTCGCCCTTTCGTCTTCTGGTACCCGTATTGCCCTTCGTCATTGCTTATCTGCTGGCCGGTATGCTGACCTTGTCCGGCAAACTTCCCGAGAAACTGTGGTTTCGCAGCCTGGCGGCGGGGGTGGTCTCTATCCTGGTCCTGGCCAATCTGACCTTGCTTTATCAGGACCGGGTCCTTTCCCGGCGGACCGGCTACCCTTATGACGGATTACCCTCCCATCCCGCCTCCTGGCCGCAATACCAAGACCTGTTTCACTGGCTAAAGGCCAACAGCAAGCCCGGGGACGTCCTGGCTGCCTGGGAAGACCCCATGCTCTACCTCTATACCGGGCGCATCTCCATACGGACCTTCGAGGCCACCCCGGCGCCCCGCTCGCTTTATGGCGAGGCGGCTCCATCCTTGGGAACGGTGGCGGACCTGGGGCGCACCCTGAGAACCTACCAGGTCAGGTATGTGGTGAAAATGCCCGTGGATACCCAAGTGGCAAAGGAAGTTAACCGGGTTCTAGATGGCTTGCAGCAGCAATACCCCGACTGGGTGAAGACGGTGTGGGTGGGCCAGGACCGGCGCTTTGCGGTCCTGGCTCTGGGTCAGGAAAAGTGAGGCTCGGAAAAACCCGAAACCCGCTTTTGTAAGGACTTGGTGGGCAGTGCCCACCCTACATTAACCAGGAAAAAAAAGTTATGTTTCTGGTTCAACAATCGTGGAAAGCGTCCCCAACTACCGATTTTGGATAGATAAAGCAAAGATGCCGCATAATCTCGGCTAAGAACCCGAGAGGAGGGTATCTTTTCGCTCCTCTTCAATTATCTGGATGAGGAACAATACATGAGTTGGTTAAATAGAGAACGCCTCACGGTTTATCCGCCGATAATCGTGGCTCTGTATATTATTTTGGGAGCTTACTTACTCATTATTCCAGGACTGAGAGGAGGCAAGGCTATCGACTTTATGGGCAAGCCGCTGGGGGCCGATTTTTCCGACTATTGGTCTGCATCGTCGCTAGCCCTCGCGGGCGACCCCATGGCTGTTTATGATTTTTCCCGGCTGATCGCTACTCAGGAGGCGGTAACTGGGGTAAAGTTCCCTTTGTTTTTTAGCTACCCCCCCATATTCTTACTAATGGTCCTGCCTCTGGCTCTCTTGCCCTACCTCGCCTCCCTTGCTGCCTGGCTGGCCGTTACCCTGAGCATTTATCTGCTGGTCATCCGGCGCATAGCCCCTCACCCGCTTGCCACATGGTTGGCCCTGGCATTTCCGGGCACCTTCCAGAACTTCATTCAAGGCCAAAATGGCTTCCTTTCTGCGGCCTTGCTGGGCGGAGGTTTGCTCATCTTAGACCGCTTTCCGTTGACAGGAGGGATGCTCCTTGGCGCGCTCAGTTATAAACCCCACCTCGCGGTCCTCATCCCGGTGGCTCTGCTGGCTGGACGGTACTGGCGCGCCCTGGCCGGAGTGATAATTTCTGCCGGGTCTTTGGCCTTGCTCAGCGCTCTGATCTTTGGTCTGGGAACCTGGAAAGCCTGCTACCAAAGCATCCCTTTCACGGCGGAGCTTCTTAACTCTGGTAGCGTGCCCTGGTTTAAAATGCCCACAATTTATGCCGCGATCAGACTAGCTGGGGGCGGTCTTTTAATAGCCCAGGTCTTGCAAGGAATAGCCATGTTATCATCTATAATAATGGTGAGCTGGACTTGGCTGCGGATCTCCTCCCCCGCTTCCCGGGCGGTAGTGCTAACGCTGGCGATACTCTTATGCACACCCTATGCCTTTGATTATGACCTGGCGATGCTGGCTCTACCGCTTGCCTGGCTGGGATGGGAAGCGCATGTCAAAGGTTGGATAATGCGAGGAGAGAAAGTTCTTTTGCTTATTGGTTGGCTTATGCCCATTATTGCTCCAATTATAGCAAAGGCGACAAATTTACAATTCGGACCTATTATTTTGATAGCACTCATTGTCCTCGCATTTAAGCGGAGCAAATTGGGCAATCTATCAGCACCACTTCTAAAGCCCCATGATTAATTTTAAATAGTATGAACTCAAAATACTGATCGCGGTTGGCCCCTGGGGATGTCACTTTAAACCTTCAAGTGTAATAAAAGGTTAAGCATTTTGGCATCCTGCTAAAATGATAGTTCTGCTATTAAACCATTTCCCAGTTAAGAGCTTTCCCGTTTTCATGGGTTCTTGAAAGCACGTGGCAGTGGCCTTTTCCAATTGGTTATCAATGACGACAAGTAATTTAGCTCTTCCACCCTATTTTCCTTTTCCCCCAGCCCGAAAATGAATAGGATTTTAAGGAATTGGTGGGCAGTGCCCACCCTACACTTGCCCAGTCTGCAGGGATAGGGAATCGGTGCGCCCGGGCGCACCCTACACGGCCCCCCTGCAGAGGCACCCCCCCTTCTCCATCAGTCTTTTCCGCATTCCCCTGGCAACAATTCATGTTTATCGAAGGCCAATACCAGGGAAACCCCGATTTATCTTTTTCCGGCTCTGCTCCATATTAACATCCAGCAGCAAGAAGCACCGGTAAAACCATCAGAAAAGGAGGGACTGATCAAACATTTCGCTAACGGAACTCGAGGCTAGAAACCGGAATCGAATTCGCCCTGCTAACCTTTCAGCCACTGCGAGACACCAAGAAGGAGGGAACTGTGGAAAAGCTCGGAAACCTCTGCAAGGACGAATCCGGTGCCGCCGCCGTGGAGTACGCCCTGCTGTTGGCATTCATCGCGCTGGTGATCATTGCCGCGGTGGCCACCCTGGGGGCAAAGGTGACTGCTTTGTACCAGATGGCCGTCAACAGCTTCCCAGGCGTATAACTTGGACCTTCAAGAAATAATCCCTTCGACCCCAAAAAAACCAAAAAGGAGAGAATCATGAAAAAGCTCGTAAACTTCTTCAAGGACGAATCCGGCGCCTCGGCCGTGGAATATGGCCTGCTGGTGGCCCTGATCGCGGTGGTGATCATCGGTGCCGTGACCCTGCTGGGCACAAACCTGAAGACTACGTTCACCAACGTCGCCGCACAAATTAGTGGGAGTTAACCTAGCCCTCTAGGGGTCTAAACACTGTAAAAGGGGCTGCTCAGGGAGAGGCGCTTTGGCGGCCGCCCTGAGCAGCAGGTTAAAAAAAGCCGTTACCCTGATCGGCGCCTGAAGCCGGTTGGGCCCATAGTCAACTGAGGGGGGCCCTGAGGCCCCCCAATTCTTGCAGGAGAAGGAATTGGTGGGCGGTGCCCACCCTACAGGCACCTTAACCATGAACAGCGGGTGAACGATATGGCAAACTTACCCAAGGGAATGAGTTATATGGCCGTCGCGGTGGTGGTCGGTCTGTTGGCCACCTTTGGCATTCATCGTTACGTGGTCAATAAGACCCGGGTCGTCCAGGCTCCCACCGGGATGGTGGCGGTAGCCACCGACGACATCGCCCCTGGCACCGCCATAACCGGCGGTTCCCTCAAGCTGGTCTCCTGGCCCCAGGAGCTGATTCCGCCCCAGTGCGCCTCGGCCCTAAGCCAGGTGGAGGGCCGGGTGGTCACCTTTCCCATTTCCAAAGGGGAGCCGATCCTGCTCAGCAAGCTGGCCCCGGTGGGAGCCACCGCGGGCTTGAGCAGCCTGCTGGTCGAGAGCAAGAGGGCTCTGACGGTCCGGGTCGATGACGTCACCGGAGTCGCCGGCTTCCTCCATCCCCGGGACCGGGTGGACGTCCTGGCGGATATGAAGATCAAAGACGGTGAAAACTATTCCAAGGTCATTCTGCAAGACATCATGGTCCTGAGCATCGGCCAGATCTGGCAGCAAACGGGAGATGATAAACCCACGGTGGTGAATGCCGTCACCCTGGAATTGACCCCGGAGCAGGCCGAGATCATGAATCTGGCCAGCAACGAAGGGAAGATTCGTCTGGCCCTGCGAAACAGCGGCAATGAGGCCACTGTAGAAACCCCCGGGGTGGCCATCTCGAATCTGTTCGGCGGCGTGATGAAACCGGCGCCGGGGCCTCCGCCCCAGAAGGAGGCGAATGCGGAGAAGAGCGTGGACGTGATCAAGGGGTTAAAGCGCAGCAAGATCACCCTCTAACCTGGATGCAGTCAAGTGCGGCAATGAAGGAATTGGTGGGAAGCGCCTACCCTACAACTGTTTTCTGTTTGCTGTTTTCTGTGGTTGTTGAGGGGCCTTTGACGTTGATTTTGGTTTTCACCGGAAACAGAAAACCGAAAACCCCTTTTATCAGGAATTGGTGGGCAGTGCCCGCCTTCATGGCTAAGCGCGCTGGCCGACGCCACGGGAGTAACCGGTGAAGTCTGATAGCATGACCATTGCATTGCTGTTCGGGGACGGAGTCCGGCATCCGGAAATCCAGGAGGCTGTGGAAAGTCTTCCCCAACTGCATTTGTTGGATCAGACTTCCGACCCGGAGCATTATTGCAGACAGCTCAACGGCAGTGGTAGACCGGATGTGGTGCTGGTGGAGATGGATGGGGAGAGGCAAGTGCCGCCTTGGCTGGAGCGCCTGCCCCAGGAGATGCCGCAGACCGCGGTGTTGTTGTGTTCCAATACCCTGGACCCAGAATTCCTGATCCGCCTCATGCAGGTGGGAATCAGGGAGTTTCTGCCACTGCCCCTGGCCCCCGACGATCTGGAAGCCGCGATCAGCCGGGTGTGGCAAGCCAAAAAGCGGCAAATTCCCGAGGATCGCAGCCTGGGCAAGGTGATCGTAGTCACCGGGCACAAGGGAGGGGCGGGGTCCACCACGGTGGCCGTCAACCTGGCGGTGGCCATGGCCCAGCTTACTCCTGACCCTCTGGCCCTGGTGGACCTGGGCCGGCCCTTCCCGGACGTGGCTAATTTCCTGGATTTGGAGCCCTCCTATACTATTCTGGATCTGTGTCAGAATCTAAATGAACTCGATCAGTCATTCATCCAGCGAACGATGCAGCCTTTTGGAGATAACCTGTTTGTGCTCCATGGTTGTCCAGATTTTCGGGAGCAGGGAAACCTGGAGATCGAGTCCCTGGGGAAAATCTTCCCGGCCTTGCGCCAACTTTACAGATACACCATAGTCGACCTGAGTCACTGGGTGGATGAGTTCCTTCTTCGGGTGATCCAGGAGGCCGACCTGGTGTTGATGCTCACCAGTCTCACCGTTCCGGATTTGCGCAACTTGAAGCAGTTGTGGCCGACGCTCCTGGAAGATCAGCGGGAGCTGCGAAAAATCAAGCTGGTGATCAACCGTTTTGATCGGAGCAACGGTTTGGAGCTGCGGGACGTGGAACAGGTAGTGAAGCAGCAGGTATTCGCCACCCTGGCCAGCGATTCCCAGTTAATGATGGAGGCCTTGAACCGGGGAGCGCCTTTAGGGGTCATCGGGCCGCGCTCCAAGCTATGGCGCGACCTGAGGTCCCTGGCCGAGAAGGTGAATCTGGAGATGCCGGCGGAGATGGAGCAAACCGCGGTGAGCTCCGTCGCCGAGCCCAAGCGCAAGTTCTGGTTGTTTTAGATCGATTTTGGAAAGATAAGCCAAAGGATGTGGCATAATCTCGCGTGAGAACCTAACCCGTGGGAGTGGGCAATGTCGGACAAAGATAGCAATCGGGAAATCCAGGCTAGGAAAGTCACCATCAGACTGGTGGACGGCTCTTTGGTGAGGGGCAAGATCAACCTGCATAAACATACAGGTGAGGGCATAATCCAACGGCCGAGTGAGATGTTCACCAAGCATCAAGACCCTTTTGTGGTGGTTTTCGAGGCTACCTTTGAAGGCGTTTCCGACCGGGTGGTGTTCATCAACAAGCGCAATATCCTTTTTGTCTCGCCGGATGATTAGGCCAGAACTAACTGCGGTGGCCCGAGCTGCATAATCTCCGTTTAGTGGAGGTGAATCTGCATGAGTTGGCTGGGTTACAAGAGGGAAAACAGGGGTCTGGGGACGGCTAAGCCGAAGGGGCTGAGTGCGGTTTCGCCGCTGCCGGTTAAGGAAGATCGAGCTTCACAGGCGGGGCCCCTCTCCAAGAAGGATGAGGTTCGGGAAACCCGGCTTTACCAGGTAAAGAAGCGGATTCACCACCTGCTGTTGGAGCGTCTGGACCTGAGCGCCCTGGAGGAATTGGAGGAAAACATTCGGGCCCGGGAGATCCGGCAAGCCCTGGGGACTCTTTTGGAGGAGGAGGAAGAGCCCCTAAACCTGGCGGAAAAGACCCGCTTGAACCTGGAACTGGAATTCGAGATTCTGGGTCTGGGTCCCCTGGAACCTCTGTTGTCCGACCCGACCATTTCGGATATCCTGGTGAACCGCTACAATCAGGTGTACGTCGAAAGGCGCGGCCTTCTGGAACTGACGGATATCCGGTTCCAGGACAATGAGCACCTCCTGAAAATCATCAATAAGATCGTCAGTAACGTGGGGCGCCGCATCGATGAGTCCGTCCCCATGGTGGATGCCCGGTTGCCCGATGGCTCCCGGGTCAACGCCATCATCCCGCCCCTGGCCCTGGACGGGCCCATGCTATGTATCCGGCGGTTTTCCGTGATGCGCCCCACCCTGGAGGACCTGGTAGAGAAAGGCAGCCTCACCGCGGAAATCGGGGAGGTCCTGAAGGCCGTGGCGGTGGCCAAATTGAACGTCCTCATCTCCGGCGGCACCGGGGCCGGCAAGACCACCTTGTTGAATATCCTTTCCGGCTTCATCCCGGTCAATGAGCGCATCCTCACCATAGAAGACTCTGCCGAACTTCAGTTGCAGCAGGAACACGTGTGCCGCCTGGAGTCCCGTCCGCCTAACGTGGAGGGCAGAGGGGAGATTACCACACGGGACCTGGTGCGCAACAGCCTGCGGATGCGGCCGGATCGGATAATAGTCGGCGAGGTGCGGGGCCCCGAGGTTATCGACATGCTCCAGGCCATGAACACCGGCCACGAGGGGTCCATGACCACCATTCACGCCAACACTTCCCGAGATGCCCTGCTGCGGCTGGAGACCATGATTTCCCTCTCGGGCATTACCATCCAGGAAACGGCTATGCGCCAGATGATCTCTTCCTCCATCAACGTGATCCTCCAGTTGGTGCGCCACAGCGACGGCTGCCGCCGCATGGCATCCTTCTCGGAAATCACCGGGATGGAGGGCGGAGTGATCAGCATGCAAGATATCTTCGTCTTCGAACGCCACGGCATGGACCTGGATGGGATGATTACGGGGCGGTATGTGGCCACCGGAGTGCGTCCCCGCTTCGCCGAACGTTGCAGGATCTACGGGGCGCCGCTCATGGAGGACATCTTCAATCCACCCGATCGGGGGCAGGTTTAAAGACATGACGACTCCAACGGGAGAAAGGCGATGGATCGTTTGAGCCATTTGAACATGGGCGGCATGGATTTCACGTACGCCCTGGGACTCCTGGGGGTCTTTGTGACGGCCTGTCTGCTGACCACTGTCATCTATCAGATGGTGATGGAGCCTTACCTGAGGCGGACTCAACTCCAGAAGCGGATGCGCAGGCAGAAGCGGGATGAGGAGTTCCGGGCCAGGATTTTCAAAACCTACCAGGAATCCCTGAACCGGAATAGTCCGGTGACTTCATGGATGGGGCGGCTGGCGGGCTGGGGCAGGGTGGACAACCTGGAGCGCCAGCTCATGCAGGCGGATCTCTATCTCCCCCCTGGGCTCTTTGTCCTGGTAGTGGCCCTCATGGGGGCCGTGGGCTTTCTCTTGGGGGGCAGGTTTCTGGGCGGTTACTGGATTTGGCTCGTGACAGCGGCCATGGGTTTTTTCCCCATCTTTATTCTGCGCTGGAAAAAGCGGCGCAAGACCGCACGATTCGAAAAGCAGATGCCGGAGGCCATGGAACTCCTGGCCCGATCCCTGCGGGCCGGCCACACCCTGCCGGCCACCATGGAGCTGGTGGCCCAGGAGATTCAGCCGCCTCTGGGGAAGGAGTTTCGCATTACCTATGAAGAGCAGCGTTTGGGGCTGAGCGTCTCCCAGGCGCTCCGCCGCATGGGTGAACGGGTGGCCAGCCAGGACCTGCGCTACTTCGTCACCGCGGTGCTGGTCCAAAACGAGACCGGGGGCAATCTAGCGGAGATTTTAGAAAGCATCGGCACCTTGATCCGGGAACGCATGAAATTGAAGGGCAAGGTTGAAGCCCTCACCGCTGAAGGTCGGTTTTCGGCGCTGGTCCTGATGGGCTTGCCCGTGATAACCTTCCTGGCCCTCTACCTCCTTAGTCGTGATTATGTGATGCTCTTGTTCACTGACCCCTTGGGCAAAAAGATGGTGGGTGCGGGGTTGGTCAGCGCGGCTATCGGGGCGTGGGTGATGAAAAAGATGATATCCATCAAGGTTTAGAGGAGGGGCTCATGGAAGAGTTCAATTGGCTCATCTGGGGCGCCTGTTTTCTCACCGGGACGTTATTCGTTTATGGTATCCTGCGTTACACCGGGAGCCGCCGGATGGTGCGGGACAGGTTCAGGAAGACCCCCGCCGCCCAGCCCATGTCCCTGCTTCAGGGAGGCGGCGGCAGCCTGAAGAAACGTTTCCTGGATTGGGTCTCCTCCTTCAGCAAGTATGCCATGGTTGGCAAGGAGGATACCTCTAAACTGCGGTTCTCCTTGATCCAGGCTGGCTACCGTCATCCCAAGAGTCTTGCCGTCTTTTTAGGGATCCGGGTCCTGGCCCCTTTCCTCCTGGCCTTGCCGTATCTCTTAGCCAATGTCCTGGACGGCGTGCTGGCTTCCGGCAATCTGATGGTTTGTTTGTTGCTGGCCGGGACCGGGTTCTATCTACCGCCCTTTATCCTAAAGGTCATGATTTCCCGGCGGCAGACGCGCCTCGACCAGAGCTTGCCGGACGTCCTGGATCTGCTCATTGTCTGCGTGGAAGGCGGACTGTCGTTGCAGGCCGCCCTCCACCGGGTATCCGATGAGGTCCGCAACATCTCCGTGGAAATGTTTCAGGAACTGAACCTCACCAACGCCGAGCTGCGCGCCGGGATTTCCCGGGAATTGGCGCTGAAGAACCTGGGGGAGCGCACCGGGGCCCAAACCATCAAGTCCCTGGTGGGCATCATGGTCCAATCGGAGAGGATGGGGACCAGCATTGCCCAGGCGCTGCGGGTCCATTCCAATTTTCTCCGGGTGCAGCGGGCCCAGAAAGGTGAAGAAAAGGCTGGCAAGTTGCCGGTGAAGATCATGATCCCCTTGCTCCTGTTCATTTTCCCCACGATCATGGTCATAGTCATAGGACCGGCGGTCATTATGACTATTCGTACTTTGAGCAATGGCCATTAGTGAGCGCTGAGAGGCCTGACGGGCCAGGAGAAACCGGTTAAATTGAAGGCAATGATCGCTGATTAGCCGCGGGATAAGGAAGATATTAGGTCCCCACCGTGGAGACCTTTTTTTTCGGGACTAGGCAGGTTACAATTTTCAAGGAAAAATTGCGTTTTTTGCAAGGGACCCATGACCATCAGAATCCTGCTAGCCGAAGACCACCAGAGCGTCCGCCAGGAATTGCGGGCCCTTCTGGACCAGGAACCGGACTTCCAGGTAGCGGCGGAAGTCGGCAGCGGGGAAGCGGCGCTAGGTTTGGCGAAAGAGGTTAATCCGGACGTGGTTATCCTGGACCTGGCCGGCGCCGATTTGCCTGCCCTGGAGGTGGTGCGGCGGATGGCGGCCGCCGCCCCCCAGGCCAAGGTGATCGGCCTGTCCCTGCACGGCGACCGCAGATTCGTAGCCGAGGTTCTGAAGGCCGGGGCCTTCGGCTACCTCCTCAAAGAGCGGGTCTTTGAGGAGTTGGCCGTGGCTATCCGGGCGGTCCAGGCCCGGAAAATTTTTCTCAGCCAAGGCATCCCCGACCTGGCCATTCAGGACTGTTTAAGCCTGGTGCAAGATAGTGAAGTCCGATTTCGCACGATCTTTGAGAAGTCTCCCCTGGGTATCGCCCTGTTGGACGAAAATTGGCGGATAGTAGCGAGCAATCCCGCCTTGCAGGAACTGCTGGGGTATGGTCCGGAGGAACTGCACCATCAAGTGTTCAGCGAATTCATCCTGGCCGGAGAGGCCAGCAGTTGCCAGGAGCTTTTCAAAGGGCTGGTTGACGGAGTTCGCCAAGCCTGTCAAGTAGAGGCTCACTATCGGCGGAAAAACGGCCAGTTGTCCTGGGGCCGCCTGTGGCTCTCGTTTTCCGCCACCGGCGAGGTGCCGCTGGTCATCGTCATGCTGGAAGATATCAGCGAGCAGAAACAAGCGGAAGCCGAGATTCGCGACTACCGGGGAAAGCTCCGCTCCATGGCCTTACAGTTATCCCTGGCTGAAGAACAGGAACGGCGGCGTCTGGCCACCGAGCTCCACGACCAGGTAGGGCAGATCCTGGCCCTGGCCCAAATCAAACTGGGAGCCTTCCGGGGAGCGGCCCCTGTCGGCTCGAGCGGGGCGATGGAGGAGATTCGCCAACTCATCGATCAGACTATCCGGTACACCAGATCCCTGACCTTCGAACTCAGCCCGCCCATCCTTTACGACTTGGGTTTTGAGGCCGCAGTGGAGTGGCTGGCGGAGCTGATCCAGGAGCGAAGCGGCGTTCGCCTGCAGGTGACCGCGGATCGAAACCCCAAGCCCTTGAATGATGATAGCCGGATTCTCCTCTTTCATCTGGTGCGCGAACTGCTGCTGAAGGTGGTCAAGGAGGGCAAGGCCAAGAATATCTTGGTTCTCATCAAGCGGAGCCTTGCCGAGGTGCAGGTAAGCATTGAAAATGACGGGGTCGGATGGGACCCGAGGGGCGGGTCGCCTCCGGTCTCTCCCAACGGTATGGGACTTTTCGGCATCCGGGAGCGTTTGCAGTATCTGGGCGGGCGTCTGGAGGTGGAATTTGAGGCGGGCCGTGGGAGCCGGTTGACCCTGGCGGTGCCGCTTGACTATTAGCCTCAAGGCCGGTAGGATGGGGCATGGCCATCAAAATTCTCATTGCCGACGATCATCAGATCCTCCGCCAGGGGCTGCGCACCTTGCTGGAGAAGGAACCGGACCTGGAGGTAGTGGCCGAAGCCGACAATGGCCGGAGCACGGTGCGGCTGGCCCGGGAGACCCAGCCCGAAGTGATCATTATGGATGTGGCCATGCCGGATCTGAACGGCATCGAAGCTACCCGGCAAATCATCTCCGAAATGCCCAAGGTGAAGGTGATCGCCCTTTCCATGTACGCCGACCGGCGTTTTGTGGCCAATATGCTCAAAGCCGGGGCCTCCGGCTATCTCCTGAAGGATTGCGCCAGTGAGGAGTTGGTGCGGGCCATTCGGGTAGTGCTGGCCCACAAGACCTTCCTCAGCCCGGGGGTCACCGACGTCGTGGTGAAGGATTATGTGCAGGCGCCGGCGGGCCAGGATACTTCGGTCTTCTCCGTTCTCAGCAACCGTGAGCGAGAGGTGCTGCAGTTGATGGCCGAAGGCAAGTCCACTAATCAAATTGCCGAATGCCTCCACGTGAGCGTCAAGACCGTGGAAACCCACCGGCAGCAAATGATGCAAAAACTCAAGATACACAGCGTGGCGGAACTCACCAAGTACGCTATCCGGGAGGGCCTCACCACTCTCTAACCTTCGCCCCCGCCTGGATACTGGCCCCTATTTCCTGGACAAGACCGCGCCCTTCGGATAATATTCAACAATCATAACCACCTGCTTATGGGGGGACCGGCGCCCACTGCCAGGTTCCTCCCCTAATCCCAGATCGAAGCTCCTCAAGGATTAATCTATGAAACGCACTCTTTTGCTCAACCCGCCGTCCTTCCAGGATTTTGACGGCGGCGCCGGTTCTCGCTACCAGGCGACCCGGGAGGTCACCTCCTTTTGGTATCCCACCTGGCTCTGTTACCCGGCCGGACTCATTCCCGAGAGCCGGGTAGTGGACGCCCCGCCGGAGAACCTGACAGTAGGCCAGGTGGCGTCCCTGGCCGGCGATTTCGAATTGGCGGTGCTCTTCACCACCAGCCCCTCTTTCCGGCACGATCTGGAAACGGTCAGCCGCCTCAAAGAGAAAAATCCGCAAATATTAGTAGGCCTGGTGGGGCCCCAGGTGAGCATCCTGGCCCAGGAATCGTTGGCCGCCGGCCCCCAGGTCGATTTCGTGGCCCGTCGGGAATTCGACTACGCGGTGGCGGAGATCGCCCAGGGACGTCCCTGGCAGGAAATTCAGGGGGTCAGCTACCGGCAGGGCGATGCCATTCATCACAACCCGGATCGGCCCTACCTCGAGGACCTGGACTCCCTGCCCATGGTCACCGAAATCTATCACAGGGATCTGAAGATGGAAAACTATCAGATTCCCTACCTGCGCTACCCGTACGTCTCCTTTTATACCGGCCGGGGTTGCCCGGGCCAGTGCGTTTACTGCCTCTGGCCCCAGACCTTCACCGGCCGGCGCTACCGGGTCAGGAGCGTGGCCAACGTGGTGGCGGAGGTCCGCCGCAGCCTGGAATTGTTTCCCCAGTCCGCGGAGATCTTTTTCGACGATGATACCTTCACCGCCAACGGCGAACGGGCCCGCAGTCTGGCCCGAGAATTCCGTGGGCTCAACCAGAAATTTCTCTGGTCCACCACCGCGCGGGTCACCACTTCCTACGAGACCCTGAAGGCCATGAAGGAAGGCGGGCTGCGGCTGCTGGTAGTGGGTTTCGAGACCGGCGACCCCCAGGTCTTAAAAAACATTCACAAGGGCGCCACCCTGGACCAGGGGCGCCGCCTGGTCAAGTGGTGCAAGGAATTGGACATCCAGGTGCACGGCACCTTCATGGTGGGTCTGCCGGGGGAAACCCGGGCCAGCCTGGAGGCCTCCATGCGGTTTGCCTGCGAGCTGGACCCGGACACCATCCAGGTGTCCCTGGCTACTCCCTATCCGGGCACCGAGTTTTACGACTTCTGCCGGGAGCGGGGATACATGCAGGACGAGGCCCGGGTGCAGGGCCGGACCGGGTATCAACAGTGCGTGGTCGATTATCCGGGCCTGTCGGCGGCGGAGATCTTCGCGGCGCTGCCCAAGTTTTACCGCCGCTTTTACTTCCGCCCCAGCTACATGGGCCGGGCGGCCCTGGTGATGCTGCGGGATTCCGGGGAACGGCGGCGGCTCCTCAAGGAAGGCCGGCAATTTTTAAGCTTCATGTTTCGGCGGCGCCAGTCCTCCGAGGTCGAGACGAAGGCTGGGGATAGTTGCCGATAAGCGATAAGGAACCCTGAGACGCATGGTGGACGTGGCCGCCTTGCTGGATGGCCGTCAGTGAAGGCCGCGGGGGAGGGGAGGATGGCTGCCAGGGCCGGCGGCTGCGAGTCCTTGAACTCCCCCTCTCGGGGGGGCCGCGCCCGGCGCACCGTCATCTTCAGTGCCGATGATTTTGGCTCATCCGAGGCCGTTAACGGCGCGGTGGCCCTGGCACACCGCCAGGGATTGCTCCGCTCAGCCAGCCTGATGGCGGCGGGCCCGCAGGTGGAAGCGGCCGTCCGCCTGGCCCGGGAGCTTCCCGGTCTCTGCCTGGGGGTGCATCTCACCCTCATCAAGGGCCGGGCCGTTTCGCCCCCCGCCAAGATTCCTCATCTGGTGGACTCCCAGGGGCATTTCGGCGATTGCCCGGTGGCAGTGGGCTGGCGCTATTTTTTTCAGCCGCGGCTCCTGCCGGAAATCCGCAGGGAATTGGCGGCCCAAATCGAGGCGGTGCTGCGCCTGGGCCTTCACCCCTGGCACCTGAACAGCCACCTCAACCTGCACATGCACCCGAGAATCTTTCCCCTGGTGGTGGACCTGGCCAGGGAATATGATATCCCCGCGGTGCGTCTGGTCCGGGAGGACTGGCGCACCACCCTGGCCCTGGCCCCGGACCATCCCTTTCCCAAGCTGGCGCAGGGGCTCATCTTCGCCCTGCTCTGCCGCCGGGCGCGGCGTCAGGCCCAGGCCGCGGGACTCTTCTCTAACGACCAACTCTTTGGTCTGTTAAACGAAGGCCGCATGACCGAAACCTATCTCCTGGACCTGATTCCCCGGCTTAAGGCGGGGGTCACCGAGATTTACAGCCATCCCGGGCTCTACGCCGACCCGGAAATGCCGGCCTACCGCCGCCAGCAAGAGTTGACCGCCCTGCTCAGTCCGCAGCTCAAGGAAGCCCTGGCCGCGGCGGCGGTGGAGGTGAGTGACTTCGCAAGATTGAGCCGGCGGATGAGGGCACTCTGATCCCGGCGCTTCCTTGACGCTTGGACTCGAAATAATTAACTTAAAAATCTGAAAGGAGGGCAGCATCCGTGGCTGAAGAGAAAAAGCCCCAATGCGACGTGGATCCGGTGTGCAATCTTGACTTGACCTCCATGCACGGCAAATTTGCCTATGACTTTGAAGAGGAAACCTATTGGTTCTGCTCGGAGATGTGCCGGGACCAGTTCGCGGCCCATCCGCACAAATACGCGAAGGAAAAAAGTAAGGAATAAAAAGACCTTGACCTCATTAGTGTCCGGCGAGGTTTTTGCTATGAGGCAGGAGTACAGATCTGTTTGAACTTAGGCATAACCACTATTTAATCATTTCATGGAATTTTCAAGATAGCATCTGGTCGCTAAGGGATTTTTATGCCTGAACGCTAGCAAAATTGACTTTCCGCCCAAATTTGAGCTACCATGCCCTCGAGCAGAAAATTTGGCCTTGGGAGGAGGACTGGTTGGGAAATTTCACTCTGGCAAAGAGGCTCCAAAACTTCGCTGGGCAGAAATAGCTATGGATGCGGCATAAGCTTGATTAAAGGGATCATTGTGAGAGATCGGCAGATTGACGTCAGGCGGCACATTGCCATCGCGTGTTATCTCCTGGTCGGGTTTTATCTCCTAACGGCTCTCTATTTATTAAGCGGCTTAACCGGACCGGGACGTTTTTATAGGAGCGGGATTCCAGCGGGAGCCGATTTTCTGCAAATCTGGGGGGCGTCCTCGCTGGCCTCCCGGGGCAATCCCGCCTCGGTTTATGATGTTGCCGAATTGAAGAAGGCTGAAACGGTTCTCACCGGAGGCGATTTTTCCGGAAATTTACCCTGGCATTACCCTCCCTCTTTTCTATTGTTAATCCTGCCAATATCTTCCTTAAATTATTTTGCCTCCTTGGCCGCCTGGTTATTCATTCCTTTAGTCGGGCTCCTGGCTATTTTATATAGGATCTTTCCCGACCGCCTCACCATCTGGTTGGCCCTGGCCTCCATCGCCGTCGCCAACAATCTCTATTTCGGGCAAGGGGCCTTTCTTATCACCTTTCTCATGGGTGCTGGCCTACTTCTGCTGGATTGCTACCCTATCCTGGGAGGAATTTTTTTTTGTTTGATTATTAACTTCAAGCCACATTTGGGATTATTAATCCCCGTGGCCCTTCTGGCCGGGAGAAAATGGAGGGCCTTAGGCTCCTTAGCCGGTGCCAGTGCCGTCCTGGTTCTGGCCAGCACCTGGGTTTTGGGGCTGAACTGCTGGATGGCTTTCTGGAATGATATACCGCAAATGAGGATGCAACTGGCCGAATCGGGAAACCTCTGGAACCGGATGCCTACGGTGTACGGAGCCATCCGCCTCCTGGGCGGTGGATACCATCTGGCCTGGACCGTGCAGATTCTCGTGGCGCTTGGCGCCGTGATCAGCGTATATTGGGTATGGCGCAACCAAGCCTCGCTCCCTATCCGGGGGTCTGCTTTGGTCTTGGGAACATTGCTGGCCACCCCCCATGCCATCGATTATGACCTGGTCCTTTTGTTGCTCCCCATTGCCTGGATGGCCTGGGAAGGTCTTAATCACCATTGGGGGAAAAAGAATATCTTCGTTCTGGCAATCGTCTGGTTGAGTCCCTTCATGAACCTGATATCGGCAAGAATTGGCAAAGTTCATCTGATGCCAATAATTATCGGCTCTTTTATGATTTATTTGCTCGCTCGAGCCGGCGGGATTCACGGTGAGCAGCAGCTGTCTCCGGCAAATGGACAATTCCATAGCCAGGGCGAGGGTGGGAACAAACCCCATGCAGGTCGGAAAGATTGATCCGGCGGAATTTTGACCGGGGCTTCATCGATAAGATTTTCGGGGGGCAAGATCCATGCAGTTGACCAACTTGAGCGGCAAGGTGGCGGTGGTGACCGGGGCCTCGAGCGGGATCGGCGCAGCCGCTTCCCGGGCCCTGGTGGCCGAGGGAGTGCAGGTGGTCCTGGCGGCCCGTTCAGCCGACCGTCTTCAGGGGCTCGCTCAGGAACTTGGCGATTTGGCCCTGGCGCTGCCCACGGATGTCGGCGACGAGGCTGCCGTGGAGCGCCTCTTTGCTGAAGTGCAGCGCCGCTTTGGCGGCCTTGACCTCCTCTTCAACAATGCGGGCATAGGCTATGGCGGTTCCTTTGTCGAAGGCAAGACCGAGGAATGACGGGCCACCATCGATGCCAACCTGTATGGGGTCTTGTTTTGCACCCGCAAGGCCATTCCCCTGATGCGCGGCCGCCCGGGGGCGATGATTGCAACGGTTTCCAGCGTGGGCGGCCGCCATGGCATTGCCGGATTTGCCGTTTACAATGCGACCAAATTCGCGGTGGTGGGCCTGCACGATGCCCTGCGTAAGGAACTGGGCCCCGAGGGCATCCGGGTTTCGCTCATCGAGCCCGGGGCGGTTTACACCAATTGGGGTATCAACATTCCCAAGGAAGAGTTGAAGGCCCGCCGGGACCAGCTCGAAGCCCTCAAGCCCGAGGACATTGCCAATGCCCTGGTCTATGCCTTTGCCCAGCCAGCCAACGTCAACCCCCAGGAAATTCTGATCATGCCGACCCGGCAGACCTATCCCTGAAAAATGGGAATGATGCCATCGCTCTCCAATACCTTTAGCTGGACGGGCTCTGGCCGGGAATAGTTCCTGCCGTTTCTCTCCAGACCGGCGGACGCGATTTCAGCGGGATGACGAGCAAGCCGGCCACGATTGCCATAACTGCTGACAGGCCGATCGTAAACGGGAACCCGGCGGCGCTGATGAGAACCGCGGAAAGGACGCCTCCGTAAATGCCGCCGGACCCTTTAGCGAGGGCGTAAAGAATTCCGTAGTTGGAACCTGAAGCCACGCCGCCGTAGTAGTGCCCGATAATGGTCGGAAATAAGGCGAACAGAGGACCCCAGAAGAAAAAGGCGCAAACGGTGGCGAACACAAACAACACGCCACTGTGGACCGCCCCGCCAACCAGGGTCAGTAACAGGAATAAGCCGCACAGGATATAGCTCCAGATCATGGCATTTTCCCGGCCGATGCGTTCGGACACCCACCCCATTACCGGACGGCCCAGGCCATTGGTGATGGCCAACCCCACCGCCCCCACGGTCGCCGCCAAGGCCGTGAATCCGAAGCTTTGGGCATAATGCACGATCTTGCTGACCCCGGTGAGACCGGCGCTGGAAATCAGGATGAAGGAAGCGACCAGAAGCCACATCTGCCATGTTTGCAGGGCCTCTCCTAAGGTGTACTCATGGTCGGACGGTCTTTTGACCGCGCCCGCTTGCGGCACCCATCCCTGCGGCTTCCAACCCCCCGGAGGGTCCTTCATGAACAAGGCGCAGATAATCGTGACGCCGCCGATGATTACCGCCATGAGGTAAATGACATGGAAGAATACGGCCGGCGGTGAGTTTTTAGGGATAGCCCTGATGGGAAAGATGAAGGGCAAGGAACCCCACGAGAAGGCCCCGGCTATAAGTCCGGCGGTGAGGCCGCGCTTGTCGGGGAACCACTTGTTGGCCGTCGTCACCGCGGTGTTGTAGATAAAGCCGGCAAAGAAACTGCCGACACACCACATGACCAGAACAAAGGCATAGGACGGCCCCAGGGAGCAGCAAAAAATACCGATACCCCCTATCAAGCCGCTGATTACGGTAACCCCGCGGGGACCGTATTTGTCCCGCAAGATTCCGCCGGGCAAGGTTCCGATCGATTCAAAGACCACGAACAGGGTGAACATCCACCCGATCTGGACGTGCGACCACGTAAAGATATGGCCTATGGGACCCGCCATGGAGCTCCAGGCGTACTCGTAGGGGCTGATTACGGCCATGGCCAGAAATGCCGCGATGAATACCACCCAGCGACTGTAACCAAGAATTTCCTTGTCAGTTCGGTAGATCGGACTCTGTGCCATCGATGCGGCGGACATTTGCTGTTCTCCTTGATGACAAGATGGTTAAGAGAAAAGGTTCAGGGGTAATGGCGACTTAAGATCAAAGCCGCGCCCTTACTCCAATCCCTTAAAGAACCCTTGATTTCCGCAAAAGATCCGTATCAGCCCCGGATCGACATCTTTATCATCAGCGTCAATATCACCTCCTTGCCGGAAACGCGGTGCAGGGTCTCGGAGACCCTGCACCCTGATTCCCACCCAGCCGTCTAGCTCATTTCGCCACCGGGGGAGCCGCCTCCACCGGTTTGGCCGTTGCCTTGATATGCGCCTGGACTTGCGCAATCTTCTGATCCACAAAGGCCTGCATCTTGGCGATGTGCTCTTCCTTCAGATGGGCAAAACGTCCTTGATGCTTCATATACTCGCCCACCGGCTTGTACTTTTTGGGGATATGGCTGTACTTGTATTCCCCGTCCTCCCACTCGTAGAGGGACCACATGCCGGTCTCCACCGCCAGTTTGCCCATCTCCATGGTGAGCTTCTCATCGAACTGCCAGCCCTTGGGGCAGGGAGTCAGCATATGCATGAAGGTCGGACCTTCCTGGTTCAGGGCCTTTCTCACCTTGTTCATCAGGTCCAGGGGATAGGCCACCGAGGTGGTGGACACATAATGCACCGCCGGATGCCCGCCGATAACCAGTTGGGGCGGATCTTTGGGAAACAGCTTCTTTCCTTCCGGGATCATCTTGCCCGGAGGCGTGAAGGTGGTGCGGGCCCCATAGGGCGTGGTGGGTGAGGCCTGAATCCCGGTATTGGCATAGGATTCATTGTCATAGCAGATAAACAGGACCTTGTGAGCCCGGTACATCAAGGCGGACATGGCCTGCAGGCCGATGTCCACCGAGCCGCCGTCGCCGGCCATGACGATCACATTGGGGAAGGGTCCTTTATACTTGCCCTTGCGGGCCAGGATCTTATAGGCCGCCTCGACTCCCGAGGCCACGCCGCCGCCGTTGGTGATCTGGGCGTGGATCCAGGATACGGCATAAGGCGTGCACAGGTAGCTGGAATTGGCCACATACATGCAGCCCGTGGGGCCGACGAAGATCGTATCCTTCCCCGCGGCCTTGGCCACCAGCCGATAGTTGAGGGCCGGACCACAGCCGGCGCAGGTGCGGTGGCCAGGGACGTACATCTCTTCAACGGGCGCGCCGCGGAAGGATTTGATCGGCTCAAACTTCTGAAACTTATAATCAAAAGACTTCATGAATCGTCCTCCTTGGTTAAGCGATTGATAGGTTACACGGCTTCGAATCCGATCCAGCGGACATACTTGTCGGCCCGCTTTTCCTTGGCCATGGTGGCAAGTATTTTGGCCATGTAATAGAAATCCTCAGACCAGATGGTTTCCCCGCCGAGACCCGCCATGAAAGAGGTGACCACGGGTCTGGGCTCGAGGTCATAGAGGGTGGCCCGCAATTCGTGAATCAGGTTGCCGCCCCGCATGGCGCCGCCGTAGGAGGTGTTCGTCTCCACCGTCCCCACCGCCTTGACATGACTCAAGGCCTCGGCAATCTCATGGGTCGGCCAGGGGCGCACCCAGCGCAGCCGGCACATGCCCGCCTTCAGGCCACTTTTCCGCAAGGCGTCCACTGCCTTGCGGCAGGTATTGGCATGGGCGCCCTGGATGAAGAAGGCGATTTCCGCATCCTCCAGCTTGTATTTCTCCAGGAAGGGGTCATAATTACGCCCGAAGATCCGGTTAAAATCCGCCACCGCCTCTTTAATGACTTTCGGGACATCCAGAAAGGTAGCAGCCCGCTGGGCGTCCATGGGCGCACCCTGGTCAGGCCGGATCTGGGGACCGTGGGAGACCGGGCAGGTGGGGCTCAGCGGATGGGGAGCGCTATACGGCGGCAGGAATTCCTTCACCTGGCCCGGGTCGGCTACGATCACCTTGTCGGGAATGTGGGAGATAAAGTAGCCGTCCTGGCAAATCGCCTGGGGCAGCATCACCCGGGGATCCTCGCCGATTCGAAAGCCCATCAGGGTGTTATCGAACACTTCCTGGGGGCTGCACGCCCAACCCATCAACCAGCCCTGATCTCTAAAAGACAGGGCGTCCGTGTGCTCGGAGCCAAAATCGCCGGGGGGGTCCAAGGTCCGGTCGGCGATGGCCATTTGCACCGGATATCTACCGCCCGCAATCGGGCTGTATAATTCAAAGGCGTAGGTTACCCCGACCCCGGCGCTGCCGGTGTAGGCTCGCGCCCCGGCGGCGGAGGCCCCCAGCACCACGGAGAGCTGGGCATGCTCGCCTTCGCCATAAACGAATTCCGCATCCAGCTCGCCATTGGCGACCATCTTAGCGAGCTCCATCATGATCGCGGTGTAGGGACGGATGGGATAGGAACAGATTACTTCGACTTCTGCCAGCTTTGCCGCTTGCGCCGCAGCCGAACAGCCAGTTAGATTTCTTTCTTGAGGCATCATCTTTCTCCTAACCTAGAAGGGTTTTTCCAAGCGGTGGACGCCGTCCTCAAAATCGAGTTCCGGCTCCGCGGACAGGGCCCCCACCGGGCACTGGTTAATGCAGATCTGGCAGCCCTTGCAGAACTTCCAGTTCCACTCCATCAGATCCTCTTTCTCATTGTATTGCCAGCAGGCATCCGGACAGGCGATGTAGCAGGTCAGGCAACGGGTGCAGGTTTCATGGTCAATGATTGGCCGCACGATGCGCCAGTTCGACGTTATGAAAAGATCTTGGGTGTTGACGGGAGCGGGGGTAATCGCCCCGAAGGGTACTTCCCGGTCGTGGGGAACGTTTATGGTTCCAAATTCTGGAAATTTTTTAGACATAGCGCCATGCTCCTTTCAAGATTTGGGGTTCAAAGCCTTGGGTCTCTCATCCGCCCCAGAAATACTCGGCCCGGGCCTTGCGAAACTTCCGCAGTTGGACGGTCTCGTAGCCCTTCTCCATGCCGGCGACGTCTTTGACGATCTTGGCCAGGTCCTCCTTCTTGACGATACCGCTGACCCTGGCAAAGGCGCCGACAATGGGGGCGGCGATGCCGGCCCCGACGCCCACCGCGTCCACGCCACCCTCCGAACCGGAGAAGTCCACTGTCTTGACTCCGGAGATGGCGTCCGCATCTACCGTGGCGACGGCGCCCAGGAGGTCATCGTTGGGAATAAACTTCATCATGTAGTCGATGTCCCGGCTGGTATTGATAATCAGGAGACCGCCTTCGGGCATCCCGCGCAAAATGTTGATGCCTTTGACAATGGTCGGCTCCGCCACGATGACCACGTCAGGATGGTCATTGGTATAGACATACTTGTGCTCGATCTCTTCATCGCTGATCCTGACGTACTTGCGAGTGGTGACCAGCACCCGGTCCGGCAGATCCTCGTAATTGTCAAAGGCCTGCACATACTTACCTTCCTTTTCGGCCGCTTTGCCGATGGCGGTGGCAATATCGCGGCCCTCCTTGTCCATGGTTACTCCCCGGGTCCAAATGGTTATTTCGGTAATTTTGGCCATAAATCCCTCCTGATTGTGTCATCAGTCAGACTGATGTTATAAAAACGCTGCCATCTTATTTTCCCAAGCCGCTACCTGCACGTCCCACCTCCCTTCTTCCCTTTGAACAAGAGTTTTTCGATCCCCTGCAAATGATGGCGCATGGCCTCTCCCGCCAATACGCAATCGCCCATTTTAACCGCGTCCAGGATCATCTTGTGACCCCGCAGGGATGCCGCCGCCCGCCCGTCACTCTGGATAATCCCTTTCCGGGACTCCAACAACAGGTCGATCAGGGAGTTCACCAGGCGGCTCATAACCCGATTTTTGGCCGCCCGGGCCAGGGCCAGGTGAAAGGCCGTATCGAGGTCCACCGTATCCTTTCCGGAGGCCAGGCTCTCTTCATGGGCCGCGACCGTTTCCGCCAACTGCTTGACATCTTCGGCAGTGGCGTACTCTGCCGCCAACTGGGCAATGGAGGGTTCGATGATCTTGCGGATGTAAAAGATATCCTTGAGATCGTCTTTCTCATGAAACAGGGCCGCGGATAAAGACTGGATCGAGACATCCCGGCTTGAGGCCAACACGAAGGTGCCGTTGCCCTGCCGGGACTCCACCAGCCGCATCGATTCCAGGCAACGAATCGCTTCGCGCACCGTGGTGCGGGATACCTTGAAAGCCCCGGTCAATTCCCTCTCGGAGGGCAGTTGATCTTCCTTCTTCAGTCGGCCCGTTTTAATGAGTTTGATGATCTGCTTGACCACATCCTGATAAGCCCTTTTCTTTTCCACCGCTTTTAACATCTCAGGGTTCCCTCGTCCTCCGGACCTCACTGATGGCCGCCCTAAAATGACCCGCCGACACCGAGAGTTCCGCTGACTATTGAATCCAGAACAACAATCCTTACCTAAGTTAACGATAGGGAATAATTAACTTTATCCATTGCCAAGCGCCGGTCCAGGCGGGGAGGTTAGATGAAAAGCCTTGCTACTTGTCCAATCATCATATGGTCCAACCAATATTTAGAACCTGCCTCTCCGTTTGTCAAGAAAATTTTTACGGATGGGTTATCGGGTCTGTCAATTTTGGAATAATCAGGTGATGCGGGAAACAGAGGGGGTTCTGGAAGCGATTTTGGCCATTTAGCGAACCCAGCCAGAATTCCCCCTCACCCTAACTCTCTCCCCCAGCGGGGAAGAGGGAGAAGTAATCATGGCGGCCAATCAGGCCCCGGGAAAAGCTGGACTGCTTACTGCTCACTGCTTACTGCTTACTGCTCAGGCCAGGGCTACCACGCCAGCGCCGTAGACGGGAACGCCGGAGCTTTATTGCCCCTCGGGTCCGCCCCCGCCTCCAGCACCCCGTTAGCGTTTCTGGCCACCGCGCAGATATAGCCCGCCGACCAATCCGGCGTCCATAGGACTCGGTGGCCGCGCCGGCTGAGCTCTGCGGCGGTTTCCCGGGCAACCCGCCCCTCCAGCCGCACCTGGCCGGGCGCGGCCGCATGCGGGTAAAAGGTGCCGGGAAAGTGGTCGCACGTAATCTTGGGGGCTTCGATGGCCGCCTGCAAGGACATGCCGAATACCGCCCGGTTCAAAAAGAATTGGCTGGTCCACTGGTCCTGCTGGTCCCCGCCCATGGTGCCGAAGGCCATCCAGGGCCGGCCCCGCTGCCAGGCCAGGGAGGGGCTCAGGGTGGTCCGGGGCCGCTTGCCCGGCGCCACCACGTTGGGGTGGCCCTCCATCAAGTAAAAGGTTTGCAGGCGCGTCCCCAGCGCCAACCCCAACGCTGGGATCACTTCGTTGCCCGAAATCCAGCCGCCGCTGGGGGTGAGGGCCGCCATGTTGCCATGCCTGTCCGCCACCGCCACGTGCACGGTCCCATGCCCCCAGTCCCTGGCTTTCCGGACTTCGGCCTCGGGCAGCAAGGCCCCGGGGCGCCATGGGTCGCCGGGGCGCAGCTTGAAATCGGCCCGCTGCCCATCGATAAGCTGGCGGCGGAGTTCATTATAGTTTTCGCTCAAGAGCTCCTCTAAAGGCACCAAAACCTGCTCCGGGTCGCCGTAATACTGCTCCCGGTCCGCGTAGGCCAGCTTGGCGGCCTCCACCCACAGGTGCAGATAGTCCGGGGAGTTGTGGCCCAGGGCCGCCAGGTCGAAGCCGTCCAGGAGGCGTACTAGTTGTAAAAAGACCGGACCTTGGGACCAGGGGCCGCACTTAAAGACGGTATGATCCTTGAATTCCGCCCGCACTGGATCCTCAAAGCGGGTTCTAAAGGAGGCGAAGTCCGAAAATTCCAGCAGGCCGTCCCGCTCCTGGACAAAGGCGGACATGGCCTGGGCCGGCTCACCCCGGTAGAACAGGTCCAGGGCGGCGTCGAGCCCCGCCACCCGTTCACCTTTGCCCCGGGCGGCTGCCTGGAGCGCCTCCAGCAACCCGGCCAGGGGAGCGTTGACCAATATCTCCCCCACCCGCGGTCCCGGGGAGTCTTCCCGTAAATAAATCGACGCCGACCCCGGCCACTCCCGGGCAAACCGCCGGCGATTATCCTCTAATCCGAATCCTGGCTGGTTGACCAGGCCTTCGTGCAACGGGAACCCCTCCCGCGCCAGGGCCTGGGCGGGCTCTAAGATGTCCTCCAAAGGCACGGAACCGTACCGTTTCAGAACCTCCAGGAGGGCGCTGACCGCGGCCGGAACCCCGGCAGCCAGGACCCCCGTGGGGGGGATGAGGTCCAGCCCTCGATCCCTGTAGGCCTTAAGGGTCGCCCTGGCCGGAGCCATGGTATTGCCGTTGATGGCCACGGCCCGGTCCTCCGCGGCCACGTAAAGGAGCATCGGACATTCGCCCCCGAGGGTGAACATGTGGGGATTAACCACCGATTCCACCAGGGCGGCGGCTGCCGCGGCATCAAAGGCATTGCCCCCGGCCTTCAGAAGGTCCATGCCCGCCTGGGCCGAAAGGTAATGCTCCGAGGCGATGGCTCCCCTGGCGCCGAGAATCCGGCCCCCGAAAGTAGAACCCTGATGAGCGTCTCCTAGATCATGCATATTGTTTAGGCTCCGGACTTGGCTGCCTTTCTCTAAAATCGCTTTTTGGGCCTCTCAGCCCCGGGCGGCGATGGCTGCACCCCGGAGGCCGGCCTGCATGGCTTCGCTCTCCTGGGCCAGCCGCACCAGGTCGGGGCCTTGGGTCTGATAGAGATTGAAGCAGCGGCCCTGGAGTCCCAGGGCAATGGGTTCGATCATCTCCTCCGGCAGCACCAGGGCCCGGGATTTTCCCCGGCGCTCCGGGGAGGCCACTTCCAGCACGCCTTCTTTGCCCCAGAGGCGAAAGATGGCGGTCAACATCCCGATGGACCAGGCGCTGTCCGAGACTACCGCCACCTCGGCGGCGTTCAGGGTGTGGCGGCTGCCATTGAAGGAGATGGCCAGGCCGCCGCCGTCCCGCACCGCCTGTAAGGATTGAACGTCGGTGAGGCTGTCCCCCACGTAGATGGTGTCCTCCAGCTTCAAGCCGGTTCTGGCCAGGCTGTCGGCCACGATTCCGGCCTTTTCAGACCCGCCCACGAATGAGACCTCCCGATAAATGGCGCCGATCTCCATTTGGGGCAGGCGTTCCCGGAAGATATGCTCCAGGCGGCCGATGGCCTCCTGGACCGGGGCGGGCAGCTCTGCGAGCGAGGCGGCTCCCGGAGGCAACTCGATGTCCGGGGTCTCCTGGACCTCCTCTTGCAGACGGCGCAACTCCTCGGCTTCACTTTTCCCCAGCGGGTAGCGGTCCAGGTTAGGTTCGGTCCCAAAGATGTGTTCCGGGTCAAACCCGAGTTCCCCTCCCACCGCCTCGGCAAACTGGCGGAATCCGGAGCTGATCTCGAAGATGGGAAAGCCGAATCCATGCAAGAAGCGGTAAGCCTCCCGGGCGCCGGGCATCAGCTTCAGGTTCCCGGCGGAAAACTCCCGGAGAGCGGCGTCGCTGAGGCCGCGAGCCTTGAGGAACGGCAGGATGAGCTTCAGGGTGTCCCCCGCCCGGTACTCCGGGGATTTGGCGATGTGGGCCAGGTAGTCGCCGTAACGGCTCACCTGGGTAAAAAACCGGTCGCCCCGGGGCGAGAGAAACTCCCGGCAGAGTTCGAAGGCATTATTATTGAGGGCCAGAGGTCCTTCGCAGCCCGTGAACACCTGAATCTGGAGCATCTCTTCTCCTTTGGCTTATACGGGGAGGACCAGACCCCCGGAGGCGGCGGCGGCACTGCCTTAGCCCGCTGAATCGGGGCCGCCCCTGACGTCCTGATAGAACGTGTTCCATTTCAAGAACAACACTTAGCTCAACCGGGCGATGATCCTTTCCAGAATCTGCCGGTCCGGGTAGCTCTCTCCTCGGTCGCCGCCGGACTTGTAAGCCGCGGCCGCCTCCGCCAGGCGCGCCGCCTGGGGCAGCGACAGGCCGCTAAGGAGGCCGGCCAGGTAGCCGGCGGCGAAGACGTCCCCAGCCCCCATGGTGTCCACCGGACGCCCCTCAAATTGGGGCGGGATATCCAGATAGCGCACCGGGGTGAGAAGCCTGGCGCCCCGGAGGCCGCGTTTGATGAGAACAACGGGCGGGGCCCAAACGGGATGCCGCGTCAGCTCACCCCCCAGGAGAGCCCACTCCACCTCGGTCAGCAGCAGGGTCTCCACCCGATCCAGCAACTCCTCCAGGGCGGTCCGGCCCCGGCGGGCGTATAATTCGCCCGGGTCCAGGGTGAAGCGCGGACCCTCCTGCAGGCTCACGGCCAGGAGCCGCTGCAGCTCCAGGGGAGCGTCGCCCCCAAAAGAGGTGAGATGCAGAAATCTAGCCTCCTGCAAGGCCTCCCGGGGCAGATCTCTCTCCTCCAATTGGTCATTGGCGTTGGGGGCCACCAGGATGGTGCGCTCGCCCTCCGGGTCCACCAGGATGTAGGCCCGGCCGCTGTCGCCTTGCTGCAGCACGTGCTCGAGATCGACGCCCTCAAGGCTAGCTCTCAGAAAAGAGCCGTCCGCATCGGCTCCCAGGCGCCCCGCCAGGGCCACCGGAATTCCCAGGCGGGCCAGGGCATAGGCGGTGTTGGCCGCCTGTCCGCCTCGGGTGCGCCCGGCCGGCCGGGCAAATCGGGCCAGCAGCTCCCGGAGCCGGTGCTCCTCCGCCCGGGACAGCGCTTCCTCCCCGCCGCGGGCCAGGCCGGTGCCCCAACGTTTAAGCAGGCCATCCAGGTCGTCAACCCGAAAGGTCAGATCGAGATTGATGGCCCCCAGACAAAATACCTCCGGCCGCATGCCTGGGAAACTATCAGGATTTCCCCTGCCGGTCAAGGCGGGCGGACGATGGGGGCTGCCGGGGTGAGCCCCGCAGCCGGACTCCGGGTCCAGGATGAAGAATTTTCCCGCCCCCACCGAAAGAAGCCGGGAAGGCCTGGAATTTTCCAAAAGGATTATTATAATCAATCTAAGGACCTTGCCGGGGGAGAACGATGCACCGCCTCATCAAGATCAGGATTATCCGCGACTTTGAGCAGATGGAGGAGCGCTGGCGTTGCCAACCGGATGTCTGGTTCGGGACCACCCGGACGCACCTCCACTTCCGCCCCGCGGCGGATTTCTATGAGACCGCCCAGGGCCTGGTGCTGCGCCTGGAGGTGGCCGGCATTCAGCCCGAAAGCCTCTGCCTCTCTATGGCCGGCCAGGAATTGGTGGTGGAGGGACGGCGCCAGCCGCCGCCGCCGGAAGGCATCCAGCGCTTTTTCTGCCTGGAGATGGGCTTCGGCGCCTTCGAGCGCAGCTTCCTCCTGCCCATCCCCGTAGACCTTGAGGGCGTCCAGGCCCGCTATCGGGATGGTATCCTGGAAGTGATTCTCCCCCGGAAGGCCCCACGGATTCATCAGATTCAGGTGAGGCAGATAGACCCGGAATAAACGATACGGAGGCCCCATGGCCAGCGAAGAACAAGAAATCCAAGCCCCGCTGCTGGGCGACCAGGAAATCCACCCCGGCCCCCGGGTGCTGTCGATACTCCCCATGCCCGATATGGTGCTTTTTCCCCGGATGATCCTGCCCCTGGTCCTTTGGGACGAATCGGCCCAAAAGCTGGTGCAGGAAGCCCTCTTTCAGGACAAGATCATCGGGATTGTGGGCGCCCTGGGAGAGAAGGCCGAGGGCTTCGGCCCGGAAGACCTCTACAGGGTGGGCACCGCCGCCGCCATTTTGAAGATGCGGAAATCCGAGGATGACGCCCTGCGCCTGCTGGTCCAGGGACTGTACCGCTTCCGGGTGGAGGAGTGGGTGGGTACTGAACCCTACCTGGCCGCCCGGATAACCCCCATCTCTGAGGAATACGAACCCGACCTGGAGGTGGAAGCCCTGGTCTCCAACGTCAGGGGCCTCTTTTTAAAGATGATGGAGCTCTCCCCCTACCTGCCGGCGGAATTGGGCACCCTGGTCCGGGAGTTGAGCGACCCCCGGTTACTGGCGGACATCACCGCGGGCAGCCTCAATATCTCCAAGGCTGAAAAGCAGGAATTGCTGGAGACCTATGACGTCAAGGAGCGCCTGCGCCGGGTGCTCAGTCTGATCAACCGGGAACTGGAGATCCTGGAACTGGGGAAAAAGATTCAGTCCCAGGTGAAGGTGGAGATGGACAAGGCTCAAAAGGAGTATTATCTCCGGGAGCATATTAAGGCCCTGCAAAAAGAGTTGGGGGAAGGGGAAGATAAGGGCCGGGAGATCGAAGAGATCCAGTTTCGCCTGGAAGAGGCGGGGCTCCCGCCCCATGCCCTGAAGGAAGCGGAGCATGAACTGACCCGGCTGAAGAGGACCCCGCCCACCTCCCCCGACCACCAGGTAATCCGCAATTATCTGGAGTGGATGATCGAACTGCCCTGGAGCAAGTCCACCGAAGATAATCTGGACCTGACCCAGGCCAGGCAGATCCTGGATGAAGACCACTACGACCTGGAGAAGGTGAAGAAGCGCATCCTCGAATATCTGGCGGTGCGCCGGCTGAAGCCGGACATTAAGGGTCCCATCCTCTGTTTCGTGGGGCCGCCGGGGACCGGCAAGACCTCCCTGGGGCGCTCCATTGCCCGCTCTCTGGGGCGCAAGTTCATACGCCTCTCCCTGGGAGGGGTGAGGGACGAAGCCGAGATCCGGGGTCACCGCCGCACCTATGTGGGGGCCCTGCCCGGCCGCATCATTCAGAGCCTGCGCCGGGCCGGCTCCAACAACCCGGTCTTCATCCTGGATGAAGTGGACAAGATCGGCGCCGATTTCCGCGGCGACCCCTCCTCGGCCCTCCTGGAGGTGCTGGACCCGGAACAGAATAACTCCTTCTCAGACCATTACCTGGACGTGGGTTTTGATCTCTCCAAGGTGATGTTCATCACCACCGCCAACCTGCTGGACCCCATTCCTCCCCCCCTGCGGGACCGCATGGAGGTCCTGGAATTGGTGGGCTACACTGAGGAGGAGAAGTTGGGGATCGCCTTTTCCCACCTCATTCCCCGGCAGTTGGAGGCCCATGGCTTGACCGCGGCGCAACTGGAGATCAGCCCCATGGCCATCCGTGTGCTCATCGCCTCTTACACCCGGGAGGCGGGGCTGCGCAACCTGGAGCGGGAGATCGCCGCCCTATGCCGGGGTGCGGCCCTGGAGATCGCCGAGGGTGGCCGCTCCTTCGTGGCGATCGGTGAAGAGGAGGTCTCCACCTATCTGGGGCCGCCCCAGTTCTTCCGGGAAGCGGCCCTGGACCACCCCGAGCCCGGAGTGGCCACCGGCCTGGCCTGGACCCCCACCGGCGGTGATATTCTGTTCATCGAGGTCTTGCGGATGCCGGGTGGCGGCAACCTCAAACTCACCGGGCAGTTGGGAGAGGTCATGAAGGAGTCGGCCACTGCAGCGCTCTCTTATATCCGGGCTCGGGCCCCCTTCTTGGGCATCGAGGAGGATTTCTTCGAGAAATCCGACCTCCATATCCATGTGCCCGCCGGGGCCATTCCCAAGGATGGGCCCTCCGCCGGATTAGCCATGCTGTGCGCCCTGGTGTCGCTGCTCTCGGCGCGGCCCCTTAAGAAATACCTGGCCATGACCGGGGAGATCACCCTGCGGGGTCACGTCCTGCCTGTGGGCGGCATCAAGAACAAGGTGCTGGCGGCCCATCGGGCGGGCATCCGGGAAATCATCCTGCCGGCTCAGAACAAGGTGGACCTGGAGGAGATCCCAGCCTCGGTGCGCCAGGAACTGAGCTTCCATCCGGTGGAGCGCCTGGACCAGGCCCTGGAGATCGCCTTCCCACCCCCGGACGAACCCTGAGATTAAAAAATATGGAGGAGGGGCTCTTGTGAGCCTCTCCTTTAAATCTCTACTTCCAACAGCTCCCCGAAATGGTTGAGAAAATTATGGCTAAGGGACAGGAAAATAAGGTAAAAAATGAGGCTGAAGCCGGTTAATTTTTGGCAATCGCCAAGATTGCCTACCCGGCCGGACCGCCGGCCGAAAATTTCTTGAATAAGGAGGCAAATCTCATGGCCGTCTTTACCTGTGAAAAATGCGGCAGCAAACTGGAAACCCGATGCAAACCCAAGAAGTGCTCCTCTTGCGGGGAGACCGGCGTCATGTGCAAGGTGGAGGCCGCCGCCCCTCCCAAGGAAGGGAAGAAATAACGGTCTGGGGGCACAGGCGCCGGCCTGGGCTAGCTCCCAGTTCCAAGGGAATTAAAGTCCCCCTTTGGAAAAGGGGGATTTAGGGGGATTCCAGGAGTTTTTTTTAAATCCCCCCTGCCCCCCTTTTCCAAAGGGGGGTTAAAAGACCATAGTTGAGGTTCCACTAAAGCTGCCATAACTTTCTAACCGAAAACCGCATTATGATTTACGGCGTTGGGGTTGATCTGGTCAAGGTGGCGCGTCTTGCCGCTGCCATCCGCCGCTATGGCGAGCGCTTCTTGAACCGCGTCTTCACTCCCCAGGAAATCGCCCATTGCCAGGGGAAGCGTGGGAGCGACTCCGGGTTTGCCCTGCGCTTTGCCGCCAAGGAGGCCTTCTCCAAGGCCCTGGGGGTGGGTCTGAGGCGGGGAGGCATCCGCTGGCGGGAGGTGGAAGTGGTCCCGGACTCCATGGGCAAACCGGAGCTTAAGGTCAGCGGCCGGGCCGCCCAGCTCTGCCAGGAGGCCGGCATTACCGGGATGCACCTCTCTTTAAGCGACGAAGACGGCCAGGGGGTGGCCGTGGTGATTTTGGAGAGGGTGAGGGGCTAGAAAAGTTCAAGGTTCAAAGTTCAAAGTTGAGTCCTCGGCGAAAACCACCTTGTCATCTATGAGATTCTTCGGTCGCTGCACTCCCTCAGAATGACAAAAATGGGGACTTTCGCAGAGGTCTTAGCGGCCAGGAATTCGCGGCAGCTCGCGGTAAAGCCTTTTTGCTATCCTTTTGACCTTGCCGAAAACCGGAAACCGGAAACCGAAAACCGGGGGTGGTGCCGATCCCCAAGATGACGCTAAGGGTCCTGTTATTCTTACTGGTGGCCGCCTTGTTTGCCGGGGCGGCCGGGGCTGCGGAACCCTTCGCCACCCCCCGCCCGGGCCGCATCTTTAAATTTCCGGCGGACCACGGGGCGCATCCGGATTTCAAGACCGAGTGGTGGTACTGGGTGGGGCACCTGAAATCTTCCGAGGGCGAGGCCTTCGGCTATCAGCTCACCTTCTTCCGGACCGCCCTGCGCCGGCCCGACGCCTTGGCCCGCTCGGCCTGGTCCCTCAACACCGTCTATTTCGCCCACCTGGCCGTCACCGACCCGGCCCGGGGGCGCTTCCGGTTCCGGGAGAAGGTGGGCCGGGGCGCCCTGGGGCTTGCCGGCGCCACCCCGGACCGCCTCCATGTCTGGATCGGCGATTGGCAGGCGCGGCAGGAAGGGGAGGGCTTTCATCTAGAGGCCGGAGACCAGGGGTTGGGGCTGGACCTGCACCTCACTCCCAGGAAGCCCCCGGCCCTGCACGGCGAAGGCGGCTTCAGCCCCAAGTCGGCCCATGATTTGGCCGCCAGCTATTATTATTCTATTACTCGCCTCGCCAGCCAGGGGCATCTGTTTTTGGACGGACGCGCACTTAAGGTTAGCGGGGCCAGTTGGATGGACCACGAATTTTTCAGCGGTTCCATGGCCCCGGATCAGGTGGGCTGGGACTGGTTCGCCATCCAGTTGCAGGACGGGAGCGATCTGATGCTCTATCTGCTGCGCCGGCGGGACGGCTCGCTGGACTCGGCTTCCGCGGGCACCCTGGTGGACCCGCAGGGACAGACGCGGCACCTGAAGCTGGCCGACTTCCAGGTTAAGGCGAGCGGCGTCTGGAAGTCTCCCCACTCCGGGGCGGTATATCCGGCCGGCTGGCAGGTGCTCATCCCCGGGGCCGGCCTGGAACTCACCTTGACTCCCACCCTGGCGGACCAGGAAATCCGGGCCGGCGTCCCGGCGCAAGTGAGCTATTGGGAGGGCCAGGTGCGGGTTCAGGGCAGAGCCGGAGCGCGGCCGCTAAGCGGCATGGGCTACGTGGAGCTCACCGGCTACGCCGGCGCCATGGAGGGCGGGTTTTAAAAAAAGTTCTTGTTCAAAGTTCAAAGTTGAAGGCTCAATTTGAAAGACTGCTCGTAACGCCGGCAGCCATCCTCTCAGGCAGACTTCAAAGCAACCGGAGCAGGCCGATGGCCCAACCAGATTCTCCGTCGCCCTGTGCGTCGATATGGGTTCCCACAAGCGCGCAATTCAGGCCTTCAGCCCAGTAGGCTAACCGGTTCGATAGCGTTTCCGCGCGTCTCCCGCCCTTGGCCTCAGTATATGCAAGAAGGTAGCCCGATTTTACATATTCATTCCGGTTGAGGAATGTCGCGATCTTTTTCCGGTCACCGCGAAGGCTCGTGATATTCCAGGCCTTTTTAATTTCAAAAATTGCCCTTATGTTATCATCGGACTTATCCCACACCACGAGGTCGAAACGCTGACCGAGATTCCTTGGGGGGCGACCTTTTGGGCGATCATTCCGCTCCTCCATGATCTTTTTTGGTGAGGCCTCGGGGTAGACCCAGAACCCTTGCTTTCTAACTTTGATTGCAATGGTATGTTCAATAAAGGATTCTGGCCCGTGAGAAAGCCACCATCCTTCCGTCATGTCCCCATAGTCTTTCTGGGCAGTCTTGGCGCCATCTATTACAGCTTTCTCCAACTGGTTCATCAAAGATTCCTCCTTTGTACAGAATGCTTCTTTCCACCTAACCTTGAACCTTGAACTTTGAACCTCTATCCGGCTACCCCTTGCTCCACACCTGCCGGGCCGCGGCCGCGGCTGCCTCCAGGTCCTGGGGCCCGTGGGCCAGGGAAATGAACCAGGCCTCAAACTGGGAGGGGGGCAGGTAGATGCCGGCGGCCAGCATCCCCTGGAAGAACTGCCGGAATTTCTGCAAATCGGTTCTCTTGGCGTCCTCCAAATCATGGACCGGCCCTTTGGTAAAAAACGGGGTGAGCATAGAGCCCACCCGGTTGACCGTGAGGTCCAGGTTCTGGCGAGCCGCGGCCCGAGCCAGTTCCTGGGCCAGCCAGGCGCCCTTTTCTTCCAACTGCTCGTAGGTACCGGGCTTTTGCAATGCCTGCAAAGTGGCCAGCCCGGCGGCCACCGCCACCGGGTTGCCGGAGAGGGTCCCCGCCTGGTAGATGGGACCGGCGGGGGCCATCTGGGACATGAGGTCCCGGCGGCCGCCGTAGGCCCCCACCGGCAAGCCGCCGCCGATGATCTTGCCCAGGCAGGTGAGGTCGGGGGTGACGCCAGAGAGGGCCTGGGCCCCGCCCCAAGCCACCCGGAAGCCGGTGATCACCTCATCGAAGATTAAGATTATGTCTTCCTGGTGGCAAAGCTGCCGCAAACCCTCCAGGAACCCGGGCCGGGGGGGGACTACTCCCATGTTGCCGGCCACCGGCTCCACGATGACCGCGGCGATCTCCCCGGGATGGCGCCGCACTGCCTCCTTAACCGCCTGCAGATCGTTGTAGGGGAGGGATAGGGTCAGGGCGGCGATCTCAGGGGGCACTCCGGGGCTGCCGGGAATTCCCTGGGTGAGCACGCCACTGCCCGCGGAGACTAAAAAGGAGTCGGCGTGGCCGTGGTAGCAGCCGTCAAACTTGATCAGGCGGGGCCGGCCGCTGGCGCCCCGGGCCAGGCGCAGGGCGCTCATGCAGGCTTCGGTTCCGGAGCTGACCAGTCGCACCATCTCCAGGGACGGGACCGCTGCCACCAGAAGGGCGGCCAGTTCCACCTCTCCCGGGGTGGAGGCGCCGAAACCGAGGCCTCGCGCCGCGGCCTCCTGCACCGCGGCCACCACCTCCGGGACGGCGTGCCCCAGGATCAACGGCCCCCAGGAACCGATGAAGTCCAGGTAGGAATTACCGTCCACGTCATAAACCCGGGCCCCGGCGCCCCGCGCCAACAGGGGCGGCGGGGTCAAGCCCACCGCGCCCCAGGCCCGCACCGGGCTGTTTACCCCGCCGGGCATCAGAGAAAGCGCGGTTTGGAAAAGGCGCTGCGATTCCACCAGGTTGGTCACGACCTTACTCCTATGAAAAACTCACCCGGCCTGCCGGTGGCCTGAACGCGGGATAGGGGCGGACACATGGGTCCGCCCCTACAACGGATGACTCAGCCGGTCGGCCGGCGGCCCCCAGGGAGGGCGCCTGCCCGGCTTAAGGCTCCCGGTCGGCGGCCAGGTGTTCCCTTAACTCCTCCCGGAAATAGCGCATGGTGGTCTTTTTGAGTTCGCTTTCGCTGAAGAGCACCTGGTAATCGCTGAGACTGGTTTCCCGGGCCATGCGGGCCGCGATCTCCAGGCATTCCTCCCGGGTGCGGCCATGGACCATGGTGTAAAGATTGTAAGGCCAGGCCGGGGCTGGCCGACGGGCGTAACAATGGGTCACCGCCCTCTGGGCCGCCATTTGCCGGCCGATGGGCCTGAGATCGGCTTCGGGCACCCTCCAGGCCACCAGGGCATTGGCCTCATAGCCCGATTTTTGATGCCGCAGGGTGGCCCCGAAGCGCCGGATGTAACCCCTGTCCATCAGGCCGCGGATGGCGGCCAGCACCTCCTCCTCCTTGAGACCCAGCCGGGCCGCCAGGTCCAAAAAGGGACGGGGTTCGATTTCCAGGTCCTGCTGCAGGGCCAGGATCAGCCGTTTTTCCAAAGCCGATAACATGATGGAAAAGATACAATAGTTTCCCAACCTTGGCAAGTTCGAGGAAGAGGGCGCCTCTAAAGGTTGTCCCGGGGTCTGGCTTTGGCTAGGGCGGCGGTCAAATTCTCGAGGCGCGGCGGCGGAGGATTAAAGTTAAGAGCAGGGGCGGGTTTAAAATCCGCTCCTTGAGAGACCGAAAACCGAAAACCGCTCTTCTCACCCCCACCCCAACCCTCCCCCCTCTCAGGGGGAGGGAGTAAAGACCATAATCTCTAAGTTAAGATAATCTAATTTATCTGGTTCCCAAGCTCCTGATTGGGAACCTCCTTGGGTGCAAAGCTCTGCTTGGCAAAAGGAACTGGCACCTCCATAAAGGTTGCCCAAGCAGAGCTTGGGAACGAGTGCCGAAGTTTCCTGTTTTTTGTCTCTGGCAGAGGGCCTTTGACTTCGATATTGTCTTTCACCAAAAGCCAAAAGCCAAAAGCCGAAAACCGAAAACCGGAAACCGAAAACCGGACTCTACCAGGAGGCCGGGTCTCCCACCCGGATGCCGTATCGCTCACAGAAGCCGGCGGGCACCTCCAGGACGAAGGCCACCGGTTCCGGGGAGCGGTAACAGGCCCCTTGGTCCTGGGGGGAGACGTTGGGGGTGAGGCCCGCCACCCGGCCAGGCGCCAGCCAGATGAAGTCCAGGGCAAAGCGCATGTCGCGCATACAAAAAGTCTGGACCTCCCGGCTGGGCATGATGAACAGCAGGCCCCGGCCTTCGGCGAGCTCCGGGCGGCCTCCCAGCCCCAGATAGAGTTTTTCCGGGGAGCTGACTACTTCCGCCTGGACCCGGACGTGGCCGAGGGTAACCCAGATAAAGGGATTGCCGTACTCCGAAAGCTCTCCCCCGGCCGCTGCGTAAGATGGGAAGCAGAGGCCTGCCAGCACCAGGAACAGGAGACTTGAGCGGATAAAGAGATACCCGGTTTTCATGTTTGCTGATTTATCTAATCAATCCCAGGCCCATGACGCCGATGACGATTAGATAAATGGCGACGATAAAATTGAGCAGCCGCGGGATTACCAGGATAAGAATACCGGCTACCAAGGCCACGATGGGTTGCAGGTGGGCTAGCGTCATCATCTTTTCCTTTCTTCAAGAAATTGGGTGGTTATAAAGCTCTCCGGGCGCTTAAGCATAATGGAAGATCAGGTCGGCCTCGGCGCCGCAACGGTTGCGACCAGGGGGCGCGACCGCTGCTTCCCGGGTTCCCCAGGCGGGAGGCCGGTTTCCTAAATCTTTCCGCCCTTGATGGTCATCTCTGCTTCGTTGCCGCACTTTTCATAAAAACATACCAGCTTCTCGGGCTCCTGCTTCTCTGCCTCCATTGGCGTCTCCTAAAGTTGGCCCTGGGATAGAGGGGCAGGCCAGTCCACTCCTTGGCTCTGGGTTAAAAATAAGAAGCCCGGGCCCGTTTGTAAAGCCGGGCCGGCCAGGAAATTAGGAATGGGGCCGCGGCCTGGGGAACTTTTGTCGCGGGAGGGCCCCATTGGGCTTTTCCCGGAGGTCTCATTCACTTATCCAGCCAAAGGGGCGCGCCGCGTCGCCAACGTGGCGCGCCCCCCCAAAAAAATCGCCGCCCCGGCACTGCCGGAGCGGCGATCATATGGTTAATCCTTCCAGATGGGCTTAACGGGTGAGCCAGCGGTCGTTGCGCACCGTCAGGAAGGCGTAGGGCTGGACCCAGTTGAGGAAGAAAAAGGCAAAGTAGGAGTAGATGATACCGTAAATGAATTCCATATCCCTTTCCTGATGGATGTAATAGTACATCCACACCAGGGTGAGAACCCCCAACCCGGCGAAGAATTTCACCATGACGATGGGGTAGATGAAAAAGGAAACCAGCAGCATTCCCAGAAAGAGGTAAGTGAGCGGGAACTCGATCTGAGTGATGAAGAAGTCGATAATGGGCAGAACCCAGTGCCGTTTCCGGTAGTTGCTAAAGATGAATTTGATCTGCACCCAGTTTTCCCGGAAGTTGCTGCGGTCCCAACGCAGATACATGCGGCACAGGCCCCGGTAGGTTTCCGGGACCACGGTGTGGACCACGGCGGTGCGCTGGTAAACGGTGAAAAATCCCTGGCGCAACACGAAATTGGTGAGGGCCCGATCTTCGCCGATGTTGGCGGGTAGTCCCATGAAGGTTTGCCGCCGCCATTTTTTCAGGATGGGTCTTAAGACCTGGGCCCGATAAGCGGACAAGGCCCCGGGGGTGCAGGTGACGCAGCCGTACATGGACTGGGAGGCCCGCAGGAAGTCGAAGGCCAGGACGAAGCGCACTGCCAGCATCCGGGCCATGAGGCAGCGAGCCCGGTTGAAGACCTTGACGTTACCCGCCACCGCCCCCACCTGGGGATCCTGGAGCATGGGGGCGATCACCTGCCTCACGGTGTCGGGTTTGATGATGCTGTCGGAGTCGATGGTTACGAAGAAATCTCCCCGGCCCCGGCTGAAGCCGGCATAGAGCCCCTCTTTCTTGCCCCGGTTCTTGGGGAAGCGGATGGCCTTGATGAGGCCGGGGTGGCGCTGCCTGGCCCGGTCGAGGTAAGTCCAGGTGTCGTCCGTGGAGCCATCATCGATGCAGATGATCTCCAGGAGATCCGCCGGGTAGTCCGAGGCGGCCGCGGCGTAAATGGCCTTTTCCACCATGGCCCCTTCATTGTAAGCGGGGATGATGACGGTCACCCGGGGGAGCGGGCCGCTGGGCAGCTGATAAGGTTTATAGCGCCACCAGAGGACAGTGCGCACTAATTGAAAGCCCAGATAGGCCAGGGTAAAGCCGGCCCCCAAGGCCATAATGGGGGAACCGAAGCTCTTGCGGCTGAGGAGCTGCAGATAACCGTTGAAAGAGCCGATCTTGCAAGCGGCCACCAAACAGACCGACAGGATTACAGGGATCAGGATCTTGAGAAGCAAATCCAATGTCTGGATCCGCTGTTCTTCCTGGGACCGCCATTTTCCCTGAATCCAGGGGGCGGAGACGGTGACGTTGGGCATTTTGCTATCAACCTCGTTTGAGCAATCGAATGCGAACAGCTAATCTATATGCAAAGGACTTGCCAAAAAATTAGGAAAAAGCTGGTGAATAACTAATTGAATATACATGTAAAATATCTAGTGACAAAAATTGTTCCCGGATACCGTAGCCCAGATTTCTCTACTTGAGATTTGCCCCCGCAAACCTGATAAATTTTTCTCAAAGTGATAATTGAGCCAGAGGAGGTTCAAAAAATTCCGGAACCGCCTGAGATAAGAGAGAGCCGGACCCAGAAGCCGGAGGGGGCCCGAGTAAAATAATTTTTCCTGGAAAGGTGGCAACCGTGAGCCCCCGCCGGACCTCCAGGGGGAAAGTCCATAAGGCCGCATTTTTCCGGAGTTCACTTCTTTCTGATCTTGTGATAAATAGGTATCGAGCCTGGGGCTCCAGGAGATTTTCGGCACACAGGGTACGATATGACCAGCAAACAGGCGCCTCCCTCGGAGGAGGCAGGTGGGCTGAACCTTTGCGAATTGGGGAAGGTTTGCGTCGTCCCGGCGGGCACCCGCATCGTCAGCCAGGGAGAAACGCCGGAGTTCTTTTATGTGATCCAGTCCGGCCAGCTGCAGGTCTTTCGGGAGACTGAGGACCACATCCGCACCCCCTTGACGGAATTGGGCCCCGGCGCTTATTTCGGCGAAGTGGCCCTGGTTACCGGCCAACCCCGCACTGCCTCGGTGGAATCCCTGGTAGAAACGAGCCTCGTCAAGGTCTCCAAAGAGGAGTTCGACCGCCTCCTGGACCACAACCCGCAGCTGGCGCGCCACATCATTCAGCAGTTGTCCGGCTGGCTGGTGAGCGGGGACCGCCGCCTGGAGGAAGAGGTGGTGCACCAGGTGAAGCTGCGGCAGATCTCCTGGTTCGACTACGCCCTCATGGTGAGCTTGAGCCTCTTTTTGGCACTGATATTCAATTTTTACAACGACAGCGGGATTCCCTTAATTTACGGGTGGGGCGAAAAACCCTCGATTCCCGAAATCAGTCTGGGCCAGGCCCTGGAGATATACCAAAAAAACGAGGCCACCTTCGTTGACGCCCGGAAGAGCGCCTTTTTTACCCAGCAACACATCAAAGGCGCCCAGAACCTGCCGGAGGTCCTGTTCCCCCTGATGTATCCCATGTTCCAGTACATGGTGACACAGACGGAGGGGGCCAAGGACAAGCCCTTTATCGTCTACGGGGGCACTCTCAGCCGGCGCTTCGACGTGGTACTGGCCCGCCTGCTTAAGAAAAAGGGGTTCAAGCAGGTGCAGGTGCTGCAAGACTACGGGGGCTGGCGTAAGGTCTTTCCCCTGGAGGGGAAACCACCCGTGGAAGCTCCCAGTGCCCCCCTGGGTCTGGCGGGTTACCTCGAATGGGTGCCGGTGAGCATCTTCCTGCTTATTTTGATTCCTGCAGTCCGCCGCAGCCCCTACCTTTCGATATACTGCCGGCTGCTCGTGGGGGTTATCTTTATGTCCTTCGCCCTGAGCAAGATTATGCGGCCGGCAGTCTTCGCCTTGAATGTGGTCGATTTTGGGATGATGCCCTCCTGGGGGGTGGACCTGTGGTCCCTGGCGCTGCCGTGGGCGGAGCTGGTGGTGGGAATGTTTCTCGTCCTGGGTATCCGCACCAGGGCCGCAGCCACCCTGATCGCGGCCATGCTCCTCATCTTCATGGTGGGTCTGCTCCATGCCATCTATCTGCATCTGCCTATCAACTGTGGTTGTGTCGGGGAAGTGGGGGAACCGGTGACCTGGTGGAAGATGCTCAAGAATACCGGGATGCTGGTCATGTGCATCCAAACTTTCCTCTACGATCGTTTCCTGGTATTGGATCGGGGAGGCTTCATCTGGCGGGCTAGTGCGATATGAACAGAGAATCTCTAAAGTTGGCAGCGGTCTTCGGTCTGATCCTGGTAATGCTGGCCGTTTCAGGTTGCGGGGAGTCGCGCTCCCAATTCGCCGGCACTTATCGCTCCGTGAATCCCGTTGGCGAGAAAAATTACATCGATCTGGAGCTCGAAGAAAGTGGCAAGGGGACCTGGACGGTGGCTGGAAGTACCACGGAGTTCACCTGGGTGGTGAATGACCGCAAGATCTGGATTTATCTCAAAACCGGCGCTATCATCATCATTACCCCCAGCGGCGGTGGCGAAGAATTATCGGCGGACATGACCGGCGAATGGCACCCCGGTTGTCCCCCCAATTCCTGTGTGACCTTTAAACGGGTTGCAAAAGGAGGATAAGATAATTACCGGAGAGCAGATTTTCTGCCGGGCAGCGGGCCGCAGGCGGAATCAACCAGTCCGGTTGCGGTTGTGGTGGTTTTGCCTGGTTTGCCTTATGAGTGGGCTGACGTCAACGGCCTGGGGCGCTTCCGGGGTTGAGGTGCGGCGTCTGGGCTTGAGCAGGGTCGGGGGAACCACTTTGTTGACCGTCGTTTTGGACCGGGCCGCCGAGCCCCGGATCACTGCCGTCCAAACCCCGGGCAAACCCCAACTGGTGTTGGACTTTCCCCAGGCCTGGATGGGAACCATCGCGACTCGCCTGGAGGGTGACGAACTCATCGTGGAGCAGGTGCAAACCCAGGCCACCCAGGGCGGAGTCCGCATCATCCTGGATTTGTATCCGAATCAGGCTTACAGTTATTGGCGCCGGAGCCAAGCCGGCGTCGGGGGCGAAACCCTCTTTCTCCTGGGCCTTAAGTCCGAGGCCCCGGCTCCCGGCCAGGCGCAGCTCCCGCCGCCTGCCCCCGGCCAACCAGAAATCCCTCCTGCAGCAACCGGGGAACAGGCATTGGAACCCCCAGCACCGCAGGCGCCACCCACCGGAAACGTGGTGGCCGGCAGTTTAGGCGAGCTGAAAGGCCTGCTGCCCAAGGCCGCGGGGTTGCTGCAAAGCCTGGAAAACCACGGATGGACCGTCTCCGCATCCCATACCTATGATCACCCCGGCCAGCGTTTCAGCCGGGACTTCGTCCTTGCCAACAGTCAGTTCCCGGAGCTGGCGGTGGAGATCCTCTACCTGCCCTCCAATGCGCCGGGCACCCCTAATATCGGCATTATCGATTTAACCACCGCTAAACTGCAGGATGAGACTGCCTCCAAATACGAGGAGTTGCGCCATTGGGATTTCTCCAGGATCAAGAAGAACTATGAAGATATCGGGGATTTCTTCGAAGATGCCTTGAAACCCCTGAGGGTGAAGCTGCGGGAAGAAACCAAGGCCATAGCCCTTAAGGACGCGGCGGTGTTTCAAGAATTCGTGAGGTCCGCCGACCCCGGGAACCCCCAGGTGGCCGATCAGGTGATGGCTCACGTGCGGGAGAAGGTGAACCCGAGGTTCGAAGGGGTGCAATATACCATTTCCGAAAACCCCCTGATCATTCTCAATCAGGTCGATTTTCTTTACGTGAAGGTCTTCTATCTGAGTTCCTGATAAGGAGGTGGACCGTGGCCAAGGAGATCACCATTTTCGGCAAACAGTCCTGACCCTTTACCACCAAGGCCCGGGAGGCCAAAAGCGGAGAGGGTTTTACCGTCGACTTTCGGGATGTCATCCAGGATGACCAGGCCATGGCGGAGATGTTGCGCCTCACCCAGGGGGACCGGCATGTGCCGGTGCTGGTGGAAGACGGCCGGGTGAGCATCGGTTTCGGCGGCGCCTGAAAGGCTTGAGCACCCGCGGTCGCGGGGTATTCTTACCAGTTCCCAAGTCCTTCACTCTTTACTCGTTCCCAGGCTAGCTTGGGAACGAGTAATTTTTTGTTTAGGCTTTGCCTGGACCCCTCAGAAAAATTAACAACCAGGAATCTCAAAATCCGCCGGAGACCGCCAAGCGGCATGGCAACCGCTGAACTTGCCGCTAAAGACGAATCCCCACCAGGGATTAGAGGGGGACTGGATGCGGCTCGGGAGGTGGCTCTGAGTCAAGGGGAGCGGGTCTCGATCTCAGGGAGGCTGGGCACTGGTGATTGTTTAACTATAGCAACCCGGCTTCCACAAGCAATCTGGTTCCTGGCAGCCGGAAATGGCCTGGTAGCAAGGGGAGTTCCCTTCCTTTTGCTGGATGGCGCGAATAAGGTCGGCTTTCCGAAGCCGGGAGTAATTCTTCACCCCCAGGATGCGGGCTTTCTCTATTATCTGATTCATCGTCATGGCAAATCACCTTATTGGCAATAAATGATGGGTAGCAGATGGCCGGTTCCTGGTTTTAGCAGGTCCTGGTCATAATTCGTCCGGTTGAAGACCTTAATGTTGGCATAGTTTGCTTCCGGATTATCATTTAAATGCCGTTTCCACGATTCATCCCGAGTTTCTCCCGGCCGCACCTCAATAATGGCCAGGCGAATGTTAAAATACCCCTTTAACCTGCTTAACCAGATACCTTTTCGAATTTCCTTCAAGTTTCGCATGATTACCATTTTCCATCCGGATAGATTTTCTTCTTGTTGAATTCTTAATATTAATTTATTAAGGTGGTATTTCCACTTCATTAAAATTTTGTTAAAAAAATTTGTAAGGTGAAGCCGGGTTTCAGGTCTCCCAAGATGGCAAAATAGGCGCACGCCTGGATGGCCCCCACCGCCGCGGGGGGCGCTTGAGGGTCCCATGGGAGTCATCGTTGCGATCGTCAATAATAAGGGGGGCGTAGGCAAGACCACGGCTGCCTGCAATCTGGCCCATGCCTTGGGGCTGCTGGGCAAGCGCGTCCTGGTGGTGGACCTGGACCCCCAATGTAATGCCACGTCCCTCCTCCTCTCCAACAGGCTCGACCGGCAGCACAGTCTGTACGAACTTTTGGCTCACGATACGTTGGGGTTTCCCCTGACGCGGGCTATTTATCCCAGCCAATATGAGGGAGTTAGCTGCCTCCCCAACGTCCCGGAGACTGCCGCCCTGGAGCCGGAAATGATAATGAGCGCACCGGCCAGCCTCTTCCGGCTTCGCCGCCATTTGCGGCATTATGCCCTCCGGCACTTCGACTTGGTCATCATCGATAACCCGCCCAACCTGGGCTCTTTTGTCATCTGCGCCCTGAACACCGCCGATTTCGCCCTGGTCCCGGTCAAGGCCGGAAGCGCCTTCAGTGTATCCGGCCTCTTGCAAGCAGTTAGGCTGATCAACGAGGTGAGGGTCGAGTCCAATAAAGACTTGAGGGATTTGCGGCTATTGATTAATCAGGTGGATAAGAGGACGCTCATCAGCCGCACCCTGACAGAGCAGATTTTCAAAGCGTTTGGGGAGGATCAAATTTTCAAGACCTTTATCCCTGGAAACACCGCCTTCGAGCAGGCAGAGGCCGCCGGCGCCACGATTTTCCGCTGGAACGCCAACGCCCCCGGCGCCCGAGCCTACCGGGAGCTGGCCCAAGAACTCCTGGACATTTTTGCCGGGTAAACGGCAGAGAGGCCGCATCATGCCCAAACTTGAAGACCAAAAAAGGAAAAGGCGGACCTTGTCAGAGGGCTTTAATAATGTGCCGAAACTCCTGGAAGAGGCCCGGCGGGCCGTGGACGATGCAACCCAGGCAGCCAGGGGCAAGGGGGGCGGGCGAAAAACTGCGGCCGCACCTACGGGCCGGAAGAGCGGTGGCGCGGGAGCGAAGGGGCCCAAAGCCGCCCCCCGGAAAAAGTCAGCCAAAGAAAGGGGCCGGCGGGAAACGCCTTCCCACCCTCCTGCCTCCAAGAAACAAGAGGTGGCTCCCTCCAGGGCTTCGGCCCCCGCCATCTCCGGCGGCTCCCAGACTGGTCCGGCGTATTTCGGCATAACAGTGAAACATGCCATCCCCGGGCGCATGCGCTTGCGCCTCGTGGCAATGCTGCACGACGAGACCCTGGCCGAAGAGCTCACGTCCCTCCTGGGCGCCGTACCAGGGATTGTTTCGGTGGAGGCCAGCACCGCTACCGGTTCCCTGCTCATCACTTTTAGCCCCAGGGATCTGGCTACGGTTAAGACCCGTAACCGTTTTGCCCAAGTCCTGCACCGGGTTTTCCCCGGTTTCGATACGGAGGATCTGATAAAGCGAATGCTCGGCGGCTGATATTTATCAGCTTCTTGGTTTGCAATTATCTAACTGTTGTCCTTTAAGGGATTGCAGAAATATCGAAACCCCGGCCTCAGTGAAAGATGGCCCGGCGTTTACAGACCATCCGGAGATGATTAGCTTGAGCATTAGTAGCGTCCTTAGAGCTCATTAACAATGAACAGCTCTGCGGCCTCAGGCTTTTCACCCGGGAAGCCTGACCGGGAGCAAAAAAAGGAATTTTTTGGAGGAGAATCGTCATGGCCTGGTATGATGACGTGCTCAGTTTTTCCTGGCCTACCGTCCTGGTGGTGGTGGGCGCGGCAGCACTGGCGCGGGTGCTTTTGCCGGCGTCAGGCTATGAGGTGGGACCTCTGGTCAAAGGCGTGGTCAAGACCGGCCTCACCGTCAAGGACACGGTGGTGGGTTTAGTGGCAGAAACCGGGGAGCAGTTGAGCGACCTGGTGGCCGAAGCCAAGGCCGAGCACTACGCCAGGAAACCCAAAGTCTGAGACAACCCGGTATCGTGTCTCAGATGTCCCCTTTGTCAAAAAAAGTCATTTATCTTTAGTCCGTTAACCGGCAGCCGCAGGCTTGAGCCTGCCCTTAGGGTCCACAGGCGGGACGCCGATGCTACCCGCTATCGGCATAGGCCTCTGGCCTGTTTGACCTGAAAGCAGGCCAAAACCTGCGGCTTAAAGCTGGCTTGCGTTTGCAGGCGCCATTCTCTTCATTGCCGGATTGACCGTCCGGGCGGTATCAATTTCCTGGCAAAGGTGGGTATGCCATGTTTAGCCTCTTATTTGACCGTCCCCTCACCAAGTTGTTGACGGTAGTCGGCGTGGCGCTGTTGGCTCCCGTGATCTGTCCCATCCTGGGGGTGATCCTCAAGCCGTTGGTCAAGCCTGCGACCAATCTTTATCTCGACCTGGCCGATGAAATGGCAGAAGCCATAGAAGAACGGGAGAGACTGCAAACGTCCAAAAAAGCCAAGTGGGGACCGACAGGCGCCCCGGCCCCACAGACGAAAGCTGGCCAAAAGCTGAAAAGGGATGGACAGGCCGTGGAAAAAGAGGCGGCCTCGGCCATCATCATGGGCGTGGCGGAGATTATCTAAAGCCGCAGGGGCGGGGGCCCAGCATACCCCGCCTGCCCAGGCTTCCGATTTGCAACAGGAGCAGCCATGGCCTTTGTCAAGACCGCGGCCCAGCGCTTTCAATTTCCCGTCCTTCAGGGGATTTTGCCCATTCAGCGCTCCCAGGTGCCTGCTGACCTCATGGCGGGCATCACTCTGGCCGCCTTGAACATCCCCCAAGCTATGGGCTATACCAGGATCGCCGGCACCCCGGTGATCACCGGCCTCTATGCCATCCTGGTTCCCACGGCCCTGTTTGCCATTTTTGGCTCATCCCGGCACCTGGTGGTGGGAGCCGATTCTGCCACCGCCGCCATCCTGGCCGCCGGCCTCGCGGGCCTGGCCGCCTCCGGCTCCTCCGAATATGTGGCCCTGTGCGGTGTGTTGGCTTTCATGGCCGCGGCGATGCTTATCATCGCCCGCATAATTCGTCTGGGGTTCCTGGCAGACTTTTTGTCCCGCACTGTCCTTGTGGGCTTTCTGACCGGGGTGGGTATTCAGGTATCCCTGGGGCAAATTGGCGGGATGCTGGGGGTGCCCAAGGGCGGGCAAACTCCCCTCGGCCACCTCATTCACGATCTTGAGCATATAAAGCAAACGAATTTCCACACCCTGGCGGTGGCGATCGCCGTCCTGGCCATTATCCTTGGGTCCCGCAAAATTTCCCGAAAAATCCCCGGGGCGCTCATTGCGGTGATTGGCGCCATTTGGGTGAGCTGGGCCGTTGATCTGGCATCCTCCGGGGTGGCTACCCTGGGGATGGTCCCCCGCGGCCTGCCGAGGTTCGGGCTGCCTGGCGTACCCTTGAACGCCGGTCTTCTGATGACCCTTGCACCTACGGCCTTTTCCATATTTGTGGTAATCCTGGCCCAAAGCGCCGCGACCTCCCGCGCCTATGCCATCCGTTACGGCGAACGCTTTAGAGAAAACATTGATCTGGTGGGGCTCAGCCTCGCCAACGTAGGGGCCGGACTAACGGGCGCCTTTGTAGTCAATGGCAGCCCCACTGCCTCGGAGATGGTGGACAGGGCCGGCGGCCGCTGCCAGTTGGCCCAGATCACCAGCAGCGTCATCGTCCTGCTGGTGCTGTTCTTTCTGACCGGGCCTCTGGCTTACATGCCGGCCGCGGTCTTATCCGCGGTCGTTTTTCTCATCTGCGTGGACCTTATCGATGTGAAGGGCATGTGGGAGATTTGGCGCGAGCGCCCGGCAGAGTTCGGGGTGGCCCTCATAACCGCGGCCACCGTAGTTCTCGTGGGGGTGGAGCAGGGCATCTTGCTGGCCATGTTCCTGTCGCTGGTGAGCCACACCCGGCATGGCTACCGGCCGAAAAACGCGGTGATCGTGGAGGTCCAGCCCGAAGGCTGGAGAAGCGCGCCGGTGGCTACCCAGGGCCAGCTGCTCCCGGGGCTGATGGTTTACCGGTTCACTCACGGCATGTATTACGCCAATACCGAGCAGCTTTTCGCTGAGGTCACCAAGTTGGCCCAAGAGGCGAAGCCGCCCCTGGTCTGGTTCTGCATCGACGCCTCCGCAGTGGATGACATCGACTACACCGCGGCCGCAACTTTGCGTTCGCTCTATGAAAGGCTACGGGAGCAGGGCATCCGGCTGATATTTTATGCGGTCTCGGATGGGGTTTATGCCCAACTAAAACGCTCGGGGATTACCTTGCTTATCGGCCAGGACGCCTTTTATGCCACCTTAGGTGCGGTGATCAGGGCCTATGAGGCCATCCCCAGGACTTCTTAAACATCTACGGAAGGTCCTATCTTCACATGCAAAAAGGACTGATGGGCAAAATGAAGGCGCGGCTCTTCCAATTCGTCTGGAACCTCCATGACCGGCGGCGGGCGCTTATATGCAGTTCTCTGGGGCTGGTGGTTTCCGTGCTTTCTTGCTGGCTGCTCGGCTGGATGTGGGAAATCTCTTTCCTGGCGGGTTGGATCTTGTGGTTAGGCTGCTACCTGTTCCTTCTGGGTATCGTCATTGTCAGCGCCGATGGACCCATGACCCAGGAGCGCGTCTCCAAAGATGAACCGCAGCGGATGAAATTGATGGTGATGACTGTCTTTTTTGCGCTTTTCGGCACCGGGGTCGTGGGCTTCCTGCTGACTGCCGTGGGCAAACACTCTCACAGCCATTCCCGCCTCTTACTGACCCTGAGCGTTCTGGCTGTGCTGTTTGCCTGGTTTGACTTGCACACCTCCTTTGGGCAGCATTACGCCCGGCTCTATTACCAAGGCAAGGATATCCATGGGCGCCCTTTTCAAGAAGGGATGCGCAAAGGTTTCGTCTTTCCGGGGACTGAGCAGCCTACTTACCTCGATTTCCTCTACGTGGCCTTTACCGTGGCCCTGACCTACTCCATGAGCGATGTCAACGTCAGATCCGAACTGATGCGGCGCACCGTGCTCATCCACAGCCTGGTCTCATTTTTCTTCTACTCCGTGGTGCTGGCAGGTGTTCTTAATGCCATTATCACTTCTTGAGCGGCCGGTGGGGCCGTTTGCTGAGTGGGTGCGATTTCCCTTAAAATGACAGCAGCCGCGCCGGGGTCCCCAACCTCGGATCCGGAGCCGACGATGTCCGATAAGCCGCTAAATCCTTCCAAGTCTCACGATTGGTCCCAATTTCTGATCCAGAACACCCCGGGGGCCGTGGTCACCGCGGATCACCAGGGGCGGATCACCGAGTTCAACCCTGCGGCCGAGCGGCTGACCGGTTATAGCCGGGACGAGGCCATGGGACACCTGGCCGAAGAAATCCTGCAACTTCAGGCGGCGGACCTGGACATTTGGAACCAGGTATTGAGGGGGCAGAAAGAGATCACCGTGGAACTCTCCCTGCGCAACCGTTCAGGCCAGGACGTGCCGGTGATGGTCAGTTCCTTCCCCCTCCGGGACGATGGCGGGGACCCCCAGGGCGGGGCCATTATCATCCGGGACCTGACCCCGGTAAAGCGCCAGGAGAACCGGCGCCAGCAACTGGTCAACATGTTCGCCCATGATCTGAAAACCCCGGTAGTGGGAGCCGCCGGCCTGATCCGGCGCCTGCTGCAAGGGAAACTGGGCCCCCTGACCGAGCCGCAAATGAACTACCTTCAGACCATCGATCAGGAGATGGAAGGGCTGGAAAAGCTCATCAACCGGTTTCTGGATTTCGCCCGCCTGGACCTGCGGATTTTGGCTCCCCAACTCCAGGCCCTGAACGTCCAGGAGGAGTGCCGGAAAGTCGTCACCCTGTTGCAACCCCTGGCAGAAGACAAAGATATCACACTTAAAACCGATCTATCCCCAGAGATTCCCGCCCTCCGGGCCGATCCGCTCCTATTGCAAAGAGTCCTGGAAAATCTGCTGGAAAATGCCATCAAGTTTAGCCCTGCCCATAGCCGGGTGAGGCTCACCGTCCGGGTCGAGGGTCCGGCCATCCGGTTCACCGTCCAGGACCAGGGTCCTGGCATTTCCCCGGAAGACCTGCCCCATCTTTTTGAAGTCTTTTATCGCGGAGAACAAGTTGGAAACGTCCAGGGCTTCGGCCTGGGGTTGGCCGCGGTCCGGCGGATCATCGACGCGCACGGCGGCCGCATCTGGGTGGATACGGCTCCGGGCCGGGGTTGCGCCTTCCACTGCACCTTCCCCCTGGAAACCTGAGCCGCCTCACCAACGACCGATCAACAAATTATGTTAAAATAGTAAATCAGTTTTGGGGGGGGCAGGCCGCTCCTCCGGGTCTAGTGCCCATATGACCGGAAACTCCTGAAACTGTGTCACCGTGCCTGGGAGAGCCTGGAGATCTTTCCCGGAACGGTGTTGAGCCTTGATGATCTCGAATTTGCCGGCTCAAATTGACAAGGGAGGATGAGGTATTATTTCAAAGATACTTCTGCTATCATGCCTTTGAGGTGAGGATTCGGCCCCAAGAACAGAAACTTGCTGGGATTTCACCCGGACAAGCGGTTCCCAAAACCATTTTTTAACTGCGGGGCCAGGGCGGCCCCATAATCTCGGTTACCATCCAGGGCACTGACTCAGCGCTTGACTGGAAGTTGAAAGAAATTCCATGGAAAGTCAAAGTCCCGCGGCATTCTGGAGCGTCCCGGCGGCGGACCTGTTGCAGCAACTGGATACTTCGTCCCAGGGGCTGAGCCGGGAAGAAGCGAAACAACGGTTGGCCCGGTTCGGGGCCAACCAACTGGGGGTCCAGAAGCGCACCAATACCCTGACTCTGTTGCTGTCCCAATACAAGAGCCCTATCATCCTGATCCTGTTATTTGCCTGCGGCCTGTCTTTCGCCCTGGGGGATCATGCCGACGCCTTGATAATTCTGATCATTTTGCTGGCGAGTGGCCTCCTGAGCTTCTGGCAGGAATGGGGGGCGTCCGACGCGGTGGCCAAGTTGCTGGCCATCGTGCAGATCAAGGCGACTGCGCAGCGTGAGGGAACGGCCCAGGAAATTCCCGTTGAAGAAATCGTTCCCGGAGACGTGGTTCTCCTGAAGGCCGGAGACGTCATCCCCGGCGATTGCGCCCTGCTGGAATCCAAAGATTTATTTGTGGATGAGGCGATCCTCACCGGGGAAACTTTTCCGGTGGAGAAATCGGCGGGGGTTGCGCCTCCCGAGGCCGGCCTCAGCCAGCGGACCAACTGCCTGTTCATGGGAACCCACGTCGTCAGCGGCGTTGCCACGGCCCTGGTGGTCTATACCGGGGGGGGCACCGAGTTCGGTAAGGTCTCAGCCCAACTGAAGTTGCGGGCGCCGGAGACGGAATTTGAACGCGGCATCCGGCGCTTCGGGTTCTTCCTCATGGAAGTGACCCTGCTGCTGGTAATTGCCATTTTTGCCATCAACGTCTATCTGGCCCGCCCGGTCCTGGAAGCCTTTCTTTTCTCCCTGGCCCTGGCCGTGGGGCTCACCCCGCAATTGCTGCCGGCCATCATCAGCATCAATCTGGCCACGGGGGCCAAGCGCATGGCCCTCAACAAAGTAATCGTGAAAAGGTTGGCTTCCATTGAAAACTTCGGGTCCATGAACGTGCTGTGCGCCGACAAAACCGGCACCCTGACCGCGGGAGTGGTAGAGCTTCATTCCGCCCAGGATCCTCAGGGCCGGCAGTCCGATAAGGTCTTACTTTACGCCTACCTGAATTCCTACTTTGAATCCGGCTTTGCCAACCCCATCGACCAGGCGGTGCGGCGCCATTACTCCCCGGATGTGTCGGGCTACCGGAAGCTGGATGAGGTGCCCTACGATTTTCTGCGCAAGCGTTTGAGTATTTTGGTGGCCACCGGGGACGGCAACCTGATGGTCACTAAGGGCGCGCTGGCCAACGTGCTGGCGGTCTGCTCGTCGGTGGAGACCGCGACGGGAGAATTGGTGGATCTGAGCAAAGAGGCGGAAGGGATCCAACAAAAATTCGCGGCGTTCAGCGACCAGGGACTCCGCACCTTGGGGGTTGCTTACCGGAAGTTGGGGCCGGTTGCCAACCTTACCAAAGACCAGGAGACCGGCATGACCTTCCTGGGATTCCTGGTGGTCTGCGATCCACCCAAGCCCGGAGTAGCCGTGACCATCGAGCAGATGCAGCGTCTGGGCGTGTCGTTGAAGATTATTACCGGGGACAATTCCCTGGTGGCCGTCAACGTCGCCGGGCAGGTGGGTTTGATCAACCCCACCCTCCTAACCGGACCCCAAATCCGGGAGATGAGCGATGAGGCGCTCCTGCACCAGGTGAATAAGACGCAGGTCTTTGCGGAAGTGGAGCCCAATCAGAAACAGCACATCATCTCCACCCTGCGCCGGGCTGGAAATGTCGTGGGGTTCATGGGCGACGGAATTAACGACGCCTCGGCCCTCCATGCCGCGGATGTGTCCATTTCGGTGGACAGCGCGGTGGACGTGGCCAAAGAGGCTGCGGATATCGTGCTGTTGGAAAAGGACCTGGCGGTCCTGACTCAGGGCATCCGGGAAGGCAGGACGACCTTCGCCAACACTATAAAATATGTCTTCATGGCCACCAGCGCCAATTTCGGTAATATGTTCAGCATGGCCGGCGCCTCTTTGTTTCTGGCTTTCTTGCCTTTGCTGCCCAAGCAGATTCTCCTCACCAATCTGATGACCGATTTCCCGGAGATGACCATTGCCACGGACAGCGTCGATTCAGAACTGGTGGATCAGCCCCAGCGCTGGGATATCCGGTTCATTCGCCGCTTTATGATCGCCTTCGGCATTACCAGCTCCGTCTTCGACTACCTCACTTTCGGGGTCTTGCTCTGGATCCTCCATGCCACCACGGAACAATTCCGCACCGGCTGGTTCCAGGAGTCGGTGATTTCGGCCGCGCTGATTGTCCTGGTGATCCGCACCCGCCGGCCGTTTTTTAAGAGCATGCCCGGGAAATACCTGTTCTGGACCACCATACTCATCGTGGGAGCGACCCTGGCCTTACCCTATACGCCCCTGGCGCCCTTGTTCGAGTTCAAACCGCTGTCGGGCGAGTTTTTGTTGATGATGGGGGGGATTGTCATCCTTTACGTCTTAGCGGCGGAATTAATGAAGAGGATCTTCTACCGGTGGTGGAATACCCAGGGACGGAAACGGTAACCGGGTTCAAAAAAACCCCAAGAGGCGGAGTTCATCCGTAATGCGCCTCTTTGCTAGGGAGCGTCCGCCCCGCTTCTGGACTCCGTCCAGGCACTTAGGGAGTAACCCCGATTAATTAAAGAGAAATGCGGTTTCGGGAATTTCCCCGGGCGCCGGTCGGCGCCCGGAGGCCTATCCTCAGGGCATCTGGGAGGATACCGGGAGTTCCACCGCCTTGGCGGCTGCAAAGGTGATGGGGTAAGCGTGGGTCCAAAGGCGACCACCAAGCGCCCCGCAGGGCGCCTCAACCCTTAGTAGATCTGCTGTTCCAGGTAGTTCTCTACTCCTATTTGCTTGATCTGGTCGAGCTGGGCTTCGATCCAGTCAATATGGCCCTCTTCATCTTTCAGGATCGAGTCAAGGAGTTCTTTGGTGCCGTTGTCTCCCACTTCGACTGCCAGGCGGATGCTCTCGTTGTAGCCCTTGATGGCCATATCTTCGGCCCCGCGGTCATTGGCGTGCATCTTCGGGACCTGGTCGCCGATGGACACTTTGTTCAACTTGCTGACGACGGGAATCCCATCGAGGAAGAGGATGCGCTCGATGAGCTTTTCGGCATGGACCATCTCCACAATGGCCCGCTTCCGGATTACCTCTTGCAGCTTGCTGTACTTCCAATTTTCGCACATCTCGGAATGGACCATATACTGGTTGATGGCAGTCAATTCCTCAGACAGGCGCTTGTTCAGTTCATCGATGAGCTTTTTATTCCCCTTCATGTCTAACCCCCTCCTTTAGTATTAACCGGGATTATGCGGCCACCTGGGCCCCGCAATCGCAAATGGTTCTGGGGACTCCTGGGGCCGGGGAGAATCCCCCCAAGCTCCATTATCGACGCCGAGTCCCAATCCAACGCACGTTAACATATTCTTCGTTGAAAAAATATCTTTTCTTCCGATTCCGGGTGTCCGTCTCTTCTGTTAATCATTCCTGCGGAAAAATCAAGTTTGTGAGCTCGGCCCCAGGATCTATCTTCGCCCCGCATTTGCCTAATTATGGAATCAGCGAATGAATCCGGGTCTAAAGAGAGAAAATCCTGCCCTGGGCTCAAGAAGGGCGGAGGGGCCTTAAGTTTTCAAGCGGAGGGCACTAGGCCGGGAGGCTCGGGACCTCCTGTGGCTGGCTGTAATAACGGATGGCGCTCTCCCCGATCAAGCGGGACATGGTCAAGGCCGCCGCCGCCCCGGTGGCCATAGAAATCAGGGGATGGAATCCCAAGGCGTCGGCCGCGAAGGGAGCGCCCACCGCCAGGCCGGTGCCGGCCACCACTGCCACCATCTCCGGAACCCGCGCCTCATCGTCGATATCCTGGCCGTACAGAAGCGCGATCTCCATGATGAGATAGAGGTGCATGCGCACCAGGGCGGAAGTCCCCCCCACAAAACCCAGAATTTTCACGGCATGTCCGACTAGGGGGATCATGGTGGGTAAATCGAGGATCAACCCTCCCAGGAGAGAAAGCTGGGCCTGGGCGGCGATCAGGCGCCGGGCCCTCTGCTCCACCGTCTCAGCGGGGTAGCGTTCATTAATGTCGGTCACCACCTTGCGAATGCGGTCTTTGCGCAAGCGCAGGAAAAAATAGAGGAAATCATCGGCCAGACGGCTTTGTTTGGCGGGTAAGGGCGGCGCGGTCGACATGGGTGTGGTCCTCTCAATTGGCGTTGGAAAGTTGAGCCCCCATCTTGCTATCAATAAGCGGCATCTTGGTCCTTATGGCTAAAAGGCATCCAGGGCAGCCATTTTCCTGTCTGTTCTCGATAAATTCTGTAGCTCTCGCCAAACTCGGCTCCCAGTAATTTTTCTTCATAGCTGGCAAGATAATTATAGACGAGGCAAATGGCAACCCAGAGAACCAGAGAAAAGAGGGAAGCCGTGGCAAGCGCCAGGCCAAGGTAAAACAAGATGCACCCGAGATAGAGAGGGTGCCTCACATACTTGAAGGCTCCGGTGAATATCAGGCCGCGGCGGCGGGGCTCTGCATGACTGACTACCCCATGGCTGGACATGACCAGGAGAGCCGCGGCGGCCAGGCAAGAAACCAAAAGGAGCAGCCGGAGATACCACGGCAGGTAATCTTTAAGGAACGTCGATAGGTGCAGAAAAAAGGAATCTGGCACCCAAACGATCAGAAATATGCCCAGCAAGATCAACTGGCCGGCATCGCCGTAGGGGTGTTCGCCGTGGGAAGCCGATGGTTGGCTCATTGATTGGGGTCAGGCGGTCTGATATGGAAAAAGGGCTTAGAAATTCATCTAAGCCCTTGCCTTTATTTGGTAGCGGGGGCAGGATTTGAACCTGCGACCTTCGGGTTATGAGCCCGACGAGCTTCCAGGCTGCTCCACCCCGCGTCGTGGACGATTATCTGTATCAGGTTTTATAACCTTTTCATCCCCGGGCGTCAATGGCAAAATTTCCCGCGCTTCCCCATCCTCGGCCTGGGGTTTAATTAGGGTGCGGTTTATCCATCCTCAGCGAACAGCCGAAACCAGAAAACAGCAAACTGCCCTAAACTTCGCCGGCGTTGGCCAGATCCCTGGGGAAATGGGGCATGGCCGCGAAGATAGCAACCGCGCCCCCGGCCAGGGCCACTAAAGTGAGGCAGACCCCCCATTTGAGGCTGGTGGCATCCCCGAGCCAGCCTATAAGGTAAGGCGAAGGCACATCCCCGATCAGGTGGATGATCATGATATTCAAGGCCACCGCCAGGGCCCGCCGCCGGGCGCCGGCGACGTTCACCACCACCGCGGTGATTAATCCGGGATTGAGAAAGAGGAGGAAAACCGCCAGGGCAAAGGCCGGAATATAAATGGCGGGTAGCGGCGCAAAGATTACCAGGGCGGCCAGGGGCAGCGCCAGGGCGATTCCCACCCCGGTTACCCAAAGGGGCGCATTGAGGGTCCGGACCAGGAGACGGTCTCCCAGGTAGCCCCCGGTCAGGGTCCCCAAACCGCCGGCCACCGCCACCGCCCCGAACATCAGGAGATTGGCCTGGGCCAGGCTCAGACCCTTGTAGAGCTCCAGGTAGCTGGGCATCCAGAAGGCCAGCCCGCCCAGGGTAAAGGTGCTCAGGCCGAAGCCCAGGCTGACCCAGCGCAGGGTGGGGATTTTCAGCAGGCTCCAGGACTCCGACCATAGATTGTTGGCGCCGGGGGGCGGGGCGGGTTCCCTGGCCGTCCGGGTTTGAACCTCCGGGAGACGCCAGATGAGAGCCGCCATCGCCAGGCCCGGCAGTCCCGCCAGCAGAAAGGCCGGACGCCAGCCCCAATGGCTGCCGGTCAGGCCACCCACCAGATAGGCCAGGGCCGAGCCCACCGGCAGGGCCACATAGAACCAGCCCATGGCCCGGGCCCGGCGCGAGAGCGGCAGGATATCGGCGATGTAGGCCGGCGATAGGGTGCCGAAGGAGGCCTCGCCCACCCCCACCGCCCCCCGGGCCAGCAGCAGGGTGAAATAAGAGCCGACCCAGTAGGTCAGGCTGGTGGCCAGGCTCCACAACACCGCGCCCCAGGCCATGAGGCGGACGTGGCCCCAGCGGTCCCCCAGGTAGCCGAAGATGGGGGAGGTTAAGAGATAGACCAGGAAAAAAGCGGTGCCCAGCAACCCGAAGGCCCGGTCGCTGAGCCCCATCTCCCCTTTCACCAGCGTGCCCAGGGAGGCAATGAGATAGCGGTCCATATACTGTAGGAGGTTGAGGCTGGTGAGGATAATGAGGACTCGGGTGGTGAAGGACAAGGGAAAATTCCTCAGGGGCTAGCGGCCGCCCTGGCGCAGATTATCGAGATACTCCCAGAAGTCCGGAAAGGACTTGGACACACAGCCGGGGTCGTGGATGACCACCCCCGGGATCTTCAAGCCGGCCACCGCAAAGCTCATGGCCAGGCGGTGGTCCTGATGCGGGTCGATGGCGGCCCCATGGGGCCTGCCCCCCGGGATAATCAGGCCGTCGGCGGTTTCCCGGGCCGCGATCCCCATTTTGTTGAGCTCTGCAGCCACCGCGGCCAGGCGATCCGATTCCTTGTGGCGCAGGTGGGGCACCCCGGTGATGACCGTCTCCCCCTGGGCGAAGGCGGCCACCACCGCCAGGGTGGGCACCAGGTCCGGCATGGCGGCCAGGTCCACATTGATGCCCCTGAGCGGGCCGCCCCGCACCATCAGGCCGGCTTCGGTGCTTGCCACCTCGCAACCCATCCGTGCCAGGACTTCCGGGAAGGAGGCGTCCCCCTGGCAGGAATCCGAGTCCAGGTTGGCGATGGTCACCCGGCCGCCGGTGACCGCGGCCGCGGCCCAGAAGTACGAGGCGCTGGAGGCGTCGGCCTCGATGGCATAATCCCGGGCCTGGTAGGTCTGCCCCCCCGGCACCTGGAAATAGGAGTAGCCCCGGCGATAATAAGAGACGCCGAAGGCCCCCATGACCTCCAGGGTCAGGTCCACGTAAGGACGGGAGACCAGCTCCGTGGTAACCTCGATCTCCACTCCCTCCGGCGCCAGGGGACCGATGAAGAGCAGGGCCGAGACGTATTGGCTGCTGATTGCTCCGGAAATTACGGCCCGGCCGCCCCGAAGGCCGCCCTGGACCACCACCGGCGGGCAGCCGGCGCCCCCCTCGGCGGCAGCCCGGACTCCCAGTTGCCCCAGGGCGTTAAGGAGTTCGTCCAGGGGGCGCTGGCACAGGCGTTCCGTGCCGGTGAGGCGATAGCTCCCCTGCCCCAGGGCCGTCAGCGCCGTAAAAAACCGCATGGAGGTCCCGGAGTTACCCAGATAAATAGGCTTGGCGAGCGGCAGCCAGCGGCCGCTGGCGCCCCGGACCCGGACGGCGGCGCCCTCCCAGTCAATGCCGGCCCCCAGCTTCGCCAGGGCCTGGGCGGTGAGCTCCGTGTCTTCGGCCCTGAGGGGGTTGATGAGGAGGCTCTCCCCGGCGGCCAGGCTGGCGGCCACCAGGGCCCGGTGGGTGTAGCTCTTGGAGCCGGGCAGGGTCAGGGTGGCGTTAATGTTATCTTTTTGTATAATTTCCTTACCCAAGATAATAACTCTTTAAAGAATAGGATTATTTTCTAAATCTTTCAGCTATTGTATCTATTTTTGAGCCATCAATAAAAACTAGATTATTTTTGATAGCTGATATTTCAATTTTTTCACATATTTTTTCAATTGCATTTTCAGTAAAATGGCCGGATATGGCAATTAATAGTTTTGATATTTTTTCTTTTCTCCTGGTATAAACATCATAGAATGGAATTTTAAAAGCGTCATCAATTTGACTGATTAATTGATCAATTTCAGAATTTGCTGCTCCTGATATATTTCCATATTTTACTTGAGCACCCCAAAACTCTAATTCATCAAATTCTGTCCTCCTACTGAATAAAATATCTTTCCCAAATTCGCGCTTTCCGTGGTTATAACGAACGTTTGTAAAATTCAATTTTCTAATTATAGGGATTAATACCTTTTGCGAAAATTCACTCTCATTATTTGTCTCTTCTATTTTGGGAAATGGACTACCTAGTGTAAGTTCCGCAGCCCCATCAATTTCATTGGTTATCTGATAAGCTAACTCAAAAATATCTTTCAATTTGTCAAAATTAAAGATGCCAGAATATGTCATAAAAATGTAATCGCCGTCATCATCATAATCATCTAAGTTAATATCTTTTAATTCATTTTCTCTCTCCTTAATAATATCGCGCTTTGTCTCCATCCAACTTTTAAAGCCAATCGCGCCATCCCAATATTTTCTCCGCCCAGAATCTTCGATAATTAGCTTAACTTGATCGTTATCAATTCTAGTGACAGTTAAAGGAACATTATCAACAAATATTATTCCGTCCTCTATGCGATCACATATATTAAATCTAATCCCTAAGGGTAATTCATGAATATTCTTTTTTATTAATAAAGATTTTGGAGTAATAAAATCCAAACCATCATCACTATCTAACTCTTCACCGTCAATTTCTACCGAAATTACCTCATTGTCTTCTTTTTTTACGTCGATCCCCATAATTATTCCTCTAGAAAATTAGTTAATTTCACTTTAATGCGCCATAGGCTGCCCGGGCCATGGTCTTTAGGGGCGCGGGCCTCCCGGTCCACAACTCGAACTGGGCGGTGGCCTGGTAAATGAGCATTTGCAGGCCGTCGATGGCGGCCGCCCCCCGGGCCCTGGCCTCCTTAAGCAGCCTGGTTTCCAAAGGCCGGTAAACCGCGTCCATCACCAGGCGGAAGCGGCCCAGGTACTGAGGCGAGATGGGAATCTCCTCCACCTGCGGCTCCATGCCCACCGGAGTGGCGTTCACCAGGATGGCGGCGGGGCACTGGTCGAGGCGCGAGAGAGGGATGGCTTCCGCCTGCAGGTCCCGGGCCAGGGCCGCGGCCCGGGGCGCGTCCAGGTCAATGATGCTGACCCGGCCACCCTCTTTAAGGATGCCAAAGGCGATGGCCCGGGCGGCGCCGCCAGCCCCCAGGATGAGGACGTGCTCCCCGCCGAGGCTGGTGCGGACCTGCAGGGCTCGCAAGGCCCCCAGCCAGTCGGTGTTGTAGCCTATCAAGCGCCCGTCCCGGTTGACTAGGGTGTTCACCGCGCCGATGCGGGCTGCCTGGGGGTCCAACTCATCGATTAAAGGAATAATCTTTTCTTTGAAGGGAATGGTGACGCTCACCCCCTGGATGGCCAGGCCCCGGAGCCCAGCCACCGCTTTGCCCAGGTCGGTCACCGGAAAGGCCACGTAGGCCGCGTTGAGCTTAAGTTCCCGGAAGGCGGCGTTTTGCATCTCCGGGCTCAGGCTGTGAGCCACCGGCCGCCCTAGAATACCGTAGATTTTGGTGCGGCCATTGATCATAATAGCTATCAGAGATCAGCGGTAGGGGCGACCCGGCGGGTCGCCCCTACTTCTTTTGCAACAACTTCCACAGGCGCCTCACTTCGTTCACCGTGAACTGACCGGGGGCGGAGGCCCGGTTTTTGGTGAAGGGGGCGAAGGTGAGGAAGCTCCCCAGGAGCGGCGCCACCACCCTGGACCAGGCGCCCGCCGGGCCCATGGCGAAGGCGATGATCTCCCGGCCCGCGGCCCGGGCCTGGGGGATCAGGGAGAGAAGGCGCAGGCTGTCCTCCGGCTGCCGGGCCAGGGTCACCAGCTTGACGATCCCGGCCTCCTGGGCCAGCATCTCCTGCAAGACGGCTTCCAGACGGGCCGTCTCCGGGGTCCCCGAAAAATCGTGCCAGGAGAGGATGATCCCGGCCTGGCCCCGGCGCGCCCAAAGCTCCCGGCGCCAGGCGGGATCGGCGGCCAGTTCCACGTCCAGGAAGTCCGCTCCCAAGGCCAGGGCCTCTTCCAGGAGCAGGCGGCGGTCCGCCTCGGCTCCGGACCAGTTGCCCCCCTCGGCCGCCAGCCGGTTGGTGGCGATGACCGGCCCCGGATGGCTCCGGAATAGCCGGGGCAGATCGGCCTGCTCCAGGTAATCGAGCCGGAGTTCGGTCCACAGGCCCTTGCGGGCGGCCCGCAGGTACCGGGAGCGGGCCCGGTTCACCGTGGTCTCCACCACCGGCACGCAGATGCGTAAAGGCAGTTTTCGGTTTTCGGTTTTCGGTTTTCGGTTTTGAGGCATGGTTGGCGCGACTCCCGAAATTTCACCCCCACCCCGACCCTCCCCCCTCAAGGGGGAGGGAGAGAAAACCCTAATCGCTCAGGATGACGAAGTAGTTAATGTAGGGTGGGCACTGCCCACCAATTCCTTGCCATACTCCACCTGGTAGAAGTTGTCGCCCGTTTTCGTGTTTGCTAATATTCACCTTCTTTGAAAAGCAACCGCCGTAAAGAAATAGGGCGGCCCGGTATTTTGAATCTCGGGTAAGTAGGTTTTTTATTAAAGGAAGCGGTGGGCAGTGCCCACCCTACATTTTCTAGAAACGCACTATAAATAAGCTTTTATGCGTTTCCAGTCAGATCGCTGAAGTTCGAAAGACCTGTTGGCAAGCCCGAGGCCCCCACAATGATAAACAGGGAAGATGAGCTTGCCGCTTGCTGACTTCAGAGGGCTGCTCGCAAGGGCCTTGCCAATGCTAAGTTTCTGATGACTTCTTTCAATCTCAAGAGCAAAGCAGACGCCTCGATAAGCCGGCTTGCCCATAGCTATTATGATTTCTGGGTCGACTATATCAATGAGAGGCCGAAGGAATTCTTTGGCATTCTCTCGCAGCATTTGAGGCGTGATAGAATTCCCTCCCTTAGAAGAGGAGTCGATAAGGCCGAAAATAGCATTAGTCAAGAAGACAGGTGCAGAAATGTTTGGCCTATCTGGTGTCCCAATGTTGATGCCGAGAGAAGAGAAAAGTTGGATCAAATTTTTATTCGTCTGGCTTTCTGGATTACACCGTCCACGAAACTCCCGAAAAAAGCGTGTCCCCCCAAAGTCCTTTCCAACAAGCATTATCTTGGCATTCAAATTACCCAGCCACTGAGCCCATGCCTCCACCTGGCCGCAATCATACTTGCCATCCTCGAATTTCGACGGGTTAATAAGCCCTGTGAATGAGTAAGACTTACGCTTTTCGACCAGCATTCGATAAGCGTCATTCTTGGGATTCTTGCTTATCATTTGCTTTGACCTTTTAACTCAAGTTCTCGACCCCCGCGGCCTGGGGGAAGGAGCCCAACAGCTTGAAATGGGCGCTCAGGGCTCTGGTTTCCTCCAAGGCGGCGGCCATCGCCGGGTCAGCCTGGTGGCCGTCCAGATCCACAAAGAACAGGTAGCGCCAGGCTTCGTTTTTCACGGGCCGGGAGACGATGCGGGTCATGTTGAGCGAGCGTTCCGCCATGGGTTTCAGAGTCTTGTACAACGCCCCGGGGATATTGTCCACCGCGAAGAGGATGGAGGTCTTGTCGCTGCCGGTGGGGCCGGGGGTGTCGGAGCCGATGACGAAGAAATGGGTGACGTTGCCCGGCTGGTCTTCGATGCGGCTCTCCACCACCCGCAGGTCGTAGAGGGGCGCCGCGAAGGAACTGGCGATGGCCGCGGCATTGGGGTTTTTGGCCGCCTTCTGGGCCGCCACCCCAGTGGAGGCCACCTCCAGGATGGGGAGGTTGGGCAGATGGGCGCTGAGCCAGCCGCGGCACTGGGCATAAGCCTGGGGATGGGTGTAGATCACCTCGATATCCTGGCGCTGGCCGGATTTGTTCACCAGGTCGTGGGAGACTTCCAGGTAGATTTCGCCGCAAATCTTGACGGAGCTGTCGGCAAACAGGTCCAGGGAGACGTTGACGATGCCTTCGGTGGAATTTTCGATGGGCACCACCCCGTACTGGTACTTGCCCTTTTCCACCTCCTGGAAGACCTCCTGGATGGTGGTTAGAGGGCCGTAGCGGGTGGCCCGGCCGAACTTTTTCAGGGCTGCCAGGTGGGAGAAGGTGGCCTCCGGCCCCAGGAAGGCCACCCCAAAGGGGATCTGGACCTCCCGGGCGGCGGAGATGACCTCCCGGAAGATGTTACGCAAGGCGGCCTGGCTCAGAGGCCCGGGGTTGAGATGCATGAGGTTCGCCAGCACCTCCTCTTCCCGCTGGAAGTCCAGGGTCCCGCGGCCCTCCTGGTTTTTGATGCGGCCGATGGTTTGGGCCAGGGCCTGGCGCCGGTTCAAGAGGGTGAGCAATTCTTGGTCCAGGGCGTCGATCTCTTGGCGGATGGCTTCTTTTTTTTCGGTCATGGCTCATTTCTCAACGATGGTTTCCTGTATCTTGTGGCCGAAGTGGCGTCCGGTCTCTTCCAGGGCCACCAGGACCTCGTCTCCGGGTTTAAGGACGACGACGGAGACCGCTTCGCCGCCTGGCCGGGTGAGGCGGATGGTTTCCGCGTTTTGCAGGATGGTGGTGATCTCCTGGCCCCCGGCCTCTGCGGCCACCAGCATCAGGGGACGGCTCTCCACCTTGACCCGGCCCACCACCGCCGGCCGGCTGCGCCCTTGATGATCCACCACCAGCACTTCATCTCCGGCGGCCAGTTCCCCCAGGTACCTGGTCTTGTCTCCGGTAACCCGGATATAGGCATGCACCGGCCCGGCGTTGACCCGGAAGGGGCGGGGGGCCACGTAGGGGTTCTCCAGGGACTCGGCGTGCACCAGAAAGAGGCCGGCGGAGGAGTTTCCCACCAGCATGCCTTCTCCCAGGCCCAGGTTGGCGCAGGTGTCGACGCAGACCCGGTCCCCCATGCCCAGGGGCTTCAGACGGGTGATGCGGGCCGTGGAGAGCGGCACCGGCAATGATGCCTCCTTCACCAGGCGGGCGATGCGCTTGATGACCCCGGCCTCGGCGGTGGCCACCACCAGGCCGTCCACTCCCTTCTCCAGGACTCCCAGGGCGGTGCGGGCCGACTCCGTATCACTCACCTCCACGAAGATGTTGCCAGTTTGCGCCACCAAATTTTCCAAAGGTATGACGGTCCAGTCCGGGGTTCTGACCACCACCGGACCCTGGCGGGCCAGGCGGATGACTTCGGCTTCATCATTGACACCCAGGATAGTGACTTCATGGAGGTCTTTCCCCGGCGCCAGGTCGCCGTCCGGGGCGATAACCCGGATTAGCCCCAGGGCCTTGACCTCCGGGACCCGGCCTGGGGGAACCCAGATGGCATCGGCCCCCGACTCGAGGGCGGCGGTGACCAGCTTCTTATCCCAGGGGTCCACTCTTACCCAGAGTTGTTTCATTATTTTTTTGGACCCCCCCATGTAAGAAATTGGGCGACCCAGCGGGTTGCCCCTACTTAAAACCAACTAAATCTGGAGGAATGACAAGGCCTCTTCGACGCCGGCGTTTTCGTGAACCAGGAGGCTGATGGCTCCCACCATGCGGCTGGGGTCCCGGTGCTGGAAGACGTTGCGCCCGATGGAGACCCCGGCGCCGCCGGCGTCCACCGCGCCTTTCACCATCTCCAGGATATCCCGGTCCGAGTCCATCTTGGGGCCGCCGGCGATGACCACCGGCACCGGACAGCCGGTCACCACCTTGCGGAAGGACTCCACCGATCCGGTGTAGGAAACCTTGACCACGTCGGCGCCCAACTCGGCGCCCAGCCGGGCCACGTGCATAATCATCTTGGGGTCGTATTCGTCTTTGACGTTTTTACCCCGGGGGTACATCATGGCCAACAGGGGCATGCCCCATTCCCGGGAGGAGCGGGAAACGGCCCCCATGTCCGCCAGCATTTCCCGTTCGCTGCTGCTGCCGATGTTGACGTGGATGGAGACGGCGTCCGCCCCCAGGACCAGGGCCTCTTCGACGCTGCATACCAGGGTCTTGGCGTTGGGATAGGGCGAGAGGCTGCTGGAGGCGGACAGGTGAATGATGAGCCCCACGTCCCGGCCCCGGCGGCGATGGCCGCTGGTCACCAGGCCCTTGTGCATCAAGATGGCGTTGGCCCCACCGGCGGCCACCGCATTGACGGTGGTCTTCATATCGATAAGGCCGTCGATAGGACCCACCGTCACCCCATGGTCCATGGGGACGATGACGGTGCGCCCGGTATCCCGGTTCATAATGCGTTCCATGCGAATCTGTTTGCCGATCATTTCCAGCCTCCTTTCGGGGCGGCCCTCATCGGTGCGACCCGGCGGCAACAAAAAAGCCGTGGTCGCCTGGGCGCCACGGCTTCTAAAAGTTTTTTTGGTTAAGGCCTACTTACTTTTAAAAGTCGAGGCGCACTCCGGGCCCGGAAAATAAAAATAAAAGCTAAAGTAATTGCTCCGGGGCCGCCAGGATTGCATCTTCTTCATTTCCTCGACTGCATTTATGCTAAAACATCCGAATCTCTGTGTCAATAAAAAATCTTTTCCGATATAATTTTTGCCAGCAGCCGGGCCTGGTTGAACCTGCGGGCCGGTAGCATAGGCGTCCCGCCTGTGAAACAGTTCAAAGTCACCAGTTCAGGTCACACAGGCCAGAGGCCTATGCTACCAACTCCAGGCAGCCCGGGCATCCAGCCTAAATTCGAAACCCATGGCTCCGGAGACCTCATGCCTCGCATCGACGACTATAAGATGGCCGTCGCCCTGGCGGCCGGCGAGTTGCAAAAGATCAACCCCAAGCGGCTGGCAAACTCGAGCCACACCCAATATTTCTATGAAGGGCGCGAAGGGGGCCGGGAAGGGTTGCTGGTCCCCTATTTCGGCCAGGACCGCCGGGTGAGTTGGCCGGAGATCGCAGTAACTCCGGCGGACGGCGCCGGCCAGATCCCCCTGACCGAGCAGATCCTCATCCTCCACTACCTGCTGGGGGCCCGCGGCGAGGCCTTGAGCGGCCGCAACATCGATTTCCGCGAAGTGCCGGAGGGCGGATTTTACTGGTCTGCCTTCGTTTCCCGGGCCCAGAAGCCGCTGTTGGCAACCTTTGGCCAGGACCTGGAGTTGTACTTGCAGGCGGCGGTCCTGGCCGGGGGTGAGCCCCAGGGTCTGGGGGACGCCGCCGCCCGCTTCCTGGCCTTTCCCCTGGTGCCCGTGACCCACGTCCTGTGGCGGGGAGATGAGGAGTTTCCCCCGGAGGCCAGCATCCTCTTTGACGAGACTATCTCCCGCTGCCTGGCCACTGAGGACATTGCCGCCCTGGCGGGGGCCTCGGTCTACCGGTTGCTGGCCGCGGCCAGGTAACTGCGCCAGGGATGAGGAGTTGTAGGGGCGGACCCATGTGTCCGCCCCCGGGGGGCACACCCAATCACAGGCTGGAAGCCTGTGCCACTGTGCGCCCCTACAGAGGATATCTTCAGTTAATTGACTGCAACCCGGTCTAACCCCGCCCCCTCGCCCTTATGGGACCAGCTGGGGGGGGACGGCCCGTGGACTTACCACTCTTTCTCCTTGCCAAAATTCAAAAAATACTTATAATTAAATAAGGGGGCGTAACGGCTTCGACGTAAATAGGGAACTGTTAGTTGCATGCCGAGGTCCTGTCCGCTCGTAAAACGGGTAGGAAACACATAAATGCCGACAACTACGGCTACGCTCTAGCTGCTTAAGGCTAGCGCCCCGGGTCTTACGCCAGGAAGGGACCCGGGGTGACGTTTTCTTGGCAAAGCTGCCGATCAGGCCGGCGGGTCGGCGGACGAAAACTTAGCGGGCTAGCCCCAAAGAATTCTGCCGTTGGAAGTCTTTCGGGGCGAAACTAGAACGGCGGCTAAGCATGTAGACGCTTGCAGGGACTATTGGCGGACGCGGGTTCGACTCCCGCCGCCTCCACCAACTTATTAATTAATACTATCGATATGTTACCCTATTCAAGCAACCTGGTAGGCGGCCATTGCGACCATGAATGCGCCTACCAGGTTGTTTTTCATTTCCGGAGCCGGCCAGCCGCCGGCCATCGGTCCCCAACCCCCCGAGATGGCGAAACCGCCGCATAATTCCCAATGATACCGAGAGGATAATCCATTGAAAGTTGCATTTATCGGACTGGGCACCATGGGTGGGCCGATGGCCTTGAACGTCATGAAGGCCGGCCACGATCTGATTGTTCACAACCGCACGCGCCCCAGGGAAGAACCGTTGGCCGCTCAGGGCGCCAGACGCGCCGGCTCGCCGCGGGAGGCCGCGCTCGAGGCGGAAGTGATCATAACCTCGCTGAGTGATACTCCGGACGTGGAGGAAGTCGTTCTGGGAAACAAAGGCGTCATTCAGGGGGCCCGGCCGGGCTCGCTGGTGGTGGATATGTCCACCATCAGCCCGGATGCCACCCGCAGGATTGAGCAGGTTTTGAGGGCCAAGGGCGTAAAGATGATCGACGCCCCGGTATCCGGCGGCTCCGAGGGGGCCCAAAAAGGCACCCTGGCCATCATGGTGGGCGGGGAACCCGAAGACGTGGCCAGGGTCATGCCGGTGCTGAAAGCCATGGGTACCCAGATCACCCATGTGGGGCCCAGCGGCGCAGGACAACTCACCAAGGCCATCAACCAAACCATTATCGCCGGGGTCTATCTCAGCGTTGCCGAAGGTATGGCCCTGGGTCTCAAGGCGGGTTTGGACATGGAAAAGGTGGTCGAGGCTATCGGTGAGGGCGCGGCAGGCTCCTGGGTGCTTAATTACCGCTCTAAAAACATGATTGACAACAACTACCCTTTGGGTTTTCGGGTCAGGCTTCACCAAAAGGACCTGGGGATCGCACTAGAGGCAGCTAAAAAGCTCGGCGTAACCATGCCGGTGGCAGCTCTGGCAGGCCAAATCGAGAACGGTCTGGTCGCCAGGGGTTATGGTGATGAGGACCTCTCGGCGGTGGCCCGCAGCATCAGGGAACAGTCCGGGATCGACTGAACGAGCCGGTGAATTGATTCTCCTTTGGTGACGCCCTTGCCCGGGGTTTGGTAAACCAAAGAGCTTAAGGAGCTGGATTTATTTTTAGTAAAATATGGTTTGTTGGGCAAGATGAGAGAGGCGGAAGGAGAGCTTAGGATTTAATAAATGAAATAAATGATCCGGCTATCGGCACATTTTTGGGATTGTTTATATGGCGTATCGATAGCAGTGATCTTGAGCTTTCTCTTTTTGATTCAGGAGTTCAAGTTAATTAAGCCGACAACTTCATAAAGATTGTATTCACCACTTTTACCGGGAAGGGTAAGACGGACACATTGGCCTACCTTAACCTGCGCCTTCACCAGAGCATAGGTATCTTCGGAGATCAGGAATTGGGTGCCGGCTTGCTTGTTTGCGGCCTCTATGCGGCTGGCGAGGTTCACCGTATCACCGATGACCGTCATCCTTTTATTACCTGGCGACCCGAGCTTGCCCGCCACCACCTGTCCGTAGTGTAGACCTACCCGGATCTTAAAACTCTTATTATAGAGTTCCTCGAGGTAAGGCTTAAGCTCCTGGACTGCGTCGATCAGCTCCAGTCCGGCTTTGACAGCCCGTAAGGTGCCCTCATTCGGGTCATCAGCTTCAAAGAGCGCCATGAAACCATCACCCATGTAATTGTTTATAACCCCACCATGGCGGCCAATCACTTCACCGACTTTTTGGAAGTACAGGTTCAGGGTATGAATGACATCGTAAGGAAGCAGGTTTTCGGCAAATGGGGTGAATCCTCGGATATCTGAAAAAAGGATCACGATATACTTCTCGACCCCGATGGAACAAGGCTCAACTCCCTCAATGTAGAGGCTGGTTAATTCCACATCTTCAAGAATATCGGTTACCAGTCGTCGAAGTTTTACATTTCCAGTGACGACTGTCTGGCAAGCGAGGCGAACCCTCGGGTCAAACCGTAACATATCAGCAATGACTTGTTCTTCGTCATTACGGGGCGTACAATTCTCTAAACCCTCGATGATAATGACCCGGCAGGTGGAGCACCGTGCACTTCCGCCACAGAGGTGGGCATGCGCTATGCCGGCTCGGAGCGCTGCCATCAAAATAGTCTCACCTTCGTTCGCTTCAAATTCTATTTTATCCGGTAGATAATGAATCAGAGCCATATTTAACCCTTATTCTTAATTGGTATCAAATTCCAAGGGTCGTTTCGGGTGAAAATTCTGTGAGATTAAAATTAGATAATCATCCCAATCCCGGCGGGCAAGGGTGTAGGTCACCGATTTCCTGAGATTGGTCAGGCTGGTAGGAAAAGAGAAGTGAATATAGCGGCTAACTTGCCAATATCGCATCTTACCCCAATCCGCCGATAATTCCAGATAGGCTCTGAATATCCATACCCACCAAACCAGAATTTTATCCCTTGGAACGGCCTCTCCTTTTCATTTATAATAGACGCATGCCTGACAAAATCAACGCCCTGGAAAATAAAAGACTCTCCGGCAATGTCCCCTGATATTGGCGGGAATATGAATAATAAAATTCTCCGCTTCCTGATTCTGGGTCTGCTGGTTTTTCAATGCGGCTGTGCCCTGGAGGATTATCATCAAGGTTCCCAAGACTATTCCGGGCTTAGATATTCTCAAGACGAGAGCCCCGGGGCATCATATGGATCCTCACCCGGGTGAGTGACACTGGCGGGCTTTCAGTATTGAAAGCCAATTAGAAGAGCTTCTGGCCACTGGCATTATTGCGGCGGATGCAAGCGGGGATAGTCGGCCGCTTCTGCCTCCTTGCCACCCTTCCCGGCAGTGATTAATTTTACAAAAAAAGGGGTCGGCCCCCGGGTGGGGCGGGTTGCGAACCTGAGAGACCCAAGGGAGATGGAGATATGCCCAAACGGAGATACAAGGTGCGGGCCGAATGCCCCGCCTGCGCCTGTGGCGACATCAGTTTTCTGGGGCCGAAGGAGCTTAGGGAAAGGTTTATCGGCAACGAAAAGGAGATCGACATCCTCTGCCCCATGTGCGGCACCAAGACCAAGGGGAAACTGGCGGAGGAAGGCCCGGAACCCGGGAAAAAATAAGGGTGCCGGGCGCCCCCGGGAACAGGGCCTGGAATAGGGCGGGACTCCGGGTCCGCCCCACCGGAGAGAGCGGCAGGTCACTTCGCCAGGAAGTCGAGCAAGGCCCGATGGAATTGCTCCGGGGCCTCCAGATGGGGGATGTGGCCGACCCCGGGAATCTCAACCAGTTGGCAGTTAGGGATGTCCTTGGCCGCGGCCTTGCCCAACAGGTCATAGCGGCCCTTGTCTTTGAGGATTTCTTCGGGCACCCGGCCCCGCCCTACGGTGGTCCGGTCTTTCAGGCCCACCACCAGCAGGGTGGGCGGCTTGATCAGAAAAAATTCGTGCCGCACCGGCTGCCGGTAGATCATCTGGAAGGTCAGGGCCGCGGCCTTGGCATAGCGTGGGAATTCACCGCTTAGAGCCTCCCGGCAGCGAGTCTCCACAAAGCTCTCGTACTCCGGGCGCCAGGTGACAAAATAGTGCTTAACGAAGGCCCGGTATTTCTCCGGGGTCATATTCATCTCGATCTCATAGAGCTGCACGGTGGTCTGGGGCGGGACGAAGAAGCGGTAGTCCTCCAGACCGATGGGGTCTTCCAACACCAGGCGGCTGACGCGCTCCGGATAATTGCGGGCCAGGCGCACTGCCAGCATGCCCCCCATGGAGTGGCCCAGGATGACGGCTTGCTGCACCTTAAGTTGATCCAGCAATTGGACGGTGTTGCGGGCTAGCAGGTCGAAACTGTAGTCGATATCCGGTTTGGCGGATTTCCCGAAACCCAACTGGTCCGGGACGATAACCCGGTATCCGGCGCCCGTCAAGGCCTTGATGGTATTCTCCCAATAGCTGCCGTAGAAGTTCTTGCCATGTAACAGGACCGCGGCCCGCTTGCCGTCCCAACCCTTTGGGGTCACGTCCATGTAGGCCATCCGCAGTTGCTGACCGTCGATATTGAGGGTTAGGAACTGCACTGGATAGGGGTAGGGATATCCATCCAGGGCAATGCCCAGGGGCGTTGTATAGACCGGCGCCTGCTCCTGCGTGTGACCGGAAGTGGCCAGCAGCAGCGAGCCCAGCCCCATCACCAAGATGTAGACAAGAGCGGTTTTGCGTCCCATGAGACATCCTCCAGCGCGCCTGGGTTTATAGGAAACCTAAAGCCCGCAGCGGTCCGGTACCTGCCGCCGGCGGGCAAATGATCGGCTGTCTAAATGATAATATCTAAAACGGGGGATGCCAGTGACGGGGGGAGTTATCCAGGAGAAATAAATTTTTGGCTGGAAAAACGAGGCGGGAGCGCCGCATAATCCGCAGCGCTCCCGCTCCCGCCTCAACCGACGCGGCTCAGCCAGCCGAGGTATTTAGGGTTAATGGGACGAACCCCAACCCCCTTGCCCGTGCCCCGATGGCGACTGAGGGGTATTGGAACCGCTGACGTTTGACTGGGTCGTTGAGCCATTCGCCGGGGGCTGGAAACCGTGAGTATTGGCTCCCGCCTGGAACCCGGGAGAGCCGCCGGCGCCCTGCTGAAACCGTCCGCCGTAGGAATTTCCCGGGCCGCCGGGGCCAGGACCCATGGGATAGGGCCGGCGGTAAGCATTGGGACCACCCTGGAACCCGGGGCCGCCCCCGGGGCGCTGCTGAAACCGTCCGCCGTAGGAATTTCCCGGGCCGCCGGGACCAGGACCCCTGTAGTAGGGCCGGCGGTAGGCATTGGGACCGCCCTGGAACCCGGGAGAGCCGCCGGGGCCCTGCTGAAACCGTCCGCCGTAGGAATTTCCCGGGCCGCCGGGGCCAGGACCCATGGAATAGGGCCGGCGGTAGCCATTAGGACCCGCCTGGACCCCGGGGCCGCTGCCGAACCGCTGCCCGGCCATGGGGCCGTAATTACCCGGTCCCTGGGGTCCGCCATAGTAAGGCGTCCGCCCTGGCGCAGTAACATTCCCGGCCACGTAAGCGCCGCCGCCTTGGTATCCGGGAGCCGCGACGTAGGGAGCGGGTGCCGGTGCGTAAGCATAGGACCCACCCCCACCCGGAGGAAGGACGTAGGCGGGGCCGCCAGCGTAACCGCCGCCGTAGCCGGGGCTGCCGCCGTAACCGCCGCCGCCGGATCCGCCGCCGCCGGATCCTAATAAAGATCCCAAATCTCCCAATGGCAACCCGCATCCTGCTATGGCGAGCGGGGCAATCAACAAGGCAACCACCCAACCAATTCTTGCCATGATTTCTCCTTTAGCGGCTAGACCGCTGTCTCCCAGAGTCAATGATTATTGCCTTTCCAATTGCGGCGGCCAAGTAGCCGACCAAGATTGCCTATCATCCCCGGGAGACTCGAGCGGCAATGTGGTTATCCCCCTGCCCCCTTGCAGCCAGGCTCGGAATCAAATCGAGGGCCTGCCCCTGGTGCTGCCTCTTGCTAACCATTTAGATAAATCCTGGGGTTATTTGTTAATTTGTTACGGGGATTTTCCGCGAAAAATTTGGTAGCTCTTCGGACAGGCGAAATATTGCTCCTTAATTTATGCTTCCGGCCCCGTGGCCAGACTCGGAGGCAGAGGGAACCAGGGGCTTTCGGGTGGTGTCCTTATATCTGCGGGGGCGCCGCGGTCTTTGGATTTTGCTTGCTTCCCATGCCGCCCTCGGTGTATCCTGCTAGAAACACAATAATAATCATAAAAACAATAACTAACCACATCATCCCTTCGGCTCCCGAGACTTTACCTATGCCTGACGCGGCCCCACCCCGGGGACTCATCTTCGAACTGGCGACGCCCTTGCATCCCGACGGCGCTCTGGATGAAGTGAGCCTGGGCCGCCTGGTGGCGCGGGTTATCTCCCAGGCCGACGGCATTCTGGCGTGCTCCCCAGACGTGGGGGAGGCCCTGGAGCTACCCGGGCCTACCCGGCAGCAGCTCTGTGCGGCGCTGTTGACCGCGGTGGCGGGCCGGGTGCCTCTATTCTTCGGGATCACCACTCATACGGCAGAAGAGACCCAGGAGCTGGCGGCGGCGGTCCGTGAGAAGTGCCGCCGTCTCGGTTATGGCGGCCAGGTCTTTCTGGTGGACCTGCCCCTGTGGTACCACAGCAACCGGGGTCTGCCCCAGGCCTGCCAGCGGCTCCTGGAAAGGGTTTCCCAGCCCCTGATCCTGCTGAACCTGCCGCGGCTGATCAGCCGGCGGGCGCCCTTGTTCAAACGCCGCAATATCCGCACCCACGTTTTCAAGAAATTAGCGGCCCTGCCAATGGTGGTGGGACTGATCCACCAGGGGGATATGGTCCGTTTCCTCAATTACCATGGCGCGGCCGCCAGGCGGCCGGAATTCGCCTTCTACGAGGCGGATGAGGCAAACTTTCTGGCCCGTCCCGGGGCCTGGGGGGTGGTTTCCCCCGGGGCCCAGCTTTTCCCGGCTTTCTGGAGCCTGGTCACCCGGGTCTGCCTCCATCCCGAAGGATTGGACCGGGACCCCGAACTGCAAATGGAAACCTGGAACCTGAGCCAGCGGTTACAAAAGCTTTCCCGGGCCTACCGCTGGCGCCCTGCAGCCCTGTTGAAAGGCGCTTTGATGGCCCAGGGAATCTTCAGCAGCGCCACCCTCGCCCCGGGAACGGAGCCGGCTTCGCCGGAACAGCAGGAGGCGCTGCTGGCTTTGCTCGATTCACTGAATCAATGACCGGGGAGCGGAGAGAATCACCTGGGGAGCGAAAGGTGTTAACCCGAGGGGTGCTGATTGCTGCTTTATTTTATGTTGCTGCGATTATTCCTACCTGGGCCGCGAGAGCACATGGCGCCCCTTCGGGGCAGCGTGTAGTCTCAGACGCCGGAGAGGAGCTGGCCGGGCGTCTGGGTTGCTTTGCCTGCCATGGGCAGGGCCCGGGCCACCTAGCCCCCTCCCTGGACGGCGTCGGCTCCCGCCTCACCCGAGAGCAGCTGCAAGTGGTGCTGGTCCAACCCCGCCGGCTCTATCCCGGAGCCCAGATGCCCAGCTACGCCTACCTTCCCGAGGGGGAACGCCAGGCGTTGCTGGACTTTCTGGAGCGCCTCAAATAGCTTTGGTCGTCAGGTAGCACAGGATATGACATTTCAAACTACGGGTTTTTAACCCCCCCCCTTTGAAAAAGGGAGCAGGGGGGGGTTAAAATAGCCTCCTGAAATCCCCCTAAATCCCCCTTTTCCAAAGGGGGACTTTGATACCCTGGGAACTTAGATTTTTTGAATTTTCTGAGGAAATTGCCGCGTCTGCCCTAGGCAGGGCATATGGCCGGTTTATCGCCTGGGAAAGTCGAGGCGCGCCCGCTTCCTGATACTTCCATAAATTATTAGCTGGCCCGCGGGCCGGTTCCGGCCGCCATTAATTATTTCGCCAGCCATAGAGCGCTCCCCCCTGATCATCTTGACCCGGCCGGGAAGAGTAATTATTTTAGTAGCAAATCTACCCAAAAGGAGGTGAGAGGGGTATGAAACCTGGCAAAGAGGTATTGGCTAAGGAGGCGGCCTTCTGGGGAAAGGTCAAGAAGCTCGATCCCCGTAAGGTATGCCACAAATGAAAGGAATGAAAGACGTAGAGTTGCCGGTCCGGCAACCTTCTGAGGGCAGATATGGCGGGAGAGGCGGGGGCCAACGCCTGACGGTTGCCAGCCTCTCTTGCCACATCTGCTTTTTCTTTTCCATCTCTGAGACTTGAGAGACACCACCCCCCACTAAACACCAGCGGGACGCCAGGGGAGCAGCCCGCGCCCGCTGAGAAGGCGAGACCCCATGTCCCTGGCCCGGCCCTACGATTTTCTCATCCAGTGGCACCTCACCGAGCGTTGCAACCTGAAGTGCCGGCACTGTTACCAGGAGGGAGGGGAGCAGGTCCGGGAGCTGTCCCAAGCCCAGGTCTTCCGGGTCATCGAGGAGATTGCCCGGATGCTTGAGGACTGGCGCCAGGCCTATGGCATCGATTTCCAGCCCAGCTTCAATGTCACCGGAGGCGAGCCGTTTCTGCGGCCGGACTTGTTCGAGATTTTAGAGGCGATGGCGGCCATCGGCTTTGAAATCTACGTCCTCTCCAACGGCACCTGCATCACCGCTGAAAATGCCCGGCGGCTCTCTGAGCTTGGGGTTCACGGGGTCCAGATCAGCATGGAGGGTCCCCGAGAGGTCCATGAATACATCCGGGGCCGCGGCAGCTTTGACGCCTCCCTGCAGGGGGTCCGCACCCTGTTGGCGGCCGGACTGAAGGTCAGCCTCAACGCCACCCTGTCCCGGCTCAACGCCGGCCATTTCCGGGAGCTGGTGGAGGTGGCCCGCGGCCTGGGGGTTGCCCGCCTGGGGTTTTCCAGGCTGGTGCCGTCGGGACGCGGCCGGACCATGCTGGACCTGATGCTCTCCACCGCCGAGGTGAGGAAGCTTTATGAAGAAGTGCGGTCCTGGCAGGTTCTGTTAAAGGGCAGTCTGGAGATCGGCAGCGGCGACCCCGTGGCCGCCCAGATGGAGGAGGCCAGGCCGGCGGCGGAGGAGGAAGATGCCGAGCCGTTCCCGGCGGGCGGCTGCTCCGCCGGGGTGGCGGGACTCACCATCCTGGCGGACGGCGTCGTGGTCCCCTGCCGGCGGCTGGCAATCCCGCTGGGTCAGGTGGGCCGGGATTCGCTGCGGGAGATCTGGGCCACCTCGCCGGTATTGGAAGCCCTGCGGGACAAAGGCCGCTATTGGGGCAAGTGCGGCGCCTGCGCCCGCTGGGCCGATTGCCGGGGTTGCCGGGCCATCGCCTATGAGTATGCCAGGGCCCAGGGGAAACCGGATTTCCTGGCCCCGGACCCCCAGTGTTTCATTGATGAGGAGTAGCTGGCAGCTGGCAGCAGTCAGCTGTCAGCAAACCCTCTGAGGCCGTAGGGCAAAAAATAGTAGCACAGGTTTAAAACCTGTGCCAGCAGGCGCATCCCGCCATTACCATTATTCCATTCGAAATCTATCAGCGGCGCAGGCCGCGGCTCTGTGCGCCCAGGCTGGAAGCCTGTGCCACTGACCGCATTCTAGGCTGATAGCTGGCTGCCGAAGGCTTCTGGAGGCTACGGCAAGACCCCAGTCTGCCCAAAATTGTCATTCTGAGCGAAGCGAAGAATCCAGTATTTCTAGGGACTATAGATCCTTCACTACGTTCAGGATGACAGTGAAATCAGGTTCTGCAATATCTTCTATGGTTGTGCTTCGGAAGGCTAATGGCGGGATGCGCCTGCTGGCACAGGTTTTAAACCTGTGCTACTAACTCCCGCGCTACGGATCATTCACTTCGTTCAGGATGACAGTGAAATCAGTCAATCAGAGGCAGAAAGGCGCCTTGCCGTTTCTGCTCCCAGGCCCGGCGGATGACCGCGGCGGTGGCCTCAGTCAGGTGGAAGGAGGGGAGCTCTGCCAGGGGGGTGAAGCGGGCGGCGGTGATATCCGAGGCGGGGCGCGGCTCTCCCTCCAGGTAATCGCACAGGTAATCTATCAGGACGTAATGGTAGGCGATCCGGCCGGCGGGATCGGGGAAGATGCGGCTCAACACCGCGCAGACCCCCAGGGGCCGCACGGTGAGGCCGGTTTCCTCAGCGATTTCCCGGGTGAGGGCCGCGGTCAGGGTCTCGCCCAGCTCCACCAGGCCGCCGGGGAGGCTCCATTCATTCCTGGCCGGTTCCTGCCCCCGGCGCACCAGGAGAACTTCCTCCCCCCGGAAGATCACCGCGCCCACCCCCACGAGGGGTTGGTCAGGATAGTGGCGTTTCATTATTTAGTGAGCAGTAAGCAGTAAGCAGTGAGCAGTAAAAGCAAAAAATTCAAAGCTAAAGTCATTTCGCTGGCATCCTGCTCGGGATTTACGGCCTAGATCTCCATCCGGAGCGAGCGCTTCACCCGAATGGCCGCGGCGCCCCCTACCGGGCAGACGTGTTCGCATTGGCCGCAGCCGATGCAGAGGTCCCGGTCCACCACCGGCAATTTGACCTTGACCCGCTCTCCAGTGGGGGTAATGGACTCTTGCTCCCGGAAAAAGATAGCCTTCTTGGGGGCAACCGGGCATTGCTCCTCGCATACCAGGCAATCGTTGGCCTCGGAGTAGGGGATGCAGCGGCTTTGGTCGATGAAGGCCATACCCAGGTCGGCGGCCTGCTTTTCCTTAAGGGGCAGGTGGGGGATGGCCCCCGTGGGGCAGACCTGGCCGCAGAGGTTGCAGGAATAACTGCAGTATCCCATCCGGGGGATCAGTCTAGGGGTATAAAATCCTTCCAGTCCCGCTTCCCATAACACCGGCTGGAGGCCGTTGGTGAGGCAGACCTTCAGGCACTGCCCGCAGCGGACGCAGCGGGAGAGGAACTCCCCTTCATTCTGGGCTCCCGGGGGGCGGATGAGGAACTCGTCCGGCTGCCGGGCCAGGGAACCCAGGCGGATCATGGGCGCCAACACGGCTCCGGCCGCCACCGCGGTAAGCACCTGGCGCCGGCCCAGGTCCAGGGGCGCCCGGGGCGCCCGGGAGCGCATCGTGAAGCTTACCCGATTGTCCTTCTGACACTGGTCCAGGCAGCGGAGACAGAGCTGGCACTCGGCGTTCTCATGGCGTGACGGCTTCCCCGGGGCAAAGGCGCCCATCTTGCAGGTTGCGGTGCATTCGCCGCAATCGGGGCACAGGGCAGCGGGCCGCCGGCGCAGCCGGCTGAAGCGGGCCAGGAAACCGTACAGCGCTCCCAGGGGACAGAGGGCCCGGCACCAGAAACGCTGATCCACCCTTTCTGCGGCCACCAGCAGCCCAAAGAGGGCCAGGGTGAGTGCAGGCAGCAGATAAACGAGGGGCTTAAAGGGGAGCACGGTGGCCTTTAAGAACCAGTAAACGGGTTCGCTGACGTAAGTGAAGGGCGGCCCCAGGTGATAGATGGCCAGGGAGGTGTGTTCCACCCCGTAGCCGAAGGCCGGATAGAGGACGATGGCCAGGGTGCGGTAAAGCAGCGACAAGGGGTCGAAGAGCCCCACTAGGTTGACTGAGAGCAGGGCGCCGGCCAACAGGGACAGGAGCAGATAATATTTGGCCCGGCGCCAGCGGGCCGCCAGCCCCCGGTCGGGCCGGGGGCGGAACAGCAACCGCCGGGCCCCGTCCAGGGTGGTCCCCATGGGGCAGACCCAGCCGCAGAAGAAACGCCCCAATAGCAGGGTCAGGGCCACGAAGGTTAGGGACCAGAAGAGTCCGGCCACCAAGGGGCTGAAGGTGAGAAGGTTCGCCGCCAGGATCAAGGGATCGAAGCGGAAGAACAGATCCACCGGCCAGGCCAGGGTGGCCTGCCTCACAAATTCAGCCTTCAGAAACAGGAAGAAAAACAGGCCCAGAAAGATGATCTGAGAGAGGCGCCGCAGGGTCAGCCAGGCGCCGGAACTCAGCGAGAATTTTTTCATTTCCATATAAAAAAGACTCATTCCCGAGATGGATTTTCATTATTATAACCCGAACGCCGCGGCACCGAGGATTTCAGACTCAGACTCGTTTTCCAGGCTGACTGCTGAAGCTGCCAGCCCTTACGCCGACAGGACCTTGATCTTACTCAAGTCCATCTCTCCCCGGCCCCCCTGGTGGGACTTGACCACGTAGCCCAGGTCCTCGGGCTTTAAGCCGAAGAGGCCGGCGCCGTAGGCGTCCAGGGCCACCGGATCGGTCCCGGCGAACAGCAGGTTTTTCACCGCCACGTCCTCCGGGCTGCCGCCCTTGGGGCCGTTTCGCAGCATGATGCGGGTAGCGTCCAGGACGTGCAGGTCCGGGCGCAGGACCAGATTCATATCGGCGATGTTCTGGGCCAGGCCCACGTGAATGCGGCCCCGCCAGCCGCCGATGGCCCCCATCATATTCTTCAGGCACATGGTGACCCGGGCCTCGGAGTGCTGCTTGGCCACCGGGACATTGATGAAGCGGTCGGCCTCCATGATGTCCTTATAGAAATACCATTTCTTCAAGGCCCGGGCCTTTTCTATGGTGAGCTCCACAAAACGCCGCTCGTCCACGAACTCCACCACCGCCCGGGGGTCCTTGATGGCCTCCACCGCGGCCTTGATCCCGGAAGACTCGTAACTCCTGCGGGCGTCGTCGCAGGTGTTGTCCAGGACCTTTACCTGCTTGGCCCCCGCCTCCAGACAAAGCTCCACCACCTGGCGCACCACCAAGGGATTGGTGTTGGCGCCCAGCTCCGGGGTCCGGTCCCAGGCCATGTTGGGCTTGACCACCACCACTTCCCCGGGGTTGACGAATTTTTTCATGCCCCCCAGGGCCTGGACGGCGTCGCCCACCAGCTGAGCGTAATTGGTGCCCTGGGCCTTTACCAGCAGGGGCTCAGGGGTCTGGGCGGGGGCCATGGCCCAGACTTCCTCCGGCAACACCAGGCGGCGTCCGACCCCGGTCACCAGCCCCAAGGCCGCCATATATTTTAGAAAATCGCGGCGGTGCATCTCAACCTCCGGCTTTACTCTAGATATTTTCTAGTCTAAACGGGGGTCGGCTGGTTTGCAAGTTTTTCTTGACAAAAGGGACGATGGCAATTATTAATGACCCAATAGTCAGTTTAATGACCAGAAAGTCATTTATGCATCCCAGCCCCCAGCCTACTAAAAAGGAGATTGTCACCGAGTTCCGCACCCGGGAGATCCTGGCCGCGGCCCGCCGTTTGATGCAGAGCCGCGGGGTGGAGGCGGTGACCATGGAGGAGATCGCCGCCAGCGCCGGGGTGGCCAAGGGCACGGTCTATCTCTATTTTCCCGGCAAAGATCAGTTGGTCCAGTCCCTCATCTCCCAGGTGGGGACAAATATCCTGGCCGATATCGAGGCCGTGGCCAGCGGCAGCGGCGCCCCCCTGGCGAAGGTCCAAAAAGTGGCCGCAGTGCTGTTGGATTACCTGATGCGGGAAAGGGACTTATTCCCGGTTTACGCCCGGGATTTGCTCCGGGGCGGCCGGGGAGCCGACCAGGGCTATTGGCTCCACATACAGCAAATGGAAGATAAATTCGTCACCCTGGTTAACCGGCTATTTGCCGAAGGCATCGAATCGGGACAGTTTATCCAGGCCAACCCGCGGTTGCTCACTTTTATGCTGCGGGGCCTGGTGCGCGCCGTGGGATACTACCAGTTGACGGAAGGACAGGAAAAGGCGGTGAAAGAAGCCCTGCCGGTTCTGCTGACCCTGCTCTCCTCGGGTCTGATCCGGGAATCACTGGCAAAAAAAGCCGGAGAGGTGGCTGCGGTATGAAGCCAACAAGTCCCTGGCGCCACTGGCGTCTGCTCCTGTTGGGAACGCTGACCTGGAGCCTGGCGATGGCGTCCCCTGGCATCGGGGCGGAGGCCCCGGCTCCGGCCCAGGCCCCGGCCCCGGCCTCCCTGGATCTGAAGGCGGCCCTGGCCCTGGCCTGGAAGGCCAACCCCAACCTGCGGGTGAGCCGGCTGCAAGCGCTGATCGCCGGTGAAGAAGTGGTGCGGGCCCGCTCCGGATTCCTGCCCACGCTCAAGTCGGAGGTGAGCCAGACCATCTACGATGACCAAATAAAGGAGAAACTTCCCGGGGGAACCATAGTGGGGTTTCCCTCCACCATCGTTTTTCCATCGACCAACCGCAATTTCTGGAGCAGCAAGACCTATATAGACCAGACCATCTTCGACTTTTGGCTCACTCCCTCTAAATATCAGGCCGCGGTGCTGGGCAAGACGGCCAGCAGGCTGGAAACCGCCAAGACCCGGGACGACCTCTTTCTGGGCGTGGCCAAGGGTTATTTCAGCACCCTGCAGGATCAGAAGCTGGAGGTGGTGGCCCGGGAGACGGTGGTGGATCTCAAGCGGCATCTCAAGATCGCCGAGGACGAATATCGCTACGGGTTAGTCACCTTCAATGACGTCCTCCAGGCGAAGGTCTCCCTGGCCGACGCCGAGCAAAATCTGCTAGTGGCCAAAACCGACACCATCAACAGCCGCGCCGCCTTCAACAAGCTCCTGGCCCTGCCGGTGTCGGCGCCTACGGCGCTGAAGGATGAAAAGTTGGAGACCCGGCCCTGGGGTCTGGAGGATGCCACCGAGGCGGCCTTGAAACAGCGGAGCGACCTCAAGGCCTCCAGCGAGCGCATCAGCCAGCAGGAAAAAGTGGTGACCCAGACCAGGGCCCAATATTTCCCGCGGATTTACGCCCAGGCCGGCCAGACCTATCAACAGAACGAGTACCTCCTCCATGATAATTCGTGGTTCGGCATCTTCGGCATGCAGTGGACCCTGTTCTCCGGTCTCGATACCAAAGCCCAGGTGGCCCAGGCCAAACTGGGGGTGACCCAACTTCAGGAGCAGCACAAGGACCTGGACGAGCAGGTGCGCCTGGACGTGCAGAATGCCTACCTCAAGGTAAAGGAGACCGCCGACCGCATCCTGACGGAGCAAGAGGCCGTGACCCAGGCGGAAGAAAACAGGCGCCTCAACGAGGAGCGCTACAAAGAGCAGGTGGGCACCGCCACCGACGTCATCGACGCCGAGACCCTGCTCACCCGGACCCGGGTCAACTACTGGTCCGCCCTTTACGACCATCAGATGGCCAAGGCCGAGCTGCTTTGGGCCATGGGGGCCATTAACACTCTGATGTCCCAGGAGGAATCCCAGAGTGCTCCGTAAACCACTGGTCCGGGTGGGCGTCATCGTGCTGGTGCTCTTGATGATAGGGGCCGGCGTCGGCTACTGGTATTACCTGCATGTCTTTGTTTACACCGATGACGCCTACGTGGACGGCTATGTCGGCATGGCCGCCTCCCGCATACCGGGCCGGGTAGCCAAGGTGTTGGTGAATGATAATGATTTTGTCGAGCCCGGCCATCTCCTCTTGACCCTGGAGCCCCAGGATTTTGAAGCGGCGATGGCCCAGGCCGAGGGCAACCTGGGCCGCTTGCGCCAGGATCTGGCCCAGGATTATGTCAAGGTCTCCACCTCCCGGGCCAAAATCGCTGAAGCAGAGGCCAATTTCCATCTGGCCGGCACCGACCAGGCCCGTTATTCGGCCCTATACGAGCGCCACACCATTGCCAAGCAGACGCTCGACAATGTGAATACCCGCTACCTGGTGAACCAGGCCCTGGTGGACCGGTACCGGCGGGAAATGCAAGAGGCCCTGGCCGCCATCGGCGGCTCCACCGGCATCCCCATGGAAGAGCAGCCGGCCATCAAGGAAGCCAAGGCGCGGCTGGAACAGGCCAAGCTCAATCTGGGGTATACCAGGATAACCGCCAAGATTTCCGGCTATGTCACGAAAAGGCAGGTGGAGGTGGGCAACTGGGTGCAGCCGGGACAACCCTTAATGATAGTGGTGCCCCTTAAATATCCCCAGCTCTGGATCCAGGCAAACTACAAGGAAACGCAGCTTACCAACGTGTATATCGGCCAGCCAGCGGAGGTGGATGTGGACACCTATCCCGGGGTCAAGTTCAAGGGTAGGGTGGACTCCATCATGTCCGGCACGGGCTCGGCCTTTTCCCTCCTGCCCCCGGAAAATGCCACGGGCAACTGGGTGAAGGTGGTGCAGCGCATTCCCGTCAAGATCGTGTTGCTGCCGCCCATCCCCGAAAACCGGCCATTGCGCCTGGGCATGTCCACCGAGGTCACCATCGATACCCGGAAGCACACCGGGCCCCGGCTCTTACCGGCAACACGGTAAGAGTGCCGGGTGGCAGTTTTTTGGCTCGATTTGGGAGACGGTGCCTGGCCGCTTCCAGATCAAACCGGATCCCAAGCATATCAGCCTGGAAACCTCTATCTCCTGGTTAACCAAGGATTTTCTCAGGCTATTCTTAGCGGTTTGGGGATCTCATGAACCGGGAGAGCACTCCCTATACACCACAGGTGAACAAATGGCTGATTGCGATCGCGGTGATGCCCGGCACCTTCATGGAGCTGATCGACACCACGGTGGTGAATGTGGCTTTGCCGCACATCGCCGGCAGCCTGTCGGCCGGGGTGGACGAGTCCACCTGGGTGCTGACCTCCTACCTGGTGTCCAACGCCATAATGATGCCCCTGGCCGCCTGGCTCGCCGGTACAGTCGGACGCAAGCGCTTGCTGATGGTGTGCCTGGTCGTTTTTACCATCAGTTCGATGGCTTGCGGCGCCGCCCCCACCCTGGGGAGCCTGATCTTCTTCCGGGTCGTTCAAGGTGCCGGAGGCGGAGCCCTGCAACCCCTTTCCCAGGCCATTCTCTTCGAATCCTTTGCCGTGGAGGAGCGGGGCATGGCTATGGCGGTTTACGGCGTCGGCGCCATTGTCGCTCCCATTGTCGGCCCTTTGCTGGGTGGCTGGATCACCGACAACCTGAATTGGCGCTGGGCCTTTTACATTAATTTTCCCGTCGGCATTTTGGCCCTGATTACGACTACGATGTTTATCTTCGACCCCGATTATCTCCGGGCTCGAAAGAGTGGCAGAATGGACTTCCTGGGGGTGGGCCTCCTGGTCGTCGGGATCGGCGCCTTACAGATCGTGCTGGACAAAGGGGAACGGGATGATTGGTTTTCCTCAGCCTTTATCGTGCGTCTGTCCGTCGTCGCCCTGGTGGCGCTGGTTGCCCTGGTTTATTGGGAATTGAAGAGCAAACGCCCTTTTGTGGACTTGCGCCTTTTCAAAGACCGGAATTTCGCCAGCGGCGTGACGGTTTTTTTCTTTTTCCGGTTTGTGCTCTACGGCAGCATGGTGCTGCTGCCTCTATTTTTGCAGACCCTGATGGGATACAACGCCACCCTGGCCGGTGAAATCATGGCCTGGGGCGGGGTGAGCGCCATGATAATGATGCCGATGACGGGCCGATTGTGCAACCAGGTGGACAACCGCTGGCTCTCGATTTTTGGCCTGTTGATCGGCGCCTGGGCCACCTACCTGATGAGCCTGTTCAATATCGAGATCGGGTATGCGACCGCGCTGTGGCCCCGGCTCCTGCAGGGCCTGGGCATAGGCGTGACCTTCGTGGCCCTTACCAATCTTACCATGGGCCATATCTCCCGGGAAAAAATGGGTAATGCCACCGGCATCTATAACCTGCTCCGCAACCTGGGGGGGTCATTCGGGATCGCGGTGACTACCACGCTGCTCGCCCGGCGGGCCCAGTTTCACCAGAGCCGGTTGGTGGAGCACGTCATCCCCGGGTCTCTACCCTTCAGCGCCTGGCAGCATCGTATTGCCGAAATCTTGCCCGGCCTGGGGCCGCACTGGAATTACTGGGAAGCCCCCCGGGCCATGGCCACCCTCTATACCCAGGTGCAGGTGCAGGCCATGACGCTGTCTTTTGGCGACGGCTACTGGTTCTTCACAGTCTTATTTTTGCTGCTGGTTCCCCTGGTGTTCATGATGCGGCAGCGAGAGATGCCCCCAGAGGAAATTACTAAAGGCGGATGATGGAAGCGGTCCTCCCCCCCCAAAGTCGCGAGGTCAACAAATGGGTGATCACCATTGCGGTGATGGCCGGCACCTTTATGGAGATTGTGGACACCACGGTGGTGAACGTGGCCCTGCCCCACATCGCCGGCAGCCTGGCCGCTTCCACCGATGAAACCACCTGGGTGCTCACTGCCTACCTGGTCTCCAATGCCATCATCCTGCCCATCACCGGCTGGCTTTCCGCCCGGTTCGGGCGCAAGCGTTTTTTGCTCTTCTGCCTGATCCTGTTCACCGTCAGTTCCATGTTGTGCGGCGCGGCCACCAGCCTGCAGGAACTCATCGTCTTCCGCATCATTCAGGGCCTCGGCGGCGGCGCCTTGCAGCCCATCTCCCAGGCCATCCTGCTGGAGACCTTTCCGGTAGAGGAACGGGGCATGGCCATGGCGCTTTGGGGCATCGGGGTGATCATCGCCCCCATCGTCGGTCCGGTCATGGGCGGTTGGGTGACCGACAACCTCACCTGGCGCTGGGCCTTTTATATCAACATGCCCATCGGCATTATCTCGGTGCTGCTCACCTGGATGTTCATCTTCGACCCGGAATATCTCCGGCGCAAGCGGGCCGGCGGTATCGACTACTGGGGTCTGGGACTCCTGGCGCTAGGGCTGGCCGCCCTGCAGGTGGTCCTGGACAAGGGCGAACGGGATGACTGGTTCTCCTCGGCCTTCATCACCCGCCTGGCCATCATCTCGGTTGTTGCCCTGATTGCCCTGATCTGGCGAGAATTGAAGACCGAGCACCCCGTGGTGGACCTGCGCCTTTTTAAGGAACGGAATTACGCCTCCGGGGTGACCATCATGTTCTTCTTCGGCTTCGTCCTTTACGGCACCATCATGCTCCTGCCCCTGTTTCTCCAGACCCTGATGGGCTATGACGCCACCCTGGCCGGCTGGGCCCTGGCCTTCGGCGGCATCGGCTCCATCTTGATCATGCCGGTGGTGGGCCGCCTCACCACCGTCGTGGACAGCCGCATCCTGGTCTTCGTGGGACTGGTGATCAACGCCTTTGCCGTCTATCTCATGGGCCAATATAATACCCAGATCAGTTTCACCGCCGCCTGGTGGCCCCGGTTCATCCAGGGCTTCGGCCTGGGCTGCACCTTCGTGTCCCTCACCACCCTCACCATGTCCCGCATCTCCCAGGTGAAGATGGGCAACGCCACCGGCATCTTCAACCTGATGCGCAACCTGGGCGGCTCCTTCGGCATCGCCACCGCTACCACCCTGCTTACCCGCCGCAGCCAGTTCCATCAGAGCCGTCTGGTGGAGCACCTCACCCCGCTGTCGCAGCCTTTCCTCGACTGGCAGCACCGCCTGGGGCAGCTCCTACCCGGCCTGGGGCCCAACTGGCATTGGTGGAACGCCCCCCAGGCCATGGGCGGCCTCTACCAGGAGGTCCAGCGTCAGGCCCAAATGCTGGCCTACTGCGACGATTACCATTTCTTCACCATCGTCTTTCTGCTGCTCCTGCCTTTGGTCTTTCTCATGCGCCGTCTCCCCCGCTCCGCCCCGGCCGCCTCCGAACCCGGAGTGGAGGCCATGCCTTAGCACCAGCGGCCGCCAGCTTCCCGGCAGTTAGCCACGGGGCCGCGGTTGCAAGCCAATGTCTTGGCTGGCGAAATCATGAGCCAGTTTGGAATATCTGGCGGCTAGAAGATTAATCTGATATGAGTTTCTGGAAGATCGTGATTTAGCACCGCGGCCAGGAGCGAGCGCGGTTAACTGCGGAAGGATAATAGTTGCGCCGTTTCAACCTGATTCTGCTGGCCATCGCCGTTGGGTTTTTCTTTTGGGTCCTCAATGAGGTGGGCTGGGCCAATGTGGGGCATTACCTGCGGCAGGTCGGCTGGTACTGGCCGCTGCTGCTCCTGCCGTATGGGTTAGTGAACCTGCTGGAAGCCGTCTCCTGGAAATACATCATCATCGATCTGCCCCCGACCATCTCCTTGTCCCGCCTCTTCTGGCTGCGGCTGGGAGGAGAGGCCCTGAACCAACTCACCCCCACTGCCTCCCTGGGGGGCGAGCCCTTCAAGGCCGACCGGTTGCGGACCGCGGGGGTCCCTCTGGACCAGGCCACCGCCTCGTTGGTGATCCACAAAGGCATCCTGGTCTTGAGCCTGGTGCTTTATATTATTCTGGGCCTGGCCCTGGCCCCCTACTACCTGCCCGCAGCCTTGTCGCATCTGGGATTCTTGTGCCTGGGCACCCTGGGGCTGGCCATGGCTGCCGCTGCTTTTGTCTTTCTGCAGCGCCGGGGCGCCTTCTGTAGCCAGGGGGTGCGCTTTCTGCAACGCCGGGGCTGGTGTCCCCGGTTTCTTCGAGAAAAAGAGGACTTTTTCGCCAGGTTGGATGACAGCCTCTCTTCCTTCTATCGGCAATATCCGGTGCGGGCCGCCCTGGCCTTCGTCCTCTTTTTCTTGAGCTGGGTGCTCCATGCGGTGGAAGCCTATCTGATCTTCTGGCTGGTGGGCCACCCCATCAGTGGGGGCCTGGCCCTCTGCCTGGACTCCCTGGCCATGCTATTCTCCGCCATGGGATTCTTCATCCCCGCGGCTGCCGGGGTCCAGGAGGGAGGGAACCTCCTACTGGCCGTGGGCTTCAACCTGGGCCTCACCCTGGGGGCCACCTTCAGCATCCTGCGGCGCCTCCGGGAAGCCTTCTGGCTCAGCCTGGGACTTTTGGTAGTTTGGAGGGAGAAGTGAGCAGTGAGCAGTAAGCAGTAAGCAGTGAGCAGTGAGCAGTGAGCAGTGAGCAGTAAAACCTGCTGGCTGAGGATCGAAATTGTTATTTAATCTTACTATGGATTGATTTTCTCAACCCATATGTTACTGCGATGCATTCATCTAATAAGCAGCTGATCTCTTGGTGTTCATTTTCAGAAATAAAACCTAAACGTAATGATAGTTCCAATTGGGTATCGATCTCATTTAAGGAGCCGAGGGCATTTGCCAGAAAGTTGGCAAATTGAGAAGGGGTGCGGTCAGCAGCTCCTTCAGCAATATTAGATGGCACGGAGAGGGCAGCACGGCGTAATTGCGCCCTTAGGCCATAAAGTTCACTATCGGGGAATTGCTGGGTCAAGTTATACACCGCACTGACTAAGTCCATGCCTTTTCGTCAGGCAACCAGGTTTCGGTGTGGTTTCGGGTTTTTCTCTCTCATATCCCAATTCCTAATTTCAGCGATGCCTTCCTATTGCTCACTGCTCACTGCTTACTGCTCACTGCTCACTGAAACAAACGCACTTCCACTGCCTCGCCCTTTAACAGCCCTTCCAACCCCAGGGGGATCATTACCAGGCCGTCGCTGTTCACCAGGGGGGAGATGAGCCCTGAGGGCCCCAGCACCGGCTCGGCCCACAGGGTTTCGCCTTCAGGCCGCAGACGCACCCGCACATAGTCCTCCCGGCCGCTGGCCCCGGCCAGGTTGCGGGAGAGGGCCGCGGTGACGGTGCGGCCCCAGGGGGGTGTGGCCTCAAGGCCGGAAAGGTGGGCCAGCAGCGGCCTCCCCAAGACCTCCATGACCACCGCGGCGGAGGCCGGGTGTCCCGGCAGACCCAGGAGGGGCCTGGCGCCGCTCCCTGACCCCAAACCCACCGCCGCCAGAATGGTGGGTTTTCCGGGGCGGATCGCCACCCCGTGGACCAGGACTTCGGAGGCGGGGAGGTCGCGGATGGCCGCCAGGGTCAGGTCCCGCGCCCCCACCGAGGAGCCCCCGGAGATGAGGACCAGGTCGGCGTCGTTGATGGCCGCGGCCAGGGCTGCCCTCAGGGCGCCAAAATCGTCGGGGATGATCCCCAACAGCAGGGGCAGGCCGCCCCCCTCCCGCACCTGGGCCGCGGCTAGATGGGCGTTGGCGTCCCGCACCTGGCCGGGGCCGGGCTGCCGCGCCACCGGGACGATCTCGTCGCCGGAGGAGAGGATGGCCACCCGGGGCCTTCTGTAAGCCTTTAACCGAGTTATTCCCAGGGCCGCCAATAACCCGAGGTCCTGGGGACGGAGCCGCGCGCCCGCGTCGAAGAGCAGCTTCCCGGCCGGCACATCTTCGCCGGGGGCGAGGAGGTTTTCCCCCGGGGCCACGGCCCGGCGCACCTCCAGAGTCAGGTCCGGGTGTTCGGCGGTGTATTCCACCATGACCACGGCATCGGCGCCCTCCGGCAGCATGGCGCCGGTGGGCACCCGGAAAGCCTCGCCGGGGAGCAGGGGCCGGACCGGGGCGGCGCCCATGAGGACCTCGCCCTTGATCTCCAGGTACTGGGGCGCCCCGACGCTGGCCCCGAAGGTGTCCCGGGCACACACGGCGTAGCCGTCCATGGTGGACCGCTGGAATTGAGGCACGGCCTCGGGGGCTGCAACCGGCCCGGCCAACACCCGGCCCAGGGCGTCGTCCAGGCCCACCTCTTCGGCGCCCACCCTGGAGAAGCGCGGATACAGGGCCAGGACTTCGGCGCGGGTTTGGAGGCGGAAGAATTCAATCATAGAGAAATTATCCGTCGTATTATGATTAAAACCCTATCTTCCTTTTAATCTCAATTTTAAATGGAACAGGGTTAGGAAATTTAATCATTTCAGGATTAAATGGGCATTTATTAGGTACGGAACGAGAATGCAACATTATTGTTTGTCTTTCATTAAGAGGATCTTTAAGTATTACATCTTTTGCATACCAATAAAGTACCTTGACGAGATCATTATGATTAAATCCCCAAATACTATTTAGTGTTCCTGTAATTTTAACGATTATCCTATAGACTTTTACAAAAGACTGCTTATCCGGTGCCCCTATTTTATCTTCCGGTAGGCATTTAAAATCAAAAGCATATGTTTCACCATCCCAAAATTCGGTAATCTTCCCAGATGACCCTAAGCTGAAAATTAGACTAGTCATTTTTCACCCCTAAGGAGGTCCGCTAAGGTTTTATTCCTCGCCATAATAAGGCAAGGGTGAGACGCATACGTCACTATATTTTTAGAGCCTGGGAAGGTGGGGCCGCAGGGGGCCCGCTTCCCCGCCGTCCCTTGCACGGGTTGCAAAGGGGAGAAAAATTGTAAGCAGCAAGGAGTTAGTTTTTTCTGCTCACTGCTCACTGCTCACTGCTCACTGCTCACTTTCCCTGGTCCCCTTCCCCAATGGTGGGCAGTGCCCACCCTACACACTGCTCAATGGTGCGCAGTGCCCACCCTACACACGTGCCAAGATGCGCACGTCCACGGCGAACAGGCCTTTTTCGTAGAGCAGCAGCGGGTTCAATTCGATCTGGTCCAGTTCCGGGTGTTTCTGGGCAAATCGGGCCAGGGCCTTCATGGCGCTCAAAAGCGCCTCGGTATCCCGGGGAGGCTGGCCCCGGTAGCCGCTGAGTAATGGGTAGCCCCTAATCTTTTTGATCAGGTCTGCCAATTCCGCCTCGGTGGCGGGCAGCAGGCAGAAGGCCGCGTCCTGGTAAATCTCGGTATTGATGCCTCCCAGGCCGAACATCAGGGTGGGGCCGTATTGGGGATCGGTAATGATCCCCAGGATGACTTCCAGTCCCCCGGGTTTGGCCATGGGAGAGACGGTGACTCCATCCACCTGCACCAGGTTGTCGAAGATGGCGGTGGCTGCCAGCAGGTCCTGGAAGCCCTGGGCCACATCCGCGTCATTTTCCAGACCCAGGAGAACCCCGCCCACCGCGGTCTTGTGGGCGAGCTGCGGGGAGGCGATCTTCAGGGCCACCGGGTAGCCGAACTGGCCGGCCAGGGCCGCGGCCTCCCGGGGGGTTTGGGCCAGGGGCGCGGCCGCCGCCGGGATGCCGGCCTTGGCGATCAGGGCCGCGGCCTCGCCGGCCGGCAGCAGGTGGAGGCCCGAGGCCACGGAGACCTTGGGGGGACCGGGGGCCGCGGCCGGGGGCTTCTCAAACCGGAAGAACTGGGCCAGGGCGCGGATGCCCCGCTCCGGGGTGGGAAAGACCGGAATCCCGGCCCGGTAAAGTTCCAGGCGCTCCTGGCGCTCCACCTCGGCGCCGCCCAGGAAGATGACCAACTCCGAGGCCCCGGGGCTGACTTGGCCTGCGGCCCCGGGAATGGGGTCTCCGAAGATCACCACCTGCGTGTCGTAGTCGTCCCGGGTCTGGTCCATTACCTGGCGGTACAGCTCCGGGCTGCTGATGGCGTCTCCGGTCAGGTCCACCGGGTTGCCCACGGCACAGTGGGCCGGCAGCAGGGCCCGCAGGCGTTCCTTCAGGATGGGGTTGGGTTCGGGGACCGTGAGGCCAAATTTCTCCGCCTCGTCGATGGCCAGGATGGCGGCGCCGCCGGAGGAGGTGGTGATCAGCAGCCGCCGCCCCCGGGGTTGGGTGAGGTAGGCCAGGGCCTTGGCAAAGTCGAAAAGTTCCTCCAGGGTGTCGGCCCGGTGGACTCGATACTTGCGAAAAAGGGCGTCATAGATGGCATCGGTCCCGGCCATGGACTTGGTATGGGACTCGGCGGCGCGGCTTCCCGCGGCGGTGCGGCCCGCCTTGAGAATGACTATGGGCTTGGTGGCGGCCGCCAGGGCGTCGACAAAATAGGAGGCCCGTTTCACCCCCTCCAGGTAGAGGGCGATGACCGCGGTATGGGGGTCCTGGTTGAAATAGCTGAGGACCTCGGCCTCGTCCACGTCCACCCGGTTGCCCAGGGACACAAAGCCGCTCACCCCCAGGTGTTCGGCCGCGGCCAGATCCAGGAAGGCGGCGCCCACGGTGCCGCTTTGGGAGGCGAAGGCGATCTTGCCCCGGGTGGTAATCAGCGGCCAGGAAGCGCACAGGTGCCGATGCGGCATGTTGATCCCCTGGCAGTTAGGGCCTACCACCCTGAGGCCGGTCCGGCGCACCACCTGGGCCAGTTCGTCTTGCAGGCGTTCGCCGGCGGCCCCGGCCTCGGCGAAGCCGCCGGTGATGACGACCGCGGCCTTAACCCCCCGGGCGGCGCACTGCGTAAGGGTTGCCGCCACCAGCGCTGCCGGGATCACCACCACCGCCAGGTCCGGGGGCGCGGGGGTGTCCGTAATGGACTTATAGACCTTAAGGCCCAGGATTTCTTCGGCCTTGGGATTGATGGGGTAGAGGGGGCCGGGGAAGCCCCCGTTTTTCAGATTGGCCAGGATATCGTGGCCCAGTTTTCCGGGGGCGCTGGAGGCGCCGATGACCGCGACGCTGCCGGGCGCGAAGAGGGAGTTAAGGGTGCTCAGGGTCTCCATGGGCTCTCCTGTTGCAGATGATCTGCCGGTTTGATCATAGCACAGGGGGCGGCAGGGGGAAACGGGGCAGGGGACAGAAAAAAAGGCGTTAAATCCGGAAGGATCCAGGCCATATAAAAGAAAGCCGAGGACCCGGATGCCATCTTCCTGCTCACAAGCGGAAGATCATCCAGGTTCCCCGGCTTCCTCCGGATCTCGAAACCGCCCCACCTTTTAGAATGAGGAGGGCCGACGTCCATCCAGGTTTCGTGATCACCACCCGTAACCGCTTCAGCGGGGAGTGGGCATCTGCTGCCACCTCTGGCCGCCCGCGCCCAGGCTACTCATCTGAACCCATCTTCAGAAAGCAGCCTTCCTCGGGACCGAAACAGTCAGCCTGGGATTGCTGCCTGCAGGGCGGCCCACCCTTACGGGGTTTGGGCCGGGACGTCACCCTTTTGCTAATGATATTCAGACAGCATCCCTTGGCATCTATATTAATAATCATCAGCCGGAGGAAGTCAAGGGGTCCCGGGGAAATTTTTTTTAGGGGAGGTCGTTTTTATTGTCAGTCACAAAATGTGCATACATATTATCTTGACTGAAGATTCAGATGTACATACAATTTAAATGTGGAATTTGACTGGGACCCAGCTAAAGCAGAAGAAAATCTAAGGGTTCATGGAGTTAATTTTGCGGCAGCGGTGGGAGTCTTCGATAACCCATATTTATCGTGGGAAGATCATGATTCGGAGAGAGAACAAAGATTTAGGGCGCTTGGCATGGATGGCTTAGGAAGGATTTTGGTGGTGGTTTACACTTATCGGCCTAGCAAAATAAGAATGATATCGGCCCGAAAAGCTTCGAAGAAAGAAGGAAAAGAATATGCGCAAAGAATACGATTTCAGTAAGGCAGCACTCGTGGTTCCTCCAATAGACCCGAGAAAGACGCGGATTACGATCCGTCTGGATACGGAAATATTAAAATGGTTTTGGCGGCGGGTGGATGAGGCCGGGGGCGGCAATTATCAGACCATGATCAATGACGCCTTGAAGAGCTACATCGAGAGCGAGGATTCGAAGACCATTCGTTATCCCGGCGGGCCTCTTGATGCGCTTGATGAAAGATATCAAAGGGAATATGAGGATAAAGGTTTGGAGTTTCAAGGCCGGGGCTATTATGTCAGAAAAGAAATCAGAGACTTGAGCTTCACTGGGGAAAAGCCGGCATAGCCGTTGGAGGAGTAAACCATGGGCACCAAGACGGTCAAATACAACAAGCAGGGCATTAACCAACTTCCCAATGACAAGCCGGTTCTCTATCGGATAAAAACAGAGTCCGGGAATCTGAATTACGTGGGCATTGCTCAAAGGGGATGGGTGCGGGAGAGAATCTCCGGGCATCTGAAGGAAATTCCCGGAGCGAAGGTCCAGATCGAGCAATTCAGCAGTATCGAGGAAGCAGGGAAGAAAGAGATTAACGTGATCCGGAGGACCTTGGCGAAACACCATAAGCAAGGGAAGTGACAGGTTCCCAGGGCTTTAGAGGGGGCCGCGGTTCTACCTGACTTCTCAGCGCTGGCTTCATCGCCCGGGGGGGATAAAGGAATAAAGGGCGACCCACCGGGCGCCCTTACGACTGCACAGGCTGGAAGCCTGTGCCACCAGAAATCCGTCATGACCTCCCTTTTTCAAGGGGGGAATTGGAGGATGGCGGGCGGGACGCCTGCCGTAGAAATAAGCAGGGGCGAGAAGGCTGTCCCCAAAAAACTCGAAACCAGGTGGCCCGGCGGGTCGCCCCTACGGGAATTGGGGCTGGCTAGGGAAAGGGCGGACACATGGGTCCGCCCCTACGGCTTCAGAGGGTGGAAGCCTCTGCCTCAAAAATTCGAAAGTGGAAATTGGGCGACCCGGCGGGTCGCCTCTGCCAATTCCGTATCGACATTTTCCTCAAAAAATTGCTTGCGCTTTAATTTTGCCATGATAAATTAGTTCGGTTAATGGATGGCCGGGCCGGGTTGCCCCCATAGGGCGAAAAAAGCTTGGCCGCACCCCTTGACAGAATGTTAGGGATCGGTTACAAACTCAAGTGCCGCAGGGCAATCCGCGGATGGAAAGCGGGGGCTTGACAGTAGCGGCAAAGTTCCTATAATTTATGTGTGGGAACTTGCTCTTTGAAAACTAAATAGTGAGCCCGAGTGCGAAAAACTCCAAGATA